>ENA-UOJQ01000002-UOJQ01000002.1-human-gut-metagenome-genome-assembly--contig:-P63-NODE-2-length-655162-cov-51.373325_pt1 | contig 655162 bp, 539 predicted proteins | sample MGYA00242352_ERZ723899 | MGnify/ENA metagenome assembly ERZ723899
ATTCAAGGATTTTCACGAATCTGTACGACGTAGCCCTATTATAGTCTCCACATGCATCGGTTGTCGAAGAAGAACACAATTCTTCAGTAGTGTCTGATGAAGAAGAATACATATTTTCTTCCTGTTCTTTCACATTTTTCATCTGCACATTATCGTTTAATTTCATCTCATCACTAACATTCAAAATTTGTGTCTGATTAGCCATAATCAAGCCCTCCTTATGAATGTTTTTATATCAGGGCACCTGTCCCTACCATATAGAAACAAGTGCCTTGTTACCTTAGTATACCACAATCTACGCCGGCTGTATTGCACTTTTTTCAGCCTTAAACCACTCCTTCGCATTAGGAACAACACTGTTCCCATTCCCTTTCATAACAAAAGTCAGCTTGTAAGGATCTACTGTGCCATCTTCGTTTGTCTCTCCCACGATGACCTTTTCCACAATACTTTCAAATACTACTCTGTCAAACTCATCCAGAATATCACCATCAGCAAGTGCTTTCTTAAGAGAAGCCATTCTCTTGCCCACATCCTTCTGATTGGAAACATTATTCTGAAGGAGTTCTATAGAGTCCTTCGACTTCTGAATTTTCACGGTAAGCTCTTCATACTTTTCATCATATGCCTCTTTGGTAAGACCATCATCAAGGTATATATCCGTAAGTTTCTTTCTTCGCTGCTCCAGATTATCAAGAGTTTTCTGCTCTTTTTTGAGTCTTGCAATATCATCATTATTCGCACCAATGCTTTCAATCGTTCCAATCACAGAATCAATTACATCATCAAAGCTTCCTGCCAACAGCTTATATGCCTCAAGGAAAGCATTTTCCAATATAGATTCATGAACGGATTTACTATTAGGGCAGTTATGCTTACCTCTATTGGCTGCATTTCTGCAATACCAGACCGGTGTTTCATACTTGGAGCTGCTATGAAGGGTACGTCTGGTCAGCTTCGTACCACAGAAACCGCACTCACACATACTGGAAAATGCATACTTTTTCGTATACTTTTCTCTCTTTCCATCTGCCTTTTTATCTGACTGATGGTTGCGGGATAAGCGAATTTCTTTTGCCTGTTCCCACACCTCTCTGCTTACAATAGGCTCATGATGGTCACGAACATAATACTGCTCCTCTTCACCAAAATTCTCGATTCGCCTCTTGGAAATCGGATCAGTGGTAATGGTTTTCTGCAAAAGCAAATCACCTTTATACTTCTCATTCTTGATAATGCCCCTCACACCACTGTCCGTCCATTTTGCCACACCTTTTTTATTGAGTTTCCCCAGTGCCTCCAGACGCTTTGCTATGGTATAAGTTCCATATCCTTGCAAATACAGTTCAAAAATCAATCGCACGGTTTCTGCCTCTGCTTCATTAACTGTAATTGTCTTATCCTCCGGATGATAATCATAACCAAGACAACCGTTAAAGCCCATCAGTTCTCCACGCTTCATCTTCATCTTAATGCCCAGCTTCACATTTTTTGATGTGGATTCCACTTCATTCTGAGCCAGCGTTCCCATAAGTGTAAGCATCATTTCTCCCTGTTCCGTCAAGGTATTGATATTCTCTTTTTCAAAAATCACTGCAATACCTCTTTCCTTTAAAAGGCGCACATACTGCAGGATATCAACCGTATTTCTGGAAAATCGTGATACTGATTTTGTCATAATCACATCAATCTTTCCATCCATACAATCCTGTATCATCCTCTGGAACTGCTCACGCTTGTCCACCTTTGTTCCAGTAATGGCTTCATCTGCATAAATACCCACCATAACCCAGTCCCGGTTTTCTGATATCTTGTCCTGATAATACTGCTTTTGGGACTGGAAACTCTCAAGCTGCTCGTCACCATCCGTACTTACACGGACATATGCCGCAACTCTCTGTCTTGTAATAACAAGTGGTTTACCCTCATAATCTCTCTTGCGGAGTATAGGACCCTCCACCGCCTTGATAACTTCTACTTCTGCCATAAAAATCCTCCTTCTTAAACCCGTGCTTGGTTTATCCTTCATACCAAGCATACTAAAAAATGAAAATATGAACGAACATACAAAAGGAGCCTGCATATACATTTTCATGCATATACAGACTCCGCCATCTCCCCAATACTGATTATGGTTGCTAAGCAACCTTATTTCCTGCATTGGATTTGAAATATTCCGACTCCAGAATATGATACGAACTCATAATCTTATTCTTTGCCAGAATATATTCATTCTCTGAAATCAATCCAAGACGAACCAGTTTTCTAATCACTGCCATCTTCTTGCTGAATTCCAGACATTTCTTTGCATCTAACTGACACCATTCCATAGCAAAACCTCCCTTCATAATTCCTACTGTTTCGTTCCAAGTCTGCACGCATGCTCCAAAATTCTTATAAAAAGTCGTAGAACATATGTTTGTTTTATGTTATAATTCTTCTATAAGAATCAGCTAGCACACAAAGTAATCTTTTTAATTTCAAAAAGATTACCCTTTCACTAATAGGAGAAACAGAAGTGGTTTTGCGGAAGTGTTTTTGAAACTTTTTGAAAATAATGCAATGAGGAATGATATAAATTGAAACCAGACTACGAAGAATCAATAGAAAATGAAGACAATATAGCCTCTGATGAGCTCCTGTATATGGAAGAAATGGAACAGGCACGAATCATTGAGCAGGCTGCACTTGCAGAAATAGAATTAGAAATGGCTGCTTACCCTGAACCGGATGCTGATGTACCGGAGGAAGAAGCTACAGAAGCAGCCTCACGCACAATGTTAAAACGGGAGCTTCGTGCACAGGCTCTTTTAAGACTGGAAGATGGTGCGAGAACCGAAGAAGATTTTAAGGAAGTCATAAAGCAGTGGGATCACTTAGATGATAACCGGGAACGAAAGGAACGCTATCACGAAATAGGCAGGGAAATGAACCGGTTAACAGAGGATGCTCCAAAGAATCCGGTGGTAATCCCCTATCCAATCCACCACACCTACTGGCGGCAGATGATGAAAGGTGATTTTCTGGATGTAATATTTGACTGCCCCTTTGAAATGCATGAATTTCTTACGGATGAGGATTATTCCAAGATTATTTATGACTTGAAAGACAGTTACAAAGAGCTTATCTATTATCTGTATATTCGAGATTACAGCACTCTTTATGTTGGAAATCTGTTGGGACAGACTGACCGTAATATCAGAGGTGTGAGAAATACCATCTTAGGTCAGATAACCAAAAAGGTAATTGCGGTGCTTTTAGAACGACAAGAATTTGATATCCCTCTATGGACAACAGAACAGGAATTTATGGAAAAGTACAAAGAGAAAATACCTGACATACAAAGAAAAGCTAAAAAAGAAAAGGAAAAGATTATCCGTGAAATCGGTGTGCTGGCAAGAAAGGTATTAAAGCAGTACCAGAAAAGCATAACAAATCAGACCAACTGCTAATCTATTATAAGAAAAGCCACAGAATAGAAATAAAGTAATTACATTTCCCTTTATCTGTGCTATGATAGTAATAGTTTTGAATTTTATTCAATTACTTTTATATAGAAACGAGGAAGTATATGATGAATTTATTTGCAAACTCCAGTTCCAACTGGGTAAAATATGATAAATACGAATGGAAAAAGGCAGACAATGGAACTCTCTATATCACTCCCACAGAGGATGCAAAGCCATCCCTTTACAATCCGGTTAAAGAATATCAGGATATGGTTCTGGCTGCCATTAACATAGGCACTCTTGCCATGAAGGAAGAACCGAAAGAATCCCTTCAGGCTTCTATTATTGATTTTGCCTGCAATTATGGTTTGCTCGGACTTATGACCGCATTACCTACCACACCGGAGTTTATTACATATGAAGCAGTATATTTACCAAAGAACCATTTTATCAGGGAAGAAAGTCTTAGCACAGAAAAGTACCTGTCCTACTTTTTTCCTTTTGATAATATTGATTTTGTAAAGCATGGTGTTGAATCTTCATGGAGTACTGACAGTTCGGAAATGATTGCATTGATTATGGCGATGAAGAACAAACCGCAGGCAGTTCTTATGAGCTTTCAGAAAGAATATGCAGAACGCTATGACTGGCTTGTGACAGTATTCAGAGATTGGGCATTTACCTTTTTCTCAAGTTTTCTGTATTATCAGGATTATGACCGGTTAGATGAAAACGAAAGAAATCTGTACCGACAGGGAATGGCTGTATTTGGCGGTATTGCACCAACTTATCACATAGAACTGCTGGACAAACCTACTATTGTGTGGGAATTCCACTCATTACTGCTTGGTATCCAAATGATGTTTTCATTTATGCTTACCGATAATAACTCTACTCTGAAAGTATGCAAGCACTGTGGCAGTGCCTTTGTAGCAACCAGAAGCAATATGGAATTCTGCTCTCCTCAATGCAAGAACCAGTACAATGTGTATAAGAGCAGGGCGAAGAAAAAGGAGGATTAAGTCTATGAATAACTCAAATATCATTATGTACACAACCGAAGACGGACTGACCAAGATAGAGACAACTTTTGAAGATGATACAGTATGGCTGTCACTTGACCAGATGGCTGAATTGTTTCAGCGTGATAAATCAACCATATCCCGCCACATCAAAAAAATCTTTGAAGAAGGGGAATTACAGCGAAATTCAGTTGTTGCAAATTTTGCAACAACTGCCGCAGACGGTAAAATCTACAATGTAGATCACTATAACCTTGATGTCATCATCTCCGTTGGATACCGTGTAAAATCCCATCGTGGTACACAGTTTCGTATCTGGGCTATGGGAATTTTAAAGGAATATATGAAAAAAGGATTTGCTCTGGATGATGATCGCTTAAAACGATTGGGTGGCGGCAATTACTTTGATGAACTGCTTGCCCGTATCAGAGACATCCGTTCTTCTGAAAAAGTATTTTGGAGAAAAGTGTTAGAAATCTATGCGACCAGTATCGATTATGATCCTCATGCTGAAGCCTCTGTCCAATTTTTCAAGCAAGTTCAGAACAAAATGCACTGGGCAGCCCACAAACACACCGCTGCTGAAGTAATCTATCAGCGTGCTGATGCAGAAAAGGAAAATATGGGACTTACTTCATGGAGTGGTGATACCATACATCGTTCTGATGTGGAAGTTGCCAAAAACTATCTCTCGGAAGCAGAACTGGATGCCCTAAACAAAATCGTTACTGCGTACCTTGACATTGCCGAAGTCCATGCCCTTAATCAGGAGCCTATGTATATGAAGGACTGGCTGGAAACCATTGACGATTACTTGAAAATGACCAGAAGGGATATACTTACCACCAGCGGTCATGTCAGCCATAAACAGGCTATCGAAAAGGCTCATGCTGAATATGATAAATATAAAAACCGACTGGAGGATAGCCTTTCTCCGGTGGAGAGAGATTTTATTAAAAACATTGGAACCTTGGAAATGATTGCGGATTCGCAATCATAATTCGAAAGGTGGATTGCCCCACACTCATTTTAGGGCAATCCATCTCATTTCTCTGTATCCTTTCAATTTTCCGCGATTTATCAACCTCAAATAAATGCGTGCTTATTTAATCATACTTTAAACGAATCTATCCACTTCTGGGCTTCTATTCCTGGATCATAATCTTCAAGTGCACTCAATTCTTCCCCATATCTATAATTTGAATCAAATGCACCGGAAGCAACATTATATACATACCTAAATTCTTGAGGCATAGGCATATCGTATTCTTTACATATATCTTCAAGTTCAGGTATAATTTCATCCTCTATCACATCAAATATCTCTAATATATCTTTATCCGATATACCCGCTTCAAGATTACCAAGTATTGAGCCTTTTACTCCGAAGGCACATGTTTCCATTGCTGACCATTCATCCGATTGAATGAAAACATATATTGTATCTACATTATCACCTATAACCTCTAAAAACATTGATATTATTTCTGATTGTTTTTCTGTAAATGCATCTTCAAAAATCATAATTGCCCCTTCAGCAAATTTAGAATTTCAGCTTTCCCTTACCAAGTAAGACAAAGTCTGTTCCCTTTGTCATCATATTCTGTATTCCAATAATGCGGAGCATTCACTTTCGTATAAATTAAAGCCTACTCCCATATTATTTTTGTCCTGCCTATACTTTTTTCCGGTGCAAAATAGAATTTTACAAAATCGCCTTCCTTTACGTTGTGTTCTTCCTGTTCTGATTTTGTTATTGCTACATCTGCAATTGTAATTTTATTATATTCATTATTTTGCAGTACCTCGTTAAACCATAATAGCCTTATGTCTATTTTATTTCCTTTATCCTTCATTTTCGCTACCATTGCTTTTTGTACCCATGCATTTTTCTCAACAAAATTCACTTCTGTTGACATTAAAATATTTCTCTGCTCCTCTGTTAATTTAGAAACCATATCTATGCGTTCTTTACTGTCTTTTCCTGCCACTATAAAAACTACGGCAATAAAAATAACTACTACAACTGCTACAATTAAGTATGGCATAAAACATTCCTCCTGCTTAATTCCATTTCCAAGCTTTAATAACCTGAATAAAGGAAATTTCATTTTCCCTTATTTTAACACATCAATTACAGATATTCTATCCTCAAAACTTGTAAATTTTATCTTTTCATAAAATTCTGCTTCATCGAATCCGAACAAATTCTCTGAATTCTCATATTCTTCATCCGTCGGTTCTATGATGAATGCAGGAGTCAATGACACCCCTTTTAGGAATTCATCTTTTATTCTAAGCATAGTCACGCACCCTTTTTTGTCATTCTTACCTAACTCCATTGCTTCCCTTAATCACAATCAACATTCAATCTAAATTTTCCACAATGAATACATCTGAACAAATATCCAGCCAGGGAACCGCCCTTTTCTAACATTTCATTATCAAAGTCCATTCCCTCTACTTTTTTGTATTCTTCAATAATACTTACTAAATTCATCTCTTTTAATTCCGCATATCCTACATCACCTAAATACTCACAATAGTCATCGCAACATGCCAACCAATATTCGCCTTGCCAAGAACAATATCCCGGTGTTCGCCTAAACAATTCAGTCCTTTTCTCCTCATCTGATATTTCCTCTGCGTATTGGATAAATTCACCATCATACTTTTCTGCTGCCTTACCATTTGCCACACATTCCATGCAAATACAATCCACTTCTCCACTGCAGTACATAGTTGACACATACACATCTGTTTTGTTGCCACAACACTGGCATACATTATTATCGAACTAAACTGCATCTAAAACTTTTTCTCTATCGTAAACATTAGGATGATATTTAAATTTGGGTAATTTCAAAGAATTATCATTCATTTTTGTATCCTCTTCATCTTCACAACTACATCAACTCCGGACAGTTCTCTACATACTCAGAAAACAGACCCCCACCAATCTCATAATCTCTTAATGCAACTTCCTTGCTACTCATAACCTCAGGGTTCAGTTCGTCAGGCAGAATACAAAGCAGACATTCTTCATCCGACATCGGTAAGTCATATTTGGAAATGCCGTACTTTTCATTAAAAACCCTGCCATTTACCACATAAATTTTCAGATGCTCATTCATAAGCAAGCGCTTCTGATTTAATGTTTCACTATAAAATCGGTTATATAAAAAATCAAGCATCTCGTCACTTGGCTTTGAAAAGTAGCAAAGTGCAGTCTGGGAATTGAGCAAATCAAGAAATGCTATATCCTTCACATAAATAAGCTCACACCGTTTTGCACCATCTGGTACTTTGTAAAATGTGCGCTTTACGTGGTTTTTCCACAGACAGTAAATCCAGACATCGACATAAAACAATAAAAATGCCAAAAAAGGTAAACCGAAGTATGTCAGGACACACGTACCACCAATAAACAAAACGATCATAGTTATAATAACAGCCACACCTTTTGCCGAGCCATATATATGTATATACCATTCTTCGATGTATTTGTACCGATAGGATTCTTCTATCTCTGCAGGGTCTTTCATTTTTTTCCTGCATTTAATTACAAAAGGCGACAGAGTTATAATCGCAAAGGCAAGCATTGCCGAAAGTACAATAAATGCATAGCTTACCTGCTCATTTTCCAAATTAAACCAAACATACAGACAATCAACCGCCAATATGAAAAAACCAATGTATTGCCAAAATAAATACGGATGCTTTTTTATGAATTTCATTCTATACTTAAATTCCCTTTCCACTCCAATATACCTATTACAACTTATCCCACACCCAATCGGGTGCTGAATAATGAATATTCAAATTGATAGATTTAACCCCCTGTAACTATGTCGTCCAAATATCTTCCAAACACCATATGCTCATACGAAAACTGCTCCGTATTTTCTGCATTGATATTCAGATCGCCCATAGCGATACATAAAATCTGCGTATCATCATTTACTTTGCAGGCAAATCGCTGATTCCACAGCTTTCCTGTAAGGTAATACAGTTTAAGTTTGCCTTCCGGCAATGCATTCATGCCGATTAACCAGTTGTACAGAATATTGAAAAATTCTTCATCCGGAATAGCTTCCATTCCAATAGTAAGTGCAGATTCCTCGTACAGTTGATTCAGAATCTCTACCTGTTTAACATCTATCTTTTCTATATTTTCCGCTCCCACAGGCACCGAATACAGCAGCTTCATAATACGTTTTTTCCTTAGCAAAGCATATGTAACAGCTGCTCCAAAGCATAAAAAAATTACAAGGAGCATGATAACTCCTGCTTTTACGTTCGCTCCCATCAAGCCAAATGCAGCTATAGTCAAAATGAGACACAAAAAAAATATTGTTCCAAATATCACATCAAAACGTTTCTGATTTTTGTTGTTTCTGTTTCTTGTGTTATAGGCTCTAAACAGGGCATCTTTTATACTCTTGTTAATTGTGTTCATAATCTCACTTACTACTTTCTATCATTATTCTGTTCAAAAAAACTCACCAATTCTTACACAAATAAACGGCTTTCCAATACCATTTGGACATTTCTGTGCTTCAAAAAAGCAATCTATACTTTTGCGAATTTCCTGTGCAAGTTATTTTCTAAAGCCGATTGTTGTACAGATTGCCAAGGCTGTTATCTATCTCATATCCGCACACACCATTTTGCCCTTAGAATCCACATCTACATCAATCTCATGTCCGCCAAATACATAGCCATCATCATATCCTATAGTATAGGAACCATTTTGATTCACAAAGATGTATTTCATGCGTTCTTTTAATGCGTTTGCAAATTCTTCCGGTGTAGAAAAATGAATTTCACATTCATCTTCATAGTCTTCCAAGCACTCCAAAGCAGCGTCATACAATGCTTCATCAGCTGCAATATATTCTCTAAATGCTTCATCTCTTGACACAATATGCTCCACAAAATCTCTTGCAACAGCCAAAGGCTTTTTCCAGGTTGCTTTACTGCTCCACTCTACCTCAATATAAATCGTAATATCATTACCTAAAAAATGATACGTTCCTTCAAACAGCCCTTCTGATTTCTCTAACACCAATTTCCCCAAAACATCATCTTCTAAAACAATCGGTGCCAGATATTTTTCCTGCTTTTTATCAAGCTTTGTTCCGGATACATTTTCTTCTAATACCTCTTTTACATACAAAAATGCAAGTTCCCCAAAGGTACTATACTGTAATCTTCCCAAAACCTTATAAATCACACCATCTTTAAATCTGTTAAAATATTCGCTGTTTTCATTCTGTGCCTCATACTCCTGATTTGATATAGGCCATGTCATAATCTTTATCTTCTTTACCACACAATCAGCATTTATATCATATATTGCAACAGCAGAACATGTAATAATATGATACTTTTCATTCTTGCTCAAACGTGAAGAACCACCGTTTCCAGCAAGGACATAATACAAGCTCTCCTCGCCATCAAATTTATTATCTTTCTGATAGATTCCATTCATATCCATACACATTCCTCCTACTTAATTCCCTTACCAAGCAAGGCAAAGTCTATTCTCTTTGTCATCATATTCTGCATTCCAATAATGCGGGTCATTTACTTCCATATAAGTTATACCCGGGATATCCGTCCTAACCTTCGTCTTTAGTGTCTTATTTAGAAAAATAAATGTTGTTTCATCACTATCACTGAAACGACCTCTATAGGTTTCACGTATTGTATTTCCAGCCTCAAGCTCTGCCAGCAAAATATCATATAGTTTACTATGAGATTTTTTAAATCTCCGGATATTATTCCATTCATAAAGAAGCTTCTTAAGATCTTCGGTACTTACGCAAAGAGGCTCGTAATCGTCAACCAAATAACATGTTATAACGGTAATTTCCTTTTCTATGTCCGCAGAAAAAACATTTCCAGCCGTATTATATATTTCAGCTTCACCGTCAATCACTATGTCTACACTTCTTTCCATCAAATCCGGAAAATCAATAAGACAGCCAAGCAGTGCTTCATACTCATTCGAAAGAGCAGGGCGAATTATTTTGTTTCCATCATCAAAGGTTTGCACATCATATGTATGTTGAATCAATTTCTTCTTTCTCCTATCACATTTCTTTGGCACAGGCTCAATATATAAACTTCAAAATGTCACGTGCTACATACTTTCTTTAATTTCTCCATACCAGCTCATCAATTCTGACACAGGGGATATTCCACTTTTGGTATAGTCATCATAACGATAGGACGCATCAAATTTATGAGTTGCAACATCAAACTCCAGCTTATATTCATTCGGACATTTTTGTTGGTACATATCACACAACTCAACTAGCTTACTAATATCTTTTGTTCCAATTGATAAAAATTCATCAGAGGCTTCATCATCAGCAAAATTACCGGCAGGTATGACCCTATCTCCTTTGACAAAAATAGCATTGAACATTTTCTGTGATGCATCCTGATAAATATAGATATATATTTTATCAACGCATCCGCCCGTATATTCCATACACAGAGAAACAAATTCTGACTGTAAATCAGTGAACGCATCTTCAAAAACCATATCAACATCTCCTTCATTAGCCGCAAAGCCTGTACATCTTATCTTTTCATTAAATTCTGCTTCATCGAATCTGAACAAATTCTCTGAAATTTCATATTCTTCATCCATCGGTTCTATGATGAATGCAGGAGTCAATGAGACTCCTTTTAGGAATTTTTCATATACCATTCTGTTATCCAAATCAAGATGTTCAGATTGTAAAAAATCATTTATAAGCTCCGATGTATTCGAACCGTATTCATCTCTCTGGTAATCTTCTATAAACTCCTCAAAACCATCAAATACTTTTTTCGTAATTGGAATATATTTGTACCATAATAGTATATTTATAAAATCATCTACAGAAGCTGCGATATATCCGGCTCCACCTTCCGAATCAATCATGGAAACATATTGATTATCCACCAATACACATACTCCACCATCACCATCACTGGCAAATGGAATAAGTTCATAATTCTGTTTACAGCCACCCTCCATTAGAGATTCCAAGTCATCCTGTAATTCGTTAGGTTTCCATATTTCCAATCCACATTTCCAATATATTTCATCCTTAAGCTCGGTGCTATTATTTATCCTGTCCAAGTAGTAAAATAGTTTTTCTTTCTGTGTCATTTTTCAATCCTCCTTTTCTGCTGCAAAATCTACTGCTTAAATGCGAAAGTTTCTTATTTTTTAGACTTCAAATGAGCAGAGTACAACATATCCAAAAACAAAGAAAATGAATCCGCAATCTAAATTATAGCAAATCCGATGCTATATATTTTGAATCGCAAAGCTTTCTCCTATTCCATCCTTTTGCGTATTTCCCTTGCATTTTCCATATCCTGAACCAATTAATATAAGCCATTTTTCATGGGAATAGACAGCCTCTTGGAAATCCGGATACCTCGCATAATCGTCTCTTTTATTTTGTTGAGAATAAACTCAACCTCTTCAGTAGGCTTGTGACAAAAAATAACTTTTATATTTGGAGTCTTGCCACTTCCACCGAAGTCTTCGTATATCTGCCCCGATGCAATATAGTCTAAATAATCGTTTACTTTGTCCTGAAGAACCTCTAAGTGCGCTTTTAATATCTCTGAATCCCATGGAATGTGATCACTAATGCATACTGTAACTTTGTCATCGTCTTCATGACCAAAATCTACAACATTTCTATCCAATACAGACATCTTTATCAACCACCACCTACTTTTTTATTGCCAACCTATTCATTGAAGGTAAATATCATTATCCACAATATACTTCAAATTACACCGATTTAGCATCCACGTCTTATTCCTTGCTCCATTTTGATATTGAACAATCTGCTCTTTTACCTCATCTGACAGTCCAACATATATTTGATGTGCTTTATCCTTAATTGCTTCCTGTCCTAAATGTTCTGCTATAAAATCAAGATGTACATCATACTTTTCAAACCCTTCAAAGAAGAGATATTGTACAGCCGAATGATAATTATTTTCAAATCTATGTACTAAGTCCATTGCTGTCTCTTGAAATCGTTTTTCTAATATATTCCTTGTTTCAAGCAACCTGCTTTCCGTTGATATATCATACCAATATCCATTCTCTGGCTGGTAACTCATAGATGCCACAACATTATCGACTGGTAATTTTCCATACGTTTTATAGATAAGTCTCAACTCTGCATTTATCTCGATGCTTTGACCGGATTCATTCCATTTTGAAGAAAAGAAATTAATTTCAAACACAATATCTTTCACGGTCTTCTTTAACACACCACTTTTAAGATACTTGAAACCAGTTATCTCCGACAGCTCCTGAATTAATCTTGTTTTTGCTTCTGCAACATTTAACATATCTTCCATCTTCTTCTCCTTAGTATTTTAACACCAACATTAAGACAGTTCTATTACAACTATCTATAAAATACTCGTATATCAATTCAGACAACGCATCCCTGCCAAGCTTAATAATCCGGCATTCATTTTCTTTCATTTCAACCATCTAGTCACAGTACATTTTCGTCTACATGTTTTTTTAATGCTTCTGAAAAATCCTCTAATAGATTTATCCAGTCGCCATCTTCAATGCCGGCAATATGTAAATCTCCCCATGCCCGAATATGACAGTTACATACCATTCTACGTATAAGTTTCTCATCACACACATGCATATGCTCATATTGTTTCAGAAAATCATCTACTTCCTTCCATTGAGCATGATTACTCTCCTTTAACAAATCTCTTATTCGCATTGCCATAGTTTTTAGATTTGATTCCACATTTGCCTCCTCTGAACCTAACCATTCTCCGTAAAACCATATATATGATTTTTCATACCAATCTTCATCATGAAGCTCTTCCATATATCCTATCTCTGGTAACTTTGTCACGATTGCATTATCCTTCAAATAGTAATATTCACTTTTATCTGCCAGATCCAGGTATTTTTTCAAGTTCGACTAATACATTAACTAAGATATTATTTTAATCAATTTTTATAAAATATTTTTCATTACTATATTTGTCGTTATCCGATTCGATATACAAAAAAATTTCATCTTCGGATTCCCATTCAACCTTAAAGTATACTGTTTCATTATATCCTGGTTTATTTGTTTCGAAAACCAATGTATCATCTTTAAAAATATATGGACGACTTACATAGTCATATCGTAGAGTTATAGAATAGTTACCACTAGGTGAATATATAACTTCATCTCTACTTGTTTCATATTCAATTTCACTTGTCGTACATCCGGTTAATACAAATAATACTAATATACATAACACAGCGTTTTTTCACCAGTTCTACCTCCAGTTCTGAGCTATAATTATATTTCGTACGGTCCATATACTATATTCTCATCCCACATCTTAGCAAACACACACTCCCTTAAAAGGATCCTTGTCCATATATTTCGCCTTCTTTAATTTCTCCATTCTCTACTATCATCTCCACATTTTCAAACACGTTCATAAACACATGCTTTGCTTTTTCTAAAAGCCTATGGCACAACTTTGGCTCCTCAAACAGAAAACTTACACGCATTTCTATCCTTTTAACATTTGGATACTTTTCTTCATATTGTCCTGAATCTATGTACCAAATATATGTATTGAGTTTCTCCTGCAATAAAAATAAATGTCGATTCATATCTGACCAGTCCATTCCATCTGCAAGAAGAAGTATCAAGCTGGAAGTATCCTGTTCATATGCCATGCCATCAATGGTGTCTGTGTTTTCAATATTCAACTTCTCATCGTTATTATCTAATCAATCTGCTCAGATTTCTCTGCTTTTACTACAACATCCACGATTTGCTCCTCAGCCTTCGATTCCTGTGACACTGCATCCGTTTCATAAAAATCAGCAACAACTTCTTCCACACTTATATCATTTATCTCAACCACAGATTCTTCATTCTCCGCAACCACTTCGTCAATAACAGGAGTCTCCGTATATGATGAAACAGCCTCTTCTCTCTTAGCCTGCTTTTCCTGCATTGCTTCAAATTCCACTCTGGTCATAATCGGTGTAGAAATCATTTCTGCTGTAGCTGTTTTCCAGTCCACTATTTCCTGACCTTCCAGATAGTCCAGATAAGCATTATTCCACTCTTTTCTGTCCATTTCATCCAGATAAAGATTGAATCTACGGCTATTGCGTTCAGCCACACGATTTCTTATGGCTGATATCCCTTCCCTCTTTTTCAGTTCTTCTGCCTGTTTTCGCTTCTTCTCCTGCTCTGACTGAATCAATGCCTCAATCTCTGCTTCCATCTGCTTCATGGCAAGGTCTTTTGCTTCCCTTTCTGCAACAAAACCTCTAATCCTGTCCGCAAGCTCTGCCTTTCCGTACCCTTCTCCCAGCTTATTACCTCGGATTCCTTTCTTCATATCCGGCATGGCAAAAGTCACAGTTTTATTCGTAACTCTAATCGTCCAGTGGTAAATTGCACGCAGATACTCTATCAGCTGTTCAAATGAATTTACCGTCGGCAGAATCTTGTCAATGGTATTTCTTATAAGTTCCCGGTCGGAAGTAACTCCCACACCGTCTGATGCATTCTTATCCATAAGGCGTTTTTCCACCCAGTAATTATCCTTATGCTTTCTGGCAAGTAAATCCGCCTGCCCCAATCCCAGACGGATACACTTATCCATTACCCACTTTTTTGCATGATACATCATCTTACCAGTGCTTTTATGCTTACAGCACTGCTTCCACTCGCATGGTTTATCGTGCCATATGCTTTTCCTGCCGGGGAATTTCCGCACGGAATTAATAACCATGTGAATGTGCATATTCCGGCTGTTATTATGACCGTCTGGATGCACTGCAACTACTGCCTGATGCCCCGGAGCAAACTCTGCAAGCCACTTCTTTCCAAACTCCATTGCCTGTTCCATTGTAATATCATCCTCCGGTTCAAAGCTGATAATATAATGATGTGCCTTTACATCATTCACAGAATTGTTCTTTCCATAAAATCTGTTGGTTTCAATACACTCTGCACCAAAACTGTCCACATCACAATTCACGCCATCAATCAGATAGTTTTCACGCTCCATAATCCTGCCCTTTCCATCCAGAATGGGCTTATTAGTATATTCATCAAACTGACAGGTCAGATACTCCACTGCATCAGAATAAAATCTGTTCTTTACTGAAATATGCTTCAATATCGCCATTAGCTCTCACCATCCTTTCCGCTTTTACGCCTGCGTTTTTTACCACAAGCCACATCTTCCAATGCCGGCAGAATCTTAAACTTCAAATCAAGCAGCTCCCTTACGGCTTCCTTTACTTCATAATAAACGCTGCAAAAATCGCCACCACCATTCAAATGCTTTGCTATCTGATTCAGATTCGAGCCAATCTTTCCAAGCTGCATGGAATACTCCCTTAAAAGACCGGTATCTCCATAGCAAGGCAGTTTCCTGCCCAAAGCACATCGTCTCATATATTCTGAAGTGGTAAGCCCGGTTTTTCTCGCTTTTTCCTCAATCAGTTCCTTATCCTCTGCGGAAATACGCATCCTTTTTAATACGCTCAATGGTGGTAATCAGTCCCAGCTCATAGGTGTAAGCGTCCTTATCCATAGGAATTTTATCTCTGACACTAAGCACATCCAGTGTCCAAGAACCCAAATCCACACATCTGAGTCTGTCCATATCTCCCATACGGTTTGCAATAGCCGCATAACACTGGGCATAAATCTTAACCTTATCCATATAAAAAGAATAATGCACTCCCTCAAAGTTAAAAGAAATGCGTTCCTTATGCCATAGATAATCACGAAACTCCTTACGCTCCGCACCAAACAGGGTAAGTGGCACACCTGCATACAGTTCCACATGCTCTGCCTGTGCCTTACCCTGATACTTAAGCTCCTTGGCAATCCCTGCCAAGGTCAGCAAAAAGTAATTCTCATTCTCGGTCTTAGTTGCCTGCTTTCCAAGTCTGCCCTGACCCACAATATACTTCTTACCCTTATATTCCAAAAGTCCGTGATTGGTCAGTGGCGTATATTCTACAGGCACCACCGAAGTTTCCATAAAAGTATGCTCGCCCTTAATGGAACTCCAGCCGTGATCCAGTGCAATCCTAACAGGTGCCTCAAATGTTTCAGTCATAAATAAATTCTCTCTCATAAAATCCTCTCTTTCTCCCGTTCTTCCGGTCTGCAAATAATTGTTGTTCTGTTCCTTGTTAGTGATACTGGTATACAATCTCTCCATAAATAACCTCCTCCGCAAGCTGTTTAGCCTGCTCTCTTAATTTCCACATTTCCATTGTGGAGTTAGTGTCTTTCGGTTTATGTGATGCCAAATACCTATTCATAATTGAATCCAACATCTCATAAACCTGCTCATTTACTTCCTGTGCCTTACGATGAAGCTGCCCCATACGGATATGGTGGCGGTATCGGTCTATATGATTTTCTTTCATATAAGAAATCCAAATCAGACCATATTTTCCCACATCAGTGATTGTGACGGATAAAGTATTATCCGAACACTCACTAATATTGGGATACAAAATGCCATCCACCGTTCTGTATGTTCCGCCCATAGCTTCAAATATAGATAATTCATTGCTCATCTTAACGACCTCCTATCTTACTTTACCCCGGCTGGTACCAATACCCTTTGTTTTATCAAGTTGCTGTTTTTCATGCCATTCCTTTAAAAGCTGTTCAATCAACGCTGTTTTCTGCTTATGTGTATATCCTTCCGGAAAATACTTCTCCACAGCATCTGCACGCAATTTAATCTGTTCTCTCTGGTTTGGCTTTTCCTGCTCTAATATGAGAAACATTACATCCATATCCAGCTCTCCATACTGACTCATTCGCTTTATACGATTAGCCTGAGATAATGACGGTGTGCATTGCTCCATATCCATAACTTCATAAAGTTCATACTGCTGTTCCTCTGTCAGATAGGAAAGTTCCACCGCAATGGTAAAAGCAATCTTTCCATCATCTACCATATCAAGAAGCTTAGGGATGAGATTGGTAAGACGAATATAACGTGATATTTGCCTTTGACTTTCTCCTGTCTGCATTGCCAATGATTGATTACTTCTTATAATTGCATCTTCGACGCTTTTATCTTGCAACAACATCCATTTTCCATCAGCATCATATCCACCAGCCAATGAATGCGTTTGTAATGTAGGATTTTCTAACTTTTCGCCAACTTGGCAAAAAGTTAAATCAGTCCTCGCCCCCTGCCTCTTCATCGCATCAAGCTTCATCTTATAAGCAAATGCCTTTTCACTTGGTTTCAAATGTTCTCTTTGCAGGTTACTGTCTACCATAGCTATAACTGCCTGATTATCATCAAGTTCTCTGATTACCACAGGCATTACATCAAGACCTGCCCATTTACTGGCAGCCTTTCTTCTATGCCCGGCAATCAGCTCATAGCCGCCTTCTGCTCTCGGTCTTGCCAATGCTGGAACAATGACACCCTCTTTTTCAATACTCTGCATCAGCTCAAAAAGTGCCATATCATTTTCTACCTTAAAGGGATGCCCCTCAAAGTCGTGTAAATCCGCAATGGGAACCATCTTTATATCCGTTTCAGCCATTGCATTGTGGTCTTGTTGCGAACAAGAATACAATTCTTCCTTTTTCTTCATAAATTCAATTACCTCCTAAAAAATACTGTTTGCCAGATAATCTCTGTCAAAACAAAACGAGCCGCTTATTTTCAAAATCACTTGAAAATAAGCGGCTCAAACCTCTTTGTTACCTTATTGAATTGTTAGTTATTATTGATGAAATATGAACGATAGATTTTTGTGTTTCCGAACTACACCTTCACAACCACTTGGACATTTACTCCGTTGGAAATTGCCTTTTTCTTCTCTTTTCGGTCACTTTGTGAAAACAGGACATGTCGCTCAAAGTGCCTAAATTCAAGGAGTTTCAGGTATTTTTCCTTTGGAGCAATGTCACGCACTCCACATGCACCGTCCCCGGAAACTGATCGACGGCACAAGCCTTGGTCACAAAATATCCATGCTCCTGCAAAGTCACCAGATCCCTTGCAAGCGATGTTGGCTTGCAGCTTATATACACAAGCTCCTTCACACCATAGTTGATGATCTTCAACAGAGCCTTCGGATTGATTCCGTCACGAGGTGGATCAAGTACTATGAAATCCGGCTTATCCTCTATGTCGTCTATGACCCTGAGCACATCACCGGCAATGAATTCGCAGTTGTCAAGACCATTGAGCTCCGCATTCACACGGGCGGCATCCACGGCTTCCTCAACTATCTCCACGCCGATGACCTTCTTTGCAACAGGCGCAAGAAGCTGGGCTATCGTTCCGGTTCCGCTGTAGAGGTCGAATATGACTGCATCCTTTGTGTCACCCACATATGAACGCGCCCTGTCATAGAGTCTCTCCGCACTCTTTGTATTTGTCTGGAAGAATGAGAATGGTGATATCTTGAACTGAAGCCCAAGAACCGTCTCATATATATACTCTGTTCCATATAGCAGATTTGTCCTGTCACTGATGACCGCATCCGCCATGGAGTCATTCTCCGTGTGTAGAATTCCCGCGATCTTACCCTCAAGCGGCAGCTCCAGCAGCCCCTTCACGTATGCATCAAGGTCGAGAGCCGCCAGATTCTGGGTGGTTGTCACCAGATTCACCAGCAGATCGCCATTTGTCGCCGAACGTCTGATAACCAGATGGCGCAGAAGCCCCTCGTGCTGCATCTTTTTGTAATATGGGAGTCCCGCCTCCTTGCAGAACTGGACAGTATATTTCACTATCTTGTTCAGATCATCATTTACTATATAGCAGTCATCCATCTGTACGATGTCGTACGTGCTGTTCTTCTTGTGAAGTCCCAGTGCCAGCGGACCATCCTTATACTCATCACCAAATGAGAACTCCATCTTGTTCCTGTATCCCTTTGTCACAGGAGATGCAAGTATCCCCTGCCACTCATAAGGGTGAACCTCGCTGTCTATCACTCCGTCAAGGAGGCCTTTGACAAGCTCCTCCTTCACCTTGAGCTGGTTCTCGTAGCTGAGCGTCTGGTAACTGCAGCCACCGCACATACCAAAATGCGAACACACTGGCGAAGCATCCTCAAGCTCAGATTTCTCAAGAACCTCAAGGAGCCTTCCGTCCGCCTTGCCCTTCTTCAGCTTGGTTATACGGCAGCTCACCTTCTGTCCTTTTATTGCGCCCTTAACTGTAACTTTTCTGTCATCCATATGAAAGCTTCCCTTGTTCGGGAACTCATATGTGTCTATCACACCTTCAACTATATCGTGTTTCTTCATTCTATTTCCAATCCTTATTTATTTTTCTGGAACGGTCTGTCCTATCCCCACAGATCCTCAAAAAACTTCTTCCTCTTCTTCTCCTCCGGTATGGAACATCAGCCATTTAAAGCTGCCTTCGGCAGGGCTGATGCTACATGTCAAATTTTCTTCGAAAACTTGACACATTCGACTCTACCCTCGGCAGCTCATTCTGCGCAAAAAACGGCGTTCCGTGCTGATCAAAATCAAGCAGCATATACGTTCCAATCCGGTTGTCCCTCGGCAGAGCCAGACTTCCCGGATTGACAATGTATGAATCCTTGTAGCACGTCAGGTCACGGCGGTGTGTATGTCCATACATTACGAAGTCATATCCTTCCGTGTCGATAAGCTCCTCCAGATATGAAATACCGCTGTTCACACCATACCTGTGTCCATGCGTTATAAATGCCCTCTTATCTCCGATGTTGAATTCGTCATATATCGGGAGCTCCGGGTTGTAATCGCAGTTGCCCCTCACCATGTGGATCTCACATTCAAACAGGTCATGTATCAGCTTTTCGTCTCCCTCCACATCACCGAGGTGTATCAGCATGTCCACGTCGCCAACTATATCGTGTATCTGTTTTAAGCAGCTACTCTTGCCATGAGTGTCACTTATTATCAGTACTTTCATCTATTCCTCCTAACGAGAATCCATCGATCCCACTGATCATTAACTGATTTATTCCTGATTCTCACTTACTCTCCCTGTGCGCTCTGATGACGTTCTTCATCAGTCTCAGTGCATTTCCCCTGTGACTGATCTTGTTCTTCTCCTCAGGATCAAGCTCCGCAGTGGTCTTGCCCAGCTCTGGAAGGTAAAATATAGGGTCATACCCGAAACCGTTCTCGCCGCGCTCCTCGTAGCCTATGATTCCCTCTATGGTTCCGCGCTCTGTGTACTCGCTTCCATCCGGGAACACTGCTGCTATAGCGCACACGAATCTTGCTGTCCTCTCAGGATCTGGAACCCCGGCCAGCTTGTCTATTATGTACTGGTTCTTTATCCTGTACGATGTGTCCTCGCCTAGGAATCTCGCGCTGTATATGCCAGGCGCCTTGTCCATATAGTCGACCTCCAGACCTGAGTCATCGGCAAGGACCAGGCATCCCGTCTCCTTGCTGATCGCTCTTGCCTTGATAAGGGCATTCTCCTCAAATGTCTGTCCGTCCTCAACTATATCTATGTTGATCCCAGCCTCCTTCATGGACTGTATCTCAAATCCGAGGTCTGCAAGTATCATGCGGACCTCCTTCATCTTTCCTTCATTTCCCGTTGCAAATATCAGCTTGTCCATAATAGTTCTCCTTTCCCACAGCTTACATACGCTTCCTGTTTATTCTGTCTTATCCGTAAATGCCTTGAGGCAGACGTTACATTTTCTCTCTTTTTCCGCACTGTACCACTGATTTCCATACAGACTTATATAGCCTTCTCCGTCGGAGATGTCAAAGCTGTCGGTCATGGAATCCGCATCATACTCTATGGCTATCGGGTATTTGCTACCCGGCGTGGTTATATGTACTATGACCGCAAATTTCTTTTCATCCGGGAGCTTGACCACATCATCCAGGTTGACCGTGTAGTATCCTGCGTACTCCATCTCGCCTGACGCGACAAGCTTCTTATTTGCCAGATCGTCAGTGTCCTCAAAATTTGTAGCCACATATACTTCATATGTCGTCTTTGCATCAGTAGCATAGAATGACACAGCCTTGAGCTCCTCGCTCTTGCCTGCCGTGTAAACATTTGCAAAGTAGGCATCCTCCTGGTCAAATCCAAGGACTCCGACCCAGCCCAGCTTGTCCGACTGGTATATCTTATCGTAGTTGTCTGCGCCCTCAAGTCTGGTGTACACAACACTGGTCTCGCAAATATGCGCATCATAGTAGGATATATAGAAATATCCATCCTCGCCAAATTCGGTTCCCCAACTGTTCTTACAGATAAAAGCACCATCTTTCTTCGGCGCCTTGTTAAAGTTGTTCTTGCTGTAATTGTCATCCCATCCTACTATTACCACATCGTGGTTGATTCCCTCTGAACCATCATAATAGTACGCATGAGTCTCCTCGTTGTAATACTCCGAGCTACTGTCGGCATCTATCATATCGCTGTATATCGCAGTCTCCACACCGCCCTTGGTGTACACTGCCTCTTTCACAGCCTTCAGATTCTTGTCGTCAATTATCTCCGCCTCCTGCAAATGCTTCACGGCCTTAAGCTTGGAGTTCGTCTTGTCATCCCCGTACGGATCATCCTTCTCGAGAACCGGTCCCTTCCAGGATGCAAGATATGCAATACTCATCCTGTACTGGCCACCCTCAAACTGTTCAACGCCAAATCCGTTGTTCATGGTCATGTTATCCACAGAGAACTGCAGCTTTTCATCCGGCATAAGAGTTGTCTCAAGCGCAGCCAGCGACGCAAATGCCCAGCATGTTCCCGAGTCTCCCTGGTCTCTGACCTCTGTGACCCTGCCCTCTTTTCTCATGTCGTAGGCGGCCGGCAGCTTACTGTCCTCACCGACCTTCTGTAGGGATACACGGCCTGTGTCATAATTGTACTCACATGTATAGTCAAGCGTGTCCGCTATATACTCTATAGGGACAAATGTCTCGTCATCCTTCTTTATCGGCGCATCCGCGATCTTCACGTCCTTGCCGTCCAGCTCTGCATCCTGGGAATCAAGCACCAGTCTGGCGACTCCTTCATTCCTCTTGATCACGATACTACCATTCACATACTCTATGTATGTACACTTCATCTTATCCTTGAGCATCTTCAGCGGCATCATAAGGTGAAGATTATTGCTTACATACGGCTTGTACTCGTCCTCTTCCACCTCACTGCCATTTACATACAGTGTGAGTCCCGCTTCATTGTAATCGCCCGCAAGCTTCTCAGACATGCCGGAAACTGCGTGTTGATCCTCCTCGTTCTTCTCCAGACGTCCCGACGGCTCCTTTGTTCCGTAATACGCCAGAGCACCTATGGCAAGGATCAGAATTATATATACAAATTTCTTCAAGCTTCTTCTCTCCTTCGTTTAGGCGGCTTCGGTCCCATAAACTGATAGAAATATGATTTTATCATTCCGTTGTATATCTTGCGGTTTCTGTCGGCCTTTCTGCCGATATACTTCTCCGCATCCGTATACGATGTGATGAGGAACATTGACCAGTCATCAAGATTCCTATAGCTCTCGCCGATGGTCCTGTACAGCTCAGGCAGAGCCTCCTTCTCCTCAAGTCTCTCTCCGTAAGGTGGATTTGTGATTATAAATCCATACTTCTTCGGATTCCTCAGATCCTTCACATCCCTCTGCTGAAAATGGATGTGCTGCTCCACTCCTGCTGCCCTGGCATTCTCCATGGCACACTTCACCATATCGCCATCCAGATCATATCCCTGTATGTTCATCTTCACATCGTGGTCTATGAGATCATGAGCCTCATCCACCGCATTGTACCATATCTTCTTGTCACAGATCTTGGACCACTCCTGGGCCGTGAACTCCCTGTCCATTCCCGGTGCGATGTGTGCTCCTATCATGGCAGCCTCTATCGGAAATGTTCCACTTCCGCAGAACGGATCTACAAGGACTCTGTCCCTGTGCCACGGCGAGAGCATGATCAGTGCGGACGCCAGCGTCTCCGATATAGGAGCCTTTCCAACCAGCTTTCTGTATCCCCTCTTGTGAAGTGACACACCTGACGTGTCAAGTGCTATGGTCACTATATCCTTGAATATAAATACTCTCACCGGATAGCTTGCGCCATCCTCCGTGAACCATGACACTCTGTATGTCTGCTTCAATCTCTCAACCATAGCCTTCTTGACTATGGACTGTATATCCGATGGACTGAAGAGTGCACTCTTGTTTGATGTCGCCTTGGACACCCAGAATTTTGCATCCCTTGTCAGATACTTCTCCCAGGCGATGGCCTTTGCTCCCTCGAACAGCTCGTCAAATGTGGCGGCCTTGAAGCTGCCACATTTGAGCATGATACGCTCGGCTGTCCTTATAAAAATATTTGCCCTTGCAATCGCACTCTCGTCTCCGGCAAATGTGATCCTTCCGTCCTCCACCTGGACTATCTCGTATCCAAGATCAAGTATTTCTTTTTTCAGTACCGACTCCAGTCCAAAATGACATGGAGCTATAAGTTCTACTCTACTCATTTCCTGCCCTTTCTGTGGGTTGTATATTTGTTCTATCGCTGTCTTGTGAGCGGGCCTCTGTACTGCGCCAAGCCTCCCACCGTGTTGATAACTCTGTATCCATCCTCGCTCATGATGAGCGCAGCCTTCATGCTGCTCACCCCATGAGCACAGTATACCAGCAGATATTTGCTTTTGGGAAGAGTATACTCCCCCGCTTCTATCAACTCAAATGGAATATTTACCGCCATGGGGATGTGTCCCTCCAGAAATTCATCGCGGTCCCTGACATCCACTATTATGCCGCCCCTTGCAACAGCTTCACGTATGATGTTGCGTATGGGAATACTTGTGAATCCCATTTCTCCACCTCCTTCATACCGACAGAAAAACCTCTTCTGTTATATGATATGAAGGAAATGTCTCATCGACACAATAAAAACGAAGATCCCGGCAGGCGAAAAGCCAATTCCGTCTGTCGGGACCTTATAATTACTTCTTAAGCTGTGCAAGACGCTCGGCAACCTGCTCAGACATCTCAGTGTACTTGGCAAGCTTTGCCTTCTCCTCCTCAACCTTTGCGGCTGGGGCCTTGTCAACGAACTTTGGATTTGCAAGCATTCCTGATGCACGCTTGATCTCTCCGGCAAGCTTAGCAGCCTCCTTCTCAAGTCGCTCGATCTCCTTGTCGATATCCACAAGCTCCTCAAGAGGAATGTATACAGCGGCATCGTGGATCAGTGTTGATACTGCATTCTCATCGATTCCTGTCTTGTCCTCCTGAACGTGTACCTCGCTGGCATAACCCAGTGTGGCAAAGAAGCTCATTGATGACTCAAATATATGTCTCACGTCCTCCTTTGCAGATACGACATATACCTTTGCCTTTCTGCTAGGTGGTACGTTCATTCCTGTACGAAGGTTTCTGATGGCACGGACTGCTGCCTTGATAGTGTCAACAGCGGCCTCGTCAGCCTCAAAGTTCCACTCGTCTGTGTACTCAGGCCACTTGGAGATCATGATCGACTCCTCCTCGTCCTGAATGTTGCAGAAGATCTCCTCTGTGATGAATGGCATGTATGGATGAAGAAGCTTAAGTGCCTGGATCAGAACTGTCTTAAGTGTCCAGAGTGCTGCTGCCTTTGTCTCATCCTCATCGTTGTAGAGACGAGGCTTAACCATCTCGATATACCAGTCACAGAACTCCTCCCAGATGAAGTCGTATACCTTGGATACAGCGATACCAAGCTCGAACTTCTCCATGTTGTCTGTCATCTCTTTTGCAAGTGTGTTGACCTTGGACAGGATCCAGCGGTCAGCTATTGTCAGGTCTGACAGCTTCACATTTGTGAAATCTGCCTTCTCCATGTTCATCATGATGAAACGTGTTGCGTTCCAGATCTTATTTGCAAAGTTTCTGGAATTCTCAACTCTCTCCCAGTAGAAACGCATGTCGTTTCCAGGAGCATTTCCTGTTATAAGTGTCAGACGAAGGGCGTCTGCACCGTACTTATCTATAACCTCAAGCGGGTCAATACCATTTCCAAGTGACTTACTCATCTTACGTCCCTGGTCGTCTCTTACAAGTCCGTGGATCAGCACATGCTTGAACGGGCTCTTGCCTGTCTGCTCAAGTGCTGAGAATACCATACGGATTACCCAGAAGAATATGATGTCGTATCCGGTTACAAGCACGCTTGTAGGATAGAAGTATTCATACTCAGGTGTCTTATCCGGCCAGCCAAGTGTTGAAAATGGCCACAGTGCAGATGAGAACCATGTATCGAGCGTATCCTCATCCTGTGTGAGATGTGTACATCCGCACTTTGGACATACTGTAGGTGTCTCACGGCTGACGATGGTCTCGCCGCACTCGTCACAGTACCATGCAGGGATTCTGTGTCCCCACCAGAGCTGTCTTGATATACACCAGTCACGGATGTTCTCAAGCCAGTGGATGTATGTCTTGTCGAACTGCTCAGGCACAAATGAGAGCTCATCGGTCTTGATGATGTCAAGTGCTGCCTGTCCCATCTCCTTCATGCGGACGAACCACTGAGGCTTGATCATAGGCTCTACAGTTGTCTTACATCTGTCATGTGTTCCTACGTTGTGGCTGTGTGGAACTACCTTTACGAGAAGTCCCAGTGCGTCAAGGTCTGCCACCATCTGCTTTCTTGCCTCGTAGCGGTCCATGCCTGCATACTTGCCTCCGAGCTCATTTATGGTTGCATCATCGTTCAGTATATTTATCTCCTCAAGATTGTGACGCTTTCCAACCTCGAAGTCGTTAGGGTCATGTGCAGGTGTGATCTTTACACATCCTGTTCCAAACTCCTTGTCAACATATGGATCTGCGATAACCGGGATCTGTCTGTCTGTAAGTGGCAGCTCCAGCATCTTTCCTACTATATCTGTGTATCTCTCATCGTCAGGATTTACTGCAACGGCTGTATCTCCGAGAAGTGTCTCCGGTCTTGTGGTTGCTATCTCCACAAATCTTCCAGGCTCTCCAACTACAGGATAGTTGATATGCCAGAAGAATCCGTCCTGCTCCTCATGTATAACCTCAGCATCTGATATGGAAGTCTTACATACAGGACACCAGTTGATGATCCTTGAGCCCTTGTAGATGTAGCCCTTCTCGTACAGTCTTACAAATACTTCCTTGACTGCCTTGGAACATCCCTCGTCCATGGTGAATCTCTCTCTGTCCCAGTCAGCGGATGAACCCATCTTCTTGAGCTGGCTCACGATACGGTTGCCGTACTCTTCCTTCCATGCCCATGCATGCTTTAAGAACTCCTCACGGCCGATCTCTTTCTTATCTATTCCCTGCTCCTTCAGCTTCTCTGTAACCTTGACCTCGGTTGCGATGGCTGCGTGGTCTGTACCAGGCTGCCACAGTGCTGAGTAGCCCTGCATTCTCTTGAATCTGATAAGTATATCCTGCATTGTATTGTCCAAGGCATGTCCCATGTGAAGCTGTCCTGTTACATTTGGAGGTGGCATTACGATCGTAAATGGCTTCTTGCTCCTGTCAACCTCTGCGTGGAAATACTTCTTCTCCTCCCACTTTCTGTAGAGTCTGTCCTCTATCTGGGAAGGATCATATGTCTTCTCTAACTCTTTCATCTCATTCTTCCTTTCTATTCTTCCTGATCTCTTACATGTTGATATATACTTTTACAAAATTTTTCACAAAAAAACCCGCTCTCCGGACATTCTGTCAGAAGGGCGAGTAAATATTCGCGTTACCACCTTGTTTTGTATCTCATCTTATCCTATAACGGGAACGCCCCGGCATGGCCTATCCTTATCATGATCTTTCAGCCATGCAGCTCAGAAGCTACCTTCACAAGTCTCTGTCAGGAACGGTCTCACAGCCCACGAACCATTCTCTCTGTCTGACTCCACATGCTACTCCTCTTCGTCACAGCATTTGCATATATCTTCTTTATTCATTGTGATAGTACAACATAGGCTGGCTGTACGTCAAGCACAAAGTCATCCTATCTGGTTTCTGAACTGATCCTTGAGTGCACTCAGGATGGAATTCATACGCCTGTCATAGTCCTCTATGTCGCCGTGCATTCTGTTGTACACAGCCTTCTGGACTTTGTTGTATATGGACATCTCATGTACATCCTCCTTTGAATCAGCGATCTCGTTCATCAGATCGTCCAGGAATCCGGCCGGCATACCGCGCTTTCTTATCTCCCTCTGGAGTGTCGCCGTGTCCACCGTCACCGCCATTACACAGAAGTATTCTATCAATGACTCATTGTTCTTATTCAGCGCAAATGCTCTGATGAAAGCATCCTTTGCCTCCTCAAGCTGAAGATTGCCCGCCAGCGCAACGCCTTTGTTGTGATATATATTTCCAAGGAACTCATCGTACTCACCATGTGACTCCTTGTACTCTATGATGTCATCGTATATGGCGTCAGCCTTGATGTAATGCTTGTACATCATGTAGCTGTCAGCTCTCTTCTTGTCCAGCTCATACGGCTTGAGAGTCCTGATCCTCTTGCACTCGTCCATGAATTCCTTCACTTCATCCTTGCTGTAGAACTCACCAAATGTAAGTATCTCCACCATGATATCCTGGATATACGCATTCTTGGCATTGAGCGCGTCTATCTTGTCTGCAAGATCCTCCATGTCTATGGCCGTTCTCAGCCAGTTGCTGAGTCTGTCCGCAAGGTCGTCTTTACCTATGAGCACCATATTGTTGAATATGTAGTAGCACAGCTCCTCATATGAATATATGGTTATCTTCGTATTGAGGAATGTGTACGGATTGTCCGCTGTCTTTGTCTTACAAATAATAATTCCACTCATATGTGTATCACTCTCCCGGATCAAAATGCTGTCCTCTGAGGTATGACGGGATGCTGAACGCACTCTGCTCATACTCATCGGAATCTTCGTCATCCAGATCCTCTTCATCTATGGTTTCTTCATCGTCCGGCTCTGACTCGTCGATCTCAATCTCGCTGTCATCTGCATCGTCTGTAATGTCATCTGATTCTGATTCGTCATCATCTACCTCATATGCAGCATCCACTGATTCCGTTTCGTCATCATCTACCTCATATGCAGCATCCACTGATTCCGTTTCGTCATCATCAATTTCATCTGAAATGTTCTCAGGATCAGAGACCGCATCATCTTCTAACTCTTCAGCCTCCGTCATATCCCCCGCATCGTCGTCAATCTCTTCCACAACATCCTCTGCTTCCGTTCCGAAATCATCCGGCTCTTCCACAGTCTCCGGCTCCACAGGTGACGCTGTTCCGTAATATACCACAGGCTCTTCATGTACCTCCGGCTCGGCTTCCACCGTCTTTGCATTACCATGCTCCACCGCCGGATCTTCGCCTCTCAGTTCCTCGGTGTCACCCATGCGTATCCTGAGCTCCTCTTCCCTTCGCGCCGCCTCAAGCTTCTCCGCATGCTTTCTCCTGATGGCTCCTATGTCAAATTCTTTTCTGTATATCTTATTTGTGGTAGGATACAAACTTCCAAATCCAAGATCACGGATGACTATCGCGCCCTTATCCGCACCATAATACTCCACGGATATCGACAGCTTTGTCGTCTTCTTTGGTCTCGCCGGAAGTCCGTATATCTCCACAGTCTCCCGCCATTCTTCCTCAGTCAGTATATCCTGGTATACGATCTGTATCCTTCTTGTGTTGTCGAGGAATACCTCTATGCTTCCGCGGGTGTTGAACCACTCAAGCCCGCCGTATGCTATCGGCCAGAACGTCTTCTTCTCATCCATGAGATTTATTCCGATATTTGTCTTGACCGTCTGCTCCGTATCTATAAAATATCTGCTGAGCGCCTCCGTGTACACACCGCCAAGCGATCTGTAACATGCACCCTTTGTATATATATTCTGTCCAACAAATACCCTTCTGCCCTGACACAGAACCGCCGCCGACTGCTTCATCCAGTTGTCAGCAAATCCTATTCCCGTGAGGAATACAGAGGATATAAACACCTGTGACATACATTCCTTAACTATATCCGCAAATGCCTCATCCATATCCTCATGGTATTTTCCAAATCTTTTCATGTTCATCCTGTCATGGAAGTTCACATGCTCAACGGTCACTATCAAAGGATATTTCCTTGTCATATCTATCCTGTAAAAATCCAGCCCGCTCCTGCCGAAATCAAACAGTCCCACGCTGTTATTCCTGAGCGGCTCAGGCTGTGCAAATATATAGCACAGGCCACTGTCCAGATGGCTCACTATATTAAACTGGTCATGGGTCAGACGGAGTGCCGACTTAAGTCCTCTGACTGCAGCTATGATGCGCGGATCTGTGTCAGCCACTGTGACTGTCAGTTTCTTTATCACAAAACCCTCAAACTGCTCGGTAAACTGTCTTATATGCAGTATCATCATCTTCACAAGAAGATCTCCCGCCTTATAATTACGCCCCGCAACTTCTATATTCTCATTTCTCAGGGTACGCTCATACACCTGATCCACAACCGTTCCATTTTCCTCGAACCTGCAGGCTGAAGCCTTCGCCCCTGCACACCAGCCAGCCAGATCTATGAACTTGTAAGCTTCACTCTGTCCGTCATCCGACTTTTTGTTGTACGCGCTGTAGAACATGATGTTAGGGAGCATATATGTATCCCTCGCCTCCTTGTGGTACACCGATTCCGGCTCCCGCGTGTCAACATTATAATAACTAAGCTGTGTATATTCCGGGTCAAGATCCAGACCCAGATATAACTGTGTGTCAGACATAAATTATGCCCCTCCTTGTGAAAAATCAAAAAGTTAAAGCAACATCAAATTGGCGTCGAAGAAATGGCTGTTGTACAGATATGTGTCCATTGCCTGTATGAGCTCATGGTCATTTCTTGTCTCCTGGCTAACCAGCATGCTATTGATAAGTTCAAAGCTGCTGCTTCCATCCTTATGGAATGTCTCATTTTTGAGTATGTCGCTCTCAACCACGACTGAAGTTCCAACCACTCCATCGATGGAGTAGACAAGCGACTCTCCGTGGAATACGACAACTTCCTTAACATACACTCCCGGAATTATCTCATTCATCCTCTCGGATTTGTAGTTTGCCATACTGCTGCTCTCCTGTCCAAAGCTGTAGCTGACCCATACCTGCTTTCCGCTTTCACCCTTGAATATGACATATGTCTTGAATCTCATATCCCCTGGCAGCTTTACGATCGACTCAAATTTTCTGAAGAACGGAAGTATCTTGCTGTATTCTATAAACTGTTTTACATTTGCCTTGATCCATTCCTGCTGCTCCTCAGTGTATCGTCCACTTCGGTTGCTAAAATAATACAGCAGGCTCATTCTGGATATCTCATCCTTTATATTGCCCTTGGCGATCTCCTTGTACAGATCCTCCATTATATATGAAGGGATCTTCTGATCCTTTATAAAATACTGGTGCGCGCAATATCTGAGGAAAGCTTTCACCACCATGCCTCGGCTGCGGCCGCGATAGTACACCTCAAATATATCGTATATGGACTCTATATATCCGTCCGCGAACATCATCTGTGCGAGTATGTTCTCAGACAGCATATCAATATTTCTGTAATTTGAATTGACCGACTTGAAGAGATTTGCCATCTCCTCGAGTGATCCGTTGTAATTGTTGATGAGATATGACAGTATCTTCTGTCCGGCGTACCCTCTCCTGTATATATACACGCATATGGATATGAGCAGCCTGCTCTCATCGTATCTCTTGTCATCGATTCCAAACTCGGCTATCTTGATCAGCTCATCTATATCCACATCCACATAGCCAAATCTGTACATTCCCTCAAATGCATTCTCATACATATCCAGAGCTATATAATATGTATTTATCCTGGAAGCATATGAAGGATCCACGTAATCCAGATCTATCTTGGACAAATATTTTCCGAGAATGTCCGCATCGAAATTCTCATGATAATACTCAACCATATGGGTAAGCGCTTCCTGTCTCACCCTGTAGCTCACCTCAGGGCAGAGTGCGATATCTCTGGCAAGATTTATCTCCTTTGCATCCCTGTGTGTAAATATATCTATATCGTTGTAGAGGAACAACAGGTATCTGTAATCCCTTGGACTGTACTCGTGACAAATGTCCAGATAGCTCCTCTCGTCTACAATTCTCTCCATTCTGTACTGTACGGTGCTCACATATCTGCCGCCGTTGTCATCCAGAAGTGTGACTATGGCAGACGGCGATATTATCTCTACATATGCCTCACCATTAACCACCGGAACCTTGACCTCTCCGCCAAGCTCACTGTGGGATACCAGTATGTGTGTTATATTCTCATTATCACACACGAACTTTCTCTTGAATATTATGTTGATGAGCTTTGTGGCAAATTCCGGTTTCACCGTATCAGGATCAAGGAATTCATCGTATATGACTGTCAGGTCATCGCTCACATTTCCCTGAAGTATCATCTTCTCCATGAAACGCTCAATGGCAGGGACAAAATCTCTGTACACCGACTTCTGGTTCTCCTTGTTCATGATGACATTTGCATATATATATGCCAGCTCCTCGTCCGTCAAAACGTTCTTGTAACTGAAATATCTGAGTATAGCCTCCGGTATCTCATCGTAGTGGTTTTTGTCCATGCTCCTGATAAAGCATTCATTCAGGCCAACATACTTGAGATCCTTGTCCGATGCGTCACTGTAATATCTGTGATAACACGGATCGTACATCTTATTCTTGATCAGTATTCCACAAATGGCATCCAGAGTCGTCCTGTCATGCCTCATATCGTATATCTGCTCAAGCATCTTAAATGCCTGCACGTCAAAATCCTTCTGTCTCGAAGCAGTCTTGACAAACTCCACGATGACATCCTCTGAGACAAATTCATTTCTCATGCCCCATCTGAGGGCTGCGATCTCAAGCGGTGCGATCTTCTTCATCATGAGAGGCTGCTTGTTGAACATGTCGCATATCTCAAAGTATATTACCGGACTGTTTACACCTGAGTTAAACAGCTTCTGTATATCCTCGTAGAGAACCCATTTGTCCTCTGTATAATTCACATCCACAAATAACAGTATCCAGAAATAGAACAGCCTGTTCTTGTCATTTGCCTCAAATCTTTCTCTGACCATTGCAGCAGTTCTGTCTATGATGAACTTCTCCCTGCGCAGAAGCGACTTCAGGTAACTGAGATAACACTTCTCCATGTCCTCCATGCTTGTGAAATTGGCATCCGCATCTATTCTCAGAAATTCCTGCTCGACAAATTCCGTGTGTCCCTCCAAGATCTGCATATGGAGCAGGCCCAGCCTGTACATGCCATACTCCGGTCTGTATTTTATAAGGGTGTTCAGGGCATCCCTGGTCTCCGCTATGTACTTCTTCAGATTGATCTTGTCCGTTCTGAAGTCAATATATGCACGGATCAGAGCCTCCTCCGCCCTCTTGATGGTGAATCTCGTCTGCCTGCTCTTTGGAGTCATCTTGATGACCTCAGGCTTTCTGATGCTCACCTGTATTCTCATATTCTGATAAGTGTTCCATATATAAATGTAACCCGATGACTCCCCGTCGTGGATCTTCTGCGGATCTATGAGGAAACTGAGGTCAAATGTGTTGCCATCGAAGCTGTTCCACTTCAGCACGCTGGTCTCCGGTATGAGGAAATCGCAGTCCGATGCTATCTTGGTATTCGTGTAGCCCCAGGTGTTCTTGGTGATCGTAACCGATGCCCTGACCAATTCGGATGGCATCTCAACCAGCAGATCGTTCTGAGCCACGGACAGTGTGAGTGCCCTCTTCTTGTGTGTATACACAAGGAATTCCTCCATGGCCTGTCCTATGGACAGTGACATTCCCAGTGTGTCATACACCCTCTGAAGCTTTTCATCCCTGCCTATAAAAGTGCGCACAAAATCCTCGCTTCCGAATATCCTTATGGCATCCTCCCAGTTCTCCTCTGCATATGCTGCAAACTGGAACAGATCCTCGAGCTTCTTACCCTCGACCTGAATATATGGAGCGACTATAGCTATATGATAAGGGATGATAAACTCTCCCCCATCAGTGATTATATTTATATGACCCTTGAAGGATTTGCCTTGCTCGATTCCTCGGGCGTCAAATGAATAGCTGACTCTGTTCTTCCTGCCCACAAATGTGTGGCTCTTGAAATCCAGTATATAGCGGCTGTCGTATACCATCAGTTTCACTGCACAACTGTTTGAAGAATCCACTGTAAACTCTCCATCATACACAGTTCCCGCCTCGATATTCAATTCTATCTTGCTGACTGATATGGCTACCGCTGGTCTGTCAACCTTAAACTCACCACGAGCATACTGTTCAACTATTCCCTTCATCGTCTGGTCTCCTGTATCTATTTCTATTGTCTTTTTGTCAAAAATCACTCATAGTGGTTGTATTTGAAGCTTCCAATCGGTATAATTGACAAAAAGACATATATTCAGATTATAACAAAATATTGTCTCTTTTTAAACAATATATACAGAAAAATAACTTAAAACAACTGAAAAAGGGGTTTTTTTATGAAAAATGGGGTTATCAATCTAAAAACAGAGAATCTCCTCAGTCAGGTCGAAACTGTTCGTGCAGATCTTAACATGAATCCACTGGGAGTTCCCGAATCTGTTACTAAAGCTATTGCGGACAACATGAGTCAGTTATCAGTATACCCTGATCACAACACAAAGAAATTAAAGGAAGCCATATCCGCATACTCCGGAGCAAAGACAGACGACATAATCGTCGGCGGTAGCTCCTATGAATTTGTCAAGATACTGTGCGAATTTACCTCGCCTAAGAAAGCTATCCTGATAACACCTGGAGCACAGAATTACGAAAAGCTGCTCTCTATGAACGGCTGTGAGATAATCTACTACTCCACACCTGAGGAGGAGGATTTCACCCTCGATATCGCAGATTTTATATCGAAGTTGTCAGAGGACATCGATATTATATTTATATCGAATCCTAATGGTACAACATCACAGATAATCGATGCAGAGTCTTTGGAATTTATAGCCAAGATATGCGATGGCAATAACATAACCATGGTCGTTGACGAGGAATACATGGATTTTGTTGATGATCTGGAGAGTAATTCTGCCATTCCTCTCACATCGGAATACGAGAATGTTATCGTGCTGCGAAACACAACGAAATTTTTTGCAGTTCCCGGACTCAGGCTGGCATATATGATCACATCGAATCCTGTTCTCAAGAAAACACTTGAGATCACCGGACTGCCATTTGCGATAGGCAAGCTTGTGGAGGCCGCCGGGGTCGCCATGTTCACCGACGAAAAATACATTGCCGAATCAAGAGAGCTCATCAGAACCGAGCGCAACCTTGTGTACTCGGCACTGTCCACCCACAAGTCGATCAAGCTGTACAAACCGGCCGCCAACTTCATACTGATCCGTATCCTGAGGGATGCTATTTCCGCGGGTGATGTGGTGGATTACTGCATGCCAAAAGGTCTTTATATACGAAGCTGTGCTGATATAGGCGGACTTGACAACAAATACATAAGATTCTGTTTTATGAATCCAAAACAGGATGACCTGCTGGTCAACACCGTGCTGGAAATAGTCTAGGAAATTACTGTTTTATTTACAGACAACATAATAATAGAAAAGGAGAATTTAAACTATGGAAAACATGACAACCAAGATCACATCGTCTTATAATAATGCACTGGACATCAAGGTAGTTGACGGACATTTTGCAACTAACCATTCCCACATCAACAGATACATCGATATGACAACCATCAAAAGCAGAAGAAAGATGGCTCTCGCTGCTGCCAAATCCATGGCTACAGAGTATGTTGCAACAACGATCGTTGACACCATCGTCTGCATGGACGGAACAGAGGTTATCGGTGCTTACCTTGCAAATGCCCTCACAGAGAACGGTATCGTGTCCATGAACCAGCACCAGACCATATACATCATGACACCTGAGGTTCATTCTTCAGGCCAGCTCATATTCCGTGATAACCTTCAGCCAATGATCAAGAACAAGAACGTTCTCCTTCTCCTTGCATCGGCAACCACCGGCAAGACAATCAAGCAGAGCATCGAATGTATTGAATACTACGGTGGAAGCATCTCAGGAATATCAGCTATCTTCTCAGCTACAGACGAGGTTGCAGGCCACGAGGTTCACTCTCTGTTCAGCAAGAAGGATATCGACGACTATGCTTCTTATTCCGTTGGCGAGTGCCCTATGTGTAAGGCCGGCAAGAAGATAGAAGCCATTGTCAACAGCTATGGTTATTCGATGCTGTAATACCACAGAAACAACGCAGCCTTTCCCTCGCCGCTCACATAAACTAAAACGGCTGCCTCGATGGCATATGGCCTTTCTTACCGAAAACCACATACCATCAGGGCAGCCGTTTATTTTATATTATTCTATTTCCCAAGATAAAATTTCTTTGACCTTTTATGATATACGATCACTCCGGCCAGTGCACCGATCACCGCTGCCACAATAAACCATGCCCATGTCGGCACATCTTTGATATTGTAGCATCTGATGTTGATCCACATCTGGTTGATATCCTTGGTGGCATCCTCATCGAAATACTCCATGACCGCACTTCTCTCTATGGCGTCCTGTGACGGATACTGAGCCCCAAGCTGTCTGTCGACCTGTTCCGCAGGAGCTCTGAGAACGTAGTCAGGATCTGAGTTGTCCCCTGTGAAGAAATATCCAAGTGGATAATCAACAACATCCTCCTCGTCATCCTCTGCACCATAAGTGTAATCCAGATAAGAATATACCGTATCGTCATCCCCACCTGCTATGACTGAGGTATAACCAATGTAATACATGTTGCGGACTGCATTGTCAGGTCTTGACACAAAGTTGATAAACGCCTCGGCCGCCTGCTTTCTGTCAGCGTCACCGTCTATTCCATTTTTCAGCATGACCCATCCGTCAAAGTACAGATTTGTGCACTCCTCAGGGACCGCAAAGTCAAGCTTCACACCATCCTCCTCAGCCTGATCCATGGCATAAACTGCATCTCCTGACCACTGGTAATTCGCAACAACCTTTCCTGTTATCATGTCTGCCTTACCGCTGTCAGTCTCAAATGAATACACATTATCCTTTATGTCCTGAAGAAGATCCTGTGACTTTGCTATAGTCTCAGGACTGACATCGTTCATGATATCCTTGAGCTGCTCTGAGTAATCATCCTGAGCCCTGAATTCAGTGTCCATCAGCTTGTCCCTCTGCAGTGCTCCGACTGCGGCAAAGTAGGAATCTCTGACATTGTCTTTTATGGTGATCTGTTTTGCAAACTTAGGGTTGTTGAGGACTGTCCATGTTCCCGCCTCGTCAGCGGTCATCTTCTCCGGATTGTACAGAATTCCCGTAATTCCAAACATGAAGCCAGCTGCATATTTGCTCCAGGTCTCTCCATTTATCTCATGCGTCTCAAATGTATCTCTGATGTATGGCGACACACCATTTATATAATAATTCTTGTCGTTGTTCTCATCGAAAAAGTCATCGGACAAAGGCTCAAGCTTGTTCTCAGACATAAGCTTCATGATCATGTACTCCGAAGGACATACAAGATCATACACATCGCCGAGAGTCAGCATATTATAGAGATCCTCATTGGTGCCGAAGCACGAATACTGAACATTCACCTTCACACCATAATTCTCGTAATACCAGTTCTCGAAATCCTCCACCATGGAATTCTCACCAAATATAGTTGTTCCATTGTCCAGTTCCAGGGCTTCGTCTTCATCCCAACCACCCTCGTCAATGTACTCTTCCCAGCTGCACACCCTGAGAGTGACCTCTTTTTCAGTAGCAGATGCGCCGTCACTCTTGACAGAAGCAGCATCTCCTGTATCCTCCGCTGCCATTACCGGCAGCATCTGTCCGGCAAGCAATGAAACAGCCATGACTGCTGCCGCCAGCTTTCTGGAAATCGAACGTCCAAAACATCTATGTCTTATCATCGCTCCACCTCTTTCTTTCTTCCGGCCACATTCATAGCCACAACGATTATGACAACCAGTGCAAATATGACTGTTGAGAGCGCCCACAGGGCTGTCTTAACTTCCGTCTGTGAACCTTTTGTCGCATTTACAACGTAAGTACTTATGGTGTCAAATGTCGCAGGCTTGGTGTATGTCGCGATGAAGTAATCATCCAGTGACAGTGTAACAGCCAGCGCAAATCCCGAAATAATACCCGGAAGTATCTGAGGTATCACTACCTTTGTGAGTCCCTGGAAAGGTGTAGCTCCCAGATCTAACGCAGCCTCATACAGACTGCTGTCCATCTGCTTGAGCTTTGGCACCACTGACAGATATACGAAAGGTGCCGACAAAACCACATGGCCGATGACAAGTGGAACATAGCTGTCCTTGCTCATGCCAAATGCAACTATGAGCAGTATACATATAGAGAAACCTGTCACAACATCTGCATTTACAACAGGCACCTCATTCATGGCATTTATCGATGCTGAAGCCCATTTTTTTGAATAAAAAGCACCTATGGCACCGAGTGTTCCGAGTATGGTTGCTATCAGTGCTGAACCTGCGGCCAGAAACACAGTTCCAACGATCATTGACCTCAGCTCGTCCTTGGTGAACAAAGTCACATAATTGTGAAGCGACCATCCGTGAATGCTTCCGATATTTGCCGATGTTGTAAAGCTGTAAACAGCCAGTATCAATATAGGCATATATATGAGAAGAAGCATAATGCATATAAATATAATCTTAGACCATTTCTTCATTATAACAACGCACCTCCTCTGCTTCCGCCGTCGTCATCCGTGTACTTGTTTGTCACAAGTGTGAATACAAGTATTATCACAAGAAGGACGAGTGCTATCATGGAACCGCCGTTCCAGTTGTATGCTGAGAAGTAGCTTCCTATCAGACTACCCATGATGTATGTGCTGTTGTAAAGCATGTCAAGCACAACATAGTTAGTCATAGATGGCAAAAATACCATAACTATTCCGCTGACGATTCCCGGAACGGTGAGCGGAAGTGTGACCTTGACAAATGTCTGGAAGCTATTTGCCCCAAGATCCACAGCGGCCTCCATAAGGCTGCCGTCAAGCTTCAATATGGTTGTGTATATAGGAAGTATCATAAATGGCAGAAAATCATATGTCATTCCTATAACCGAATTGAGAAACGGGTGGAATGCCAGATTGCCCTCTATAACCGTGAGTACCTCCTTGAGTGCTGTGATCCTCAGTGTGAAGTTGATCCACATCGGAAGCACGAACATCATGACAATTACCGATTTCCTTTTCATCTCACTTCTCGCAAGTATATATGCGATCGGATATGCCAGCAGCAGACACACCAGAGTAGTCACTATGGCAAGCAAAAAGCTGTATGCCAGAGTACCTATGGTGTTCGGGCTGGTAAAGAATCCCGTCAGATTGTCAAATGTAAACCTGCCCTCGCCGTTGGTGAAGGCATAATAAATAATTACAAACAGTGGTGCAACTACAAAGCATATGAGAAATAATGCGTATGGGATGCCCAGCTGTTTTCTTGAAAAACGTAAGCCGTTCATGTTCATCCCTCCATCTATTTCTTAAGTGAAAACTTCATCTTATCCTCTGGAATTATCAGGCTGACTCTGTCCTCCATGTTCCACAGGTACTCGTCATCCACGATAAAGTCCTCCTCATTGTCAGTTCTCACCACATAGCTGTAGTGGTCTCCCTTATATATAAGATTGATGATATGTCCGCAGATTATACCAGCTTCCTCGTCATCACTCATGTCGATATCCTCTGGAAGTATAGATACTATTACCTTGATCTTCTCACGGTCTATCGCCTCACCATTTGCATCCACCAGCACGCCATCCTTCATGGCTGAACCCGGAACGATCTCCGTGAGGTCGCATGATACCTTACCGTCAAATACGCCGAGGGCATAATTTCTATTGACTGAGCTCTCAATCTTGTTGATTGCAGTCTCCGATATCATGATGTGTATTCCATCAGGTTCAACATTAAGGCCAACCTTGTCTCCAACCTTGGCGGACTTTGTGGTCTGAATAACTATCTCATTCCTTCCGGACTCAACGGTGATCTCATAGTGTACACCCTTGAACACAACAGATGTCACAACTCCCTTTACAGCGCCCTGTTCAGGTGTAGTGATCATCACATCTTCCGGTCTTACTACGGCATCCACCTTTGTTCCAATCTCCACGTCATCCAGACAGACAAATTCTGCACCACAGAATCTTACCTTTAACTTGCCCGTCATAATTCCGTTGAAGATGTTACTCTCGCCTATGAAATCCGCAACAAATGCATTCTTTGGCTCATTATATATATCTTCAGGAGTTCCTATCTGCTGTATCTCACCCTCGCTCATGACAACTATCTTGTCTGACATGGTGAGTGCTTCCTCCTGGTCATGTGTTACATAGATAAAAGTGATTCCCAGCCTGTCATGCATTCCCTTGAGCTCTATCTGCATCTCTTTTCTCATCTTGAGATCCAGTGCGCCAAGAGGCTCATCCAGAAGAAGTATCTCCGGCTCATTGACAAGAGCTCTCGCTATAGCTATTCTCTGCTGCTGTCCACCCGAAAGCGTGGCGACTTTTCTGTCCTCAAAGCCCTCAAGGTCAACCATTTCAAGGACCTTCTTGACCTTCTTCACGATCTCTGCCTTAGGAAGCTTCTTGAGCTTGAGGCCAAATGCTATGTTGTCAAAGATATTCAGATGTGGGAACAGCGCATACCTCTGAAAGACCGTGTTGATAGGTCTCTTATTTGGTGGAAGCTTGCTGATATCCTGTCCATTCAGTAATATCTCTCCTGAAGTAGGAATCTCGAATCCTGCTATCATTCTAAGTGTCGTGGTTTTTCCGCAGCCTGAAGGGCCTAAGAACGTGACAAACTCGCCTCTCTTCACTTCGAGGTTAAAGCCGTCAACTGCTGTGAATCCATTGTCATAGGTCTTGACAATGTTTTTCAATTCAATGATATTGTTGGAATTATTGTTGTTTTTTTCCATTTATTTCCTCCTTAAGTATCGTGACATACTCCGTCACTTACTTACAGTGCCCCAACAAAGCGCATTTGTCATCTGCCATTCCAAATGGACGACAAGAGCGACCGCCCCGCCGTCAGCGGACAACAAATCCACGCTCCATGTATCACTGCTGTATATCTCACCAGCCCGGGGAGCAAATAACGAAAAGCCTATCTGATAGCTCTCCTCGCATGAGCACAACTTTATCTTGCCCTCATACTGTCGGGGAATCAAAAACATGTTAAGAAAAAACCCCTTTATGATACCGGGTGATGGCATGGATCACGGTTAGTAGCCCTATCCACCTGCCTCTCCATGTCGAGATACATTTTAAGGCACGGTATCCAGGGTAAAATAGCTAACAGACTTCCTATTTTTCCCAAAATCCATGAAGATCATTCTGCATTTTATGCAGAAAAATCGACCCTGTCTCCAAACATTCCGCATATTCGCGGCTGCATCCCTGCAATTTGAAACAAAGTCGATTTATTCTAACATATAATCATTGGTAATGATATATATTTTCATTTAATTCTTTAACAAAACAGGTCGTTACCTGTTATTTCATTCTGAACAATTCCGGAATGACTCAAGAGGCAGTCACATTTTACTGAATCCATCAAATCCGAATCGCTATTCAGATAATAGCTAATAAATTCTAGATCAGAAGTACCGCCAGCTGCACCAGCGCTGACAGCCATATGAGAACCACCAGATATATCTTTGCCGCTTTTGTCATGTCGAACCTCCACACACAATAATCCATCACTCTTCAGGACATGCTATGCAAAACCTCAGAATATTCTGCAACACATTCTATATTTATTTTGTTCAATAAGAGTATTTTTATGCCTGAGTTCGGAAGTTTCCACAGTATCATCTGATAATCCTTCTTTCCGTTTTCCCATATTTCCATGTATATACATACGTAAGCTTCATCTGCCCGTGCTCTGACTGCCATTCAAGATGTCCGTCTTTCATCCGAAAATCTATGCCCAGCTTGTCCGTGTCTATCTCTCCTGGCTGGTATGCTCCATCTTGACCGTCACGAGATACATCGCTGATACCAGCGACCTCATATCTCACCTTCTCAACATCCGCCTCCACCTGCGCTTTGGCCATGTAACCAGCCGCAGAAAACATAGCCAGATCAAAAATCACGGATACAAAGCCAGCCAAAAATACAGTCATTATCTTCTTAAACAGATAGGTTCTTACCTTTCTGTCATCGACTGGTTCAAGTCTTCCTCTATATCTTCTATTGTCAGACTGTCTATAATATACAACTGCCCCAGCCACCCAGAATACAGCAACAATACACAGGCATATTCCAGGAATCGACACTCCGGGGAGCCAGCGCCACCACCCTACATAATACTTTATTACCACCACCGCAAAACAGAGTGCACATGCAGCCGTGATACATGCTGATATCACGCTATCCCAGTCCCTTCCATCAACGATGCAATAATCTTCTCGTTCTCTCGGCAGATTTTCCAGCACACAATTATATTTCCTTCTGTCATCTGGAACCTCATATCCGGCCTTGACCAGTTCTCTCAGATACAGCCATGCGTCCATGCAGGCAAGCCACAAACCAACCATAGGGCAAAATGTAATAACGCTGGTCACCATCATAACATCGCAAAATGTACTGACAATATCATCAAAAAACACACCACAGATCATTCCTGCAAGTGTAGGAACAGATACCACCACCGCGGTGATCAGAATTATACGCATTACGCGCCTGTCATATTTTATCTTCATACGTCTTTACCCCATTTTTGAACATCAAATAACTTACTATCTCTTACATGCACTACATCAATGCCAGCCCCACAAACATTTTAACTGCTGTCTCTATGATCTCATCCGGGAACTCGAATCCCGCCGTATGGAGCTGGGCATGATCCTCACCATCGCCTACGCCGAAGAATGCTCCCTTTGTCTCCTGCAGATAGTATCCGAAGTCCTCCGACCACCTCATCGGTTCAGCAAGTTCTGTAACCACAATATTCTGGTCAGCAGCACATTTTCTAAGTTTGTCCACATTCACAGCATGATTTTCCGTTGCCGGGAACCGCTCTATCTCCTGTATATCAAGGGTGAAGCCCCCATCGTCCGCAGTATTTTGTGCAATCTGCTTTATCTCATCCACATACCCGGCAAATACCTTTTCTCTCTCAGCCCTCACCGTCATGCGCAGCGTTCCTTCCGATGCAGCCACACCGTAATTGGCACTTCCAATATCCATTCCGATGAGCGTCATCCTGACAAATCCCCTGCTGAGGTTGTACTCCTCAGTAAGCTTCTCTATCTCCAGCAGCAGCCTGGCAAGCGCAGGCCCCGGATTCTTTCCCGCCTCAGGATATGCCGCATGGCTGGCTGTCCCTATCATATGTATCTCAAGCCCCGTTGATGCGCATGCAAATGTTCCATCTATCGTCAGCACATGATTTCTCGGATATCCCGGTATGTTATGAAGTCCATAAATCTCACCTATATTCTTCTCAATTATAAGATCTCTGCACAGCCTTGCCCCGGCACCGATCTCCTCGCCGGGCTGGAAAATGAAATAGACGTCCCTGTGTGTATTTCCGCATTTCTCCATTGCACGGGACAGCCAGACCGCAGCCCCACATAATATACTGCTATGTCCATCATGCCCGCAGTAATGTCCCGGCTTTCCATCCTGCCCACACACTGCATCCATGTCTGCCCTGAACGCGATCGGTGTTCTTTCTTCATCCCATATTCTGTCATCAGAAGATTTCAGCACCGCATAAAACCAAGCACCTCTATCCACGATCTCAAGGTCAGTATTCTCCCTGAGAAACGACATGAGCACCGCCTTAGTCTGCATCTCATGCATCGAAGCCTCAGGAATGCTGTGAAGCCTGCGCCTGAGGTCATATATCTTTGTCATCAGCTCTTTGTCAATTTCCATAACGCCTCCGTGCTCCTTCTCATCTATCACAGCCCAAGACACATCCTTATAATACCGAGTATCAGCATATGCACTGGATAGAACAGGTAATTCACCAGCTTATTCTGCCTGCCGCGCTTGCCATTGTATGTCAAAGTCAGTCCAAACCCCAACAGTGCCCACGGTTCCTTGAACATCGCCAGGTAGCAGAACGGTATTGCAATTGCGGACTTTTCATGAAATATATACAGGAAATATCCTATAAGTATGGCATGGTAGTCATAATCAACCGCAAGATTCATCGATATAAGACACACTATGGCAACTATCGGTATCGTTGCTATAAACCATACTGCCTTGGGAAGCTTCTCCATTTTTTTCCTCAGCACATCAATGATCCATATCATTGCCAGCACCATCGCCAATGTAAACATAATATTATTTGCATTCCATTCAAAGAATACGCCACTGGAGAACATGTCATAAGGGATCTCAGATATCACGCCAAATATAAGCAGCATTCCAAGATACTTCCACTTGTTTCTCGTATGAAAATATCCTTCCACCAACATATATATGAATATCGGGAAAGCTATCCGCCCCAGGACATCAAATACATCACTTACAGCCGATATTATTCCACCATCCAGATACGGATACAGCAATGTCTTATTCGTATGATCTATGAGCATTGAAATGAACGCTATATACTTAAGCTGTGCTCCGGAAAGCAGACCTATTCCGTTCAATGTTATTTTTCTGCACGTTTCACAAGTTGCACCCTCTGCCTGCTCAAAGTTATTTTTTATTTTATAATTATGAACTTTCATGCAATTTCTCCTTTGTTTTCCCAACATTTACTGATGTTTTAGTCCTAATAAGTACAGTAGTCGTTTTTAGGCCCCCGCACTGATGCACTACCACACTTTTCAACAGTGTTTTCACTATAAGTATAACATAACTGCATTGAATAACAGAGCTTAACTTTTTCTCAATACGCTTAAATTTATGACATTGCACATTTACATGTAGTCAGCATATTTGCTGGATAAATAAACAAAATACCAGTCTGCAAAATCAGATGTTTTTCTAATCTTTGCAAGCTGGTATTCGATCACCCTCTGTGTCAATCAGAGCATATGACCTATATGTTCAGATCGTATTTCTCCACCTCAAGTTCCACACATCCGTCAGTTTCAAATACAATATCCTGAGCATTGCGCGGTGTATATATAACTGTAGACAGCACCTGTTCTCCATCATTTACAAATATCTCTATGGAATTCCAATCCATCACTATTCTCATTTTTGAAAGTCCATTGCCATTCTTGATTTTGACCTTGCGCACACAGTTTGTATCACGTATCCATCCCGCAAATGTTCTGTCTATCTCAAGCATTTGTGTTCCCGGGGTATAGCTGACATTGGTTTCATGAATCTCATCCTTTGCAAAGTGCATTGTAAAATGTCCGCATTCAGCTTTCTTTATATCAACTGTCATATCGATAACTCTGCCGTTAATGCCTTCATACGTCTTCTCACCACGCAAAGTATCATTAACTACCAGCTTGTTCTGCCTGTATCCACAAAACTCTCTGACCGGAGTCTGAATCAGCTTGCCGTCAGAGATCATTAGTTCTCTTGGAACTGACATCATACATGCCCACTTCTGTCCACGTGGCAGCGTATTTACGCTGTCCCAAGACTGCATCCAGCCAATCATCACTCTTCGTCCATCAGGTGTTCTTATAGTCTGTGGTGCATAAAAATCAAATCCACTGTCCACAGATACTGCTTTTTCATACTTGAAAATATGTTTCTCTTCATCCACATCGCCTGTGAAGAATACCACGTTATTTCCATTGTGAAACTCTCCATCTGCTGACATGTCCTGTGGGGATACTATAAGCACCTTATGTCCATTCATCTCAAAATAGTCTGGGCACTCCCACACTGCGCCAAATCTGCCTGTTTCATCCTTTGCAAATACTGATTCAAATTTCCAGTTGTACATATCATCTGAAGAGAACAGTACAACCTGAGGGATTCCATCATATGTCCGGTTTCCAGCCAGCATATAGTACCTGCCGTCCGCATCCTTCCAGACCTTCGGATCTCTGAAATCAGCACGGCTGCAGTCCTCCGGCATGATCTTCCCATCAACAACAGGATTGCTGGATATTTTTTCATAACTAATTCCATCGCCTACAGCCATACACTGGTTTTGTATAACATTCTTAGTTCCATCAGCCAGTTTTTCCTCAACTACTCCTGTATAGAACAATACATGCTTCCCGTCATTCTCTATTGCAGTTCCTGAAAAGCAGCCAAATGCATCATAATCCGAGTCAGGTGCCAGTGCTGTTGGAAGCTCCTCCCATCTTATAAAATCATCTGAGGTGGAATGTCCCCAGTGCATAGGTCCCCACTCCGTGCTGTATGGATGGAACTGATAAAACAAATGTGCCTTTCCTCCATATATGGAAAATCCATTAGGGTCGTTTAACCAGCCCACCGGAGTTGTAAGATGGAACTCCGGCTTGTCTGCTCTGTCTACTCTGTTCTTTTCTATATATTCATCTGCCTTCTGGCATGTATACATACTGTGACCTCCTTCTGTTTGATTAGATTGTTTTTTCGGTTGTACTGTCAAAGAAGTGCAGCTTATGTGGCATGAATACGAACGAAACCTTGTCGCCTATCTGGCTTATCTCATACTTTGATACTCTTGCAACAGTCTTGCTTCCCGCAAACTGGAAATACAGATTATTTTCATTTCCCGTCCACAAGAAGATCAAACCGCCCACACCCCTTTATTTATCTGAGGTGTGGGCGGTTTTTATCAAAACTTTTGTCCTATAAGTTTAAATATCATTCTGTCTGCTGCGCATGCTCGAACTGATGCTCTTTGTAGTGATGAGCCTCCTCCAGCATCATGTCCTTGACCTTCATAAGTCTGACCTGGGTGCTTCGCTCATTCTCATCAAGCTTCATGCTTATATACTTTATTCCCTCCCGAGTCTCCGGGATGATAACATGCTCAAGAGCATTTACACGCCTTCTGGTCTTCTCTATCTCCGCTGCGAGCATCTGGCAAGACTTCTCCACCTCCGCCAATCTCAGCATATCAGGAAGTATATCCGAGAGGGACTTCACTGCATCGTCCAGCTCTCCAGATGTAAATGCAAATCCATACGAATAGATGTCATTTGAATTTGCGCTTTTCGTCTTATAGTCGTACACAGGAATATCAACACTCATTACATTCCTATCGCCAAGGGCGATCCGCACCTCCTGCTTCGGAGCCATGAGCGCCGTACTCAATGTCTGCTCATTCATACCCGCCTTCGCTATTACAAAGCCTGTGTTGGCAGCTTTGATGCCAGCCTCAACCTTCTTTCTCAGTTCCATATTCTCTCTTGCCATGTCAAGGAACTGCCTCATCAGCTCATCTCTTTTATCTTTCAGGAGCTTATGGCCTCTGGATGCCGTGACCAGCTTCTTCTTAAGCCTTGTCAGCTCCATTCTGGTTGGATTAACCACAACATTAGCCATCTGTCTTCTCCTTTCTTCCAAATATATTTTCATGCTACTTGACATGTATTACAAAGACAACGTGTATATGGCAATTTTGCACGAATGCTTTAAATATATAGCAATCCACTGCATTACCATGGGCAGGACATTTGAGCCCGCCGGTACTCAGCGAGCATGCGAGCGCTAGTACCGCTGCAGGGTGAAACGAGCGAAAGCGCTCCTGCTCAGGTATGCAGTCGAATGCTATATTCCACAATCTTCCCACAAAATTGCCTACCCACTACTTTCCGTAATACATGTCAAGCCACTTGTCGTCGATACGTTTCAGCTCGGCTCTAGGAAGAATGGAGAGAAGCTTCCAGCCTATGGCAAGTGTCTCCTCAATACTTCTGTCGGTGCCGTACCCCTGGGATACATACTCCTTCTCAAATGCCTCTGCAAACTTTGCATATATGATATCTATATCCGAAAGTGCCGACTCACCCAGGATAGTCATGAGCTCCTTGGCATCCTTTCCTCTTGAATAAGCTGCAAATAACTGGTTCATGGTGCTGGCATGATCTCCTCTGGTCTTGCCCTCACCTGTTCCCTTATCCTTAAGTCTGGACAATGATGGAAGTACATCGATAGGCGGTGTGACTCCCTTTCTGTACAGCTCTCTTGAGAGAATGATCTGTCCCTCTGTGATATATCCCGTGAGGTCTGGTATAGGATGAGTCTTGTCATCCTCAGGCATGGTCAGGATCGGTATCATGGTTATACTTCCATTCTTACCCTTCTGTCTTCCGGCTCTCTCATACAGAGTTGCCAGGTCAGTGTACATGTATCCAGGATAACCACGGCGTCCCGGAACCTCTTTTCTTGCGGCTGATACCTCACGAAGTGCATCCGCATAGTTCGTGATATCCGTGAGGATTACCAGAACGTGCATGTTCTTCTCAAATGCAAGATACTCAGCGGCGGTAAGTGCCATTCTAGGTGTGGCGATACGCTCAACCGCAGGATCATTTGCCAGGTTGATGAAGAGGACTGTTCTGTCTATGGCACCAGTCTCCTTGAAGCTCTCTGTGAAGAAGTTTGCCTCCTCAAATGTGATACCCATGGCTGCAAATACGACGGCGAATGGCTCATCTGTTCCGCGCACCTTTGCCTGTCTTGCTATCTGTGCTGCAAGCTGGCTGTGCGGAAGTCCTGAAGCCGAGAATATCGGCAGCTTCTGTCCTCTTACCAGTGTGTTCAGTCCGTCTATGGCTGATATACCTGTCTGAATGAACTCAGACGGATAGTTCCTGGCAGCCGGATTCATCGGCAGACCATTGATATCTCTTCTCTCATCAGGAAGTATCTCAGGACCGCCATCTATAGGTCTTCCAAGTCCGTCAAATACACGGCCAAGCATATCTTCTGATACGCCGAGCTCCATACTCCTTCCAAGGAATCTTACTTTGCTGTTTGAAAGATTGATACCTGTCGAGTTCTCAAAGAGCTGTACCAGGGCATCCTCACCATTTATCTCAAGGACCTTGCATCGTCTGATCTCGCCGTCCGCCAGCTCAATCTCACCCAGCTCATCATAAGCTACATTCTCAACTCCGTGCACCAGCATCAGAGGACCCGCAACTTCCTGTATAGTTCTATATTCCTTTGGCATAGTCTTAGTCCTCCTTCTCTATAGCTTCCTGAAGCTCCTTGTCAAGCTCCCTGGATATCTTCTCGTACTCTTCATCCACATTCTCAGGAAGCACATATTTGAATCGTCCGATCTTTTCTCTGATCGGCATGTTCAGAATATTTCTTATGCTTGCTCCACCGGCCAGCGCCTGCGCTGACTCCTCATAAAATGCCATGATGAGCTCCATCATCAGAAACTGCTTGTGAAGCGGTGTGTATGTGTCCACATCATGGAATGAGTTCTGGTGAAGAAAATCCTCTCTGATGGATCTCGCCGCCTCCATCTTCAGTCGGTCTCCCGCTGAAAGGGCATCCATACCTACCATCTTAACGATCTCATCGAGCTCTGCCTCCTCCTGAAGCAGGGTCATCATCTTCTGTCTGTCGACCATGAACTTTTCATTTACATTTTCCTCGAACCATTTGCCCATATTGTCCACATACAGAGAGTATGAAGTCAACCAGTTGATGGCAGGAAAATGTCTCTTGTACGCAAGCGATGAATCCAGTCCCCAGAATACCTTGACGATTCGAAGTGTTGCCTGTGAAACCGGCTCGGAAATATCACCACCCGGAGGAGAAACCGCACCGATAACCGACAGTGCACCGGTTCTGCCCTCGCTGCCGAGAGCCTTGACCATTCCGGCTCTCTCGTAGAACTGTGCAAGTCTTGAACCGAGGTAAGCAGGGTAACCCTCCTCACCAGGCATCTCCTGCAGACGTCCTGACATCTCTCTGAGCGCCTCAGCCCAACGCGATGTGGAATCCGCCATGAGTGCCACCGAGTAACCCATATCACGGAAATACTCAGCTATAGTTATACCCGTATATATAGATGCCTCTCTGGCCGCAACCGGCATATCCGATGTGTTGGCTATGAGGACTGTTCTCTGCATGAGTGAATGTCCGGTCTTCGGATCCTTCAGCTCTGGGAACTCGTTCAGAACATCTGTCATCTCATTTCCACGCTCTCCGCATCCGATGTAGACAACGATATCCGCCTCAGCCCACTTTGCAAGCTGATGCTGGATAACTGTTTTGCCGCTTCCGAAAGGTCCGGGAACCGCAGCCACTCCTCCCTTTGCTATAGGGAAGAATGTATCTACAACTCTCTGTCCTGTGATAAGTGGCATGATCGGTGGTATCTTTTCCTGATATGGACGGCCCTTACGAACCGGCCACTTCTGCATGAGTGTCAGCTCCCTGTCACCCTTGTCTGTCTCAACCACACACACAGTCTCCTCAACTGTGAATTCTCCTGCCTTTATCTCTTTGATGGTTCCTGTCACACCATAAGGCACCATGATCTTCTGTGTGACGACCACAGTCTCCTGAACTGTTCCTATCACATCGCCTGCCGACACCTTATCACCTACCTTGGCAGTCGGCACAAATGTCCACTTGACATCTCTCTTCAGCGATGGAACTTCAACTCCTCGTTTCAGGTTATTGCCACATATCTTCATGATATCATCCAGCGGTCTCTGGATTCCATCGTATATACTGCTTATAAGTCCCGGTCCCAGCTCAACCGACAGAGGCATTCCCGTTGACTCCACCGGTGCTCCCGGTGCAAGTCCTGATGTCTCCTCGTATACCTGAACTGATGCCTGATCTCCGTGCATCTCTATGATCTCGCCGATAAGTCTGCTCTCACTTACACGCACCACGTCGTACATATTTGCATCACGCATGCCCTCAGCGATGACCAGTGGTCCGGCGACCTTCTTAATCTTTCCTGTAGCCACTTAACAGCTCACGCTCCCTTCTATACTCACTCGCTCCATAGATAATTGCGAATCCTCTTTCCGATATGATTGAGGCAGTTTAGTATATCAAAATCGAATTATACCGATTTCGCAATTACCTATATCCGCTCGTTTCACCATTATTTTCTAATCATTCTTCATTAAATAATATGTCCGAGCCTACAGCCTGCTCAACGGATTTCTTTACTCCCGCTATTCCGGCCCCTGTATTGCCAGATATCCCCGGTATGAGAATGATCGCAGGCTTCATAACCTCTCTGTATCTGTCTATCTCTTTATTGAGATCCGAAGCCAGTGCCTCGGTCATATATATGACTGCATAATCGTCCTCCGCCAGCCTTTTCAGCAACGTGACCCCATAATCCAGATTATCTACAGGGAATGTATCCAGGCCCAGAGTTGCAAATCCGTATATACTGTCATAATCGCCCATAACAGCTATCTTATACATACATCTCCCTTACCCTTTCCCTGATAGCCTCCTCCGGAAGCTGGTTCAGCTTGCATGTCAATATGATCCTGACTGTCTTTATCTCGTTGAGCCTCGCCAGAATGTACGCCACTATCGGTCCCACCGTAAATGGGTTGTACTTCTGAGGCTTTATCGTTTCTATGATACGGTTGTCACACCATCTCTCAAATGCCGATGCCGACTCAGAAAGTGCCTCTGCCCCACCAGCGTATGCTGTATCTGCAAGGTATCTCTCTATCTCCTCCATGCCAGCCACCGCAGCCGTCGCCAGCCTGTCAATATCCAGAGTGTTGCACTCCGCCATGGCTCTCTTCATGAAATCCTTGTTTTTGCCTGTCTTCATGGATCTCACCGCTATCTTGATATCTGCAACAGCCACCGTCGTCTCTGCATAATCCCTGAGCAGGCTGTCATCTGCCTTCTTTGCAGCCTGCATGATCGCCAGCAGTGTTCCTCGGTCTATCACAGCATCGCACATCTGTCCATCTCCAGCCTGTGCCATACAGTCCCAAGCCTCCCTCGCGCAGTCTCTCATGTGTTCTGGAAGTCTGTCCCACGCCTTGTCACTTACGATGGACAGCATCTTCTGACCGTCTATCTCGGCATTGTCGAAGAACACATGGGCAGGGGTCTCCCCGGCAACCACAGTCTTGATCGCCGCCTTGAGGTTGTGATACAGATCTGGAAGTCTTATGACATCGAACACGGACATATCATCCACCATCTCAGCCACAGCAGCCCACGTCTTGTCAGTCTCCGCCCTAAGTATGTCATTTTCATCCATACTGGCTTTATCACTATCGCCCCAGCCCTTCTCTATGATGAACTGAACCGCCTTCTTGTAGGAATCCGTGGCCACGAGCTGTTCTATGACTGCCTGACTCATAAGCGTCATCTCAAGTGCCCTGATCCTGGCAACTGCATATATATATTTGTCTGCCATCTGCCTACCTCCAGCTATCTGTTATCAACAAATAATAATTCATTTACCTTGTCTGCCAAATGTTCTCTGTTCGCGTCCAGCATTGCTCTGAATGAACAGTTTTCCTCGATTCCTCCGTAGATCAGGATAAATCCTCCATCTATATCACAGTTCCCATTGGACACCTTAAGGCTTCCTCCATGAGCTGCAGCTATCTGCTCTATCTGCTTCTCAGTCTGTGGTGTAAGTCGTTTTCTGTCTTTCCCGGAAAAACATATCTCTCCGCTTTTCGGCTGTACCGACTTCTCTAAACATTTGACGATCACCTGGAAATACTCCTCATCTGGGAGCGCCACCATTGCATCATATGCCTTATCCAGCATATTCCCAATTATGGACTGCTTTGCCGCAAGTATCGCCTGTCTCTTTTTGAGTTCCGATGAGGACTTTGCCCTGAATGATCCGGACTTTTCTGCCTGGGCAACCTTCTCACTGGTCTCCTCATTCATCTTATCCACAGTCTTTTGGGCATTTGCAATGATGGAATCCGCATTTCTGGCAGCCTGAGCTTTGATCTCTTCAGCTTCCTTCTGCGCTTCCTGAAGGATCTGTTCTACGATTGTTTCTAATCCCGTCATAAAGTACATCCTCCTTACAAAAAGTTATAATTTGATTCCATTTACCGCAAGAATTGATACCAGAAGTGCAAGGATCGCATATGTCTCAACCATGGCTGGGAAAAGCATCGCCTTACCAAACTGATCAGGCTTCTTTACAACTATTCCAACTGCTGCAACCGCTGTCTTGCCCTGGTGCATTGCTGATACAAGACCAACAACTGCTATTGGAAGACATGCTGCAAGCATCATAAGACCCTGTGCTACTGTGAGCTCCTTCGGTGTTCCTGAAAGGATTCCTATGTTGGACAGTGCTATGAATCCAACAAGAAGTCCGTAGATCCCCTGTGTACCCGGAAGAAGCTGGATGATAAGAACCTTTGCGAATTTGCTTGGATCCTCACTTACTACACCTGCTGCCGCCTGACCGGCAACTCCTACTCCATATGCAGATCCCATGCCTGCAAGAATTACTGCAAGCGCAGCTCCCACTAATGCCAAAACCGTTCCCATTGTCATAATATTTTCTCCTCCTAAAATTGGTTTCTTATTTCTGTGTTTCTGTACCACTTACTATATCAACGTACTTCGTATTCTCCCTGAACGGCCTGAATGGATTGCCGCCGCCCTCGTAGAATTTGCCGAAGAACTCTACATACTGGAGACGGCATGTGTGCACGTATGCTCCCAGCATGTTGATCGCAAGGTTGAACAGATGTCCTACTATAAATACGATGATGAACACTATGGCTCCGAATATTCCATCGCCAGCCATGCTTCCCATCTGGTTTATTACCTGTGCTATAACTCCCGTCGCAAGTCCCAGTGCAAGAAGTCTGGAGTACGACAGCAGATCTGACAGCCAGCCTGTCAGGTTGTATATGTCATACAGTCCAAGTGCAAGTCTGAGCACCGGATTCTTGTGGTCTCTTCCCGACATGAGCACGATGATTGCAGCTCCCACAATCGCCAATCCGTAGCTTGTATTCTTAAGCCAGCCAGGGAAATTGAACTGCATCTGTGCTATAGATGCGAACAGCTCCGTCGGCATGAGCATCAGCACAAGTCCTGTGATGAGCATGAACCACGACAGCACGTCGCATATGAATGATTTCGCATCTCCCTTCTTCAGACACATATATCCCTTGAGTGCCAGTCCGCCGAACAAATGTATAAGTCCGAACAGCAAAGAGAATAACAAAAGCTTCATCGGGTCATCCAGCGGTGCAAACCATACCGGCTTGAACGTCACCTCGTGGTGGAAAAACGTCCTCGATACCACCGTTATCAGGTCTCCGAAAAAACCGCCAAATAATATTCCCCATATCAGTGTGGATATACCACAGTACATGAACAGACGCAGGGACTTTTGAAGTCCGTTCTCCATCTTCGGGAATTTCCTGATCAAAATAAAACATGCCAGGAATATGATGAGTCCATACGCCGCATCGGACAACATGAGTCCGAACAGGAATATATAGAATATCGCCATCGGTGTGGTTGGATCCATCTCACCTTTTCCCGGAAGTCCAAATGACTCCAGTACGCCCTCCGCCGATGCGAACATCTTCGGATTCTGAAGCTGTATAGGTGCCGCTTCATCCTCCGGAACATCATATACATCAGCCATCAGGCTGAAATTCTCATTGAGTACAGCCACTACCCTGTCTGCATCTCTCTCCAGCACATATCCCGATATGACAAATGTGCTCTTTGACTGGAGAAGGCCTCCAAGGACCTTATATTTATCCGCCCTTATGCGGTAATAGTCAGCCAGAAGTCTCAGCTTGTCTCTGTCATCAGCCATGGATACTAGTTCATTCTTCTTGTCCTCTATCCACTGTTCGAACTCCCTTATATCCGCCCTGTACTTATCCGTCTTCTGTTCAGGTGTCCTTTTGGAGAAATACGAAATTCTTGTAAATCCATGGGATCTCAATATCTCCTCCACCCTCTGTGATACAGTTTTAATGGCTATTGCCACCATACAAGTCTGGTCCTTATCAGATCCTACAACAGTGACTGTGTATCCCGCTATCTCCGGTTCCGCAGAGCTTATATACCCCTGAATATCCGTCTCCGTGAGCCCCGGTGGCATAGTTCCGATCATCACATCCGTCTTCTCGGTCCCTGTGGTATTGATCGGTATGTCCATATTCAGCCACGGCGCCAATCCGTCTATAGCCACCTGACATTTGACTATTCCCGCCTCACAGCCGGCTATGTCCTTGCTGATCTCCTGAATCTTTTTAACCTTACGGTTATAATCCCATCTTCCAGCTATGATCTCCTGAATGTCAGCCTCTGACGCCTCCTGCCGTCCTTCCAGGCTGGCAAATATGGATTTCTCCTCCGGAGCATATTTATCAATTATCTGTAAGGCTTCATCTGTATTCTGTACTCTCTTCTCGTACTTTGCTCTCTGGCTTGTGGTACTCATCTTCCTGAAGTCATCAGTCTCTTCGTTATCAGTCTGTATCTCAACCATTCCCAGCGACTGGAGCTTCTCAAGAATTGCTTTTCTGTCCCTCTTCATGGCACAGATCTCAATCTTCTTCATAGGAAGTACCGCCATACATTTACCCCCTTTCTTAAAATGCCTGCAGGGCTTTTCATCCCACCAGCTCTGTGATGATCATGGAAGTAACCTCGCCTTCCATGGACGCTGCACGTTCCCTGAGATGTGCGATCTCAGCGGTGGCAATATCCATCGCCTTCACCGTGAGTTTCTCCTCCTCAGATCTGCCGGCTCCCTCGGCACTCTTCATGCTTTCTCTCGAAGCTGATCCTGCGGCCGCGATCATATCCGCAGCCTCCTTCTTTGCAGCAGCTACTGTATAGTCGGCTTCTTCCTTGGCCTTGCGAATGATCTCGTCAGCTTCAGACTCTGCATCGGTTATCTTCTTCATAGTCTCCTGCAGCATAACATTCCTCCCTTATAAAAATTTATGAGCAGACTCAATTCCATAAACACTTCATCAAAGCATCACTTTAGATTATTATGTCAAAACTCAAGTAATATTATTTTATAATGAGTTGGCTATATTGTAAATAAACATTTTGTAAAGTTTGTACAACCCCCTTGATATTTTTTTATTGTTAATGTACAATGTGACTATGTTGATAATACTTATGTTTATCCATTAATCATTTTTCTTCCTTTTAACGCGGTTATATGTCGAACAAATGATGCAGTTTGACGAAAACCGTATAAAAAAAGATCCCATGACAGTCTTGACCATACTGTCATGGGATTCTTTTTTGAGTATGAACGGGGTCCCCCTTACGGCATAACTTATGATACTACTCAATCATTCCGATTCTTCTTACGTGACGCTCATCATTTGAGAATGGTGTGTCGAGGAATATGTCGACTATCTTAAGTGCAAGTCCAGGTCCTATGACTCTGGCACCCATAGCCAACATATTTGCATCGTTGTGCTCTCTTGTCGCCTGTGCCGAGAAGCAGTCGTGGCAGAGTGCAGCTCTGATTCCCTTTATCTTATTCGCTGAAATCGATATTCCTATTCCTGTTCCGCAGATGATGATTCCCTTATCACACTCACCTGAGGCTACTGCCTTTGCTGCTGCCTGTCCATATACCGGGTAGTCAACTGACTCTGTGCTGTAACAGCCAAAGTTCTTGTACTCAAGGCCTCTCTCCTCAAGATGCTTTATAACCTCCTGCATAAGCTCATATCCGCCGTGGTCACATCCAAGTGCTATCATGTTCTGATTCTCCTTTTTATATAATATTTTTTTCGAAATTAACTAACAGCTTATTATCCTGTGTCCTGCAGCCTTGATGAGACGGTTCATGATGGCGTAGCCCATGTCCCCCTCCTCAAATGACTCGCTGTATATATACTGTGCACCTATGTCATCACAGGTTCTGAGCAGACTGTACAGTCCGGCAGACACAGTTATCTCGTTCTTCTTGCTTCCGGCATCGTATACGTTCTCGCATACTCCGTCATCATAAAGACTGACATTGTCAGTGTCACACAGTATCGCAGTCTTGTATCCCTGTGCCTTTTTCTCCGCAACAAGACTTCTTATCTTCTCAGCAGCAGCCAGTCTATCGCCCTCTACTATGCTGAGTTCTCCCTTTGGAGCATAGTGTGTGTACTTCATCCCCGGAGCCTTAGGTCTCAGAGCATTGTTCATACCTGTTATCGCCGGATCTATAGTCACATCGCCAACGATATCCCTTATCATCTCCGGAGTGATATATCCAGGCCGTAATATAGTCGGTCTGTCCCCGGTCATGTCCACTATCGTCGACTCTATACCGATTCCGACTGCCCCACCGTCGATGATCATATCTATCCTGCCGTCCATATCCTGCTGCACATGCTGCGCAGTGGTCGGGGATGGTCGTCCGGACAGATTGGCACTTGGAGCTGCGATATACACTCCCGAATCCTTTATGAGCCTCATGGCAACCGGATGTGATGGCATCCTGATGGCAACCGTATCAAGTCCGCCAGTGGTCGTGTGCGGAACGACCTCTTTCTTGTTGAGTATGATGGTGAGTGGTCCCGGCCAGAATGCTTCCATGAGCTTCTTCGTGTCGTCACTCACTGTCTCCGCCAGTTCATACACGCTTGATGTCTCTGCTATATGGACTATGAGCGGATTGTCCGATGGCCGGCCCTTTGCCGCATATATCCGATGTGACGCATCCGGATTCAGCGCGTCTCCTCCAAGGCCATACACTGTCTCTGTCGGAAATGCTACAAGACCACCTCTCTTAAGTATCTCCGCCGCCTGCTCATACATGCGGTCGTCATCCACTCCTGCTTTTGCAATTATAGTGTTCATCACTTTACCTTCTTCTATAATAAATTGTTATCGCTTCTATATTATTGCATATACGCCCATATTTTAGCCCAGCACTGCATGTGTGTCAAATGTTTAGGCTATATTTGGGTAACATATATCATATAACGTCCGCCGCCGTCATATAAAATAGTAATTACACTTCCCGGGTATCACCGATGCGTACTTCCACCAAATTATACATACTTGTATTTGCCATAATATTTGCAGTAATACTTCCTCCAATCCTCTGCTACATATTTATAGTCCGTCCCGCAGACCATACAGCCGGGCAGGATACTTCCACCAATACAGGAAATGAGCACACATCCACCGAAGGTTTGGACACCACAGATGCGGCCAAATCATTTACGATCCTCATCGATCCGGGACACGGCGGATTTGACCCGGGTAAGGTCAGCCCGGATGGGATCATGGAAAAGGATATAAATCTGGCCATCGCCTCAAAACTGGCATCGGCACTTACGGATCAGGGATTTTCCGTGTATCTGACCAGAGACTCCGACAAGTCCCTGAACAGTGAAAATGCATCCAGCAAGAAGACTTCAGATCTGAAAGCCCGCACCAACCTCGCCACAAATGTAAACGCTGATCTCTACATCAGCATCCACCAGAACAGCTATTCAGCCGAGTATGTCCACGGAGCGCAGGTATTTTATTACTCCACTTCCTCCGGTGGTAAAGCCTTGGCGGAGTGCATCCAGGAGCATCTCATCTCCGAAGCCGATCCATCCAACACACGGGCGGCAAAGGGCAATTCCGAATACCTTGTTTTGCGGGAAAGTCCATGCACCGCCGTCATCGTTGAGTGCGGCTTTCTGAGCAACACAAAGGAATGTTCCGATCTGTGCAATGATGAATACCAGACCGCCCTAGCAAACGCCATCTGCAATGCAGTCTGTACATGGCATGAACAGCACGCCAAATAAAACCAGGAGCTCTGCTGTGACAGCGGCAGAGCCCCCAAATAGATGTTAAGTGTAATTCTGTGCATATAATTATGTTCTATATGCTACTGCTGCCTTTTAACCCCCTATAGGCAGAGCCCCCAAATAGTTTATTTTTCCATCCCTGCCATGCAATGTAAAGACAGATGTGTTGTGATGTATTATTCTCCTTTTATGTGCCATGTGTCAGTTATGGAAATGTGTGAGCACTGTCATATCACTATCTCTGGGAATTGTATCTGAGACGATAAGAATCAGACAGAATTTGTAGAAAAATAAAGAAATGAGCTCATCTAAATATCCTGAGCACGTCCCGCTCACAACTCCACAATAACGCATAAAAAGCCATTTTCCAACCCCATTTGAGCATATTTTATGAAATTTTCATAAAAGTATACATAACGTAGAATTAGGGATATTTTTTCACGGAAAATTCCAATATTTTCTCCATATATCCTATTTACTTGCTTGACAAATGTGGTAAACTATAATACACATTTTAATACCATTAAATTATTGAAGGGGGTCGATTCTATGAAGATTGAACGTCTAAGTGAAAATCAGATAAGATGCACACTCAACAAAGCCGATCTCACCGAAAAGCAGCTCAAGATCTCCGAGCTTGCCTATGGCACACCGAAGGCAAAAGAGCTCTTCAAGGATATGATGCAGCAGGCATCTGTAGAATTAGGCTTTGAGGCTGACGACACTCCACTTATGATCGAAGCCATACCGGTATCACCAGATTGTCTCATACTCATTGTGACAAAGGTTGAAGATCCGGAAGAACTGGATACCCGCTTTTCCAGATTCTCAAAGACCAGCGAATATGATATTGATGACGATGACGAATACATGGATGATGATGACATAGATGACGATCTTGACGACAACGATGAGTCCAGGGATAACAACGGAACCATCGCAAGACTTGAGATCAGTGGATCCGGTTCCGTTCCACAGGGCGTAAGAGAGGCACTTGAGGGCATTTTCAACACCATATCCGGACTTGCCGGAACCGCAGGAGATTTTGCCGCTGCGGCAAATGGCAGCAATGCATCATCTGATGACAGCACCACAGGCACTGCCGCCAGTACAACAGGCAGCACAAAGGAATCAGGTTCAGCAAGGGAGAGCATGTGCTCACTGTACATCTTTGACTCACTTGCAACCATCATAAGTGCAGCAAAACAGGTTGCTTCTTTCTACTTCAGCGAGAACTGCCTGTACAAGAATCCTTCCAACGGAAGATATTATCTGGTTCTCACGAACAGCAATAACACAAGCCAGGAATTTGTGAGAGTCTGCAATATCCTTGCAGAATACGGAACAGCACAGAAGCTCACATATGCCATGCCGGCACATTTCAAGGAGCACTTCACCGCTATTATGCCGGAGGAAGCACTTCAGACACTGTCAGCATTATAAGTAATAGCCAGAGATTCCGGCGCAGCAAAAAAGACGTACCGCACAAGCGATACGTCTTTTTGTTTTATATGTCAATATCATCATTCTCGATAACTGCTTTTGGATTGGTGTAGAAGAGCTCCGTCATGTAATCCTCTCCATACTTTCGCTCTATGTACTCAGCACACTCCCTGAGGTATGGTGCTTTATCCTCTGAATCCAATGCATCACTTGCCACAAAGTGAACAAGCTCTCCCTTGAGAAGCTTTCTCGAAAAATTCTTGATGTCATGTCCAAGATCTCCAACCACAGCCGATGCACTTATCTGTACATATGCACCAAACTGAATGAGCTCCTCGACCTTGTCCTCGTCTTCCCCAAGACATTCATACTGTTCTACATTGGCAACTATCGGTATATATCCGTCCATATTGATGTCTCTTATAGCTTCAGATATCGTCTCAAAATCCACATCGTAAGGGAATCTGATCATAACATACTTGCTGTCTGCCATGGAATCCAACTGACCAGATATGATCTTCTGGTGGTTCTCATCGTTATACTCTATCTCTCTTCCAAGATAGACTCTGTAATCCGGATCTATCTTCCCAGCTTCAACGTTGAGCTGTTCCACAAGTCTGTCCAGTTTGTCTCCATCCATTATCGGATTCTTCTTGTTGTATGGCGGGGTGGCAACTATCGTCCTTATTCCCTCATCATACGCTATTCTGAGCATCTCTGCCGCTTCCCGGAAATTATCCGGTCCATCCTCTGTTCCCGGTAAAATATGACAATTAATATCTATCAGTCCAAATATTCCCTGCCCGGGAGGATTTGTTCCGTCTGTCTTCATATATCTCTCCATCCTTTATAGTACACCTAGTTACTTTGGCAAGTATACTACTCAGCCTCCTTTTTTGCAAGATAATCATTGATCTCCTGCTCAAGCTCCTCTGCATCAAGTCCGTGAACGGCTGCTGCCTCCTCAAGACTCTCTCCTGCTGCTGCAAGGCATCCTATGCAATGCATACCTGCTGCCATCAGTATTGCTGCATTTCCTGCATCAACTGCAAGAATGTCATTTATAAGCATGTCTTTACTTATCTTTACCATTATTTATATCCTCCTTAGATTGCACTCTTACTCAGCATTCACATTATATTATACCCAATTTTAAATGTCTATCCCTTTTATTGTTACTTATTGATAAAACCCGTTGTTGATAAATATTATTATCACTTGCTAATTAATGAGTTTTGTTTTACAATAAGCGTGTGATTATTTTTACTTTATAAGGAGGAAACAATTATGGCATTCGTTATTGGCGATTCATGTATCGGTTGTGGTTCATGTGCTGGTGCTTGTCCAGTAGGTGCTATCAGCGATAATGGCGGCGTATTTGTTATCGATGGTTCACAGTGTATCTCATGTGGTGCTTGTGCTGGTTCTTGTCCAGTAGGAACAATCGCAGAGGAGTAATCTACATGATCCGTAACATTCGGACCCATGCTAAGTAACTTATACTACAACTATTATAAAGAAAACGGAGCGGTAACTCGCTCCGTTTTCTTTTTATCTTTATTCCTCAACATAAGTGTAGGATTCATTGTGCCACTGGAGCATCATATCCGTATACTCATCTCTTGACACAACTATCTCCTTGTCCTCGACAGGATCATAATATCTTATGTCTGCCTCATTATAGCTCACTATGAGAACATATCTGCCATCGCTTATCCTCGATATTACCGGTATTCCCGAACTCACATAACCGAGGAGCATATCCAGTGAAAGACCTGTAACATCTATGCCCTGTCTCTTTCCAAGAGAGTTAAGAGCCTCGACAGGATCTGTATACTGTGCTATATCATCCTCTGTCACCTGTACTCCCTGATACGTCAGAACCATGTACAGACAGTCGCCGAGTGACGCATCCACACTTCCCGTACTGCGATGGAATATTCCAGAGGCAATGGTGTTGTATTCCTGGCTCTCAGCCTGCCTGTATATTACCTCGCCTTCGCTTGACACCACTATACCTGATACAGACACTGCATAATTTATCGCATCACCCGCCACGTCATATATCTTTGAAAGTCCAAGATTGTCGTACACATGATAGGTCACCTTATCACGCACTACTGTCATTATCATACTTGCAGCATCAGGATCTATCTTTTCCTTTGTTATGTTCAGCGCCGGTATATAGCTCAGATACATATTTGACGGAACCGTAAAATACAGCCTGTCATATCCGGTTATGGATGACAGATGGGTAGTTCCTATCGTCTCCTTTGTATCGTCCTCCTTGAAGGTTATGAAATCATCGTCCACAGACTTGAATCCACTGTCGGATTTCTCTCCTCTTGTCAGATACAGCAGATTCGTATCCACATCAACCTGCATCAGATAATACCCGCTCTTTGCGTATTCCTTTATCTGCTCGCCATCGCTGTTTACTATATACAATCTGGATGCAGGTATGTTATCTCTGGACTCCTCGCTGTACCTCGTACCAACAAATGACTCGGCATCCACATCAACCTGCGCATCAGATATGCTCGACACTCCGTATACCATATCTGAGTCCTTAAAGCCATAGCATATCAGACATTCCCCTGCTCCGGCGGTGATCTCATAACTCTTTCCGGTATGCATATTCATCAGAGTCAGCTTTGTATTGCTGCTCTGGTCCTCGCTCTCTCCATACGCCATAACTTCCATGTTCACCGACACCTTGACATCGCTGGCTGACAGTCCCTCCGCAATATAAGACTGCTGTCTCGTCTTCATGTCCACGGCGTTCACCTTTCCGCCGAGCATGTAATAAAACTTATCTCCGTCGTAATATGTCAGTCTGGAGGTCTCGCTCTTCATAGCCTCATAAGGCACATTGCACTCGACGAACAGAAGCTCGTCCACCTCCAGAGTCGTATAATCAAATGTATACAGCGCAACTCCGAGCTTTCCCTCATGATCTCCGCTGTTCATATATCCATACACCGCAAATGTCATATTTCCATCTTTGTCAAAGCTTATGATGTTCATGTCATGGTCGGCGTAAGTGTTTGAGTCATTTGCATGGTCATCCATTCCTGATCCGTACACCAGAGTTATCTGTCCATCGCCGTAGTCATACATCCAGAGCTGTCCATTTCTCACAAATGCGATCTTCTTGTTATCCTCTGTGTAGCGGTATTCCAGATCATCCGATGACACGATACCTATCTCATACACATTGTTTATAGCATCTATGCCGTCTTTGTCAAAATACTCGTCCACATATCTGTCATAGCTGAGCATGGTGATCTTCGGCTCAGTCTCCGTAACAGTATCTGCATCCTGTTCATCCGAATAGGCCTCATCATACGAAGCTGTTTCGTCAAAATATATTCCATCAGTGCCGGCTCCGTCCGCCTCATCAGTCTGGCTGGCAACAGGCACATCCTTGTAGCTGATCTTATAGAACTCCTTAACTGTATAATAGCTCATGACATCCTGCGATGTGATGGACATGGCTTTATATTCCATCTCGATCACCGCATAGTTGACATCTATCTCCTTTATATATGTGTTTACATCGCTTATAACCGTAGGCTTAAGCCCATCCCAGAGGAGATCCGAGTATGCATTTGCAAGGTTCACATGTCCCAGTCCGTAGGAATCTCCCGTTCCGCCACCCGTGTATTCCTGCTTGTAGGTTCCTATGACCGATTCCGACTCCAGCTTGTCAAATGCAAATGTCGCATCGTGGAAATCCTTTGCGGCATTCAGCAGTTGGGACTCATGATAATTGTCATTTACGACCACTCTGGTATAGTATGAAGCACTCCTGCCATCACCGCTCTTAAGCTTGACAACCAGCATATACTCCATATCCTGCTTGAGATCCATTCTCGCACTTATATCAAGCACATCGTAGCCATCAGTTCCCGAGGCCGCCTCCAGATCACCCTTCTCTATAAGGGAATCTCCGGATATCGACCTGATCTCATACGAATACGACGCATCCTTAAATGCATCGTTCTCCACCATTATCTCAAGATTCTTATTCTCATCTATCGGCGTCACAGAGTCCCTGAGAAGTGTGAGGTCGACCTCCCCTGTATAACCATGCATACAATTGAGAAGCGAATCGCCATAGCACACATAAGCTAATGGCAGCTCTGCATCCTTCATCTCCGCAGCCAGATTCTTGTAACTTCTATTCTGAAATATATTGACCAAATATATTGTGACCACAAATATTGCTGCCATCACAAGTATTCTTACAAGTACATTTATTTTCTTCTTCACTTAATAAAACCTTCTTCTACGTCTTCTATGCCTGTCGCGTCTCATACAGAATTCATTGCACACAAGCAGTTCGATTATATTTCTCATAACACAATTGGCGCATCCGGGTCCCTCTGGGACATATGGCGGTTCCTCGTACGAAGCTTCACCTGCCGAAGCCATTCCTGCATAACAATCCTCCGATATCTGCCCACTTTCGCTCAGATCATCGTACACCCTTCGCGCAACACGGCGCATCTCTTCTCTGTCAGGATATTGAACAAGCATCGGACTGCCCTCATACTCGAGCTTGTCACACTCCTCCTCCACGGCCATGCTGACCTTTCGGAGTTCTTCCGGGTACATCTCCTTCATGTACTCAATATCCCTCATCATTTCATCTGTTCCATCATCACAGTCAGGAAGCATGATTCCTGTCGAACTCATACTGTATCCACCAGTCTCACCCATACCGGGTATCACAGGTGTCTTGATATTATAGACATTTCCATCCCTTATAAGCCCCCTGAGGTTTTCATCGTCCGGGCTGTAAGGAATATACTTAAATTCTTCACTCATACAAATCTCCCTATCTGCATTGTTGTATGTCTATTACATAGATATGCAAATTGGGAGAATGTGTGAATATCTCTGTTACTTTTTTCAGAGCTTACTTTATCTGTCTCCGAATGAGATTCCAAGTGTTCTTGCCTCGCTGATGATGTCGTCATCAGGAGATACGTATTTGAGCTTTCCTGCACTCTCTGAGAGTGGGATAGCTGTAACCTTGTTGTCAAGGAATACAACAAGCTTTCCAAAATCCTTTGCCTTTATGAGCTCTGCTGCCTTTGCTCCAAATCTTGATGATATGACTCTGTCATATGCATCCGGACTTCCACCTCTCTGGGTATGTCCAGGTATTGCTATTCTTATATCCTGTGTTGTGTACGCCTTGAGCTTATCAGCCAGCTCATACGCAACTGATGGATATGGATTGTTGGCTATCGCTTCTTTTCTCTTCTTCTTTGGAAGCTCTGCGATCTCCTTCGGAATAGCACCTTCGGCAACTGCAACTATCGTGAAGCCCTTGTTGTCCTTTGTTCTCTTGTCTATAGCCTTATATACCTTATCGATATCGTATGGGATCTCCGGGAGCAGGATCACATCTGCGCCACCGGCGATTCCGGCGTGGAGAGTTATCCAGCCAACCTTGTGGCCCATAATCTCAACGATAAAGATTCTGTTATGCGATGCAGCGGTTGTGTGGATACAGTCTATTGTCTGGGTCGCTATATCAACAGCACTCTGGAAACCAAATGTCATGTCAGTTCCCCACAGATCATTGTCTATGGTCTTTGGCAGACCGATGACATTGAGTCCCTCCTCACTGAGGAGATTTGCGGTCTTCTGTGAACCATTTCCACCTAAAACGCACAGGCAATCCAGCTTCAGCTTCTTATAGGTATCCTTCATGGACTTTACCTTGTCAAGACCATCCTCAGTTGGCTCTCCCATGAGCTTGAATGGCTGTCTTGAACTGCCGAGGATCGTTCCACCCTTGTTGATAATACCTGAGAAATCAGCCGGCTTCATCTTGATATAGTTGCCTCTAATGAGTCCCTTGTAACCCTCAAGGAATCCATAGATCTCAACCTCGTCAAACAATTCATACAAACCCTTTGCGATTCCGCGCATAGTTGCATTTAATGCCTGACAGTCACCACCACTAGTCAAAAAGCCTACTCTTAACATACTCTGCACCTCTTTCTTTTATTTTTCTTATGTACACAGACTGTCTGTATACATTATAAGTATACTCTTCCCTCAAGAGCCCTCAGAAGCGTAACCTCATCTATACACTCCAGATCTCCGCCTACAGGCACACCGCTTGCTATACGGCTGACCTTGATACCGGCCGGCTTCACAAGCTTTGATATATACATCGCAGTCGCCTCACCCTCCGGGCCTGAACCTGTAGCGATTATGAGCTCATCCACATCTTCATTCTGAAGCCTTCTCATGAGCTCGGATATCCTGATATCCGCCGGGCCGATACCCAGGGCAGGATTTATAACTCCGTGGAGCACATGATAAACGCCATCAAACTGTCCTGTTCTCTCATATGCCGCCAGATCCCTCGGGGTCTCCACCACCATTATCACCTTGTGATTCCTATTTGGTGAACTGCATATAGGACATACCTCCCTGTCAGTTATCGTATAGCAACAACTGCAGTATTTTATGTTCTTCTTTGCATTCACAATGGCATCGGATAACGCCAGCGCCCTCTCCTCAGGCATACTGATTATGTGAAACGCCAGTCTCTGAGCCGTCTTGGAGCCTATTCCCGGGAGTCTTCCCAGCTCTTCTATAAGTCTGTTTACTTCTCCTCCATAAACTTCCATTAGAACGGCAATCCTCCAAGTCCCATTCCACCTGAGATCTTGCCCATACTGCTATTGTAGTCATCCTCCTGTGCTCTCAGTGCCTCGTTCACAGCCGATATGATAAGATCCTCAAGTGTCTCTATATCATCAGGATCAACAACCTCAGGATCAAGCTTGATCTCCATGAGTTCCTTCTTACCTGACACCTTTGCAGTGACAACTCCTCCACCTACAGATGACTCATACACCTTATCCTCAAGTGTCTTAGTTGTCTCCTCCATCTGCTTCTGCATCTTCTGTGCCTGCTTCATAAGATTGTTCATATTACCAGGCATCATACCTCCTGGGAAACCGCCTCTCTTAGCCATTACAATAGTCCTCCTTATTCTGATTAAATAATTTATAATATGATATCATCATTTCTTATCTATTGGAAAGTTGATCTTGTTCAGGTTCAGTATATTCTCCGTCTCAAGCCTTCCATTATCACTGTGGGAATTCCTTGTACAAAGTATCTCAAATTCAATCTCTCTTCCAAGATATTCCTCGATCACACTCTTCACATGCTCCACATTCTCAGGCTTGTCAAAGTATAACTTCGGCATATCGTCATCCGTCAGCGGGATCATGAGCAGAAGTCTTCTGTGATCATCGGACAGTATGAGCTTCGTCCTTATGGCCGGATCAGCATCATTTCTCTTGAGATATCTTCTCGCAGGAACCGACAGCTTCTCCAGTATATCATTCCAGTTCTCCGCAGCTCTCTGCAGATCCTCGAACTCTGCCTTTGGAAGCTCCATTGCCAGCTTGTCCTGATATTCCTTCATGCCCTTCTGATCTATCACATCGTCAGCCGGGCTTACGGAGGCAGCACTTTGAACCGGCGCAGCCTGTATGCCATTTGCCTCAAGGTCATCAAGCTTCTTCTCAAGCATCCTTACCCTCTCGATCAGACTTGTGGTATCAACCTCCATCTGTGGTCTGCACAGCTTTATAACAGCCATCTCAAGCACTATCCTCTTCTGTGAGGAATACTTGATGCTGGCGGCTGTATCCGAGAACACGTTTATATATCTTACTATGGTGCTCTCCTCCATATGACCGGATATCTCTCTTATGCGTTCCAGATTCTCCTTGGTCATATCCAATCTGTCGCCCTCCGCCGAGGACAGCTTGACAACGAGTATGTTCCTGAGAAACCATGTAAATTCATTTACGAAACGGCCAAGCTCACGTCCCTGCCACACAACTTCGTCAACCACATCTATGGCATGTTCAACATCAGATTCCAGCACGCACTCCAGAAGTCTTGCAAATGTATCTATGTCCACAGCTCCTATGGTCTCAAGCACATTATCATATGTAAGCTTCTGTCCGAGATTGAATGCAACGCACTGATCCAGAATAGATAAGGCATCTCTCATGGAACCATCGCCGGATTTTGCGATATAATCTATCGCCTTCTTATCCGCATCAAGTCCCTCCCTGTTCATAAGCTCCTCCAGTCGATCCGAGATGACATCCACCGGGATACGTCTGAAGTCGTACTTCTGACACCTTGACGATATGGTTATAGGTATCTTGTGGGACTCCGTGGTAGCCAGTATGAATATTACATATGATGGCGGCTCCTCGAGAGTCTTTAACAGAGCGTTGAACGCTCCCGGGGACAACATATGAACCTCATCTATGATGTATACCTTATACTTGCCCTCAGTAGGAGGATATGCTACCTCCTCCCTTATCTGCCTTATATTGTCAACACCATTGTTGGAGGCCGCATCTATCTCAATGACATTAAGCGATGATCCATCCGATATGGCTCTGCAGCTTGCACATTCATTACATGGGCTTCCGTCCACCGGATGCTCACAGTTACATGCCTTGGCAAATATCTTGGCGATCGAAGTCTTACCTGTTCCTCTCGTACCGCAAAATAAAAAGGCATGACCAAGTCTATCATTCTTAATCTGGTTTCTAAGAGTGGTAACTATATGATCCTGCCCCTTTACCTCATCAAAAGTATCAGGTCTCCATTTTCTATATAAAGCTACATACGACATCACCAATACCTACCTTTGTATCATAAAACTCACACAGACTATTATATCTGAATTTACATTTTATATCAATCAGATAAGCAATATTTGAATATGGTATTGCCTGGTGCCTATACACAGAACATCTCTGTCCGCAAGCTGCCAGCTCCTGCCCGCCGGAAGCCTGATCCCATTTATGACAGTTCCATTTGTGGAATCAAGATCTTCGACATAGATCTTCTCTGCATCCTCGTATATCCTTATGTGCCTTCTACTGACGCTGATATCCTCTATAACCTGATCCGCCTGTCGTCTGTCCCGCCCCAATACAACTCCCTCCGGCGTCACCGGAAATTCAGTAGCCACAATGCCTCCGTCTTCGATCAGTCTCACAGACAGTCTCTGCTCCTGTGCGGACTCTCTGCCATCGAGATTATGCTGTGTAAGCAGGGTTGTACAGTCATCCTCCGAGCCAAGCACCGTGGTATCGCCAGGTATTTCGTCAGCCAAACTTACATGTTCCAATGCATCAACATTCTGTTTTTTAGGTCTTCTGTTTTCATCTTCCTCCGCATATCGCAGCTCTGAGCACTCCACGCCCTCCTGTCCCCGCCGTTCATCCTCAGCAGCAGACAGCTTCCTCTTCATCTCCACATAGACAAATAACTCCACGGACAGCACGATGAGTGCCAGCATTATAAATCTCACATCCGCCGCATGCCCCTGTATATAAAATTGAACAGCCGCTATTCCCGTAAATGCCGCCACAGTAAATCCTATGAGTATGAAAAATATCCTATCATATTTGTTTTTCTCCGTTGTCGGTATCGTCAACGCCGCCGCACTGCTTTGATCCGTTCCGAACACCTCATCCATCAAAAGCTCCTGCTCACGGGCCGCAGCCAAAGATTCCACATTTCTTTTTCTATTGCCGGAGCAGCATTTTTCCTGCTCACGGGCAGAGACCTCATCCACATATTTCTGCATCCGCTCCATGTCATAATTTGCCGACACCACCATGTCATATATCTCATACATAAAATCCACAAGCTCAGTGTCCCTGTGATCTACCCTCTTTATGATCTTCTCCACAAGATTCTTTATTCCCATTCTGACATCCGTTCCCTGTCCCGGCACATACACGTATCTGAAACTCTTCTCTGCATCCGAGTAAAATATCTTGTCGGATTCTATCAGAAGATTGTCCGGCTCAAGCATGTATTCTCCCGTCTCCATGACCACACTGCACAACGATCTTATGAGAGCAACAGCCTGCTCCATGGACATTATCCCCCTGTCAGATATATCGTCCAGGCTCTTCATGCCATTTATTTTGCAGTATATGAACATATCTCCGTTGATGGCCCTGAATTCCGGCTGTATTATTCCCTCGACAAAATTATTGTACAGCATGTCCGTCTCATAGGAATTTATGGCTGCTGCACTGACCTCCACCACAAAAAAAGTGTTAATTCCCTCTACCTGGCAATAACTTACCATATTCCTGCCACCTCCTAAGTTCATTTCCTACATCCCTTATCTCCTGTCTGGCCGCAGTCTTTCTGTCACATCTGCCGTCATCTATCAATATCTGTATCCCCGGAAATGACTCTCTGTAAGTTATCTCCGCAACCAGATTCTTCCCATTCATGGCCATTTCCGCATTCACACCATCGGCACATATCACGGTCTCGGATACATTTGTGGACATCGCTTTCTCTGCACTGTCCGTATCCCCCTCACCACTCTCATTGATCCTGTATTCCTCTCGGTTGTACAGTACCAGATATGCCTCCCCCGATGCCGCCGCATGGTTAAACGCTATAAACAACATGTTCATCACCACAAACACGGCACACACAAGTATCGGTGTTATCAGGCACATCTCCAGAACTATAGATCCATTGTCATCCATATATCTGACTCCTCCTGTCTTTTCTTCTCTTCTCCTATCTTTTCCCGCACTCAGAGCACTGAGGAAGTCCCCCGCACTCTGACTTTTTCTTTCTGTATATCGTCCGCTTCAAGCCGGAGCAGCCCAGCGAATAGTGATATTTGTCTCCCTGTTCAGTGACATAGATCACACCATTGCTTTTATATCTTCCACAGATCCTGCACGCCGAAAGCCCGGAATATCTGTCATCCAGAACCTCCCCACTCACGCTTCTCACAGATATCCTGATATGGTAACAGCTCCGCGAGTTGTGGTACACCGAACCATTCTCAGCCACATACACATACTCATCATCATCGTCATCATCCTGCGACCTGTCATATCCCAGGTACGCCCTCTGTCTTATCCTGTCCACGCACCCCACGGTAGATCCTCCGGCAAATGGCAGATTGATCTTCAGCATATATCTGACCTTGAGGCACACAAATCCGTCATCCGACAGCTCTGCATTTATCACCTTAACCCCGGACATTCCGCCGTCGACATATGTGTTCACCGTGCCTTTGTCATCTATGTACTCCCTGATCTTCCTGTTCGCCAGCACGAGCGACACACCATCTGCCATACCTTCAGCATACGGCCCCATGTCCGCGCCCTTTTCGGCTAGCTCATACGCATAGCTGTATTCCGCAAGATACGCAGCCGTCTCATGTAAGCCCTCATATATCACAGTCCGTGTCCGTATACATCCGGCCATGGCAAACACAGTCAGCATGGCAAATATAAACACTGGCAGCACCAACGATGCCTCCACACTGGCACTACCACGGTCACATCCCAAAGGAGCTGTCTTATATATTCTCCTGCCATACCTGATCCGAACAAAATCTATAGTAATATGCGCTTGGAGAGGCGATTTATCTTTCATATATTTACTTTTCAACATACAACAAGAGAACATATAACACCCCCCTTCAGGATATTTTCATATCTCAATAACTCACACACTGCCTGAAGCTGTACCTGTACAGTCCGTCATCTATCTTCGATACGCCCTCGTGATCTTCTATAAACGATGCAAATTTCCTGTCCTGACTGACCTCAACATCAAATGTCAGAGAATACATCATATTCTTCATCTCAAACGACTCATCCGTCTGTCTGAAATTAAGCTGTATAAGATCCGCCATCCTGTAATACATGCCTCCTTTATTCTCTATCAGAAGTATCGCCAGATAATCCCTGTAGCTCACAGCATCCACGCCTTCATAGTCCACGGAATCCAGATTCATCAGCTTGTCAAGATTGTTGATGTCCGTCACCCAGTATTCGTCTGTCTTCATAAACTGAACGCTTTTGCCGTCAAGCAGCAGCCTTATATCAACAATTGTCTCAGCATAAGCCCAGCATCCGAGCAGCAGATATTTCGCCGCCCCATAGGTGACCCCCGGCACAAGAGCCAGCACCGCAGCTATGGATGACACTTCGGCCATCTTTGCGCTGTCTGAGAGCAGATATGCCAGATTGAGCGGCAGTCTGTGAAGCACTATCCTGTTCACGACCCCCTGCAGATTGTCATGGTCATTATCCTTTCCGGCGATAATGTATTCCACCTCACACTCAAATGGTCTGTCCTGTTTCCTGTCAGTAAATGTATTGAAATTCGCCAGTGCATACCCGACACCATATATGTCATCCACTATTCCGGTCTGTGATCTCTCTCCATCCAACATGAGCTGCCTCTGGAATTTATCCAGATCGTCAAATTCTATGTCCTCCCACTGTCTCGTATCCTCCGCCTGTCCGTCTGACGGAAAGCCATCCAGATCGTATGCCTGATCTGACACCACCCGCCCGGATGGCGTGACAACATTCAGAAGTCCACCTGTCAGGATGCTTTTCAGCGCTTTTCTAGGATCCGTACCGCTCCAACTGCTCTCATCCTGATTCGACTCATTCTTACCATTTTCCACAGCTCCAGAAGCATCCTCCATGGCCTTATCCCCGGATGTTATCATCTCAAGAATGTCTTCTATTCCCTTCTCCTCCATGTACACCTTCATATGGTCGGTTATCTGCAGCTTCATATTCTCGCAGTCATTCTCCAGAAGTCCCCTGCACTCTGCCAGCGCCACATCTTCAACGCTCATATTGTCGCCCTGACCATTTTCCAGAGTATATTCCAGATAATCCTGCGCCATCTGCTCAAGCTTTCCCTCACCGTGTCCGCCAAATGTGCTGTCGACCGCCAGCAGATGATACTCCTCAAACAACTCCTTGTCGTACGCCGCCTTCACATCACAGGCTGCGCCCTCGGCCGCCATTGCGGCCTTGGCACTGCCCATTCTTATCCGCGCCATCTCAAGCACGGAGAGCCCCAGAAGCAGCATGGAGATCAGGATTATACTCAGAAAAACCGTTACATGTCCCTGATTTCTCATACAGCTCCCCCTTAATATATCTTCTTTGCACTCTTGTTGATCGAGTTCCATATGTTGTTCACCAGAGAAGTTATCTGCTGCTTGAATATGACGCACATCGCGATCAAGACCACCATTATAAGGATTATTTCGACCACTCCCATACCTGACTCATCTTCCATAAAATCTTCCCATCTCTTCATACATTTTTCCTCCTTAAAACTTATTATCTTAAAAATTTATTATTGCGGGCAGCATGACTATTACCATGACCACTCCCAGCAGAACCACCATCGGAAGAAGCAGCTTTGTCCCGGCTTCCTCCCCCTTTCTCTTCGCCATCTCCTTTCTGGTCTGCATTGCGTTCTGCTCCTCGCCCGCCATCATGATCAATATATCTCTCGTGCCTTTCTTCACATTCTGTGACAAAAGCGACATGAGCTTTATATACATCGGCAGATTTATCCTGTGCCCCATGTTGTAGTAAGCCTCACTCTCGGATACTCCTGCCTGGATCTCATTTAGCGTATAAATCAGTTCCCTGGTCAGAACACTCCCGCCCTGATCCGTACCGGCACAATCTTCCCTGCCACTCTTCACTATCCTTGCAAATGCACCTCTGACCGTGACTCCTGCTCCAAGATAGAGCGTCAGCTTATCCACAAGCTCCGGGTACTCCGACATGAGCTCGTCGGATCTCTTTTTTTCCATTCCCTGGATCTTCGACCTGTTTCCACCCCATATACAAATGGCTGCGAAACCACCGAGAAACAGTATCATAAGACCGCTTCCGCCTCCCGAGGTGGGCCTGACCGCATATCCGTTTATCTGCTCCGGCAGCGCCACCTCGCTCGAATCTCCACTTCCCGCCTGTATCTCCCTGATGCCTTCCCTTATATCCTTCAGAGCCTTTTCCCTGCCTGTCTCTTCCCTTCCGCACACGCGTATCTGATATGTTCTCTCCGCGCTCAGCTCCCTGTATGTAAGAACAGCCGTGATGGACACTATTCTGTCTTCTCCCTCCGCTATATCGCCGATACGTCCATCGGACGACACCAGCTCGTTGTCCTCGCTTATCCACTGCACATCGAGTCCGAGCGCATCCAGGTGATCCACAAGCTCCAGATCATATATCACTTCGTCGGGGGATTCATTTTCCCCAAGATACAGGTCTTCAATCTCACCAAATCCCTGCTCAAACACTGCTTCCATATCGTCAGGATCATATTCCAGCGGCATGACATCCACATCAAAATCAGTCTTTTCTCCATCTATGTCAGTCTCCAGAGTGACGGTGGACACATCCCCTCCGTACCCATCTCTGGTGAGCACCACCTGATGAGGCGCAAATGCTTCCTTTGCCACAAGGATCACCGCAAGAATACATGTCACCAAAAGCGTCAGCAGGATCTTCGCAATAATGTCTGTGTACATCTCCGCACATTTATCCCTCGCCGCGGCATCCGTACATATGTATACCCTCTTTATCTTCGTGAGCATCTTGTCATTGTCCATATGCGGTTCTATCCAGCCGTATATTTTTCCCGCAGCCCTTTTCAGCATATCCATCATCCTTTCACATATGTATATCTGTGATCTTTCTGCCCCATATCACCGTCGCCGCCGTGATCACCAGACACGCACTCATGGCAGCTATCCCCAGAGCATTGCCATACAGCGCATCCATATATCCAGGATTACACACCCTCAGATACAGAATGATGACAAATGGCATGGCAGACATGATATTCTGCTCCAGCCGTTTTGACGTTATCATCGTGTCTATCTCTTCCTCCACTTCCAGACGCCTGTCAATATTTTCAACCATCTTCTTCATCATCCTGATGAGATTTCCCCCGGAGCCCTTTGCAACTGCGACCACATGAGCAAATTCCTTCACATCCTGAAGTCCTGACCTGTCCGCCATATCCCTCAAAAGACTTTCAACATCAGAGCTCATCTCAAGGCCGTTTATTATGAGCAGCATTTCCTGTCTGATATAAGATTTCCCCTGATACATTCCGTCCAACTCGTGACAAGCTGGAACAAACGCTTTTTCCAATGAATATCCCGCCGCCATATTTGCGGACAGGGACAGCAGCATTTCCTTAAATTCATTATTAAGTTTATTCTTTCTCTGCCGGCATTTACCATCGGCAATTTTCCTGAGAAATACCAGAATCCCCGGCGTGAACACCAGGCACGGTATAAGACTGTCAAAGAAGAGCACCGACACCATCACCGCTATGACTGAATACACAGCGATACCGGTTACGATTTCCCTGACACTTAGTTTATAAGAATCATAATCTATACCCTGTCTCAGCACACATCCCTCCTTGAATCACTGCTCTCATTAACGCTTATAAGTCCAGCCGCCACGAGCTTTGATGTGTTATGAAGATCATTTATCTTTCTAAGCATTCCTTCCACTCGCCCCCTGTCCTTTCCCATATTGCTCTCATGAAATTCATACAATTTATTCATGACAAATTCACCTCCTTCCAGTCCTGTGACCTCGCTTATCTCTATACATCTTCGGGATCTGTCCCTCAGTCTTCCAAGCTGGACAACTATGTCCACCGCCGACGCTATCTGCTGCCTTATCGCCAGAACAGGCATATCCGCACCCATCAGAACCATGGTCTCAAGCCTCGTCAGCATGTCCCGGGCAGAGTTTGCATGTCCTGTTGACAGGCTTCCATCGTGTCCTGTGTTCATGGCTGTAAGCATATCTATCGCCGCCGCATCCCTGACCTCACCCACTATTATCCGTGAAGGTCTCATTCTAAGGCTCGTCTTGATAAGATCCCTTATGCTCACCGCATTTTCGCCCTCGACATTTGCACTTCTCGCCTCAAGGCTCACCAGATTGTCGATGCCCGCAAGCTGAAGCTCCGCCGAATCCTCTATCGTAACAATTCTCTCATCCGCCGGTATATACCCTGACAGGGCATTCAGAAATGTCGTCTTGCCCGCGCCGGTTCCTCCCGAGATGATTATGTTGTAGCCCGCCACGACCAGATTCTTCAGGAAATCAGCAACCTCCATGGTGACCGATCCGATCTCCACCAGCTTGTCCATGGTCATCTTGTCCTTCGGAAACTTTCTTATGGTCATCACGCTGCCGCTCAGGCTCACCGGCGGCAGCACCACATTCACTCTCGAACCATCCTTAAGCCTTGCATCCACTATCGGCGATGCCTCATTTACTATCCTGTTGCACTCCGCTACGATGCTCTGGATTATGGTCTTGAGCCGTTCCTCGCTCTCAAATGCCTTGTCATACCTGTACATCCTTCCTGCCCGCTCGACAAATATATTGCTGCAGCCATTTATCATTATCTCAGTCACCGCTTCATCGTCGAGAAGCTCTGACAATATATCAAGCCTCCTCAGACTGTTGAACAGTTCCTTCTTCAGCGCAAGCTTATCCCTCACGCTCAACACATTCCCGGACTCAGATTCGAGAATACACCTGTCGATCATATCGCTGACCTGCTCATCTCCTATGTCACCCGACATATCTATACTCTGCATGACCTTGCTTCGTATCAACTGTCTGTCATCCTGTTTCATCTTCTGCTTCCTATTTCACTTTCTATAAATCTCAGCATCTCCGCACTTCCCGGAACCGCCAGCGGCACGTTCAACCTGTGCAGCCTCCGAGCAATCTTGCCGAGCTCCCTTCTCTCCAGAACCCTCTCGAACATCCCAAGCTTGTCCTGGGACAATTCATCCTTAAGCTCCGGAACCATTATCTCGTCAAATGCCCCAAGTATCGCCAGATCCTTGAGAACCGCCTGTCCCATATCAAACACAACCGTTGTATATCTGCCCCATCTGCGGAACTCGTCTATGAGCCACACCATATCCTCCGTGTCCAGCTCCAGTGCATCTATGTACGATCCCAGATATCCAAGCACGCTGTATTCCTCAAGCTCCACGATATTTTGCTCCATATATCCGGTCAGATCCGGTGACCTCTGTTTCACCAGATATATCACATTCGCCAGAACGTCCTCATGGTCGTGAAATGCACTGTACTCCTCCATGCCCACATACAGGCCGCCCCGCACCTCATCATTCATGCACAGGCTGACCGCAAGGTTTGTCTTACCACACCTCCCTATGGGTGATATAACTGCATACGACCTGAACAGCTTTCTTCTGCGGTCCGTATCGTCTATATTCATATATCTGAGAATCTCTGAAGAAATGTTCCGTACCCTGGAATATTTGAATATCCTGTTATGGCCGATCTCTTCTGATCCATCGACTCTATCCCTCGTCATAAATATCATCCGGCAGGCCACCGGCACTTTGCTCTCATCCAGAGGAATATTCTCATCCATCAGCAGAACATCCAGAGTCTTAGTCTCAAGATACCCATACAGTTCTCCCTCCGATGAAAATGCAAGCGCAAACAGCGGATTGTCCCTGTCCGAATTGATATGGTTCATAAGACTTATCATGTAAGCCCTGTCACCATCCAGTATTCCAATCTTGTACTGCTGAATTTTGTCACCTCCACTCTGTAGTGCACACGTAATACATGACTCCGCCCATTATGGCAGCAGAGAAATGTACCCTGGACTTCATCAGATTCCTATAAAATTGTTTTGTTGAAATTTCTTTACGATTCGTAACTGACATTAAAACTTCTTTTAAAAGAAAAAATAAAGATATAACTCCTCCGGCCAAAAAGGAGTAAACAATCACCCGGATCACATCGGTTCCTACAAATGTGCCAGCCGTCGCCAGCAGCTTGATATCACCTGCCCCCAAGGCTTTTTTATGAAATAATACAAACAAGATCACCACAGGAATAACACAGCCTGCCACACTGCTCAGAAGTCCATCACACGGTCCTCTGACAACTGCCGACATCAGGAATCCCTGTATCATACCAACTGCGATAAGCCTGTTCGGAATCCTCCAGTCTCTGAAGTCCGATACCACCGCCATGCTCACAGTTGCGATCAATGGTATTACATAATATATGATCTCTGTCCTCCCTTCTCTCTGAGTTGTAAGCACACCTTACACCCTCTCTCAGCCTTTGTAAAGGGGGGATTTCATAAAGAAAATTTTATAAATTGCGGCTATATACAGGCTGTATATTGCCCAATTTCAATATACAAAAAGCCCGTCCTGTTACGAACGGGCTTCTGATTTTACAGCATGTATATATAATTTTTTTTACTAAAATTGTCCATTTCCCATGTTCTGATTGTTATTTGGGTTCTGGTTATAGTTCTGGTTAGGACTCTGATTAGGATTCATATCAGCCTGCTTCCTTGCCGCCATGGCATTATCAATGTTCTGTATCTCGCTCCTGCTTATGGCTATACTGTCCTGAAGAACCTTTACATTGTTGAAATACTGGAGCAGCTCCTGAGGTGGATTCTCCTTGTTCTGCTCGTAGAAATACTTGCCGATCTCAACCATGTTCCTGTCGATCATCTGCACCTCATTTGATATCTTGTTGTTGAGCTTTGCCTTCTGCGCTGCGTCCTTCGTCTCATCCACCGCATTATTTGCAAACTTCTTGGTCTTGTTGAACACATCCTGGAAAAAATCTGACATATCATATACCTCCATGTAATATAGATCTTTCTTTATCTGCCTTAATATATCCATGTAAAACTAAAAAAACCGGGAATATGGGTGTTGATTCCATAATCCCCGATTTTTTATTTGACTTTGTTTCTCACTATGTCATGTATACTTATGGCCTTTCACATCAGTCGTCTATGTACTTATTCAGTGTATCAACCACATCATTGAGATTATAAGGCTTTGCGATATAATCATCAAGCTGGTTCTCAAGGATCCTCTCCTTGTCACCGAACATGGCTCTCGCCGTAACCGCAATGATCGGAAGTCTCTTTCTCTTCTCCTTGCGCTCTATCTCCCTGATCTCCTGTGTAGCTGCTATACCGTCCATAACTGGCATCTGTACGTCAAACAGTGCCGCATCATATATCTTGGTCTTGAACAGTTCAACAGCCTTCTGGCCATTCTCAGCTATATCGTATGAGAATCCTGCCATACCGAGAAGCTTACCGATAACCTGCTGGTTGACCGGCTCATCCTCTGCAACAAGTATCCTTGCCTTGCTGTGTGCATTGATGGAGAATACCGCTGGCTCCTCCTTCTCTTTGAGGAACTCATCTGCTGCATCTGCCGCTTTGATAACCTTGAGTGGTATCTCGACGATGAATGTTGAACCTATATCTTCCTTACTCTGAACTGTTATGTTACCACCCATCAGCTCAACAATCTGCTTGGTGATGACAAGTCCCAGACCTGAACCACCGTACTTTCTTGTATCTGATGCATCTACCTGACTGAATCTTATGAACAGCTTGCTCATGTTAGCCTCTGAGATACCTATACCGGTATCTGCAACTGCCATTCTGATCTTAATCTTGTTGTCCCCATCATCCATGGATGCTATCTTGACTCTTACGCTTCCCTCGGATGTAAACTTGATAGCATTTGAAAGCAGGCAGTTGAGAACCTGCTGGATTCTCTGTCCATCACCGCGGACAAGCTTTGGAATATTGCTTCCAAATGAACAGTCGAGCTGCAGTCCCTTGTTGGTTGCGATCGGAACCTGTGCAGCAACTGTGTCCTCAATGGCAGTCCTGATGTCAAATGTCTCTTCCTTGATCTTGTACTTACCAGCCTCAAGCTTGCTTATATCAAGAATATCATTGATAAGTCTGAGCAGTGTGTCTGCACAGTTCTTAGCTGTGATAAGGTTATCTCTGTAATCAGCCTGAAGATCCTCAGCCATAAGTGTGAGCTGGAGCATACCGAGAATACCGTTTATAGGTGTTCTTATCTCGTGGCTCATGTTTGCAAGGAACTCGGCCTGTGTCTTGTATGCTGCATTCGCATCCACGATGGCCTTGCTGAGCTTCTCCTCAGTCTCCTTCTGCTTGGTCACATCTATGACTACCATGTTGATGTAATCAGCCTCAGACTTATACATAACCGTGTTGAACACCTTCTGAAGTGACTCCATGGTGATCTCAACATCCATCAGATCTCCCTCTTTGGTGCCGGAGTTGTTATAAGCTGTGAACCATGCATTGATATCCTGAAGTACCTCTATCTTGCTCTCCTTCAGTATCTTGTCCTTGTAGTCAGACACATCGAGCTTGAAATACTCCCCAAATATCTCATTGGCGTCTACTATCTCGTAGTTTGTTCCGTTGACAGGATCATTAACGATCCTCGCCTGTGCAAATCCTATAGGAAGGTTCATGAAAAGCTTCTTATACTTATCAGACTTTCCTGCTGATCCCATGTTGCCATCTCCGAATACCAGTAATACCAGAACAGCAACGACCGCTGCCAGGACGCCACATATAATAGCTCCCACACCTATACCGGCGACTCCCAGCACTCCCGCCAGCAAAGCCAGAACAGCCATGGCCAGTGCAAGCGGCTTAATCCCAATTTCCTTAATTTTGTCCATTAATGCACCTCTGTTTCTATAAATATTGCGTTTGCCACATAGACACTCCTATGCATATCCACATGGATACATTATATTATAAATAATTATTAAGGTCAACGCTCATATAGTTTTTTATGCTGAATAATGTACAAATTTTCTCTGTTATTTTGTACATATTGGACTACTTTTTATGGTCTCCCAGCCATTCTACCTCGTTATTATGCATATTTTATCTATCAACAGATCTGCATTACTCTATCGCTGCTTCATCATCTGTCCGATCCTCATCCTCTGGCTTCCCCTTTTTGCTGCCGCGCTTCTCCTTGATGGTCTTCGCATTCATAAGCAGTGCAAACACAAGCCATCCGGCAAATGTGAATATCAGGCCGCTCTTGAGTCCTCTAGGGAAATACTTGAACTCTATCACATGGTCTCCCTTCTCGAGATCCAGTGCGATAAATGCTCCCGCAACAGTCTGTATATCGGTCTTTCTGCCATCAACATAGGCAGTCCAGCCCGAATCATATGGTATGGATGTGAACATCAGGCCAGCCTCATCGACTGATATATGTCCCTTCACATATCCATCCTCAAATTTGTTGATATTTAACTGATTGTCAGCCCAGCTCTCATACGCCTGGTCAAATGCAGCACCGTTGAGAGTGGCTATAGTAAGTCTTGCAGATGTATTGTCAGGTACACCCGCAGAGAAATAATACTCGACCTCCACGTTGGTTCCCTTTGTCAGATGTCCCACATGGTATGTCTGGTACTGAAGTCTCTCGTAATTCTGCTCCTCACCGTTCACATATATCCTTATCTTGGTGATTCCATTGCAGTTCGCTATGATGTACAGATCATTCTGTTCCTCTGTTATGTCAAAGCTGAGTCCAAAGCTCACGATACCCGGTGTGATATTGGAAAGTCCAAAGTATTCACTGTACGGATTGTCATGTGTTATCGTGATGTCATTTGAAGAGCCAGTTACCTCCGGATATATCTGGCTGAACGTACCAGCCACCCCAGTCGACTTTTCCACGAAATTATTTATACTGTCAAACATATTCGATGCATCAGAAGTCCAGTCTTTCAGCTCGTTATTCACCATGAAGCCCAGCTTGAGCGCCCGGCTGTTCTGGTATACATCAACGCCATCCACTGTATCCACATAGTCCATATCGTAGGACATATGCTCATCCTGTCTCCTGAACAAATATCTTATGCCCAGAACCGAACTTGACACCGGATTTGCTCCGTCAAACAGAAACTCATTGGCACCTGTGTAGAAACCAAGTCCGTGCATGGCATTCACAAGGTCATTTGAAACCGTCGAACCAAACAGGCTGACTCCCTGCATATTGTAATAGGTAGATTCATCCACCACCTTGGTGTTGTTGAGCTCCGTTCTATATGGAAAATGGCCTGTCTTAACAGAATCTATAGCGGCCTGCACACTAGCAGCATCGCCATAGTAATCCGGTATGTTCACCGTTCCGTTGCTCTCGTATCCCTTTGCCGCGCTGAACACGATCTCAGTCAGACACAACACTGAAAGTATAGCTGCCACTGCGAATCTGCCTTTGCCGCGGACAAGTCCCAGCACCAGGATTCCCACCGAGTACACAACAAACAGCACCCATGTGAGAATAATTACCGTCCTGTCCATATCAATATTCTTGTCTGCATAAACCAGTAAACCGAACGCCACGATGATTCCCAGGGCTATTCCCGGTATCTGCTTCTTGTCTGTATTTGCAATGGCCTCGTATCCCATGCTCAGCAGAATGAAGATGAACAGGAATGAAAATCTGTTCGGGATTCCGTACTGATCATGGAAGCCGTGCCATATATAGTTGAGCAGCGTATTGTTGAAGCTCATCATGAGAAATACGATCAGTATCACATTCTTAAGCTTCTCGTACCATTTGATCTTTGTATTGAAAATATATATTCCTATCAGCAGTATGGCAAATGTACCGCAGTACAGGTTCACACCGCCGTCAAACTGCTGGCTCTTTATCGGCTCAGTCAAGACAAACATCTGCTTTATCATATCCCATATGCTTCCGTACCACTCCCATTTAGGGAAATGTCTGGTGGCAGACGCCGTGGTGTTAATCCCGATATAAGCCGGGATCAGCAGAAACGCAGACATAGCCGCAGCCATGACAGATGTTCCCGCAAATCTCAAAGTGTCCTCTGCGCCCTTGTATATGTTCTTGTGATTGGTGAGTATAAACTGGAGAACCAGGAACACACATATCATGAAACATATATAGTAGTTACACAGAAGTCCGTAGAACAGACTGAGTGTGTACAGTCTGTAGTTGCTGCCGTCCTCCATCATCTGCTCGAAGCCCTGCATGATAAGCGGAAGTATCAGTATACAGTCCATCCACATGAGATTCCATGAATATCCTATGACATAGTTGCTGAGTGCATATGCCACAGCAAATGGAATGATGAGCAGGTTGTTCTTGTTCCTGCACTTGTATCCAAGATAGCTCGCCATGGTCATACCGGACAGAGCTATCTTGATACTTATGAGCACGCACATCGCTATGTACAGATGCTCCCTACTGAACAGCACGATTATAAAGTTCAGAGGACAAGCCATATAGTAGGCGATTATGTCAAGCAGATTGCTTCCCATGCCTATGTCCCACGTATAGAACAGGCTTCCCTCGTTCACCAGTTTGTCATGATAATCAGAGAAGAATGGCAGATACTGGTGAAGACTGTCCACCATGGTAAGGCTGTGTCCGCCAAATGGTCCTATCTCCGCCACCACCCACAGCACGAACATAAATATCGCCGGGATGATAAAAGCGATTATCATGATATAGTTGTCAGCAAATATATCCTTTACAGGCTTTTTATCCTTCTTAAATACGAAGCATTTGCTGAATATATAGTTTATTACAAGTACAACTACCTGAATTATTATCTTTGATATAAACTCATTGTATCTGAAGGAGTCGCACAGCAGGTTGGTTCCAACGACCTCCACCACCATGGCAAACAGACGCATGCCCACAAATGATATGAACTCCCTTATGATCCGGCCTACGCTCTTCCTCTGCTCCGACCTGAACACGTAAAATCCATTTGCAAAGTAAGCAAATAATATGGCAAGCATTATCGCTATGATATTCGCCGCACTTCGCGACAGATCCGTCACAAGTCTCAACACAAAGAATGATACAAGATTCACAGCCGTGGTCATTCCTCCGGCTATAACATATCTGACCATCTCTTTCTCCATAAGCTTTTTTATTTTGTCTACATATTCATTCATATTTCCATACCGATTCCTTACATGATATTCAATAGTTATATCAAATATGATGTACTAATTATAGTTACATATTCTTAAATATTTGCTACTTGAAGTTCGCAAGAAGATATACAAGAGGTGAATTCCAGTAGATCGTTACCTCATTACATGAATAACTCTGTGCGTTGTCGACATAGCATCTCTCCTTTGGAATCTTTGCAAGAACAGCCTTCGCATATGGATCCTCAAGGTTTCCATCGGCACCGCCCACAAGCATTCCAGGCATTGCCTTGCCCAGTGCCTCTGAAGGTCTGTGGTGTGGATTCTCAGGAGTCTGTGAACCATATCCTGTCACATAACAGTAGCTGACTGCATTTCTTCCAAGTATATAGTTGAGCTGGTCTGCCGCATAGTCCACATATGAATCGTCGCCCAGAACCTTTGATGCCATGAGCAGAAGGATTCCGTTATCCGCAACGACCATGTTGCTTCCCCATACATAAGAGCCGCCTGTTGTTGAACCGAAGCCGCTGCCGGCATAGTTATCTACAAGCTTGTCAGCACCCTTCTTAAGTATCTCCTTCTCTGCTGCGCAGTCCTTTACATTTACACAGTAGTCATATATTCCATAATATCCGACATCCGCCCATCCAAGGCCGTACTTAACGCTTCCCTCGATGGCTGTCTTCACATAATCATTGTAGCTCTCATCACCTGTTGCGATATACAGCTCCGCTGCTGCCCACAGGTACTCATCGCTGTCATTGCTGTCAGGATACTCACCTGTAACTATGCTTCCAACGTTCTTAAAGCCTGCATCTCCCTGATGCTGCTCAAGATACTTCCATGCCTTCTGAGCTGCAGCAAGACATGAATCTGCAAATGCTGCATCGTACTTTCTGTATACAACTGAAGCCTTTGCCATAACAGCCGCAAAATCGCCTGTTGCTGTGTTGGATATAGGTGAGAGTATCATCTGTGCAGTCTCCTCAACAGCAGCCACCATCTCAGGGAACACCTCTCCGGTAACCTTGTGATAAACTCCGCCGCTGGTCTCATCCTGCATCTTGAGCATCCAGTCAAGCTCGTATCTGACCTCATCCAGAACGTCAGGAACACCGTTGCCGCTCTCAGGTATTCCGATAGCGTCGTCCTTTGCCGCATACTCTGAATCCTCATATGTAAGGAGCAGATCCTGTACCGCCTTTGCGCCCGGAACAACATATCTTCCGTAGTCTCCGGCATCATGCCATCCGCCGGTCACATCCTTTGCAACATCTGAGCCGTACACTATGGCAGTTCCCGTGTGACATGCAGCGTGTGCAAAATCACCGGCTATGGCTGAATCAAGCTCTGTTCCACATCTCTGGTCATAGAACATGAGCACTGACGCCTTGTATATATCGTCATACACGCCATCCCCAACAGGGAACTCGTATGATTCTGCTCCGGTGTCGAGAACTATCTTGTATGTACCCTGATCCTTGACATCAGAGAAATCTATAACCGCACATTTGTCGCCCACAGCAGGATCGTAATCCCAGCCAGATACGTCACCCTTGCTGACTACCTTGTCATCAGCGACGCTCTTTACCTCGTAGCTCTTGGCGTCTCTGTCAGTCACTGTGGCAAGCTTCTTCGCATCCTTGCCGTAACCCATCTGGTTGATGCCAACCAGCTTTGGATCAGGAATACCCTCAACGCTCTGTGCGCTTGAGGCGTCAACTACAGTGAGCTTGATATTGTCAAAGTATACCTTGTGAGGCACGCTGTCATCACCAACGCCCTCGAAATGTCCCAGATTCATACACATTCTAGGTGCCGGATCCGATGCCTCGCTCATGGTGAACTGGTTGGATATGTGCTGTGTCTCAGTGCCTATCGTTATGTCATCCATCACATAAGCGTGGTAATCACCGCCATTTATCTGAAGTCTGTACTGAATTCCTCTCTCAATGGTGCTGTGCACGTCAAATGACAGCTCATACACACAGTCCTGGTTGAGCTCAAATCCGTCATAGTATATCTGGTTCGCATAATCTAGGCTTCCTGTTCCGGTTATATCCAGACACAGTTCTCCGTTCTCTGCTCCGAGTACGGCCTGTCCGCCATTTGAATATGTATGGCACTCGTCCGTGTCATTGTCATCAAAGTTCAGGTCTATCAGGACATCCCCTGCCTTGACCTCTGTCTTCTCCTGTTCAGCCTCCTCCGAAGCAGCCTCCTCTGTCTTCTCCTCCGAGGTCGCAGCCTCGCTGGTCTCCGCCTGGCTTGTCGCCTCTGTCACATCGTCCTTGCCCTGACCTCCGCAGCCAGCCAGCATGGACATACCCATAGCCGCAGCCATCGCAATGGCCAGTACCTTCTTCATCTTTGCCATGTTAACCCTCCATAAACCTTATAATCTTCTGAAACGCCATATGTCCCCCAAAGATATCCAGTGCACTCCCTATGGTCACGTCTATCCTGTTCCTTCCGAGACTTCTGAGCTGTTCCAGATCGTCAAATGATGCCACACCTCCGGCATATGTCATCGGCAGCTTTCCCCATCTTCCAAGCATGTCCGCAACATGGGTCTCTATGCCTGACGCCTTGCCCTCCACATCCACCGCATGAACGAGATACTCGTCGCAGTATTCTGAGAGCCGGTCAAGCGTTGCCTCCTCCACCTTTACATTTGTAAATTTCTGCCATCTGTCAGTGACAATATAATACTCTCCGTCCCTCTTCCGGCAGGACAGATCCAACACTAGATGCTCTCTGCCCACAGCCTTCTCAAGTGCCTTCAGGTTGTCGTAGTTGATCTCTCCATCCCTGAACACAAATGATGTGGCTATGACATGTGACGCACCCATATCTATGAACCGCTGTGCATTGTCAGCATTTATTCCCCCGCCTATCTGCAGTCCTCCCGGATATGCAGCCAGAGCGAGCTGTGCCTGTCTTACATCGGCGTCATAGTATTCGCTGGACGCAGGATTGAGAAGTATGATATGACCACCCTTAAGTCCATAGCTTTTGTACAGTTCAGCAAAGAAGTCTCCGTCCTTCTGTGATACAAAGTTTTCATCTGCTCTGTCACCCTCATCACAGAGACTGCCTCCAACTATCTGCTTTACCTGTCCATTGTGTATGTCTATGCATGGTCTGAATCTCATATCGTCTGTCTCCTGTCGCTTTTGTCACCTTTTGGTGTAAATTTTGCTCATATAACTGCTATTTTATCATACAAAATACAAATATGACACAATAAATGGATTAACCAGGCAAAACTTTATTTGATTACATGGGCCAAAGGCTTTACAATAGATACAATTATGTGCTTTATGGAAAGGATGGGGAACAACTTATGAATTACTCACTAAAAGCCGAACTGGACAACTGCTATTCCTATGCCGATTCGCTGGACAACGACGGCTACGGTGCGCGCCAGAAGACAGGACTCAAGACAAGAGAGATGCTTCAGTTTGACCTGCTTCAGTTTCTTGCATATCTGTCCAGCTCCGACCAGGCAGAACTTACCCTGGAGATAAAATTTGTCCGCGAATACCTGAACCAGCACTTTACAACAGACAAATTCCGCACATTCAAATATGAGAGAACAACCGGGGATTTTGCCGTGACACCACCTAGATCCCTTACATATTTTGTACAGGGCGATCTGGCCCGGGCAAAGGTAAATCCCAGATCAGTATACCGTTCCAGAGATTACGTCAGAATGTTCAAGCTCATGGGTCAGGAATTCATCGCCTGCAACAACATGACTGACGACAACGAGATAGCAAGGCTCACAGGCTACTGCCTCATGCTCGACAAATATCTCAAGTCCATGAACCTGTACGCCATAGATCCAAGCCCACTGCTCGACAAGTACAACGCACTCCCAAAGAGTGCTTCCCCAGTCTCACAGACTCCGGCTAAGTCGACAGCTTCCGAAAGGGCTGAACCCGTCAAGGATGTGGACACTCTTCTCGAGGAACTGAATTCCATGACCGGACTCGAGAGCGTGAAGAAGGACATCACCAACCTCGTAAACCTTCTGAAGATCAAGAAGCTCCGCGAGGAAAACGGCATGAAACAACCGTCCGTATCTCTCCACCTTGTATTCTCCGGCAATCCGGGAACAGGAAAGACCACGGTGGCAAGACTTCTTGCAAATATCTATAAGGGTCTGGGCATACTGTCAAGAGGACAGCTTGTCGAGGTCGACAGAGGCGGACTTGTTGTGGGATATATTGGTCAGACAGCCGTCAAGACAACCGAGGTCATAGAATCAGCCCTCGGCGGGATCTTATTTATAGATGAGGCTTATACTCTCACCGCAGGCAAAGGTGAGAATGATTTCGGCCAGGAGGCAGTGGACACGCTGCTCAAAGCTATGGAGGATCACAGAGATGATCTCATAGTCATAGTTGCCGGCTACCCGGATCTCATGGAACGGTTCCTGAGCTCCAACCCGGGACTTCGTTCCAGATTCAACAAATTCATCACATTTGAGGATTACACCGGGGACGAGCTTATGTCCATCTTCGAGAGCATGTGTTCCAAGCAGGAATACAAGCTGGACGATGATGCCCGCGCATACGCCTCAGAATACTGGCACGACAAAGCCGCACATCACGACGATACATTTGCCAACGCCCGTGAAGTCCGTAACTTTATGGAATCCGCCATATCCAGGCAGGCCACCAGAATAGTTTCCATGGACAACATTGACGTAGCCACACTTGAGACCCTTACAAAGGAAGATCTGATGGCTTAGGCTTGTAATATTTTTTGGATAAAGAAAGAGAGGTATTTTATTTTGAACAGATCATTATCGACAGATAATCCTATCATGAATTTTCTAACCATAGTGTGCGATATAGTAATATTGCATTTTCTGTGGCTGCTGACTTCCTTGCCAATCCTCACGATAGGTGCATCGACCACAGCACTCTACTACACCACCATGAAATGCATCAGAAACGGTCAGGGCGGCGTGGTCAAGCTGTTCTTCAAGAGCTTCAGGGAGAATTTCAAACAGGCTACAGGGATAGGAGTTCTGGCTCTGCTTGCCGGTGTCCTGTGTGCATTTGACATGTGGTTCGCCGTGAGCAGGAACATCAAGAGTATGCTGGTCATATTCACCATCATGTCACTTATCTACCTGTTCACTGTCCTGTATGTATTCCCACTTCAGGCGCAGTTTGAGAACACAGTCAAAGCGACCATCAAGAACGCATTCCTCATGTCCATCAAGAATCTTCCATGGACACTTCTCATGGTTGCGATAACGGCAGCGATCGCAGCGGGATGCTATTTCAGCTCCACCGTGCTCGGTCTTATGCTCATATGTGTCGCAGGACTTCACGCTTATCTGTGCTCACTGGTATTTGTACACATCTTCAACGAGTACATGCCGGAGGAGGAAGAGAAGAGCGACGAGGACTTCCATATAGTTGACGATACAGACGAGGACTAACACCCCTTGCCAACACATACAGATGAATAATATACATGGCGTGCGCCGGCTTTCTTCAGAAGGCCGGCGCACACGTCTATGGTGACACCGGTTGTATATATGTCATCCACAAGCAGGATATTTCTGTACTCTGGGTACACTCTGCCTATGTCCATGGATGTCTTTATGTTGTTTGCCCTCTCCAGGTTGTCCAATTTCTTCTGCGGTGTGGTGTACTTTCTTCTCACCAGCATATCCTCACAGAATGGAAGCCCCAGTTCATCAGCGACAACCTTCGCCAGTACAGCCGCCTGATTGTAGCCGCGCTGTCTCTGCTTTCTCCTGTGCAAAGGTACACAGGTGACCGCATCTATTCCATACCTTCTGACATACGGGCGCACCTTCTCCGCCATCTGAGCTCCGTAAAAATCACAATATTCTTTTTTGTTATGGTATTTTATCGCCAGAACACTGGCTTTGACGGGTTCCACGTAATTAAATACGGGGAAACCTCTTTCGAAATTTCTTGAATGTTTTTCACAGTCCAGACAGAGCTCCCGCTCTTCACTGTCGACCTCCTTGCCGCACACCATACATGACGGAGCCTTCACATAGGGAAGGCTGTTATGCCCTCTGCATATCAGCCCTTCTCCCATCGGAAGCACCTCGTCACATATCGCACACCGGCGGGGATACAGGAGATCCGTGAGCAGTCGTCCGAACCCGAACTTATCTGCGCATCGTTTCATCTTCTCTCCATCTCCCTGAGTCTCAGTGCAAATGAGGTGTATCTCTTCTGTTCATCCTCATTGTCTATCATCGTATTTACCAGTCCTATATTGCCCACTATGACCACGCTTCTTCTGGCTCTCGTCACCGCCGTATACAGCAGGTTTCTGTTCAAAAGCTTAGGTGGGCATCTGAGAAGCGGGATCACAACCACGGGATACTCACTTCCCTGCGACTTATGTATGGTTATCGCAAATGCATGCTCTAGCTCCTCAAGCTGGTTGTATGGATACTCAGTCTGTCTTCCATCGTCAAATTCCACCACAATCCTCTGCTCGTAGTCGTCAACAGCCTTTACAAATCCAATATCGCCGTTGAACACTCCGACTCCTTCCTCCTTGGCAAATCTGCCCGACGGATCCAATATCTTCCACTCCTGCTTGTAATTGTTCTTGACCTGCATGACCTTATCGCCCTGTCTGAACACCACATCGCCCCGGTCATGCTCAGGCTTTCCGTGTCCCTCCGGATTGAGGACATCCTGAAGCTGCTTGTTGAGGTTCTCAACACCCATATCATACTTACGCATAGGTGTCAGCACCTGTATATCCGATTTATCCACACCAAAATATGATGGAAGCTGCTTTGTCAGAAGCACCTTGAGCTCTGCCACGATCTCATTGTAGCCATTCCTTGGAACAAAGAAGAAATCCCTGCTCTTGTTCTTGATCTCCACATGCTCTCCATCCTTTATCCTGTGGGCATTGCCTATGATATCGCTGTCCTCGCCCTGTCTGTATATCCTGTCCAGCACCGACACGCTGAACACACCGGACGCTATGATATCCTTGAGCACATTTCCCGGGCCAACTGACGGAAGCTGATCCGAATCACCCACAAGCACAAGTCTTGTGCCCGGAGCCACAGCCTTGAGCAGACTGTAGAAAATGCTGCTGTCAACCATGGACATCTCATCTATTATGATAACATCGGCCTCAAGTGGATTGCTCTCATTCCGCATAAATGTATACGCAGAAGTCTCTTCTCCTTCCACTCCGCCCGTAAGCTCGAGCATTCTGTGTATGGTCTGTGCTCCGTATCCTGTGGCCTCTGTTATCCTCTTGGCTGCACGTCCTGTAGGCGCAGCGAGAACTATCTTCATCCTGAAGCTCTCGTATATCTTGATAAGTACATTTATGATCGTTGTCTTTCCGGTTCCGGGGCCTCCGGTTATGACCGCAATGCCGTGATCCACGGTATTTCTTATGGCAAGTCTCTGGGCATCAGCCAGCTTCATATTCTCTGACTTTTCTACCGTCTCAACAACCTTGTCTATCTTGAGCTTTGCCTTTGAGAAATCTATGTTGAGCTCACACAGAAGTCTTGCCGAATTGAGCTCCATATAATAATTAGGTGCTGCATACACGGCATTTGTCACGTTTGACTCTGACTCCGTATCCAGCAAATCCATGTCTATGTCAGCCACCGGATCATCAAGGCTCACATCTGGGAGCTCCCCTGAATCTGGATCGTCCTTCAACTCCTTTATGATTATCTTGCCGGCAACGCTGAGCTCAAGTATCTGATTGCATATAGACATCTCAAGCTCCGGATCATATGGCATGTACTCATTCATCAGCAATGAATATGTCTTGTCTACCAGCATCTTCTGGGGAATATACATATGGCCAAGTCCATTTGCACCGGATAGGGCATACATAATAGCGGCTCTTACCCTGAAATCCGAATCTCTTCCGATACCAAGTCTGTCCGCAATCTCGTCCGCTGTCCTGAATCCAACGCCCGTTATATCCTCTGCTATCTTATAGGGATTTGTCCTCACTATGTCGTACACTTCGTCACCGTATTCATTGTAGATCTTTACAGCGAGGTTCACCGGGATATTGAGACCGGTCAGGAACATGAGCGCATCCTGCATCTCTTTCTTCTCGTTGTATGACACGGCAATGTCTCTGGCCTTCCTCTCTGATATTCCACGTATCTCCGCAAGGCGCTCCGGCTCTTCCTCGATTATCCTGAGTGAGTCCATGCGGAACTTCTTCACTATACGTTTTGCCAGAGCCTCTCCGACACCCTTTATGATGCCCGAACCGAGGTACTTCTCAATACTGAGCACATCATCCGGCATCTTGATCTCACATGAGGTGAATTTGAACTGCAAATCATAAGTTGGATGCTCTACATAATCCCCCTCCGCCGATACATAGATCCCCTCTGCAACGCCGTGAAGATTCCCCACAAAAATATCTTCGCCGTCCTCGCCCTCAACGGCGAAGACGGCGTACCCATTGTCTTCATTCTTATATATAACTTTCTCTACGTAACCTTCTCTTACCAAGTTTTCTCTCCTCTGAAGACTGAGTCCTCAGCTCCTGTCTTAATTGTTCTTCTCGCTGAGAAGCTCGATGTACTTTCCTGTACCAATGGCCACCGCTCTGAGTGGATCCTCCGCTGTCATGGTGGTTATTCCTGTCTTCTCCTCAAGCAGCTCCTCAAGTCCGTGGAGCAGCGCACCACCACCGGTCAGAACTATCCCACGATCTGCAATATCAGCAGCAAGCTCAGGAGGAGTTCTCTCCAGAACTGAATGAACAGCTTCACATATCTGGGACGCAGGCTCACGAAGTGCCTCCTCCGTCTCATCCGATGTGACCGTAACAGTCTTCGGAAGACCGGTTACAAGGTTTCTGCCTCGTATATCCAACGTTATATTCTCAGGTCTTCTGTAACATGTACCTATCTTGATCTTGATCTCCTCGGCGGTTCTCTCTCCTATGAGAAGGTTATGCTTCTTTCTCATGAATCTGACAACTGCCTCATCAAAATCATCTCCGGCCACCTTAATGGATGCACTGACAACAGGACCTCCGAGAGAGATGACTGCTATATCGGCAGTTCCACCACCTATATCAACTATCATGTTACCACATGGTCTGTATATATCTATTCCTGCGCCAATGGCTGCTGCCACAGGCTCCTCAATTATGGACACATCCCTGGCACCGGCCGCATAAGTTGCATCCTCAACTGCCTTCTTCTCAACCTCTGTAACCTGAGAAGGTACACATACGCTGATCCTAGGTCGTCTTCCAAAATAACTCCTTCCGACAGCCTTCTGTATGAAATACTTGAGCATCTTCTCTGTTATCGTATAATCAGAGATTACGCCCTGCCTGAGAGGTCTGATGGCCACTATATTACCCGGAGTTCTTCCAAGCATAAGTCTCGCCTCTTCACCAATAGCCACTATCTTATTAGTATCCCTGTCGTATGCAACTACTGAAGGCTCCTTGAGTACGACTCCTTTGCCTTTCACATACACCAGTATACTGGCCGTACCTAAATCTATACCAATATCTGCGCTTGCCATCACAAGTCCCCCTTCTATTCGTTCACGTCCCTTAATATTACAAGAGATGCATTGCTGCCGTCAAGCCATTTCATGCTAACTTCAGTCAAATCCATGATCTTGTCGAGACTTCTTATATAGCTTCTCCAGTTGACCTCCTTGCTGTCCGTAGCCAGATGCTGATCCGGACCTCCCATGAGCTTGTACTTATCTCTGAGATTCTCTATAAGGAGCTTACTGTCCTTGTCTGTAAAATCATATCCAAGCATATCGTTCAGAGTCCTGTTCGAGAACAGCACTCTTCCAGTATCAACTTCTCTAATAAATATACCCTCATCAATATAGTTATATGTATCGAGGAGAACACTGTTTATGCGTTTAACACTGTCATCGCTCTCTATCTTCTCAAGGGCACTTCTGAGTACATCACCTGTCTGCTTTACAAATTCAATCTCCTCTGTGGTCCACAATTTGTTGATAGAGGTATTCGCCAGCACAAATACCGCTCCATAATTGCCATTGACATACACAGGAACTGCGGTAAAGCTCTTAACAGGACCCCCTGACATGATCTTCTTAGCTGCTTCATCCATATGCTTTGCATCTATCACAAGGTATCCCTTGTCCACCAGCTTGCCCGAGCCCTGACCATTCTGCCATGATCTGAACTTCATGTTGGCGCGCTGCCACTCTGTCACATACTCCTCTGCAGACATGCTCTGATTCTTGGACCAGATATACTGGCAATCCAGATCTCCCTGCTTGTCCTTCACATACAGGGCTGCCACGTCAGCATTTAAGACCTCGCCCACCTGTGCTATTACGTCATTGATAACCTGCTGGGAGTTCTTATCTGAAGTGTTCAGGGCATCAAGCAGAATCTTCTGCCACTGCAGCTTGTTCTCCATTATGACCTCCTCTGACTTGGCACGGATCGCCTCCTTTGCCAGGATCTGAGAGCTGAATGCGTATTCGGAGAAAATGCTTCCAAGCTGCCACTGCACCTTGTATACACTCTCCATTTTCTTCGCATCCTCGTCATCATATGAGCAGCATATCCATGTTGCCACATGCTTGCCATCTATCATGATCGGTGCACCACAGATCATACTTCCCGTGATGTCATCGTCCATCTCCATCATAACCGGAACATTGTTCCTGAGAACTACCTCATTGAGCTTCATATATATCTGCTTATACTGAGGCTTCTCAAACATATCATAGAAATAACCCATATGCTTCTGAGGGCCGGCCGGCTCAACCATCTTCTTGCCCACAGGATCTATGATAGTTGTATAAAGTCCTGTGAGTGCAGAGAACGCCTTCGTTATCAGAGTCCACTTCTCGGTATCTATCTGATTCCTTTCCTCATCCGACTGGGTATTTGTCTTCATAATGTATGAGAGCTTGTCATCGAACTCCTTCTTAGCGCGCTCAACACTGTTCTCAAGAGCCTTCTTGTCCGTAATATCAGATATAAAATACTCAACCGTGTATGTGTTATCAGCCGCCTGTGTCACAGAGCTCTGGGACTTCACCCAGATAACCTCTCCTCTGTCGTTGACTATCCTGAACTCTTCCTCGTAGTCCTTGTCCTCGCGCTTCGTGGCGTTTCTGACATTCGCCATAACCCTGCTTCTGTCCTTCGGATGGATATAATCCTCTATGAGTCTGTCACCAAGCTTGATGGCATCCACATTTATTCCCATCTGCTTGGCGTTCGGGGTTATATACTTGAAGATCGGTCTGCCATTCTCGTACTGCTGTACCATGACAAAGCTCTTGATCTTAGACATGGCAGATAATATATACGCCGCCTGATCCTCATTGTATCCTGTCTCCTTGTCCTTTATGAACAGGAGCTCTATTCCATCCATGTCGCCATCTGTGGTTCTCACGATGTGACACTTAAGTCTCATCTTATTTATATCTCTGTGAGCTGATACGATCCTAGTCTCCATCTCAAAATCATCCACTCCGGTATTCTGAACCTTGTAGAGCTGTCCGATCAGAAGGTCATAATCACTCTTAGGGAGCAGGTCGCTGAGTCCCACCAGCCCACTGTAGAAATTGCCATCTGTATATCCATACTCAGATATGTTCTTAGATACGTATCTCGTTCTCCATACACCCTCCGGCTTATACAGATACAGAGCTATAACGCCTATATGGTTTATGATCCTCTCAAGACTCACGCTTCCTATCGTAACGTCTGATCGAAGCTCAAACAATACCATATACGCCTTCTTGTCACCATATTCAAACTGGTTGACAAATCCACTGACTACATATCTGTCCTTGTCGTTAACTATAAGTCCAAGTCTGTGCCATATGATAGCCTTCTTGTCGTCAAGTGTCGGCCAGAACTCATCGCTGACCATAAACTTATCCGGCTCCATGGCAATGGATTCAACATCCGAACCCACGATCTTAACTGCGGCATTGTTTATGCTGAGGACTTCACCATCCTCGCAGAACACAACCGCAGGATATTCAACTATTCCCAGAAAATCTGAATAACCACTAAGTCTGTTTATCTCCATAAATATCTCTCCATATATCCACTGCACAAGTGCAGTTTTATCCCATTATTATACACCCCGTATATTATTTACCCCTTAATGCACATAAAACTTTCCTATGTCCCATCACATAGAAAAGTTTCATGTTACCATATATCATATATTACTACTGTGCATCCTCAGCATCACTAACCATAGCAGTTGCCTCGCTCTTCAGTCCGGTAAATGCCTTGTCGGCAACATCCTTTGTTGAAGCACATGCAGAAATAACATTGTCCAGTGATGACAGAAGATCTGACATATATCTGCTTACGCTCTCGCACTCCTTCTTCACATTGTTGCGAAGTCTGGTTGCATCATCTGTGGCTGCATTTCTTGTATTGGCAGCATCCTTCTGAGCTTCCTCTCTCATAACCTTGCACTCGTAATCTGTCTTTGCCGACAGAGCCTCTGCATCTGCGTGAGATTTATTTCTTGTCTTCTCTGCCTCTGAGTATGCCTCATCCTTCATGCTGTTGCACTTTGCCTCGGTCTGATCATACATCTGCTGGCACTGTATCTCTGTATCTGTCTGGAGCTTTGTGCATCTCTCCTTGACATCTGTCTCGTATGCCTCGAGCTCTGCAGTTATAGTATTCTTCTTGTCTGTGCACTCCTTCTCAGTCTGTGCGATCAGTGCGTCTGCGCTCTCACGGGCCTCAAGAAGTGTTCTTGATATTGACTCGTATCTTCCTGCATTCTCAAGCTCTCTCTGCTTGTATGCATTGATCTGCTCCTTGAGTGACTCTATCTCGCTCTCCTGCTCTGAATTGGTCTTCTTGAGAGTCTCTATGGTCTTGGAAGACTCTGTCATATTGACCTCTCTCATGGTCTTGAGACTCAGAACAGCCTCGCTGAGCTTGTTGACGTTCGCCTTAAGCTCCTCTACTTCTTTATTGTGCTTTTCCTTAAGTTCATCAATATAGTAATCAACGGATGCCTTATCATATCCACCAAACTTCACTGTCTTCAGTGATTCTACTCTATCGTCAGTTACAACATCTTCTACCTGTTTTGCCATGACCTTACCTCCGAAAAACTAATCCTATTGTAGATACTCCGTAATTATAGCACACATAATTCTGTAAGCAAAGTATTTTTACCTTTTATGATTACAAACCACTTTTTTTATGCTATATTGTAACTGCTCATTGAATTTAAATTTTACGGAGGATCATATAGATGAAACACCATTCAAAACTTGTCATATTAGGTCTCGCGGCAACCCTCGTGATGACATCACTCACAGGCTGTCTTCACCGCAAGAAGACCACCTATCAGACATACATGCAGAACATTCTCGACGTCAACTACAAAGGAAGCTTTGACGGATACGTGAAGGACAACGACGGCTCCGAGGAGGACGCCTCAGCCATGTACAGCGACAGCATAGATTATCTGGCCGGCCAGCTCATCAATCATTACTCACTGAACAACGCAGAGACAGACGAGGTGGATGCTATATTTGACGAGACCGCAAAGGTCATCTACTCCAAGGCCAAATACGAGGTGTCAAGAGCCTATAAGAGCGGAAGCGACTACTATGTGGACGTGACCGTGTATCCTATGGACATTCTCAATCAGGCATTTGACGATGTGTTCGCATATATCGACGACTATAACAAGAAGATCAGCGCCGGCGATTTCAACAACACCACAAAGGAAGATTACGAGAAAGAATTTGCCCAGGGCGTGTCGGATATCCTTCAGAATAAAGCCGCAGACATGGATTACCGCAGTCCTGTTGTGGTCTCTGTGAAGATAACCGATGACGGCGACTATTACTGTGCTGACCCGGCGGGGCTGTCCCAGGTTGATGCATCCATGCTTGCAATAGAGGGTTCCCAGCAGAGCTCAGGCTCTGACAGCTCTGACAGCTCTGACAGCTCAAGCGAGGACAGTTCAGACGAAGGCGATATCTCCTCGGGTGGCGAGACCGCCGAGTAACTATATACATTAAGAATGTGTCTTAAGAATATACATTAAGAAAAGCTCAGCCTGTGTGATTTCTACTGAATCCATCACACAGGCTGAGCTTTATATATATGTTATCTCCGGCTACTTTCTCACCCTGACTGACTTTGTCTTGCTCCATGCTGAGTAGCATCTTGTGCCAAACTTGTTTGAAAAGCTTCTAACCCTTACATAATATGTTTTTCCGCCTTTAATCCGCTGCTTTGCTCCAAGACTCGCAGTCGTCTTGCTTCCACCGCTTAACACCGTGAATGCATATGTACCCTTTTTAAAGTTTGATGTTGTTGAATACTGGATCTGATAGCCATCTGCGCAGCTTATCTTTCCCCACTTTAATCTTACAGACTTAGCCGATGGGCTCTTTATCTGGCTTATACCTGGTATCTTCGGGCTGACAGTAACAGGTATTATCTTCTTCACCTTCACATGATTCGAATCTCCAGCATATACGGTGATGTTTGCCTTGCCTATATACCGGGCTGCGATCGTTATTGTTCCAGCAGAGTCTACCTTTACAGCTTTGTTATCCGAGCTGTAGCTGAGCTTTCCGGCACGTGCGCTCACGCTCTGTGAAATAGATATTCTCTTCGAGCTGGTTGACATCTCTATTCTGTAGCTGCGCTTTTTCAGCGTTATGCTGTTTGGCGCCTTTTTGATCGTAAAATTGATCGTCTTCTGTCCCTGATATGTGCCAGCGCCTATAATTACAGCCTCTGCTGTTCCGGCTGCTTTGTTCTTATTGTATGAAACCGTATAATCTGTATCCTTCTCCAGCGTTTTGTCGCCAAGCTTTACTGTTACAGCCGGCTTCTTCGAATTACCATCATATGTATATTCTGTCTTGTTAAGTGTAACCTTTGCTGACGATATGCTCTTACGCGTGAGCTTTGAGCCATACGCATAGCTAGTCTCACCCTTTTCTCCACAGTATACACATGCATAGTAATACTCTGCCGGAGAATCATAATCTGCTGCCTTCTTCAGATATCGTGCAGTTGTTTTCTTTGCTGTGTAGCTGTGATCGACTGGGTCTGTTGCTGTACCGGTTTCAAAAATCTCACCACACATGTTGCAGACAACATCTCCTGTATATCCGCCGCCCATACAGGTAGCTTTCTTCTCTCCTACAAGCGTTCTATCATGGTCTGTCTTTGGAAGAATCTCAGTAGTCCTGCTGAGTTCTGCCTTGCACATGGTGCAGTATATAACCTTGTCTCGGCTGCCTTCAGCCTGACATGTAGCCAGATTTACATTCTCATACACAGCCTTTCCCTGGGTATGTCCGAGTGGCTCTGTCTTCTCATCCTTTGTCTTTTGGCATCGCTCACATGTGTATCTGATCAGACCTTCTGCTGCACACAAAGCTTTTTTCTTAACCACGCCTGAATCCCATCTATGTCCCAATGCACCAATGGCTATCTTCTTGGTACTCTGATAACTCTTGCCATTCAGCGTGCATTTTGCTGTACACACCTTTGCACCATCGTTCTCGCAGGATGCCTGCGTTATCTTGCTTGTTACAGTCATCGGTTCACTGATCACATGACTCGAATCTCTGGTACAGGTGAGAACCAGCTTGCAAGTGTTGCCATTTGCTGACCACTCATACTTTGGGGCGTAATCATGTCCCAGGCTATCCCCGTGTGTAAATGTCTTTTTGCGATTCACTCTTCCACAGTTATCACAGGAATAATAATATTTCGCAGCAGTTGTACAGGTCGCAGCCTGTGCAAGAGTTTCATCATTTACTATTTCCGCAGTGTATGAATGTCCGCCTATCTCTGTTATATCAAGTTCATACTCAGCCTTCACCCACGGATTATATTTACTGGCAACCGTAATCGTTACAACGCCGTTGCCGATTGCCGAAAGTGATGCCGCAGTCCTAGACACTTCATTCACCTTTACAACAGTCTCATCCGACGATGTAACCGCATACTCATGTATGTCCGCTCTCGTTGGCCAATCCATTATATTTATACTCAGTTCCGCTCCAATTTCATACTCACTTGGTGAAGTAGTCCTGTTATCGCTGTCCTTCTCCTGCCAATACACATATCTGATACTGGTAGGAAGTGACACGATCTTCTCATATCCGCACTTTGAACACGTCTCTACTGTCTGGCTTTCACCCTCATCTGCCTCTGATATGACATACTCATGTCCCCCCTGATCTGCCACATTGAACGTGTATTCCTGACAAATTGAGCTGTCATATTTATGAACTATTCTTATGGTTACATCACCTGTTCCGACCGCCGTAAGCTTAGCATCATATCTTCTATAAGAAGATTCCGGATCACTCACTTTTACAATACCTTCATCCGATGATGTAACTATAAACTCAGAGTTGTCGACCTTCGTTGGTGCATAATCTACTTCCAGATTGATCTCATCACCTACTTCCACATCAGCAGGCTTGTAATATCCATTACTATCACTCCACCATACAGTACGTGTTATTGCCGTCGGGATTGTCACCGTTTTTGTCGTCCCGCACTTTGAACAAATTTTTTCTGTCTCTCCAGATCCCGGTTCTGCCTGACTTATTACATAGTCATGACCACCCACATCTGTTACCGACACAGTGATTACCCTCTTCATATCCGGATTCACGACCGGATATACAGTAACCGTCGTCTCACCTATCTTATTCATATGGAATGTTCCAGCATAGTTAGACGAAGGGGTATACGAAATAATAGACGGGTCTGCTATATCAAACACGAATTTGTCATCGGATTTGCTATCTGATGCCGTCGAGAAAGATATGTATGTCTCTATATTCTTTCCTACTTCGAACTCCTGATCATATGTGGCTGATGAAGCAGTTTCCGATAATCTCCAGTACACGTACATCGTCTTTGGTCCTGTTACTTTACATCTCGTACATACGCCATCTGTAAAGCTATGCCCAAGAGCCGGGACCTCATCCTCTATCTTTTTGTAGCCACATTTAGCGCATGTGTATACTGTTCCACCTGTCTCTGTACATGTGGCCTCTTTTTTCACACCTTCACCATACACATGCTCTGTGCATGCATCATACCGCTGTCCAAGCAGCTTATCCAGCTTGGCCTGCGCTGCATCCACCTTTTTCTGCCACTTCTCCGGATCTACAGTCTCATAATATTCATCAAACAGCTTCTCAAATTCAGCTATTGTGTACACCTCATATTTGCTAGTATAGTTTGAAAGCTTGCTTGCATTGAAGCATGAAGTATTGCCATACCTGCCATAGAGTGTGAATCCGACTCCCATCACCTGATCTGCTGCCCAGAACATATTGGTATAATGTCCAACCGTGACTCCCTCCGAATCCGCCTTTTGTTCAACAGCTGTAAGCTGACTCTGCGAAGTTATGGATGAATATCCCAGCTCATCCCTTATCTTGTTAAAAGATGCCTTCTCACTGTTCCATCCTGCCGCCGGATCAGTATATCCAAACGCCAGATTCTCACATGACACCTGAAGAAGTGAATGATTTGTGAGTCCTGCACCTCTGTCCGCGCCTGACTGTGCCACCGCCATGAAATAGAAATTAGTCTTAGCCGCATTCCTCTTCATTGCCCCGACATAGTTTTCGTCTGTGTCCCTTAACGAATTAATTTTATTCAATACCGCAAATGTCGCCTTTGTGTTTTCAAGCGATATGGCGTCTTTCTTATCTCCGGTAACAACAACCTTGTTATTTCTCGATTCCGGAAGACCTGTATTATTTCCTCCCGCCCACTTGGAGAAATCTTCCTCACATGCCTCCTGCAGGACAGTCTTGGCCCGATTCAGATCATATTTCTGTTTTGTTGTCAGGTTGCTTTTCGCAAGCATCCAGTCTACAAAACCTATAGAGCCCTGATCATATACGGTCATCACTTCACTCTGATCTTTCTTCACCTGTTCCAACCCACTCTGAGCCTCTTCTATCTGCTGGTCAAGGGTACTGGCCTTAACAGTCTGAATACCTGTCGTCTGAATACCTGCCGTCAGCATCAGCACTGCACACATTACCACTGTTGCTGCTTTTTTACACAGTGTCCTTCCCGATAAGCTTCCTTTTCTTTTCATAATCTTTGATACTCCCCCTTTTTTCACATTCTATTTATATTACCCCTTTACCCACATGTACTCCGGCGCGCCTATGCAGGGGATTTATTATAAAATAAGGAGACTCATTATAATAATAAACAAGTCTCCTTATCCAGTATAATATACTATTTTATTTCTCCTTGAAGGTGAACTCCTCGTTCGCAAGCTTGAATCTGATACCATCTATGAGCATCATATCCGTTCCGCTGCTTATGATCTTGCCACCAAGGTAAGTGTGGTTGGTCGACTTGTTATCTCTCAGATAGTACACGCCGTTGACATTGATAATGTAAGCATGGCGGCGGCTGACTGAATTGTTGTCAGTTACCTGATAGTCAACTCCCTGTGTAGACTTACCGATACAGAATATCGGCTTGTCAATCCTTATCCTCTCACCTGTTCTTGTTCTTATGATGACAGGGCCGCTCTTGCCACGGTTGTTGGCTGTGAGAACTGTTGTCGAACCGTCATCGTTGTCATCAAATCCAATATCATTTGATGAGAAATCCTTAACTTCCTTTGCAAGCTTGAATGAAGAAGTTGTAACATGAGGAGTCTCAGGAACCTCTACCTTAGCCACATTGACCGGGCTGACTCCCGCTGACTTCATAAGCTCCTGCTCATCCTCAGGATGTGCTATATTGTCATTCTTCAGGTCTGTTATAAACTTATAAAATTCTGACAGATAAAATGTAGGATTGTGATCAAAGTATTTGATAAGCTCATATCCGGCATCGGATGCCTTCTTATTCGCAAACTTCATATTGCCCATAAGATCCCTTATAAACTTCTCCATATTACATCTGTCCATAGGCTTATCTATAGGCAGGAATATGAGCTGAACAGCCATATTCTGGAAGTCTATATACATATATCCCTTATTCAGTATAACCTTTCCAATGGACAGATCATTCGCCTTGAGATACATGAGCTGATCTGCAATACTGAATATCAGATCAACCAGCTCATCCTTGTGTATCTTCTTCTCAAGGAACTGATTCATGGTAGTCATGGCTGGAATAGAATATGTCAGAGCTCTCTGACCATCTATATATTCCTCATGGCAGAACGCATTATTGCCCACAAACTGAGCATTGTACAGCTCTACCTCATTGTGAAGAACCTCTACATCGTCTTCAATCTTAAAGTACAATTTGTACTCATCACACAAATACATCTTATCACTCATATAAAACCCTCCGATATTTATCGCACGATATCCATGTAAGTCCCGGAGTCAATTATTCTACTGTAACTGACTTTGCCAGATTACGTGGCTTATCTACGTCCAACCCCTTTGCATCGGACGTGTAATACGCTATAAGCTGCAGGATGACAGCAGCCGAAAATACCGTGAACAATCCATCCTGCTTTGGTATGGATATGTGTTTGTCACATACATCTTTATCATTGTACTCTTCATCCATGCTGACAAGAATGACGTATGCGCCTCTTGCCTTAACCTCGCGTATATTGGAAATCATCTTTCCGTATACAGATTCCTGTGTAGCCAAAGCTATGACCGGAACGTTCTCAGTTATGAGTGCTATCGTTCCATGTTTTAACTCCCCTGCCGCATAAGCCTCAGCGTGAACATAAGAAATCTCTTTCAGCTTCAGTGCACCTTCCAGTGACAGTGTATAATCCAGTCCTCTTCCTATGAAGAATGCATCCGGAGCCATCTTTATATAGTTTGCAACTGTCTTTACTTCATCTGCCTGCTTGAGTGTCTCCTCTATCACCGGGATAACGCCCTGAAGCTGTCTGATGAATGCCTTTGCCCTGTCCTCAGAGTATATACCCTTGACATAGCCAAGTCTGCATCCAATGAGATACATTGCAGCCATCTGTACCGAATATGCCTTGGTACTTGCAACTGCGATCTCAGGACCGGCATGTGTATAAAGGACGTAATCGCTCTCTCTGGCGATGGTCGATCCCTTTACATTGACTATGGACAGAACCTTTGATCCACATCTCTTGGCAAGTCTGAGTGCCTCGAGTGTGTCAATAGTCTCTCCTGACTGTGATGTAACTATTACGAGAGTCTTTTCATTTATGAGTGGTTCCTTGTATCTGAATTCTGATGCTATCTCAACATTAACAGGAATCTTTAACTCCTTCTCAATCATGGCCTTGCCGACTATTCCGGCGTGCATAGCTGTTCCGCATGCAACCACTGTGATGTTCTCAAGATTCTTAAACACCTCATCATCGATGCCATCCTCTGTGAAATCAGGAAGCTCATTCACTATACGAGGAGTTATCGTGTTTCTCAGTGCCTCTGGCTGCTCATAGATCTCCTTCAGCATAAAGTGCGGATATCCACCCTTCTGAGCTGCCGTTATGTCCCATGTTATCTTGAGCATCTCCGGCTCTACCATGTTCCCCTTCATGTCTTCTACTTTGATGCCTGTGCTTGAGAGTGTCAGTATATGATACTCCGGCACAACAAAGTATTCCTTTGAAAATGATATTATCGCTGTGAGGTCTGATGCAATGATCGATCCCTCATCTGTGTATGAAGCGATCATCGGACTTACATTTCTCACTGCGTATATCTTGCCCGGTCTGTCTGCAAACATAATGCAGAGTGCAAATGAACCGGCTATAGCCTTAACAGCCTTTCTGATAGTCTCGATGGGATTGCCATCGTACAGTGTGTCCAGAAGTGCTGCTACTACCTCTGTGTCCGTCTCGGATACCAGCCTGTCGGCCAGTCCGTATTCTCTCACAATGTCGTTATAGTTCTCTATAATTCCATTATGTATAAGTGCCACATCTCCGCACCTATGTGGATGTGCATTCACATCCGTAACTCCGCCGTGAGTAGCCCATCTCGTATGGCCTATTCCACAGGTTGATCTGTACACAGGACTGTCGTCGCTGCACATCTCCCTGAGGTCTTCCACTCTGCCGGCTTTCTTCTTGATCGTCAGTGTATCATCATCATTAAGCAGTGCTATTCCCGCACTGTCATATCCCCTGTACTCGAGCTTTGCCAGTCCGTCAATAAGAATGTCCTTGGCTGGTTTCTTTCCTACATATCCTATGATTCCACACATATTAAATTAATCTCCTTTCGGCTTATAACCACGCTGTATACTGATAATATTATAATATGGCGCACTTAAAAAAGGTGAAGCCACCATACATAACAGCTATGGGTGTCCGGTCATGATTCTTTGTTTTGGAGTTACCCCCATATTTGGATATCATGTGCGCATCCAGACTCTGCGTGAAGGCATCCGCCGAATATTCGATAACCTTCAACCTCGTTATCCCTGAAAGCCAAAGCCCAGGGGTCATGGCGCTAAGATTTCTAAATCTTTCCAAAGGCACACTCCTCCTGTCCGTGCACCTAACAAAATTTTATCATGAAACATCTAATAAATCAATGCAGAAAGGCCTCTGCGTATAATCTTTGTAACATAAAATTTACTTCAGCTTTATAAATAAAAACAGGGAAACACCACGGATCCCGGCCGTGTGCCCAGCCTGTGATGCTTCCCTCATTATATCCACTATTTTATATCTTAGCTTATAAAGCATCCACCTGGGAAGTCCTTCTCGGTGGTCAGGAGTGACAGATTACCCTCAGGATCCTCTGCGCACAGAAGCATACCCTCTGATACGACTCCGGCAAGCTTGCATGGCTTGAGGTTTACTATAGCCACAACCTTCTTGCCAACCATATCCTCAGCGGAATATGTACCCTTGATTCCGGACACAATCTGCTTCACATTGTTCTTGCCAAAGCTTACCTGTGAACAGAGAAGCTTTCTGGAGTTTGGAACCTCCTCACAGGAAACGATCTCGCCGATCATGAGCTGCATCTTCTGGAACTCCTCAATACTTATCTCCTGCTTGTCAACTACATCAGGATTGGCCTTGAGTGCCTGAACCTTTGCCTCTGCGATCTTGATCTTCTTGGTCTCAGCAGAATTCTCCTTCTCTTCCTTCTGCTTCTTGGCCTGCTCGTACATGGACTCCTTCTCCACTGGAGCGAACTCGGCAACCTTAGCCATAACTTCCTTCACGTCAAGACGTGCGAATAGGATCTCAGGCTGCTCTGTTACCTTTGTTCCTGACTTGTACAGACCAAACTTTCCAAGCTCTGTGACCTTTCTCTTCTCGGTATTGAGCTGTGCCATGATCTTCTCAGTTGTCTCAGGCATATATGGCTCAAGGAGTGTTGCACCTATAACGATGCTCTCGACAAGGTTGTACAGAACTGTGTTCAGTCTGTCCTTCTTGTCCTCCTCCTTTGCGAGTGCCCAAGGCATTGTCTCATCTATGTACTTGTTGCATCTCTTGAACAGTGCAAATATCTCTGTGATCGCATCTGCAACCTTGAGCTTATCCATGCACTCTGCAACCTTGTATCTGCAGTCCATAACGACCTTCTTAAGATCCTCATCGACAAGCTCTGTGACATTAGTATTGGTCACAACGCCGCCGAAATACTTGTTGGACATTGATATGGTTCTGTTGACCAGGTTGCCAAGTGTATTCGCCAGCTCTGAGTTAAGTCTCTCAACCATGAGCTCCCATGAGATAACTCCATCATTCTCAAATGGCATCTCGTGAAGAACAAAGAATCTGACAGCATCCACGCCAAATATATTGACCATATCGTCAGCGTACATTACGTTGCCCTTCGACTTACTCATCTTGCCATCACTCTGGAGGAGCCAAGGATGACCGAATACCTGCTTTGGAAGCGGAAGTCCGAGTGCCATCAGCATGATAGGCCAGTAAATGGTATGGAATCTCAGGATATCCTTGCCGATCAAGTGAAGATCTGCCGGCCAGTATTTATAAAACTTCTCATCGCTCTTTCCATCTACGTCATATCCAAGTCCAGTTATGTAGTTTGAAAGCGCATCAACCCATACATATACAACATGTTTTGGATCAAAGTCTACCGGAATTCCCCACTTGAATGATGTTCTTGAAACACACAGATCCTGAAGTCCCGGCTTAAGGAAGTTGTTAACCATCTCGTTACGTCTTGACTCAGGCTGTATAAACTCAGGATGCTGCTCTATATGCTTCATGAGCTTGTCCTGATACTTGCTCATCTTGAAGAAGTATGCCTCCTCCTTGGCCTCCTGAACAGGTCTTCCACAGTCTGGGCACTTGCCATCTATGAGCTGTCCATCTGTAAAGAACGACTCGCATGGTGTACAGTATTTTCCTACATAATGTCCCTTATATATATCACCCTGATCGTACAGCTTCTTAAATATCTTCTGTACCTGCTTCTCATGGTAATCATCTGTTGTACGGATAAACTTGTCATATGAAGTATTCATGAGATCCCATATTCTCTTGATCTCACCTGATGTCTCATCAACGAATTCCTTTGGGGTCTGCATGTTCTCAAAAGCCTTGTTCTCAATCTTCTGTCCATGCTCATCTGTTCCTGTCATGAATCTTACATCATAACCTGCGAATCTCTTGTACCTTGCAATGCTGTCAGCCAACACGATCTCGTAGGTGTTGCCTATATGAGGTTTACCTGATGCATATGCAATGGCGGTTGTAATATAATACGGTTTTTTTGCCATTTCAAAAACCCTCCCTGAAAAAATACTACAAGCACAAATGAAATGCTTGTGCAACTTTACCGAAAAACTCCTCGGTAATTGTAAATTATATGCCTTTTTATTATTTATTGTCAAGAAGATGGGATATTAAATAAGTCTGTTATGATGGTCATTCTATAACGCTGCCAATAAACTTGTCATCGTCTCTCTCTCAAAAGCGCATCACATTCCTGAGAACGGCAAACATCACCGCCCCGGCAATACATATAAATATAAGTATATTGTCAAATCGCGATAATTTTCTGTTTCCATATCTTACGAATACATAATCGTTTTTTACAATTATGTATGCCAACGCCGGAAGAGCTATAAACATAAATTGATTATAAGCAAATGCCTTTGCAAGATCCAGCCTTACGGCCGCAAGGATAGCCCGTGTTATCCCGCATCCTGGGCATAAAAATCCGGTTATCTTTCTGAATATACATGGTATGGCAAGTCCTGTCACTCTTATAAATATATAATAGAGGATGCCTATCCCCACGAGGATGGCATCCCTTTTAATTATCGCATTTCTTCTTGATTTCTGTATCTGATCCATGCTCTGTATTTCTTTGTCTCCGCCGACTACTGCTGGCTGTTATCACTGCCTGAAGCATCTGCTGATGTGTTAATATTCTGATCTGACTGCTGGCCAAATGTATTCTGGTCTAAACCGGCCTGCTGACCATATCCCTGCTGATTGTATGCATTCTGATCATATCCCTGCTGGCTGTATGGCTGCTGTCCGTATGCCTGCTGGTTATATGCATTCTGGTCATATCCCTGCTGACCATATGGCTGCTGTCCGTATGCATTCTGATTATACTGCTGCTGACCATACGCATTCTGGTTGTATGCGTTCTGATCATATCCCTGCTGACCATACGCATTCTGGTTATACTGCTGCTGGCCGTATGCATTCTGATCATATCCCTGCTGCTGACCATACGCATTCTGGTTGTATGTGTTCTGATTATAACCCTGCTGACCATATCCTGTATTCATCTGAGGTATAGCCTCTGCATATTTGTTTGCAGTGTCCTGCATAAGCGCATATGCAATAATTCCAAGTCCAAATACCTGAAGAAGGACGTATAATATGCCTGAGTTGCTTGATGGTACACCGTTCTTATTCTTTATGATATCAACTTTCTCGCCCATCTTATATGCCCAGAACCATCCATAGATGTTACATGTAACGATAGTGAGCAAAAGCGACATTCCACCACTTGTTGCATCTGTCTCTCCTGACTCCTGATTGATATCGTCTGTCAGCACAACAAACCAATACAATCCATATATTCCGCATGTCACAATTGAAAGCAGAATACATATTCCAATATTCCTCTGTTTGATCATAATTGATAATCCTCCTTAAACTTAAATCCTTAATTGAATTATGTAGGACTTGTGTATGACTGCAATTATTCCACTCATATGTAAACCACTGCATAACTGCAATAAAAATAACAGAATAGCCCCGCAGACACAACTCAGTCTACGGGACTATTTTCTCATACATTTTGTCTGTACGCAACTGCATCTATACATTTTTCAATGTATATTTGTATGCAATTTGATTCATTACGCATTTTTATTGATGGTATCCTGCATAATAGCATATGATACAATTCCAAGTCCGCATAACTGGAGCAGAAGGAAAAGTATGCTTGAATTTCCTGCTGACTGACCATTCTTTGTCTTTATTGCGTCAATCTTCTCGCCCATCTTGTATGCCCAGAACCATCCATAGATATTACATGTAACGATAGTAAGCAACAATGCTACCCCACCACTTGTTGCATCTGTCTGTCCAGATTCCTGATTAGCATCGTTTGTAAGGCAAACGAACCAATACAGTGCATAAATTCCAAATGTAATGATTGAAAATACTATGCACAAAGCAATGTTCCTCTGTTTGATCATAAAATGTCCTCCCTTGATTAATTATAAATTTTTTATAAAAATTTTATAAAACCATATCTATACATCTTTGTCAATAAAAATCAAAAAATTAAGCTGTTTTTTGCTTTATTATCTATATTTTATTATCTATATTTTTTTATAATCAGGCATAAATCTTCAAATATTTACATTCATAATTTATGTGATGTCGTAAACTGTTTTACTTTTGAAACCATGTGCTATATAATAAAATTTCAGGCAGACATATCTCAACACCCGTATCCTAAATATATTGCCAGGATCCACAGATTATGTTTGTCCGTATTGCAAACAATTTATAATTATAGAGAAAAGAGGACATTTGTTATGAAAAACATGCTTAACTTCAAGAATTTCACAGCTGATGAGCTGATGGATATTCTCAATCTGGCACTTGACATGAAGAAGAACCCTGATAAGTACGCTCACGCTCTTGAGGGCAAGAAACTCTACACTCTTTTTGAGAAGACTTCCACAAGAACATTTCTTTCATTTACAACAGGTATAACTGAGCTCGGCGGTACATATTACAACCAGCTCTGGAAGGATTCCAACTTTACACTCGGTGAGCCTGTATCAGAGATTAAGTATGTATGCAGGAATGTAGATATCATCATGGCACGTCTTGTAAAGAATGAGACAGTCGAGCTGTTCGGCAACAATGTTACTGTTCCATTTATCAACGGATGTGACAGTTCTTATCATCCATGCCAGATCCTGGCAGATGCCCTCACTATTATAGAAAAGTTTGGCAGTCTCGATGTAAAGCTTATGTACATCGGTGCCAAGAATAATGTATTCAACTCTCTTGTTGAGTTCTTTGCAAAGATGAAGAAGGGAACTATCTACGGACTCACGCCACTTGTGAACAACACCGTATGCGGCGATGACTTCTTTGAGGCAGCAAAGGCTACAGGCCACTATGTTGAACTCGATCCTACCATGAGCATGGAGGAGGCAAAGAAGTACGCAAAGGATATGGATATCCTCTACACAGATACATGGGTAGACATGGAGTTTTTCAACAACCCTGCATACAAGCAGCAGAAGGAAGAGACTCTCGCCAAGATGATGCCTTACCAGCTCAACGAGGAATTTACAGAGGGCAGCAAAGCTATAGTATTCCACGACATGCCTATGCACCAGGGATTTGAGATCTCACAGGGCGTTATCGACAAGAACCTCAACCACATTTTGGATGAGGCTGAGAACAGACGTCACGCTGAGAAGGCTGTTATGTATACACTTCTTAATTCTTAAAATATTCATTCTGATAACCTAAGGAGGATCATGTCAAATGAGACATTTAATAGACCCGATGGATCTGTCAGTTGAGGAGATCGATCATCTGCTCACTCTGGCGCAGGACATCATCGATAACAAAGGAAAATACAGTGAGGTGTGCAAGGGCAAGAAGCTGGCTACCCTGTTCTTCGAGCCAAGTACACGTACAAGGCTGAGCTTTGAGGCTGCCATGATGGAACTGGGCGGCAACGTGCTCGGTTTCTCATCAGCAAGCTCATCATCATCTACCAAGGGTGAGAGTGTGGGCGATACCGTCAAGATCGTCAGCTGTTATGCCGATATTATAGCTATGAGACATTATAAAGAGGGTGCCCCGATGCTGGCTTCCATGAAATCAGATGTTCCTATTATTAATGCTGGTGACGGCGGTCACAATCACCCTACGCAGACATTGGCCGATCTTCTCACAATAAAGAGAGAGAAGGGCAGACTAAACAATATGACCATAGGTTTCTGCGGAGATCTTATGTTTGGTCGTACGGTTCATTCACTTATAAAAGCCATGTCACGATACAAAGGCATAAAATTTATTCTCATATCACCGGATGAATTAAAATTACCTGATTATATAAGAACAGAAGTCATCGAAAAGAATAATATACCATATGAGGAGATTTCCTCTCTTGAGGATGCTATCGGATCTCTGGACGTTCTCTATATGACAAGAGTCCAGAAAGAACGTTTCTTCAACGAGGCGGACTACATAAGACTGAAAGATACCTATATTCTTGACAAGTCAAAGCTGGCTCTCGCTAGGCCTGACCTGTCGATCCTTCACCCGCTTCCTCGTGTAAATGAGATATCTGTTGAGGTGGATGACGATCCGAGAGCATGTTATTTCCGACAAGCACTCAACGGCAAATATGTCCGAATGGCACTCATCATGGACCTTCTCGGACTCGACAAGGATTTTAAGGCATAGGAGGAATGATCATGAATATTGACAGTATTCAGAATGGTATTGTACTTGACCATATAACAGCAGGCAAAGCCCTGCAGATATACAACGATCTTCATCTTGATAAGCTGGATTGCTCCGTTGCTATAATCAAGAATGTTAAAAGCGAGAAGATGGGAAGAAAGGACATTCTTAAGATAGATCAGGATATTGACATAAACCTTGATGTTCTGGGGTATATCGACCCGGATATATCCGTCAACATCATCAAGGACGGCAAGCTCGTTGAAAAACGTAAGATCGAACTGCCTGAGAGACTGGTTGGAATAAAGAAATGTACCAATCCAAGATGCATTACGACCACAGAGCAGGGAATAACCCATATATTCAAACTCACAGACAGAGAAAAGCGAATTTACAGATGTATATACTGTGAAGCAGACAAGTAACTGTTTACTTTTCAGTTTTATGTGCTATAATCTATAAAGTTGCGATAATCCGAGAATTATCTAAGAGGTGAAATATGGAACAGTATGTTATCAAGGGAGGTCGTCCTCTGGAGGGCGAAGTTACCATTGCGGGTGCTAAGAATGCCGCACTTGGAATACTTGCCGCCGCAGTCATGACCGACCAGGAAGTCACAATAGAAAACGTACCGAACGTCAGAGATACAAGAGTCCTTCTTCAGGCCATTCAGGGTATCGGCGCAAGGGTCCGTTACATAGACGAGCACACGGTTGCTATATGTGGTGGAACCATCAATCCGAATACCAATCTCTGTGTCGACGACGAATATATCAGAAAGATCAGAGCATCCTACTATCTGCTCGGCGCACTGCTTGGCAAATATAACCATTCACAGGTCGCTCTTCCAGGCGGATGCGACATCGGAGCCCGTCCGATAGATCTGCACATAAAAGGTTTTGAAGCACTTGGAGCCCACGTTGATATAGCAAACGGTATGATATCCGTTGAGGCTGATGAGCTGATCGGAAGCCACATTTACATGGATGTGATCTCAGTAGGTGCCACCATCAATGTCATGATGGCCGCCGTAATGGCAAACGGCAAGACTACCATAGAGAACGCAGCCAAGGAGCCACATATCGTTGATGTTGCCAATTTCCTCAACAGTATGGGTGCTAACATCAAGGGTGCCGGAACTGATGTCATCCGTATCCGTGGCGTAAAGTCACTTCACGGAACTACATATTCCATCATTCCGGATCAGATCGAGGCAGGAACCTTCATGGTTGCAGCAGCAGCCACCAGAGGCAACGTCCTCATCAAGAACGTAATTCCTAAGCATCTTGAGGCTATAACCTCAAAGCTTACAGATATAGGTGCCACTGTCATCGAGTACGATGATTCAGTGAGAGTAATGTGCAACAAGAGACTCAAGGCTACCAACATCAAGACTCTGCCATATCCGGGATTCCCGACAGATATGCAGCCACAGATGGCGGTTACACTTGCACTGTCCAACGGAACAAGCATCGTCACCGAGAGCATATTTGAGAACAGATTCAAGTATGTCGCAGAGCTTTCAAGAATGGGCGCACACATCAGAGTCGAGGGCAACACCGCTATTCTCGATGGTGTGGAGACATTCACCGGTGCAAATGTTGCAGCACCTGACCTGAGAGCAGGCGCAGCACTTGTAATTGCGGCACTTGTGGCCAACGACTTCTCTACTGTATGTGATATCAAGTATATCCAGAGAGGCTACGAGAAGTTCGACGAAAAGCTTCGCGGACTTGGTGCTCTCATCGAGAAGGTAGAGACGGACAAAGAGATCCAGAAATTCAAGCTCAAAGTAGGTTAATATATACGACATAAGGCGAAAAGCTTTTGCCGGTCAGCACTTGTCTGACCGGCAAAAGCTTTTTTATTGCAATTTTATTACTTTTTTATAACTTTTTTCACAAAAATGGTGCTCATTTGCAATAATTATGGTAAACTTAGACTGATGTAATTTTGTCATAAATACTATTTTATATATAGATTTGTTTTATGAAAAATGGAGGTTACTATGGATATCAATACTAAACGAACCCGGACTACTATTTCTATCGTAATGCTTATTTGGGCGGTCGTCTGCATCGCGGTGACCGGACTGTATGTGGGAAACAATCACGCAGAAGCCGCGACCACGGGAACTCTCACGTCTGACTACGTGTATTTCCGCAAATCACCAAACGGCACGCCTATAAAATATAACGGCTCGGCCATACTCCTAAGGAAGGGTCAGAAGATGACCGTACTGAGCACTTCCAACAAGACATGGTACAAGGTCAAGCTTACATACAAGAAGAAGAGCTACACCGGTTATGTGTACTCCGCATTTATCAAGGTAACAAGGACAACCTCCAAGAAGGCTCACCTTCGAAAAAATGAAAACTATGTATATTTCCGAAAAACGCCAAACGGCACGCCGCTGAAGTATAACGGATCGCCGATCATGCTCATGGGCGGTCAGAGCATGACCGTACTGAGCACTTCCAACAAGACATGGTACAAAGTCAAGCTTACATATAAGAAGAAGCGCTACACCGGTTATGTATATTCCAAGTTCATCGTGATCGACTCCACTTCAGCCACAACAAAGGCCACGACCAAGGCTACTACACAGCAGACTACCACAGCGGCTCAGGCAGCCAAGAGCGGTTACGTGAATGAAGACTATGTATACTTCCGCCAGACGGCAGCGGGTACACCTATAACCTACAACGGAAGCGCGATCATGCTCATGAAGGGACAGGCACTCTCCGTGACTGATACATCCAACAAGTCATGGTACAAGGTCAACCTCACATACAGCAGCAAGAAGTATACAGGATTTATCTCCTCATCGCTCATCACAATGGGAACATACAAGGAACCTGACGGTAACCAGACATCGGATGCAGCATTTGAAAAGCAATTATCCGCCCAGAACTTCCCTGAGAGCTACAAGGTGCTTCTCAGAAAGCTCCATGCGGAGCACCCAAACTGGATATTCAAGGCGGTACACACCAACCTTAACTGGAACGACGTGGTCAAGAACGAGGTCAACGTACAGGGACGTGTCAACAACCTTGTAAACTGTACATCTTACAGTCCTAACTACGGCTGGAGATCACAGACCGTTGGATACAACTACAAGACAGACTCCTACTCATCATATGATGGTTCAACATGGTTTGCAGCCTCGGACGATCTTGTAAAGTATTACCTCGATCCGAGAACATATATGTCATCCGCAAGCTCCATGTTCGCATTTGAAAAGCTGTCATACGACTCATCACAGACAAAGTCAGGAGTTGAGGCTATATTATCTGGTTCGTTTATGCACAATGCGCACCCAACCGGTTCGACCACCACATATTCGTCCATGATAATCACCGCAGCACAGAAATCCGGCGTCAGCCCTTACCACATTGCTTCACGTATCAAGCAGGAGGTCGGAGGCTCGATAACCTCGGGAACAAACGGTAAGAATGCCACATATCCCGGCATATATAACTTCTACAATATCGGTGCATTTGAGAGTGCATCAGGCAACGCTATAACAAACGGTCTGAGATGGGCTTCATCGGGCACATCGTACAACAGGCCATGGACAACACCTGCCAAATCAATAATCGGCGGTGCGATGTATATCGGAGAGTCCTACATCAACAAGGGTCAGAACACTCTGTATACTCAGAAGTTCAACGTAACCTACACAGACTGCCTGTACTGGCATCAGTACATGGGAAATGTACAGGCCCCTACAACAGAGGCATGGAAGGTATATGATGCCTACAAGTCTTCAGGAGCACTCAACAAGGCCATAACATTTGCCATACCTGTTTACAAGAATATGCCAAGCACAGCAATGAAGATGCCTGCGGCTAATCCGGGCAACCAGAACAACTACCTGAAAACACTCTCTGTAAGCGGCAAGAAGCTGTCACCTACATTTGCAATAAACAGCACTACACAGTACACGGTAAATGTGCGCTCATCTGTATCAAGTGTGAAAATAAACGCTTCACCTGTAAGCAGCTACTCCACAGTGAGCGGAAAGGGAACAAAAACCCTGAAATCAGGAAAGAATACATTTAAGATAGTATGTAAATCCCAGAGTAAAGCTACACGTACTTACACCATAATAATTAACAGAGGATAAGGAGGACTCGGTGGATAACCGTATATGAATATTATGAGGACTACAAGATTTAGCTTTAGAACGTTTATGACAGAAGTTGCATGTGTGTTGACTATGATGCTTTTCATGCTTCATACCACTTATGCCGCTACAGTCGCATTTAGTGTTGAGGTTCCATCCACCACGGTCGTTGTTGGCGATACCGTGGAGATCAAGGTAAGTATAAACGCAGCCGATCAGGCTTTATCAAGCTACAGCTACAATATCACATATGATTTCACATTGCTCAAGGCTGTGAGCGGCGGCACCGTGGAATCTGAGGGCACCGTAAGCTACTCCCAGGCAAATGTAAAGCCTGGAGATGCAATGACAGCAACATTTACATTTACCGCCATTGCAAGCGGAACTGCCAGCATAGAGACATCAGCAGTTGAGGTCATCTCCGACACAGAAGAGTCGATAGACATGACACCGTCATACAACTCGGTAACCATCAGCGACAAGTCAGCCGCCGCTTCCACCGAAGCAGCTTCATCTACTGTCAGCGATACCGGTTCAGAAGCCGAGCCTGCAACACCTCTTGCATTGATCGACAGCGAGACCAAGCCTGTTGTTACTGAGGATGAGGTAGGAACACTCACAGAGGCAGATCAGAACGCATCCGCACCTGCAGATACCCTTGTAAGCGTTCACTCAAACAACAACACTTATAACATCATTCCAAAGCCTAATTCAGTCTCAGTGCCAACCGGATATCTTCCAGTGAAGATCAACCTGAACGACACGGACATCAGAGCTTATATGAAGGGAAGCAGTTCCAACACCGTTCTCCTCTACGCAGCAACAAACGACGGACACCAGGGCTGGTATTTCTTCAATCCAAATGAAGGAACTTTCCTTGACGCAACGGATCTCATCGAGGAGACGGATTCGCTGTCCAGCTTCATAGACAAGCACAAGTTCGTAATAATGCTCATAGCCATCATAGTTCTTGTGATACTGGTCGTTGTCATCATCATCCTTGCTGTCTCACTCAAGGGTCTCATCGCTGATTACGAGGCTCAGATAGACAAGCTGAAGAAGGACAACGAGGAGAAGGAAAGCACAGCAAATGAAACATCAGAAGCTGCCGAGCCTTCCGCAAAAGCCGCTGAACACGTCAGAATGCCTCACCACGACAATAGCGAGGTGCCCACCATCAACAACAAGGCGCTCTTCCCTGGGGACAACGAGGTTATCCACGAGAGTTACGCAGACTCCGATTACGACAATCAGGTATCTCCTGATGAGGACGATGTCATCCACACTGACGACTATGACGACACTGCATTTGAGGATGTCGCCGATGACAGCGAGCCTATAGATTCAGCATTTGACGTCAAAGAGGATACGGAGAGTACGGAGAGCAAGATCCAGGCATCCCTCGACGAGATAGATGCGGCACTTGAATCCGCAAAGAAATACAAAGATTAATACTCACGGAATAACGTGATATACAAAAAGCACATGTATCAGTTTCAATCTGATACATGTGCTTTTATATTTGTCTGAATTTTTTTAATCTGCTTATAAGTATGCTTTCAGCACATCCACCTTGTCCAGCTTCTCCCATGGGAGATCAAGATCTGTTCTTCCGAAGTGTCCGTAAGCTGCTGTCTGCTTGTAGATAGGTCTTCTGAGGTCAAGCATCTTGATGATACCTGCTGGTCTTAAGTCAAAGTGCTCTCTAATGATCTCGACAAGCTTCTCATCTGAAAGCTTTCCTGTGCCAAATGTGTCTACCATGATGGATGTAGGTCTTGCAACACCGATAGCGTATGAGAGCTGTATCTCACACTTGTCAGCCAGACCTGCTGCAACTATGTTTTTAGCCACGTAGCGGGCCGCATAAGCCGCTGAACGGTCTACCTTGGTACAATCCTTGCCTGAGAAGGCTCCGCCGCCGTGACGGGCATATCCGCCGTATGTGTCAACGATGATCTTACGTCCTGTGAGACCACTGTCTCCATTTGGTCCACCTATTACGAATCTTCCTGTTGGATTGATGAAGAACTTGGTATTCTCATCGATGAGCTCCTGTGGAAGAACCTCGTCGAATATATACTTCTTAACATCAGCGTGGATCTGCTCCTGGCTGACTTCCTCTCCGTGCTGTGTTGAGAGAACGACTGCATCAAGTCTTACAGGCTTGTCATTCTCATCGTACTCAACTGTTACCTGTGTCTTACCGTCCGGTCTTAAGTATGGGAGTGTTCCGTTCTTTCTTACCTCTGTGAGCTTTCTTGCAAGCTTGTGGGCAAGTGCTATTGGATATGGCATGTACTCAGGTGTCTCATTTGTTGCAAATCCGAACATCATACCCTGATCTCCGGCACCGATCGCCTCGATATCATCCTCGCTTATGAGGTGCTCCTTTGCCTCGAGTGCCTTGTCAACTCCCATGGCAATATCTGATGACTGCTCGTCTATGGCTGTGATAACGCCGCATGTATCGCAGTCAAATCCGTACTTTGCTCTGTCGTATCCGATCTCTCTGATCGTCTCACGAACGATCTTCTGAATATCCACATAAGCGTTGGTTGTGATCTCTCCCATGACAAGCACAAGACCTGTCGTGATGGATGTCTCACATGCCACACGGCTCATTGGATCCTGCTCCATCAGTGCGTCAAGCACTGCATCTGATATCTGGTCACAGATTTTGTCAGGATGTCCTTCTGTTACTGATTCCGATGTAAATAATCTTCTTTCCATACTACTTCCTTTCCTTTTTGTACATAAGAAAAACCGCTTCGTATGAGCGGTTTGATCGTGTCTGTCAAGCCTCTCATTGTTCGAGCACAGATCTTGTATCACCTACATATCTGCGTCGCTCAGGTCGGCACCTTCCGAATCTGACATCGGGGTTGCCATGGCTTCTTCGTCCCTTCTGACTCCACCATTCTGAATAAGAGCGTTTTTCTAATATCTATAAATGCAATCATTACTCTATATCATTGAGAGTTATTAGTCAACATATTTTTGGGGGAAATGATGCTTAATGAGTTTTTTTATATATAATGGGCAAAGGAGATGTGGCTATCCCCTTTGCCCATACCAATAACTTAGTTATTATCCTTCTTTTTCTTTCTTACAAGGAATATAACTATTCCCGCAATAATCAATACCACAATAACTATGATCAGTATAATGATCCATGAGATACTGCCAGCCTCAGCCATAGCCGTCTGAATAGCATTACTCGATACAGTAAATGTTATTTCTGAACCATTATCCGATGCGCCATTACCTGCTGCATCAAAACATTCCACAACTATTGTGTGCTTCTTTGCAGATGCCTTTATATCGTCAAGCTTAACCTCTCCGCCGAGCTTTTCTATGTCCTTAGCTTCATATCTCGTCTTGACTCCGTCAACCGTGATGTCCGCATATCCCAGCGCAAGATTATCATGGAATGAAACCGATGCACTTACAGAATCCGTATTCTCATACACAGCACCATTTTCAACACCAGCTACATGATACTCCGGTGCTGTTCTATCTATACAGAACTTAACCGCAGCATTCTTTACTTCATTATCTGTTTCTTTTCCCGCTGCATCCTTGGTATGGATAACTATACTGTACACACCCTCGTCCTTGAAGGTATCAGCAGGAATTGTAAATGAACGCTTGTTCCATCCATTTGACGGCTTGTCTTCCTTGACTGTATACTCATTGCTCTCAAGGTTTACTACCTTGTCGCCAACTGTATAGTACACATCAGAATCCGCAAAACCGGCAACATTATACTCATCTATAACTATGTCACCATCGCTCAGATTCGTATAATATCTGTCGACGCTTGCCTTTGCAGCCTTTCCAAGTACGAAATAAGATCCAAATCTATCTACCTTAAATCCTATTTCCTGACTTGTTTCATTTCCAGCCATATCCTTAGCAGTCACAACCAGAGTATAATTGTCATCAACATTCTCGCTCTGTTTAAAGTTAGAATATGAATATTTCTCACCATTTGAAACCGTCTCGGCGCTGTATGCCACATCATCACTGCCAGCTTCGCCTCTTGTGCCGGTCACACTTATTGATATGCCATCCTTGTTATAGTTTGTATCCGTTACAGATATAACCGGCGATACCTCATCTGTGTATACTCCATCCTTTTCTACCTGCGATATGCTAATCTCAGGAGCAGTCATATCAATGGTAAATGAATCATCAACTGTATTTGATGCAGTATTTCCCGCACTGTCTGTTGCGCTTACCCTTATACGGAACTTTCCATCTGCAGAGAAATTGACTGTCGCAACGTGCGTATCACCATTTGATGTAAATCCACTTGCTCCCGGAGCTGCGGATGTTCCATCCTCCGATGTTACAGCTATATTAACTCGTGAAGCATCAAAGTTATGCTCCTCAACCCTTATTGTAGCCGTTCTGGATGCATTGTAATATGTGCCATTCTGAGCACTGTTATTATCGTACGAAACCTCCAATACAGGTGCTGTCGCATCCACTGTGAACTTTCCTGACGAATAATCATTTGCCTTATTATCAGCCTTATCTCGACATGTAACTGTAAGAATATAATCTGCATCGTCTGAGAATACATAGTCCATTACATATGTATTACCATCCTTACTGAAGTTATTCTTAAGCTTAGTCACAACACCATTCTTAGACACTGACACAGTAACCTTTTCAGGATCAAAATTCACTTCATCAATTCTGATATGTGCCGTTCTTGCCCTGTTGTAGAAGTTTGAGTCATTATTTGAATCATATGTACAGCTTATAACTGGAGCTATGGTATCAATCACATATCTGCGATATACACCAGATGTAATTACGTTTCCCGCATTATCAGTGAGCGTTGCCATCACACGGTGCTCTCCCTCGTTTTCTTCTGCGGAACCTATCGTGTATGATCCACTGAACTTTGTCTTAATGGATGTTTTATCAGTATTATCACATAGAGTCTGAACGTTTCCATTGTCCTTAAGCACAACATTCTTTATTCCCGAGAAATCATCATTTGCCTTTATTGACAGGCTTACATTCTCATCCTTGCCATAATAATATACGTTACCATATTTTGTTGCAATTGAACTGTTCTCAGTGATATCCACAGATGACGTTCTCTCATGAAGATTACTGTCCTCTCTGACTACACCAAAATACTTTGTCACATCCTCTTTGCTCTGATATGCCTTATTGCCTGCAACATCATATACAGTTATGTTTATTTTACCCTTAAAGTTCTTGTCTATAAGCTTGGTAAACGCCTTAGTTAGCTTCTCTCTTGATCCGCATGTCCATACCTCAGAATCAATTGTGTCACTGTTCTTTTTATCTGCCGATTCAAAATCAATGACAACCTTTCCTACTCCACTGACATCATCATTTGCACTGAATGATAACTGGATTGCTCCATTGGAGAAGGACTTATAATCCTCGTATTTTGTATCGTCAGACATCGGCTTAACAGAAAAACCGGATATATTGGCTGATGTCTTGTCATAATAAAATCTCATAGACAGCCTGCATATGTTACCCACAACATCTTCAGCCTTAAGATTTACTGTATACTTTGCCTCAGCAGGAATCTTGCAGCTTCCGGTACTGTATGTGCCATCATTGTTCTTGACAAACTGTGTGGCCTGACCCGGATATGTAAATGTATCTGTTACGATCTTCTTGATATCCTCTGCGCTCTTTGATGAGTCGCCAACATTAGCAATATCAACGCTCTCTACACTTATACTTTTAAGATTGTTCTCAACAGCCTTTACTCCCCATGCGCTATTACTTGATGCGTTAAGATATGTATAGCTGCTGTCTCCAAACTCCTTGTTCGCAGTCAGTACAGGAGCAGTGTTATCTACTGTAAAATGTGCATGAAGCATATTATCCAGCTTATTTCCTGCAGCATCCTGAACATCCATATACACGTCGTATACGTCATCAGCATCACTGCCCTTAGGTATATCAAACGTTCCTGTTACGTCATATGCTCCCTGCTCTGTATTTTCTGATACACTTATATTATCTATTGCAATCTTGTTGTTCTGATTTCCAGCCTTAACGTAATAGAACTTGATATAAGCTGTATCTGAGCCATACTCCTTATCCACATCTGTTTCATATATTCCAAATGAACCAGTTACTGTGAAATAAACACTGTTTCCAGCCTTTGTAAAACCATCCTTAAGCTCATTTTTATACTTGACTGCGCCACCCTTTATCTGTGGAAGTGCACCAATATCACAGGTGATCATAGTACAGTTTCCGGATTTGTCAAATGTATAGAAATAATACGTATTCCGAGCGTCATTGCTTGGATTCTTATCTGCAGTAACTGTAAGCTCTGCTCTTCCTGAATTGACGGATATTGTCTGATTACTGTACTTACTCAATATCTTATTTACACTGTCCGTAGTCGTATTATTTACATCGATATCTGTCAGCTCGTGATCCGAATACACAACCTTGTCAATAAGGCCTGACTCTGGATCGGATATGTTAAGTGTCACAACCTTCTTATATGCCTCAGGTATTTTCTCAGATGCATTGTCTATCTGAATTTCTGTTGAGTTCTTTGCATAAAATTTCATGTCTGAAACCTTTGCTTCAGGAGCATTGAGATCAACATATACAGGGACTTCATCCTTCTTATACTTGAAATTATTCTTATCCGTAGAGGAATCCTGATTTTTGTTATCACCTATTGCTTTGGTTGTAATATTTACTTTAGTTTCCTTTTCAAAATAGCTGTTACTGTCGTCTGCATATATATCTTTCTGAGATGAGTCTCCTATTGATGTATATGCGCCATCATTTACCTTATAGGATACAACCTTATCAGTATCAAAGCCCAGTCGGAGGAATACCGGCCTATTCATCCACACATAGCTGTTGTCAACCATTGTCGGGTAAGTGGTGTTGTTTTTATCTACATATACATAATTGAAATTGTCAAACTGACCATACTTCACCGTTCCCTTGATAGAAACCGATTTCTCAGTATCACATATTTTGTATGTTGCCTTAATCTCAAATGTAGAATTCTCCTGAGCATCCTCCGCAATTGTGAATACTCCGGTTTTTGCATTGATCGACTCTATTGCAGCAGAGTCAGAGCTAAATTTCACGCTGTTCTCATCTATTGCATTCTCCGGTTTCACGTTTCTCGTTGTGAAAAATGCAGTGTATTTATATGTAGGATAGAACTCGTTGCTCTTTATATTCTTCGCAAAGGACAATACTCCCTCGCCCTGTGCATCGGAAGTCTCAATCTGAACTTCATGATTACTTCCATCAAAAGCTATATCTACGCTCGTCTGAGAATACACCGTGCTGTCAGATTTGCCAGAAGCCGTTGAAGTAAATGCCAGATTATTTCCATTGTCAGTTATACCGCTTATAATTGGCTTTGGTGAATTTGCCTTTATTTTTAATGTTATCTTCTGATTTTTTAAAAGAGTATATCTGCCATCTATAGCTGTTTGGTCATTTTGTCCGCTGACAGCTAAAATCTCTACATTGTCAGGATACTTAACCGTAAGATATGTCGAATTCGTCACAACTTTTGTAGTTACCTCTGCCAATGCGTTTCCATAAGCATCTATACCGGATACTTTCACATAGAAATTCTTTTCCGAGATATTCTTTACAATTGAACTGAGCTCTATTTCACTTGTTCCATCTGATGTAACAAGCTCATATGGCTGTCCCGCAAGAGACTTGCCATCATCTGTTCCAATTATATCTACACTATATTTTCTTTTGCCCTCAAAGCTTGTGTTTATATTAAGCTTATAGCTGCCGTTATCCTCAGATACATATGCTCTGTCAATTCCATGTATTATATTTATATCTGAATCAACATTGCCGATCCATTCAGTAAAGTCCCCCTGAACCGGACAGAATCTGACTCTCAGCTCGTCTCCTGCTTTCAACTGGGAATTCGATAAATCAAAATCATAATATTCCTCATCCACATAATCTTTAGTGTGAATATAGCTTGCACATACAGACCCTATCCAGAACTCCACCTTATCAACACTATTCTTGAATTCTTCTCCATTGTCTATGGCTACCCTCAAGCCCGTTGTAACCTGTCCAAGCCCGCTTTTGATCTCATTCTGTATAAATGTGATATCACCGACTCCTGCCGGCTTTTTAAATTCATTTGAGTCAGAATCTGAAACTGGCTCATTTATCTGACTCTGAGTGTCCTGAGGATCACTTTCTACAGCCCTTGACGTAAACACATCCCCTGCATTCGCAGTCACCATTATTATGACCAGTGCCCATGCCATTAACGCCTTAAAAAACCTTGATCTTCTCATGCCTCTTTTCTCCTCTCTTATAATTGTATGATTTCTTCTGTATTTACCAGAATTATCTGCTGCGTTATATTGAACACACTGCTTCTTGTTGACTTCTCCGGCTTCGCTTTGGCAACCAGAACATCAGTCGCCCCTGCACCACCGCCATTGTTTGATAACAATACAGTGTTTTCAGAATTTGCCAACTTGACAGTCGAATCAATGTTACTCGGATTCTGCCCCGCCAGCATTGTCGTCTGCATTTGTCCTACATTCATCTGGTATGCACTATTCTGCTGAACACCAGGTGGCTCAGGCTGTACAGTTTTTCTTTTCTGTACCGACTTATGCCGCGCAGTCTGTGCCTCTGTTCCGACATTCTCCGTGATCTCCTTGATCTGGCGTTTTCTCTCAATACCTGTGAGGTTCATGAACACCCTTGGAATACGAAACACAATAAACAATACAACCGCTGCAACAAGAAATACACATGCCGCTATCATACACACAAGCCACGCTGTATGATATGTATTCATGGTACGTTCTATCTCGTCTACACTAAGTGACATTACTTCTCACCCCCAGTCTTACCTGATCCGGTGACTGCACTGTTCACCTTTCCCCGCGCTGTATCTATAAGGCTGTCAAACAATCCATCATAGCTGTTACCGACAACCTCCACCAAAGCACCCTTTACCTGTGTCTCTATATTGTCTATCATTTCATACATTTGGGACGCATCTATATAACCGTTATATTCCCTTGCCTTTGCAACAATCTGGTTAAGAATAAGCTGATATGTATACGCTTTGAATTTATCATCAGTATAATTGTCATCCTGTGATATCGTAAGGTCATACACGCTTACCAGATCATCCCACTCGGCAGAATAATCTACATCCTCATCAAATATATCCACTCCGCTTCCACCTGAAGAATTCACATATCCTCCAAGCCTTATGAAAAGTTTTGCATTTGACGCATTCTTATTGTTGTTTTTATTTCCATCCGAATATGGTTCAACCTTGCTAAACCACGCTATTGCGTCGGAGCTTCCGTTATTCATATATGCCCACAAATTAAGTCCGAGATTGTAACAGAAATTGTAATATTCAAGAGGATCTGCTTTTTTGAAATTATCCAGATGTCCATCCTTTTCAATCAGTTCCTTTATACTGTTGAGCTCATTGAATGTTATCGATTTATCCCCAGAACCCTGAGGCTGTCCATTCTCAAAATATTCAAGATACTTAGTACGTATAAGATCATATGTCTCAGGTGAAGTATCATCCAGGCTTAAAGCATTGCTAACCATGTCTTTAAACTCCGATTCCGATGTCGCCGTACCCGCATATGTATAATACGTATCAAAGTTCTGACTCTTGTAAGATTTCTCTTTGTAATTCATATATCCTGCTGTACCAAAGAGCGCCGCCGACAACACAACCGCCGTTGCGAATCCGAACATTTTTCTTTTCTGTGATTTCTTATATGTAATGTCCAGCTCGTTGTAATGCTCCAACGCATACATCAATTCACTACATGACTGATATCTATCATCAGGGTTCTTTCTGGTACATTTTAGAATTATCTCTTCAAGTCCTGATGAAAGCTTCGGATTCCACTGTCTTATCGGATACATCTCATATGGAGGTTTAGCCGGATTATGACCAGTAACCAGATGATACATAGTTGCTCCCAGGCAATAAATATCCGTTCTGGCATCAGTCTGACCATGCCCTCCAAACTGCTCCGGAGCCGCATATCCCTGAGTTCCAAGACAGGTTGTATCCTCCACCATGTTCTTATTTTTGTATTCTCTGGCAGTACCAAAATCAATAAGCATAACATTGCCGTCAGGCTTTAACATTACATTGGAAGGCTTCATATCACGATAAATAATTGCCGGAGTCCTGCTATGCAGATAACCCAGCACATCGCATAACTGTTTTGCCCAGTCGATCACGTCCTCCTGAGACTGCGCCCCCTGCTCATTGACCAGAACATTCAGGGGATTCCCTTCTATGTAATCCATAACAATAAGAAAAGTTCCTTCACCATCGATTACATCCACTATACTTGGCAAATGAGGATGCTTAAGCCTTTTCAGCATGTCAGTTTCCACGACAAGCCCCTGTCTTATAACATCAAAATCTTTCTTGCCATCTTTTCGTACTTCTTTAATCGCCCACTGCTTATTTGCTTTCTCATTCATGGCAAGGTATACAACGCTCATACCACCCTGCCCGATTTTATTCAGAATCTTATATTTTCCATCTACAAGAGAACCTATCTCAAGCATAGTGCTCCCCTCCTATGATACTATTCTCGCCATCGCAACCGATATGTTGTCTGTCTCCGCCCTGTATTTATTCAGCTCGGTGAGATACTCCATATTATTCTTCATTCTGACCACATCCGGAGTCATTCCTGTGTTCAGATATTTATATATCTCATTCATCCCTATTTTGTGCCTGAACCCATCAGAACAGAGTACAAAACTGTCGCCGGGACTGGTTGTACCCGAGAAAAAATCAGGAAATATATCATCCGAAGCACCTATACACTGCAGTATCACACTTCGCTGAGGACTGACCTCAGCTTCCGCCTCCGTCATTCTTCCCGCATCTAGCTCTCTCTGAACATATGAATGGTCTTTTGTTATAAGTTCTATTCCATTGCCCAATCTGTACGCTCTGGAATCCCCCAGGTTGCATATGATATACCGGTTACCATAAAATAATGCGGCCACTATCGTAGTACCCAGACTTATTCCATTTCCAGCTCCATATGCTTTTATTATTTCATTCTGATTTTTTAACAGATCAGTCCATTCCCTGCGCACATCGTCATCGCTGAACCCGCTGCCAACCAAATAAGTTAATCTGTTGGCAAACCAATCATTTAAGGCTCTTATGACCGTGGCAGATGCCAGTTCTCCTTTGGCAAATCCTCCCATTCCATCGCATACGGCAACCAGTGAGATTTCCCCCATATCCGTATCAGCCTTAACAGCAAGAACCGAATCCTGATTCGTACTCTTTTTTATTCCGATATCACTATGTACAACTAATAAGCAACTCATAAACCCTCTCCTCCATTTCGGCAGATTTAGTCGTATCTAAGTTCAAATTCCTCATCGCCCAGCTTCACTCTTGAACCTACACGAACCATTGTTTTACAGTTACTTGTTATCTGCTGATCATCAACAAATGTTCCATTTGTTGAATTAAGATCCTCTATGTAGCAGGCATCATCAACTCTATAGAAAATTGCATGACATCTGCTGATCGCCGGATTTCCATCTATGCATATGTCTACAACCTCTCTATTTTTACCGATTCTGTTTGTTTTCTTATCTAAGTATATCTTTCGGCCATTCTTGACCTGATACAAATATGGATGTCTCTCAACCTTTGTTGCTGCATTGAGCACCGTTGTTCCAGCATCATCCGTATTACCAGTATTTTTTATAAGCGTTGTCTGATCATAGTCATCCTGCATTCCGCCCATCGCTGGCATCTGTGGTGCCGGATATGGATTGTTCATAACTGGTGCCTGTGGCTGTGCCGGTGCTGTCTGATATGGACTGTTCATAGCCGGTGCCTGTGGCTGTGCTGGCGCCGCCTGATATGGATTTGCCATTGCTGGTGCCTGTGGCTGTACCGGCGCTGTCTGATATGGATTTGCCATTGCTGGTGCCTGTGGCTGTGCCGGCGCTGTCTGATATGGATTTGCCATTGCTGGTGCCTGTGGCTGTACCGGCGCTGCCTGATATGGGTTATTCATTACTGGTGCCTGTGGCTGTGCTGGCGCCGCCTGATATGGATTGCTGACAGGCGGTTGCTGAACTGCTGATGCTGCCATCGGCTTGATCACTGACGCCTGCTTCTTAGCAACAGGAGCCTCTGTAGCTGTATTCCCTGACTTCTTTCTCTCCTTTGCCGCTTTATATTTTTCTTTATTTTCTTTGCTGTAATGCTGCATCAGATAAAACAATGAGATGTCATCCTCTGATGAACCGCTATTCTTATTTCCCTTAGATGCTTTCTTTGCGGGCACTGCAGGTGCTGCTGCTTTCGGCTTACTTGCGTACTGGTTTGTACTCATACCTGGAACTGCAAATCCCATATCAACATTCTCCGGTGCTATAGGATTCTTTGCCATCTCTCTGGCTCTTTCTTCTTCCTGCTGTTTGAGCATTTCCTCTCTTTTTGCCAGTTTTATATCCTTTGCACTCGCCCCAGAGGATACATATACATTCTGTATAGCAGGTTCCTGGCCAATATCTGTCGGTCTGTTCTGTGGCTGTACAGGTGGAACCGGCTGCTGCATAACAGCAGGTTTCATATTCATCTGCGGCTGTGCCGGAGCTCCCGCAGGAGTCTGCTGATAAGGATTGTTCTGCGTGTAAGGAGCACCCATGGCAGGCTGTACATTCTGCATACCGACCGCAGGCTGCTCTGACATAAGCCCCTCAAGCATCTTCTTGAAATCCTGAAGCTGGAAGAGCTCAACACTATTCAAATAAGCAAGTATCCTTGCCACATAGTCTCCGTTCTCATTTGCCGCAAAGCTGACAGAGAAAATAATGTTTTTAAAGAATTCCCTCTCATCTATAGGAGCAAACTCATCTACAACAGGCACGCATATCATAGATACGTCTGATGTCGACGCATCCACATATATGTAGTCTCTGTCCAGCATGATTGTTCTTCTATCGAGCATATACGCATCAAGCATCTGCATTGCATCCACAATATTGACGAATGTCTTAAGGAGACGCATCTTGCGGACATCTCCCATAAAGAGCTTACTGAGCGTTACATGTGACGACACATTGTACTTGATGAATTTCTGATTATCTATCTCTGTATATATAGCCGGAGCAAACCCCTTTATCTTATTGTTGGTCAGCATACCAAGAGCCATTGTATCTATCGGTCTGTCGTCAAACTGATATACAAGATATGTATTCTGTCCCTGATTTTCATAAGTAAATCCCTGCATGTGTGTTCTCTCCTTTACTAATTCTCGTATCTAAGCAGTTTTATCATCTGCCATGTTCCACAGTCCTCTACAAGGGCGTTTCCTGCATCATTAAAGTCTCTGGCATCACTAAATATATTTTCAATGACCATTTCATCATTTTTATCTATATAGCCCCATTTACCATTTTTCTTTACTGCTGCCACTCCATTTGCAAAGCTTCTGGCATCCTCATATTCAGGTTCAATTACCTGTTTTCCAGAGGCATCAACAAAGCCCCATTTGCCATTGATCATGACTGCGGCATAATCGCTTCCCGGATTAAATAATCTTGCATTATCAAACACACCATCACCAATAACATTTCCATCTATGTCATACATACGATATTTGCCATTTTGCTTTGCAAAATAACTATTTCTATATGCTATGCCTTTATCGTCAACAACTATATCTGTATATACCTGATCAGTTACACCTTCCCCTTTCTCATTTATGAGTTGCCATGAATTACCTTTCCTAACTGCTGCATAGCCATTTGCCATGGCCATAGCTTCGTCATAGCCCTCGCATATAAGTTTCTGATCATCTGTATAATAAGCCCACACTTCTCCGTTAAAAACCGGAATAGCGTCACACACATATCCAATACCTTTTACATTGTCTAGTTTATTAAGTACCTTTTTCTTATTTCCTTCCATATCAATGAAATACCAGATATTGTTTACAGTCTCTACAGGTGCAATATCATTGATAAATGGACCAGCATATTTGTATTTACAATCTATTACCTTTTTTCCTGTACTATTTATATATCCCCATGTACCATCACCATCTTCCCCCATGGTGATCGCACACAAACCATTTGCAAAGGTATCAACCTCTCCATACTGATTTCCGAGTTCATACAACCACTCTATATCCGAATATATTTCCTCTAAACCCTCATCGTAGAGCTCTTTGTTCTTATATTTCTTATAAAGTGTATATATCTCTGAATATTCCTCATAATTCATATATATCTGCGCACTCAAGGTATATGCCTGACCCTCATATGGAAATGTATTCACCATAGTTTTAGCTATATCCTGTGCCTCATTTTCCTTATTATCAGCCATATAAACTTCTGCCAGCTCATTGTATATTTCAAGGCTTTTATTCATCTTTAAGGCTTCAAGATAATCCGCTTCAGCATCTACATATATTTCATAAGCCGCTGCATCTCGCGCCTGTTTTATATAATCGTTATACTTGTTATCTGATTCCGTATTATTTTTCATTGTTGAAAACACAGATATTATCAATAATCCTGTTAATGCCGGTGGAAACAATGCTCTATATTTCATAATTATCCTCTCCTGTGTTAATTAGATTCCTGTCAAAAATATTGACAAATAAGTTCCTATTAAAATTGCCGGTGCAAATGGGATATTATCCTTTCTCTTCACCTTTTTAGTTATCAATGAAAATACCGCAATAAAGAACGATACTACCAATGCACAGAATATTGCTGTCCAAATTCCCTCTAAACCAAGGTATAGCGCCATAACACCAAAAAGCTTAACATCCCCCATTCCTATTGCCCCTTTAACAATCAGGCAACACAGAATACAGGCCACTAGCACAGCAACAGTTGCAATCAACATAGAAAACAATCTATGTGCCACATTACCAAGAAGTATAAGCTCTGGCACAAGGATAATCGCTCTGGCTATCAACATAATTTTTAAAATGTCATTAGGAATTTTCTTCTTTTTAAAATCGATATATGCAATCGGCCACATCATAGACACGAGAATCATAAGTTTAACATTTATAACAACCGATCCACTATAAATATAGATAATTAGATTAGCCAGTAAAATATTCATCATAAACATGGCAACTACAAATGCCTTATTTACTGAATGTTCCACCTTCTCTTTCTTTTCATCTTTACTGTGCTCATATCTAAACAGATATAGATTTAGAATATTTACCAATATTGTGATTATATTGATCAATACATAAGAACTAATTTTCATAACAATTTCCCCTACTCATCTTTCTTGGATCCAATTCCAGTATTACTTCTTCTTCCATTAGTCCAAAGATATGAGATAGTTCCACTGTGGAATTGAAATTTCACATCAACGTTTAGAAGTTTTATTACATTAACTTCATAATAAACCCCGGCTACCAGAACATCATTTCCTGTTACCACGGCATGTACTGTTGGTTCTCCATCCATTTTTAGCCACTTTGCCAGTCCGCTTGAGCTTCCATTTTTAGACAATTTAAATTCTCGTTCAAAAAGATTTTTTATTGCCAGCGTTGATACCGTATTACTTATGATTCCAGATAAACTTGTCTGTCCAATCATCTCAGACATTTCACTAAGTGTTGAATTATTAACTCCCCATTCCTTCATAGCATCATTTAATTCCGTACTAATTTGTTGAGCAGTAGCAGACGATTTACCACCAGTTGGGCTTCCAGTTTCTGCAATTCCCCCAGCATATGCAACATATGTCATTTCAGAAAATTGTCTTACTGCAGAATTAAGTGCAACCTGAACCTTAGCTTGCGCATAACATATATTCACTATTGATAAAATTGTGAATATTACAAAAACATATACCGGCAATGCAATAGATGCCTCAACAACTATTGCTCCTTTATCTCTGTTGTTCCTCATAACCTCAACCCTCTCTTTATTTTTAGAGTTATAAACTCTATTTCATTTTAGTTTTTGTGTCATATTTTGTCAACAATTAAACCTTTAAATATATTAATAACATTCTTAGAGTTATTTGCTCTACGACAATGCTAAATAAAAGGATGCTATTAAAACCATCCTTCTCTAACCCTGTCAGCATTATTTTGCTGCTATAAAATCAGATACGGCATTTGAACCAAATACATCCTCCAATGTTCCATACGTTATTGGCACATAGCTTATAGTCACATCTTGAATATTTACCCTCAATGAGCCCGCACCCGAATCACTGGTCTCTGAAACAATTATTACAATTCCATAGTCTTCAAACTGCCAGCCAATATAAGTACTATATGCAGTCACTGATCCAATCCCATAATTCTCAGGGTCTTCCATTCGATTCACGTATTCCTCTGCATCATATATTGCACCAGTTCTCGTATTATTGTCATCACTACAAAAACAGCCAATATAATTTGGTGTACCCAACAAGTAATATAATTTGTCCATCAACAAATAGATTTATTTCTAAAAAAGGCTTATATTTCTCATTATCTGTAACACTTTTTCGAAATATCCACGCCTCTTCATCATTTCCCTTTTTGTCTTTTTCAGAATCATCAACAGGTTATGGCGAACCGCAACCGATCTCCTTTGTTAAATCGGAGTAGCTTATTCCACAACCTGTAAATAGCATAACCGATATAACAAACATGCATGTTAATACTCTCTTTTTCATTAGTTTCCCCCCATTTCTCAATAATGCACTAGAGTATGTTATTGAAAAAGGATGGCTTAAGTTAAGCCATCCTAAAAACCAAATAAATCTTACGTATTACTTAGCCGCCAGAAAATCAGATATTGCATTTGTACCAAACACATCCTCCAATGTTCCATAGGTTGACGGCACATAGCTTATACTCACATCATGAACATTTGCTCTCAATGTTCCTGAACTTGAGTTACTTGTCTCTGAAACATATATTGCAATTCCATAATCAGCAAACTGCCAACCAATATAAGTACTATACGCTGTTACTGAGTCACTTCCATAATTCTCAGGATTTCTCATATTACCAATATATTCTTTTGCATCATATGTTTCTCCTGGTCTTGTCTGATTATCCTCATCGCAAAACCAGCCAATATAGTTTGGAGTTCCAAGCATATCATATAACTTATCCATCAACAGATATTTGCCATCTTCGTCTGGATTGTCATTACACATATTGTTATATTCATCCTCTGTAAGTCCCAGAGTATCATAATACATAGCCGAAGGTCCTAACATCCAATTACCATCAGAAATAGCCTGCTTGATATTTGTCTCATTGCTGTCATCTTCTTTGCCCAATAACAGATCCGGCATATACGAGTATATTGTGCCTGTCTTATCTAATATCATAAAATCCAAGCTTGTAAAACTATCTGTATAACTATCAACTATAGATGAAAGAGTTCCCTGATCTACTCCACCAGCTAATACCTGATAGTCCATAAGGCTATCTATATTGATTGGTAATGTCAGTTTATCTGGAAACAGTGCAGCACCAGATGGTTCATCTAACACGGCTTTATCTGTAACCTCTTTTCTGAGCACCCAGGCTCCAGTACTATCATCTGAAACAATATTTTTTTCCTCCGTTGCATTCTCATCAGAGGATTCTGTTTCCTGAACAGTGCTCTGTTCTTTTGTACTCTGAGTATCTCCACTACCAACTGTATCCTTTCCACATCCTACAAGCATTGCTGAAAGTGCAACGCACATCGCTCCACAAACTAACTTTTTACGCATAATAATCCTCCTAGCAACTAGTTATTTTTCTACATTTTAACTTATCTAATACCCTCTAGTGACTTCTATAGTATACCTGTTCCAACTGCCATCCGCAAGGGAATCTTTATAATCACTCGCAAGAGGTTGATCCATCATAAGTGGTGACACATCTATCTCAGATGTCAACGTAAATAATGTCTTTGACTGCTTTAACGAAAATTGTGGATGATCTTTATCAACCTTTTGCATATTTGCTTCTATCAAGCGGCCTAATCTGCAATACGCTTTATTCGTTTTATCATCACCGCTTTGGAACATTGAATACAGGAATATAAACAAATAGTCACTGTATTGCATGCAAATACCTTCTCCCTTCTTTGGACTTTTGGGATCAGATATCCCTACATCATCTTTTGAATCCCCTTTCTTATTTATACTGTACGACCACTGCTCATCGCTAACCTTATATACCTCCAGTGGGATTCCCTTATTCAGTATCTTCATATCCTGTATACTTTCAAGGGCTGCAAGCAACGCTATAAGCACGGCCTTTGTAACTGGAGCAGGAATAATGTGCCTGGTTATTTCCGCTATCAAGTCTGCCGCACCATTTATTACATCGGCAGTTGTATTCTTTCCGGCAGACCAGAAATTCAAGTATCCAGATGCAAGATTAAGCGCCAGCCTTATCTCATATATGTTTGCATATGCCGACTTAAGATTTTCTTCATTTGTTGAACCATATAATACGTACTCAACCTCTGCATTGAATGCAGCATTATTTGCATTATTTATCATATGGTTGGTGAGGGATTTATTGTATGTATACGTCGCCTTCTCATCAGCCCAATTTGAGCTCACTGTTTTATATTTCTCTTCACAATTCTCATATGTTATTTCATCACCGTAACTATCCGTATAATCATCATACTTCCCCTCATACACGTATGTTCTATAGCTAAACATATTCATGGTATATAAAGTAGCATAAAGAGAATCTCTAACATTGGGACCCTTCTGATTCGCAAAATTCTCTATAGTCTGAGCAAACCCTTTAAGTAATGTTCCCGCACCAAATTTCGATCCTTCATACTCTCCAACATTGACATTAGAAGAATTCTTTATCTCATCTGAACCACTCTTATCCTTCTTGGTATCTTCGGAATTCTCTGCATCCTCTTTCTGTTTCTTAAAATCATCTATTTTTCCATCTTTTTCATCCACATCTTTTTTCAAGTCCTTAAGACTCTTGCCATCACTCTCATATCCCCGGGTAAGCAGGAAGTCATAATATGTATCATCGCCTTTTTCCAGTATCAATTTACACTCAGGGACAGGAATAAGCGCCTCCGTTTTCTGAGGTGTAAGCAGTTTATAATAGATATCATGACCATCTATATCTATCCTTGAATTTCTTATAGGTTCTGTCGGATTTGTAAACTTGTTCTTAAACTGTGAATAAAATGTATCAAAATTCTTTATATCTGTCAGTTTTTTGCTGCCATACTTAATCGAATCTATCGCATCAACTATAGATTGGAGTGCCTCACGTTCTTTTATGAGCTTGTTTTTAAACTCTACAACATCATCACCATCTACATCTCTCTTCTCTTTTTCATATGTGCCAACTTCTGTCCTCTGCTCAGTTCCCAGAGATGTTTTACTTTCTGTCGCATTTCCTTTCCAGTCATTATAATCACTGTAGTATTCCCACACCAGATCACTCAGTTCATCAAGGCTTAAAAGCTCATGTTTTTTCGTGATTTTATGCTTATTACCATCGCCCTCTATCACCAGACTCAGGGCATCTATATACGACTGTATTTTTTCCCTATAAGCTGCCAAATTTGTTGCAATGTCATTCAACTTACTTGAAACGCCGGAAGTATCATATTCCGAAAGAACTCCGCCATTATATATGTCCACCAGCGCATTTTTTACAGTCATGTATTTCCCACCATGTCCATTAAGCCCACTATCAGGAAAATCGCCATTAAATATGGTATGAACATCTGCTTTGATTTCATCGCTGTAAGCTCGCTCGTCTTTTTTCCAATCAGATGGAAATGTCGAATCATCCGGATCAGCTTCACAGTCAAGCATAGCCGTATACGTTACCCACGCCTTTGCCAGAGCATCTCCCTTACTATTAACATCTTTTATGCTGTCCTTTGCTGCGTTATATGCAAAATAATACCACTGTGCCTTATTCGCCTGATCATCACCTGTACCATAATTCTTATCTGCATATTTTGAGACTGCTTTATCAGCGTTATCTAATGCCGTTTCAAGCTCGGCAAGCTTATTCGCAACCTCTTGTTTTTGGTTTTCAACTTTTGACCATTTTATATAATACTTCTTGTCTTTTTCGAAGCTTTTTACATCTTTGGCAACTTTTTTCTCGTTGTATCCGCCTGTTCCAGTTGCAAGATTTTTAACAATACCATCATTCCCCTCGGTACTGGATAAACCGATATAATATTTATTCACCGATGATGGTGTTCCTGCTTTTGATATCCACAGCTTTCCAACAGTCGTTTTCGTTATATCCTCATAATCCTTTATCGATTGTTCCACATACTGTCTTATCTCAGTAATTTCATTTTTTGATGGTCCACTACTATTTTCACTTCCATCGCCTCTCGCATACTGCTGATAATAGTAATAAGTATAAAATTCTGCTTTACTGAGTGCTCCCTCTGTCTCAGAAAAATCTTCTCTGGACTGAGCCAGCTCGCTATCTTCAGAAGAATTTTTCAAATCATTCTTCAACGTATCTCCGTCCTTTACCAGCTTGTCATATATTGACTCTACTGCCATCTCAGGCGCACGGTATTTCATAAACTCCACAACACCTTCTTTGACCAGAGCTGGATTCTCGCCAATACCTGATCCTGCTACAGCATACAAATTTTCAGTTCCTGATACCAACTGCCCTTGCAACAGATCACTGTAATCTCCGCCACCCTGTATTTGTGAAAATACCCATGACACAATCTCGTTACTTTGGCTATCTGATACACCATTTGCCTCAAGAGTCTTTTTAAAGAATTCCTTACTCTTGTCGCAAAAATCGTCAATATTCTGAACCGAAGCAACCAAGCCATAATAATCGCTAAGAACCGTATCATAATTAGCCATAAGCGAATTAAGTGTTGTATCCGCTGTTGATTCTACCGAACTCTTGGACAACTCTATCCTGCTCAAATCCACATACAAAAAACATAAAACAAGGCATGGAACCAATATTATAATTAGGAAAACCGATATAGCTCCGCCTGGCCTAAACAACTTCATCATAACTTTTTACCCCCATCAATTTGCAAATTGTCTGAATTTTGTTATATACTCACTGGCTTTTTCCATTACTCCACTGGCTGTTTCATTCCTATCTATAATATCTCTAACCATGTTAACATTTCTCACTATCTCTGAACCCTCCATAGCCGGGACTTCTATATACTCCTGAAATTCCACTTTAGATGCTTCTTCCTGTCCCAAAAGCTTTACAGGCATTGTAATACTGTAACTCATCTCTGCTTCAACCTTTGCATACACACCATAAGTTTTATAATCAACGGACACCGCTGTATTCTGTACTCCCATGCCGGAAAATAAGCCAGTACCCATATTTTTCAATCCTTTTTTTATTTCTCCTTCTACCTTTGCAGTTCCGGTATCTCCCCAGAAATTCAGATACCTGTATGGTTTAAAATCATTTCCTGAACTTAACGAAACTACTGCACCATCATCTATGTATTTTGCCAGCATGGGATTACTCTCCTTTGCCGCATATTCAATAACCGATTCCGTAAAAACTGCCTGTGCCTTACTTCTCTGATAATACAGATTCCCCACAAACAACAAAAATATAACAACCAGAAATGTCACAGGAAACACGATAGTTGCTTCAACTATCAACGATCCTCTTTCGTCTTTCATTCTCTTCTTCATAAAGTCACCATTCCCTTTATACATCTGTCAAACCGCCATTATTTACTTATACATAAATAATGACGGTTCTCTCAGAAACTGTTCTCCCCAGATCAAGTCGACTGTGAATGACAATTATTATTTCATCGCCTCATTTGACTTTGTCTCTATATTCTTAAGAAGATTTGTTACTATTGTTGTAATCTGTGTCTTAAACAGAAGTGCAAGCACAACTGCTATACCTATAAGGATTACGATAGATACAACATTTACATCTCCATCTTCTTTCGTAACAAAGTCAACAAACTTCTCCTTTGCCTTGAATCCGAGATACTTTGCCTTTGCTATAGCCATGCCAGCCACATCGTCAATTCTCTCTATCATCCCGTTTTCCTCCTTCCTTCCCATTTTTCATTAGTTATTGTATTTACACACCAATATTCGCAAATATCGGTATTAATACCATGATCAATATTCCTGCAAACATTATCATCATCGGAATAAGCAGCTTACTGGATGCTTTTTCTCCATCTCTCATAGCTATATTCTTCTTGAGATTCCAGGACTCCTGTGACTGCTCACTGAGCATTTTTACAAGCTCCTTATTTCCTTTTTCCATACCCTGTATCATGGTCGATACAGCCTTTTTTACCTCTGCCAGAACGCATCTGGTACCAAAACTATGAAATGCCTCTACTTCCGACACTCCATTATGCATGTCCTCCACAGATCTTTGCATTTCCTTATAAATTGTTGTGTCTCCATTAAAAGCAACTTTTTCCCATGCCTCTCTGAGTATCATTCCTGCATTTGTAAGAAGCGCAAGTTTTGAAATAACCTCAGAAAAATCACGAAGCATCTCATCCTCTCTCTTACTTATTTTTTCAAGCATTAGTGTTCCGAAGTAGTAATATGCAGTAAACGAGAATATACCAAATACCAGAAGTATTCCCATCTCAGATGTAAATCCATAAAGAATAAATCCCACCAAAAGCAAAGTGAACGACAGAGATATCTTCTGTGCATATGCAAGTCTTACATAATACTCAGCGTATTTTTTCTCATACAATATTGCTGCACTCTGTCTGAGTTTTCTATCGGACTTGCTTTTGTACTGATAATGAAAAGTTTCCATCATTCCATAGCCTATAAAATATATATCCTTCAGCGGATACTCTTTCTCATCAAGGCCATCAAACAGTTCCGCATATTTCTTCCCCTTAAAATAGAAAAACAACCATGCAATGAGTAATAATCCTGATATGGAAAACACTATAATGTTAGCTGTTGTCAGCATACCTTTACCCTCCTATAATTTGATATCCAGTATTTTTCGTCCCACATAATATGCAGCCACAAAACATACAATACCGAGAGTAGTTGCTATTACACCTGCAGCCGTTGCATAGTTATCTCCGAAATCGGGACTCATCATCTTGATTACGCCTATAAGTCCCACCGGCATAACTATCATCAGATTCTGTTCCATCTTATTCGATGCAACCATGGTCTCTATCTCCTCCATGATCTCCATCTTGTCACTTATGATGGAGTGGGTGTTGTTGATTACATCTCGGAGATTTCCACCCTTTCTGTAACATATCTCGTACACACTGGCGAAACTCTTGATATCATCTATTCCGCTTCTCTCACCGAAGTCCTTCAGCACAGTTTCTATATCTATATTGTTTCTGTTTGAAACCAATATGACATTCAGCTCTTTCAATATGAAAGCATCCTCCTCATACTGAACACGGAGATCTCTGTACGCTGATTCAAATGAATCTATGGCATTATTTCCTGCACCGAGTGAGGTGTTTACAGCTTCAAGCATACTTCTGAACTGCTCTTTGAGCTTTCTCTGATTTTTGTCTATGATGCTCTTTGTTCTGATTGGAACAAACATCCTACCTGCTATGATTCCAACCACCAGCATTATCACTATATTGCTGATCCAGGTAGCTGTTGTGGCATTTCCATATTCATCCTTAAACAAGCCTCCATAGAACAGATATGCCACTGCCGCTCCTATCACAAACGCCAGCATAAATGTAAGTATTTTTTCCACTTTACCCATGTGATATACCTTATAATTCATGACCGGCATCTGCACTCTGGACATATAATACTGTGGTTCTTCAGGTTTCTTTTCCTTTTTACTTATTCCTAACATACCTATATCTCTTCCCTTATTCCCGTAAGCTGCAGTTTGAATACATTCTGCATCTTATTATCTGTTCTCTTTAATCTTCCAGACACTCTGTCGAGCGTTGAATTCTCATTCTCTTCAAATACATACAATGGATTTAACTGTATCTCTCCATCCTTCATACCCAGAACCTCCGTTATCTCCATCGTCTTTCTGGATTTGTCACGAAGTCTGGACAAATGTATTATTATGTCTATAGCCGATGCTATCTGCTGTCTTATAGCCTCAAGAGGTAATCCCTCTGCCCCCTGAAGAACCATTGTCTCCAAACGGGAGAGCATATCATGAGTTGAGTTAGCATGTCCTGTAGATAAGCTTCCATCATGACCTGTATTCATGGCCTGCAGCATATCAAGTGCCTCACCACCACGAACCTCTCCAACTACTATTCTTTCAGGTCTCATTCGGAGTGAGGATTTGATAAGATCCCTTATAGTTATTGCTCCAGCTCCTGACGCATTTGCATTTCTGGTCTCCAGACTTACAAGATTATCTACTCCGACTATCTGAAGCTCTGCTGAATCCTCAATGGTAATTACTCGCTCGTCCTTCGGTATGTAATTTGACAAAGCGTTGAGGAACGTTGTCTTACCAGAACCAGTACCTCCACATATAAATATGTTGTATTTTGCCCTTACCAGAAGCTCAAGCTTATGCGCTATCTCCTCAGTTATTGAACCGTATTTTATAAGCTTCTCTATTGTCATTGGTTCCTTTGAGAACTTTCGAATAGTTACCGTTGGTCCACACAGGGCTATAGGTGGAAGCACGACATTAACTCGAGAGCCATCCTGAAGTCTTGTATCAACAATAGGATTAGCCTGATTGACCTCTCTACCTGCCATTCCAACAATTCGCTGAATTATATCTTCCAGTCGCCTGTCCGTCTCAAAAAACTTGTCCAGTCGTTTTACTCGTCCATTCTGCTCTATGAATATATTGTCTTTTCCATTTATCATGACCTCTGTTATGGTATCGTCTGTCATGATACTGTCCAGCAGTCCCAGCCCACGGATTGAGCTGTATACCTGTTTTACTATGGACAATCTCTGTTCAACTGTGCAATACTGACCATCCAGCTTACTGTTAACAACATTTTCTATCTCTTCCTCGAGGTCCTCATCACTCAGTCTATTAAGTTCCAGATTATTGGACACATAGAATTTGGCTGCCGCCACAAATTCCTGTTCTTCATCAAATGTCATAATTCACACCCTAATATAATTTCAAAAATTCCTGATTGTTAGCAAGTATATCTACTATCTGCCTGAATGTTGTTCCCTGAACAGCACCGGACTTTGTTATAACTTTGCACGTAGACCAATCAAACTTTGCAGCTTCTTCTTTGTTAATAATGAAGCTTGCTGTCCTGATGAAATCTTCATTGTTGACGAATACCTTCATAAGTTCATTCATTCTGTCAACCTTATGTGCGGATCTCTCATCGTCATTCACAACTATCACTGTCTTATCTGAACAATCTATAATCTTTTTGAATGTTGGAGTGATATTGAAATCAGCATCGATTACTATGAAATCATAAAGTCCCATGGACTTGAGCTCTGATATAAGCAATTCCACATCCTCATCATTCATTTCATGAAGATCCATCGGATTCTTAGGCGCAGCAAAATAGTCTACATTTGCTGAATCTGTAATGGCAAAGCTTTCAAGCTTCATTGAAAGATTTGACCTCTTACTCTTCACTGCATACACCACGTCAGTAAGTGTATATTTTCCTTCACCATCAAAAATAATATCTGTAGTCGGAATATTCTCCATACTCAGATACAATGCACTTTTATTATTAAGGGAACAATTTAAGGCGAATGCCGCTGCCATGGATGTCACTCCGCTGCCGCATGCCGGTGAGGTAAAAGTGATGACTTCTGCAAGCTCACCACTTCTCTTGCGCTTGGTAATTCTAGAACTGTACTCAGAGTATAACGCAAGTATATCCTTATATATAAGCTCTACTTTCTGGAACTTACATATCGCTTTTTTTCCTTCTATCTTGTCTATGTCAGGAGACTCTACAAAATATGCCATGCAACAATTTCTGTATTCGTTCACCTGTAACGTCTCATCCACTATAACTATGTCAAGCCTTTGATTTTCAACGCTTTCATTGGCCACTTTAACATCCGTGTATGAATAAATTTCAAGCTTATCACTATAATATCTGTTAAGGGTTGACACCAGTCTTTCTATATATATTTTATCCGAAATAATAAAACCCACACGTATTTTCATAAACTCCACCTCCCTCGCTGTCTTAGAGTTTATAACTCTACATTAGCATTTTTATTTTAGAGTTTATGGCTCTTTTTGTCAATATATAAATTTTCTCAAATTATACTAATCGTAAACTAAAGGAGGTATGCTAATGCGCTATAACGAAAGGATACGTGAGATCAGGGAAGACAACTCTTTGACACAGCAAAAAGTTGCCGATTTGTTACATGTAGGTCAACGTACCTACGCTGATTATGAAAGCGGTAAAACACGGATTCCTGTTGACAGTCTCCTTATTCTTGCTAGGTATTACAATGTATCTGTCGACTATATCAGCGGGGCAAGTAACGTAAAGACAAAATATCCACAAAAGTAAAAAAGAGGAATGTAGATTTTCGACATCTACATTCCTTTTACGATTTCCCATATAAGCAGCAAATGCAGGGGATAAAACAGGTAGAAAAAATACTTGAGCTTCATCCTTCCTCTCTCTCCGCTGTACATATTCACAGGTATCATCGCCAGCAGAGCGTATAGCTGATTCATGCCCAGGCAGAGAATGTATACCAGCGAACTGAGCACTACGATCTCAATGTTCTGCTTCTTATTGAAATATGCCAGAGTATAAGCATCCGCTCCACTCCGCTCCTTCTCGATCAGATAGAACATGACTATGATTCCCACTCCCGCCATGCCGTAGTCGAATCTCAGGAACTCCGCCAGAAGTGCTGCGGCCAGTACGATCTCGACCTTCCATCTTCCGATTGGCCCCCGGCTATCCATGGCGTATATGGCAAACAGTCCGGCTGTCAGGGTGAAGAATATGTTCTGAGCCCCCGGATACCAGATCGTATCGTGCATTGCCAGATCAAATGGTATCTCTGACACCACCGCAAATATTCCAAGTCTCAGAAGATACCTCCTCACGTCGGATGTACGCAGAAGCCCCTGTACAAGCAGGAATGCAAATACAGGAAATGCCAGACGCCCCACAGCGCGCATTATGTAGTTGTTATCCATGAATACTATGCCTATGTGATCTACGGCCATACACACACAGGCTGTCAGCTTGAGCGCATTTGACGACAGCCGCCTCAGCCCTCTTTCCTCAGTTTCTTCATTATACTCCATATACAGTCCTTTCCTACCGCCTGCTCTTTCTATCAGTAACACCGTAACAGAAAAAACAGCACATGACTTATGTTCATCATGTGCTGCTCTTCTCACAAAACCTTATATATCTATCTTCAATCGTCTAGATTCTCTTTCTGAGAGCCTTAGACAATGCTGACAGCTCCTCTGTATCAGCCTTACCCGGTATCCAGGTCATAGTCACGTTGTCCTTGATGTATCTTGGAACAAGGTGCATATGGAAGTGGAATACAGTCTGGCCTGCTGCCTCGCCGTTGTTCTGAAGGATATTCAGTCCGTCCGGATTCAGCTCAGCCTTCTGTGCCTTTGCCACCTCTGTAGCTATAGTAAATATCTTGGCTGCTGTCTCAGCATCCATGCTGTATATATTGTCAAAATGTTCTTTCGGGATAATAAGCGCATGGCCCTTGTTAGCAGGATTCACATCAAGTATTACTCTGCAGATACTATCCTCATAAACTGTCGCTGATGGAATCTCACCGTTGGCTATCTTACAAAAAATGCAATCGTCCTTATTCATATAAGTTTTACCTCCTCATTGCCTCTATCCATTGTAAACCATCTGACAAAATATTACAAGCACCAAAGAGAACACCAGTTTTATACACCAGTCAAATAATTCTATAATATTGACATGTAAAATTCATTTTTCCTGTCCCTGCCCTGCGGAAATGTCTTTCTGGCACCGGCTATGACCGCAGGATCCAGCTCCGCAACGAGCAGTCTGTCGCTCACCCTCTCCGCCATCTCGTTGCCGTAGACATCATATATATGTGAGCTCGGGACATATCTCTCCCTTTTACCCATGCCCACTCTGTTCACGCCTATCACATATGCCTGATTCTCAATGGCCCTCGCCCTGAGCAGCGCTTCCCACTGGGCAACTCTCTCCTCAGGCCAGTTGGCTATCACAAGTATGGCATCGTAAGAATCCCTCGCCGCCGAAAATATCTCCGGGAATCTGAGATCATAGCATATGTATCCGCCCAGCCTCAGATCCTTGACATTCGCCTGACAAATACGGCTGCCTGCCCGGTACACCCTGTCCTCACCGCTGAACGAAAAAGGATGTATCTTTGCGTAATCCATGATCACCTCATCACCGCTGACGATCGCCAGCTTATTTTCAAATACCTTCCTTCTGCTCTCATCAAACTCACCGCTTCCATCTGCCATGAAAGCTTCTATATAACCAAATACCATGGCCATATCGTATTTCCTGCTGTTCTCCATGAAAAACGAAACGCTCTCCGGTATCTCACCATCCCTGTACGCCTCCCACATGCGCGCGGGCATCATGGTAAATCCCGTCAGCGTCATCTCAGGAAACACCAAGAGCTCAACGCCATTCTCATATGCCTCCTGCATGACCTCAAGACAGTGCTCCCTGGCATACTCCTTATCCTCGTATCCAATATCGATCTCCGTGATTCCGACCTTTATCATATCCCGCCTCCTGTGTATACACTCTATATATCGTTCGAATTCTATATTAAGTATTTTACACAATAACGTGTGTTTTGCAAATGTTAACCTGTGTTCAAAATTTATGGTTGACATTCCTCTCATGTGTATATATAATGTCAACCATAGCCCTTGTGTATAGGTTAACAAATCCAGGCAGTATTCGTCATCAGCCCGTCGAAACTACCTGGATTTGTTGTGAATAAGCTGTACACAGGCATTACAATCATTGGAGGATTATTACAAATGAAAAAAGCATTTACCACTGTAGAGCTGGTCATGATGGCCATGTTCACTGCAATTCTGTGTGCATCCGCTTACCTGAGCATTCCAACACCGCTCCCTAACGCAGCACACATCACATTACTCAACTTTATGATAATTCTGATAGCTCTCGTATTTGAGCTCAGAGACTCAACGATCATAATAGCACTTTGGATGATCATGGGTGCCATCGGCGTTCCTGTATTCATCGGCGGAGGCGCAGGCCTTGGATATCTGTTCGGAGTATTCGGTGGATACACCTTCTCATTCATCATTGCATCAATCGTAGTCGGTCTCATCAAAGGCAAAAAGTACAAGAGACTTAAGTATACCATCGTTGCGATCATAGGTGTCGTGATCATTGATATCGTGGGAATGATCTGGTGGAAGTTCAACGGTAACCTCACATGGAAGGTTGCATTCTTATCAGGTTTCGTGGCATTCATTCCACTCGACCTCGTTAAGGCTGTCATCGCCGCACAGCTCGTTCCACTGTTCAAGAGACTTCTCCCTGAGAAGGACGACAAAGAGGCCAATGAACAGGCAAAAGAAGCCTGATTAATGGAAATACACAAACTTAAGTGCAATTATAGCTGTCGGCTATGATTGCACTTTTTTGTTACCATCTCGTTTAGTAAACATATTTACTAAAATTAAAAGGGTCACAAACCCGTATGTTATCATTTTTGCGGGTGATCGAATGCAGTATATGGAATTTAGCAAGGATAAAAAGTATATAGAAAGAATCCGTGGACTGCGGGAAGATCATGACTTTACACAACAATATGTTGCCCGCTATCTGAACACCTCACAAACCATGTACGCACGTTATGAAAGGGGCGCAAGCGCGCTGCCAATCCATCACCTTATATATCTCACCGAGTTATATAACGTGTCATCCGATTACATTCTTGGAATCACCAACAACCCTGTTCCATACGAAGAATATTACAGAGAAGCCGCTGTCACCGACCAGGATCCCAGATCACCGGGGAAATACGATATACACTGGAAGGGCAACAGCTAATTCTTTCCCGCACATTTGACCACTATCAACCTGTCACCGGCTTTCACGTCATCCCCCTCAAGGCTGTTGAGCTTTCTTATGGAATCAAGACTGGAATAATACTGTTTTGCGATCGACCATATGCTGTCACCGTCACGCACAACATAGCCCACTATACCTGGCGCCACCGCTTTCTTCTTCATATCGACCGGAGCCACCGTCATGTCATCGATAAGCTCTATCTCTTTCCGGGTAAATATGGTCATTCCCATATCCACTATGGCTTTTATCTCCACCTCGTCATTGCCCGGCAGCGCCGCCGTGATATGATTGAGTGCAGGGGTAATCCTGATGGAATCCTGAGTTCTGAGCGGAACAGTCTCCACCCTGTATGAAAATGGAGCTACCACCTCCATCTGACACAGAGGTCTGCTGTCATCCGATGACACATAAAGAACTGCCGCCTTCACAGCACCCTCGACGACCACGGCGTCATCCGCCGGCCTGACATCGTCTATATCCACACTGCCCGTCACATTTACGATCTGGAGAATGGACGGCTGGCTGCTCTTGAGCCTCTCCTTCTTCACGACCCTCGTCTTTGCATTGTTTCTCATGAGAAGGTTCTCATAGCTGAATCTGCTCCTGACGGGATCGACCTGCGCAGAATATGAGAACATATCCTTGAGAAGGTCTGCCTCCACGTCCTCGTACACCTTGATGTCCACATTGAGGCTGCTCTCCACCTGGAGTATCCTGTCCTCACCGCCGTCATTTGCACGCACGGACACCGAACCGCGGGATGCGGTTATCATATCGTCCAGTATCATATCCTCGTCTATTCCATCGCAGTTCACAGTGTCCTGGAACTCCCTCGTGACGCTGACATACTGCACCGGAGCCACCTCGTCATCCGGCTTGTATATGACAAATATGTCCATCTTGCCGCTTATATGTACCCCCACGTCCGTGGCACGGCTCTCTATCTCCGAGAAGTTCACCTGATCCCACAGCACACGTCCGATATTCGGCTTATTTGCCGGGATCTCTATGTCCTCCTTTATCTTCATTATGTCTCTGGAAGACGCCGCAAGATTTGTAAAGCTTACCTTCTCCGTCATGCACTCTATACCAGAGCCGTTTGCTATGCCCACGGCGCCCTCTGCGGTGATCTGCTGGCACGCCCAGAGCTTCACGCCCACAAGCCCTCTCACCTCGTATTTTCTGGAATTTATCACGGTCACGTACAGATCCTCCAACACACCCTGTACGGAAACCTTATCTCCCAGCGACAGTTCATCCGCATTTATCGTCTCCTCAAATGGCAGCTCTCCGTCATGGCTCTCAAATGAATACCCCTCCCGGTCCGTCTGGTATAGGATGGCGTAGCTCACAGTTCCTGTGATGCGCGCCTTGCCCTCCATGACGTCTATGTTTTCTATCGTCACCTGTCCTTTGCTGGCTATCTGTCTGTCTATATCCCCCTTCACATCAGGGACATTGAAATCGTCATCCACGGTAAACTCAACGTATTTTGCCGCCTTAAGATTCGTCGTTGTGATCCTGTTCTTAGTAAGCTCCATATTTTCCCCACCTTATTTTTTATGATATACCGTTCTACTTGAAAACAACCGGAAGATCCATCTTCACTATCCTGACCACCATATAAGGAAATGATACATTGTCTCCCTTCACGCCATCCGTCGGAGTCGCCACCTGCCTTAAAACTCCCTTGATGTAAATGGCATTGTCGTCCTTGTACATCTCCTCCAGGGTCACCCCAACGTCATCCCTCTCCTGCATGCCCGCAGCGATGACTATATATGTATATGTGCTGTTTGAATATACGAGATTAAATGGGTTTTCCTTCTTTTTGTCTATGATGGTAACCAGTTCATCCGGCAGCATGGTCTCATCGCACACGTCATAGAGCAGCGGCTCACCACTGTCCGACACCTCAAACCTTGCACATCCAACGCAGAATATCATGAGCTCCAGTGCAACCACCAGCAGGAAGGTAAGTCTGCCCCACATTCTCCCTCTTAGAAACTCTTTTTCATTTTCCACATGTATCACCTCCGCCATTTGCTTTTTAAGGTGTCTGGCTGTCATTTTAAGCCACTTAACACACTTTGGTATAGTATATGTACCCTATTTGCTCTTTATGTCTGTAAGCGCAAAAAAGAGGCGGGATATCCTGTTTGATATCCCGCCTCCGTATCAGAAGCTCGTCCTTCTGTATATTATTCTGTCATTCTACTCTGCGTCTGCAGGTGCGCTCTTCTCAGCCTCGATCTCGGCCTCAGCCTCTGGTGTGACCTCGATTCCAAGCTCAGCGAGCTGCTTGTCGTCTACATAGTCAGGCGCATTTGTCATGAGACATGATGCATCCTTTACCTTAGGGAATGCGATTACGTCACGGATAGAATCCTGCTTTGCCATGAGCATGACCAGACGGTCAAGACCATAGGCAAGTCCTGCGTGAGGTGGTACTCCATACTTGAACGCATCCAGAAGGAATCCGAATCTCTCGTGAGCCTCGGCCTTTGTGAAGCCAAGGCACTCGAACATCTTCTCCTGTATATCATCCTGATGGATTCTGACTGAACCTCCACCGATCTCATTTCCGTTTAATACTATATCATAAGCCTTTGCACGAACCCTGCCCGGATCAGAATCGATGTACTGAAGATCCTCCTCCATAGGCATGGTAAATGGATGGTGCATAGCTGTGAATCTGTTCTCCTCGTCTGACCACTCAAGAAGTGGGAACTCTGTGATCCACACGAATCTGTATACATTCTTGTCCACAAGTCCCATGAGCTCTGCCAGATGGCATCTCAGTGCGCCGAGGACTGTCCATACGATCTTTGTCTTGTCCGCTGCGAACAGAAGCAAGTCACCAGGCTTTCCATCCATGGCTGCCACAAGGGCGTTCATCTGCTCCTCTGTCATGAACTTGGCAAATGATGACTTGTAGCTTCCATCCTCGTTGATAACTATATATGCAAGTCCCTTTGCGCCGTATGTCTTTGCATACTCGATAAGGGCATCTATCTTCTTTCTAGGCATGCTTCCCTGTCCCTCGGCATTGATACCGCGGACTGTTCCGCCATTTGCAAGGGCACCTGTGAATACTCCGAACTCACAGTCCTTGACAACATCGCTGACATCCTTGAGCTCGAGTCCAAATCTGAGGTCAGGCTTATCTGAACCAAATCTGTCCATTGCCTCCTGCCATGTCATTCTCTGAATTGGAAGCTGGATGTCGAGATCAAGTATCTCCTTGAAGAGCTTTGCAAGAAGACGCTCATTTACATCGATTACATCGTCAACGTCAACAAATGAGAGCTCCATATCCATCTGGGTGAACTCCGGCTGTCTGTCTGCACGGAGATCCTCGTCACGGAAGCATCTTGCGATCTGGAAATATCTGTCGTAACCAGAGCACATAAGAAGCTGCTTGAAGAGCTGTGGTGACTGTGGCAGAGCGTAGAATGTACCAGGGTGTACACGGCTTGGCACAAGGTAATCTCTTGCTCCCTCTGGTGTTGACTTGGTCAGCATAGGTGTCTCTATCTCAAGGAATCCCTCATCTGCCATGAACTGTCTGGCGATGGTGGCTACCTTACTCTTCATGATAAGATTTCTCTGGAGATCAGGACGTCTGAGGTCGAGATATCTGTACTTGAGCCTTATCTCCTCCTTGGTCTTGCTGTTCTCCTCTATAGGGAATGGAGGTGTCTCTGACTCTGACAGTATACGGAGGCTGCTTGCAACGACCTCGATGTCTCCTGTTGCAAGGTTCTCATTCACTGCACCCGCACGCTTGCACACTGTTCCCTCGATGGCTGCAACGAACTCTGAACGAAGCTTTCCTGCCTTCTCGAAGCACTCTGCGCCACACTGTGACTCTTCAAATATAACCTGTAATATTCCACTTCTGTCTCGAAGATCTACGAAGATTATTCCACCTTTATTTCTGCTCTTCTGAACCCAGCCCATCACGGTGACCTTCTCACCTATGTTGGCACTGCTAACCTCTGTACATCTGTGGCTTCTCTTAAGCCCCTGCATAGATTCTGCCATCTTACGCTATCCTCCTAAAATTAAAAACTTTCCTTATGTCACTATACACTTTTTTCATTTTTCGTCAAGACCTGGAATATCGCCGTGAAGCACCTGATCCACCCTGCTCATGATGTCTGTGGTGTTGATCAGCCGCTGGAACGCCAGGAACGCCCTCATGTCGAAGTGTCTCACCTCATCTATCACCATTCCAAATGCCGTATCCGCGTCAAATGCCTTCCTGTATGGTCTGTCGCTGACCAGTGCACTGAACACATCGCACACTCTGATAAGTCTTGCGCCGAGTGGTATCTCCTCGCCCCGCATCCTGTACGGATATCCCGAGCCGTCATAGTTCTCATGGTGATAGTGCACCATATCCACTATGTCCTGATCGTAGCCCTCACGCTTAAGTATCTCCGCGCCAAGCTTGGCATGCAGCCTGACGTATCTCATCTCCTCGATCTTCATCGCACCCTGCCGCCGTCCATATATGTAAGGACTCACCTGCAGCTTGCCCACATCGTGCAGCATTCCCGCCACAGCAACCTTGTGTATGAATTCCTCATCACAGCCCAGCTCCCTCGCCAGCTCAGATGCCAGTACACTCACACACATTCCATGGCGCACCGCATCATTCATATCAACTGAATAGCATTCTTCTGCATCCTTCTCCAATGCTAATCCCATATAAATCCCGCTTTCTTACGCTCGATCATCTCATCTATTCGAGCTATATAATCGTCTACACTCTTACAATTCTCTATTCTGTCTATACGTGTCCCCTCTGTCACTCCGTCATGTCCTGGTCTCACCACAAGCTTCGATGAACTTCCGGCACCGAGACCGATGATGGCAGTCCTCTCCTCCATGATGAGTATATTGTACAGGCACTCAAGCCCCGGCTTCGAGTAACCCACGTTCTCCAGATTGCCGGTCATGTTCTTCTGTCTGTACAGATAGTATGGATCAAGCCCCATCTCAGCCGCCGCCCTCGTAACAGCACCGAGCTGGCTGTCTATATCCGACTTCAGGGTGTCACGGTATTTGTCCATCTCTATGTTCAGATTCGCCGCCCTCTTGATGGCAAGGGTGTGAACCGTCAGGCTTTCAGGGGAAAGCTCCTTCACCTGTCTCAGCGTGTTCTCCACACTGTCCGTGTCCTCTCCCGGAAGTCCCACTATCAGATCCATGTTGATGTTGTCAAAGCCCGCTCTCCGGGCATTCTCCATGGCTATGACCGTCTGCTCCGGCGTATGTGCCCTGCCTATGGTCCTTAATGTCTCCTCGTTCATGGTCTGTGGATTTATGCTTATACGCGTCACTCCGTGGCGCTTCATGACCTCAAGCTTGTCAAATGTGGTACTGTCCGGTCTGCCCGCTTCTATGGTGAACTCCCTCACCTGTGACAGGTCAAATGACTTCTCTATCATGCTGCAGAGTCTGTCCATATGCTCCGCAGATATGGATGACGGCGTTCCGCCTCCCACATATATTGATATGAGCCGTTTTCCGGAATATGCCTCCGCAACGTATGCCATCTCTTTTTCGACTGCGTCCAGATATGCATCCACCTTATTCTTATATACCGCAATCGGATATGAGGTAAATGAACAGTACAAACATCTTGTCGGACAGAACGGTATGCCTATATACAGACAGTATTCGTCCTCCTCCGCCACAGAGTCTATGATTTTCTTCTCCCTGTCAGCCACCGCCACTGCCAGCTCGGCTTTCTCACGGGAGGTTCCATATATCTCCTGGTAGTTTCCTATTATATCCTCTGAGGTCATCCCGGCTTCCATATAAGACACAGCTATCTTCGTAGGTCTGATACCCGTCAGGGAGCCCCACGGAAGTCTGCGGTCTGTATACTCCGAAAGCATGTTGTATATCGCCAGCTTTAACGGATTCCTCACGGCACTCTTATCCCGGCAGTCGCCATCCACAGGGATCTGTGTGCTGCACGCCAAAGTCCGCTCTCCTCCGTCTGCTACAGAATACAGCTCTATATTTATTCTATTGTCATCTATATCCGCCACAAGCTCCTTGTCTATCTCCGCCTTAAGCTCCGGCTTTTTGTCAAATATCTCCGGGACCACTATTCTTTCACCGCCGTAGAAGGCCTGGAGACTCACCCGGAGATCATTGTTGTAATCTTCTATATTCTGTATCAGTAATATCATATTTCCACCATGATCCGCCCATCAGAAGAACGGATTCATCTTCTTCTCTTTTCTTATAAGTGTTGTCTCCCCGTGTCCAGGGTACACCACGGTATCATCAGGAAGCACAAACAGCTTCTCTCTTATGTTCTCGAGTAGCGCATGCTCATCACCTGTAGGAAAATCCGATCTTCCCACACTGTATTTGAACAGCGTATCCCCTGAGAACAGTATATTCTCTGACTCGAAGTAATAGCACATTCCGCCTCTGGTATGTCCCGACACACTGATGCATCTCATCTCAGTGCCAAGCAGCTTCTTCACACTGCCGTCGCTCAGATAGTGATCCGTCTCAGTCTCTATCACCTTTTCAAATACACTGGTCATCATCGCCGACAGGTTCACCCTGCTGTTGCCGAGAACTTCCTTCTCGTCCTCCGAAGCATATGTATCCGCGCCTGTGAGCTTCTTCAGATCTCCCATCGCCGCCATGTGATCCACATGACCGTGGGTGAGATAAATGCCAACGCAGGTATACTCATTTTTCTTCAGTGTGTTGTATATATAATTCGCATTCCATGAAGGATCAATGACTATCGCCTCCCCGGTCTGCTCATTTGCCACTATATAACAATTCGTCTGGAATCCTCCCAGCTCACTTCTGATAACTTTTAATTCCGCCATATAAACCTTTCCGGCCATCAGCCCGTAGTTCTCTCTATATCAATTATATTATCAACATTCCTTATCTTGGCAATTATCGTATTCAACTGTTCCTTCGACTTGATCGCAAATGAGATCGTGATCGTAGCCTTGCCCTGCTTGCTTGTACGGCTGTTGATACTGTTTACGTTTATATTTGCCTCGCTGAGGATCTTGGTTATGTCAAATAATATGCCGTTTCTGTCATCTGCATATATATTTATCTCGGTCATATATGTGTTCGATGCAACAGCGTCATCCTTCCACTCGGCCTCGATGACTCTGGCTCTGTCCGCCTCGCTCATGCACAACACATTTACACAGTCGGTACGGTGTATGGACACACCTCGTCCTCTGGTGATAAATCCTATGATCTCATCCCCCGGAACAGGTGAACAACACTTGGAGAATCTCACGGCAACGTCATCTATGCCGTTTACGATTATTCCACCCTTGCCGGTATGGTTGCCATGGTTCTTCTTCACCGAATACTCGTCCAGAACCTCAGCGTTCGTGGCAGTCTGTGGCTTGTGCTCCTTGTTGTACTCATCAATCAGACGGTTTACTATCTGACCTTCCTTGATTCCGCCATGTCCAACGGCGGCAACTATGGAATCCCAATCCTGGAAATTGTACTTCTTGTATATCTTCTCCTGATACTCAGGCTTTGAGTACATGGAGTAGTCTATTCCCTTTGATTTGCAGTAGTTCAGTATGAGCTCTCTTCCGCGGCTGATATTCTCATCCTTGAGCTGATGCTTAAACCACTGGTTGATCTTTGTCCTCGCCTGCGTACTCTTGACTATATTCAGCCAATCACGGCTTGGTCCTGTGGAGTTCTGTGAGGTTATGATCTCCACACGATCTCCGTTGTTGAGCTTGGTATCTATAGGAACCTGTCGTCCGTTGATCCTTGCACCGACCATCTTGTTGCCCACCGCCGTGTGAATGGCATAGGCAAAATCTATAGGTGTGGATCCGCTAGGAAGGTTCTTAACATCTCCGGCAGGAGTAAAGCAGTATACCTGTTCAGCAAAGAGATCAAGGTCAGTCTTGACAAAGCTCATGAACTCCTTGTTGTCATCGGTATCCCTCTGCCACTCAAGGATCTGACGGAGCCAGGAGAGCTTTTCCTCCTCCTTCTGCATGACCGTACCGGTTATGTTCTCCTTGTACTTCCAGTGTGCAGCGATACCATACTCAGCCGTTCTGTGCATCTCGTAGGTTCTTATCTGTATCTCAAATGGCTGTCCCTCAGGTCCGATCAGTGTGGTGTGAAGGGACTGGTACATGTTGGACTTAGGCATGGCTATGTAGTCCTTGAATCTTCCCGGAATAGGCTTGTACATCTCATGAATGATACCCAGTGCTGAGTAACAGTCCCTGACCGTATTCACCTTGATACGTACCGCAAATATATCGTATATCTGATCCAGAGTCTTGTTCTGGTTCTTCATCTTCTTATATATACTGAAGAAATGCTTTACTCTTCCGTCTATCTCAGCCTCAAGTCCGGCATTATCAATATGCTTCTTGACATCGGCAACGACCCTCTTGATATAAGCATCCCTCTCGGTAAGCTTCTCATCTATCTGCGCCTTGAGATCCTTGTACACATCCGGCATGAGGTACATCATGGACAGGTCATCCAGCTCGACCTTAATCTTGCTGATACCAAGTCTGTGTGCGATAGGCGCATATATATCCATGGTCTCTCTGGCCTTCTCTATCTGCTTCTCCGGTGACTGATACTGGAGGGTTCTCAGATTGTGGAGTCTGTCCGCCAGCTTTATCAGTATGACTCTGATATCCTTCGCCATGGAGAGGAACATCTTACGCAGATTCTCCGCCTGAACCTCTATCTTGTCCGTGGTCATCTTGAGCTGTGTCAGCTTCGTAACTCCATCCACAAGGAAAGCAACCTCCTCGGAGAACTCCGCTGCTATCTCCTCAGATGTCATGACTGTATCCTCAACGACATCGTGAAGTATTCCAGCCACTATCGTCTCCTTGTCAAGCTCGAGCTCTGCCAGGATTATGGCCACATTCAGAGGGTGCATGATATAAGGCTCCCCGGACTTTCTGAGCTGTCCCTTGTGGGCAGCGTCCGCCACCTTATATGCCTTCTCTATCATAGTGATGTCGGCAGATGGGTGATATGTGAGTATCCTTGAGATAAGCTCCTTATACAATTCCTCCGGCGGTGTAAAATCTGCCGGTGTGGACAGATCTATCTCTCTCTTCGCCTTCATCTGCTTATTCGCCTGCTCCTCCAGCTTTATAAGTTCATTCTGAGGAACATTCTTGCCAGACGCAAGAGCCTTCTCGATGGCTGCTATTCCATCCTTCGTGGCCTGCTCCGAGGTGATAACACCTGCTTCCGCAGCTCTCTTCGTCTCCTGAGCTATTATATTGTCCTGTGTCTTATCCAATGTCTCTCCCATATGCTCACCACACTTCCTGTTTTATTCTGCCCTGATCATTCTCCCTCAAACTGTACTACTGAAGCCACGTCATATTTGGAAAGTCTCTCTCTTCCCTTCAGGTCTGTCAGCTCTATGAGGAATACCATCTTGACTACTATTCCGCCAAGGCTCTCTATAAGCTTAGCCGCAGCCTCTATGGTTCCACCTGTTGCAATAAGATCATCCACCAGCACGACCTTCTCACCCGGCTTGATGGAATCCTTATGTATCTCTATAGTAGCCTGTCCATACTCAAGATCGTAAGACATCTCCACGGTCTCTCTCGGAAGCTTGCCCTTCTTTCTCACGAGAACAAGTCCCTTGCCGTTCTTGTATGCCAGCGGTGCTCCAAATATAAATCCTCTGGACTCTGCTCCGGCGATGACATCGTAATCTACTCCCTCCAGCAGCTTGTCCATCTCATCGATGGCCAGCTTCATGCCCTCAGGATCCTCTGTTACACTTGTCACATCCCTGAATATGATTCCCGGCTGTGGAAAATCAGGAATACTCTTGATATACTTTTCTACCTCACTCATCTTACGTCCTCCTGTATGATATATATTACAAATGCACTTAATAGTATTCTCATCAAAGTCAGCTTATATTCCCTTGTTATAGGCCTCCATCTTCATCTGGAGTGAACGTCTTCCCATATATTCATTGATGGTCGGATAGTATGCGACATCTATCACTACGGCGTTCGGCTGACCATTTAACATTTTAACACATTCATCCTCTCCAAACCACTGTTTTATGTTATTCACAAATGTATCCGGATCAAAATCTATAGCATCCACGCACCTTCCGTACCCGGTATCAAGCTGGAGCTTCAGAAGATTTTTGTTTCTTCCAAGTATCTGCGCTCTTCGCACCGGTACTGCCGCCTGTGCAAACAGCGGTTTCCTGTTGCCCTTTCCGTATGGCTCAAGCCTCTCGATCTGTTCCGTCAGCTCTATGCTGTTGTACGCCAGCGGCATGGCCACATCTATCATCAGCTTAGGTGTTATATCTTCATCCGTCAGCACCGCCGCTTCATTGAGCTTCCGCCTCAGCTCGTCAAGCCTCTCCTTCTCTATGGAAAAGCCCGCCGCCATGGCATGTCCGCCAAATGCAGTGAACATCTCCCGGAACCGGTTCAGCTCCTCGAACATGTTGTAGCTGTCTATGGATCTTCCCGATCCTTTCAGTATCCCCGGCGTCTCTGCGTCCGTGAACACCATCGCAGGTCTTGTGTATGCCTCCTTGAGCCTGCTGGCGATTATTCCCACAACGCTCTCATGTACAGCCGGTATATACACCACAAGCACCTTGTCAGCAAGGGTAGCCGCCTGTCCGAACTCTCCGTTCACAGTGGCTGTCTCAAGCATATCTGTGATATGCCGGGCTCCGGCCTCCGTCATGCTCTTTCTCTCATTGTTGACAGCCAGCAGTTCCCTAGCCCTTGCCTCGGCGACATTTGGATCTCTCTCAAGCAAGAACTCAAGGCTCTGTTTCGCATCCCCCAGTCTTCCCGCCGCATTGATGCACGGCCCTATCAGAAATCCCAGATCATACGTTGATATCTTCTTCTCATTTCTGCCGCTGAGCCTCATGAGGGCATTCAGACCCGGATTGCGGCTGTCCTTCAGACTTTCAAGGGCATATTTTACATAGATTCTGTTCTCATCCACCAGATCCATCATGTCACAGTTGGTAGCCAGCCCCAGGATCTCCATGAATTCATTTACCTCGCTCTCGGCTATCCCGCATATCCTGTACATGTACTGGATGAGCTTGAACGCAACGCCGGCCCCGCACAGCCCCTTGAATGGATATTCACAGTCCTGCCTCTGATTGTCTATGACCGCATCCGCCCGGGGCAGCATATATACCCGCTCGCCGCCATCACTCTCCTCAAATGGGATCTGATGGTGATCCGTGACGATGACCGTAAGCCCGCGTTCCTTCGCATATCTCACCTGTTCTATCGCCGCTATTCCATTGTCGCAGGTTATGATAGTATCAACACCATCCGCTATGGCGGCATCTATAAGTCTTTTATTTATTCCGTATCCATCATGCACTCGATGTGGAATGTCGTAATCCACCACGGTGCAGTCATCAGCGCAGCTTCCGTGCAGCGCCGCCCATGTTCTCCGAAGACCGAGAAGCAATATGTAATTGGAGGTAACTCCGTCCACGTCGTAGTCCGAGATTATCCTTATCCTCCTGTTATCGCTGAGCTTTTCCTTTATTATCTCACCGGCTTCCACCATATCCTTCATCAGTGCCGGATCGTGCATGGAATCCCAGTCGCCATCAAGGTACATAGCTATGGCTTTCTCCCCGGTGACTCCTCTGTTCGTGATAACCCTCGCCACAACAGGACTCACACCGAACCTCTCGCCTATGGCATTAAAGTCCGCTCTTTTGCCCGCCACTCTCCACTCTGGCTTCTTCACATATTTATCTATTATATCCTTCTGCTCCGGTGTCAATGTCATCTTCTGTTCTCCGTATCATTTTATCGCAGGGACATATCCGCATCCCTGCTGTATCCATCCACATATTTTAGCAGACGCATTATGGTATTACCAGTGTAAATGCCACCATTTTGCCTGTAAATGTTGACATTTCACCTGTTATGTCTATTTGCTTTTTATTGTACAAATGTTATAATAAATATACATTTTTAATATATATTTTGTGCATTTTGATGGCAGTATCTGGAAGTTCTATCACAAATGCGCAGTGCAAAGGAGGAGATATTTTTATGGCAAACAGATTCGTACTCAATGAAACCTCTTACCACGGAGCGGGTGCCATCGCTGAGATCGCCACAGAGGCAGTCGGCAGAGGCTTCGCCAAGGCTCTTGTGTGCTCAGATCCTGATCTGATCAAGTTCGGTGTGACCAAGAAGGTCACCGATGTTCTGGACGGTGCAGGACTTGCATACGAGATCTATTCCAACATCAAGCCAAACCCTACTATAGAGAACGTGCAGCAGGGTGTGGCCGCATTTAAGGCTGCTGAGGCAGATTACATCATCGCCATAGGCGGCGGATCATCCATGGACACTGCCAAGGGTATCGGCATAGTTATTGCCAACCCTGATTTTGCAGACATCAGAAGTCTGGAGGGTGTTGCACCTACAAAGAATAAATCAGTTCCTATATTTGCAGTTCCAACTACAGCCGGAACCGCAGCAGAGGTAACTATCAACTACGTCATCACAGATGTTGAGAAAAACCGCAAGATGGTATGTGTTGATCCTAAGGACATTCCTGTTGTGGCATTTGTCGATCCTGAGATGATGAGCTCCATGCCAAAGGGACTCACAGCAGCCACAGGTATGGATGCACTGACACACGCAATCGAGGGTTACATCACCGCAGCCGCATGGGAGCTGTCAGACATGTTCCACCTCAAGGCAATCGAGATCATCAGCCGTTCGCTCAGAGGGGCTGTTGCCAATACACCTGAGGGCCGTGCAGATATGGCTCTTGGCCAGTATGTTGCAGGCATGGGCTTCTCAAATGTAGGTCTTGGAATCGTTCATTCCATGGCTCATCCACTGGGAGCTCTGTATGACACACCTCACGGTGTTGCCAACGCGATTATCCTGCCTACTGTAATGGAATACAATGCAGAAGCAACAGGAGAAAAGTATCGTGAGATAGCAAGAGCCATGGGCGTCAAGGGCGTAGACGACATGACCCAGGAAGAATACAGAAAAGCTGCAGTTGACGCAGTACGCCAGTTATCCATCGATGTAGGCATTCCTACAGACCTTAAAGACATTGTAAAGCCAGAGGATATTCCATTCCTGGCACAGTCAGCCTACGATGACGCATGTCGTCCGGGCAATCCAAAGGAGACTAGCGTGGAGGATATCACCAAGCTCTACGAGTCATTGATCTAACTGACCCATTAGATCAAAATATGTCAGTCCTTTGCCGGGACTTACATATTATATATGGGACCTCACCAGTCCCCTTAAACCCCTAAAAACTAACTAAAAGAACTCCTGTTACAGAGATTTTGCTCTCTCTGCATCAGGAGTTCTTTTTTTGTTCGTCGGATCCATCTGTCATGCTCTGATGGACTCAAGAATATACTCTTGAAACTCATTCATATTCTTAAATATAAAATCTGCCTTATCCCTCATCTCATCATCCGGCTGCACGAGGTCCGGGATCATGGCAATCTTCATCCCTGCCGCATATGCTGCTCTGACTCCGTTGTATGAGTCCTCCACCGCCCATGCACTCTCCGACTCAACTCCAAGCTCTTCACAGGCCTTCAGGAATATATCCGGTGCGGGTTTGCTCCGATCTACCATGTCTCCACATACAAGCTTGTCGAAGTAATCTATCACCCCGAGGTTGATGAGCTCCATGGTGACTACCTCTTTTCTGGTGGATGTGGCAAGGGCACATGGTATGCAATTATCCCTGAGCATCTTCAGCATGTCCGTAACTCCCGGCTTCAGCACAAGCTCTCCCTCTGCCGCTGCCCGGTGGAATTCCGCCGCCATCTCACCCTTGAGGCTCTCATATCTCTCCTCATCCAATGTATCCTGTCCTTCACCACATCTTCCTTTGTACATCTGCACGAACAGCTTCTTCGCCGCCTCACGGTTGAGTCCAAGGGCAGCCATACAGAAGCTCTCTATGTCCTCTATGCCATATTTGTCCGCTGTCTTCTGCCAGCTCTTGACAACCAATTGTTCTGAATCGAGGATGACTCCATCCATATCAAACACCACTGCTTTACAATTCATATCTCTTCCATCTCCCAATAATACAACAGGCTTCCACAGCATCTCTGCCATGGAAGCCTGTTATCATCTGTCATCTGACATCCGTCCGATAACTTTATTCTATTAAGCATCTTTTTCTGTCTTACCAAGCTTTGTCTTCATGTAGTACCAGAGTGGTCCTGTGATACATACTGAAGAGTAAGCACCGATAACTACACCAGCCATAAGTGTGAGAGCGAACTCCTTGATAGAAGCTACACCCATGATATACAGAACGAATATTGTCACAAATGTTGTGAGTGATGTATATATTGTTCTGCTGAAGGTCTGGTTGATACTCAGGTTGACTATATCCTTGTATGTGGCCTTCTTAGGCTTCATAACACCTATATTCTCTCTTACACGGTCGAATATGATGATAGTCGCATTGATCGAGTAACCCACTATGGTAAGCAGACATGCGATACATGTGTTACCAACTGTAAGTCTCAGTATAATATACAGACAGAATACCATCGCAACATCGTGGAGAAGTGCGATAACTGCACTTGCACCAAACTTCACATCATGGAATCTGATAGCAATGTATATAAGCATCAGGATAGCTGCAAGGATGACTGAGAATATAGCGTTCTTGGACATCTCGCTGCTGACCGATCCACTTATTACATTTGCCTCCTTGACATCTGCGCCAAGCTTGTCTGTGAGTGCGCTGCGCACCTTGGACATCTGTGAGTCATCTGTTCCGTCATCTGAAAGCTCAGGCATCTTGAACACGATCTCATTTGTACCTGATACTGTCTGTACTGATATTCCCGCTTCACCGATACCGGCTGCCTCTGCAATGACAGGAACTATATCTTTCTCAGCCTCGCTAAGTGAGTACTCTTTGTCAAAACCTACTGTAAGGCTTGTACCGCCTGCAAACTCAACACTGAAGTTAAGTGGTGAACCCTTTGACTTATTATTAACAGGCATCATACAGAAGCATGCGATGATCACAATGAGTGATCCGAGCATACAGAACTTACCTGCCTTCACGAAGTTTGTCTTCTTTGGCTCTCTTGCAACGCCGAAATACTTGGCATCTGTAACGCCGAGATTTACAAGCGCTGTGAGCAGTGACTGGCTGACTGCCAGAGCTGTGAATACTGAAAGAACAACACCGATAGCCAGTGTGATCGCAAATCCCTTGATAGTACCTGTTCCGAATATTCCAAGTACAAGAGCTGCTATAAGTGTTGTAACGTTACCATCTATAATGGCTGACAGGGCATTGTGGAAACCACCCTTTACAGCCTGCTTTACGGACTTGCCATCCGCCAGCTCCTCTTTGATACGCGTGAATATGATTACGTTGGCATCGACCGCCATACCTACTGACAGGATAACACCGGCTATACCAGGAAGTGTCAGTGTTACGTTGAACAGATTGAGTACCAGCAGATCAAGTATTGTGTAGAATGCCAGAGCAAATGATGCCACAAGACCTGGGATCCTGAATACTATGATCATGATAAGAAATACAAGTGCAATACCGATCGCACCTGCCTTAAGGCTTGTGCTGATGGCATCTGATCCAAGTGTAGCACCTACTATATTGGAACGAACCTGCTTAAGTGTAAGAGGAAGTGCACCGATACGGATAGTAGTAGCAAGCTGCTCGGCCTCCTCGTAGCTTCCGATCTTGTTGATTTCTGCGCTTCCGCCTGTTATGGCTGACTGTACTGTTGGTGCACTTACGACCTTGTTGTCATATATAATGTATACTATATTTCCAACATTTGCCGCGGTAACATCAGCGAACTTCTGAGCTCCCTCATCGGTGAATGCAAGCTGTACCACATTGTCATTGCCGTTATCTGAGTCAATTCCGGCTGTGGCATTCTTGATGTCATCTCCTGTAAGAGCAGCCTCATACTCCTGTCCCTGTGACCACTTTGTATAATTGTCCGGATCAAGAAACTCAAGCTTTCCCTCAATATTCAGAGCATTAAGTATCTCATCTGCATTTGTTACACCCGGGATCTCTGCTGTGATCTTCTTGTCTCCATCTTCATAGACTGAGTACTCATTGGTGTAGGCCTCTACACGCTGCTCAATCTTATACTTGGTATCCTCGAGATCCTTGTCGCTGTAATCATCCTCCTGAATCTCATAAGTTACACTCAGACCACCCTTAAGGTCAAGTCCAAGCTTGATGTACTCAACTTTACCTCTGTCCGCAACACCGAATATCGCTGTATATATAGCAACACCCAGTACAAGCAGAAAGGCTATGATGACGAGCACAGCATTTCTCTTTGTTTTCTTCATCGTCTTCTCCTTTTACCCTTTTTATTCCTCTTCTGCCTCATCGGCCATAGCCGCCTTCAGCATGATTGCACATTCTATACGCTTCTTCTGAAGCTCACAACCTATGTCATATGCATCAAGTATATTGCCGTGGAACTTGTATGAGTTGGCCGCACAGCCACCGCTGCAATAGAATCTTGCAAAGCAGTCCTTACACTTATCCTTGGCATATACATTGCACAGCTTGAATTCATTGACTATATCCTGATTCTTGATTCCATCGAATACATTTCCTATACAGAAATCATCCTCACCAACAAACTGATGGCAAGGATAAAGGTCTCCCCAAGGAGTGACCGCCATGTACTCTGTACCTGAACCACAACCGGAAAGTCTCTTGGCTACGCAAGGTCCACCCTCAAGATCTATCATGAAGTGGAAGAAATTGAAGCCTCTTCCCTCCTTATGTCTCTTGATCATCTCCTTAGCCAGGATATCGTACTGCTCAAGCAGTACCGGTATATCCTCTTCCTTTATAGCATATGGCTCGTCCGGAAGTGATACAACAGGCTCAACGGATATCTGGTCAAATCCCAGATCCGCCATATGAAGCACGTCCTGTGAGAAATCAAGATTGTTATGAGTGTAAGTACCTCTTACGTAGTAGCTCTTGCCTGCTCTCTTCTTGGCAAATTCCTGGAACTTGGATAGTATCACATCATAACTTCCCTTGCCATTCCTGGTAGGTCTCATGTAGTCGTGGACTTCCTTCCTTCCATCTATGCTGAGCACCACGTTCGCCATCTCTCTGTTGGCAAATTCCATGATCTCGTCATTCAGAAGCACTCCGTTGGTAGTAAGTGTGAATCTGAACTTCTTGTCATACTTCTCCTCAAGGCTTCTTCCGTATTCCACAGTCTTCTTGACTACATCCCAGTTCATAAGCGGCTCACCGCCGAAGAAATCCACCTCGAGATTTCTTCTTAAACCGGAATTCGCAACCAGAAAATCCAGGGATTTCTTTGCCACCTCAAGTGACATAAGCGCCCTGTCTCCCTTATATTCTCCCTCACCGGCAAAGCAGTATCTGCAGGCAAGGTTACAGTCATGGGCGATATGCAGACACAACGCCTTGACAACTGTCTTTCTCTTCTTGAAATCTATAATATAATCTTTGTATACGTCATCTGTAAATAATGTTCCGTCCTCTACCAGTTGGGCTACCTCGTCATAAGCCTCGGAAACATCTGCGCTGTCATACTGTGACAGTGCCTTTATAATCTGCTCTTTATCATTCTCCTCATATAAAGAAATAATATCATAGACAAGATCGTCTACGACATGTACAGAACCACTACAGACATCAAGCACTATATTATAACCATTGTTCTTGTACTGATGAACCATAATTCTCCTTCAATATATTCCATCGGATCTATCCGTGAAATTCTAATTCAAGGCGCCACACACGGCACCCTTATACACGCACTAAAGAGGACTGTCATCATAAACGACGGTCCCCTTTAGCTGATCAAATACAAACCTGTTACAAATTACTTGTTGTTAACATTCTCACAGCTCTGATTACCAACTGTGCATGATGTCTTACAAGCTGACTGGCATGATGTCTGGCACTCGCCACATCCACCCTTGACCATTGTATTCTTCATAGTCCTGTTTGTGAGTGTTTTAATTCTCTTCATTCTGGATACACCTCTCTTTTTATGTCATATATCGAGATTATAACACAAAGATATATAAAGTAAAAGTTTTTTTTAACTGAGCATAGCCCCCAGCATCCCGCCTGCAACGCACATAATACACTTGGTTATAACTGCTATTCCCTCTCTGTCGCCTGAACCTGTAAACAGCACCGACACGGTCAATGCGACCGATATGTAAGTCAGGCCATACACCATCCCCCACAGGAAACGCTTCTCCCTGACTTTTCTGCCCGTAACAAAGCCCCCGGCAAATGTGGCCACTATGTATATCACAACAACCAGTATACCGAGCACCTTATCGCTTATCCCCACTTTGTATACGACCACCGCCGTTATAAACAGCATGATTATCGTGAGCAGATAGGACAGGATCAGTCCCTTTACAACTCCCATAAATTTCTGACTTGCAGACATACTACCACCATATTCTTTACTCTTTACATTATTATGATGTTCCTCCTCATTTTATTAATAAAAATACAGCCTGTTTACTCAAACAGGCTGCATATATCTTCTATATCATAAAAGGTTTTGTATGCACGCTCGCGCGTGATACCATTTGGTTTTATCAGATCCACCACCATGACCGTACATAGCCCTGCCCGGCTGGCAGATATGATACCATTCACAGAGTCCTCAACGGCCACCGCTTCGTCCGGGTTTACGCCCAGCTTCCCGCAGGCCTTCAGATATATATCAGGCTCCGGCTTTCCGTGGGTGATCTCGTCTCCGCATACCTTTTCATCGAAGTATCCGGCTATTCCAACGCTATCAAGTCTCTGCTGCGCCCTCGTCCTCGCAGTGGAGGTTGCAAGTGCTATCTTCACGCCGTGTTCTTTTAAGAATCTCAGCGTGTCCTCGACATGTGGCTTTATGTCTATTCCATACTTTTCCACATGTTCATCGAACAGATCCATTGTTCTCTGTCTGAACGCAAGATAATCAAAATCTTCGCCCATTATTTCCTTAAACACCCGGGCGTTGGAGGTCTTGTTGCCTCCAGCCACCCGGTCACATACATTTTCCATCTGTGCCTCAGAAATCCCTATGCTCATGCCGTTTTCCTTCCAGCACTTCCTGTATATCTTCTCCGTGTCTACCAACACGCCGTCCATATCAAATACAACTGCCCTGTACATAGCACTTTCTCCTACATTAAGCAGCGGCGTTTTTCTTTCTTCTTCTGCCAGCTATGATGATGAATGCAAGCAATGCAAGAAGCAGGATCGCTGCGATTATTATTATGATCAGCACAACCGGTGACATCTTTTCGCTGAGCTTGAAGGTGAATACCTCTCCGGTCTCTCTGTCATATGTTGTCGCTATATTACCGGCCTTATCCTGGGCTGTTACCTCAACCGTGTATGTATCATACTGATCTACCTGCATCTCATACTTGTTATCTGCCTGATAGCTTGCAGGATCTATGGTATTGCCATTTATAACGATGGATGTGATCTCGTCTTCCTCATTCTCAAGACCTATCGTCATGTTGAATGGCTCTCTGAGAGTCTCTCCATCCTCAACACCTGTTATGATGATTCGTGGTGCAGTACCATCATACGTATAATCAAATTCCTGTGTTGCCGTGTGTCCAACCTTGTCAGTTACTGTAAGTGTTATCTTGTGATATCCGTCTGTCATATCTGAGAAATCGATAAGATTTACTCCGTCTATCTTGGCGTCAACCGAGAAGTCTGAAGTATCACTTACATCCCACAGTGCTTCGTAGCCCTTGTCTCGTATATCAGCAAAATCTGATGCATTGAGAAGCAGTGTTCCGTCATCGCTTGCAATGCTCTTGCTCATGAATCCGGCAAGTGTCGATGTAGCCTTGAGCTCAGGTGGTGTGTTATCGACTGTGAATACCAGGCTGTAATCATCAGCCTTATTTCCCAGTTCATCCTGCGCTGTTATTGACACCTCGTATACACCATCCTCAGAGAATCTCTGGCTTCCTGTGCTGAGCTCTGAAGAATTGCTGTAATTTGTAAAGTATGATGATGACACATCCTTGCTGTCCTTCTTCACGGTTATCTTCACATCATCTGTTGAGAAGAATGACTCCTGAACGCTCAGTGACATATCAACATAGTTCGGTGCGGAAGAATCCATACTTCCTATTGGGTCGTAATTCTTTACTTCCTTGTTGTCCTTATCCACTGCACTCACCTTTACAACAGGTGCCTTTGAGTCAACCTTGAAGGTCTTGGTCTGGCTGGCTGCCACATTTCCTGCAAGATCTCTTGCATTTGCTGTGATCGTGTACTCGCCATCCTCTGTAAAGTTGTAAGTTGCGGTATGTGGATTGCTTCCTGAGAAGCTGCTTGTTCCCAGCGTAGCGATATTCGATGCCGCTGTTCCGTCCGTCTTTCTGGTTATTGTCACGTTAAATGCATCTGCGGCAAGATTGTTGTTCTCATATGCAAATGAGAATGCCTCATCTATGCTGATGGTTGCATTTACCGCCGTTGTCTGTCTGTCGTTCATTCCTGAAATCGATATAACCGGTGCAGTCTTATCGATTCTGAACTTCACTGTTCTGGTCACAGCCTTGTTGCCCGCCTTATCCTCTGCGGACACGGTGACTGTGTAATCGCCCTGGGCGTCAAATGTCACACCGCTGAGTACCTCTCTGACTGTGCTGACTCCATCGCCCTTTGTTCCCCAGGTAACATTCTTTCTGATATCTCTGTTCTCTACAACAGATCCACCCTCATTTGTTCTGACTACATGAATGGTGTACTTTCCACCTCTCATGTTATCTGTAAGTGTTACAGGGACTGTCACATCTCTGTTGTTTATAGTGTTGACATTTCCAAGCTGTATCTCAGGCTTGTGCTTGTCTATGTAGAAATGGGTTCCTGTTGTTCCTTCATTTCCACACTTGTCGGTAACGGTCATGGTGAGATCATACTCACCTTCCTTATCATATGTGTACTTCTTGCCCCATGTTCCGCCGTTACTCTTTATATAGAAGTATTGCGGATTCTCATCCACTGCTGCTTTTCCATCATTCTCTGTGATAATAGTGTTCTGAAGCGACTTGAACTGTTCCTCCACACCAACTCTGAATGATATTGAAGTCTTGAAGTAATTGTTATTATCCAGTCTGTACTCAGGATCATCGTCCACATACACAAGTGGCTCTGTGGTGTCGACGTAATAATTCTTTGTCTTGAGAGCACTTGTGCCCTCCTGAACACCGAACGCCTCGTCTGCTGCCGGCTTCAGTGCATTGCCGGAATTATCGGCTCCCTCAACTGTGAAATAATATACAGTTGCCTTGCCGCCCTTGGCTGTCATCTTATATGCTGCAGTGGTCTTGCCATCTGCTGTCTGGAACGGAACTGTGGTCTCTGACCAGTTTGAATCACTGTAGGTCTTGTAGTACACCTTAAGCGTCGCATTCTGTGTATCCATTCCATAATCGTCTTCTATGCCAAATGTAATAGTTCTGCTCCTGTTAAGGAATCTGCTGCTTCCACCGGACACAACTGATATCTCAGGGCTCTTCTTATCTATTACAAATGAAGTTGTTGCCTTACCCGACTCATTGCCAACCTCATCGACAGCAACGATCGTGATATTATAAAGTCCAGGCTCTCTGAATGTTGTGGACTTTGCTGCATTTGCAGTGTAATCCGCATCCAGCTCATACTTGCTTATGCTCTTGCCATCGCGTGTTCCTGTCACAACGAACTTCTCCACGAAGTAATTGTCAGTTCCCCTTGCTGTTATGGTCACATTGCTGTTATTCCAGTAATTTATCAGCTTTCCGCCGGCAGTTCCATCTATTGACACTGATGGCTTGACGGTATCAACTATCAGGTGTATCTCCTGACTGGCCTTGCTCTCGTTTCCTGCTCTGTCCTTCAGCTTAACAGTCATCGTGTACTCTGTATTTTCATCTGTTATGCCAAGGGCCTTTGCATCCAGTGTCTTTTCTATATCATTTCCTGATACATTAATGCTTCCTGTAATGTCCTGTGATCCGGCTGTGCTGCTTCTGCCTACCGTATATGTAACCTTGCCATTGCTGTCATCGTTATCGGAACCAGAGACCTTGATCTTCACGTCACTCTTTGATCTGTAATAGAATGTCGATCCTGATTTGTATTTCTGGTTTGCACACTCCAGCTTCACATTTGCCGGTGCAGTCTTATCATAGTAAACCTTTATGCTCTGTACTTCTTTGAACTTCGTGTCAGCATTGTTCGGATCGTGTATTCTCGCCATGAGTGAGATCTCGTACACACCCTCATCTGGAAGCTCGTAGGATATGTTGACCGTATTCTTGTCATATGCAGCGGCAACTGTACCCTTTACCTCAACTGCCTTATCCTTCTTTCCTGCAAATGATGTTCTGGTGATCACCAGCTTTGCGTCATCTGCTGCAAGCTGGAAGCCTGATACTGCACCCTCTACAGTCAGAGTATCATCATTTCTCCAGAATATAGCGCCGTTGTCAGCATCTGTACCGTTCGCAGATAACTTCTCTCCTGAAAGGCCATCCACATTGACATACACATATGTGTTCGTCTCTGTCTTATTTCCAGCCTCGTCAGTTACCACAACTGTCAGGACATAACTTCCTGAACCATCTATGCTTATCTCTTTTCCGCTCTGCAGGCCATTGTCACCTGTAGATGTTGAATACCAGTTCTTGACTGATGTATATGATCCATTTGCATCTGCCTTCTTGAGTGAAGCGACCGCCGATGCAACACCTGATGTGGCATCGCTGTACTTTATATTAAGAACAGCTTCCTTTGCGTCTGTGACTGTGTACTGCTGATCATTGTTTGTCCTGTCTGTTCCGGCGTTGTCCGTAACCTTTACAACAGGTGCTGTATTATCCACCTTGACTACAGTCTCTATCCTGCCCTCTATTCCGGCGAAGTCATTTGCCGCAAATGTGATGGTATGCTCTCCATCAGCCAGATATATGTCTGACTTTGTTGAATCCTTGACATCTCCACCGCTCACGCGGACATCGCTGCTGTATGTGAACTTGTTTCCTTTTTCAAGGATCGTTTCCTTCTTGCCATCCACGCTGTATGACACGGTGTCTATGTAAGAATACTCTCCAGTTGCCTTCACTGTCAGCTTTGTGGATTTCACATAGCTTGTGGAACCGCCTGTAACTGTGAGTTCAGGCTTTCCTTCCTTTACAAATACAATGTCGCCATCCTCATCTGCGCCGACTGAGTTATTGCCAAACTCGTTCTCCTTGGCGTAAATGACAAGCTTCTTTGCATTGTCTGCATTGTCCTTCTTGAACCACTGTGCACTTATCTCGAATTCATATTCATATCCGCCGGACACAGCCTTTTTGCCTGTGCACTCCACTGCTGAGGCTGCACCCGTAAGCTTGTAGTACAGGCTCACGTCATCTATCTCAGTGTTATCACTGCCGGCTGTAACCTTCTTCACCTGTACAGTGAACTTATAAGCATCATCTACCTTGAGCTGAGGGAATCTGTAATCCACTCCGTTCTTCTGTATGATCTCAGGGGTAACACTTGTTATGACAGGAGCTCCGTTGAGCTTCTTGACGATAACACTGGTCTCCTCTGACTTGTTTCCTGCAACATCGACCGCTCTGAACTTGTATGCTCCACTCTTATCAGGTGCAACAAACTGGGATGTGCTCTCAGTCTTGCTCCAGGTCTTTCCATTGTCTGATGAATACTCCACATAGTCTATTCCTGTGGCATTTTCCTCTGCTGCATCTGTGGTATCCTTGGCGTCTATCACAAATGTTCTGTCGGCATCACTGCTTGTGAGGTTCAGGAGATAATAGCAATCGCTCACCTTGTTGTGAAGATTGTAGTTATCATCAGCCTCAACCGATATTGTAGGTGCCTGCTTATCCACGGCAACCTTTATGGTTCCAAGCAGCTCGAAATCACCGCTCTCATCAGTACCTGTATAATAGTAAATAGCTATCTTCTGTACTGCTGTGTCATTCTTCAGCTCATACACATTATCAAATGTGACAAGCTTTCCTGCTGCATCTGTGGCTGTAGCGATCTTATCGTCCGCTGTAGCTCCTTTGTAAACAGCCACTCCCAACTTGCTGCTGTCGATTCCGTCAACTTTGTCGGACTTGATCTTGAACTTTATTGCCTTGTCAAAATCCTTGAAGCCATACACCATATCCGCCTTATCGCCCTTTACAATGGCCGTTACATCTATGGTCTGTGTATCTTCCTCCTCCGCAAACAAATGAAAATGTGAATCGATCGCCACAAGAGTGAGTGTCATAACTACCGCCATCGTAAGCGCGATCAGTCGATGCAAAAGTGATTTATTCTGCATAACCTTTTTCATGTCCCTCTCCTCCTATATCTCTTCATCGGAATGTACTATAATTACATTCTTTATCATTCTTACCGAGCTCGCTGCGCGTCCTCCCTGAAGAACGGCTGTGGAATCATCTGCGTCATCGCTTCTAAGTACGTCCGTTGCTTCCTCGTCTGCGTCATCGCTTCTGAGTATGTCCGTTGCTTCCTCGTCTGCCTCATCACTTCTGAGTATGTCCGTTGCTTCCTCGTCCGCCTCATCACTTCTGAGTATGTCCGTTGCTTCCTCGTCTGCCTCGTCATTTCTGAGTACATCCGTTGCTTCCTCATCCGCATCTTCTCTGAGGATGTCTGTCGCCTCCTCAAAGCTGCTGCCATTTATGTCAAGATTCTCTTCGTCTTCCCTCAGAATATCTGTTGCCTCCTCGGCATCATCGCGGAGAATATCAGTTGCAGTCTCGCCTTCATCCTCCAGTCTCTTTTTCCCGAGATCAGCTATCGCTTTCTCGTAATTTGCCATTCCCTTCTCAGAATGTTTTTCGGCTGCAGTTGACTTTACATCCCTTACCGAAATTCTGGATGTATGGTTCTTGATCGCCTCCTGTTTGGAGGCACCGCCTCCCTGTACACTCTCATAGCCCTTCTCCTTGATCTCATCGATCTTCTTACGGGCTGTTGAGCCTGTGGCAATTCCCACCGCCTTCGGTATCTTTAACACGAAGAACAGTACCACCGCCACAATAGCGAATACGATCGCAAGTGCCAGGCCGCCATATAACATTACATTATAAACTGTTGCCATAACCTTTCACTCCTCCCTTACTCGCTCGTTGACCTTGAACTGCCATTTACTATGCTCTTAACTGTCAGGTCATTGGATAACGACTGCCATCCCTGCTTAAGACCATTTGCAAGTGCCGGAACTTTGTTACCGTTCTCGTACACTTTCCTCACAGCCCTTGTGGCACTGGCATTCCATGCTGCCGAATCGCTTCCAAATTTATTCGAATATCTATCGACCAGATAACTCAGATGGCTTACGTACACGACCGCTGCGTTGTCATCGGTTCCAAGTGTAGTCTCAGCGTTGCCATATATTCTCTCTGCCTCATCATAGTAGCTGTCATCGCCGCTGTTCTCTGCCATCTTGATATAAGTCTCAGCCTCGTTCACCGAGTATTCTGAATATGCTTTCTTGGATGTCTCTGTCGCATTCTCGCCCTCTATATCCAGACTGTTCAGATAAAGCGCTGCACTGTTCGCCGCAGAGTTGTAATAATGTAACTGCTGGCCCGCATCATCCGCATTCTCGGCAAGTTCTGTATATACCGAGTACATAACTCCTGAATACTGGCCATTGTAGTATTTTACGCCTCTGTCCGCCGGGAACTGGCTGTTCAGCACCTCTGCGTTGTCGTCCAGGTTCTTCATCGCCTCATCCATCAGCACCTCTATTCTGTTCGCAAGCTCCGGATCATTGGATATCTCGCCAAGATATATGTAAGCTATGTTGAGGTAATTGGTGTATTTGTCAGGATTGGTGTCATCTATGTTGTCACTGTTGTAATCCTGGAATGCAAATATATTTTCCTTGTTCGTATCAAAGCTTGCAGACTTGTTTATCTTGCTGTCACATATCGCAGCGTAATACTTTGCCTGCTTTGCCTGATCCGGGAAGTCCTTGCTCTCATCAACCATATTGAAATATTTCTTGGCCGCACTGTAGTCCTTGACCTCGTCGTAATACAACATGGCTATCTTGAACTTTACGTCGTCCTTTATCTCGTCCTTGTTCTTAAGTGCAAGTCTTATTCCCTTTTCTGCCGCCGTCTCGGTGTTGGCCGAAGTGTTTCCATCGTCCTCTGTATAATAGTAAGCATATGTCTCCATATAGCCTATATAGGCATCCGATGCGGTTGGGTCTATGTCGACAGCCGCCTTATAGCACTCAAATGCCTTGTTGTAATCGCCCTCGTCGACTGCATCCCTCGCCTCGTTGACCTTGTTGTTGTAATCAAGATCCTTGAGCTGGCCTTTCTTTACTCCGCCTATCACAGCACAACACGCTGAGAGTATCGATAATCCCGCAACCACTGAGAACGCTGCTATCTTATGCTTTGCCTTTGCCTTGTATGCATCGTCGAGCTCGTTGTAGTGATCCAGCGCATACAGCAGTTCTGAACAAGACTGATATCTGTCCTCAGGACTCGGCTGACAGCACGTCTGTATAATTCTCTCAAATCCTGATGAGAGCATCGGATTCCACTGTCTGATAGGCTTTATCTCGTAAGGAGGCTCACATGGATTCTTGCCGGTAACAAGGTGATAGAGCGTTGCTCCCAGATTGTAAATATCTGTTCTTGCATCCGTGTTGTAGATTCCATGTCCCTGCGCATCACCGAACTGCTCCGGTGCCGCATAGCCTCTTGTTCCAAGAGCCGTGGTATCCGCATTGTTCTCCACTATGTATTCCTTAGCCGTTCCAAAGTCGATAAGCTTTACCGAGCCATCCGGCTTCAGCATGACATTTGAAGGCTTCATATCTCTGTATATGATCGGCGGATTCATGGAATGCAGGTAGTCAAGTGCACTGGCAAGCGCCCTGCCCCATTCGATTACCTTTTCCTGTGGCTGTGCTCCCTCCGCCTTGAGCACATCGCTGAGTGGACGTCCTTCTACGAAGTCCATGACAACGTAGATCGTGCCATTCTCATTGATGATATCAACGATTCGTGGCAGTACCGGATGATCCACATCCTTGAGGATATTTGCTTCTCGCTCCAATCCCTTTAAGAGTGTGGCTGTACTCTTGGAGCCATCATTCTTGATCTCCTTTACAGCCCACTGTTTATTAAGTCGGTTATCCATGGCAAGATAAACTATTGACATACCACCCTGACCGACTTTTTTAAGTATTTCGTATTTTCCGTCTAATACCGTTCCTAACTCTGTCATATATCGATCCCCATTACTCCGATTTAATAAGCACTACTGTTACATTATCCGTTTCTTTTCTGTACTTCACAAGCTCTGTGAGGAACTCACAGCCCTCCTTCATCTTCGCCTCGTCGACGCATGTTCCCGGGCCAAGTCTCTCTATCATCTCCTGAGGCGTTATCTTATGTCTGAATCCATCAGAACACAGCATGTAATGCGCTCCGGGAGCTGCCTGCCCAACTACGAAATCCGGTTCCACCACAGGTGAAGCTCCGATACACTGGAGAAGCACGCTTCGTCTGCTGTCCGTCTCCGCCTGCTCCGGTGTAAGTCTTCCCGCTGCGATCTCCCTTGCAACAAGCGTCTGATCTGCGGTGAGCTGCCTTATCCCTGAAGTGATCTCATACACTCGGCTGTCTCCAACATGGAGAATGTAGTACATTTCTCTGTATATGAGGATCGCAGAAATGGTCGTACCAAGCATAAATCCATTCTGCTCGCCATACGCCTTGATCTTCTCATTCTGCTCCACGGCAAGTCTTATCCACTGGTATCTCAGCAGCTCTTCACTAAAGCTGTTGTTGTCAACCATCTCAACAAACTGTGTGTCAAACCAGTTGCAGAAAGCTGTTATGACTTCCTTGCTGGCAACCTCTCCCTTTGCCAGACCTCCCATGCCATCACATACGAGGGAGAACACGACCTGTCCATTTGGAGTATCCGCTATCTTGATCGCCAGCGAATCCTGATTTGTCTTTTTCTTTATTCCTACGTCTGTATTGTATACTGCGCTAAACCCCATATACATTCCTCCCAATATTTATGTCTCAACTCTCGTTGCGGATATTCTATCTAATGTGATAGACAAGCTCCTCGTCCCCGAGTATAACGATCGCATTGTTCGTCAGGAACTTTTCTTCGCCCGCCTTCAATTCCTCTCCGTTCACAAATGTACCATTTGTAGACTTGTTATCGCTGATGAAGCACACGCCATTTCTCTTGGTGATAACACAATGAACTCTGCTTATAGCTGAATTGTCAGTAATCGCATAGTCCACAAGTCTTGCCTTATGTCCGATCTTGAACTCTGCCTTGTCCAAGCTTATTCTCTCGCCCGTCTTCACCCTAAGGAAATATGGTGCCGGTGCTCCATCAAATGGATTGCCCTGCACTGGCTGTGCCTGTGGCATCGGCGGTGTCTGTGGCATTGGTGGTACCGGCTGCATCTGTGGCATTGGCGGTACCGGCTGCATCTGTGGGTTCTGCGGCATCTCTGGCATTGGCGGTACCGGCTGTCCCTGTGGGTTCTGCGGCATCTCTGGCATCTGGTGTGCCTGTGGCATTGGTGGCATTGGCGGAATCGGTCTTCCTCCAAATGGGTTGCCCTGCATTAGAGGTATTGGCTTTATCTCCTGTGGCTGTGTTTCAACCGGCTCTGCTGGCTCAGGCTTGACATCCTGTGCTTCTGTCTCAGCCGGCTCTACTGCCTCTGGCTTGACATCCTGCGGCTCTGCCTCAACAGGAGGCTCTACAATCTCCGGCTTGGCATCCTGTGCTTCTGCTTCAACCGTCTCAACATTCTCCGGTTTATCCCCCTGCGGCTGTGCTCCAGCCATCTCAGGCTTAACCGGCTCCTCCATCGGCGGCACGCCTACCGGTGGCATTCCATTTGATCCCATTGGACCGTTTGGTATTGGGCCATTCGGTCCCATTGGCGGCATGCCCATCGGTGGCATTCCGTTTGGTGCCTGGCCATTCGGTCCCATTGGCGGCATGCCCATCGGTGGCATTCCGTTTGGTGCCTGGCCATTCGGTCCCATTGGCGGCATGCCCATCGGTGGCATTCCGTTCGGTGCCTGTCCACTCGGCCCCATTGGCGGCATGCCCATCGGTGGCATTCCGTTTGGCACCTGGCCATTTGGTCCCATTGAGCCGTTTGGCATCGGACCGTTTGGTTCCATCGGCATCATGCCCATTGGCGGCATTCCGTTCGGAACCTTGCCATTCGGCATCTGACCATTTGATCCCATCGGGCCGTTCGGTCCCATCGGTGGCATGCCCATCGGTGGCATTCCGTTTGGCATCTGGCCGTTTGGTCCCATCGGCTGTGCATATCCATTCATTCTCGCATTATTTCTCATAACCTCGAGTCTGCTCACCTTAGGTGACTCACCTCGAAGTATGTGGCTGTTGCCACCCTTTGGAGCATTTGTGGAAAGCTCCTTCATCCTGTCTATCTCAGCAGCGTCTATGCCTGCTTCTGCAAGCATCGCCTTAACCTCGTTCTTCATGTCCGAGTTTGAAAATGTACCTCTCATATTCGCACAGTTTATAAGGCGTGCTACGTAATTGTCATTGTCATTCTCTGAGTATCTCGCATCAACTATCACCGACTTCACAAATGCTCTGACATCGTTGAGATCTGTCACTTCCTTCTGTACCGGAGCGACAATAAAGCAGACATCGTATGTCTCAGGCGATACAAATACACACTGCTCGTCCCTTGCAACATAGCTGAGCGAAACCATATTCTTACCAAACATCTCCAGTGCATGCAGAATGTTGTACAGAAGTGTGAGTATCTCCTTCTTGTTCATCTCCTGTCTCAGTATCTCCGCAAGAGGTTTCTTGTCATCGATCTGATAATTGAACACCCTGACTCCGGCATTCTCCTGCATGTCACACGGTGCCATCTCAGGCATAGATCCGCTTCTGCTCATATCATACACTTTAGCATCTATCACATCACTGATATCCAGACTGTAACTCACTCTGTAAGTTTCCCCCGCCGGAACTACAACAACCTTTTCTCTGTTCATTTTTTCAATCCCTTTCGTCTAAATCCGCATATTTTCCGTCAAAAATTATTCCTTCATTCAAACACCAAAAGCAGGTATTGCTACCTGCTCTTGTCCCACATCGTGGGTGGTGTATATTAACTTAATTTGAAGATAAAGTCCTCTCCACCGATGCTTATCATGGCATCGTTTGAAAGCTTCTGCTCTGCATTCTCATCCAGGCGCGCTCCGTTGAGATATGTGCCATTTGTCGCCTTGTTATCCTTCAGATAACATCCATCCTCTCTCTGGTAGATGATGACATGTACCTTGCTGATGGCCCCATTACCACCGACATGGTAATCAACACCTCTTGCCGCCTTTCCTATCTTGAACACAGCCTTGTTTACCATAACTCGCTCGCCTGTGTTGACACGGACTATATATGGCATAGCCTTTGGAGCGTTCTTGTTAACCGCTGCCTTCTCAGGTTCGGTATCCTTAACTACGTTCATTCCTCCGGTCAGCTCAACAGTGCTTCCTGTGCCCTTCTGCTCAGGCTCCTCTGCCTTCACCTTCACCGGATCCATATTCGTCTCAGGCTCCGGCTGGTCACCGTCCATGAACTGTGGTGCAACTATCTGTTCTGTAGGGTTATCTATCTGAGCTTCCTCTGTCTCAGCAACCGCCTTCTGTATGATCTTCGCACGGTTGATCTTGATATTCTTAACAACAGGTGGATTATCCATAGGCTCGTCCGTAGATATCAGAACCGGCTTCTGCTCATCCTTCTTGTCAAGCTCAACCTCCGTAACTCCATCGGCAGCCTTTGCAACCTCTGTAAGTCCTGATGGCTCATGTACTGCCATATCTGATGTGAGAGCCTCTGTCATGCCCTCCTCATCGTCCTCTTCTTCCTCATCAAGGCTCTCATCTAACTCGAGCTCCTCAAGAACGCTGTCATCAAATACCGACATATCTATCTCGCTTGATACATTCTCTTTCTTCGTCTCATCCGAATCAAGATCAAGATCCTTGAATATCGCATTCGCTGCGGCCGCCTCGTCGCTGATCTCCTCTACCTCATCAAGCTCATCTTCCTCATCATCGCCAAATGACACGTCCTCAAACTCAGGCAGATCATCCATACTTGTATCAGATGCCGCCGTGTCAACTGAAGACTGTGAAACCGACATATCTGAGCCTATATCAACGAAGTTCTCCTCCACCTGCATTCCTGCAGACTCCATAAGCTCTGTGAGCTGTGCATAGAAGTTTCTCACTGTGAACTTATCCGCATTCAACAGATTGAGAAGCTTTGCCACATAGTTGCAATCCTCACTGTCATCATAAATAACGCTCGTCAGCAAGTCCTTTACGAACATCCTGAATTCGGCATTGATATTGGCTTCTGACTCAACTGGAACACATAACATTCCAACATCGTATGTAACCGGATTAACATATGTAAACTCCTTGTGAAGAACCACATATGATGCCGGTATTCCAAGATCACGTAAATTAACTATACCAGAAGCTACCCCTCTGATTATCCCCAATATCTTCTCAGCATTTACCGTATTCGAAAGGAGTGCGTCAACCGTTGTCCTGCCTGTAACGTTATATGTAAGATAATCGTTCTCATCATCCTCTTCATAAATGATATCAATGAGCTCAGGAATCCGGTTCTCCTCCAGATAATCCAATAACTCCTCGTCAAACTCACAATCATCATTCAGAATATATGACAAATATTTCTCAGAGCCGATATTTCTTACCTTGAAACTTATTTTCCTCATCAAATATTCCTCCTATCGCACCTCCATAAGCGCATAACTAGATGCATAAAAACCCAAAAGGGTACATACTCCTTTATTATATATAAAAAGTCTATATATCGCAAGCAGTTTATACCCTTTTAGATAATTTTCGCTATATAATTTTGTCTATATTTTTTTACTCTGAATCAGTGCTTTCATCGGAGCCATCTTCTGATCCATCACCCTCTGCAGCTTCCTTTTCCGCCTTGGCTGCATCAGCCTTTTCTATGTCAGCAAGATGTCCCTCGTATGTCTTATTAAAGATACATGCTCCCTGGCTCTCATCTGATGTCAGGTAGTAGTAGTAATCATGCTTAACCGCATTCAGGACACCCTCTATGGATGCCTCGCCCGGATTACATATAGGGCCGACAGGAAGTCCTGTGTACTTGTAGGTATTGTACGGTGAATCAACCTCCAGATCATCATATGACAGTTCTGCCTGATCATACTGACCGTCAGTCACAACATAGAGAACAGATGGATCTACCTGAAGAGGCATGTCATCATTCAATCTGTTGATAAATACTCCCGCAACCATCGCTCTGTCTGAATCCAGCTTACACTCCTTCTCAACTATGGAAGCCATGGTGAGAACCTCAAAATCTGTATATCCAAGCTCCTCTGCCTTCTTCCTGAAGTCATCTGTGTAAATGCTGTTAAACTTGTCTATCATGTCCTGTATGAGCTCCTTTGGAGTCATATCTGCATATATGTCGTAAGTAGCAGGGAACAGGAAGCCCTGTAATGCGTACTTGACTTCCGATGAAGGTATCTCAAACGGATACTCAAACTCTCCCGACTTGCACGCCTCAAGGAACTCCTTTGCAGAGCAGAAGCCCAGCTCCTCGCATCTGTCAGCGATCTGTTCAACCGTAAATCCCTCAGGAACTGTCAGTGTATATTTTACCTCTCTGGTCGACTCCACGTAACACAGAGTCTTTATCATATCCAATGTCGACATACCTGTTGTGAGTGTGTAAGTACCCGGCTGAAGACTGTGGCTGTACTGCGAGCCGGTCATTCTGAGCTGGAATGCAAGCTTATACTTTATAAGCCCCGCATCTTTAAGTATAGATGCTGCCTTCTTGACAGATGTATCCTCAGGTATGGTAACCTCGATCTTCTCTCCGCCGCCGGCACTGTAGGTGCCCTCGTATTCCTGCATAAATCCGGTATACGTCTCCTTAACCTTGTATACCCCGAACAGCACCAGACATACCGCCAGCGCTATTATAATAACGGGTCTTGCTATGTTTCTCCAATCCATCTCTTTCTCCTTCTGTATCTGCAAATTTCATTTGCCTGTTCTGTTAACTGATGTTATCATTACCCTATCTTATACCAAGAAAGGAATGATATACATGGCAAATCCAATAGTTACTATCACTATGGAAAATGGCGATGTCATGAAAGCAGAACTCTATCCTGACATTGCTCCAAACACTGTAAACAACTTCATCTCACTGATCAAGAAAGGCTTCTATGACGGAATAATCTTCCATCGTGTAATAAAAGGCTTCATGATACAGGGTGGAGACCCTCAGGGAATCGGCATCGGCGGTCCTGGATACTCAATCAAAGGTGAATTCTCACAGAACGGATTCAAGAACGATCTGGCCCACACTCCCGGAGTGCTGTCAATGGCCCGTTCCATGATGCCTGACTCAGCAGGTTCACAGTTCTTTATCATGCATAAGACATCTCCTCATCTGGACGGTGCTTACGCTGCCTTCGGTAAGGTTATCGAGGGACTTGACATCGTAGACAAGATCGCAAATGTGCCAACTGACTACAATGACAAACCTCGTCAGGAACAGAAGATGAAGACTGTAACAGTCGAGACCTTCGGTGTTGATTATCCTGAACCTGTAAAGGCTTAATCGAAGTTATTATAAACCATATACAGGAATTTGAAAACAGAAAACCTGTTTATTAAACAAATTTAAAGGGAGAGCAGTACAGATGTCTTTTTGCATCTGCAACGCTCTCCCTTTATTATAGTTCACAGCCTCACAATATATCCTTCCTGTCAAAATACATAAGTCCACCGATCAAAGATATCAGGATCATTCCTGCCGAAAGCACCAGTCCACTGGCCGGATTAACACCATCCGCCTCTATATACGATGCCCTCTGCCACATGGTATAGTTTCCCGGCAGATACCACACTGTATAGTAGGCCGACAATACATACATAGCACATACTCCGGCAAAGCTGACTACAGGTGTAATAAGAAATCCAGCCAATATCTGAACCTGACTGACCGCAACAGACACCAATACCGGCAGTAATATGGTCACACAAAGCACATCCCACGTACCCATACTCACTGTCGAAGTGGTATACAGACGCACTGCCAATCCAGGGGTTACTCCCCATCTCATATCAGCACCATATAAAGCTGCTGTTACACATATTCCACCAATGCACACAGCATAATACAACACCACAGTCACAATGCAGTAAATAAATTTACTTATCCACCACTTACTTCTGCTCCCAACGGCTATAAACAATACCCTTCCATTCGAGTGAAAATCATCACTTGCATAATATGCAAGCAGATACGCAAGCCCGATCTGAAATGCAAACCAGTATATTGGTATCTGGAAATACTCCTTTGGATCAAAATAGTACACACTCATCCCTTTGGTAGCAAACAATATGTAATCTGCAAGTGTACCGTTTGTAAACAACGCATTTCGATCCACGAGATCATTGAGATATGAATGTAATTCCCTTGTCTGTGATACAGCAAATAATAAAGGTATGATAAACAGAAAACTTCTTCTCAATATACCATTTGTTGTATCTCTTCCAAGAAGTCTCAGAGTTTTCATTCCCCGATCACCTCGCATCCCGCAACCGTACCGTTTTTGATCTCATATATTATGTCACACAGAAATTCCAGTTCTTCCCTGTCATGGCACGCAATTACTATTAGCTTTCCCTCGTCACGCAGCTTCAGAAGTTCGGTTTTTATGCTCATCACCGTCTGCTCATCAAGTGCATTTATCGGTTCATCCAGAATTATCAGATCCGGTTCTCCCATAATTGCATTTGCTATTCCAAGCTTCTGTTTCATTCCAAGCGAATATTTACGGTATGTCCTTCCATCATCGGGATCAAGTCCGACCCTCTCTATCGCATTCCTCACCTCTTCATCGCTTATATTTCCCATAAGCTTTGACAGCATACGAAGGTTTTCATATCCCGTACACTGCGGAAGAAATGAAGGGTTCTCTATCAAAACTCCAACGCTTCGCGGAAACTTTATATCATGGTGCAAAACCTCACCATCAATAATGACCTTGCCGCTGTCCGGTATGAGCAAGCCACAAAGAGCTCTCATTATCATGGTCTTGCCACACCCGTTTTTTCCCCTGAGTCCATACACTTTCCCGGGCTCCATCTGCATATTAACATTATCAAGTATGAGCGTGCCTTTTATCTTCTTACTGAGTCCCTCTATTATTATCTCTTTCACAGAATATCTCTCCTCCTATGCCATATATATATCAATGCAAGTGGAACTGCGCATACCACAACATACATTGTCACTATCTGATATCTATATGTAACTACATTTTGAATAGGATTTATCATTGCCATAGCCGACCATGTACCGATTCCGGTTCCTTCAAATATAACTCCCGTAAACACATACAGTGCAAATGGTGCCATTATTGTGGAAAATCTGCTTCCGCACCATCTGGCAAAACACATTGCCACCAGCCCGGCAATACCGCCGAACAAAGCATCAAGCACAATAAACACCAGCGCATAGCATAACGGGTGCTCTGCAAACAGCCTTGGAAACATATTGCAGTCTATAATACCCGTATACAGGAATGTCAACTTATCCGGTTTTTTATTTGGGTATAGCCCGGCACATATGAACAGATCTATCAAAAGGGGAATGGCTGTCGCAGCAGCTCCCGAAGCCACCACAGCGAGCTCCTTTGCCAGCATATACTTTATGCGCGATGTCCTGATACATATATTCCGTTCATATCCACTTTTTATGTCCTGATAACATGTACCAGCATATGGCAGACAGGCCAGCAGGGGAAGCAATACATAGAACAGACTATTATAAGCAAAGTGATAATCAGTCCCCAGCCATATCTGGATCAGTGCGCAATCCGCTTTATGACCATACTGTTTTAAGTAGAGTACAATATCCGCCAATCCTATCAGTGTTCCAATCGCAACACTTACAGCAAGCCATATATTCTTAAATGCCCTTCGCATTTCAAACTTAAATATATTCATATCATTCACCAATTTATTCCATATCCAATTTCATCCTGATCTTCACCGGCTCAAGCACCGGCACATAATAAAATGTCTCCTCATCCATATGTCCCCATGTCTTATCTCCAAATGATACCCGGGCCGCTTTAGTTACATACCATATATTCTGATCTGCACCGGATTTCAGCTCATTATCTGAAAACACATTGATATCCTGCATATCATAGGGATTCACGGAGCTGCACCATGTAGCAGATTCAAATCCACAGGATGTCATATCCATCACCGCATCCCATGAAATAGATTCATTTGTATTGTTCTCTATATTGAGACAGGCGCATACAAATCTGTCTTCCGAACTAAGTGTCTCCACGTTATCCACTCCAAAACGGGTCTTATAATCATCTATACTGTATATATGTGCCTCTACACATCTGATGACCAGACCATCACATTCTATTGCTTCTCCCGCTTCAACGACCTGCGTATTGTCAATGTATCCGTGGTTTATACTGTATATTCTGCCGCACCAGAATATGGCTGCACATATAACCACCACCACTACAATGACTCCAATATATCTCTTCATGCGTCCTCCCATTACTGATCATCTGTTTCCGTCTTCGGAAGCGAATCTATATCAACATAATCTGGTAGTTTTGCCGGATCATATGAGAAGTTTCCTGTAATAGGCTTTCCATAATAGTGTTTCTCATTTTCGCCAAACTCCTGCGGTACCGCCAAACCAATTGTACATTCCATGCTCTCATGTCCATTCAGCCTGAAGAAATAGTACCTCATCGCTCTTTCATCCCCATCTGTATAAATTGACTTATCATAGTAACACAAAACTTCGTTGTAGCTTATCTCACTCGCCTCAGGAGAGTCATATACAACATAATACGGAAATACATCCTCTACATCTGCGTTTCCCATATTGGTCAATTTGCACTTGATAAAATAAAATTTTCTAGGTTTAACCTTAGTGTATGTGTACTTATCTATCACATTTTTATTTCTATCTATAATTTCTTCGGACTCTTCTGCCGTATACGCATCATAATCTGATAATTGTAGATCCTTCACCTCAGGAGCCTCCTCATAGATTGAATCCCAATCTATAATATCCTCAGTTTCTTCAGGGTCCGGCAGGGTCTGATCCCGGAAATATTCAACCGGATATCTGTTTTCCGTGGAAATTTCAGATCCCTCTATGACATCTGCTGACAACATCTCTATCTTTATAGCTCCAACCATCAAAACATTATCTCCTACCCCCTCAGCCACGCTTTTTTCTGAAGTCGTTGAGGTTTCACTACTTGCATTTGTAGTAGTCTTCATAGTCGTGCCTGACCTTTCCTCAGGAGTTTCTTTGTTTTTCTGAAGCATATATGCTGAAGTTCCTCCCGTTGCCATAATCAATACGCATATTATTACTGCTGCCAGATACCTTTTCTTCATAATCTTGTATTCCTCCTCATGATCCTGCCTTCACCCGCTTCACTTTATCAATAGACCAGCCTCTGATCAATCATATACAGTGTAATTTCTTGTTGAATCAGGGCTCCACCATCCTATTACTCATACCCCAGTCCTCCTTCCATATTGGTTTATGCACTTTGTATGCTAACATCATTCGATACCACCCAACCAAAATCGTCTGTGAATGGTCAAAAAAAGCAGGTGAATGAAATGTATCTACCATTCACCTGCTTTTTTCGACCATTCGCGGATTCTCTGTCTTTTCTGTCTATATCAGAGAGTATAATTTTATCAGCTTATAATTTTTGATTAAAAAGGAGTGCGTACCATGATCTTATCTGAGCAATTAAGCAAAAAGATTGTCAATATCATGTCAGATAACAACATAATAGATAGTCATTTGGATGCTGCATATATATACTGCATTGATTTCGCTTTGGATTTAGTATTGTTCAACTTAAGCATCATAATCATTGGTGCCTTAACCCATAACTTTATCCTATCTGTAATCTATGTAACCGTTCTTGTTCCAACAAAGATGCTAGCCGGTGGCGCACATGCTGGGAGCACATATGCATGCTGTTCTATATCATACTCTGTATATCTACTCTGTATGTTGTTATGCCGGTTGATTCCTGGTATTCCAATTTTGAACATATTAGTCTGTCTTGTTACCGGAATCGGTATATGTGCACTTTCCCCAGTTCCACACAAGAACAAGAAGCAAAGCTATCAAACAAAACACAAAATAAAAAAATATTGCTGCTTTTGCATAGGTATAATTTACATCCTTTTATCTGTTGTGTTATCATTTTGTTTATATAGATATGGAAATCTGATAATGCTTTGTCTCACTATAGTTTTTGTGAATCAGATTATTGGTCTATTTATAAATAGCGGAGGAAGAAAATGAGACTAAATATTGCTATATGCGATGACGATAAATCTTTTATGGAAAATCTGGAAAAAATGTTAATTTCATATTCCCTACAGTTTGACATAGATATCCACGTAGATAAATACCAAAATGGTTCTGCACTGTTGTCTGCATACGATTCTTCTCAGTCCTCACCATATCAGGTTTTAATGCTTGATATAGAAATGCCTGGTGAAAATGGTATATCGATAGCAGAAAAAATTAAACATACCAAAGATTTTGATGTATTGATAGTGTTTATCAGCAACTACCCAGAATATATGCTGGATTCATTTTCGGTTCATCCATATCATTTTTTACAAAAACCTATTAATTACACAACTTTAAATACACTCTTGGATGATATATATAATTATTATAAGAAAACCCATTCATTAGTCACGATCATCAGTGATTATGATACCGAACACACTATATACATAAAGAACATTTACTATATAGAATGTTCAGATTCATCCAGTAAAGCTCTGATTTTTCATATGAAAGATAATCAGATACGCACAACCGGCACTCTGAATTACTGGAATACCACACTTGCTGACAATTCATTTATTCTATGTTCCAGAAATACTTTGATAAATATACAGCACATTCACTTTATCAAAGATAACCAGATTATCCTTGAAAATGATGAAGTTGTTACTATGAGCAAACGCAACAGAAAGAAACTACTTGACTGTTTTCTTAACAAGATAGTTGCAATACATAACCATTGATTGTAGAGGGATTTTATGACTTACTTAATTAGCGCCGTAACCTATATTTTTGATATTTTTATCGTGTCTTCTTATCTCAAGAACATGTTAAAACACTTTAAAAAGAAATACTCAACTATATATATACTATGCCTCATATTAGTCGAGGTCATATTATATATAAATGAACTGTTATCATCCAGATACAATTCATTTTCTTCCGTGGTGATAACTCCTGCTCTCAGCATTTTGACAACATTTGCTCTCTGCTGTTTTTTCTCAAACTCCATAAAAGCAAGAATACTTACTGCTCTGTCTTTTCAGGTTCTTGTCTCACTTGGAGAATCATTCTTTACTTTTATAATTACTCATGTCAATCCTGACATTCTTGACATGACAAACAAAACTCTGTTGTACAGCATTATGAATCTCGGTTCAAAAGTAATGCTCTTTTTGCTCTGTCTTATTGTCACCATATTTTTTAGAAATCAGAAATACGATCATCCAACAGAATATAGTATCCTGTTATTTACAACTCCTATAATAACATTAGTCATATTTTCATTTACCCCTCTGCATTTCTTATCAGAGAACGATAATGTGTTTTTCTATGAAATGCTGTTTATATGCCTTTCTATGCTTAACATAGTTAATTATATTCTTATACAAAGGGCATTTATATCCACCGTAGTCAACTACACAAATATGAACATTCAACGTCAGCTTGACTTCCAAAAAGGAAAATTTGAACAACTAAGTGAATCCTACAGACAAAACAGAAGAATTATACACGATGTGAAAAAACACTACTTCTATATTCAGGAACAGATCAACAAGCAGCATTTTGACGACCTGAAAAATTACACCTCCACCGCAATCCAATCCATAGAGGATAACTATGCCAAGTATAATACCGGCAACCTGGTAATAGATTCATTCATAACAAACTATGACAATATTGCAACAAAAAATAACATTGCATTCTACGTAAGGCTAAATGTAGATTTTAACCGGGTTCCTACAAACGACTATGATCTGTGTATAATTTTAGGGAACCTGCTTGATAACTGTATTGCCGCATGTATAAAATGTAATAACAGCCGATATATAAATATAAGTATAGAAACTACTGACAACGATAAATTTGTTATACACTGTGAAAACCGGTCACCTGTTATTGATTCCACCGCAAGACAACACTCCATTGACCATGGTTTTGGTCTGAGCAATATAAGCCATACTGTTGAAAAGAATAATGGTTTTTTCGTATATCAGCAAAAGAATGATATTTTCTACACAGATATCATGATACCGATTATCGATGAGTCAAAAAGAGTATTCAAATCTGTCAACCACATATCCGTCCATCCTTCATCTCATATATCTCGTCACACAGATATTCCAGTTCCTCCCGGTCGTGGCAGGCAGTGATTATAAGACTTCCTCCATCACGCAGCTTCAGCAACTCCTTCTTTATGTTCTCTACAGACTCTTCATCAAGTGCGTTGATAGGTTCATCCAGCACTATGACATCCGGCTCTCCCATGATTGCATTTGCTATGCCAAGCTTCTGCTTCATTCCAAGGGAATACTTTCTGTATACCCTCTTATCATCCGGATCAAGACCTGTCCTCTCTATGGCATATCTGACATCGTCATCACTGATCCCTCCCATGAGCTTTGCCAGAAGCCTGAGGTTCCTGAAGCCTGTGTACTGAGGCAGGAATGACGGATTCTCTATCAGAGCACCTATACTCCGTGGAAACTTTATGTCCCTGTGAAGCTCCTCATCATCTATATATATGTGTCCTCCATCAGGTATGAGCAGACCACATATAGCTCTCATAAGCATTGTCTTACCACAGCCATTCTTTCCACGGAGTCCATATATCCTGCCCGGCGTCATGGTCAGACTGATATCATCAAGTATGACTGAACCCTTTATCTTCTTATTCAGATTTTCTATCCTTATCTCGCTCATATGTATTCTCCTATCAGATTATATCCTTATTATCAAAATACACGATTCCTCCTGCAAATGCAGTGATCAGCATACCAGCCGCAAGCACCACTCCACTCATGGGATTAACCCCATCTGCCACTACATATGACACTCTCTGCCACATCGTATAATTTCCCGACAGATACCATACAGTATAGTATGCCGACAGAACATACACTCCACACACCGCTGCAAAGCTGATGACCGGCGTGATTATAAAACCCGCCAGTACCTGAAGCTGGCTTATCCCCAGCGTTACCAGCATCGGTATAAATAATGTTATCAGAAGCAGATCTGCGGCACTAAAATTGTATGTCTGCGGAGGATACAGCCGTGTTGTCAGCGCCGCCGTCATATCCATGGTCATATCTGCCCCATATGCCGCCGCCATTAAATATATCGTCAGCACACATACAGCAAAATACATTACCACAGCCACCGTACAGTATATGAGCTTGCTGACCCACCAGCTTCTTCTGCTTCCGGACGCAAGGCACACCACTCTCGCATTTGCGGCAAAATCATCACTGGAATAATATGCCAGGAAATAGGCCAGGCCTATCTGGAACGCAAACCAGTATATCGGTATGTCAAATACGCTCCTTGGATCAAAGTAATACACCTCCATCCCCTTCATCGCAAACAGAAGATAGTCCGCAAATGTTCCGTTGGTCAACAGGATATTCCCATCTGCAAGCTCGATAAGATATGCGTGGAGCTCACGTGTCTGCGACACCGCAAACAGTAACGGCAGTATAAAAAGAACACATCTCCTTAATATTCCATTTTCCATATCTCTTCCGAGAAGTCTCAGAGTCCTCATTCCCGCATCACCTCATATCTGTCCACCACATACATTCCTTTTTTATCTGTATTTCCTTCTTTCATAGAATATCCCTTCTTCTGTGCCATATGTATATAAGAACGAGTGCCGCTGCACTCACCGCAGCATACATCGTCACCATCTGGTACCTGTATGTAACCACATTCTGCAGTGGATTGACCATCTGCATGGCTGACCAGGTTCCAATCCCACGTCCCTCAAACATCACACCGGTAAATACATACAATGCGAACGGAGCCATTATCGTTGAAAATCTGCTCCCGCACCACCTCGCAAAGCACATAGCCACAAGACCTGTTATCCCTCCAAACACTGCATCGAGCAGCGTAAACAGCAGCGCATAGCACACAGGATGCTCTGCAAATATTCTCGGGAACATGTGGCAGTCTATAATTCCTGCATACAAAAATGTCAGTTTTTCCGGTCTTTTATCCGGATATATCCCCGCAGCAATGAACATGGCTATGAGCAGCGGGCACGCCACGGCTGCCGCTCCCGAAGCCGCCACAGCCGCTTCCTTTGCAATCATATAGCTTAAGCGGGACGTCTTAATACATATACTGCTTTCATATCCGGTTTTTTGATCCTGATAACACGACCCCGCATACGGAAAACACGCAATCAGTGGCAGCAGTACGTAAAACAAACTGTTGTATGCAAACTGATAGTCTGTCCCGATCCATGTCTGGATCAAAGCCCTGCCTCTGTTAAATCCATACTGGCTGACATTAAGCCATATGTCCGCCAGCCCAATCAACGTTCCCAGAGCTATGCTTACTGCAAGCCACTTATTTCTGAACGCTCTGGTCATTTCAAATCTTAATACTCTCATATCTCAACACCACTTCATTCAATATCCAGTCTGATCATCAACTTATCAGGTTCAAGGGTGAGTACATAATAGAAGCTCTCCCGCTCCAGGTTATCCCACGTATCCCTGCTAAATGACACCCGCGCCAGACTTGTCACATACCATATATCCTGATTCATTCCGGGCTCCAGATCATTACTTGTAAACGTATTCAGTTCCCGGCCAGAATACAAATTCACCGAACTGCACCATGTCTGTGACTCAAAGCCACACTCAGTCGCCGCCATCACAGTATCCCAATCGATCGGTTCTTCAGTTGTATTATCTACATTCAGGCGTGTACAGATAAACCGATCCTCCGGGCTCAGCACATCCACACTGTCCACATTAAAACGTGCTTTATACTCATCTATACTGTATATGCGGGTCTCCCTGCATTTTATAAGCAATCCATCCACCGATACATTCTCAGCCGCTTCTACAACTCTGGTGTCATCACTGTACGCCCTGTTAACGCTGAATATTCTTCCGCACCACAAGGTGACTGCACACAAGCTCACAACACCCAATGCCATCAGAACACCTCTCCTCATGCATATACCTCCACAAAATCTGATTCCCACCTCATGGCTTGTCATCCGCTTCCGGCTTTGGGAGTGCATCCAGATCCACAAAATCCGGAAGATCCGCCGGATTGTACGTAAAATATCCTGTGATCACCTGTCCATAATAATATTTCACGCCATCCTCCGGCTCCTGTGGCACAACAAGTCCAATCGTACATTCCATTGTCTCGTGTCCTTCCAGTCTGTATAGATAGTACCAACTGGCTCTGTCATCGCCCTCTGTGTGGACTGATTTGTCAAAGTATACCATTCCTTCTACGAACGAAACCTCACTCTCATCGGGAATCCTCTCCACAATGTCGTATGGGAACACATTCTTCACAACCGCATCCCCGGTATTCGTCAGTCTGCACTTAATAAAATACAGCTTATTGGTCTTTACCACAGTCTGCGTATGCTTATCTATCACATCCTGATACTGTGCAGTTATCTCCTCACACTCCTCAGGAGTATACGCATCCCCTGCCGACTCCTGAAATTCCTTGTATCCCGGAGCCTCCTCATACAGAGCATCCCAGTCTGTTATCTCCTCCTCCGACTCAGGCTCCGGCAGAGTCTCACTGCGAAAATATTCAACCGGATATTTATCCTCTGTTGTTATCTCGTCACCTGTGTATACATCAGCCGACAGCAGCTCTATCTTCACCGCTCCTGACATCAGCACGTTATCACCCACACCTTCTTTTTCACTTATTTTCTCTCCGGTCTTGTTTCCCGAAGCTTCGCTGTCTGTCTCTTCAGATGCTGCCTCAGACGACTTCCTTAACGCTCTGTCCTCTGGGGTTTCCCGGTTTTTCTGGAGCACATACGCCGAAGCTGCCACTGCTGCCATGATCAGCACTGCTGCCACTGTCATCACAAGATATCTTTTCTTCTTCACTTCTACTCCTCCCAACTCTGCCTTTGCCATCCGTCTTATGTCACTGCTTTAATCAGTCATAAATAGTGTAATTTCTTGTGGAATCCGGACTCCACCAGCCCTTTGAATCAGTCTGTGCTTTGACTGTCCTGTGCATCCTCAAGCCTGCATAGGCATAGCCTTTCTCGTTTACCATGTTTGTGATACTCGCCTCAATTCCAAGCGGAATAATATGCGTATCAGATTTTACTATTGGGTTTGTCCCTTTTGATGAATGCGAGCCCATTACTGTGTAGCTGAGCTTTGGTCCTACTGTTGGATATACATAAACCTTTGTCTTATTATATTTACGTCTGTACGAACTATAACCATATCCGCTGTTATTGTTGCTAAAAGTAAACAGCTCGTTATCTGTATTAGAATATGATTCTTTGCATGTAACCACTGTACCTGCATTATTTGTATGTACATTCTCAGCCTTAGCCGGTGCTGCAATTCCCACTGTTCCTGACACCGCCATTGCGCCTGCAACAGCAAACATCGCAAGCTTTGATTTCATCGACTTCTTCATAACCTTTTGTCTCTCCTATTAATTATCTGCAACAACCATATCCATACAATATAGTTATTGTAAGATTTCACCCCAAGACTCACCGCTCCAATTATCAGCACACCTGCTATACCACGATCCTCATCGCTTCTGTATTTTCTGCCCAGCAGGATCTGTGTTAATAATATTCCCAGCTTGTTGTTTAGATTATCTATTCGACCACCTCCACTTTTCTTTTATCATACAACTACTTAGATTGCAATATATTTTACTTAATTTGTTATGAACGGTATCTATCATGTCATAAACGACAATTGACGCGGTATAAATTGGCTTTGTATAATGTTTCAAATATATTATCTTTATGGAGGTTGCCATGATACATCATATCGTAGACTCTTTTTGTTATATTATTGAAATTTTATATGATCTCATCATGCTCTCATCCATTGCCGGAGTACATATAAAAGAAATGCGACATCCTGTGATAAGTGCAATTTTATACTTTTGTTTGGGAACCTTTTTTTCATCCCTGTTTCCAGGTGCGCTTGGGTGGATCATCTTATGTTCACTAGCCTATTTAACGACTCTTTTTATCTTAAATACGACTATATTTAATTCTCTAATTGCCTTCGTCATATCACACACTTTTATCCTTCTTATTCAAAATTCTATAATTCTGTTATTTTACAGAGTAAATTTTAATAATCAGATAGCCTCCTCCATCGCAGGCTCCCTGATTACTTTTTCTATTGCTTGTGCTATATGCAGGCTACTTCCATTCCATAGCTTCTACTCTCAGTTGATTAATGGCAAATTTTTATCCAAGTACCTTGTAATACATGTTTTTCTGATAATCATGCTTGAGCTGGGACTGCGTAAATACAGCACATTTAACACAATCATATATATCCCCCTCATCTCATTTTTCACCGTGATAGTACTCATCACCGACATAGTAATCCTCAGCCAGCAACAGATCATCAGCAAGCAGCAGCACGATCTGACAAATTACAACATCTATCAGCCTATGATGGATGATCTGATTGAGGACGTCACGGGAAGGCAGCATGACTTTGACAATATATTGACCGGTATTCGAATGCTTCCATATACACACACCGACTACAGTTCATTAAAGGAGGCTCTTATCAGCAGTTCAGATGAGGTTATATCCGAATACAGAACCACCGAGCTTCTGAAAATCAACATGTTCGTGATCGCCGGGTTTATATACAGCAAACAAAAGCAGGCAGAAAAGGCGCACAAAAAGCTGAATATTGTCGTTCACAGCTATCTGCTCGAGAGCCGGATGCCTGAATATGAGCTGGTCAGGGTTCTGGGAATACTCATCGACAATGCACTGGAGGCCATATCTGAGCACGATAGTATGACTCTGCACCTGGATAGCCGTGACGGCAGGATCATCATCACCACTCTGAACAAAGGTCCTCTGCTAACACCCGAGATCAGAGCAAAGCTTTTCACGGCAGGCTATACCACCAAGACCTGTGATCGTCAGAAGCACGGTCTTGGTCTTTACAATCTCAGGCGTCTGGTATTTAAATATAATGGAAAAATATATCTGGAAAACGATTATCTTCTGGATGATACTCTGGTGCGTTTTGAAGTAATGGTTTAAAATACAACACATAGAAGGAAGGAGTCTTTTATAATGAGAGCTTTGGTAGTTGAAGACAATGTGGCACAATTAAATGGTCTGGCAGAAATAATAGAAGAAAGCTTCCCCGACATAGAATGTCTGAAGGCCGCCTGTTATGATGATGCTCTGGCTCTGGCAGATTCGCACAGCATCCAGCTTTTTCTGCTGGATATACAGCTTGGCGCCGACCCGGATAAGGACGGAATAAAGCTGGGAGAACAATTGCGAAGAAATCCGCGTTATCAGACAACTCCTATTTTGTACGTGACAGCTCTTGTAAACGAAGCTCCCAGAGCGATCCACAAGACCAACTGCTACGATTATCTGGTCAAGCCCTACTCACAGCAGGATCTGATAGAATCTGTCTCCAAGCTTCTGAACTTTTCTCTGATCAGGGAGGAACCAATAGAGCTTACCGACAGAGATGGTGTACTTGCCAGGATCAGACCAGACAATATACTATACATTAAATCCGAGCTGCGAAACATGCATGTCCACACAACCACCGGACTATTTATATCCACAGGAACAAGACTCTCTGTATTTGCGGACTCTCTTCCATCGTATTTTGCACGCTGCCACAAGAGCTTTGTCGTAAACCTTCACCATGTGGATACCTACGACAAGGTTACCGCCATGGTATCGCTTGACACACCGGACTATCAATGGATACCGGTTGGCCGCAAATACGCCACAGAGTTTGGTCACAGACTTAAAGCTTCCACGGCTGCGCGCAAACACGTTGAACAGGCTTAACAATGATAAGGGGTATTTGAAATGCTGAATTCTATAATAGATCTCCTATGCTTTACATTGGAAACAATGAAGGATGTTATTTTTATATCTGCCCTCATCGGAAGAAAATTCCGGGATATGCGCCACCCAATTATCGGAACGGCTGCTTACCTTATACTCGGGAATACGGTATCCTTAATTTTCCCAAATGCATTTGGATGGCTGGCATTATGCCTGCTATCCTATCTCATGCTGTTGTATATTATGAAGACCAGATATTTTTATGTATTGATGGCGTATATTCTTGAATATCTGTATGCGGCTTTTCTTGAGGACATTATCATCATGGGTATGACACGTCTGGGTGCGAACAATGAGACATACTTGTCCATTTCCTGTGCTGTATTTTCATTTCTGATCTCAGTGGCTCTGTGCAGATATGCGCCTATGAACCGTGTGTTCCAAACCTTCATGGGCGGCAGTGGAATTATCAAATTCCTGTCTATTCATTTGTATGTTGTGTATATGATCGAGACCGGGCTATACAAATTCAGTTTCATCGACACTTCGGTGTATATACCTGTGATATCATGCTTTGCGGTTGTGGTCATTCTCTCGGATATCATCATTCTGGGACAGCAGCGAACCATAGGAAAGCAGCAGCACGACCTGGAATGCTTTAAAACCTATCAGCCTATGATGGCTGATCTGATAAAGGATCTGCGAAGCAAACAGCACGACTTTGATAACCATCTGACGGCAGTCAGAATGCTTCCATACACCTATAGGGATTATGAGTCTCTGAAAAATGCCCTGATAAACTATTCGGACAATATGGTATCTGAATACCGTGAGTCTGAGCTGCTTCGCATCAATCTGTCTGTTGTCGCCGGTTTTATATATAGCAAGATGATCAATGCCGAAAAGAACGGAAAGACTCTGAATGTGATAGTCAGACAGCATACGTTGAAAAGCTGTATGCCCGAATATGAGATTATACGTATACTTGGAATATTAATAGACAATGCTCTGGAGGCTGTAGATGCTCCGGGATCTGCCACCCTGTCTCTTGACAGCAGTCAGAACCAGATCATCATAAGCACCATGAACAAAGGTCCTGTGTTGAGCTCTGATCTTAGAAGAAATATGTTTACCTACGGCTACACAACCAAGACCATCGACAAGCAGCATCACGGATATGGTCTTCCGAACATGAAAAAGCTTGTGGATGAATATGAGGGAAAGATATGTCTGGATAACCGAACCATATCCGGACAGAATTATATTTGCTTCGAGGTGACAGTGTAACGCAGCTCATGCACATAGAAAACCGGCAGTATACAGTTGGACTTCAACTCATATACTGCCGGTTTTCTATGCTTATCTATGGTCTGCCTGTTACAGCTCTACATTCCAGAAATCCTTGATGGTTGCGAAGTAATCCTCAGGTGTCTCTGCACGGCGGATAAGCTTAAATGAGCCGTCCGGTCTGAGCAGAACCTCTGCTGACTTCAGCTTGCCGTTGTAGTTGTAGCCCATGGCAAAGCCGTGTGCTCCTGTGTCGTGGATGACAAGGATATCTCCCATGTCGATCTTTGGAAGCATTCTGTCTATAGCGAACTTATCATTGTTCTCGCACAACGAGCCTGTCACATCATACTTGTGATCGCATGGCTCATTCTCCTTGCCGAGAACTGTGATATGATGGTATGCACCGTACATGGCAGGTCTCATGAGGTTGACTGCACATGCGTCCACTCCGATGTACTCCTTGTGTGTGTGCTTCTCATGAATGGCTGTTGTAACCAGGTGCCCGTAAGGTGCCAGCATGAAACGTCCGAGCTCTGTGAAGATAGCTACATCCCCCATGCCTGCCGGTACAAGCACTTCCTCGTATACCTTTCTTACGCCCTCGCCGATGACCATGATGTCATTTGGCTCTTTGTCCGGTGTATATGGGATTCCAACTCCGCCTGACAGATTGATAAAGTCAAGCTTGACGCCTGTCTTCTCTTTGATCTCAACTGCTGTCTCAAACAGGATCTTTGCAAGTGTTGGATAGTATTCATTTGTCACTGTATTGCTGGCAAGGAAGGCATGCATTCCAAATCTCTTCACGCCCTTTGCCTTGAGGATCTTGTATGCCTCGATGATCTGATCCTTTGTCATACCATACTTTGCATCACCAGGGTTGTCCATGATGGTGGTAGATATGGAGAACTTTCCACCCGGATTGAATCTGCAGCAGATCTTCTCTGGGATTCCTGCTGACTTCTCCAGGAAATCAATATGTGTGAAATCGTCAAGATTGATGGTTGCGTTCAGCTTCTTCGCAAGCACGAACTCCTCTGCAGGGGTATCATTGGACGAGAACATGATCTCATCGCCCTTAAATCCCATCTTGTCTGACATCATAAGCTCTGTCAGTGATGAACAGTCAGTTCCGCAGCCCTCTTCCTTGAGAATCTTGAGTATTGTTGGGTTTGGAGTAGCCTTTACAGCGAAATACTCCTTGAATCCTTTATTCCATGAAAACGCCTTGTAAAGCTTTCGCGCATTCTCTCTGATTCCTTCTTCATCGTAAATGTGAAATGGTGTAGGGATCTCCTTGATGATCTCTTCTGCCTTTGCCTTTGTAATAAATGGTGTCTTCATCTTTTTTGTCCTTTCTGTGCTGTATTACGGCAAGTATCTCACTATGCGTTGTTTTCTGCCGCTACCAGGTTCTCACTATTGTGCATCTTACGGAGAAGTGGCTTTTCTATCTTACCTGTAGCATTTCTCGGAACGTGCTCAAATATGATCTTCCTTGGTCTCTTGTATCTTGGAAGTTCTTTACAGAACTCATTGATCTCTTCCTCTGTACAGGTCATGCCATCCTTTACCTCTATGATAGCCGCTGTGATCTCTCCGAGACGGGCATCTGCGATACCGATGACTGCAACGTCCTTAATCTTCTCGTATTTGCTGAGGAAGTTCTCTATCTGTACAGGGTAGATATTCTCTCCACCACTGATTATAACATCTTTCTTTCTATCTACAAGATAAATAAATCCATCTTCGTCCTGCATAGCCATATCTCCTGTGTACAGCCAGCCGTCCTTCAGGCACTCCTCTGTCGCCTTCGGATTCTTGTAGTAGCAGGTCATGACACCAGGTCCCTTGAGGATAAGCTCGCCGACTGCGCCTTGCTCAACCTCTGTTCCGTCCTCATTCACGATCTTTGCCTGCCAGCCGTAGCCCGGCACACCGATGGCTCCGACCTTATGTATGTTCTCTACTCCCAGATGTACAGCGCCCGGTCCGATAGACTCTGAAAGTCCATAGTTCGTGTCGTACTGATGGTTAGGGAATATCTCTTTCCATTTCTTTATAAGACTCTGTGGCACTGGCTGTGCTCCGATGTGCATCAGTCTCCACTGTGACAGCTCGTAATCCTCCAGATGTACATCTCCGTTCTCTATGGCAAGCAGTATGTCCTGAGCCCATGGCACCAGAAGCCATACTATAGTACACTTCTCGTCGCTTACAGTCTGAAGTATAGTCTTGGCGCTTACTCCCTTGAGCAGAACTGCCTTTCCGCCCACTATCAGACTTCCAAACCAGTGCATCTTGGCACCCGTGTGGTACAGCGGAGGAATACACAGGAATACATCATCCTTTGTCTGTCCGTGATGTACATTCTCGACCTTTGCCGCATGCATCAGGCTCTCATGGTTGTGCAGAATAGCCTTTGGGAATCCTGTTGTTCCAGATGAGAAATATATAGCCGCATCATCACTGTCCTTGATGTCTCTCTTCTCGAACACGCTTGAGCAGTTGGATGTCAGCTTGTCATAGTCCTCTGCAAATGTAGGACAATTGCCGCCCACATAGAAGAGGATTCTCTTCTCAGCTATCTCGTCAACGACAGCCTCTATACGTCCGATGAACTCAGGGCCAAATACAAGCACGTCAACATCTGCAAGCTCTACACAGTATTTGATCTCCTCCGCATCGTATCTGAAGTTGAACGGAACCACTATGGCTCCCGTCTTCAACACTCCGAAATATATTGGAAGCCACTCAAGGCAGTTCATCATGAGGATACCTACCTTGTCTCCCTTCTGGATTCCACGTGACACCAGAAGATTGGCAAATCTGTTTGCCTTCTCGTTGAACACGCTCCATGTTATCTCTCTTCTGTACTGACATGTAGGATTAGACTCTATGAGTTCATACTCTCTCCATGTAACCCTTCTCGTCTCCTGCACATCAGGATTTATCTCTACCAGAGCGACATCATTTCCATATTCTCTGGCATTTCTCTCTAAGTAATCTGTGATTGGCATAATCGTAACTCCTAACCTCTCTTAATAATTGCTCTTCTTTCTCAATTAAAAGCTTTAACGCGTTAAATTGCACGCTCTTTACAGTATATCCCTCACATGGAAAATATACAATAGGCAATTACATTTGAATACTATCATAAAAAATAGTGCTGATGTATAAGTTTTTTATCACTTATACATCAGCACTATTTCTTTTTCATGGATTCATCACTCTACGCATAGAATGATGCCTTGATCATATTGATATAGCTGTTCATCATCTGTGATCCCACAAATGTCGCAATCATCAGGCCAACGCTGAGCGCCGGGCCAAATGCGAAATGATCGTCCTTGCCTTTCTTACGCCTTGCAAGAAGTATCACGCCCTGGCATCCACCAATGATAAGTCCGATGAAGAACGCTATGACCGTAGCCTTCCAGCCAAGGAAGAATCCTGCGGCAAACATGAGCTTGATATCTCCACCGCCAAATCCATCCGGAATGACCAGCACTATCAGGAACAGTGGAAGACTCACACATATCATTCCTATGAGCCTGCTCACAAGTGAGAGATCACCGCCTGTCAGAGAAAATCCGCCTCTTGTAAAGATGGATGCAACTCCAAGCACCAGTATGCATACATTCAGCACAAATGGTATCTCCATGGTGTCCGCGTCTATGAATGTGATGATAGTCAGCAGTCCAAAGAACAGGAATACCGTGACCGCCTCAAGGCTCACATCAAACTGCCACACCATAAGCACTCCGAACACTCCACCAAGGATCTGTATGAACAGACATCTCGGAGAAAACTTCTCAAAACTCTTCGGCTTTCCCTTGAAGATATTCTCATTGTTCGGCAGTTTGAGTATGATCTCATTCGCCAGAGTGAAAAGCACCACCCCAAGTAAAAACGCAACTATACAAGCTGCTATATTGATTGAATTCATAAATATAATATCCCTTCTAAAAATATCACTGCTCACGATGGTCGATGACACGCTGTGTCTTCTTCTCACTTCTAGGCAGTGTTCCAACAGGGACAACAGTGATCTTCGGTGTAACTCCGATCCTTGACTTGAACAGATCTCTGATCTGACGTCCTGTCTGCTCAAAATCTACACGTCCCTCGGCCTCAACTGTAACCAGCATGATATCCTTATTGGCAGGCTCATCATGGGCTATATTTATGGTGTACTCACTTGGAACTCCATCCACGAGTGCAAGCAGCTCCTCAACCTGACTTGGGAACATATTTACGCCGTGTACCTTGAACATATCGTCACTTCTGCCCTTGATGATATCCAGTCTGGGATGCTTTCTTCCGCATGGACACTCACCCGGAATGATCCTTGATATATCGTGTGTCCTGAAACGGATGAGCGGAGCTCCCTCCTTCACCAGAGTAGTGATGACGATCTCACCCTCCTCGCCGTCCGGAAGAGTCTTGCCGGTCTTCGGATCTATTATCTCTATATAAACATAGTCATCCCAATAGTGCATTCCATTCTGGGCATCACAGCTTATTCCGATACCAGGTCCATAGATCTCTGTAAGTCCATATATATCATACAGCTCTATTCCAAGCTTCTCTTTTATATACTTTCTCTTCTTCTCACTCCAGCGCTCCGAGCCAAATACACCCTTCTTCAAATGTATCTTATCCTTAAGCCCTCTCTTATCTATCTCCTCGGCAAGAAGAAGTGCGTATGATGATGTTGCTGTGAGAACTGTACTTTCAAGATCGATCATCATCTGTAACTGTTTGTCAGTATTTCCAGGGCCCATAGGAATCACCATGGCACCAAGCTTCTCCGCGCCTGCCTGAAATCCTATTCCGGCTGTCCACAGACCATATCCCGGAGTGATATGTACTCGGTCTTTCTTTGTCACTCCGGCTGTCTCGTAGCATCTTGCGAACATGATCGCCCAATCATCGACATCCTTTGCTGTGTAAGGTATGATGACCGGCTTTCCTGTTGTTCCTGAAGATGAATGGATACGTACCACTTCCTCATCCGGAACAGCCTGTATTCCCAGCGGGTAAGCATTTCTCAGGTCATCCTTGCTTGAAAACGGAAGCTCCTCAAACGCCTCCTGACTTGCCACCTCTGTTATACCAAGCTCTCTGTACTTCTTACCATAATAGCTGTCAGTCTTTACAAGTCTCTTTATCTGAGCATCCACCTGACTGAGCTGTGTGTCATTTAACTTCATAATTTTTACTCTCCTTTTCCCTTTTGTCAGCCCATCGCCAACTACATCTTCATCGCATATTCAAATACTTTCTTGTTCACCTCTACAAACTTCGGATTCACTCCATTCTCAATGGCTGATATGATGTCTGCCTCGTCTAGTCCCAGTCTGCCGCTGGCTGCTGCAACTCCAAGAAGTGCTATGTTGTAGAACTTTGCCGAACCAAATTCACGGCTTATCGCCGCGCCATCCATGACTATGCAGTCACATTTGTCCTTCAGGTAGTCAAGCATCGGCTGTGCCTCGTAGCCTGAATTCATGAGCGAGTCAGTCGCCGGCTTCACCGGGACGTTGTTGGTGATGACGATTCCTCCCTTTTTCAGATAAGCCAGATTGCGCACCGCCTCTGCAGGCTCAAACGCAAGTATAATGTCAGCACCGCCCTGGGCTATCAGTGGTGAATACGCCTCACCAATCCTCACATGGCTCGTGACACTTCCGCCTCTCTGTGCCATACCTATAGTCTCCGCCGAATGTACCGTCTCGCCCTTTGCCATATACGCCGATGCGATGAGCTTGGACGCAAGAACCGTTCCCTGTCCGCCTACACCGCAGACCAGAATATCCTTATTCATTGCTAGCACCTCCTATCGCACCCACCGGACAGATCTGTGAGCACAGACCGCATCCCGTACACAGGCTTTCATCTATCGCCACCTTGCCATCCTTCAGGATGATTGCAGGACAGCCTATCTCTCTGATACATTTCTTACACTGTATGCACTTTTCGGATATCTCCATCTTGCCCGACGGCTTGGTGATGGCTATACAAGGCGACTTGAAAATGATCGCCTTAACTCCTCTGATATCCGCACACTCTTTGACTGCTGCCACGCTGGCCTCAAAATCAAGCGGATCAACAGTGACTATCTTCTTCACTCCGATTCCCTCGAGCACCTTCTGTATGCTCACCTTGTCCACGAACTGACCCATCATATTGCGTCCTGTTCCCGGATGTGGCTGGTGTCCCGTCATAGCTGTGGTCGAGTTGTCGAGCACACACAGGATCATATTCGCATCATTGTACACTGCATTTACCACTCCCGTCATACCCGACGCAAAGAATGTGGAGTCTCCCACAAATGCAAAGCACACGCCATCTTCATCCACCCAGTGGAAGCCCTGCGCCATGGTGATTCCGGCACCCATGCACAGACAGGTATCCACCATGTCAAGCGGCATGGCATTTCCAAGTGTATAGCATCCGATATCTCCGCAGAAGTAGCTTTTTCTTCCGGCCATCGCCTTCTTTACCGCGTAGAATGACGCTCTGTGAGGGCATCCCGCACACAGCACCGGAGGCCTCACAGGAAGCTCTGGTGCATCTGACACATCCACCTGGGAAGTCTTCTCAAGGTCAAGAAAATCGCACAGGATATCCGCAGCCTTGTTGGTAGAAAGCTCTCCGCTCGCCGGCACATCCCCGGTCTGCTTTCCTCTGACATCTATATCCATATGATATTTGCCTGCAAGGCGTAATATCTGATTCTCTATGTATGGGCTGAGCTCCTCAAGACACATGACCTCCGTCACTCCGTCCAGCGCATTCTTCACGAACTGCTCAGGGAACGGATGCGGGGTTGCTATACGGATCAGCTTCACATCAGGCACGTTCTTAAGTGTCTCCTTTGCATAGCAGTAGCTGATTCCCGATGCAAATACCGCCTTGCTGCCGCTGCCCTCCACCGTATTCATGGAGTAGCTGCCGAAGTCATCCCCAATCTCCACATTTCTTTTTTCTATCATGGCATGATTGGCAAATGACAATCTCGGGAAGATGACCCATTTCTTTGAATCCTTTACAAATCCCTCATATTCCTTTGCCTTCCACTCGTCTTTTACCTCTATGGATGCGTATGCATGACACACTCTTGTTGTCGGCCTGAACAGAACAGGGGTCTTGTATTTCTCCGAGTAGTCAAATGCATCCTGTATCATCTGATATGCCTCCTCAGGAGTCGACGGATCAAATACCGGGATCCTGCAGAAGTCTGCAAACATCCTCGTATCCTGCTCTGTCTGTGATGATATAGGGCCCGGATCGTCCGCAGACACGATGACCATTCCGCCCTTTATCCCGACATACGCCAGCGACATAAGCGGATCCGATGCCACGTTGAGACCTACCTGTTTCATGGTAACAAGTGTCCTCGCTCCACTGTATGATGCACTGGCGGCAACCTCCATAGCCGCTTTCTCATTTACCGACCACTCCACATGGACTCCGTCATGCGGGTATTTTGCTACTGTCTCCAGTATCTCCGAAGACGGGGTTCCCGGATATCCCGCCACAAGGTTCAGACCCGCCGCAAGTGCACCGAGGGCTATGGCCCCGTTACCCATAACATATTCTTTTCTCATAACAATACTACCTTCCAAGTCATTTATAAATTCTCTTATATTTCGATATTATACCCTCCACGGCTTTCAATGACAACAAATATTCGGGACAGCACCACTTTACTGTTATAAAGTGGTGCTGTCCCGAATATTTTCTGCTATATATCTCTATACAATTTGCATGCACTGTATGAGCAGCAGCCACGCAAGTCCATAGTATGTGATAACCGCCACAAGATCATTTACCGTGGTGATGAGCGGGCCGGATGCCACTGCCGGATCAACCTTGATCTTGTGAAAGAACATAGGTACAAGGGTTCCAACCAGACTTGATATTACCATTGCCACTAGCAGTGATACACCAACACAGCCAGATATCATAAACGCTTTTCCCATAGTGAAACCTTTGAACACACCGATATATACCCCAAGGAAGATCAATGACAACGCTCCTAGGATCAGGCCGTTTCCAAATCCAACTCTCATCTCCTTGACCACGAGCGACATTTTTTCCTTTCCTGTCAGATTCTCATCCATGAGCACACGGATCGTCACCGCAAGGGACTGTGTGCCGACATTGCCCGCCATATCCAGAATCAGAGACTGAAAACACATGACGATCGGCAACACCGCCACCACACCTTCAAATGCTCCTACAACCGTGGACACTCCCATGCCCAAAAACAGCAGTATGATAAGCCACGGCATACGTTTTTTCATGCTTTCAATTGTGGTCTCCTTCAGATCCTCCTCCGCAGTCAGACCTGCCAGCTTGGCATAGTCATCACCCAGCTCATCGTCCACTGCCTCTATGACATCCTGTGCGGTAAGGATACCGATTATCTTTTTTTCGCCGTTCAGCACAGGGAGGGAATCCTCCGCATAATCTTTGATATCTTCTATGCACTCCGATATCTTCTCATGATCTATCAGATACGGATAGGAATCAATGATTATATCGTCCAGCTCATCATGCTCCCTGGCAATGATGAGATCCTTCAGGTCGATGGCACCGCAGAACCTTTCGTCATCGTCAACCACGTAGAGGGTTGAGATATTGTCCTTTTCTCCCGCCTGCTGTACAAGCTCGTGCATGGCCTGACGTATGGTCAGATTTCTCGATATGCTTATATAATTGTTGGTGATAAGACTTCCTATCTCATCGTCATCGTAGGAATTTATGAGGCGGATGTCTGCTTTCAGGTCCTCATCAAGTATCGGGCGCAGCTGATTCTTGACTTTTTCATCCACATCCTCCAGAAGATCGACAGCGTCGTCCGAATCCATCTCATTTATGACTTCTGCCAGCCTGCCTATACCCAGCTCCTGTATATACTCCTCCGGTTCCTCTATATACGAGAAAATATTGGATATCCACTCCGGATCAAGACTGTCATACAGCACCTTTCTCTCTTCCTTTGTCAGCAGCTCCAGACTCTGGGCAATGTCCTTGTCATGGTAATCTTTCAGTCTGTCGATAAGCTGCTCTCTGCCATAACCACTTCTTATTATAATTACGATATCCTGTGCAAATGTTGGTTCCTTCAATATCTCTTTCATCATTCTAAGCCTCCATTCTCCCTAAAAAAGGGCATAAAAAAACCATCGTAGCAAATGCTACGCAAACTCTACTGCTTTGTTGCGACATTCTTTAACGATGGACAGACTTAGACCTTATATAAAAAGCGCTTATACAGACACCTGAGGATAATCCGGGTCTGTTTCATCGTTATATGTACTTCGACCATGACTATCACAACTGTCCATATATACCGCCTCCTTTGTTTTTTCTTTTTAATGTATAATAACATGTCATCAAACAGAAATAAACATAGGCTTTGTAAATTTATATTTACATTTCTTATACATACATCCGGCAAATTCATGCTCTTCTTTTTAACATGCATATGTGATACAATATTTCTTGAATTTTTATAGAAGGAGAATGACCATGAACAACCGACCATTTGCCGGCAGAACTGCTGCCGTTATAGATCTGGCAAAGCTCAGGAGCAATATTGCCAACATAAAATCAAGACTGAAACCGGGTGTTGAATTTATCGCTGTCATGAAGGGCGATGGATACCGCCACGGTATTGCAGGACTTTATCCAACGCTGAAAGAATGTGGCATAGACAGCTACGCAGTCGCCATCTGGGAAGAGGGAAAGATGCTCAGGGACGCAGGGGCCACAGAGTCTATCCTTATCCTCGGCGATACAGCGGATGACATGCTGGACGAGGCCGCAAAGTACGACCTTGATCTCACTGTCTTTTCAATGGAGGGTGCTGAGAACATGGCTGCCGCTGCAAGAAGAGCCGGCAAGAAACAGAATGTCCAGATAAAGCTGAACACCGGTATGAACCGAATAGGATTCCCGGTATGTCAGGAATCATTTGACACTATAAAGAAGATCTGCGAGATGGATGACCTGAACGTAACAGGTATTTTTACACATTTTGCAAGGGCTGACGAGGGCGATCACACAAGTGCAAGAAAGCAGCTTGACCTATACCTCCACGCCGTAAATGAACTTGAGAAGATGGGGGTTGTCATACCAAAGCACCACGTAGCCAACAGCCCTGCCATACTGATGCTGCCTGAGGCACAGCTCGACGCAGTCAGATGCGGTGATATCCTCTATGGCCTCACCCCTTCTGATGATTTTGACTGGAAGAATTCAGGACTTCAGGAGATCCTCAGCTGGTACACATACGTTGCCATGGTGAAGGAGGTCCCTGCCGGATCTGAGATTGGATACGGCGGAACATTTGTCACTGAAAGGCCTACAAAGATCGCCACACTTCCGGTTGGATTTGCAGACGGCTACAGCCGTTACCTGTCCAACAAGGGCAAGGTCATCATAAATGGTCATGAGGCACCGATCATCGGACGCGTATGTATGGATCAGTGCATGGCTGACGTCACAGACATCCCGGATGTACAGCGCGGTGACACTGTAACTCTTCTCGGCGAGGGCATGTCCATCGAGGATATGGCAAATATGCTTGACACCAACGTAGATGTAATCGTGTGCAACATATCAGTTAGGGTTCCCAGGGTGTATATAAATCGATAATCTTCATATAACTGCCGTTTATCACGGCAGTTATTTTTTTGTATACACACTGTAGAACATGCCCCATTTTACCCCCTGTTTTTCCACTCTGAGTGGCAAAATTCGCTTTGTTAACGCATTTGCCAAAATCTATTGACACGCCTCCTTTCATGGCCTAAAGTATGCCTACCGGCCGAGATTTTTATAAGGAGGGAAACTTTGACACACACTATGCCAAGCCCTGATTCAGCATTGAAGGACTTCTTTAAAGATAACGAAACATTTGCTGCTCTGTTCAATGGATTCTTTTTCGCCAACGAACATATCATTAGAGCAGACGAACTGGAACGTGATGATTCTGCATATGCAGAGACATTAAAAATTCAAAATGATAAACGCAAATATAAAGTAGAAAAAATAAACAAGTATAGAGATAACATACGTAGGACAAAGTTAAGTTATCTTGTTATACTGGGTATTGAAGATCAATCCAAAGTTCATTATTCTATGCCCGTCAGAAAAATGTTATACGACGCATTAGGATATAGTTCTGAGCTTTCAGCAATAGGTAACAATCAAGATAAAACCGGGTGGACTATAGATGAGCGTTTATCAGGAGTAAAGAAAGGTACAAAGGTAACACCGATAGTTACCGCTGTATTCTACACAGGTGAAGATCCATGGGATGGCCCAAACTCATTGCACGAGATGATGTATATGGATGATAAAATATCTCCATTCGTACCTGATTACCCATTACATGTTATTGACATAGGCCACGATGAGGATTTATCATTTGATAACAAAGCACTTGATGAATTAAGACTCGTGTTACATTCTATATATTCATATACAGCAGATATAGACACATCCATTGTTGATAATTCAACATTAGCTTTAGCCGGAATCTTATCCGGCGATGCAAATCTTTATTATACTGCTGTTAACTCGAAGGGAGGAGAACAACCATTGTGTAGAGCTTTAGCAGAAAGAGACGAAAAATTACTGGCAGCCGAACGTGAAAGAACTAACGCATTGATTGCCGAGAAAGACCAGATGCTGGCTGAGAAGGATGAATTGTTAGCTGATAAGGACAAAGAACTGGAGCTCCAGAAAGAAGAATTAGCCAAACTCAAAGCAGAACTGGCGAAATTAAAAACACGATAATTCATTGGTAATAAAAAAACAACGCATACAACGACAGAGGTGGATATAACCTTTATATCCACCTCTGTTTTTCTTTCTACCTCTAAACCCCGCCCCTTCTCGCCATCTTCCTAAAATCAGACGGGAATATGCCTGTGCTCTTCCTGAACAACGTCTTGAACTTCGTCCTGTCAAAAAATGCTGGAAAAATTGAACTTTTGCATGTGTCAATTTACCGGTCTTTTCTAATCTTTCTTCAATTTATTTCATCACCGCATTATACACATCCCTCTTAGGGACTCCGCGGTCAACAGCCGCCTGCTTGATCGCATCTTTCTTGGACATGCCCTGATCAACGTACATCTGGACATGTTCCTCCACGGACATAGCCTCGAATGAGCTCTTCTTCTCCTCCTCAAGCTTCTTCACATCAAGCCCCTCTATCACGATGACGAACTCTCCCCTCGGGTCTTCCTCCTCATAGCGGGAGATGGCCTCGGAGAGCATCATCGGCTCTATCGTCTCATGCTTCTTGGTAATCTCCCGGGCAAGAGTTATATGCCTGTCACCAAGAGTCTCCATGAGCTCAGCCAATGTCTTTTTCAACTTGTGTGGCGCCTCGTACATCACCATAGTCCTTGTCTCACGCTTCATCTCCTCAAGAACTCTCGCCCTGTCCTTCTTGTCATATGGGAGAAATGCCTCAAATGCGAATCTTCTGGTCGAAAGTCCAGAGCTGATGAGTGCCGATATGCATGCACAGGCACCCGGAACAGGCGTAACTTCAAGTCCGGCATCAAGAGCCTGTCTCACAAGCTCCTCACCGGGATCAGATATTCCCGGAGTTCCTGCATCTGTTATGACTGCCACGTTCTGTCCCTGCTGCATTTTCTCAACAAGAACCTTTGCCTTGTCGTATTTATTGTATTCATGGTAGCTTGTCATCGGGGTCTTGATCTCGAAATGATTTAGCAGCTTGATACTGTTCCTCGTATCCTCCGCCGCTATCACATCCACCTCGGAAAGAACCCTGACGGCTCTATATGTCATATCCTCAAGATTACCTATAGGTGTCGCCACCAGGTATAACTTTCCTGCCATATATATCCTCTCTTCTGCTGAACATCTGAGTATTAAAAATCATAGATATCTCATGCTGCCTCTTATCTCTTTGCCGTGCCTTCATACGTCGAAAGCAGCTGCTCCGTGTACACTCCCGGAGCTTTGTAGACTATCATAGGCGGATCAATCTTGATCATGGAGTTGCCACCCTTGACGGCCTCCACTATGACCATGTTCGGCTCCTTATCTATGTATGGATGTACAAGCTGCATCCTCTTTGGCTCAAGCCTGTGCTCATGCAGGCATTCAAATATCTCAGCCAATCTGAACGGCTTGTGTATCATATAAAAGCTTCCGCCGGGTTTAAGGGCATACTCTGCCGCCGCCACCACCTGATCCAATGTCACATGTACCTCATGTCTCGCTATGTTCTTAGGGGCATCCGGATTCTCCAGACCATGGCTTCCCTTTATGTACGGCGGGTTCGAAGTCACTATGTCAAAAGAGGCCTTCTTGTAGTTACAAGAGACCGCCTTTATATCTCCGTTATCTATTCGTACCAGACCGTCAAGACCATTGAGACTTACGCTTCTCGCCGCCATGTCCGCACAGGCTGGCTGGAGCTCTATACCTATAAACCGTGCGCCATCTGCCAATTTGCCATTTGATTGCTGAGTCACCCCTGCATCCGAATTCGTAACTCCATCTACGGCAATACAATCACGTGAGGATCTACAATCATCGGCATACAAACCAGCGAGTCTCTCCTCTCTGGTAAGAGCCTCATCCCCGTACTCCTTCGCCGCAAGCAGTATAGGTATGATTCCGGTTCCCGTTCCGAGATCCAGATATCTGCCACCTCGCTTAAATCTCACATAATTTGACAGCAGTACAGCATCCATGCCAAAACAGAACATACCACTGTTCTGTATGATCTGATAACCCCTGCACTGCAGATCGTCTATTCTCTCGTCAGGTTTGATAACCACTTCCGGTTTAGTCGTCAAATTTGGACTTTCCACCCTTGTCCTCCAATGCCTCAAGCGCCTTGTACTCCTCAGCACTGAGTCTCTCTGAATTTTTCTTTCTCTTAGGCTTGAACTTCAGCTCGGCCACCGGATATTCCATGACTTCCTTGTTGTCATCCTTGTCGGTCACAACTATCTTCACCTTCTGACGAAGAACGTTCACTGACATAACCTCGCCCTTGTTGCCATCTACGGTTCTGACGAAATCCCCCACATTTGGAAGCTTCTCATTCAGATACTCATAGGTATCCTGCTCATGCTTCAGACAGCACATAAGTCTTCCGCACACACCGGATATCTTAGTAGGATTCAGTGACAGGTTCTGCTCCTTTGCCATCTTGATTGATACTGGAACGAACTCCGACAAATGCTTGTTACAGCAGAGCTCCCTTCCACATATGCCGATTCCGCCAACCATCTTGGTCTCATCGCGGACACCAATCTGTCTGAGCTCTATTCTTGTCTTGAACACAGATGCCAGATCCTTTACCAGCTCTCGGAAATCGATTCTCCTGTCTGCTGTGAAGTAGAACAGCACCTTATTGTTGTCAAATGTATACTCAGCCTCGATGAGCTTCATGTCCAGCTTATGCTTTGCGATCTTCTCAAGACATATGCCAAATGCTCTCTTGCTCTTCTTCTTGTTATCCTCGTATCTTCTGGTGTCATCCTCTGTGGCAATTCTTATGATCGGCTTGAGTGACGCCGTTATCTTGCCCTCTTCTACCTCTCGTCTTCCCAGAACCACTTTGCCGTACTCCACACCCCTTGCGGTCTCGACAATGACAAAACTGCCGGCCTCGACCTCAAAGTTCTGTGGATCAAAATAATATATCTTACCGTTTGGTCTGAAACGAACTCCTATAATCTCTTTCATTAACAATTCTCCTTCATGGTTAGGAGCATAAGCTCCATGACAATGTCAAAGCTGACATTCGCCTCAAGTCTGACCTTGGCCTTGTCCATAGACTTGAGAACCTTTTCTATACCCTCATAGCTGATGTGTGAGGACTGCTTTCTTATATCAGAATAATACTCCTTGAACATCAGACGGCCCGGGTTGTTGGACACCTTAAGCATAAGAATGTCCCTGTACCACATCATCATCAGATCGATGTAGTCACTTATCTTGAGCTTGTACAGCTCCATATTCTTAATGGCAAATATCATGTCATCAACCGACATATCACTTATATGTCTCATGAACTTCACCACATTTTCCTTGATCTCCTTGTACTCATCACTAGTTGCAAGCCTGATGGCCTTTCCCAGATTGCCCTGGGCAAAATCCATACAGAAGTCAGCCTTCTGCTTGTCCAGCTTCAGCTCATTCATGAGATAATCAAGTATATCATGTTCTCTGACAGGCTTCACATTCAGCACTATACATCTGGACTGTATAGTCTGAAGCATCTTATCAAGATTGTTGGTGAGCAGTATGATTATTGCATAGGACGGAGCTTCCTCGATCGTCTTTAACAAAGCGTTCTGTGCATTCACATTCAGAAGCTGTGCATCCTCTATAACATATATCTTATATCTGCTGCTATAAGGCTTTATATCAATATCAGAATTCACCTGATCACGTATCTCTTCAACCGAGATCACATTTGGCTTGTCGTGGGTCACCCACACGATATCAGGCTGATTTCCCGTCTCACACTGAAGACATGACTTACAATGATTACATGGCTCTGTACCGCCCTCCTCACACTGGAGAGTCTTGACCAACGCCCTGGTAAGGGTCTTTTTTCCACTTCCTGTCTCGCCATTGATGATGTAGCCCTGGGATATCTTACCCAGCTCAATGCTGCTCTTGAAGTGGCGTATTATGTCCTCATGTCCGATTATGTCTGTGAAATCTATCATATATACCAACCCCCTTACAATTAATTGTTTCTGTATTTCTATTCTGACCTTCTCCAAAATCAAAATATATTAAAGATTAAGTTTCTTCTCTACATACCCTACTATTATACCATGAATCTCATCAATAGGTAAAGTAGCGTCTATCTTCACTATTCTCTCAGTGTGCATATCCGCAAGCATGCGGTACCCATCCACGACCTTCTGATGGAACTCCATTTTTTCATTCTCCATTCTGTCAAGTTCAGCCTGGTTCTTCTTTCTGGATATTCCCTCCTGGGCGTCAAGATCCATGAGGAATGTCATATCCGGCATGATTCCCTGAAGTGCAAATTCATTTACCTTATACACCGTGTCAACTCCGAGTCCTCTTCCGATTCCCTGATACACAGCGGATGAGTCCACAAATCTGTCTGCAATCACCGCCTGACCGGCATCCAGTGCAGGCTTGATATTCTCTTTCACAAGCTGGGCTCTCGCCGAAGCATACAGAAGCAGCTCAGTCATATATCCCATCTCTGTAAAATCCTTGTTCAATATAACCTCGCGGATCGCCTCACTTATGGGATTTCCCCCCGGATCTCTGGTTATCAGCACGTCATAGCCTTTCTTCTCCAGATATTCCTTAAGCAGCTCCCTCTGTGTGGTCTTGCCCGCTCCGTCCGGGCCCTCTATAGTTATAAATATTCCTTTCATATCCTAACCCTGCCATATGCTGTTCCTGCACATGTACACCTTTCATATTTATATTGTGATTCTTATCAAACCTTCCAGATCATAATGCTACATATCATTCTCCGCACAGCACTTTGATATAACCGTCATTGACTCCTGCCACATTAAGTCCGCTGTCTATCATGGACTTTATTCCGTTCACCGCCTGCCGGTCAACGACCTCTCCCGGCGCCAGCACAGGTATTCCCGGCGGATATGCATATACAAATGCCCCCGACACCTTTCCAGCCGCACCCTCAATCGGCACGCTCTCCACTGGTCTGTCCCACGCGGTTCCCGGCGGCATAGCTGACCTTCTGCCGGATATGATATCCAGCTCCTGCCGGTCTGTTTTATCCGGCTCATAGCCAAGGTTCCCGTCTATCTCAGCCACAGCATTAAATAGTATATCATAACTGTCTGCACTGTCCACAACAGATGATATACAAATGACATAACTCACCGATGCCATCTCAACAATCAACCCATACCTGTCCGCCAGAATTTCAGCAAGCATAACCCCTGTAAATTTCTGTCCCGACTCGTCTACAGTTCCCGGTCTCACGACAAATACCAGCCTGCCCTCATCACGGTCGAACACTTTACACGCATTACAGATCTCATCATTTTTCACTGAGGAAGCATCAGGTCTGAACAGCCGTATATTTCTGAGCCCATCACATTTCCCGGCAAATGCCTCAAGCCTCCGCCCATACCTGGCAAATTCATCTCTGTTATTTGCGCCAAATGCAACTGCCTTCTCCATGCTCTGCATAAATATATATGAAGGCGAAGATGTCTGGAATATCTGCAGATATCTTCTAACCCTCTCATCAAGCTCAGGATTCATCACATGAAGAAGTGATGTCTGTGTGAGTGCCGGCATGGTCTTGTGCAGGCTCTCGATGACAATATCCGCGCCCTGCTGCATGGCGGTCTCATGTCCTTCCATGAAGTTCAGATGTGCTCCCTGTGCCTCGTCCACAATGAGATATATTCCATACCTGTGTACTATCCCGGCTATGGTCCTTATATCAGATATGACACCCTCATATGTCGGCGATGTGATTATCACCGCTCTTGGCTTTCTGCCATCTGCTACCAATTCCTTAAGAGCAAGCTCCAGCTTATCCGGCGATATGTCACCCAGTATGTCTGTCCTCTCTGACATTTCACGATCATCTTCATCGCCTGGAGCCATCATTTGCGATATTTCGCAGTCATCTTCTCCATCATCTGACATTCCATTCGATATTGCTCCGACTTCATTCTGACCCACACCGTCAGGCCAGCTCATACTCACATAATCCGGCACTATATACTCGGGCTCAAGCTCCAACATACAGATAGCGTTGTACACCGCCTTGTGGCAGTTTCTTGCCGCAAGTATCACGTCTCCTCTGTGACAGGTGGCGTGTATAGCTGTCATAAGTCCGGATGTGGAACCGTTCACCAGCATATATGTTGCAAATGTTCCATACACCTTCTTCATCTCGGCAATACTATCCGCTATGAACATCTCCGGCTCATGCATGTCGTCAAGATCTTTAGCCTCAGTGAAATCATGTGCATACACCCCGTTCCAGAAGTTTTCCCGGGATTTTGAAATGTTATCAACATTTTGGACGGCTTCTATCGGCTGTCTCTTGTGCCCAGGCATGTGCCACGGGTATGTACCCTTCTCTATATATTTTTCAAGTGCTTCATTTATATATTCCTTCACCAGTTTTTCTCCGTAACATAGATTCTGTGTGATATAATACCATACTTTTATGTATTTGTAACAGCACAGACTTCTCCCAACGTCTGCACAGATATAAAAAACAGGAGAAGCTCTATCCGGCTTCTCCTGCGAGGGGGTATAAAAAAAGTTTTGCCTATTTTATGATCTTTCAAATGCTGCAACGGCATCCTCGATCTTCTGTAATTCGTCATCGGTCATGACTGTATGTGCCTGCTTTTCAACAGCCTTGAGATTGCTGATGATCTGCTCAGGCTTTGAAGCACCGATCAGCACTGTTGTGACCTCCGGCTTGTTCAGCAGCCATGCGATGGCAAGCTCTGATAGCTTCATATCATATCCGGCTGCGATCTCATTTAACTGGTTGAGGAGAGGTCTAGTTTCAAGCACCTGATCCTCATGAAGGAATCTTCCGTCCTTCACTGCCCTGCTGTCCGCCGGCATATCCTTCAGATATCTGTCTGTCAGCATTCCCTGTGCCAGAGGCGAGAAGCATATGAGTCCCTTGCCTGATGCGTATGTCTGCTTCAGAAGCCCATTGTTCTCGACAGATCTGTCCAGTATGCTGTATCTGTTCTGATTTATCACAAATGGCACATGAAGCTCATCAAGTATGCGCTCCGCCTTTGCCATGGTAGGTCCGTCATAGTTGGAGAGTCCGACATAAAGTGCCTTTCCACTCTTCACTATCTGCGCCAATGCTCCCATGGTCTCCTCGAGTGGAGTGTTCGGATCCATTCTGTGATGATAGAATATATCCACATATGGGATGCCAAGTCTTTTAAGGCTCTGGTCAAGACTTGCTATGAGATATTTTCTGCTGCCCCAGTTGCCGTAAGGGCCTTCCCACATATCGAATCCGGCCTTAGTGCTGATTATCAGCTCATCCCTGTACGCACCCAGTTCCTCTCTGAGTATCTTTCCAAAGTTCTCCTCTGCACTTCCATACACCGGGCCATAGTTGTTTGCTATATCAAAATGTGTTATTCCGTTGTCAAATGCGGTAAAGCACATCTTCTTCATATTCTCGTAATCGTCATTTGTTCCAAAGTTGTGCCAGAGTCCAAGTGCCAGAGGCGGCATCATAAGACCGCTCTTGCCGCAATGTCTGTAAAATCCTGTTCCCTCAACATTCTTATATCTATTCTCTGCTGCCTTATAATCTCCCATATTGATACCTCTCTTAAAATTATCCTTACGATGTTTTCTTTTTATATATGCAAGTTATCACTACATTTTGAAGTATATCATACCGATTACATCAAAAAAATATGAATATTTTTGTATTATATATGAAAATTTTATTATGATTTCTATAAATGTTCTGCCTAAATTATCCTGGACATTTTTACTATCCTCTATATGCCTGTTACGCATTTACTGGGAGCTTATCAACACCGAAAAAAGATCATACTGATTCTCATAGAGCATTTCCTCTGCCTGTATGCCATCACAGGCGCAGCTCACATTCATCTCACTTGCCTCAACTCCTGTGAAATAGTCAGCCACAATACATCTGAAACATATGTCCAAAAGGCGACATCCCCTGTCATCATATTAACATGATATACAGACGATGTCGCCTTTCTGTGTCCTTTATTCTGCTTTTACAGCCCATCTCATCTTCGTCGATCTTGCTCTCGGATTGCGGGCGCACTCCTCCGCTGACGGTCTGATGACATCCTTGCTGACTTCGCTGTAAACACCAGCCTTCGCTCCCGCCTTGAACGCTCTCTTTACCAGTCTGTCCTCACCTGAATGGAATGTCAGTATCGCCACTTTTCCACCAGGTCTGAGCGCATCCGGCAGCTTGTCAAGGAAATCATACAAAACCTCAAACTCACTGTTCACATCTATTCGCAGAGCCTGAAAACACCTCTGACAGGATTTCTTTACAGCCTCTTTTCTGTCCTTCTCCGGCACAAATGCCAATGCCTCCTCGATGGCATCCTTCATCTGCGTGGTGGTCTCCACATAATTCTTAGTTCGGTTTCTCTTCATGATGACCGTGGCGATCTCCTCCGCATAAGGCTCGTCCGAGTTCTCCTGGAACATCCCAACGAGTTCCTCATACGAAACCTCTCGTAGACGCTCTGCCGCCGACTCACCCTTCTCCGGATCAAGCCTCAGATCAAGTGGTCCATCAAACTTGTATGTGAATCCCCTGTCTGGATTGTCTATCTGCATGGAAGACACTCCGAGATCCGCAAGGATAAAATCAAATCCCCCGGCCTCCTCTGCCACCTGGTCGATATTCCTGAAATTTGTCTGCTTTATCGTGAGTATATCCTCTCCATATCCAGCCTCAGACAGTCTATGCTTCGTCTTCACTATCTCTATAGGATCAACATCCAGAGCATACATATGCCCCTCTCCATGGAGCTGCTCAAGCATACGCCTTGTGTGACCACCATAGCCCAGTGTCGCATCAAGCCCCTGCTGTCCCGGCTGTATCTGAAGGAAATCCAGTATCTCATTTACACATATTGAAATGTGCATCCCTGCCGGGGTACTTCCCTTGCTTATGACTTTCTCTATCGTATCCGCATATTTTTCAGGATCGTGCTCCTTGTATTTCTCCTCAAACCTCTTCGGATGGGTGCCACTGTAGTGCACTCTCCTCTTGTGTATCTTTTCTTCCATATATTCTTATCTCCTTAGCCGCCGTCTGCCATACAAGACCCCGGAACATTTATGTCATAATACCATATATCTGCGAAACAAGCCACACAACACTAAAAAAATGGAAGCCACGGCATTCATCCGTGACTTCCAGAATAATAGCATCATATAATTATTATTATTTACCAGCTATAATGTGATGTATCATGGTGAGCTGGCTCCTGAGTGCATCCACAGATATCTGTCCAGGGGCGGAAGGTATGCCCGCTGTGGCAAATGATATCGTATTGCCATACATCTCTCCTGTGGTTCTTGTCTCCACACCAAGTTCACCCATGGATATAACTATGAGAGGGGTCTGATTTCCACTATCCTGCAGTTCCTTTGCAGCCTGCATCATATCTACGACCTGCGATCCCTCCTCAGGCATCATGGCTATCTTGGCTATATCTGCACCTGTGAATATGATGGACTTAAATCTGTCAACTATCTGTTCCATAGGTATAGTAGTCTTGAAATCGTGATTGGACACTATGACATACACGCCCTTGGAATGAGCCTCCGCTATGACTTCATCCACAATCTCCATGTCGGAGAAATATTCTATATCCACGATGTCTATATATCCACTGTCTATAGCGTCAATAAGAAGGTCGTGATACTGGCTGAGTGTTGCCTCCATGCAGCCACCCTCGCCCTTTGTTCGGAATGTAAATATAATAGGGAACTGCCCCAGCTTATCATGGATCTTCGCCAGAGTCTTCATAAGTGCCTCTCTGTCAAAGCACTTCTCGTACATATCCGCTCTGAATTCCACCATGTCTGGTTCCGACTTCGCTATGATCCTCAACTGATAGTCCACATCATAATCCGTCGGAGCTACCAGAGGTACACAGATCTTAGTCATTCCCTCTCCTATCGCCACATTCTTCACATTAACGACCTTCATCACTGCCTCCTGCCTTTTTCACATTTTCCCTGCACGCTGTACAGCTATTACTTTATCTCAATTGCATCCATGAATGTCTCACACAGCTTCTGCGCGTCAACCTTGTCGACCTTATCCCAGTAGCTGATAGAACATGTAACTACATCCTCGCCTGTAGGATATACCAACAGCACCTCTGTTCTGTCCATATCATATGATGTGAGCTGTATCACAAGATATGTTACCTCTGTGCCATCCTTTGCCTTCACTGTGCCATCTGTCATCTCGTTGACCTTGGAGTTCTCATCGTTGTAATACTCTGTGTAAGTATCCTTCATGTTCTTCACAAGATCACTTGCTGAATAGTGTGTATATGTAGAATAGCTTGCATATACATCGCCCTTCTCATCATTATAAGATATGGTATACTCTGAAGCATAGCTTCTCTCGTATCCCTTTGGATCATTGATCTTTACTGACTTACCGCCAAGGCTTAATGTAACCTTTGAAAGGTCTTCCTCCTCTGTGCTGTCATTTGACTTCTCTGTGGTTGCTTCCTCTGTTGTCTCAGGCTCTTCCTCCTCAGTATCCTTTGAGTCGGTGCCGAACTTTCCGTCAAGTCTGCTGTCAACACTTACTGAGTCAAATATCTCGCTCCATGCTGATACGATCTTTTCCATCTTATCCATGTTGATGTACTGATCTACATCATCACTGTTGAGAACTGAGTAATCAACCACATCTCCTGCTGCAGGAGCCTCTATCTTGTTGTCCTTCTCTGCTACCTTGAGATTTCCTGAGCACTGAAGAACATCCTCGCCTGATACTGTAACTGTGAGCTTTGCATCATTTATGCTGAATGACTCGCCCTTCTTGACATCTGCAAGGACACCCTCAAATGCAGCCTGAGCAGTCTCACCCTGTACATCAACAGATATGCTTCCACTCATCTTACCGCTGTTCTTGTCATAGTCTGATGTCACATTTCCTGTGAACTCCTGGCTCTCTCCGCCGCTCATTGCTGATAATGTGTACTTCTTGTCAGTTGATATCTTATCTCCTGATGTGTCAGTCTTTGACTCACTCTTGAGCTCTATATTTACATCTGAACCGTATGTAAGTGCTATCTTTGTTACAGCATCTGATGTGACATTTCCGTCACCCATGTAATCTGCTGTGAATGAAAGCTTAACGCCTGCTGCTGCAAGATCATAATCCCAGTCAACACGGATCACCTTGTCGTTTTCTACGTATACATTTGCAACGGCATCCTTTGTCATTACTGCGCTGACCAGAGATGGAATAGTGCCGATGGACTGCTTGAGCTGATCCTTTGTAACACCCATCTGATCCATCATATCATCTGACAGATTGCTGTCCATGTACTTGTTCAGACAGTCAACCAGTGCCTGTGAGAACTCATCTATAGCGTCTGTTGTGATTGTCACTGTGTAGTGGTCTGCCTTGATAGTCTTGCCATTTGCATTTGTAAACTCATCCTTGCCGACCTTCTCATATGTTATGGACTCTGCAAGCTTATCTGCAGCCGGCTTGAGATCCTCATCTATGATCTTCTGAAGAGCCTCGCTGTCAACTGAACCGCCGGCTCCCGCATCCTTGCTGTCGAGCTCTGCCATAACACTGTTCATGTCAAATGAAAATGTCTTGGTAAAGAGATCAGGACATGACATATAGAGCGTCTGACCGATCATTACAACATCCGCACTGACTGTCTCGCCTGCCAGTGTCATGGAAGAATCAAGCTTGAAGCTGTTCTGTCCGTCGCTCTTGGCTGTGCTTGCGTCAAATGTAAATGTTGAACCGTCGAGCTTACCATCTCCGGCAACCTTGTCGATGGTAAAATCTGACTGAACGTCCAGCTTGTCGACATCTATGTCATCTGCTCCGACGATACCCACAATATTATTGTTCTCAAGTTCCTTTGCTGTGTTCTCCATCGCGTCCTTAACCGCATCCTTAGGACTCTTCTTGATGAACACGAAGAATACAACAACAAATGCTGCTATGATAACAAGCGCTGCCACAACTGCTATTATGGCTATCTTGATACCCTTTCTCTTCTTTGGAGACTCAGGCTTGTGCGCCTGATCACCATACATGTTCACGGTCTGATCATATACACTCTGCTGTGCATTCATCTGCTGACCGTATTGATCTGCAAACTGCTGATTTGCATCGTACTGCTGCTGGCCATACTGTCCTGCATACTGCTGCTGGCCGTACTGTCCTGCGTACTGCTGGTTTGCTCCATACTGCTGCTGGCCGTACTGTCCTGCATACTGCTGATTCGCTGCGTACTGCTGGTTTGCTCCGTACTGCTGCTGGCCGTACTGTCCTGCATACTGCTGATTCGCTGCGTACTGCTGGTTTGCTCCGTACTGTTGCTGACCATACTGTCCTGCATACTGCTGGTCTGCGCTATACTGCTGACCCGCATCACCCTGCTGATTCTGTGATGGCTGTGGACCATCGGCGCCGTTAGGATTCATTCCGTCCGGCATCTGATTCATGTTATTATCACTCATAATATCTCCCTTTCTGTGTGAATAACCATTATCCTTCCTCTGTAAATTTACACAAATACTTATAAAATGTAAACATTTTTTATTATCTCTTCATATTATGTAAGCAATGTGAAATGGCACGTTAACGCCTGATACGCCACATTGCCGGCACTAAAAATCAGCTTCATCGTCGAAACTGAGTCCAAGTTTTCCAAGTATTGACTTTGGAACATAAGCTTCTATAAATATGCCATCGTCCAGATATTCCTCTGTCTGGATCTCACCGTATTTGTGTATAAGTCCTGTGAGCCCTGCTTCAGAATATGCAAATGTATGCCTTATATATGACTTCTGATTTCTAAGTATTTCCTCTATCGCACTGGCAAGCTCCGGGAGTCCCTGTCCCGTGGCAGCCGAGATATACAGAGTCTTGTCCGCTCTCAGATCGCGCACACCCACCAGATCATCCTTTGATATTCTGTCTATCTTGTTGAATACAGTTATCACAGGTTTTCCCGAATTCTCATCTATCTTGAGCTGCTTTAATGTGCCGTACACCGTCTCTATGTTCTTATCCCAGTTTTCATCCGATGCGTCCACAACATGAAGGATGACATCACAGTATTTTGCCTCCTCCAAAGTGGAGCCAAAGGCCTCGACCAGATGATGCGGCAGCTTCCTTATAAAACCGACCGTATCGGTGAGCAGTATGTTCTGTCCCCCCGGCAGCTTGTATCCTCTTGTCGTAGGATCAAGGGTCGCAAATAATTTGTCTTCCTGTAATACTCCTGCCCCCGTGAGTGCATTCAGCAGGGTCGACTTGCCCGCATTTGTGTATCCGACTATGCCCACAACCGGCACAGCGCTCCTCTGTCTCTGCTTTCTCTGCTGGCTTCTCTGGGATTCAACGTTCCTGAGCTCCGCCTTCAGTCTGGAGATCCTGTCCCTTATGACTCGTCTGTCTATCTCCAGCTTCTTCTCTCCTGGTCCTCTCGTTCCGATTCCACCGCCAAGTCTCGACAATGAATCCCTCATACCAACGAGTCTGGTGGCTCTGAACTTAAGCTGTGCAAGTTCCACCTGCAGCTTGCCCTCGTAGCTTCCAGCATGTGCTGCAAATATATCGAGAATGACCATTGTCCTGTCCATAACCTTTATGTCCAGTGCGTCCTGAAGGTTCATCAACTGTGCCGGTGACAGCTCGTCATCACAGCACACTCCTGTGGCGCCCAGCTCATATATCATCTCCCTGAGCTCCTCAACCTTTCCTCTTCCCAGATACAAGTCATTTGCAATGCGGTCCCTGTTCTGCACCAGCCGTCCCACGACCTCGGCTCCGGCTGTGTCTATGAGCTCCGTGAGCTCGTCCAGGGATGCCTGAATCTCCAAGGAGACCTCTTTCTGTGTATATCCACCTGTATCGGCGGCAAATATGATTATCTTTTCTTTTATCTTCTCTGCTTCGAGATCATAAATTGTACTTTTCCTGTCTGCCATGATCCACCTCTACTTTTCAACGGTGACTGTGACTGTGTGATAGGATGATCTGTTGCCGCTGCTGTCCTGCGCACAGCACACAACTGTATAGCTGCCCGCCTTGGACTCCATTTTGTTAACAGCCACACATATAACGTCCTGTCCAAGACTTGTGAGTGCCTGTCCATCCAGAGTCTTGCCATTGCCATCTGTGGCCACTCCTGTCCTTATCAGTGTATCACCATCCTGTGCGTTCACATAAGATGCAACAAGATCTGCAAGCTCATCAGCCTGTCCATTGTAACTCTCCAGCTTTATCTCCACAGGAACCCTTGTTATAACAGGAGCTTCATCATCCTCCACTGTTATCTCGATACTCTTACATATCTCACTGCCCTGATCTGTAAAGCTGTACTTTACTGTATATTTTCCCTGCTTCATATTGTCCACGGTTCCCTCAACCTTCAACTGATCCGTTACATCCTCACGCTGTGAATTGAAGGCCCATATTCCCGCCATTGTGTCATAGTTCTCGCCCTGGTTTATGCTGTGGCTCTCCGCACCGTATATCACGGCTGTTCCTGCGGTCGGATTCTCCTCAACCATGTCTGTCGGATCCCATCCGGTCTCATCAGTGTTATCCAGTCTGGTCACCGGCACAGGTCTTCCCAGCGGGCCATAATAGTCACTGTCAAATATATCAACATATGTTCCAGACTCGCAGTTCTCATATATCCATTTGGTATCTGCAACGCACAGTCTGACGCATCCCAGTGATGCCCCGGTTCCAAGCTTGTTGAATTCCCATGTCTCAAGCGAATCCTTTGTGGTGTCCAGATAAGGCACGGAATGGAACAGGGTGTCGCCATCTATCTGTGACACATACTGGCCATAACAGTTGTCAAACAGTGCAAGCCAGTCCCACTTGAGCTGTATGTTGAACAGTCCGACAGGAGTCTCTCCCACCGGTGATACCGAACAGCGCATTGCCTTTACCGGAACAGTGTAATATCCAGCAGCGTCCAGCTTGTATATAGTAACTATATTTTCCTGTCTGTTTATCTTGATGGCGTATGGACAGCCATTGTCCGCCAGATCCTCGCCATTATAATTCTCTTCCTGCTCAGTCGCCGGAACCGCTATGTCCGTACATTCCACAGTTCCCTGAACCTTGAGTTCCGCAACCTTTTCTGTTGTTGCTGCTGAGGCATCGCCATTCGTATTATCACTGTCCGCCGATGTTCCTGTGGCAACCGAGTCCTTTTCATTATGATTATCCAGTTTGCTCTTAAGTCTATAGTTTTTCACAGCAAGGCCTATGACCAGTCCAAGCAGAATGACTCCCACTGCGTATAACGCAATTCTCTCGAGCTCCGCATGTCTCTTCTTGTTACGCTTATTTTTTTGTCTGTTATTCTTTTCCATATTTTCCATTTCTTTCTATAAATATATGTCAAATGTTAGTATGCACAATCAAGCCATTTTTAATCGTTACACTTTAACATAACATTTTATATAACAAAATAAAACATTTTTCTTTAAAATTAATCAAAAACCACATTGACTTTATCGCGAACTGTTGTACAATCGAATATCAGGCGAAAAAAATTAAGGAGGTTTATTATATATGAAAGATCTGACAGTCGGAAAGCCAATGAAAGTCATATGGTTATTTGCTGTTCCTATGATACTGGGACAGATCGCACAGCAGTTATACAGTTTTACAGACTCAGCCATCGTGGGCAACTACGTAAGCTCACAGGCACTCGCCGCGGTTGGCGCAACCTCAGTCATTTCGAATATGATAATAGGCTTCCTCAACAGCGGAACCATGGGACTTGCCATCCCTATAGCCAAATACTATGGTGCAAAGGACTATCACAATATGAGAAGATGTATCGGTGCATCGGCCATCATGACACTGCTGGCATCCATTGTCCTGACCGTTCTGAGTCTAATATTTATAAGGCCTATCCTGGTACTTCTCAAAACACCAGACGACATATTGGATATGGCAGCAAGCTACGTTATAATCATAATCGTTGGAATCATATTCTGTTCATTATATAATCTGTGCGCCAACATACTGCGTGCAGTCGGAGACAGCAAGACGCCTCTTATATTCCTCGGTATATCAGTTGTACTCAATATCGTTCTGGATCTTATGTTTATAAGGGCATTTGACATGGGAGTACGGGGTGCAGCCATCGCCACCGATATATCACAGGCGCTGGCGGGCATACTTGCCCTGATCTATATACTTGTGAAGGCAAAGCATCTGATTCCGGAGAAGGATGAATACTCCGTAGAGAAGAGTGACCGGTCAGACCTCATACAGTCCGCACTTGCCATGGGATTTATGAGCTGTATAGTGAACATCGGAACGGTCATACTCCAGAGAGCCATCAATGGACTCGGAACTGATATAGTAACCGCCCACACAGCGGCAAGAAAGATATTTGATATCCTCATGTTCATGTTATATATAGTAGGAAATGCCGTGACGACATATGTAAGCCAGAATATGGGCGCAGGCAGGTACGACCGGGTACATCAGGGTGTGAGGGCTGCGATCATCATAAACACGATCATAACCACTGTCATGATAATATTCGGCTGGCTGCTCAGCCCGGCACTTATAAAGCTGGTTGCAGGTACATCTGCCAGTGCCATCATAGATCCGGCCGTGAGATATGTAAGGATCGGCGTGACGTGCTTCTATGTACTTGGTCCTCTGTTCGTCCTGAGATGTGCAATGCAGGGAATGGGCAGGAAGATCGTTCCGGTCATGTCATCCACTATAGAGCTGATCGGCAAGGTACTTGCGGTTATGATCCTCACTCCAAGACTTGGATATCTCGGAGTTACCATCACAGAGCCTATCATCTGGTTCTGCTGTACACTGATGCTCTCCATAATGTATCTCACAACCCCTGTGGAGAAGCTTGTTGAGAAGAGACGTGCTGCAAACTGATATTGCATACAAATATAAACCAACAAATAAAGCCCCACTGCCGATGGTCTTCATCACCGCCGACAGTGGGGCTCTTTGTATGGCTAAAATGAGTATTACTTCTTATCCTTTTTGATAACGATATAGCCTGCACCAGCCATGATAAGTGATGCTATCATTATCGCAAACATTACGTCTACAGGTGACTTATCTCCTGTATTTACCACGTTCTGTCCATTTCCACCTGTGCTTCCATCCGTTGTTGCTGCTGTGGTAGCCTCAGTTGTCTTGTCGTCATTGCCAGGCTTCTCAGTTGTTGGAGCCTCGGTAGTCTGATCCTCTGTGGTTGGATTCTCTGTTGTTGGATCTTCTGTTGTTGGATCGTCCTTACCCGGATCTGCCTCATCCTTATTTACCAGTGACTTGTCTGTTATGATAAGTCCATTCTTGTCCACTGGATTCTTCTTGAGCATATCATCTGTGAGCTTCACTGCCTGGATTCCATCAAAGTAGATAGTTGAGTCAACTGTCCACTTGCCAGTGTGATCCTCCGGCACGATCGAGTTGCACCATACAGCAAATTTGACTATATCCGATGCATCGAGTGTACCACCCTTCTTACCCTTGAATGAGCTGAATGGAATAGTAACATACTGTGCCTTTGTTCCCTTTACAAAATCTGTGAGGTATACCTCAAATTCCTCGCCGCTTCCATCTGTGATCTGGATCACAAGCTTCTGTCCCATACCGTCCGGCTGTACCCACATCTCAAGCGCATTATACTTTGAGAAATCATTGTTTGTAAGCTCTGACTTAATCCTTCCTGTCCACACCTCTGATCCATTTGTCTCAAGCTTATACTTGAACGCACCGCCGTATGTGCCACCGTTCTTATGTGTCTTGTTAAGAACAAAGCTTGAGCTGCATCCTGCGGCTGAGTTAGATGTGTATGTGGAATCCAGAAGTCCGTCGCTTCCTGAATAGTACTCGAAGTCCTCGATGACATTTGCAGGAGCCTTATCCTTGGCCTTTCCAAGGCTTATGTGTGACAGCTGTGCGAGCTGCTCGCCATCTGCCAAGAGTGTGATGGTTGCTGTATCTGTCTTTCCAAGCTTGCTGAGATTCTTCTCTGTAAGATCAGCCGTGTAAATTGTTGGCTCTGATCCTGCAACGGCAATCTCGGCTCCAGCCTCAGCGTTGAGTGTAAGCTTAACACCTGTATCAGGATTGTTGATAATGAACTGAACCTTTGATGCATTCTTAACACCAGCCTTGAGTGTTGTCGCCTTGAGGATGGTATCTCTGTCAAATGGATATACCATGTAACCCATCTGGCCCGTGTATGTATTTGCAGATACTCCTGCAAGGGTTCCCATGTTGTTGTAGAATCCTGTGTCTCCACCAAATATTGATGAGTCGTCGTTATAATACTTTATGAAGTCATTGATAAGCTCCTGTCCATGTGTAGCATCATACTTGTATGGTACATAGAAGTTGCTGTCTCCGAAGTTTGCCCATACAAGGTAGTATGGCATGTTGTTCTTCTTCGCAATGTCGTTGACTTCCTGATACCAGTTCTTTCCTGAAGCCTCTGTTCCAACCGGATTACCCTTTACGAGAAGTCCCTCGTTGTCTGAACCGTCCTTCTTCATGACTCTGACACCGCACTCAGCGATGGCTGGTATCTTGCCTCTCTTTGCAGCTATTGATGACACGATATTACATGTTGTATCAAGACTGTCAAAGAAAGAGTTGTCTGCTGCTGCAGGGTACGAATTGTAATCGTTGTAATAGTCAAATGCAAGGATATCTACATACTCATCGCCTGGATAGTATGACACGTAAGCTGCCTCTGATGTTACAGGTCCGTTTGGCGAGTATACCCAGAGAAGGTTGTGTACACCGCTCTGCTCCATGTAATCCTTGGTATATCTGTAGAGAGACTTGTATGTCTCAGCTGTGTTCATTGATCCCCACCAGAACCAGCTTCCTGTATTCTCGTGGAATGGTCTGATCATGATAGGTATTCCGGCAGCCTGAAGCTGTGATGCGTAGTCTGCGATCACATCGAGGTAAGCTGTAAATACCTCATTGTACTCTCCACCTGGGAGAATCTGCTTTACTATGTCATTTGACAGATCCTTGGACTCTGAGAAATCACATCCGTAGAAACTGTATGTTCCATCCGAGTTCTTCACTATCTTGGAGCTGGAGAAGTTTGGCATATGCATTGACAATGACACGATCGCACCATTTGCCGCTGCAGTCTTGCTGTATGCCACTGAGTTTGCCAGTGCCGAAGCCGCGTCTGAACCGCCTGCCTCCGAGCCTGTAACTGCCAGTGAGTCGATTCCGAACACACCGCTGACCTGTCCAGTCACATCATATACATCACCGAGTGACGCCTGTGGATTTACGCTTCTGCTCACATCATTCTGATGTCCGAACAGAACCTGATCACTATTCATGAGCGTATTCAGGTATGCCGCAAGTGCCTTTGCACTGTCTGCTGCATTCGCATCGCTCACTCTAACTGATGATGGCATCTGTGAAAGATCCGCTGGTGAACCAGCACCAGGAGTCTCTGTTATCTCGACAAAATCCTTTGTTGTATCTGCCTGTGACAGAACAAGATTATCAAGATATACATTTCCCTTAAAGCTTGTGCTGCTTCCTATGATTCCTATTGTCACATCTCTGAGTGGTTTATCTGTAGGAGTAAATCCCATAGTAACTGTAACCTTCTTTAATCCATCTCCGATATCCTCTGCATCATCGTCGATGGTTGTATCTTTATTTATTATTCCATCTGCAAAAAACTTGATCTTGCTTCCCTTGAGCTTTGCCGGGTAGATTATATCCACACTGAGCTGGTTGTACTGGCTCACATCCATAGCCTCTGTAGGAACACACTTAACCTTTGCCTCACTCCATGAGGAAGTTGAATCTGCTGAGTAGTCAACAGAAACCTTAAGTCTCTCATTTGCACTGTCATATGATATGTCAGGTGTGGCATTACCGGCCTTGTTGGCTGCATCGCCGTGCTTGTATGCATATCCGGCCTCTGTGCTCCACTTGTCATAATCCTCAGCCGATGAGAGATCTGAGATCACAGCAGGATCTCTCTGCTCAAGTCCGCCGCTGCTCTCCTTAACATCAAGTACCTTAACGTTGCTTATTGTGATCTTGCCAGCATATGCTGAGTTAGAATTGTACTGGAATACGATCTCCTGTACATTTCCCACCTCTGATACATCAAATGCAAATGATATATCGCACTTGCCATCGACAAAGTTCTCAGCCTTGATGAACGGATAGTCGCCTGACTTGGCGTAATCCCAGCTGTCGCCTGTCTTCATGGCACATGCAAGCTGGATCGCATTGTATGATCCGTCTGATGCCTCAGCGCCGTCAAGGCCTGATATATCGCCATCAAGTGAAACTGTAGCTGTAAGCTTTGCCTTTGCTCCAACTTTGACATTGTCTACTGTAGGAAGATCTGTATAGCTTTCTGTATCATTGCTGGCAAATGCCTTGTCTGTCCACTTTGCATCGCTCGCTGTGTCAAATACAAGGCTTGCATCTGCGAAGTTTCCAGCCTCTGTCTCAGTTGTAGTCGGCTTCTTGCCACTCTCTACCTTGTCAACTGCAACGCCGCCGATGAGAACCTTTCCTGTAAATGCTGAGTTTGCATTGTACTGGAATACGATCTCCTGAACATCGCCTGCATCCACTCCGTTAAAGTTGAACTCTACGCTGCACTTGCCATCTGTAAAGTTCTCACTCTTTAAGAATGGATAGTCATCTGACTTGACATATGTCCAGCTGTCGCCTGCCTTGATAGCGCAAGCAAGCTGGATCGCATTATATGATCCGTCTGACGCCTCAGCACCGTCAAGGCCTGATATATCGCCATCAAGTGAAACCGTAGCTGTGAGTTTCGCCTTTTCACCTACAGTTGCACCCTCTATTCTCGCCATATCAGCATATGTATCGCTGTCATTGCTGGCGTACGCCTTATCCTTCCATGTCGTATCTGAAGCAGCGTCAAATGTGAGAACTGCATCTGAACTGCTCCATACTGTATTGTCTGTGATCGAAGGTGCTGCCACACCTGTCACATTTCCTGTTGCTGATGATCCGCCACCTGGCTCTTCTCCACCACCTGGCTCCTCTCCTGAATCATCACTCTGAATCTCTACATCAGATATTGATATTGTTCCAGTATATGCAGAGTTTGAATTGTACTGGAATATTATCTCGTTCGCAGCTCCTGTATCCTCCACATCAAATGCAAATGATACCTGTGTCTTGCCATCTGTAAAATTTTCCGCTTTAAGGAATGGATAATCATCAGACTTGGTGTATGTCCATCCATCGCCAGTCTTGATTGCACAGGAAAGCTGGATCGCATTATACGTTCCGTCAGCAGCCTCCGCACCATCCAATCCTGAAAAATCTCCATTAAGTGTTACATTTGCCGTGAGCACAGCCTTTTTACCCACAGACACATCATCGATCCTGCCTAACTCTGGGTATGTACCTTCATCATTGCTGGCATAAATTTTATCTGTCCACTTGGCATCTGCGCCAGTGTCAAATACCAGTTTGTCTGTAGTGATGCTCCACGCCATTTCCGCAGACGGCTCTGCTGCATCAGCTGAGACTATTGCCCCTGCACTTCCCCAGAATGAGCCAACCATTGCAACTGCACATGTCACAGCAACAAGTCTTGTTCTAAATCTCACCATATTTCCTTACCCTTTCTTTTTTGTGATATTCCTCCACTTTACTCACCACGAACAGCCTAATTCGTGATTAATATTTATACATATACTTATATTAACTCATTTTTTAATTGTTGAACATGTCATTAATTACCGAATATTTAAGTTGTTTTTTATTGCTTTTGCACGCCATATTAGTCAATAATTTAAGTTATTTGCAATTAATATTAGTTTCTTGTTGCCGCACGGATTGTTATGGCTCGCAGAGCGGGCAATCAGTGGTTTAACACACGTTGTAATTAATACATAAAAAAGCCAACTGGCATAATACCAACTGGCTTTATATTAGTTTATTCATTTTTCAAATATTGAAGTATCTAATCAAAATATCTGAATGCTTCCACACATGCCATTGATTCTTCCACTATATTATAAATATCTATGAAAAAATTCGTTGTGCCTAGAGATTAAACTTACCGGAATATAAACTATCAGGGTACGAATTGCATCTACTCATAACATGCACTGCATGAACTTGTATATGTACCAACCTCTTATAAGCACTGGTCTTGCGGTATGTGATATGACCTGATGCCCTTGAAACACCACTCATATCTTGTGTTTTGAACAATCACGATGGATCAAATCTGGTATCAAATACCTGCGTCCTGGCACTTCAATCATGCTATATACAGCATCTACATGTGGACTGATTCAAGATTTATCTTAAAGGCATCTCGTGTGGAAACAACTTCCCAGTTCTGAGTTACCATCATGATAAAAATGTTCTTCAATTGTCTCCAACGGAACCTCCTCCTTTCGTGAACTTGTACCACGGATCTCTGTTTCCTGCGCACCATGTGTAAAGTCTTTTTCACGATTCTATAAATCTCTGAGATAACTTCGTACATGTTACGTGTCACGGGTGACAATCTATGGTGTGCCATCTGTATCTTTTTCAAATGGCCGTTCTTTAATGTACTTTTATTATACATGATGCAAGGCAAATCGTCAACATATTTTTTGACATTTTATCAATTTTATTGTCATTGTTGTTGCGTTTTATCATCAAATTGTCTTTTATGTATATAATTGCGTGAATATTATACACATTTCATCTGTCCATCTTCTATCCTTACGATACGATCGGCCTGATCTGCTATATTTCCATCGTGAGTAACCATAATTATAGTCTGTCCATCTTCACTCTGCAGTTCTCTAAGCAGTCTCAGGACTTCTTTTCCTGATTGAGAGTCCAGATTTCCGGTAGGTTCATCGCAGAGCAACACTTTTGGTTTGTGTATGAGCGCTCTGGCTATCGCAACCCTCTGCTGCTGTCCACCGGACAACTGTGACGGATAATGTGTCAGTCTCTCTGAAATTCCAAGTTTTTCAGTAAGCTTATCAAAGTACTCCTCATCTACCTTAACCTTATCTATCATCATTGGCAGGAATATATTTTCCTTTGCTGTCAGCTCTGGCACCAGATTGAAGAACTGGAATACGAAACCTATATTTTTTCTGCGGAATTTTGCAAGCTGTGCATCTGAATATCTGAGTATATCTTCATCATCATAGAATATCTCTCCTTCTGCCTTTGTATCCAGTCCGCCCATCAGATGCAGCAATGTTGACTTTCCACTGCCTGATGTTCCTATAATCGCCGTAAATTTTCCATACTCAAATTCCACGTTACAGTTGCGAAGTGCATGAACAGCATTTGTTCCTTCACCATACGTCTTATTTAAATCCTTTATCTGAATCATATGCATCGTCCCCCTTACTCTTTTTCAGCCAGATCATCAATTATCTCTTCCGATTTCTTCTTATGAATGACCAGCACCGTAATAATCGTCGAAATCACAACAAGGAATGTTCCTATCAGTACCAACGCTCTTCCCATAGGGACAACAAATATCTCGCTGTCGAACAGAAATACATGCTGGAGTCTCGTTACCTCTTTTATAACATCTGCATCGACGTTCCATAAATCTGTCTCCGGCCAGTTGAACATGTTTAGCGCCTGTTCGTACTTGTAGCGCAAAAGCCATCTCATGCCATACACCATACCGGCTCCGACAGCACATGATACCAGGGCATTTCTTATGTTATGCCATATAAACGTCATGTTCCATGAGCGCTTCTCCATTCCAAGAGCCCGCATGATCGCCACGTTCCGCCTGCCATTCTGGTAACGCATGGTGACAAGTTCCCAATATCCCCATGCCGCCATGATAAGAAGAATAAAGAACAGACATATTGTGCTCGCATACTGTGATATATATGCCTCACGATACTCCTTATCACACTCATCTATCGTTCGTATCCTGAGTTCCATTGAAGAGTCCAATATGTCAGCAAACCTGGATACAACTCTATCAATATCTCCCCTGTTGCTTAGAGATATATATGTAACGTCATAACATGTCTTAAACATCCCAATACTGACTGCTGTGTCCTGTGAGGCCACTATTGCATATCCATACTGTGAAGCTCTGCCAAGACCTGCATACAATATCGGATCGCTCTCCTTTGTGGTCTCCGGAATCACAATTATCGCATCCACGATTTCAACAGTCTCCTTGTATTCGCCTTTTCCGTTCACTGTCATTGTATGCATTACATCGCCTATCTTATATGGCGACTCCGCGGTCATTCCGTCATATTCATATTCAACACACGCCACACCATTTTCATGGGTACCTATTGACCCCTCTTTTACATATTTATCCAGCTTTCTCATTCCGTTATCATCCAGCCATATCGCTGGAACGTTGAAATAAAATCTATCGTCTGCATGATAGAATTCTTCTGTATCTTCCGGAAACTGGACCTCCGCCTGCCACAATCCATCCGGAATATCCTCGTCATTTCTATCATAAAATATATCAAAGCCATCGTTTGTGGAGAAACTCTCTATTGACTTTACTTCGTTCATATCCGCAATGCTCTTGCGCCCATCCTCAGTAAGTCCTGTATCTGTAAGCAATACTCCACCAGTAATCCCCGACCCCTGATCATAAAGGCATATATCTACATCACTGGTTTCCATATCCAATTGTCCATATGTATAATATGTGTCTCTGTCCAGATCATCATTGTGAAAATATCCTTTTCCCTTGCCGTCCATAGAGCAGAATGCGTAGCACATCACCGCCGCAAACAGGATCAGGGCAACAGACAACATCTGCATTATATTTGCAAATGGAATACCGGAAACCACCGATTTGATTCTCCCGAATGATCTCACACGATCTCTTCTTATAAGTCTTCTTGATTTTATATGAAGGTATATATAAAAAAGTAAATATCCAAGAGTAAATGTACCTGTTGCACACACAACAGAGATTACAAATGGATTTTCTGTAATCTGCTGTACACACCACTCCACTGTATAACCGCGCAATTTAGGCAGCCTCAGAAAACGACTTTGAATCTCGAGTATGACCTCATATACAGTGATTCCAACGACTCCGCCGCATATCACTCCTGAAACCAGCAGGATTCCCCATTCCAATATATGTATCCAAGCCACTTTCATCCGGCTGGCTCCTATATCTCTCACGATATCCAGGGATTTCTGCCTCTCGCTCATAACAGTTATCATCACGCCAAACAGGGATATAGCCGACAAGATCACAGCAATAACACTGAAATATAGTATTCCCTGGACAGAGTCCGACAGATAACTTTCGCTGTTAAGCTTCTCGTTTCCAAGGGTAATGTTGCAGATATCTTCTGCAGCCGATCTGCTGCGGCCGGATCTTGGCCATATTCCAGTTTTGTCATAATAATCCTGCGCAAACTCTTCCATAGCGCTCTCCGACTGCTCTGTTATCTCGTCATCACCATACAGTGAGACAGCAGTATATACGAATGTATTCTCATCCAAATCACAGTCATCCCGCCACAGATATATCGTTGGCATCTGTACTTCCGAAAGGTCAGATCCCCAGTCTACTCTGTTCTCCTTAAGATCTCTTCTGCTGTCTGTACACAATACACCTGTGATAGTAAACGTAATCTGTCCCAAATGTCTACCTGTTCTCAACAGATATGTATCATCCAAATCGTAACTGTCAAATGTTACTTCCTTTCCAACATACGAGTCAGGATCAACAGTAAAAAACATATCCTCCAACACATAATCGTACACTGCTGCCTCCCCGGTTTTTTCAGGGAATCTTCCCGACGAAAGCTTTACATACTCAAGCTCCTCTGCCGTATCGTCAATATATGTACCATATGTATACTGTGTTTTGTCATTTCCCAGCTTTCCACATATAGCCGTACGCCCGATCATGCTGACCCTTTTGTCTTGTGACATCTCCTCATATGCATCACTGCCAAGATTGCTATACAGGTAAAATGTCTTACTACTTCCCCGCAGCTTGTCATCATACTGCCGTCTACATTCTGTTCTCTCCATCAAAAGTGCAATCAACAGGAAAGCCGTTAATATCACTATCGAGGTAAGCATGCTCGCAAACTGCTTTTTATGATATCTCCAGTATTTTGTTATCAGAAATAAGTTTGTTTTCATATGTCCCCCCGCTATACACAATTAGCCCCGTCAAATTATGACGGAGCTATATTTCTATATTTTTAGCACATTCTTTATAATATCAGCATCTTACCCTAAACGATCCTGCAGTCCTATAATTTGCGCCAGTCGGTTCAGTATAAAAATAATATGTTTTTCCTTTGCTTACTCCAAAAGTTGTTGAAAGTGAAGTACCTGTGCTCCCTTCAGCAGGCGGATATATAATCTTTGCTATATTTCCACTGGAATCCTTTACTGTTATTTTCACTTTTCCTTTCGTTGAAGCATTATATATCAGTGTCATAGTTGTACCTGCCGTTGTTACATGTCCTACTTTAGTATAACTAGTGCAATCATAGTCATAATAATATGATGCAACCGCTCTTGCAACACTATTATTTTCTACAGCTAGCTCTTCTGCCATTGTGGTCTCGCTCTCCCCCGCAAGTGCACTCACCCCAGGCATACATGATATCGTCATTACCGCTGTCATCACGCACACGATCATTCTCTTAAACTTCCTCATAAGCATATCCTCCTTTCTACTGCTATACAATCGACAACTATGTTTATAAGGTTATTATAAATGCATTTTTCGACTATTTTTTCAAAATGGACTAATTGGTCAAAATTAAGGAGTGAACGGTAATTTATTACCACATACTCCTTAATTTTGACCGTTTACTCCATTCCTATTGCTACATACGTCACTCGTGCTATCATTAACTTTACTCATTTGATATCAATATTAGGGAGAGTATTTTATGATTAATTATATATGTTTGAAGATTTCTAATTACCTTATCAAAGAAAAAATAATTACAGATAAAGAAAGAAATATATATTCCTACCTTTTCTCATGTGTATTTGAAGAAATTATTTTTGACCTTATAACACTTGCCACAGGGATTATTTTTCATAGATTAATTACATCTGTTCTATTCATAATAATAACTATGCCATTGCGCTATTTTGCAGGTGGCTATCACGCATCAACACCTTTGCGATGCACCATCTTGTCATATGGAATCATGATAATTGTGGTATTATTTCCACAATTATCATTTGAACATTCAGAAACTATTCAAGCAATCATATTTTTTGTCTGCATTGCCATAATTATGATAGTTTCACCTGTTGATACAGAAAATAAAAGATTTAACATCTCAGACAAAATCAGTCTACAAAAGAAAGCCAGGATTACCGTAATATTAATATGTGGAATCCAACTTATATTATGGTACAATAAATCCAATCAGCATACACAAACTATTACATTGTGTGTGTTAATATGTACATTAAGTTTACTTGCAGGATATATAAGGAATATAAAAAATGTCTCTTAAAAATATTAATATAGCAATTTGTGACGATGAAGTATCATCAATTTATTCAATAAAAAAATACTTGATTTCATATCAAATACAATTTGATATCGACTGTGAAATTCACACTTTTACAGACAGTTCTAAATTTTTGTCTTCATTTGAAACAAACAAATACAACATTGTATTTCTTGACATTGATATGCCCAATATGGATGGTTTAGAGATTTCCAAACATATAAGGAAAAAATATTCAGATGATGTATACATTGTATTTGTGACTTCATATCCAAGCTATATGCATGATAGCTTTCAGGTTCATCCTTTTCAATATCTTATAAAACCTGTTTCCTACAATATTTTTCAAAATATTATGTCTGATCTTTTAACATATATGCAAAGCAAGAACAATATACGCATAGTAGTAGATACATATAATGAAAAACTTCTTGTAAATGTAAATGATGTAATCTACATTCGTACAAGCAAGAGCCAAAAACTCCATCTTATTTATACACTACGCGATTCTCAAATAATTGGTCGTGGAGCGTTATCATCATTGGCAACCTCTCTTGCTGAACATGGATTTATTTTAACCAATCAAAGCACTCTGGTAAATACAAAGCATATAACCCACTTTAGCGATAAGTTGTTAGGTATTGATAATGGAGACGTAATCAATATTTCTAGAAGAAACCTAAAAAAATTCAGAACTTTTTTTGCAAATCAAATCATCTCAGATATGAAAGGGTAAATACAATGGACATTATTTTTGATATTATGCCAACGCTTTTATACAGTGCAGATATGTATATATTTTTTTATGTTGTATTCAACAACAAAAGACGATTTAATTATAACTTTATTTTTGGTATTTTTATAATCTGGGGAGTTGAAATGCTACAAAATATTATTGTTCTCCCACTTTCTGGAGATGTATCCATGAAAGCAACTGTTATGAGAGTTTCTCTTTCCCTTTTACTAACTACCATTCTTTCACTTTTATTTACTGCCACAATCACATCGAGATTATTTACATCTATTTCCTTTGTGACAATTACTATGCTATGCGAAAATATGTCATATTCAACTATAAATCGCTTTCTTGCAACAAATATTGAAAACGACACAATCCCTGTTGCCGTTTTCAATTCTGTTTTTTCTCTTTCTGATTTTTATTGTCTCATATTTGTTCTGCTTGTTACAATTATATTTAGAAAGATTCATATATCACTGTCAATTATTGATATTTCAGCTATTATGATAATTCCTGTCATATCTCTCATAATTTTAATAACTCCTGATATATTTGCCTTTAACAAGACAAATCCTCGAGCTTATAGCAATCTTATAAATTTACTGCTTACTATAAATATTGTTAATTTCTTCCTGATCAATGAAATATCTAAAAAGGAAGAATTACAAGCGCAAACAGAACAATTATCAAGACAGATTGAATTCCAACAAAACAAATACGTTCAACTTGGAGAGGCTTATAAAAGTCTCCGCAGTTTTATGCATGATACAAATAAACACTTTATATATATACAAAATTGTATAAAAAATAAAAATTATGACGCAGTCATTCCTTATACTAATGATACTTTAAACGATCTCAAATCCAGATACTGTTCTATAAACACAGGCAACCTGGTAATAGATTCATTTGTGAGTAACCTGAAAGAAGTGGCTGACAAATACCATATAACTCTTGATACAAGTATAAAACTGAGTACTACTCAGATACCTCTTACAGATTATGACCTGACTATAGTTTTAGGTAATCTTTTCGACAATGCCATAACCGCATGTAATGATGTTGAAAATGCGGTAATTACAGTCAAGCTGCAAACTATAAGAAATACATTCACCATTTATGTTGAAAATTCTTATAATGCTTCGAAAAAACATTCTTCAGACAATGATTTTGACTTTATCCATGGATATGGTCTGAAAAATGTAAAAAATTCTGTAGAAAAATATAATGGTTTCTGCATAATAGACCCGCAAAACTGCTTATATGCTGTAACTTGCATCATTCCACTCAACCAAATAATATAAAAACAAGACTGTATCTGTATTGCAATAGCACATATGTATTCATATTTCTAAAATACATGCCACTGGTAGCTTCTCAGATACAGCCTTGTTATATAATTTCTTTTACTGGTGGTAATAGCTCAGGAAATCAGCCAGCTTTGCTGTTGCTGCCTTGAGTATCTCCATATTCGGAAGATATACTATTCTGAAGTGATCCGGATCCTTCCAGTTAAATCCCGTTCCACATGTGACGAGGATGTGCTTATCCCTCAAAAGATCAAGAGCGAACTGTTCATCATTTGTGATGTTGAACTTCTCCTTGTCAAGTTTCGGGAATATGTAGAACGCTGCCTCCGGCTTAACCACACTTATTCCCGGTATATCACAGAGTGCTTTATAAATATACTCTCTCTGATCATAGATCCTTCCTCCAGGCAGAAGCAGCTCATCTGCACTCTGGTAGCCTCCAAGACAGGTCTGAACTATACTTTGGGCAGGAACATTCGAGCAAAGTCTCATGGATGACAGGAGGTTAAGTCCCTCTATGTATCCCTTCACATTGCTCTTGTTTCCACACAGACACATCCAGCCAACTCTGTAACCTGCAACTCGGTGGGACTTGCTCAGTCCGTTAAAGCTTATGGTGAAAAGGTCAGGTGCCAGTGAAGCCAGAGCCACATGCTCTTTATCATCCATGACAAGTCTGTCATATATCTCATCAGCAAAAAGGATAAGCTCATTCTCCCTTGCAACCTGAACTATCTGCTCAAGAACCTCCTTTGGATAGAGAGCTCCTGTCGGGTTGTTAGGGTTGATGACTACGATTCCTTTTGTTCTTGAGGTTATCTTCTTCTTGATATCTTCTATATCCGGATACCAGTTGGACTGCTCATCGCAGAGATAATGAACCGCTGTTCCTCCTGCCAGGTTGACAGACGCTGTCCACAATGGATAGTCTGGCATTGGAACAAGTATCTCATCACCAGAATCCAGCAATCCCTGCATGGACATGGTGATAAGTTCGCTGACTCCATTTCCTGTATATATGTCATCGATTCCTACATTTGGAATATTCTTCAGCTGGCAATACTGCATGATCGCCTTTCTTGCAGAAAAAAGTCCCTTTGAATCCGAATATCCCTCGGTATCTCTGAGGTTATATGCCATATCCCTTACAACTTCATCAGGTGCCATAAGTCCGTGCGGTGCAGGATTTCCTATGTTCAGTTTAAGGACATTTACCCCTTCAGCCACCATTCTGTTTGCCTCGTCCATAACAGGACCTCTTATGTCGTAACACACATTGTCAAGCTTTGATGATTTTTCGAATTTTCTCATGATACACACTCCTTTATATCTCTTGATCCCTTGTTGTCTGTGTTTGCTGATTGTTGGTTTTAACTTGCGTTTTCTTCGAGATTACTCTGCATCTTCGATGCCCGCGAGCAAGCTCGCGCATCGCAGCCGCTTGTCACCCTGAAAACGCAAAATAAAAGCCCTAAGCATACTTATAATATGCTTAGGGCGAACTTTCTTGTCCGTGTTACCACCTAAATTCAGGAACTTATTCCTGCTCTCAGCCGACAGCCATCACTATCGTTGTTCCTATAACGTGGAACCTTCCGTTGACCACTACCCGGAAAACTTTCGCGGTCACAGCTCGGGGACTGCTTCCTTAAGGTGTCCTATAGGCTCGCACCAAACGCCTACTCTCTGAAGTGACAGTGACTTAAGTACTCCTTCCTGTCTTTGCCTTTATCTGATTTTTAGGATAGCATTCTGATGTCGTGTTGTCAAACAGTTTTTTTATTTCATAAATGCACACTCATCCTCGTTACAGAGTATTCCCTCTGGATTGTACATATTCATATGGAATATATGGCCGCTGTCAGGATTGTTCTGTCCATACGCTTTTGTGATATGTGCAACTCCAACTTTGTTCAGCACCTCATCCACCGCTTTTGTATGTGATGCCAGATCATCATTTACACTGTACATGAGGTACGCCTCCGGGAAATCAGTATTTATATAATCAAGCTGATCCATAAACAACTTGTACTGTTCCTCCGTCACAGCATATGCCTGGCTTATTTTCTTACTTTCACATTTTTCAGCTTTGTCGTGTGAACTTGTTTTTCCGTCACTATTCTGGTCATCATCCACATCATTTCTCAGATACCATGCGGATATATTGTCATTTCTTTCTGCCATCTTGTATGCACCACAGTTAAGGCATACCTTCTTAGGCAGTAGGTCATATGTGAAGAAATCAAGCTTTGCCCTGTAATCGCTGTTTGATGCTATGATGCAATAATTTGCCGTGAGCTGTGCCCCCGCCGAATCACCGACCATGTAGAGATTGTCCATGTCTATTCCAAGTGTCTGCGTATTCTCATGGATATACCGAATGAGATACGCCACATCCTCTATGGCCGCAGGATATTTGTTCTGCGGTGACAATCTATAGTTAAAGTTCACCACCACGTACCCGTGCTCCGCAAGAAGGCAGCAATAGTGGCTGTACAGTTCCTTGTCACCATAGAACCAACCTCCGCCATGCACGCTCACTATCACCGGATATTTTCTGTTTTCATCTGTCATATACGATATTGGAACGCAGATATCCATGTAGCTGTTAGATGTATAGCTTGCAGAATCCACGTCTGCGGCATCCCCGGAATCGGCAAAGAATATAATGTTCCTCTCTACACCTTTGTCCCATGTTTCAATCAGCTCATTGAAACGGACCTCATCAAGCTCCTTTTTGTAATCCAGATTCTTTATCTGTACAACATTTGCCGGATATTCAAGCCCTCTGTCTCTCGCCGCATCACTTGCTTTCCAGGCGTGGCGCATATTTACCCATGCCGGAAGATTCTTCTCCACCGCACCGCGGCTGAATATCTCTGCTACGTTCTTCATCATTCTTTCTCTGTCCATAATTTCCTCCATTATTTTAATCTCTGTGCTGTATCCTGAAATAGTCCAGGTACTTTTTAAACTTATCCTGCGCAGTAAGGCAGGTATCCCGCAGATATCCTCTTTCTCTATTCCATTCTGAAAGTCCTCTATAATAATACCATTTGAGATCTTCATCTATGATAAATGGAATTATATCATATTTCAGACACTCCTTGAACAATATCAGCCTGCCAACCCTGCCATTGCCATCTTGAAACGGATGAATACTTTCAAATTCATGGTGAAAATCCAGAATATCATCTAGTGTCTTTTCATTGAGCTTGCGGTATCTTGCAAGGAGATTTTTCATTTTCTCTGGAACTTCTTCCGGCAAAGCCGTATCATGACCGCCCACCTCATTCGGAACTTTCTTGTAATCTCCCACCGCAAACCATTCTTTTCGTGAGTCCTGAGTTCCATTCTTGAGAATCAAATGCAATTCCTTTATCATTTTCTCACTTAATAAGTTCTTTGCATCATCGATCACCAGATCTATACACCTGAAATGATTGGTCGTCTCGACTATATCGTCAACATTTATCGCCTGATCACTCACGCCTATAGTATTTGTCTCATATATATACCGTGTCTGATCATGACTGAGCCTGCTGCCCTCTATATGATTGGAATTGTAAGTGAGATCCACCTGTATCTTATGATAAATGCCACCTTTAATTCCATTTTTTTTCTCTTCTCTCAGCACAGTCAGCAGATCCCGGTTCTCTTCTCCCGCAGATTGACGCATTGGTTTCTGCGCAGAATCCGGTATATTCCACGTCTTTCCCGTCAGAAAAGCCCCAGGAATCTTATCATGAGCGCAGTAATTTCTAACGGTTCGTTCTGACACATTCCATTTTTTTGCAGTCTCTGCAACTGAAATATAACCCATGAAAATCCCTCCTTTTACGCAATGGGCTTTTATCATCTGCACAGTGTTTTGTATATAGATAGTATATGCCGTTACCGGCAAGAAATCAACTTTTTCAAGATTTGAAGCCGTTCATTTCTTGCCGATAACGGCATATCTTACATTACTCATATATAGGTTCAAAGTCGTCTGCTCCGTGTCCACACAGAGGACATACATAATCTGCCGGGAGCTCACTTCCTTCATATACATAGTTACATATCTTGCAGCGCCATCCCACTATCTTCTTATCTGTCTTAGGAGGTTTGTCTGCCTTTGGCTTTACATGTGCCTGATAATCAGCATATGTGAGAGGCGCCTTGTCTGACAATGTCTTTGCGTCTACCACCTCCGCGATGAACAACGTGTGTGTTCCAAGGTCATGACGCTCAACCACCCTGCCACTGATGACCGCGCAGGCATACCAGCCCATGTATGGGATTCCGTTGATATCCTCCGGCATCTTTATTCCTTCGAATTTGTCCACGTCTCTTCCCGACTGGAAACCGAAGTGCTTTATCGAGTCAAATGTACACTGCTCGTCAAGTACACTAAGGGCAAACACACCACTCTCCTTGAGCAGATCACATGTGTAATTCGTGTTGAGAACCGATATCGCAACCCGCGTTGGATTGTTCGCCACCTGTATACAGGTGTTGATGATGCAGCCATTTGCCTTGTCGCCCAGCTTTGTGGACAACATGAAAATCCCGTATGATAAACTGTAGATCGCCTTTTTATCCATGATAATAACCTCCTTGTCAATCATAATTAATCAGTTATATAGATTTATTCTCAATAAGATATTTCTATAATACCACATTATCATGCAAAAAGCTCCCCCTGTTTATCACAGGGAGAGCTTTTATTTAGTGAATAAATCTATCTCTCAACAGATATTATGTCATTTATGCCGTTGTCTGATTCCTGATAAAATACTTTTATTTTATCCCCGCTCTGTATAAATATCAGTTCCTCGTTCTCTGAGAAATCCTGCTTGTATACATTGCCATTTTCATCCGTGATATACACATATGTCGTCTCATCCATGTTGATATATTTGATATCAGCTACCGTGATCTGTCTGTTTGGTATATCGTCCGTCATGCTCTGCGTACTCTTAAGTCCGTTCTCTGCCAGCAGCTTGTTGTATGCCGCAAGTGCGTCCTTCTGGGTAGTGCCTGTAGCTACAATATTGTACTTCTCCACATCGACAAGTGCATACATCTTTACCAGGCCACCGTTGTCCTTTAAGACCATGATGTAGGTTGGTATTCCGCTGATATTGATGAGTGATGGGAAGGATGCCTTATAACCAAGATGCTGTACCTGTCCCTCTGCCGATGACATGGCTGAGTATTCCTCTGCACCTGCCACCTTATAATATTTGCTCTCTCCTGTCCGGAGATTCATCAGAGCAAATCCTATGTTGGACTCGTCACCATTTACCGATGTGACACCTGTATATACCCACACATCGCCGTCCATAACCTTGTAACCATAATCATCCGTAGTCCTCTTGCAGCCCTTATTGCCAAATACGCTGTTCCAGTAGCCGCCTGAGAGTTCGCCGTACCAGTCGTATTTCTGGCACACCAGGTCGCCATCATATACACGGTCCACCCAGTGTGGAACATCACTGACTTCATGATACTCTGTATCGCCCGTACACGGATCGCATATAACCACGCCCTTTACATCCTTTGCACCGAAGAGTCCTGCATGCGACTCAAGAACCGGACAGATGTAATATGGATTGCCATCGTCACTGAGCTCCAGATAGAAACCTTCAAATATATATGTCGGATAAGCCATCTGGACATGTCTGTACAGGTTCTTGTTGAAATACGCTGAAGGTGAATACACTATAGGCTTTTCAGTCTGTATATAGTGTGCCTCATTCTTTACCGGATCGACAAGAACATAACCCGGGATTCCGTTCTTCCTGTTGTTCATATATTTGATGAAGCCCGCATAATTGAGTGCTGCGACTTTCATCGGCGCGCCATTATAATCTATAGTGCTGTAATTGCCGCTGACCTCGTACTGGCTGACCACATCCGAGAGTGAACCGACGGCTCTCTCACCTATGATCCTCGCTGTGCTTGTATCCATCAGCGCAATGTCATTTATCTGCCTGCTCTCCGGGATATCTGTCTGGAAATCTCCATCCTCTATATTGATGAGACTTGCATACTTTGATGCACAAAACAGTTTGGATGACGCCGCCACCATAATGAGTCCGACCGCTATCATTATTACTACTATCCATGCTGCCGGTTTCGTTGCTTTCGTTGCGACACTTCTGGTATCATTACTCTCCACCGTGAAATCAAGCGTACAAAAGCCAACAAGCGCAACTGAAATGACCATCCATACCCAGAAACTTGTACTCTGTATATTGATCGCCGGTGTTGCCGCATAATAGTATATAAGCTCTCCCACAACAAGCACTGCAAATGCTATCGCATTCCATTTGCCGAGCCTTCCTGGGGGCTTTGCAAATATCTCCTTTGCCGCTCCTGTGCTTTTCTTTTTCTTTGTCTGTTTACCCATGTTGCCCTTCTTTCCAGCTTACCACGATCTGATTTTTCGCTGCATATACTTACCGGATCGTGTCTGCCATTAATCTATCTACTCCATATGTCTGCCCCATATATTATCATCTATTCCGATAAAAATATATATCTATCTGGTATATGTTATGCCTCGTATCGTTCTGCCAGTGAACGATTGTATATATGTGTTCTCCTGTGCTTTTTGTTATCCTTTTGCCTTCCCTATCCACTTCACAGCCTTCGCCAGCCTCTTCCCGGAATCGGCAAAATGTCCGCCTGAATTTATCTCATATATCACATCGTTGTCCTTCTTCAGCAGGTCGCAAATCTCCTTTGTCCGATCCGCAACAGTTGACATCAGCCTGTCGGATGTCCGCGATTCTTTGCCGCCTAGGCTGATGTATATACGTTTATTCGCAAGTGTTGGCTGGCTGCTTACATATTCCACAAATCCCGGATACCACATTGAACCTGAACATGTGGCACACCCGGCAAATATATCAATCTGATACATTGCCCAAAGTGCAAAAAGCCCGGCAAGCGAATATCCCATAATATAAAGAGGTCTGTTCGCCCGGCTTTGAATATCCAACTGCGGTATGACCTGATGTTCTATATAATCCAGTGTCCGTCCCGCCTCTCCGGCAAATGATACATCGACCTCATCTGATCTCCACGGTGAGAGATCCCTGTTCCAGTCATCTATCTGTATCGCAACAAGTGTAAACTGTTCTTCTCCCACCAGTTCTCTGATAGAATCCGCTGTGTGCTCCAGTTCATCTCCCCTGTGTGGGTACATGACCCAGAGGATGATCGGACCATTTTCCGAAGATATAAGTGTGTGTACCTGCATGTTTTTCATCTCCTATAGTGTGTCGGCTATCTTCTGGACTTCCTCCACTGATATGTTCAGTTTCTCATTTGTTTCCGTTAGCCTGAGCCTATTCAAATCTCTCATCCTGCGTCAATACGCTCATGAGTTTTAACACCTCGTCCTTATCTGTACAAATATCACATCAAGACCAATAATGCAATTGAAAACGATATGAATCGAAAATAACCCACTTGCTCAATTGAATTTCACAAGTGGGTTATGCATAACTTTAAATGATATTTTATTCTAAATCAAAAGATAAATCTGACTCATATCCCTGACATTTCGACCTAAATTCCTCAACCTTATTTCCTGCATCATCATAATTACCTGTTGGACTTAAACAGAACTCATAGAAACTGTTTGCCTCAACATAGTATTCTTTTAATTTTGAATAATATGACGCTGACTCTGGTATATTCTTTATACTGTTCTTTGCATCATCCAGCATCTTACTTATATCATCATATGTTCCATCGTTTTTACGACACTCTATATAACAATTAACAACATTTGAAAATGAGTCTACTCTTACACGATATAATCCATCAAATCCTTGCCTAACCTCAAAAAAGTTATTTTTGTTATTTATATCAATAAATGTTTGAGTATCTACCCCTAACTTGGCACATAAATCATTTATGAATACCTCCCCATTTCCCTCACCATCATCAGCATCATAAATACCATAATACCAAACAGTTATAATACCATCTGCCACATCGGTACTCTTTTCTACAGCATCATTCAACTCTTTATACACAGTTTTTGCTTCATCCTTATTTTCTTGTACTGTAGCCTGAGTAGCGGATTTTGCATCATTACCACTATTGCTACCTCCACATCCGACTACCCCCACTGCCATACATAAGGTAGCCATAATTATACATTGCTTTTTTATAAATCTTCTCATTTGTGATTCCTCCTATTATTTTTCTTTAAATGGATTCGGGTAATTAACCGGTATATGATATGGTGAACCCTTTTTGTCCTGAGTTATCCGTGGATCATTTGTATTTCTACAAAAGTCTTGAACTCGTCTTTGGGTTACTCCCCATAATTCTGCTGCAACTTTGGTTCCCATTTCAGACATATTCTCCCCTCCTTAAAAGTATATTATTTTCTCTTTCGTTTTATCCTACCTTATCATACTTTATCCTACTTTTCAATATAAAGTACACCTCAATGCTATATTACAAAAAAGGCAGGTGATTGAATGAAACCATTAAAGAATAAAGTAAGTATTACTCTCGATGAAGATCTAGTAGAAAGAATAAAACAACTGGCCGAAAATGATGACAGATCTTTCAGCCAATATATAAATCTGGTATTAAAAGATTATGTAAACAAAGTTGATGCGACCCATCCAAAATAAATGTTTTTAGTTATAAAATGGCTGATACTCACATCATCAGCCTTTTTGTAACTGCATTTCTATTTTTCTCAAATAGTATTTCTTTCAAAAACCATTTTACCAAATGTAAAATCACCCCCATTTTTCCTCGATAATTCCACTCTGAGCGTCATTTTTGCGCTTTATAAGCGCATTTGCCTAAATCTATTGACTTCCTGTTTTTATTGCTATAAAGTGTGCCTACCGGCCGGAACAATCTTACACAGGAGGAATATATGCCTAAAAATAACAATGACTACGATGATATTTTCAAGACTCTAAAATACAATCACAAGCGTCTGTTTATATCACTGATCAACAAAGCATTTAACAAATCATATCCATTGAATATTGTTCCAACAATCTTACCTACTGACAGTTACATCGAAAATCCAGATACTGACAAAATTGAGGAACGTGAATCTGATCTATTGATGAGTATTTGCGGTGATACCTATCTGATTGAATGCCAAAGCTATGAAGATGGCACCATGGCGATCAGAATTGCCGAATATGCTTTTCTGTCTGCTCGGAATAGTGCCGTTTGGGAAAACGGAAGGGTTATTTTAAATATGCCTGCATATGTAGTTGTATATATTAAGAGCAGTGAACATACTCCTTTATATACAGAGATCACATTGAAATATCCAAATGGTGAATCCGTAAATTATGATTGTAAAAATATCTTGCTAAAGGATATTTCCAAGGAAGACATGATTTCTGATAGACTGTTTCCTTATATTCCATTTTACATAACGAGATATGAGGATGAAATCTGCAATAAGGGCAATATCGATTCCGCATTATCTGATCTGTTATATTTTAGAACCGAACTTACAAAACTTTACCAGAATAATGAATTGTCACCGGAAGAACTTTTAGATATAATGAATTATATAAACAGGATCATTAAACATATTGCGGATGGCAATGAATATGAGGAAAGGATGGTGAGTATCATGGGTGGTACAGTGGAAGAAACCCCATCTCAAAAACTCAAAAGACTTGAAGATGAGAAAAATATACTCAGTCTTTTTTCAAATGGGGCAGATTTTGAATTGATCAGAAAGTCTTTTTCCGAAAAAATCATTTCAAATGAACGATTATTGGAACTGCAAAAATCAGCTACACAAAAATAAAATTTAACAAGATATAAGGATCATCTGTGGGTAATCAACTTGCTCACGGATGATTTTTATTTATACGGCGATTTCTCATAGTTGACTTATTGCGGAATCTGTATTATATATTATAATACAGATAATACAAAAAGGAGGGCCACCACATGATCATAGAGCTTGACATGAGTAGTGACACACCCATATACGTACAGCTGCGCAATCAGATAGTAAAGGGAATCGGCAAAGGCGAGATACAGCCAGGTGAAAAGCTTCCCACTGTAAGACAGCTTGCGGCGGATGCCGGCGTAAACACAATGACTGTGAATAAGACATACCAGATACTCAAAAACGAGGGATATATCAGAACTGACAGAAGGCTTGGAGCATTTGTATCAGAAAATATCAATATGGACGCCGAGTTCCGTGACAAGCTGGAGTCAGAGTTGGAACTTCTATCCGCCGAGGCAAGCATAACCGGAATGAACCGGGATGATTTTCTCAAGTTGTGCGATGAAGTATATTCCAAAATGAAGTCTTCTCCAATCCAAATATAATACACTGAACCATTAGGCGATATGGTGTAACCAATTTGCATGAAAATAATACCAATTATGAATAATCATTATCATCACCGGGAGAAAGAATCTTTATACAACAAATATCCACTAAAATAACAGAAAGGAGCAACATATGAGCATAGCATTATTTATCATCTTCCTGTTTATGAACTTCTTCATACTGCTCATAATGAAGTTCGTATATACAAGTAATTATTCGTATACCGAAGGAATGCTCCTGGGTGTCCACATTCCAAAGGAACACATTGAAGACGAAACCGTCCTGAATATTGTTGCTGCTGCCAGACGTAAGATGAACCGGATTATCTGGATAAATCTCATCCTTGGAACAGCCCTGTGCTTTGTCGTATTCTGGGAGATCATTATATTCATACTGGCATACACTGTCTGGATGATCGCATTCTGTTTCCTTATAACATATGCAAACAACTCCGCGCACAGGAAAATGTATGCCCTAAAGATGAAAAATGATTGGGTGGTCCCTGATCAAAGAAGAAAACGTTACATTGATACAAATGTGTCAACCCAGATCGGCAAAAGTGAGATCAGTTTCAATTATCATGGAATAATAATCCTTGTAGAGCTCATTTGCCTGCTGCCATTTGTGATAGGGAAAAGTGCGGTCATATCAACCACAATGATAATAATGGGACTCTGCTCCGTCCTGATGTCACTTACATCCATGATATTCCACATATATGTAAACCGGCACGAGCGAACTGTGTACAGCTCGGATACCCAGCTCAACCAGACCGTCAACAGAACCATGAAGATATACAAGGGACTAGCAATGCTGATTCTTTCGGCAACAAATGCTGTCGCATGGGTATATATCGCTATTGACACCCTGATTCATTGCATATCATCAGCCAGTAAGTCCCGGCAAATTTCGCTTTCTGATATCCTGAATTTCAAGGGTGCGCTTGTAGATGTCTCGCTGTGCAGCTCCGCACTCTATGTCTATATATTTATCCAGACTCTAGCAGCCATCGGATTGTTTACGCCTCTCCTCATGGCTCAAAGCAGAAAACGTGAACTCTTGGCCGCCGACACCCAGCCTCTCTACGTGGATGACGACGAATACTGGAAAACCGGATATTACTACAATCCTTCCGACCCGCATGTGCTGGTTCAGAACAGATTGCAAAGTGGAAATTATACATTTAACTATGCCACCAGGAGCGCAAAGATTTTTACAGGACTTACATATATCCTTATCACCGCCTGCATTGTCTGGACGATAGGCGTGCTTGTGCCATTCATAAACGTGCATATCGACACTCATCTTGACTCCAACAAACTCACAGTGTCTGCTGCCATATACTCATCGGAGATATATTTTGATGACATCGAGGAGGTTCAGCTTCTGGATGAACTGCCAGACGATGATTTTATTCGCACAAACGGAGGTGCCACCGATGAATACCTGATCGGCCATTTCAAGAGCAGCACCTACGGCAAATGTGAGCTGTATGTATACGCAGACAGTTATCCCATCATTATGATAAAGACAAGGGATGAAGTGATATTTATGAACACCAAGGATTCTGATGATACTTATTCTATCTTCGAATCCATACATTCATGAGATAACGCCAAAACAGGCACAATAGATAAGACCATCATGCATTTTAACACTAAATACATGATGGTCTTTTGATTTGTTCACACATAGCCATTCCGTCTATGCTATCATTTTCTTAAGAAATGCTCCCTGTTAGGATACTCCTGCCTGAATGCCGCCAGTGCGGCACTCTGAAGTATGGCAAATTCCTTGTCCATGTGCAGCATGTGCGGCGCGTCAAATGCGATGGAGCTTATCTGATCTGCGATCTTCTTCGCCACGCCCTCATCCGAGAGCTGCCCCATACCAAATGCTATGGATGTGAAGCCTCTGCCGCCTCTGCTCACCTCGATGAACTTGAGGAACGCATTCTTGAGTTCATATAGCAGTATCTCCTGTTCCTCGGCACTTCTCCTGTCTGCGTCGAACAGGCAGAGCTTGCTTATAATCTCCACAGCCTGTTTCTTTTTCTGACCTCCGATGTCAACAGAACCACCCTCCGATATGTATTTGAGCTCCATAAGGCAGCCCACAAATGCATCATTCTTCGGCTTTCTCTTGCCATATCTCGCCGTCCACAATCTCTGACGGAAGACAGTAGACGAACCGGCGCTGTCACCATCCATATCCGTGCTGTTATTTTCCAGCAGTTCAAGTCTCTTATCTGCATCCGTCTCTCCGTAAAATTCTTCTATCCAGCTATTTTCCATATGCATCCTTCCCGAATATTTAATTCACAATTTTTTATTCACGTATCAGTCAGTTACCTTTATCTGTGCAGGAAATCATCCACGCTGTCAACATCGACCTTCCAGTAAGGCGACACGTAATATTTGCCCTCGTCAAGATTATGACCATCAAGGCTGTTTCCCTTGAAGAGATCAACTGCCAACCGCGCTATCTCTCCCGCCTGGGCCTCCTTGTCATTGTAAACTGTTCCCTGCATGTTTCCCTGCTTTATCGCCTGGAGAGCATCATCAAGTCCGTCTATTCCAAAGATCACAGGCCATTTGTCCCGGCTTATACTTGAGTTATCGTACGCCTCAACTGCGCCCAGTGCCATCTCATCATTGTTGGATATGACAAGCTCTATCTGACTGCCATACTGACTTATAAGCTGAGTCATTCTGTTCTCCGCCTGACCTCTGTTCCAGTCTGCAAACTGATAACTGAGCTTCTCAAGATCCACTCCCTTATCCATGATGGTCTTCACCGAACAGTCGGTTCTGCTTATGGCATCCTGATGTCCGGCCTCCCCCTCCAGAAGAACATACTGTATCTTGCCATCACCGTTGCGATCCACTTCGCTGTGCTTCTTTATATAATTTGCCGCAATCTCCCCCTGCATATCACCGGATTCTTTTGCGTCACAGCCAACATAGTAGAGCTTTTCCCACTGCATCAGGTCATCACGCACCGGCTCTCTGTTGAAAAAGATCACTGGTATATCACTCTGCCTTGCTGACTTGATAATATTTGCCGGTGCGGTTCTGTCTACAAGATTTACACACAGCACATCGCAGCCTGCATCTATCATCTCATCAACTATCTCATCCTGCTCACGCTGATCATTATCACCACTTCTCACCGATACTATCACATTCATGTTTGTGGTCTCCATAGTCTTAAGCTGAGATTTCACCTTTTCAATCATGGCATTTATGAATGGATCATCTGCTGTATAAGTGACCACCCCGACTCTCATGGTTTTGTTTGATTTTTTATTGCTGCTGCCGCAGCCCATAAGCGAGACTATCATCGCAGCTGCCAGCAAAAGCACATATATTTTTCTTCGTTTCTGTCTACTCATATGAATATAAAAACCTCTCTACATCATCGGAGAACAAATCGTCACTGTATATTATCTTTATGCCCTCCTCCCGACTCTTCATCGTATACAATCTGCTGTTCAGACCCTTTACTACCTCTGTCACACTGGCATAGCCAACACCGTATCCATCCGGAATAACAAGGCACTTTATCTTGCCCGCATCAAGCAGCGCCACAGATTTTACGCTGGTCCCCATTCCATATATCTGGGCGCCATTGTACATACCGTTATCCGCATTCTCTCCTATCTCATCGATCGCATATGTGTCCATCACAACCATGTAGTCCACCTTTCCCAGAATATCCACAATGTCACATATGTTCTGATTGCCACATCGGCTGTACACCCAGCTCACCTCGCATCCGGTTCCTTCTATCGCATCCATAAGTCCTGCTTTTCCGCTCACACTTCCCTCTGTCTGGGAATATCCGGTTATAATGCCTATGCTTTTGCCACGGAGTCCGTCCGCATCATTTGCCCTGATCTGTTCTCCAAGGGTATATCCTATCTTGTAGTTATCAGGTTTTATCGTGACAAATCCCGAGGCGCCATCTTCACTGTATGCATCCTGGGTTATAAGTACAAATGGTACATCGCCAAGCTGTCCCAGCATATCCGATGTATCCTCGCCCGGTGCAGGACAAATTATGAATGCATCTACATCATTTTCAAGCTGTTCATCTATGAGTTCCTTCTCATCCTGGGCTGACTCGATATCATCGGTGTTGCATATGATAAGATGGACATCATTGACATTTGCTGATTGTTTTAGTCCATTTATAAGTCCATCCCACCTCTTATCACCGGAATTTGAAAGTATGACCGCTACTCTTTTCTGAGGCACATTTTCCCGGAATATCTGGTGTATAAAGAATCCGGCTATAACCACCAGAAACAGCTCCGCGATCAGAAAGGTTATCTTACTCTTCTTCATCTGTCACCATCCCCCTTCCAAAATCCTGCCTCTCAAGTCTCTCTCTGTTCTCCTCCGTGTAAGGAATGGCTGGAATGTGAATGACAACCTTTGTTCCCTCGTCCGGCTCACTGTAAACCTTTAATCCATATTCGCTGCCAAACATCAGCTTTATCCTGGAGTGAACATTGATAACACCCACTCCGGAGCCATGCTTTGGCACCTTATTGTTGTCCACAAGGATGTTCCGGACAACATCCTCCGACATACCCATGCCATTATCCTCAACTGAAATGTAGATGTCATTGCCCTTCTTCTCACCGCGGACAGTTATCTTGCCGCCATCGTCCTCATCCATGTTGCCCACACCGTAGTATATTGCATTTTCCAGGATCGGCTGCACGATAAGTTTAACTGTACAATAATCATTTATCTCTTCGTCTATGATAAATTCTGTAGCAAATCTTTCTTTATATCTTACCTTCTGTATGTTCATGTAACTCGTGCTGTGCTGGATCTCGTCCGCTATCCTTATGACAGTTCTGCCCTTTGACAGACTTATCCTCAGCAGCTTTGCAAGCTCAGATATCATAAATACTGCATCTGTATTTCTGTTCGCCTCCACCATCCATGTTATGGACTCCAGTGTATTATACAGGAAATGCGGATTGATCTGACTCTGGAGCGCATCCATCTCACTCTTTCTCCGCTCATTCTGCTGTCTGATTATCTCCTGCATCAGAATCTCTATCTGCTCATAGGATTTCTTGACCGAATATCCCAGATGTCTTATCTCGGAAGATCCTCCAATATATATATCCGTGGTTCCACCTGTCTCATATGACTTTACTGATTCATTCAGCTTAAGTATAGGCTTTGAGATTTTCTTTGTTATGATCCTGTTCACCCACAAGAGCATCATAAGCAATATCACAACCGTAGTTATGATGTAATATCTGTACTGATTGATGCTGGCAGTCTGAACACTTTCCGGGACAACTCCTATGATCTTCCATCCAGTGTAGGCTATACTGCTGACAACAACATTTTCTGTGCCACCCGTCATCTTGATCTCATATGTACCGTCATCGTATACCGCTGCCTCTGTACTTTCCTCTGTGAAAAAGCCTCTGTCTATCTCTGCTCTTCGCGGATGGTATATGATATCTCCGTCACGGTTGCACAGATAATAATAAGTCTCACTTGAAGAATCATTGATCCTTGAAAGAGCCTCCTCGATCACGGAATACTTCATATCTATCAGAAGCACGCCGTTTACCGGCTTATCTCCATCATTGATATCAACAGAACGGCTGAGGGATATGACCCAATAATACCTGTTGGCGCCATCTTGAAACAGATCTTGTATATGAGGTGTAGAAAAGTGCATATTCTCTATATCTTCAGATGCATTCTTGTACCATTCCTGTTCCTCGACATTAACCTTATCCTTCTGCACTGCAACCGGCTCCGCAGCAACAAGCTTACCGGAATTGTCGTACAACGCCATACTCTGCACTTTGTCAACATTCACCTCATATAAAAGGCTGAACTGTCTGCTGAACTCCTGACTGGAGATGTCATATTCCTGGATAATGTTATAATTCACTCCATTAGATATCTGTCTAATGCCTGCCAGGTCTGTATCCACTTTATCCACAGTACTCTCTATCATGCTTTCTGCATTTGACACTGCAGTCTGCTTTATCGCAAGCTTGAATCTATTGTAAATAAGAAATCCCATAACAACAGTTGTGGTTATCGTCAGTCCTGTGAGCACCGCCATTATTATTGACTGTATGTCAAATCCTATAAATCTGCCATGATGAAACCAGCCTCGCAGCCTCGTGCGCAGAGAATATTTATTTTTCTGCATTTTGCCCTGAGCATCCTTTTTCTCTCTAATCTTCAAAACAATTCTACTCCCCTTATACTTTCTCTGCTCTACTTATTCCCCGTATGTTCAGTTCTGTACTTTGATGGCGACATTCCAAATCTCTTCTTGAACACGTAGCTGAAGTAATTTGCATCCTGATATCCCACCTGCTCTGCTATCTTATAGCTTTTCTCATTTGTCTCAAGTATGAGATTGGCTGCGTGATCCATCCTGTAATCCGTCAGATACGAGATAAATGACTTGCCTGTCTCCTTCTTGAACACCGATGAAAAATACGAATTGGACACACCAAGCTCTGAGCACACCGTATCCAGCGACAGATCGGGCTCCATATACCTGCCAACTATCATATTCTGGGCATCCGTTACCATTCTTCTGGATGTGTTATTTCTGGCATTTTTCAATTCCTCGCTGATCGCCATAGATGTGTCTATGAGCCATGCTGTGAGTGTGACTTCATCCATCTCCGGAACCTTCTCATATGGGTTACTGATTCCACCTGAAAAATTGTCAAAATCTATAAAATTATTTGCGCAGAATCTGTAGAATGTTCCTACCATCTCCATGAGCGTCAGCTTGTACCTGTTCATGGTCTGTGCAGATCTGTGCAGCTTCTCTATCTCATCATGTACTGCGCCCTCAATGGCATCTCTTTTGCCAAGATATATTGACTTGATAAGCTCATGCATATTTGCATCTTCATACTGTACTGCTGCCTTCTGCTCCTTCGGTGCGATCTCAGCAATATTTATAGCCCTCTGGGTTCCGTATAAAACCCTGTATGATACAGCTTCCCTGGCACCCTCATACGAATTGTTGATATTCAGAAGACTGTCGCACACTCTGCCAATACCGGCAGTCACCACGGCGCCCATGACTCGGTAAGCCCATCTGCAGAATCTGTCACAGGCATCCGTCAGCTCTGACATGGCATCCTCCGAGGCTATCTCGATGATTAGCACTGTGTTGCCCAAGTATGTAAACACCTGGCATGTCCATGTATCAGCAATTCTGTCCTTGATCTGCTGTTCCACCGACATTGACAACAGAAGTGGGTTCATTCCATCTGGAACGTGATGCTCCGATGTATGAAAAACCGCGCAGCAATAAAGCGGTCCCTTCATATCGATCTGGTATGCTGCAAGGAATTTCTCATAATCCGACTCGCTCACTCTGCCCTCTATCAGGGATACAAACAGATTTGTCTGAAGAACAGGCAGAGATGCATTGAAATAATTTGCAAGCTTTTCCACATTCAGCTTTTCCTCCCTCTCCTTGTCCAGAGAGTTCTTGACCCTCTTCAGGCAGTCTGAAAGTTCTAAGGCATTTATAGGCTTGAGCATGTACTCCTCTATCTCAAGGTGCACTGCCTCCTTGGCATACTCAAACTCATCAAATCCTGTAAATATGATGATGTGTATATTCTGATAATCATTGTTAAGTCTCCTGGACAGTTCGAGGCCGTCCATGTATGGCATCTTGATGTCCGTTATGACCACATCCGGCTGCAGCTTCTCCACCAGTTCAAGAGCCTTAACACCGTTGTTGGCACTGCCCACAACATCAAATCCGAGCATATCCCAGTGGATCTTTCTCTCTATAACATCTATAACCTCTTCCTCGTCATCGACAAGGATAACCTTGTATTTATCCATCTAACAGAAATCCTTTCTATATATCAAATGCCACCCGGTTCACCGGTCTTTTCCAGCAGTGTAATTATATCAAATACCGCAGAGAATATCTGTACTTTTATTATTATTTCTTCATCTATACCGTCAAGAAATTTTCCTCACCTGTCCGTGACTCGAAACCTTGCCTGTTTCCAGCTGAGGATCCAGCTTGTTTCCGGCTGAACATCTTGCCCTCCCGTAATCTGGAATATTTTCTCTATCTCCAACAAAATAGCTGCTGTAGGATAAAATTGTAACTCCCCCCCACATATAACCCTTGCAGGAAAATAGAGCGAAGGAAGCGGAACACTGGCCCAAGATTTTACAATATATAAATATCTCCACAGCCCAGCCTTCCTTGCATGCGCCTGCCACTTTTATGCATGCCACCTAATCGATAGCTAGACGCGACTGATAATTTCTTCTCCTTCCACCACGAACAGCTGTATCTGCCCGGCTGCATGCATGGCTGCATTTATATACTGCGACATCGATAGTGAACACGACTGAGCTTCAGCGCTTTTTGCCACTGCGGAGACCGCATTGCCCTTATCGCGGTCAAAGCAGTGTGCAGATAAAAGCAAGCTGAAGTGAGGGAAGGGGAACGTGATGCCACAGTATATAAATGCAGCCATCATCAGCCGGGCAGATACAGCTTCCGTTAGCACAGCCGCACAGAAGGCGTCCGCCAATCCACATGCCTTGCGTCATGCGTGCACTTCGTGCACTTCACAAGGAATCCTCCCGCTTATGCGGGCCCCTCCTTATGAAAAAAACCGCTCAATCCATCCTGTAGACGATCCGAGCGGCTTTTTATATAAAGGTTTTGTGAGAGTTAAATTTGTTGTTCCTTACTTCTTCTGTACATACTTGAGACAGTCAAGAGTTACAGCGGCAAGGATGATGATACCTTCGAATATGAACTGAAGGTTTGTATCAATACCAAGAATGGTAAGTGAGTAGGTAAGTGATGTGAAGATAAGAACACCAGTTACAACACCGGAGATCTTACCGATACCACCTGTGAATGAAACACCACCAACAACGCAGGCTGCTATGGCGTCCATATCCCAGCCCTGTCCATAAGCTGCACTACCTGAACCAACCATTCTGTTACACTCAAGCCATGATCCGAATCCGTAAAGGATACCGGCAAGGATGAATGCGCCAAGTGTTACCTTGAAAACTGATATACCTGAAACTGCTGCTGCCTCTGGGTTTCCACCTACAGCGTACAGATTCTTACCAAATGTAGTCTTGTTCCAGATGAACCATACTACTACGATTGCAACTACTGCCCAAATGATAATAGTTGGGAAGTTTCCTATTGTTGGGATGAACATATTTGGTATTGCTGAATCAATAGCACCAAACGAAACACCCTTTGTCGCATATGTTACAAGTCCGAAGATGATCAGCATGTTCGCCATTGTTGAAATGAACGGATGCATCTTGTACTTCGCCATGAAGAAACCTGCAATACTTGAAAATACTGTTGTGAGGATAATACATGCAACAAGTGCAAATAGTGCTTTTCCTACAACCGGCATACTTGAGAAATCAAATATGTGTCCAAACACACCACCTGTATTTGCACCATTGTGCATGATAATGGTAGCTGTAACCATACCCATACCAACCATACGTCCAATCGAAAGATCGGTACCGGTCAGGAGGATAAGTCCCGCAACGCCGAGTGCCAGGAACATTCTAGGTGATGCCTGCTGAAGTATGTTCAGTATATTGGTAACTGTGAGGAGCTGTGTGTTCTTCACAATTGGAGTGATGATACAAAGTGCAATGAATATCAACACGATTACTATATACAGACCGTTCTTGTAAAGGAACTGTGTTGTGTTGAATGTGTACTTGTAATTCTCAAATTTCTGTGCTCTGCTCTGCATGAATGTGTACTTGGACATTCTAAGGAGATCTATCAGATGATACTTGTGTGAAAATGCATCATGCTTTCTGTCCTTAATCTCCTGAAGTCTTGACTCATGTGTCATCTGTGCATCAAAGAGCTTGTTCTTGTATACATATTTCTCGTCCTTGATCTCCTCCGGATCAGAGAGTTTTGCAAGTGTCTGCTCATGCTCTGTCTTGAGTGTTGCCTTTACTCTCTCATAGGACTCATTTTCTGCTGCCTTCTCAGTCTCGCAGCTTGCCACTACTTTGCTGTAGTACTCGCTGTCATAATGCTCCTTAAGGTATCCCTCTGCGTCAGCGATAAGCTTTGCAACCTTATCCTTATTGGCTGCCTCAACTGCCTTTGCCTTCTCCAGGGCTGCCTTATCCTTTGCGATTATGCTATCCTTTTCTTCCTTTGATAAATTCTTATCTTCCTTTGCGATAGCTATATGGTTCTTCAAACTACGAACCTTGTCAGATCCATCAACTCGAAGTTCATCGATCTGAGCCTGTATCTTTCCAACATATTCATCAATCGGCTTGAGGAGTTTTTCCTCTGCATCAGCCGAAAGGATCATATTTTTATCTGCCATATCCATGCTCCTCTCTATTACAAATATTTAGCACTAAGTCTTAACAATTCTTCCTGATTAGTCTCCTTGGTATTTACAATTCCGGCAAGGTGTCCATTTGACATAACACCTATACGGTTTGTGATACCCAGGATCTCCGGCATCTCAGAGGAGACAACTATGATAGTCTTGCCCTGCTTTGCCATGTTGATTATAAGTTCATATATTTCATACTTAGCTCCTACATCGATACCTCTTGTAGGATCATCCATCATGAATACATTTGGTGAACGCTCAAGCCATTTTCCGAAGATAACCTTCTGCTGATTACCACCGGACAGGTTGGCGATCATATCGTCAGGTCCCATACACTTGGTGTGCATGACCTTGATCTCCTCAGCTGTGGCACGAACCATGCTGTCATGTGACAGTGCCACGCCGCTCTTGTAGTGGTTCATATTTGCAATGGTGGTATTGAAGGTGATATCTGCCTTGAGGAAGAGACCATTTGCCTTTCTCTCCTCAGTGATGAGGGCAAATCCGTGATCCATAGCATCCTTTGGACCGGTGAAGTTCATGATCTTGCCACCATACATTACATTTCCTGCTGCTCTTGTACGAATACCAAATATAGTTTCCAGGAGCTCTGTACGACCTGCGCCAACCAGACCATAGAGACCGAATATCTCACCCTTCTTCACATCAAATGTGATGTTCTGGAGCTTCGGTGCATACTTTGTGGAGAGTCCCTGTACTGAGAGGATCGTCTCACCCGGCGTATTGTCGACCGGTGGGAATCTGTTATCAAGTGAACGACCAACCATGGCTGATATAAGCTCATTCATGTTGGTGTCCTTGCTGTCCTTTGTCATGACCAGACTACCGTCTCGGAGAACTGATATCTGATCACAGATCTCGAATATCTCATCCATCTTATGTGAGATGTAGATCAGGGAAATTCCCTGCTCCTTGAGCTGTCTCATCATCTTGAAAAGCTTTGCAACCTCAGGTGCTGTCAGTGATGATGTAGGCTCATCAAGTACGATTACCTTGGAATTGTACGAGATAGCCTTTGCGATCTCACACATCTGTCTCTGGGAAACTGACATTCTCTTCATCGGCTGTGTAAGATTGACCGTTATACCCAGCTTTCTGAACAAGTCTGAAGCTTCCTTCTTCATACGGCCCTCATCGATGACTCCAAGAGAGTTCTTTGGATAACGTCCAAGGAACAGGTTGTCAACAACGCTTCTCTCAAGACACTGATTTAATTCCTGATGAACCATCGCAACTCCATTCTCGAGTGCATCCTTAGGGCCAGAGAAATTTACTTCTTTTCCATCTAATATTATTGTGCCTTCGTCCTTCTGATAGGTTCCGAAGAGACACTTCATCATTGTCGATTTACCGGCACCATTCTCACCCATAAGTCCCATGATCGAACCAGGTTTAACATTCAAATTAATATGGTTAAGGACCTTGTTTCTGCCGAATGATTTGCTCATGCCTTGAATCGATAAGATGTATTTATTCTTATCTTCTGCCATATCTCTACTTCCTTTCATTGAACATCAGCCCATTAATAGTCGCCTTCGGCGAGGGCTGATGCTACATATCAAGTTTTCATAGAAAACTTGATACATGCTCTTAGTAAAAGAAGGGTATCAAATGTTTAGTCTGACACCCCTCTGAGTTAAATCATTTCCTATTGATCAATCATCCAGGTAACTTATATTACTTAGAGAGAATTGATGTGTATGATGCTGCATTGTCTGTCTTAACCATGTTGATTGCAAATGCATCGTACTCGCCTGGGTTACCAAGACGGTTTGTGATGTTAGACTCTGTCTGTCCATCACCACCGATGTAATCTACATTCAGGTTAAGAAGGTCATCGTAGTTCTGAAGAAGTGGCTGGTATGTTGAGCTCAGGAAGTTATCTGAAGCGTTGTAGATATCAAGCCATACCTTCTTGCTTGGGCTCTTGCTTGAGTCAAGCTGCTTTGAAACCTTGTCATAAACCTTTGTTGAATCTGTGAAATCCTGATAGTTGTCTGCTGTTACTGCCACATTCAGTGCGTAGTATGATCTCTCGTCTGCGCTGTATCTGTAGTCAACACCTTCCTCAAGCTGGTTTCCAGCCTCGTCTGCTGTACCGATACCAGTATCAACATCTACACCATCAAGTGCGTTACGGAGAACTCTCAGTGTCAGGTAAGCCTGAACATCTGCATGCTGTGAAATTGTTCCGCCGTAGCCCTCTGCAATTGCTGCAACTGCATCGCTGTTAGCATCGTATCCAAATGTAGGAACCTTGTTGTCCTTTGCCCAGGCATTGAACATTGACATTCCCATACCATCGTTATTTGAAACAACTACATCGATCTGATCACCAAATGATGCTGTCCATGTTCCTATTGCATTACCAGCTGTAGCTGCATCCCATGTAGCTCCTGCTGAGTTCTTCATCTCCTGTGATGCAAGCTCTCTGATCGTATATGTCTTGCCATCAACATCAAGCTTAGCATCCTGTACTACTGTTGCCTTACCATCTACGTTTGTTCCGGCTGGTGTTGAATCAACTGCTCCGTTTGCATCAACTCCTGTGCCAAGTGCTGAACGAACACCTCTTGTACGTGCGATTGAATCATTGTGTCCGATATCACCGATTGCAAGTACATATCCGATGACTCCATCACCGTTACGATCGATCGTTGCTGCATTTGCCTTGATGTAATCAAGAACCATCTGGCCCTGGAGCTCAGCACCCTGATTAGCATCAAATCCTACATAATATGTGTCCTTGTTGTAGCTAAGAGCGTCCTTGTCAAGCTCTCCTGTTGAACTGTTAGATGGCTGACGGTTGAACCAGCAAAGTGGCTTGTCCTTGTTGGCTACTCCACTGCTTGAGCTTCCGCCACTTGAACTTCCGCCTGATCCACATCCTACCATTGATAAAGCAAGTGTTGCAGCTGCTGCTACAGCTAAAATTCTTCTTTTTCTCATATTACATTCCCTCCTGTTCTTTGAACATCAGCCCATTTGTAATTGCCTTCGGCAAGGGCTGATGCTGCATGTTAAGTTTTCTGAAACTTAACACATCCTTTGGCTTTGTGTGTTTTATTTTTTTTGTCTTGCCTCATTGACTGTACTCATTATAAGTTGATACGGGATTTGAAAGAATAGAATATTTTTGGATTAATTAGCAAAATTTTGCGATTTATTGATTTCTTTATAGATATTTTTACCAATTCACACTGGTTAATAGTTATATGTCAAGTGTATTTTTTGCTTAACACGGGTAAAATTGCATATTGAGTTGGGCAGTTTTGACTCATTCTCGGCATTTTAGTGGAATCTTCTATAACGGCTTGTTTTTATCTTTTTGTTGTTGTTTCGTAGGTTTGTGCATAAAATTATCTCCTTTTTGCTAGAGCGTGGGTTCGACTCACCCACGCTCTTTTTCAGGATTACATATTCACATTCAAGTAATTTCCACAATAAGGACATTTGCTGGAATATCCAGTCGCTGCACGGAAACTCGAACCACAATTCGGGCATCTGACCGCCACAAGTCTCAGCTTATCCGGTGCCACCGGCTTGTCGTCCATGAGCTCTTCCTCACCAGGAAGCCTCTCATCCCTTACTGAATCCGGATCATAGCCGTATTTGCCGTTGTACTCAAATATATCTATCGTCAGACCTATCGGGTACATGCCGGCACCCCTTGTGAATCCCGTTGGTATTATAGCCTCCCGCTCAACATGGTAGCTGTCAAAATAATGCACGATTGTGTCCATCATATATGTATTGTTCACCCTGACAGAAGTATTCTCCGTGTATCCATATATCTTTGCAGGGTACCTCACGCCCTTTTTCACTATCATCTTCTTGTTGTGAACCAATATCGCCACCACTATGTCCATTCCCCCACCGATCAGTAAGAAACTTCCCGGAAGGCTCAGCATAGCCAGGGGGAATTTGCCAGGCTCCGCCACAATTGCAAATATAATTCCCACGAAAACACCGACAGCAAGGAATATACTGCCAACCAAAACCACTATCTTATGAGCTGCATTCATCTTATTTCTCCTTTTCCCCAATATCTGCAAAAACCACCGATTCTCTGCTCATACAATGTCTACATCACCATCTGCCAGATTATGTACAATACAAGCAAGTGTCCCGGATAAAATGCATAACAGAAGTATTTAAACCACTTCTTATGGTATCCCAGTTTTCCATTGTATAGCCATATCACCGGCAATGCGATGAGCGCAAACGCCTGCTGCGGGAATTCAAAGCTATGTCCCGCTATACTAAATGTATAACAATATCCACTAAGCAACTGTGCATTGATATAATACATACACACGAGCTGTGCTATCAATTTCCATGGTTCCTTGCCCCGGAACAGATAGAACATTATAACCATGACAACTCCCGCTCCATAGAAATCAACCATGGTGATCGTTCCTATCACATATCCCACAAGAGTCACAACAATCGCAACCGGGATCCACAGCCATACCTTGCCCGTTTTCCTCACCTTGTCTATCAATGCTATCAGCAGCAATCCTATGAGAAATGTCCAAAGTACATTCTGATGAAACAGATACAGGACACTGTCTCCGGACACAAGATCAAACGGAACTTCAGATATCACCGCAAATATCAGCATTCTGCACAGATATCTGCGGAAATTACTGGTGTGATAAAATCCCTCAACTATCATGAAGGCAAATATCGGAAATGCTATTCTTCCTATGCACGTAAGTATATCCACATACGGAAACAACGTTGCCCACATGTGATCACTGAGCATGCATGCCATCGCAATGATATGCAGCATACAGGAGCTGAATACTCCTGCCTTTATATTCCAGGACTGTTTCCCCGGATCAATCATTTTACCATTCTGTATATCCGTCATATTGATTCCTCCTTTTTATATGACTTCGTCATATTGGTTCCTAATATGTGCCGCCAACTCCTTCGCCCTTGTTAAATCCGAATATGGCGCAGCATATCAGATCTATGATAAACAATACCGACAATGTGATACATATAATGTTCTGCACTTTTTTGCTCTTGGAATTCAGAAATTCACTGAGCTTCGGTGCCGCTATATACACTCCAAACAGGCTGCCCAAACCAAATGCAAGAAGTCCCACCAGACATATTCTTCCATTTACATTAAGAAACTCGTTCTTGTAGTCCCAATACTGTGAGTTAAAGAAGAAATCCAGTGCCCAGCTCGCTATAAATTCTATGATTCCACATACCACCATAGCCATAGCAAACAGCTTTGCTTTATCTGCCTTGAAGCGGTCAAGCAGGAATATAATAGCAACGCCGCCGACTCCGTACACAGGCAGCCACGGTCCATACATGGTTCCACGGTTTACAAGAACATGATCCATAACTATATAGAGTACGACCTCCCACAGCCATCCTATAAAACAGAACACAAAGAAGAAGAAAATGAAGTCCCTGAGACTGTATTCACTCTTCACCTTCATTCCCTCAGGCACCTCGACCGCGACATCCTGGAGAATATAGGCCGGTTTAGTCCATACCTCAGCAACTCCCGCGTCTCCTGCCGACTGATAAGCAGCCTCGATAGCCTTTTTGTTATATGGTGCAGCATTGAATGCTTCCTCGACAAAATTTTCCACACCTATATTCTGTCTGAACCAGAAGTACATCTCCACATCAAGCTCCATCTGAAACGGTAATGCTACCAGAAGTCCTGCAACCGGTATAGCCTTGATCATCCACACGTGGATGCACGACAGATCCGTCAGGAACATTTTCCACTTATAGCCTCTCGTCATCTCCCTTGACATGTTCTTCGCATCTCTCCACTTGAGTCTTGGATTCTCCGCCAGGAGATATGGAACCATCCTATACTGATAATACTTGTACACACCACCGATTATCGTGAGCCACCAGAGTGTCATAACAACATTGTAACAGAACATGACCCACATAAGTCTGAGTAAATAATGTCTGTGGAAAGGTGCAAACATCCGGTTGACGGACACCTTGTCACTGTATCTGCACTCCATGGCATAACGGCATTTGCCCACTATCGCCGCACTCTGTATAAAGAAATGGACAACAGCCATGATAAGAGCAGATATCAGGAGCATCACTATGACCTCGCCGGGATTTCTCTCCACATATGCCGTGTTGGCGCCTAAAAGCTTGATGATCCAGGTCTGCTTCGCCGTCACCGAGTCTATCGCACGGGCTACTGTCTCGGCTTTTTTCTCCGACATATGCTCAATCATCGGCATATTCTTTACATACTCCTTGAGTATGGTCACATTGTCAGCCTCATGCTCGGTCTCCTGTCCAAGCACCTGATCTATTCCCTTCACGAATTTTGTCTGGGAAGAATCATCTACCCCAAGATAAGAGAAAATAAAACACACAGCGACCATAGCCATCCAAGCCATAAGTCCACGTTTAAATACCGTGTTCCACGCTCCCTTTTTAAGCTGTTTCCTGTTCCAAGTCATTATAATACATTCTCCCTTATAGAATTTTAAATGTTATCATCTTACGTCTATATCCCGCATTTTTAATATCACATCACTCAGGCAAACTGTGAAACTCATAACCTGAATCCCCCTAGATGAAGTCGAAGGTCGCCTGCTCATAGGAAAGTTCCTGATATTCCAGTTCTTCCTGATCCGTCTTACTGGTGTAGTCCACCACTACCGTCTGCTGCTTTCCGCCCACCATCTGCTGTCCCAGGATATAGTTCACATCAAAGCGTCCTGTGATGGCCGGGGTCGCGCCACGGGCAGGTACGATGAGCTGCACATGGTTGGCTGCCAGCATGGCAAATATAGGCTCCCATATGTATATATCCTTCGCCGCACCAAACGGGTTGTCAATAAATATTGTTTTAGACTGTACCGACTCCTCCGGTGCCAGGCTGTACATTCCTGCAATATAGTTGATGACAGCAACCAGGAACTGGATGTAGATACCCTGGGACTGTCCTGTACTTCCAACAGCTTCCTCATACCTTAGATACCGGCTCTGCTCCTTTATCCTCTCCCTCTTGTAGAGATTGAGTCTGATGGCATTCATATCTGTGACCATGACACCGAACAGCTTCTTGAGTCCCAGACAGTCACGGATGTACTTGATCCTCTTTCGTTCATCCTCGTAGGCATCCGCACCCTTCACTATGTCATCTATATAATCAGACATCCTCTGCTTTACAAATTCATCCTTCACGTAAGGTATGGTGAGATCGACCATCTTGATAACATCATCGCCCACCGTGATACGTGACAGCTTTGGAAGCTTCTCAAGCTCAGTCTTCACATCCATACATCTCTGTACACACTGATTCTCGAAGTTCTCCTTGATGGCAACCATATCCTCGATACCCTTCTCAACGCGCTCCTTCTCCAGCTTGATGAACTCAATAATCTGAAGAAGATTTGCCAGAAGTTCCTTTGTCTGACTGTAGGTATCCGGAACCTGCACATCCTGTCTGATCGTATTGGCCATCTCGAATACACCCATCTCCACTAGTGTATCCGCCGTCTGTCCCTTGAATCTCATGATTTCATTCTTCGCGCGGTCAAGGGCTTTCATGCTCCTGTCGTACTTCATGAGACTTGTCTCAAATAACTGTCTGAGGGTATCCATGTCTTCATCCAGTACATTTCCACCGGACACATCTATGTCATTTGTATCGACTATTCTCTTTACATCCTTGTACAGATCCACCATGAAACCATACTGCTTATAGTAATCGCTGTACGCCTTCTCAGCTTCTTTGAATATGCGGTTCATATCCGCAAGCACCGCATCTCCATTGGCTATGGCTGTATCTGCATCGGCTGCAGATATCTCCTCACGTACATAGCTGCCATCGCCGTATGTGCGGTTGATGTTCTCTATCGCATACTCTATGCTTCCCTCAAGCTTGCTATACGCCTTCTGGTCAGCCTTCTGCTGCTGCATCAGCGACGCCTCTATCAACGTGAGCCTTGCCAGCTCATCGTCCATCTCCCTGAGATTGTCCTCAGACGTCGGATAGAGCTCTCCTGCCCCGGCAAATACCGCCATGTCAAAGCCTCTCTTCTCTATGGTCTTCTGTATTCTGTCCATTGACTTCTTCAGCGCATCCATGAGCTTCTTCTTGTCCTCAAGATCCGGCGCATGCTCCTTTGAAACCGCCAGCATAGCCATAAATTCCTGTTCAAGCCGTTCATCTGAAATGTCCAAAGTCTCCTTGTATTCCTCCGGTATTCCGTCCTGCCATGCCGCAGCAGCCACGCCTGCACCATCTGTATTTTCAGCAACTCCCGCATTCTCAGACTTCGGCAGATACGGTTCGAAATACTCCGTCCACTTGTACTGGATATCCTCTATATTCCTTGTAAGCCCCGCAAGCTTTGACTCAGTCTCTCCAACCGTCGTCGACCACTTCAGCACATCGCTCTGAAGTCCTGACAGCTTTGCCACAAGGTCAGACTTCCTCTGCTTATACTCGGCAAGTCTCTGCTCCTCCGGTCTTGCAAGATCCGACAGCTGCTCTATCATGACAAATGTCTGTCTTCTGTCAGATTCCTTCTGCTGACTCTGCTGCAGGTCTCCATATCTCTCGGTGTTATTCTTAAGCTCCGTCTCTGTAACCTTGATCGATGTCTTAAGCTCCTCAAGCTCATCCTTCTTATCGAGCAGTGCCTGGTTCAGCTCTCTCTCCCTGTCCTCGGCACCTGTATATCTCGCATCCACAAGCCTTGTGACAAATGCAAGATCCTCCTGATAAGTCGCAAGCTTCTCATTTATCAGACTGATCTCCTCCGTGAGACCTGCTATCTTATCAGCATTTGCCTTTCTGGCGTCCTCCATGGAGTCCTTAGACATGAAATATTTCCTGTCTCTTCCTATGATAAGCATGTTCTCGGCGGGAACTATCGCTGAGTCTGAAAGCTTATCCATATCGTACACCATTACACATTCGCTGCCGGTGTCTATCGAACCGAGATTTATATCATCCTCCAGACTATCAAATCCCTTTGTCACAACACTGTACGGCAGGTATGGATTTGCCTGAAGCAGCTCCTCCTTTGTATCACCCGGGAGTGCCGACAGATAATCCGCACCATGCATGGCCATGAGCCCATGTCTGGTGGATATGTAGTTTATCACAGTCTCAGCACCCTCCGACGGCGGAAATGGTCTGCCATCCTCATAGCATTTCGCAAGCTTTGTCAGTCTGTCGATCTCCTGCTGGCGCTTGATCGTCTCTGTTATGGTGCCCCTAATCCTGTCATTTATAACACCTGTTATATCCTGTGGATTCTCCACAGAGTATACTGCCATGATGCTGTCGAGCTGGCTTCCCGACTGCCTGTACGCCTCGGCGTCAAGCCTTGCATCCTCGCAGCTTCTCTCCAGCGCATCATACTCGGCCTGCACAGTCGTCAGTCTGTATCTGTCATCGTACAGCTTTGTCCTGCCATCTGCTATGGCTATCTCCAACACTGTCATCTCAGCAAGTATCCTGTCAGACTCCTCCTGAGCCTTGTTCATCATATCCTTCACATCACCCACTACGAGCAGGTTGACCGATGCAGCCAGCTCACTTATGCGGGCACTTATCTCATCAATCTTGGCTGTGGCATCAGCGATATTGTTCTCCGCCACCGCCTGGGCGATCTCGCCCTCCCTCATGACTTTTCTGCAGTACTCCGCCTCCTCAAGTGCGTGATCATAGCTGGTCTGGGCCTCTTCCCTTGCCGCCATGAGCTCTGCAAGCTTCTTCTCATCACGGATGCGTCTGTTGTACGCATACACCGCCATCTTCTCACTGGATGATCCGATGTTGTTTCTTATATTGTCGACTATCAGTCTGCTCTCTTCGTACTGTCGCTTGTTCTCCCTGTATACAAGGTAGTCATTTGCACTCTCCTTGTAGCCGATCTGGTTTTTCAGCTCCGCAAGCTTCTTCTCATTGTCCTCTATCTGCGTGGCAGTGTCATCCATCTTGCGGTTCATGTCCTCAAGGCGCAGATAATCCCTGGTGACCCTGAGATTTGCCAGACGCTTGTTCTGCTGTTCCATCTGCTCCCCGGCGTCAGCCTTTGCCTTCGCCAGCTCCTCCATATGGGTGTCGCCCTCCTGTGTACACGCCCTTCCTGTGGCATACACATCGGCCAGGCCCTTACATATCCTGTCGTTGTCCTCGTAGAGACCTATGCATGAGTTCACCTTGCCCTCGAGCACATTTATCAATTCTATCTGGTGGTCATAGTTGGCTATGTCACGCTTTCTCTGTGCCAGAACGTTCAGCTTGTCCTTGATGTCGAGAAGAGTCTCTGCCATGGTGTCTTCCTCACCGTTTCGTCCTGTCTTTGTGGCAAATGCCTTCTCTATGATCTCCTCTATAAGCAGATCCTCCACGACCTTCCTTGTGGTCCTGTAATTTGTCTCAAAATACGTTCTTACGTGCCCCTCTGTCTTGTTGATTCCACGTATGATTTCCCAGTGGCTCTCGTGGAGACCATAGCCACTTATAAATCTCTGGTACTCGCCCTTCTTGTCAAATACCCTGATCTCCAGGCTCATATCCCTGTGTCCGAGATCCTTGAGATATGTCTTTAAACCGTTGAATGTGATCCTCTCATTCCCCTCCGACAAAGGAAGGTTCACTATGTCATTCTTGTTATATTCCCTGTAGAAAATGCAGTAATTAAAATACTCTATGGATGCAGTGTCCTTCTGTACCTCCCCGGCATCCGCCGTATCCTTTGCCTTTCTGGCACAGAATCCGGTGGTCATGTATCTGTAGCCATCCTTTATATCCGCCTCGTCAAGCTTCCACTCGATCAGCGAATGGATGACTGTGTTGCCGCCGCCCGCACGGAAAAGCTTCTCCACAGGCTGCTTCTCATCCAGAGTACAGTTCGGTATCAGGTTCTGAAGGAGCAGAAGCATGAGAATACTCTTTCCTCCTCCATTTGCCAGATCATACAGCGTGTTCTTTCCATACATTCTCATGGTGAAGTCATCGTACTGCTGTGTACCAAAGTTATATTTTACATTGTTGACCCTTATCCTGTTGATACTAGGCATCCTCTTCTTCACCTCCAAGCAGCTGATACAGCCGTCCTCTGTATTCCTCAAAATAGTTCTCCGACAAAGCTTTCATCCTGTCTGTCGGATAGTACCTGTCCGCATTCTCCACAAATAACCGCTGGGCCGACATGAAGTTGAACACCAGCTTCACATAACCCGCCCGGGATGCCTTGGACGCCCTGGCGCTGTCGCCCTCCTGATTGCCCGTCACCGCCGGGAGCTCATCCCACAGAAGCGCTATCGCCTTGAAGCTGTCCTGCTCCACCTCATCAGTTGACAGAACATCAAGCTTCTTCGTTATGTCCGCAAGATATTTGCTTGTCTCATCTATAATGTTCTCTGACTTCACATACTCCCTGAACTGATAGCTGGATGAATCCTTGTAAAAATAGAGAAGTGTCATATACATAATGAAGTAACACAGATAGAGCTCCTTGTTCAGACGAAGTCCCAGAAGCTTCTTCATGTCGTCATTCGTATAGCCAAATACCCTGTTGCCCTCTCCGGCTGTTATATACAAGCTGTCATTGTACTCGTACAGTGACAGGTTCATCTTCTTCATCATATTCATGACAATATCGTACACCTCGGCATTGCCGTAGAACTCATCGTACAACGGGCCATTGTCGGGATGCTTCTTACAGATCTCCTCACCTGATATTAACTTGGAATATATCTCTATCGCCTTGTCCAGATTCTTACTTTCCATCTTTTTCTCCTATTCTCCGTACAATCACTCTCAGCTGGTTTTGTTAAACTGAATTCCCGTAACGTACATGTCCTCGCCAATCTGTATCTCTTCGTCTGGATGGAATTCCAGTGTAAATGTCATGCCTCTGAACGCATCCAATGTGAGTTCCGGTGCATACATCTCACGGGAGAGACCGGATCTGCTGCCACCAGCCTGATCTCCAGATACAGATGCCGCCAGCGTTTTTTCGTCAACTTTCTTTATTCTCTCTATGTGATCTACCAACATTCCCTCCAGCATAGTGTCCGGCTTTGCCAGTATCTCATCCACGCTGTACCTGTCCTTCTGAGCCAGGTGTGTGAGGAAGGAATAGTAATCTTTGTTGTCGTAGATTTCTTTTCCAAACTTAACTTCAAGTATTCCATTGAATTCCTTGAGACTCAGGTGTCCCCATTTGTTCAGCTGGTCAAGAAGCTCGTGGAACAGCTTTGTGAAGTTGGCACTTATCTGTTCATCGAGCAGTTCATCTTCGTAACGGAAGTTCGGATCAAGCTGCTCCTTCTTCACCTTTGTGGTCTTCGCATTGTCCTCGGACTTCAGCGTGAGCATGTGATCTATGGATGTCATGCTGAACGTTTTCACGATCCTCGGAGCGAAGAGAGGCGCAAGTATGGTGAGTATCTTATCCGGTCTGTCCTCTTTTATGATACTCTGAAGCTGTCCTGCAAAGTCAAATGCAGGTCTAAGCTTCTGCAGCTTTGCCTTGTGTATGATATTGTCCGATATGTTCTGCAGCTCCATGGTGCTGCTTATCAGACTTCCGTGCTTGATGATGGTCCTCTTGAGTTCAAGCTCAAGCTGGCTTATCTCCTCCATAGCTTTCAGGTTGCCCTTGCCCATATTATCATAGCTCGCCTTAGTGATCGCTTTGTCCACCAGAGCTTTGTTCTTGGCAAAGAGCTTCTGCTCGTCAGCGAACCATTTGCCGACGGTCTTCATATAATTCTCGTACTCCTCCGCGCCCTTGAACACGTCGATGGACAGAAGATTTACTATCTCATCCTTCTCGCGGATCAGCCTGTTCACCTCGCTATTGATCCTGCGCACGACCTCGATACCGCCACGGAAGTTCTCTCCAACGATCATCTTTTCCAGAAGAAGCTGCTGCACGTTGATCTTGCTCTCGTCCTTGATCTCCTTGGTGTCCAGATAGAATTCGATTCCATCCGCAGTAATGAAATACAGAACCTTGCCATCCACTATATGGCTGTCTATCAGCTTCACTCGTCCCGTCTTGCGCTGCTTCTTTCCCGGATCATAGAACGTGAATTCAAATGCTCTTCCGTCGTTCTTGATCTTGTCAAATATATACATTATCAGGTCAGCCCTGTCATCTCCCGCGATCTCCACATCGAAATCACGGTCAAGGAGCTGTCCCATGAATTCCTCATATTCATCGTATGACACTTCACGCTCATTGAAGCTGTTCTCCTGAATAAAAAAACGCAGAATCGCCATGGTTATATAACCCATGTCCAGCTGTGCATAACGACCTTCCTTATACTGCGCAAATGTGGTCTCAGCCAGAACAAAAAACGGGTAATATTTCCTCAGATTCTGCATTCTTGCATTATGTTCTTCAATTATGTCATTTATCATCACGTATTTGAGTGCCATGTTTTCTCTATCTCTGTACTTTCCTGATTATAATAGATCTTATACCATATACTTTTCCTGATATATCTGCCCATATTCTGAGACACATATCTTCTCTATCCGCATATGGATATACAGATTTAGTATACCATGACACATTTGTTCACACAACGATATTTATCTTCCGTACTTCAGCTCATTTATCGATCTTCCACACACTGTCAACATGAATTCCGTGGCACTCTCACTGTTCTGTCCCACATCATTCAGCCCGACATATCCCGGCTGATAGCCCTCGCAGTCACCCTCTATCTGAAACTGGACTGTGACCGTCACCTGCTGCCCCTTATATGTGGCATTCCCTTCAAACTGCACTATCTGACTTCCGTCCGTCGCGACAAATGCCTGCCAGTGTTCATCGCTGCAATAGGCATCCAGACCATCCCCATAGGTTGTGTCTCCATCCGGGAATATCTTCTGTTCCTTTATATAATCTATCCTCTTATCCGGAAGATCGGCTGCATCTTTGCCGATCCCCGCCTCACCGATACCTGTCACGCACATGGACAATGTGAGTATGACTGCCAAAAGCTTGCAGAATTTGTTCTCCCTAAACTTCTCCCACCGCTTGATATTCAGTGCAAATGCAAGGATTCCTCCCACGATCGCACCACCCACATGCGCATAGATATCTATATTCTTCTCATTTGTATACAGAGCATATATGACCACAACAACTATGGATACCATCATATCTTTTCTGCTTGCTTTCCTGTTGCCCATGAATGTCAGGAACACAGCAGCACATATGATTCCGAACACCGCCCCTGATGCTCCTATAGAGAAATGCATTCTGTCAGGATCAGTCATATGATACACATTCATGGATATGATCCCGGCAACAATTCCTGATACAAAGTATATGATAGTCGTCCTCAGGGAGCCAAGTTTTCTCTCCACCGTGGAGCCAAACATATATAGTGCAAACATATTGCCAAAGAGATGATCAAAGCCAGAATGCAGGAACATCGCCGATATAAGTCGTCCATACTCGCCATTCAGCTTCACGTACTGATAGTTGAGTCCACCGGTTCTGGAGTAATTGTCCACACCGATACACATGATGCCAGCTATGACATTTGCCACTATCAATGCAATCGTAACTATAGGGATCGTCCTCTTTATCTGTGGCTGCGGGGAAGCTCCACCGCCCATCTGCTCAGGTCTGATCACATAAGCTGTGTCCTGGTCAATATCCTGCTCAAATCTCCCATAGTCATCATGTTCAAAGCCATAGCCGAAATTGTTTTCTTCCATATAATACTCTCCTGACAATGCCCTCCACGGCTGGCATCCACATACTGTTCATTGTTTTACACGATACACTGTTTTTCCACCTTGCAGTACCATTCTTCACACCTTTTTTCTTAGTCGAATACTCTCTTAAGTACCTCGTCCTCATACAGAACCTTCTTGGCAAGTTCTCTGTAGTTCTCCTCGTGAAGGTATGTGTGTCTGTGAGGCTTGATCTGAGGAGCCATGTCTATCGCCTTTGCAAAATCCTCTCTCTTGAGGTCAAGTGTGGCTACATAATCCCAGAAACCAGTCTTTTCAAATATTGCATTTACCCTGACATATCTGTGATCCTGGACAACAGCCATGATATATGTGGCAATTCCCACCTGGATTCCATGGAGCTGTGGCTGTTCAAGCATCTTGTCAAGTGCATGTGAGATCAGGTGTTCACTTCCGGATGTCGGTGTGCTTCCGCCTGCAATCTCATTAGCAACACCGCTCATGGCAAGGGAATCGAGAAGCTCCTTCAGGAAGAGGTCATCCTTGATCGTCTCAAATGGTGTTCTGACGAAACTGTTCACTGCCTTCTTCGCTATCATAACTGCAAAATCGTTCATCTCAGAGTATCCCAGTTCAGACTCGAAGAGCCAGTCATAGAGGGATGTGATCTTGGATACCATATCTCCGATTCCCGAGTAAAGGAATCTCTCCGGTGCAGACTTAATGATCTCCGTATCCGCTATGATTCCGTATGCCATCCTTGCAGGCACCGATGTACGCCGTCCATTTACCATAAGTGATGCGCTGGCACTTGAGAATCCGTCCGATGACGCCGATGTCGGAATACTTATAAAAGGAAGCTTTCTGAGATATGCCGCATACTTTGCCACATCAATAACCTTTCCTCCGCCGATACCCACGATCACCTGGGCCTTCGCATCTATATCAAATGCCAGCTTGATTATATCCTCTATATTGGTGGAATCCAGCTCTCTGTACTCCACAACTGTCACATTTTCTTTCTTCAGAGAATCCATGACCTGCTGTCCAAACATGTCTATGAGTCCATTTCCAAAATAAATAACAGCATTCTTCATCCCGGAAGCACTTATATATTTGCCCAGATCATTCAGGGTTCCCTTTCCGATCTTAAGAATGGTTGGTATTGCTATATGACTTCCTGCCATCTGTTTATCCTCCTAAATACATTTCTACCATTATACATTATATGATCAGCAAAAATAAACAAGACAATACACATTTTGTCTCATACCTTTACTTACCTTTCTAATTTCTAACCATGTCTGCCTTATGCTGTTTTCATATCCTTTAAATTTCTTACAGCATCTTCATATTTTTACCCGAAAAACACATTTTCTACACAACTTCTCCAAAATTAGAACACATTTTCTCGGTATATTATTAACTGTAAACAGCGAGAGCGTAAGCGAGTTGTTTACATCCCCTTTTTCATAAACGACTGCAACACCCTCCCCTCACATAATGTAGTTGCAGTCACTCCCTTTTAATACAAAAAGAAGAGGCTGCCAGAGATGGCAGCCTTTTCTTTTTGTATTCAGATATTTTATAATTACTCACTTCTGAGCGCTATAACAGGATCCTTCTTAGCTGCAAGTCTCGATGGGATAAGTCCTCCGATCAATGTCAGTATAACGCTGATGATTACCAGCATCACTCCACCCTTCCAAGGAAGCGCCGATACACCGGCAACGTTGATATAACTCTCTATCACCTTACTGATCGGTATATTGATCAGCACCGTCACGCCGATTCCTATGAGTCCTGAGAAGAGACCTATTATAAATGTCTCCGCATTGAACACTCTTGAGATATCCTTCTTTGAAGCTCCTATGCTTCGCAGAATACCGATCTCCTTTGTTCTCTCAAGAACTGAGATATATGTGATTATTCCGATCATGATGGATGAAACTATCAATGAAATTGCCACAAATGCAATGAGTACATAGGTTATCGCGTTGATGATCTTGGTCACCGATGACAGCATGATTCCGATGTAATCAGTGTATGTGATCTCCTTGTCAGGATAATCCTCGTTGTACTTGTCTATAAGCTTTGTTATCTCGTCCTTATCCGCAAATTCTGCACAGTAGAGGTTGATGGAAGCCGGCTTTGCAAGCTCTGCATATCCAAGCTTTGACATGTTATCCTCATAAGTAGATGTTGACTCCTGGAAGAAACCGTAACCCTTGAGCATATCGAAGAGCTGATCCTTGGTCATGGACGCCATCTGTGCCTGCATGTCCTCAGTAACCTGACCTGAAGCCATAAGCTGCTGCATAACAGAATCCATATCCACATCATCCGCTGTCAGTTCCTTGCCATCTGAAAATGGCATTCCTGTAAATATGTCAGTATCAGGATTATCCATCTGAGCCTTGAGTACATCTGTCTTCTCGTTCTCTGAAACTATGTAATTGGCAAGCTCCGATGTGTAACCTATATATCCCGGCTGCATGGTAGTTGCATACGCTTTATCCGAAGCCCTGATTACTGCCGACACCTTTACTTCAAGGCCCCCGGCCACGGCAGACTTCAGAAAATCAGCATCAGAACTCATATCTGTGTATGTTCCATCATCATTCTTCTTGTACAGATCGCCCGGAAGCACAACCTTGAACTTGAGATTAAGAAGGTCATCGTATGTAAACACCATCTGCTCAAGCTCCGGTACCTCTCCGCCAGCAAGTATGGTTGAAACCATATCGCTCAGTTCCTTTGAATCCCTAAGTTCAAGAGTATACAGTGTAAAATCACTTATCTCATTGTTCTTGTCGACGACAAGTACAACCTCGTTCTTATTCTCAGGCCAGTGTCCTGCCAGCACATCGTACTGCTGCTTGAGCAGAGTGTCGTTGTCAAGCATCTGTGTCCACATGTCCATTGACGATGAACCGTAGCTGAATGCCGACATGAAATCTGCCGTTGACTCCTGTGCCTCCGCCATACCTCCAAATCCCATATCTGTCATTGTGGTGCTTGGATTTACCTGGGCAACACCGCCATTTGCACTGTTCTCGTTAAACACATATAATGGTGTATCATATGTGTATGTTATATCACTTGTATACTTGGTGAAGCCGTTTGCATCGTCTTCTATATAATTCTTAAATGACTCAAGGTCGTTTTCCTTCACATCTGACACCATGGACACGAGCATGTCTCCCATGATATCTCCCGAATATACCTTGTCCTCGCCAGCGTGATTGTGATCTGAATCCTCCTCGTTGTTACCTACCATCTTGGAGAGCAGTTCACTGTAATCCATTGCCTTCTTCGTTATCTGCACCGGATACGTGGCAAGCGTCTCCTCCTGCACATCGTTGATATACTTCTGAAAGCCGGATGAAAGCGACAAGATAAGCGCTATTCCTATGATTCCTATACTTCCGGCAAATGCTGTTAAGAATGTCCTTCCTTTCTTGGTCATGAGGTTGTTCAGACTCAGCGAGAACGCTGTGAACATACTCATGGATGTCTTTCTAGGTTCATAACTTCCGTCATCCTCCTTTGCTTCATCCTCATCTGAGAATGGATTGGAGTCATCTATTATATTTCCATCGAGGAGCTTTACGATTCTTGTTGAATACTGCTGTGCCAACTCCGGGTTGTGCGTGACCATAATAACCAGCTTGTCCTTGGCTATCTCCTTGAGCAGTTCCATGATCTGAACACTTGTCTCTGTGTCAAGTGCACCCGTTGGCTCATCCGCCAACAGAATATCCGGATCGTTTATGAGTGCTCTGGCGATGGCAACTCTCTGCATCTGTCCACCGGACATCTGGTTTGGTTTCTTGTGAATCTGATTTCCCAAACCAACCCTCTCCAAAACCTCCTTCGCTCTCTTTCTTCTCTCTGCCTTTGATACTCCAGACAAAGTAAGCGCAAGCTCTACATTTGACAGTACCGACTGATGCGGTATCAGATTGTAGCTCTGGAATACAAATCCGACTGAATTGTTTCTATATGAATCCCAGTCTCTTGACTTGAAATCCTTTGTCGACTTGCCATTGATAACCAGATCTCCACTGGTGTACTGATCCAGTCCGCCCACTATGTTCAGAAGCGTTGTCTTTCCACAACCCGACTGACCAAGTATGGACACAAACTCATTTCTCCTAAAGTTCACAGATACACCCTTAAGTGCCTGAACAACTTCATCACCAGTGTGATAATCCTTCACGATATTCTTAAGCTGAAGCATTCTGTCCTCCCTTTTTAAGATTATATTGTGCAAAAGCATAGTAAGGTACTTTGCGCCACGTCTGTGTGCATACACATAACGTATTATGTTCTATATGCATTACACTTTTATATATTTGTCATTATTACTGGCAAATCATAGCATTTAATTTTTTTTAATGCAATTAAGGCGGACTATTCTTTATAAATGTTTTATTTTTTTCATTTCTATCGATAAGTTCAAACTAACTATATGTTGAACTTTTGGCTAAAAATTCTTTTATTTTCTTATTATATGGGGTATAATCAGCGTAAGTGGGTACATTGTATCCAAATATAATTTTACGGAGGATTTTACAAATGTTAGTTTCAGCAACAGAAATGTTAAAGAAAGCTAAGGCTGGTCACTACGCAGTAGGTCAGTTCAACATCAACAACCTTGAGTGGACAAAGGCTGTTCTCCTCACAGCTCAGGAGCTTCAGTCACCTGTTATCCTTGGTGTTTCAGAGGGCGCTGGAAAGTATATGACAGGATTTGAGACAGTTGCAGCAATGGTTAAGGCTATGGATGAGTCACTTGGAATCACAGTTCCTGTATCTCTTCACCTTGATCACGGAACATACGAAGGATGCTACAAGTGTGTTAAGGCTGGATTTACTTCAATCATGTTCGATGGTTCACACTATCCATTCGAGGAGAACCTTGCTAAGTCAACAGAGCTCGTTAACGTAGCTCATCAGCTTGGCCTCTCAATCGAGTGTGAGGTTGGTTCCATCGGTGGTGAGGAAGACGGAGTTATTGGTATGGGCGAGTGCGCTGATCCAGCGGAGTGCAAGACTATCGCTGATCTCGGCGTTGATATGCTTGCTGCTGGTATCGGTAACATCCATGGTAAGTACCCAGCTAACTGGAAGGGACTTAGCTTTGAGACCCTTGATGCTATCCAGCAGAAGACAGGCGTTATGCCATTAGTTCTTCACGGTGGTACAGGTATCCCAGCTGACATGATCAAGAAGGCTATTTCACTTGGCGTTTCAAAGATCAACGTTAACACAGAGTGCCAGTTATCATTCGCAGATGCTACAAGAAAGTACATCGAGGCTGGTAAGGATCTTGAGGGCAAGGGATTTGATCCTAGAAAGCTTCTCGCTCCTGGTTTCGAGGCTATCAAGGCTACTGTTAAGGAGAAGATGGAACTCTTCGGATCAGTTGGTAAGGCTAACGACTAATTCTTTAACAGAACAATTAACAAATGTAACGATAAACTGTTCGACAACTTTCGGACAAGTATCGCTCGCGTAAACTTAAAGGAACCCCATCACAGCTTGTACAAGCCATGATGGGGTTCTTATTCTTACTTATTTTTCTTTTATATTATTTTTTATCTTCACTAATATAAATTTCTAAATTCTAATCTTGCTTCTCTGCCTTATCCTTCTTCCTGCTGATTGTCCACCATATAGGAACTGATATTAGCATGAAAAGTGCCGCTGCCACGCTGATCCATGCACCGACTCCGAGTCTTGCATTTGCCGCTGCATCTAGCTTTCCAAGATCTATCAATGACAGAACAAATTCAAATATCAATATTCCGCCAACAACTATAGATATAACAAGGTCTGCTATATAACAGCCTGCCTTGTTGATAAATGCACAGATCACGTCTGCTATAATAACTACCGCCACAACAAGCATTGACAGTACATTTATCCCAAACACTCCAACTATGCTTCTGGCATCTGTCCCCATATAAGCATAAGGAATAAATACTGATACAACAGCCATGATAATGCCGATCAGGTTTAACATATTAGGTACATGTGTGGATCCCTTCTTCACATCATCAGGTATGTTCTGCCTGTTCTCATATCCCATATAACCCATAGGGTTGTTGTATGGCGTTGGCTGTACCGGCTGGCCGTACTGCGACTGTGGCTGGTATGGCTGCTGGGTTGGCTGGCCATACTGCGACTGTGGCTGGTATGGCTGCTGGGTTGGCTGGCCATACTGCGGCATATGCTGGTATGGTGTCTGCATTGGCTGTGCTCCCTGGCTATACTGTGACTGTGGCTGATATGGCTGCTGGGCTGGCTGACCGTACTGCGGCATCTGCTGCACCGGCTGGCCATACTGTGGCATATGCTGATACAGTGACTGAGCTGGCTGTGCTACCTGACTATTCTCAGCCATCATAGCCTTTTCCTGCTCCAGATTCTGCTCAGAAGTCGACCCGCCATCAACTCTGTCAATATCTTCTACTCTATTCTGTTCATCCATGTTCGTCATCTACCTCCGATGTAATTATTCGACACATCCCTTACATATCGAGATACCTCTTCAAATACTGTCCTGTATAGGACTGAGGTATCTTCGCAACTTCCTCAGGAGTTCCTCTGGCAATGACCGTTCCACCGCCAGCGCCTCCTTCAGGTCCCATGTCAATAATATAATCTGCGGTCTTGATAACGTCAAGATTATGTTCGATAACCACAACTGTGTTGCCGCCCTCGCTGAGCCTTCTGAGTATATCCACAAGTCTGTGCACATCAGCAAAATGAAGTCCCGTGGTTGGCTCATCAAGCACATATATCGTCTTTCCCGTTCCTCGTCTCGAAAGCTCTGTTGCAAGCTTGATTCTCTGCGCCTCTCCGCCCGACAGAGTGGTGGATGGCTGACCCAGCTTGATATATCCGAGTCCCACATCGCGGAGAGTCTCTATCTTCTTCAGTATCCTTGGCACATTTGCAAAGAACTCGCATGCCTCGTCAACTGTCATGTCAAGGACTTCATTGATACTCTTGCCCTTGTACTTGACCTCCAGAGTCTCCCTGTTATATCTCTTTCCTCCGCACACTTCACATGGCACATATATATCTGGCAGGAAGTGCATCTCTATCTTGATTATTCCATCTCCACGACACGCCTCGCATCGTCCACCAGATACATTGAAGCTGAATCTTCCCTTGCCGTAACCTCTTGCCTTGGCATCCTTGGTTCCAGCAAACAAATCCCTTATCAGATCAAATGTACCTGTATAAGTAGCCGGATTGGATCTCGGCGTTCTACCTATAGGTGACTGGTCTATATTGATAATCTTATCCAAAGCATCATAGCCAATGATATGGTCGTGCTTTCCTGCTTTAATCCTGCTCTTGTTGAGTCTTCTCGCCAGCTTCTTGTACAAGATCTCATTTACCAGAGAACTCTTTCCTGAACCAGACACACCCGTCACACATGTCATGATTCCAAGTGGTATGTCCACATCTATATGCTTGAGATTGTTCTCATAAGCATTCTTGACAGTGAGCCATCCGGTTGGCTTTCTCCTCACATCCGGAACCTCTATCTTCTTCCTGCCACTTAAGTAGTCACCGGTGATAGAATTCTCACATTTCATAATATCATCAGCCGTACCCTCAGCTACCACATATCCACCATTTGCACCGGCTCCCGGTCCTATATCTATAATGTGATCCGCCGCCCTCATGGTATCCTCGTCGTGCTCTACAACGATAAGCGTATTTCCAAGGTCTCTCAGATTCTTGAGCGCTGCTATCAGCTTGTCATTGTCCCTCTGGTGAAGTCCGATACTTGGCTCATCCAGAATATATGCAACTCCGACCAGACCTGAACCTATCTGCGTGGCAAGTCTTATTCTCTGTGCCTCTCCACCTGAGAGCGTGCTTGTACCTCTACTCAGACACAGATAGTCAAGTCCCACATCAATAAGAAAATGCAGTCTCGACCTGATCTCCTTGAGTATGGCCGCACCTATCATCTTCTGTCTGTCAGTGAGTTCCAGATCTTTCATGAACTTTGCAAGTTCTGTGATAGGTAGTTCTGTAAGTTCGGCAATATTCTTATCTCCAACTGTAACAGCAAGGGCTGTCGGCTTAAGTCTCTTGCCACCACAGACCTCACACGGAGTTACAGTCATGAATGTCTCATACTCGGCCTTTGTGGACTCCGCAGATGTCTCCCTGTATCTTCTGGCAACACTCTTTATGAGTCCCTCAAATGTTATATCATACACTCCCTCCCCGCGCTGTCCTTTATAATGCACCTTAACCGGTCGTGAGTTCTTTCCATATAATAAGAGATCTTTTATATCCTGTGGATAATCCTGAAATGGCGTATCAAGAGAGAATCCATACTCCGCACTGAGTGCCCTGAGTATTGCATTTGAATAGCTCTTGCCATCATTGCATGACTGCCATCCCAGAACCACTATGGCTCCATCATTTATCGACAAACTCTGATCGGGTATCATAAGATCCGGATCAAATTCCATCTTGAAGCCAAGACCTGCACATGTCGGGCATGCGCCAAATGGATTGTTGAACGAAAAGCTTCTCGGCTCTATCTCATCTATGCTGATTCCGCAATCCGGGCATGAAAAGCTGTCTGAGAAATTGATAATGGTATTCTCCTTCTGAACACCATTCTCATCCCTCTCCCCGATCACCTCAATCTTCATAAGCCCCTCTGCAAGCTGAAGTGCGGTCTCTATGGAATCTGTGAGTCGCCTCTCCACATCCTGTCTTACAACCAGACGATCGACAACTATATCTATACTGTGCTTCTTGTTCTTATCGAGCTTTATCTCCTCCGACAGCTCATACATGCTGCCATCGACAACCACTCTGACAAATCCGCTCTTCTTTGCCTTCTCCAGCAGCTTTACATGCTCTCCCTTTCGGCCTCTGACCACAGGCGCAAGCACCATGAACTTTGTCCTCTCAGGTAGTTTCATGATCTCATCCACCATCTGGTCAACCGTCTGTCTGCTTATGACCTTACCACAGTTCGGGCAGTGTGGTATTCCCACTCTGGCATAGAGAAGTCTGAAATAGTCGTATATCTCAGTGACAGTGCCAACTGTGGATCGAGGATTTCTGTTTGTTGACTTCTGATCTATGGAGATTGCAGGGGAAAGTCCCTCTATCTTGTCCACGTCCGGCTTCTCAGCCTGTCCAAGGAACTGTCTCGCATAGGAGGACAGCGACTCCATGTATCGTCTCTGTCCCTCCGCATATATCGTGTCAAATGCCAGTGAAGACTTACCTGATCCCGAAAGTCCTGTCACGACAACAAATTTGTCCCTTGGAATCTTGACATTGATATTCTTCAGATTATTTTCACGTGCGCCCTCAATAGTAATATACTTCCTGTCAATATTCCTGCTGGCGTTGAAATAATCATCATCTTTCATGCTCGCATCCGTTATATTCTCCAGATGCTCACCACGTTCATAATTCTTATTGTCTTCCATCTTGATCTAACCTTTTCTCTTTATTATTTATATTTGTTATATCTTAATTATCTACCCTGCATCCATCTATTCTTTATCATAATCTCTCAGTGCCGCCTTATACACCTTGAGCTGATCCCTGATCTCTGCCGCCACCTCAAAGTTGAGGTCTGCTGCCGCCATATTCATCTTCTTGGTCAGCTTGGCGATAATCTTCTGAAGCTCCTTCTTCGTCATGGACTCAGCGTCCTTATCCTCCTCTGGAAGTTCCTCCTTCTTCACCTCTATGGTTATGAGATCCCTTATGCTCTTCTCTATAGTCTTAGGGGTTATTCCATGTTCCTCATTATACTTCTGCTGTATCTCACGACGTCTGCTCGTCTCATCGAGGGCATACTTCATAGAACCCGTGATAGTATCCGCATACATGATGACATGTCCATCCACATTTCGGGCTGCTCTTCCTATGGTCTGGATGAGTGATGTCTCCGATCGCAGGAAACCTTCCTTATCAGCGTCAAGTATGGCTACCAGTGTGATCTCCGGTATATCAAGGCCCTCTCTCAGAAGGTTGATTCCAACAAGCACATCAAATACTCCAAGGCGGAGATCTCTCACTATCTCAACTCTCTCCATGGTGTCTATATCCGAGTGCAGATATTTTACCTTTATATCATTGTCCCTCATATAGCTGGTGAGATCTTCAGCCATACGCTTGGTAAGTGTTGTCACAAGTACCTTGTGTCCCTGCTCGGTCTCCTTGCGAACCTCTTTCAGCAGATCATCTATCTGACCTTCCACCGGTCTGACCTCAACCGGCGGATCAAGAAGTCCTGTAGGTCTGATGATCTGTTCAGCCATAAGCATCTGGTGCTCCTCCTCGTATTTGCCCGGTGTGGCTGATACAAACATGACCTGATCAAGCTTCTGCTCAAATTCCGAGAAGTTGAGTGGTCTGTTGTCAAGTGCCGATGGAAGCCTGAATCCATAGTCAACCAAATTCATCTTACGGGATCGGTCTCCCGAATACATCGCGCCAACCTGAGGCACAGTCATATGTGACTCATCTATAATAAGAAGAAAGTCATCATCAAAGAAATCCAGAAGTGTGCTCGGCGTCTCTCCGGCTGATCTTCCAGCCAGCGGACCGGAATAGTTCTCTATACCAGAGCAAAATCCAGTCTCTCTCATCATCTCCATATCAAAGTTAGTTCTCTCCTCGATACGCTGTGCCTCGATGAGTTTATCCTTTGACTTGAAGTAAGCAACTCTGTCCTTGAGCTCCGCCTCTATCCTCTTCAGTGCCTTCTCCATCTTCTCCTGTCCAACCACATAGTGGGACGCCGGGAACAGACAGGTATATGTCAGATCCCTCTTTCCCTCTCCAGTGAGCGGATCAAACTCTGTGATCCTGTCTATCTCATCACCAAAAAACTCTATCCTTATTCCATCGTCAAATGTTGACACAGGAATTATCTCAAGTACATCCCCACGCACTCTGAATGTGCCTCTCTGCAGATCCATGTCATTCCTGTCATACTGTATATCTGTCAGTTCATCGATGACCTGATCTCTGTCCTTTATCATGCCAACTCTAAACGACAACATCTGATTCCTGTACTCGTCCGGATCACCGATGCCATATATACACGATACAGATGCAACCACTATGACATCCTTTCTGTCTATGAGTGCTGCTGTGGCGCTATGTCTCATCCGGTCAATATCGTCATTAATAGACGAATCCTTTGCAATATAAGTATCCGTAGACGCCACATATGCTTCCGGCTGATAATAATCGTAGTATGATACAAAATACTCCACCGCATTGTTCGGGAAAAATTCTTTCATCTCCCCATAAAGCTGCGCCGCCAGAGTCTTGTTATGTGCAAGTATAAGCGTGGGCTTATTCAGCTGCTGTATGACATTCGCCATGGTAAAAGTCTTACCAGATCCGGTTACACCCAGCAGCGTCTCAAACTGATTACCTTCCTGAAAACCCTTTACCAATTTTTCTATTGCCTCCGGCTGATCTCCGGTGGGCTTGTATTCCGATACCAATTCAAAATGATCCATAAAAGTCTCCTACTCTAGGCTAAAACCTGCATCTATTATATCGAACATTAGTTCCCATATCAAGTAAAAACACGGCAGTTGCTCAAGTTTATTTATGCCCTGAACAACTGCCACTATACTTCATCTGTTTGCTCACAACACCTTCTATACCGCTAGTTCATCCCTACCCAGGCTTATCTCATAGCAGCCTTTCTCATCGACAGTCACCACGACTCTCTCAAATCCTGTGTAAAATCTTAATATATACAGATCATCTGCCCTTGAGATAACCACCTCAGCATTCATCTCCGCAAGATCTGTCATATTGTCTTTCAGCACACCCTCGCTGACTCTGATGATCTGTCTCTCCTTCTCCACCTGTCTCTTCTCCTGAAGCTCCTTATAATAAAGGAAGAGATTCTCCTCCAACGCCTTTGATCTGCAGCTGCATCTGTGAAAATAGCTGCCGATGATCATGTAAAGCATGTATGCTGTCTCCTGCTGTCTGTGTGATGTCTTTTCTGTAAATGAATATCTCATAATCGTTACCTCCATAATGAAAAAATAAACCTAAAATAAATCTACAAAATGTTGTCAATGTGTTATCTGAAGCTTCACCAGCTCACACCTCCATTGTGCCTGCTCCTCGGTCTGTCATTTTTCAGCCGACGACAGTCGCTGTGTCCGTATTCTTTGCTGCCCCGGATACCGGGCAGATGCATATTCAGTTTTCATTTGAAATCTGCCCCATGCCCAAAAGGCAACAAAAAAAGAGTCATGATCGCAGACTTGTAGCACTTGCTACTCATCATGTTTTCAAACTCTTCTACTTAAAATATGATTTATTCAATTTTCATTATGGATATCAGCAATCGCTGATGTATATGTTATATCAAAAACTAACTGAGGTGTCAACATATTTATAAATATATCTATAAAACACAAGAGAGCCAGATTTCTCCGACTCTCTTAAATATGCATCCACAAATGCATACCCAAATTAGTATCTATAATTTCCTACCTTATCGCATCCTTCATGCTCTTCACATAATCTGTCACATAAGGCACACAGTCCTTGCCGTACTGGGCGCACAGCTTGACGATGGCTGAACCGACAATGACACCGTCTGACTTCTCCGCCATCTGCTTTGCCTGCTCAGGTGTGGATATTCCGAAACCTACAGCGCAAGGGATGTCCTTCGCCTTCTTCACCAGATCGACCATTGCTCCTATGTCTGTGGTGATCTTGGTTCTGGTTCCTGTTACACCGAGTGATGACACGCAGTATACAAATCCACTCGCATCATTTGCGATCATGGATATTCTCTCATGGGATGTAGGTGCGATGAGTGAAATGAGATCCACATCATACTGCTTGCAGATTCCGTCGAACTCATCCTTCTCCTCGTAAGGAATGTCAGGAAGGATCAGACCGTCTATGCCAATCTCCTTGCATGTGCTGATGAATCTCTCCGAACCGTACGAGAACACGACATTTGCATATGTCATGAACACCATAGGTATTGTCACTTTCTTGCGGAGCTTTCTCACAAGATCAAATACCTTGTCTGTCGTCACGCCGCCTGCAAGCGCTCTTATATTTGCGCCCTGAATGACCGGACCCTCGGCTGTCGGGTCTGAGAATGGGATTCCCAGCTCTATAAGGTCTGCACCGGCCTCCACCATTGCGTATACTACCTCCTCTGTCACATCCAGCGACGGATCGCCACATGTCACAAATGGTATAAATGCTTTTCCATGCTCAAATGCTTTTGATATATTACTCATGAAGATCCTCCCCTCTGTATCTTGCGATGGCTGCAACGTCCTTGTCGCCACGTCCTGATACATTGATCACTATTATTTTATCATTGTCCATTGTAGGTGCCAGCTTCATGGCGTAAGCCACAGCGTGTGCGCTCTCTATCGCAGGGATGATTCCCTCGATCCTTGACAAATACTCAAATGCATCAACTGCCTCGTCATCTGTGATCGCCACATACTCTGCACGTCCGATGTCGTGAAGGTATGCATGCTCAGGTCCGATTCCCGGGTAGTCAAGTCCCGCTGAGATCGAATATACAGGTGCGATCTGACCAAATTCATCCTGACAGAAGTAGGACTTCATGCCGTGGAATATACCAAGCTTTCCGGTTGCGATGGTTGCCGCTGTCTCAAATGTATCAACACCTCTGCCTGCTGCCTCACAGCCGATCAATCTGACGCTCTCGTCAGGTATAAAATCGTAGAAAGCTCCGATGGCATTTGAACCGCCGCCCACACATGCCATGACGACATCAGGAAGTCTTCCCTCCTTCTCCATGAGCTGTGCCTTGATCTCTTTACTGATCACAGCCTGGAAATCACGAACGATCTCAGGGAAAGGATATGGTCCCATGACTGAGCCGAGTACATAGTGTGTGTCATCGATCCTGCTTGTCCACTCACGAAATGCCTCGGATACAGCATCCTTCAGTGTGGCTGTTCCTGTCTTTACCGGATGAACCTTTGCACCCAGAAGTCTCATTCTGTACACGTTGAGAGCCTGTCTGATCGTGTCCTCCTCGCCCATGTATATCTCACACTCCATGCCCATCATGGCTGCAACTGTAGCTGTTGCAACACCGTGCTGTCCGGCACCGGTCTCCGCGATAACTCTTGTCTTGCCCATTCTCTTGGCAAGGAGCATCTGTCCGATTACGTTGTTGATCTTGTGCGCTCCTGTGTGGTTCAGATCCTCTCTCTTGAGGTAGATCTTTGCACCGCCCAGATCCTTTGTCATTCTCTCCGCATAGTAAAGTCTGCTAGGTCTTCCCGCATACTCGTTGAGCATCTCTGTGAGTTCTCTGTTGAACTCCGGATCATCTTTATATTTCTTGTAAGCCTCCTCCAGCTCCAGCATCGCATTCATCAGAGTCTCTGGAATATACTGGCCGCCGTGAACGCCAAATCTGCCTTTTGACATATGTTTTCCCTCCTGTTTTTGTCTTCTCAGATATATTTTCAAATGTAATTTCTACACTTTTGTATTGTGTTTCTTCTATATAATATGTTACTCGCCTCTAAGTTCCGCAAACAACTTCTTCTTGTCGAGACTTCTCATAAATGTCTCACCTATGAGCACCGCATCAGTTCCATTTGCCTTGAGCCTGTCTATGTCCTCTTTTGCCTTGATTCCACTCTCAGACACATACACCATCTTCTGGGGTGCTAAAGTGTCAGCCGCAGCTCCTGTACCAGTGACAGGTACCTCCGTCCCCATATGGGTGGCTGGCACCGTATCCGGTATCAGCTTTCTAAGACGAACGCTGTTCATGATGTCCACCGTAAATGTTCTGAGATCCCTGTTGTTCACTCCGATGATGCCGGCTCCGCAGGCTATCGCCCGTCTGACCTCATCCTCATTGTGAGCCTCAACCAGAGCCGACATCCCAAGTTCATGCGCAAGCCGAAGATATGAGGCAAGCTGCTCGTCTTCCAATATTGCGCAAATCAAAAGCACCGCCGAGGCTCCTATGACCTTTGCCTCATATATCATATACTCGTCAACTGTAAAATCCTTCCTCAGCAGCGGTATATTTACCTCCTTCTTTATATCCATCAGGAACTGATTGCTTCCCTGGAAATAAAACGGCTCAGTGAGCACCGATATGGCTGAAGCACCAGCCGCCTCATATTCCTTTGCGATCTCAACATAGGGAAAGTCCGGTGCGATAAGCCCCTTGGAAGGCGAAGCCTTCTTGACCTCACAGATAAACGATATTCCATCCGCTGCCAAATTATCTCTAAATGGGAACTTACTATATGGGCTGCTGCCGTTATCCGTCTCTCTGGCAACTATATCAAGTGCCTGTCTCTTCATCTCCTCAAGAGGAACTTTTTTCTTCTGCTCCGCCACACGTTCCTTTGTCTTTGCAGCTATCTCATCTAATATCATCTCTTACCTCTCTATACAACTTTCTATCATAGTCTGTGATGAAACTTATCTACTCATTTGTCAGTCTTACAAATGCATCAAGCGTCTCAGCAGCCTTGTCACTGTCGATCACGTCCTCTGCAACCTTGATTCCATCCGCTATGGAATCTGCCTTGCCTGCGATGTAGATACAAGCTGCTGCGTTCAGTACAACTGCATTTCTCTTGGCTCCTTTAATCTTGCCTGACAGGATATCGCGGGTAATCTGCGCGTTTTCCTCTGGATCGCCGCCCACCAGATCCTCCTTGCTGCATCTCTCAAATCCGAAATTCTCTGGCTTGATCTCGTACTTTGTGATCCCGCCATCTTTGATCTCTGCAACTGTTGTAGGTGCGCTCATGGATATCTCATCCAGACAATCCTGTCCGTATACGACAAGTCCCCGTTTTACACCAAGACCAACAAGTACAGGAGCCATCTGATCAACAAGCTCCTCCTTGTATACTCCCATGATCTGCATCTGAGCCTTTGCCGGGTTGGTAAGAGGACCAAGGATATTGAATACTGTCGGTATTCCAAGTGCCTTTCTGACCGGACCTGCATATTTCATCGCCTTATGATATACCTGGGCAAACATAAAGCTCATGTTGCACTCAGCGAGAACCTTGCCCATCTTTTCAGGTGATATGGAGATATTTACACCAAGAGCCTCAAGGACATCCGCTGCGCCACTCTTGCTTGATACGCTTCTGTTACCGTGCTTTGCGATCGCTACTCCGGCCGCTGCTGCAACTATACCACTCGTTGTCGATATGTTAAATGAATTCGCACAATCTCCGCCTGTTCCCACGATCTCAAGAACATCTATTCCGTCATGTGGAAGAGACTCCGCATGGTCTCTCATTCCATTTGCACTGGCTGTTATCTCGTCAAGCGTCTCGCCCTTCATGTGAAGCGCTGTGAGATATCCCGCCGTTGTCTCTCCCGGCACCTGGCCACTGAATATCTCATCCATGCTGGCATATGCCTCATCGTATGTAAGATCCTGTCCTGCTGCTACCTTCTTAAGAGTTTCCTGTATCATCGCCATATCCTCCTTATTTTATATCATTTTATATCTCTAAAAAATTTCTGAGCATTATCTTGCCCTTCGGTGTCAGTATCGACTCCGGATGGAACTGAACTCCATATACCTCATAATCCCTGTGTTTTACTGCCATGATCTCTCCATCCTCCGTTCTTGCTGTGACCTCCAGACATTCAGGGAAATTCTCATCGGCTGCTGCCAGTGAATGATATCTGGCAACCTGTATCTTGCTCTGAAGTCCTCTGAACAATCTGCAGTTCAGATCCACATCAACCAGCGACATCTTTCCATGCATAAGTTTCTTTGCATATGTGACTGTCGCACCATATGTCTCGCAAATCGCCTGATGTCCGAGACACACGCCGAGGATTGGTACTTTTCCTGCAAAATATCTCACCGCTTCCTCACACATTCCCGCATCCGAAGGTCTTCCGGGTCCCGGTGAGATGATTATGTGATCAGGATTCATCGCTTCAATCTCCTCACAGGTGAACTCATCATTTCTTATGACCTTTATATCCGGATTTATTGCCCCCACAAGCTGATACAGGTTGTAGGAGAAGCTGTCATAATTATCTATAAGTATTGTCATTTGTTTTGTCCTCCTTGTATTTATTGTGCATGCGCATGAAAGGCGCTCATTGTGAGTGCTGTTGTAACTGCCTTTGCCTTGTTGATACATTCCTGGAACTCATTTGCCGGAACACTGTCTGCTACAATTCCCGCTCCGGATCTGACAAATACCTTGTCACCCTTTTTGTATGCGATCCTTATGGCTATACATGTATCAAGATTCCCTGTGAAATCTATGTATCCTATGGCTCCACCATATATTCCTCTCTTGTTGTTCTCCAGCTCGTTGATGATCTGACACGCCCTGATCTTCGGTGCCCCTGAGAGGGTTCCTGCTGGAAGTACCGCATCCACGGCTGACAGCTCATCATACCTGCTGTCATCGATCTCTCCTTTGACCGTTGACCCGATATGCATTACATGTGAGTACCTCTGAACCTTCATGTACTGCTCAACCTCAACAGTTCCGAACTTGCTTATCTTACCAAGATCATTTCTTCCGAGATCCACCAGCATGTTGTGCTCCGCCAGCTCCTTCTCATCCGCCATAAGTCCTGCCTCAAGTCTCATATCCTCTTCCTTTGTCTTTCCCCTCGGTCTCGTTCCAGCAAGAGGAAATGTGTGGAGCACGCCATTCTCAAGCTTTACCAGTGTCTCAGGTGATGCGCCCGCAACCTCTATCTGGTCGCCGCTGAAGTAGAACATATACGGAGAAGGATTTGTGCTTCTGAGAACCCTGTATGTATTGAACAGTGAACCCTCCATCTCAGCCTCAAGTCTGTTGGACAGAACCACCTGGAAGATATCTCCCTCGAATATGTATCTCTTTGCCCTCTCAACCATGCTGCAATATTTTTCTTTATTGAACAGAGGCTTGAAATCACTCTTCATCTTAACCGGCTCTATCTCCGCCATCTCTCCATCGAGGATTAGCTTCTTCATATCTTCTATGTCAGCAAGTGCCTTTGCATATCCGGCTTCTATATCGGACGTGTCAGCATTTGCAATGAGGATCAGCTTTGACTTGAAATTGTCAAATGCTATGACCTTGTCAAATAACATCAGATCCAGATCCTGAAACCCTTCATCATCCTCGGCATCGATCACAAGCTTCTTCTCACTGTACTTTATGTAATCATATGAGAAGAAACCGACAAAACCTCCTGTAAACGTTGGAAGTCCTTCTATCTTCGGACTCCTGTAATCCTTGAGTATCTCTCTGATGAATACCTCAGGATGAATATCGTCCGCTTCCTTTATCACATTTCCATCTATATCCTTGAGCTGTATGTGCCCATTCATGCATGTGACATCAAGCTTTGGATTATAACCAAGAAATGTGTAGCGTCCCCACACCTCCTGATTCTCCACGCTCTCAAGTATGTAACAGTGCTCATTCGCCGCTTTCAGCTTTCTGAGTAAGTTGATAGGTGTGATCACATCCGATAACATCTCGCAGCACACCGGAACCATCCTGTATCCGCCCGCCGCATATTTCTTTGCCTCACTAAGTTCTGGTCTTATCATGTCTCATCCTCCTTGTTTTTGAACACTATCATGCATTCAATAAATTTCCCTGTGCTCATCTCTTTCATATATGTCTATCAGGCTATCGTCAAAGGATCTATCAAATGTCACATGTCTTTCTGCAAACTAAAAAAGCACCACAGGACATAAAAAAATTCCTTATCCTACAAACATTAGGACAAGAAATCTAATCTCCTGCGGTGCCACCTAATTTCATCAATAAATAAAAAAAATATATATAAATAATTTATATATATTTATATATATCGATGCCCTCGACCATATACAATCATATATGTACCTTCTATAACGGTAGGTCTCCGTCTCCCCTACTTGAATCTCAAATCTTTCGGTTTGCCCTCACAAGTCCATTCACCTGCACTCCCATCGCTGCAATCACACCACCTGCAACTCTCTGAACATGTTATATGCCGCTACTCCTCTTGATCAACGGTTTATCTTATATTTGTAACCATAATGCGCTTTCCTAGTAAATTTGTCAAGATTAATTTTTCAAGTTTCTGTCATATTTTCACTTGTTTTTTACTGTTTACCGCATATTTACTGGACTTTTTCCACTTATCATTTATTTTATACTTTCTTAATTATTTCCTGATTGACTTCTTCACCCAACTGAAATATCCTAGGGGACGGATGGGACAGGTACCTCCGTCCCCACGATGAACGACGGAGTTTTCATCGGATTTTATAAAGTTATCAACATTAAGGAGTAGTTATGAACACAAGTACAATTTCTTCAAATTCCGAAGAGAGGATGGGCACGGCGCCGATATTTAAACTTATGCTCTCCATGGGCATTCCAACATTTGTGGCGCAGCTCATCAATCTCTTATACAACATAGTGGACAGAATATACATAGGACATATCCCCGAGGTAGGCGCAGCATCCCTCACCGGAATCGGACTGTGTCTCCCGATCATCACCCTTGTAAGTGCATTCAGCGTGTTCGTGGGCGCGGGCGGAGCACCTCTGGCTTCCATTGCTCTCGGTAAAGACGACAGGGACAAGGCACAGCGCATCCTGTCAAATGGCGTAACCCTGCTCATCATATTTACAGTTATTGTTATGGCTGTCATCTACACATTGAAGAAACCGCTTCTGTATTTCTTCGGTGCCAGCGATGCCACCTATCCACATGCCGATGACTATCTGAGCATTTACCTTATAGGCACTATATTTGTCATGATCACCACCGGACTGAACACATTTATCACAGCCCAGGGACAGTCAAAGACCGCCATGTTTTCTGTGCTCATAGGAGCCATATTCAACATCATCCTCGATCCGATATTCATATTTGCACTGAACCTCGGAATCAAGGGTGCGGCCATAGCGACCGTCATATCCCAGGCGATAAGTGCGGCATGGGTTATCAGATTTCTGACATCCGACAAGGCTAGTCTTCGCATATCAGCGCAGATGATGCGTCCACAAGGCAAGCTGATCCTGTCAATTGCAGCTCTCGGTGTGTCACCATTTATCATGCAGGTCACGGAGAGCCTTATAACCATCGTGTTCACTCACGGGCTCCAGAAGTACGGCGATGACCTGTACGTGGGATCATTCACCATACTCCAAAGTATCATGCAGATTATATTTATCCCGATGAGCGGTTTCTCCCAGGGAGTCCAGCCCATCATCAGCTACAACTACGGCAAGGGCAACGTGGACAGAGTGAAGAAGACATGTACCATACTGATAACCATGTCCATCATAGTGTCATTTGTCCTGGCTGGGGCCGCATTCCTGTTTCCGTCCGTGGCTGCCGGAATATTTACATCAGATGAAGCACTCAAGGCACTCTGTGCAAAAGTTCTTCCGATATACATATTCGGAATGATGTTCTTTGGCATACAGAACGGATGTCAGCAGTCCTTCATATCCATGGGACAAGCAGGCAAATCCCTTATATTTGCACTGCTGAGAAAGGTCATACTGATAATCCCACTCGCGATCATCCTGCCATACTGCACACACTCAGTCATGAGCATTTACTACGCCGAGCCTATCAGCGACATAGTATCCGCATTCTTATGCGGCGCAACATTCATGCTGACATTTAAGTCAATGATGAAGGGCGCAGGGAAGAAGTAACCCTCCTCATTTTCCTTCTCATCAACACCATGCCCACCACGCACGACACGATCTCCGTGATCGGGAATGCCCACCATATCAGTGATACATCCGCCTGACCGCCTCTGACCAGAGCCGCAAATGCTCCGGCAAGCGGCAGGATGATTATCAACTGTCTGAGCAGCGATATCACAAGCGATTCCACACCGCCTTCAAGGGCCTGATATATTCCCTGAAATGCAACATTTACCCCGGCAAATACGAAACTTAGGGAGATTATCCTCATGGCGTCTATAAAATACACTCTGGACTGTCCCGCATTGAAAAGTCCGGCAAATGCAACTGGAAACAGCTCTGTCACAGCCATTCCAAACACCATCAGCACTATTGTGTAGATTATTCCATACTTAATCGCTTCATTTATCCTCTTTCTGTCACCCATTCCATAGCTGTATGCCGTGATCGGGGTGATCGCATCCCTGAGTCCAAATGCGAGAAACAGCACAAACTGCTGAACCTTGTAGAACAGACCATATGCAGTCTGCGCCGACTGGTTAAACTTGAGAATGAGATTCAGCGCGTATACCATGATGGACATAAGTGCCTGGGCTATGATGGCCGGGAGTCCTATGGCATATATTCCCCGGATGATTCTCCAGTCAGGCTTCATGTATGCACATCCATGTTCAAATTCCTTATTAAGTCTCAGATGGAACACGCACAGCAGAACCGCAGACGCTATCTGACCTATAATAGTCGCATAGGCGGCTCCTCTGACACCCATCTCTGGAAATGGTCCCACTCCGTATATGAGAAGCGGATCAAGTATGATGTTTATGACAGCTCCCATCACCTGACCTATCGTTGAATACATGGATCTGCCAGTTGCCTGAAGCAGCTTCTCAAACAACGAGAAGAATATTATTCCAAATGAATACACACAGCATATTCTTAGATAATCCACAGCCATCTCTGTGACCTGCGTGTCCATAGTCTGTGAGACTATATAAGTCCTCACTCCCAATATTCCAAATAACAAACACACCACATATATTACTGCACCGAGAAACAGACTGTTGCCAGCCACCTTGGCAGCTCTTTCCTTATCACCCTGACCAAGGGTTCTGGCAATAAACGCATTTGTGCCGACTCCCGTGCCTATGCCCAAAGCAACCATGAGCATCTGCACCGGAAATACCAGCGTGAGGGCATTTAACGCGGCCTCACTTCCCACCTTCATATTTCCCACAAATGCGCTGTCTACGATGTTGTACACCGCCTGAAGCGCCATGGAAAGAATCATAGGAATACCCATCTGGATCATCAGCTTTCCAACTGGCATATCTTTCATCTTATTTCTCTCTCTGTTTTCCTCTTTGTTCTTATCCATTTCTTCCACTCTTCAAACTCCTTTCCCTGAACAAAAAAAGCAGCTACCGCCTAAGTTAGTTGGACTTACGCTGAATAGCTACACACTAGAAAATTATTATATATACACATAAAAAGCGAGTGACAAAACTGGATTTACGCAATCTTTGCCACTCGCTTTCGATGTGTATTATACTTTCTGTTTTTGAAAAAGTAAAGTTGTAAAATTTATAATGGACTGAACATGTTATCCAGAATATCCTGATAATTTCTGTCACCAAGTGTCTCTATAGCTATTATCATCGTATACTTTCCGTCATCTGATCTTACTATTACATTTGTCAGAGAGTACTCAGTTCCAGACATATCAGCCGTTGCTGTACATATGTAGTGCTCTTCGCCAAATACTGTACACTTGGAATAATCAGTCTCAATATTGCTTGCTTCAGCGCCAATTCTACTTGCTGTAGATGTAATAACAGTATCCATCTGAGCAACAGTTGCCTTTGCTACTGTATTCTCATCAGCCCACACATCATAACCGTAATTTCCACCACCCTTAGGGGACTTTATTTTGAGCAGAATATAGTGTGTACCATCATTTGCACAGAATGCATAATCGTTTCCTACCGTAAAGCTATTGTCCAGATTATCCAATGCCCTCTGTACAGTCTCATCGCTATTGGAATCCTCCACAACCTCAGAGATATCGGTGGCAGTCAGTAATGAACCTCTTGTCTGAATTCCATAGCTTCCTTCAAGGTTGATCTTAAATCCAAAATACGAATTCTCATAACCATTCTTGGTGTATACACCTACTATTGAAGGATCAGCTTCTGCCTCTTCACTGTCCTCTGTATCTTCCTCTGTGTCCTCCTCATCAATGGCGACCGAACTGTCCTCAGTATCATCTGCAGTGTCCTGTGTTTCAGTATCCTGCTCCTCTGTTGCTGCTTCTGTCTCAGCTTCAGTTGTAGCCTTAGTTACAGAATTGTCATTGCCCCCACAGCCTGTCAGCATCAATCCCATCATCATTGCAGCCACTACAATATAACTTGTTCCCTTTTTCATATTGTTCATTTCCTCCTAAATGTATAAAATTAGCAACATCTCTATTATAAGGTAACTATTATATTATGCAAGATATTTATGATTGCAAACTATACAAACCTGACGGCTGTCCACTATAGCTATGAACTTTTCTTTATTATATACGTCCACCATATACAGGAAAACCACTGCTCGCTCCATAGCTCTCGATCTTCTTGAAATTCTTAAGAGCCTCCATATCCTCTGCACTTATCTCGAAATCGACCTCTGTATTGCTCTTCATGTGCTCTGGATTGGCCGTCTTTGGCAGTGAAATTGTTCCGAGCTGGATAGTATATCTGATGCAGAGCTGTGGAACAGTCACACCATACTTGTCCGCCATAGCCTTGATCTCAGGCTGATTGAGTATCTCACCATGTGCGATAGGTGAATAAGCCTCAACAAGTATATCGTTCTTCTGACAGTAATCCACCAGTTCTATCGGAGTATTGCTGATGTGAAGAAGTATCTGGTTGACCATAGGCTTGATCTCAGCAGTCTCCATAAGGCTCTCGATATCACCGATCTGGAAATTGGATATACCAATAGCCTTGAGCTTGCCTTCCTTGTATGCCTCCTCAAGTGCTCTCCATGCTGCTCTGTTGCCCTCCACGTATCTGTCATCGCTCTGATTTACCTTTACCCAAGGCTGTGGGCTGTGAATGATCATCATATCGAGATAGTCAAGTCCCATCTTCTCAAGCGTTCCATCGATTCCCGCCTTGGCCTCCTCATATGTCTTGTGCTCAGCCGCAACCTTTGAGACTACGAACAGTTCTTCTCTTGGAATACCACAGGTTCTAACTCCTTCGCCTACTCCGCGCTCATTGCCGTATGCCTGTGCAGTGTCAATATGTCTGTAACCTATCTTTACGGCCTCCCTCACGGCATCTGCTACCTTGTCATCGTCGATGAACCATGTTCCAAGTCCAAGCTTTGGAATTGCTACTCCATTGTTAAGTGTGTAAGTTTCTTTTAACATTTTTATATCCTCCTGTTTCTTTTTATTTCAATTTCAAATTATTTCCAGCTATGTTTATTACATCTGTTCAGTTACTTATCTGACACATTACTGTCCAAGGCCGAGCCCGCTTATCCAGTCGGCCACATCCTGCTGTGTCACACCCGACGAGAATCTCTGACCATCCTTCCAGTCTCCGCTTCCTGCCTCAGAAGCCAGATCATCTGCACTGCTTCCCAGTCCCGAGCTCGCCGATGTGCAGAACGGATATACAGTCTTGCCAGTGAAGTCATTTGCCTTGACAAATGAATCTACCGGCCATGCAGACGTTCCCCACCATATAGGATAACCTACAAATACCGTATCATACGATTCCCAGCCAGGAACTTCAGTGGTGGTAAGCTCCACATCCCTGAGGCTTTCGTCATTGTGTTCCTTTGATACCCTGCTGCTGTCATCATTGTAGTTCAGATCATCCGATGTATACTCCTGGGCCGGGGTGATCTCAAATATATCTGCTCCTGTCTCTGCCGCTATATATTCTGCAGCATCTTTTGTATTTCCAGTTGCTGAAAAATAGATCACCAGAGTCTTACCTGTCTCTGTGTCAACATTGTCTGTCTCATCAGCGCTGCTTTCCTCGCTGGTCTGTTCCTCTGATACCGTAGAGTCAGCGTTGTCGTTGCTTGTATCGGCCTCATTGACCGCATCCGTAACAACCTCTGTCTGGGTTTCTGCCTGTGTGGTACTTTTACTTTCTGTGCTGTCACCACTTCCGCATCCAACAAGTCCAAAAGCCATAACAGCACACACTAAAAATGCTCCTAATTTCTTCATTAAAGCGTCCTCCTGTCTGTTTTAACTACCATATTTTCGAAAAACGTCAGGGACTGTTTCTCTGACATATCTAATAATACTCTTTGGAGTTCACTTCAAGGCAAGGACTTTTTTTGTATTCTTGATTTTTCTATCGTCTGCTCATTTTTGCTGTATTTTCACTCCACAAACCAAGCACCATATATTTTGTATCTTTTTCCTTCTGAATCACCCATTTTAGGAAAATATTATCTCCTTTTCCATATAAAAAGGCCCGAAAGACACAAAATCTGTAAATTTGTATCTTTCGAGCCAATTTCAATCTTATTTGCGAAAATATTGTATCTTTTCTGTTGTAATCTGCCTGATGGAAACAATTTTGAGATAATTTTCTTCCACCGGATTTCAGCCAATCTTTATGATAAAGTCATATCTCCATCCTTAACCCAGCCGAGCTTTCTCACCACCATGTTGATGAGCGGGCAGAGAACTGCAGGAAGTACAAATGAGATGAGTATAAGTCCAATCCAGTCTATAGCTGTAACTGCTGACTTGGTTCCCGCCTCGATATCATTCATCCAGCCTGTGTATACTCCTATCTGTCCTACCATACCGCATGTACCCATACCTGATGATACAGGAGTTCCGTTCATCTGAAGCTTGAACAGACATGTTGCAAGAGGTCCTGTGATCGCAGATGTAACTATAGGTGCGATCCAGATTCTTGGATTCTTGATGATGTTACCCATCTGGAGCATTGATGTTCCGATTCCCTGTGAAACAAGACCACCCCATTTATTCTCTCTGAATGACATAACTGCAAATCCAACCATCTGCGCACAACATCCCGCCACAGCAGCACCGCCGGCCAGTCCTGTAAGTCCGAATGCCGCGCATATCGCAGCGGATGATATCGGAAGTGTAAGAGCCACACCGACGAGAACTGATACGGCAATACCCATCCAGAACGGCTGAAGGTTTGTAGCTAGCATGATGAGGTCTCCAACCTTCATGGCTATGGCACCGAGTGTAGGTGCAAGAAGTGCAGACACAGCCACACCACTTCCGATGGTCACCAGAGGTGTCACCAGTATATCTATCTTTGTCTCCTTTGAGACAACCTTTCCAAGCTCAGTTGCGATAACCGCAATAAAATAAACTGCCAGAGGACCGCCTGCACCGCCCAGGGCATTTGCCGCAAATCCAACTGTTATAAGCGAGAACAATACAAGCTGCGGAGCCTTAAGAGCATATCCTATAGCCACCGCCATCGCCGGCCCTGCCATCGCAGAAGCGAGACCGCCAACTGTATAATCTGTCCCATTCACGGTCGCAACAACCGCTTTGAGAAATCCTACACCAAACTGATTGCCAAGTGTGTTCAATATAGTTCCGATAAGCAGAGTACAGAACAATCCCTGTGCCATGGCACCCAGGGCATCTATTCCATATCTCTTGACGCTGAACACGATGTCCTTCTTCTTCAAGAATCCTTTTACCTTTTCCATCATTCTTCTCCTTATTGAAATTATATTGCTGTCAATTACTTCAATTTCTCAAGTATACCCAGTGTATACATCCATGTTCTCTGTACACTGGCAACATCCATAGACTCTCTGCTTGTATGGATATTCTTCATATCCGGGCCAAATGATACACAGTCCAGACCCGGCATCTTGCCAGCGAAAAGTCCACACTCCACTCCGGCGTGAATCGCCTGTATAACAGGCTTTCTTCCATACTGCTCTTCAAACACATCCACCATAATATCTCTGAGAGGAGAATCATGTCTGTACTCCCATGCAGGATAATCCCCCTGCACTTCCAGACTTCCACCAGCCGAGACAGATACACATCGGAGCTGATCTATCAGATTTTCCTTTTCAGACTGTACACTGCTTCTTACTGAAAAGCTTGCTGTGACCTCATCCTCAGTTGTATTCAATATTCCAAGATTCAGCGATGTCTGCACAAGCCCTTCTATATCATTGCTCATCTTCTGAATTCCATTTGGCATCATCATAAGACTCCTGATAACTATATCCGATGACTTTTCTGTCATAACTCTGTTGATCATGGTTCTACCATACATATCGTTCTGCACATCATCCGCGTTATTATATGAACCCAGATCATCTGACAGATCCGTTTCTACTTTCACTACAAGCTCTGGATCAGTATTTCCAAATTCATGCCTCAGAATCTTCTCATTCTTTTCCGCAGATTTTACAAAGTTATCCACATCCTCCGGATCAATACCCACATATGCCTCCGCCTTGTTAGGTATTGCATTGTCCTTAAGACCGCCCTTTATAGATATCAGTCTGTATGGAACATCCCTTCCTATATTATATAGAAGTCTTGCAAGCTGCTTGTCGGCATTTGCCCTCTGTTTTATGATCTCCACGCCGGAATGTCCACCGGTAAGACCCTCTACAATAATTTTCACAACTGAATGATCATCTTCTGCATTCTCATATTCAACCGGAATATGGCACGTAGCACACGCACCTCCGGCACATGACACCAGCAGATACCCCTCATCCTCAGAATCCAGATTGAGCATGATCCGTGACTTAAGTGGACTACAGTCAATCGCCGCAGCTCCCAGCATTCCTATCTCCTCATCAACCGTAAATACACACTCAATCGGTGGATGTGGTATATCATCGGCATCCAGTATAGCCAGTGCAAATGCCACAGCTATCCCGTCATCTCCGCCAAGGGTGGTTCCATCAGCGGATATCACTCCGTCCTCAAGCACTAGTCTCAGTCCGTCCCGCTCAAAATCAATATCACAGTCAACATCTTTCTCACAGACCATATCCATATGTCCCTGTAGCATGACAGGGGCACTGTCCTCATACCCGGCAGTTCCGTCCTTGAATATGATCACATTGTTGCTCTCATCCTGTATATATCTCAGATTTTTGTCTATGGCAAACTTCACCAGATAATCACTTATCTTCTTTGTATCCGACGATCCGTGTGGAATCCCGCATATCTCCTCAAAGAAATGAAAAACTCCATATGGCTCGATATTTGATAAAACTCCCATGCTATATTCTCCTTTTTATAGTATTTTTCATGCCCAATTACTTTATTAGAATACTTTCTATCAGGTATTTCATTTCAACTCTACAATCCGTATACTATCATGTCTCTGATTATATATTTGACACCCGTCAATTTCAACTCACCTCTCAAATTTCATAGTACCTGCATTCGTTGACTTTGTAACCTCTTAATGATATATATTAATCAAATGCGTAACTTAGCATACAACACAGATTGCACAGACATCCATGTGCAGTAGATTGGAGAGTATCATGTCAGAGAATTGTACACACAACTGCAGTACCTGTGGTCAGAGCTGTTCCAGCAGAACAGAACCACAGAGTCTTATCATAGAGCCACATCCAGGTTCACATATAAAACATATTATTGCCGTGGTCAGCGGCAAAGGAGGAGTCGGCAAATCCTCAGTAACCTGTCAGCTCGCCGTTCTCATGCAGCGCATGGGTTACAAGACAGCCATACTTGACGCAGATATCACAGGACCTTCTATTCCAAAGGCATTTGGCGTACATAAGACACCAGAGGCAGAAGGAGATTTCCTGTATCCCGATGAGACGGAAACAGGAATCAAGATCATGTCTGTGAATCTTCTTCTGGACGACGAGACAACACCTGTCCTCTGGAGAGGACCTATCATAGCGGGAACAGTCAAGCAGTTCTACTCAGACATCATCTGGGGAGACATAGACTATATGTTCATCGACTGTCCTCCTGGAACCGGTGACGTGCCACTTACCATATTCCAGTCCATCCCTATAGATGGAGTTGTGGTAGTTACCACCCCTCAGGATCTCGTATCTGTCATCGTTGGAAAGGCTGTTCACATGGCAGACAGCATGAATATCCCTGTCATTGGTATGATAGAGAATATGTCATATTTCATTTGTCCTGACTGCAATAACAAGCACTATATATTTGGCAAGAGCCAGCTTGAGCAGGTCATAAGAGACCTGTATATAGGCCACGCGATCCGTCTGCCTATCAATCCTTCCCTTGCGGGGCTTATGGATAGGGGTGAGATAGAGCACATGGAAGCAAATGCTGATCTTCAGGAATTTGCTGATCTCATAAGCACATTTGACCCTGACAAATACTAATTCACCTATCAGTTAATAACAATTATCATCTATTTTGGAGGTAAATAATATGGATATCCGGCACATCCTGAACAACTGCATATTGTGTCCAAGAAAATGCGGTGTAGACCGTACATCCGGTCACACAGGTGCCTGCCATATGACAGACACAGTCAGGGTGAGCCGTGCAGCGCTACACATGTGGGAAGAGCCATGTATATCCGGAGAGAACGGTTCAGGTGCCGTATTCTTCTCCGGATGTGCACTTGGATGCTGCTTCTGCCAGAATAAAGCCATATCCGGAGGCAAGGCTGGCAAGGATATATCCATATCAAGGCTGTGCAACATTTTCTTTGAGTTTCAGGATAAGGGTGCCAACAACATCAATCTTGTCACACCGGATCACTATATACCACAGATCATATCAGCTATAGACATGGCGAGATCACGGAACTTCAAGCTTCCATTTGTATATAACTGCAGTGGTTATGAAACGGCCGAGATGATACAGCTACTTGATGGCTATATAGACGTGTATCTTCCTGATTTCAAATTCATGTCACCGGATCTGTCCGCAAAATACAGTAATGCTCCAGACTATCCTGAACATGCCAAAGCCTCCATATCTGAGATGGTCAGACAATGCGGAGGAGACCAGACCCGCTTTGATGACGACGGAATTATGCAGAGAGGTGTTATCGTCCGTCATCTGCAGCTTCCTGATCATCTGGATGATTCCAAGTCAATAATTACATATCTATATAACACATACAAAGATTCAATATATATAAGCATCATGAACCAGTACACCCCTATGCCGGGAATTGAGAATAGATTTCCAGAGCTTGGCAGAACTATAACTTCTTCTGAATACGATGAGCTTGTGGATTATGCCATTGATATCGGCGTTGAAAATGGATTTATACAGGAGGGTGAGACAGCAAAAGAAAGTTTCATTCCAGCATTCGATAACGAAGGCGTGTAACCCACACATCTTCAAATAAGGAAATAAATAAAAGACCATGGATTTTTGCACAAAAAAATGAACCAGCCACAACATATTGCAGTCAATCCATCTTGTAGTGGGCCGCCGGGGGCTCGAACCCCGCACACCCTGATTAAGAGTCAGGTGCTCTACCAAATGAGCTAGCGGCCCGTATTTATTTGTTATGTTCGTCACAACAGAATAGATTATATATCAGTTCTGAGAATAATGCAAGTGTTTTTCTCATTTTTTTCAACTTTTCTGACATCCAGCAAATAATTCCAAACTGAGTGACAAAAAAATGGACCAGCCACAATTATATTGCAGTCAATCCACCTTGTAGTGGGCCGCCGGGGGCTCGAACCCCGCACACCCTGATTAAGAGTCAGGTGCTCTACCAAATGAGCTAGCGGCCCGTATTTATCATGTTGTGTTCGTCACAACAGATTAGAGTATACATTAGTTCTTTTTATAATGCAAGTGTTTTTTTCAACTTTTTTCATTTTTATTTGTTCGGTATTACTCTGCTCCTATCCCATACCAAAATTACCAGTTATATATATTGTTTGAATATCATTTTCGCCTATGTTATTATTATAAGGTATGACTTTTTCAATAAAAAGAAGATTTTTACAATAAATAGATGGAGATTACTATGAGACTGAGAAATGTAAAAGGATCAAGAGAGACTATCGCAGCAAATGACTATGTAGTGCACAATGAAACAGGCATGAAGGGGCATTGGCATGAGTTATTTGACAACGATAACCCTATACATATTGAGATAGGCATGGGCAAGGGACAGTTTATCATGGAGCTTGCAAGACGCAATCCTGATATCAATTACATAGGCATAGAGAAGTATTCAAGTGTCCTGGTGCGTGCCCTTGAGAAAAGAGAGCTTGAACCTGAGATGACGAATCTCTACTTTATAAGAATGGATGCCGAATATATAACTGACGTATTCGATACAAATGAAGTAGATAGAATATATCTCAATTTCTCGGACCCATGGCCAAAGGACAGGCATGCCAAGAGACGTCTCACATCTACACATTTTCTTGGTCTGTATGATCAGCTCCTCGCTCCTGAGGGAAGAGTTATATTTAAGACTGATAACAGAGGTCTCTTTGATTTCTCTCTGGAACAGGTTCCCGAGGCAGGATGGATCCTTGAGAACTACACATATGACCTTCACAATTCAGAATACAACGAAGGCAACATCATGACCGAGTATGAGACCAAATTCTCAGCAATGGGAACACCTATCAACAGACTCGTCGCATACAGAGAAAAGAAATAAACGTTGATTTTGCATTTGTTGACACACAGTTTTTGGTATACTACAATGAAGATTACAGCAAATTTATGGAAAGGAGTTTCATCATGGATACATCTTCTATAGAAAGTCTCAAATTGGTGCGCAAGACCAATCAGGATCTGTTGAATTTCTTCAATGATTCATATATCAGCAAGCTTGAGCAGGTTCAGTCACTCAAAACTGAAGATTTTGAACTCAAGGCAAAAATAGACCAGCTTATAAAGACATTAGATGTATACTCCTTCAAGACAAGCACTGGTCACAATGTATTTTCACCATTCTCAGTAGACACCACCTCACAGCAGGAAAAGGCTACTCAGATAGAGCTTCAGTTAAAAGAGCTTCAGGATATGCAGCAGACTCTTCATCTTCAGATCAAAGAGGACGAAGAAGAAACCGCATTGCTTAAGAAGCGTATAACTGATTTATCCACCTCCAACAGACATATAGATGATCTTCTGACGGAGGTGACTGAGGAAGTATCTACTATTAATAATGAAGATACAACAGAAACAGGCGGACCAGATACTGATTCCCTGACAGCAGCGGATCACGGAAAAAATATCCTCAGATTGTACCAATATGAGAAAAAACAGCTTGCGGACAGGATTCAATCCGACATCACAGATGTTCTTGACTCCAATTCACACAAGCTGGATGTACTGTCCTGGCTTATAAGATCAGATATCAATAGAGCTAAGGTCACACTCGAAGAGCTCACCTCATCAACGGCAAAACTTGCCGACCATGTAGATGAACTTGCCAATTCTCTCTCTGGAGAATCAGACAGCGAAGAGCCTGTATGGAATCATCTTGAGAAACTTTTCCAGGGTTACAAGGATGAACATCCTGAATGTGGCATATCATACGACATCAACTGTGCTGATTATGCCATGAATATTCCAGGTATTGTAGCCACATATCTTTTATCAATAACTAAAGATATTATAGACAACATATTTGTTCATTCAAATGCCAACAAGGTTTCAATCAAGATATATCTGAGCAGTAAGCTCATAGATGTATATATCAACGACAATGGCATGGGTATAGACAACAATTATGATACCAACAGTCCATGGTACAGCAGTCTCCACAGAATCAAGGAGATCATATATCTGTTAAATGGAACTCTGAAGATCGATGGAGATTCAAAAACCGGAACAAATGTAAGATTTACTATTCCACTTGAATAATAACGTATCTGTTGAAAGACATATATTACTTAGTTTACAGGTTGGATATCTTAAAGTAACAAAGTGCTATATTGTGTATATGTTGTTTTATCAACACATATATATTTCGAATAAAATAAACATAAAAGGAACATTATCATGAAAGAAAAAATTGCACAGCTTATCTCAAATAACGTAGAAGGAATCGAAATGTCAGATATCATGGCTTCAATCGAGATCCCACCACGCCCTGATATGGGTGATTTTGCATTTCCTTGCTTCAGACTGGCAAAGGTGCTCAGAAAAGCCCCAAATATGATTGCAGCCGATATAAAGGAAGCCATAGGAGATGTAGATTTCATCGAGAAGATCGATGTAGCAGGTGCATACCTGAACTTCTATATCAAGAAAGATGTATTTGTAAAGACAATGATAGAGGCAGCCAACACAGATGACTTCGGCAAATCCGATATAGGCGAGGGACAGACCATATGTATTGACTACTCATCTCCTAACGTTGCAAAGAATTTCCACGTTGGCCATCTCAGAACTACAATAATCGGTAACTCTCTTTACAAGATTCATTCCAAGCTTGGATACAATGTTGTAAGAATAAATCACCTTGGCGATTGGGGCACACAGTTTGGTAAGCTTATCGTAGCTTACAAGGCATGGGGTTCAAAGGAAGCTGTTGAGAAGGATGGAATCTCAGAGCTCATGAAGCTGTATGTGAAGTTCCATGAAGAGGCTGACAAGAATCCAGAACTTGTTGACGAGGCAAGAGCATGGTTCAACAAGATGGAAAATGGAGACGAGGAAGCACTCAGCATATGGCAGTGGTTCAAGGATATAAGTCTTGTTGAATACAAGAGAACATACAACCTCCTCGGAATGGATTTCGACTACTATCTTGGAGAGAGTTTCTATAGAGACAAGTGCCAGGCTGTTGTGGACAAGGTTAAGGCTGCCGGTCTTCTGAAGGAGAGCGAAGGTGCTATGATCGTTGATCTCTCAGATTACGATATGGCTCCATGTATCATAACCAAGAAAGACGGAAGCTCAATATACGCAACAAGAGATCTTGCTGCTATATTCTATAGAAAAGACACATATCACTTCTCAAAGTGCTTATATGTAACCGGTCAGGAGCAGAAACTTCATTTTGCACAGGTATTCAAGGTAGTTGAGCTTCTTGGAAACGAATGGGCAAAGGATCAGCTTGTTCACATTCCTTATGGTCTTGTAAGTCTTGAGGGAGCAAAGCTTTCTACCAGAAGCGGTAATATCATATACGCAGAGGATATTCTGAAGGATGCCATTGCAAAGAGTCTTGAGATAATCACCGAAAAGAGCCCAAATCTTCCAAACAAGGAGGATGTAGCCAAGAAAGTTGGTGTTGGTGCTGTTCTTTTCAATGACTTATATAACCAGAGAATCAAGGATGTATCATTTAGCTGGGATAAGGTTCTCAACTTTGATGGTGAGACAGGTCCTTATGTTCAGTATACACATGCAAGATGCTGCAGCGTTGTAAGACTTGCTGAGTCATTCGATCCATCAAAACCGGTTAACTACAGCCTCATTACAGAGCAGGATGCCATAGAGTTATTAAAAGAGATCAATAGATTCCCATCTGTGATCAAGGATGCTGCTGATAAGTATGAGCCATCTGTTGTAGCAAGATATGCAGTTGATGTTGCTCAGGCATTTAACAAGTTCTATAACTCAACAAGAATCAATGTAGATGATGTTGAGCTCAAGAATGCAAGAGTTATGCTCACATATCTCACTAAGAATACAATATCTGAGGCACTTGACCTCCTTGGAATCGAAGCTCCAGAGGCAATGTAATCAGTGTTTCTTCTATATTAATATATGACCATATAACCTGGTTAAAGAAAAAGAGAATGTTTCACGTGAAACATTCTCTTTTTCTCATATATCTCCAGGAACCATTTTAAATTATATTGTCATAGATATTATTGTTTTTGATACTTTTCTCTAAATAATATTACTCATGATATTTCTGTTCTGAATATTCTTATCTGGCTGTCATTGTTCTGGATGTTATTGTTCTAAGTATTATCGTTCTGAGTATTATCGTTCTGAATATTTCATTCTGAATATTGTCTTCTAAACACTATCTTCCAGACATCATTGTTTCGAAATTATTATCCTAGATAATTTTGTTCTGAATATCTTTACTTCAGGTATTTTTTTTATATCTGAATATTTTTAGGTATTCTTCTCTTGTTTTTCTAAGTTTTACAGTTTTCTTTGTGAAGAAATTGTTTATTACAATAACAAAATCATATTTCTAACCATATTACGTATTATATAATCTCTTCTGTTCTATTCCTTTATATACTTCTATATTCTACATTGCGTTTTTATGAATACAGAATCTTTAAAGCTGTTAATTAATAAATTATATGGTGATTTAAATAATTTCAATAAATAGATCATTTGTATATTTAATTTTGCTTTAATATTATATATATTTGAATGTTTCACGTGAAACTTTATGATAAACGTATTTCAACTCAAACTTCAGATATCGCATACATTTGTTTTCTACACTTATAAATCTTTTACATCTTGTTTGTTGTTTCTGCTATCTTATTATTCATTTACCTTATTATTCATTTACATTATTACAAAGTATTTTACAACTCAATTATCACTCCATGAACTACTTTTCTGATTTATTTGATAATATTCATGTTTCACGTGAAACATTTTCATCATTACATATAATATTTATATGTCTAAGTAATCCACATATAATAATTGTACTTTCTTGTCTATTATTCTGATTTTTCAAAGAATTTCCAGAACTTTCAAGCATAGTCAATACTTTACTTACCTTTTTAACCATTAATTCAATTATAAAATGTTTCACGTGAAACTTTACCCATATAACGAATACAAAACATGCACCTACTATTTATCAGATTTTACACAGTTTAATTGCCACTTTGTATACGATATTATCCATTCATTAGATAATAGAATGTTTCACGTGAAACATTTTATTAAACATCATATTTTTTCTGTATTTTGTAGAATTAGCACTTTATAAGTGCTATAATAGACAAGCACTATTTATAACATAAAATATCATCATATTTTATCTATATTAAATAAGCAAACAACAATGTTTCACGTGAAACATTCTTTTTTTGAATGAAAAGGAGACAAAATGGGCAGAATTATAGCGATTGCTAACCAGAAAGGTGGCGTTGGCAAGACAACAACAGCCATAAACCTTGCCGCATGTCTGGCAGCAAAGGGTAAAAAGGTTCTGGCCGTTGATATGGATCCACAGGGCAATATGACAAGTGGATTAGGTGTAGACAGGGATTCTCTTGAATACACAGTCTATGATATGTTGAGAAATGAGTGCAACATAGGAGAATGTATGCTCATAAACGTATATCCTGGTCTTAATCTCATTCCTGCCAACAGAGAACTGGCAGGTGCTGAGGTTGAATTTGTCGGAATGGAGGATATGCAGCACATTCTTAAGACACATATCAAGAAGGTAAAGAACAAATTTGATTACGTTATCATTGATTGTCCTCCTGCACTTGGAATGCTTACTGTAAATGCTCTTACAGCAGCAAATACGGTACTTGTACCTATTCAATGTGAATTTTTCGCACTGGATGGTCTCTCACAGTTGGTATACACTATTGAACTGATAAGAAAAAATCTGAACAGACTTCTTACTATAGAAGGTGTTGTATTTACAATGTTTGACTCAAGAACCAATTTATCAGTTCAGGTTGTTGAAAATGTAAAAGAAAACCTCAAACAGCACATATACAACACAGTTATACCGAGAAATGTCAGACTTGCTGAAGCGCCAAGTTACGGAATGCCAATAATTGAGTATGATCCAAGATCAGCCGGAGCTGAGCATTATATGATGTTGGCAGATGAAGTTATAGAAAATGACTACTATAGATAATGGAGGGCTAATATGGCACAGAAAAAAGGTTTAGGAAGAGGTTTGAACGACCTTTTAGGCACTTCAGAGGCTTCAAAGCCGTCCCGAAGTAGAAATAATCAGCAAAACTCCTCTGAAAACACAAGTAAAGAGGTAAAAACAGTAACCAAAGAGGTTGTGAAGGAAGTTGTAAAAGAGGTTGAACAGAAGATTAAGATCAATCTCATTGAGCCAAATAAGTCACAGCCAAGAAAGCAATTTGATGAAGAAGCATTACAGGAATTATCTGATTCCATTAAGAAATATGGTGTTCTTGAGCCTCTGATTGTCACTAAAAAAGGCGATTATTATGAGATAATTGCAGGTGAAAGACGTTGGAGAGCTGCCAGAATGGCAGGAATAAAGGAAGTTCCTGTAGTTATACGTGATTATACTGACAAAGAAATAATGGAGATTTCTCTTATAGAAAATATTCAGAGAGAAGATCTGAATCCAATTGAAGAAGCTGAGGCTTACGAAGCTCTTATATCGGAATATAATCTCAAGCAGGAAGAAGTTGCAGAGAGAGTATCAAAAAGCAGATCAACCATAACCAATTCTCTCCGACTTCTGAAGCTTTGCGAGGATGTAAGACAGATGGTCATGTATAATATGATATCAACAGGACATGCCAGAGCACTTATTCCTATAGAAGATCCCAAATTACAGTACGAAACGGCTGCAATTGTATACGATCAGAAGCTCAGTGTTAGAGAAACAGAGGCATATGTAAAGGCAATTCTGGAGAAAAAGCCGGAAAAAGAGGAAAAACAGAAGCCTCAAAAGGATTTATCCGTCTTCTATTCTGATATAGAGAACAAATTAAAGTCAATTTTAGGTGCAAAGATAGCTATCAAGGCATCTAATAACGACAAAGGCAAAATTGAGATAAACTACTATTCTCAGGACGAGCTTGACCGAATAACAGAGATGCTTTACTCAATCAATAAAGAAATGATGTAGTAACCATCTGCATCATACATATGCACAATCAAGGAAGGACAATATTATAATGGAAAGTTCCATATTACAAAAAATAGGTATTGATCCTGCCTACATACTAATTGGTATGCTGGTTCTCATAATAGCCTTGTTTGTACTATTATTCATATTGATGGGCAATATTAAAAATAGAAACAAACAGATAAAAAGGCTGTTGAGCGGAACTCAGGCAGGTGATCTTGAAGATATTATCATGAAAAGATTCGCTGAGATGGATGCTGTAAAAAACAATTCCAAGCGACTCACAAAGGAACATAAGGAAATACAGAGTCATCTTTCAGCATGTGTCAGTAAAATTGGTCTTGTAAAGTATAATGCATTTGAAGGAATGGGTGGTAATCTAAGTTTTGCACTTGCTCTTCTGGATACAGAGAACAATGGTGTCGTACTCAACTGTATGCATACCAGAGAAGGCTGTTTTAACTATGCAAAAGAGATCATAGGTGGCGAAGCATATGTTGCACTGTCAGAAGAGGAAAAAGAGGCTATTGAACGAGCTAAAACCCTTGAGGATGAAATAGCTGAAAACAAATTAAAATAACCATATTTCAAAAAAATATTATACAAAACATGCAACGTACAAATGTGTATGAAACACATAAAATAGAAAAGCGTATAAAGCACAAAAGTATATAAAATACAAAAGCGTATAAAACGTAAAATCGCTAAAACGATAAGAACAAGATTTATAAAATAAACAAGAAAATAAAAAGAAACAAAAACATGAAAATATATTATGTAGCTACATTATTATAATATATTTTCAAATAAATTTATATATTTAATAGGAGGATATCATGATTGATATTAAATTCTTAAGAGAAAACCCAGACGTAGTAAAACAGAATATAAAGAATAAATTCCAGAATGACAAACTTCCACTTGTCGATGAAGTAATAGAGCTTGACAAACAGGCTCGTGCTGCTCAGCAGGAAGCTGATACACTCAGAGCAAACAAAAATGCAATAGCAAAGCAGATCGGTGCTCTTATGGCTCAGGGAAAGAAGGAAGAGGCTGAGGAAGTTAAGAAGCAGGTTGCTGAGACATCAGCAAGACTCAAGGAGCTTGAAGCTTTAGAGCCTGAGCTCAAGGAGAAGGTTAAGAAAATCATGATGATAATTCCTAACATCATTGATCCATCAGTTCCTATAGGAAAGGATGACTCAGAGAATGTAGAGGTTCAGAAGTATGGTGAGCCTGTTGTTCCTGACTTTGAGATTCCTTATCATGCAGATATCATGGAGGCACTTGGAGGAATTGACCTCGATTCAGCAAGAAAAGTTGCAGGAAACGGCTTCTACTATCTCATGGGCGACATAGCAAGACTTCACTCTGCTATTATCTCATACGCAAGAGATTTCATGATAGACAGAGGATTCACATATTGTATTCCACCTTTCATGATCAGAAGCAACGTTGTCACAGGTGTTATGAGCTTTGCTGAGATGGATGCCATGATGTATAAGATTGAGGGTGAGGATCTGTATCTCATCGGAACTTCAGAGCACTCAATGATCGGTAAGTTCATCGACACTATAATTCCTGAGGATGAGCTTCCAAAGACTCTTACAAGCTACTCACCTTGCTTCAGAAAAGAGAAGGGTGCTCACGGAATTGAGGAGAGAGGTGTATACAGAATCCATCAGTTTGAGAAGCAGGAAATGATCGTTGTATGTAAGCCTGAGGACAGCAAGATGTGGTTTGACAAGCTGTGGCAGAACACAGTTGATCTCTTCAGATCAATGGATATCCCTGTAAGAACACTTGAGTGTTGTTCTGGAGATCTTGCAGATCTCAAGGTTAAGTCTGTAGATGTTGAGGCATGGTCACCTCGTCAGAAGAAATACTTCGAGGTTGGAAGCTGTTCAAACCTTGGCGATGCACAGGCAAGAAGACTTCAGATCAGAGTAAAGGGCGAGGATGGCAAGAAGTATCTCGCTCATACACTCAACAATACAGTTGTTGCTCCACCAAGAATGCTTATCGCTTTCCTTGAGAACAATCTCCAGGCTGACGGAAGAGTCAGAATTCCAGAGAAGCTTCGTCCATACATGGGTGGAAAAGAGTATCTTGAGAAGACAGGAAAGTAATAATATAAATAAAAACATACAACAAGGGAGGTGTCGGAATGCATAGTTTTCTTCCATCTATAGGCTTTACTAACATAAAAAACAGACAGCAGCTTGAACCTATATACAGGCAGATCCTTGAATCGCCTGACAGGAAATTTATATCAACTATAAGTGCTGACACCTGTCTTGTACAATTCAGCAAAGACTTTGGGGAGAGATTTGGAATATCGCTTGTAGGTGAAATGTCAAAGGATGGCTCAATATCCATTGAGTATTATTTTCCTTACGTCACATCAAAGCTTTTGACCGATGACGAAAATATATACGTTGAGAAATATTCTGACAAGAGAGCATATGCCGGTGTTAGCAGTGATTTCAGTCTTGGAATGACTCTTATTTTCTTCATAACCAACATAGCAGACTATGAAAAATCATTGTGGATGAACAGATCAAACAAGTACTTTTCAAAGGCGTATTTTTCCGGTCTGTCAGTAAATGGTATGATTATTCTTGATGTGGATGATCACAGTGATAAAAATACATCCTACGGCAATGCAAAGAGAAGTAAACTCATCGAGGCTGCAAAGAAGGGTGATCCGGACGCAATAGAAAGTCTTACTCTTGAAGATATGGACACCTATAACACCATTGGAAGAAGGACTCACAAAGAGGATGTTCTGTCCATAGTGAAATCAAGCTTCATGCCTGTCGGTATTGAGACTGATCACTACGCAGTTATAGGAACTATCACATCATATATCGAGACAACCAACAGCTATACAAATGAATCGATATATCTGATTGATGTAGAAAGCAATGATCTGACATTTACCGTAGCGATCAACAAAAACCATCTTCTGGGTGAACCTGCTCCGGGAAGAAGATTCAAGGGTGATGTGTGGCTTCAGGGGCATATAGTTAATCCTTGACTATAAACTCTATAAATGTTACACTTATAATTGATGTGCATCTGTAGCTCAGCAGGATAGAGCGTCCGCCTCCTAAGCGGAAGGTCGTGGGTTCGAATCCCGTCAGGTGCACTATTTTTCACTAATAAATTTTCTAAAGGGACATGACTATGAATTATATTGTTATGGATCTTGAATGGAATCAAAGCTACAATGGGCATATGGGTGAACATCCACGTATGCCTTTTGAAATTATAGAGATTGGTGCCGTTAAGGTAGATAAGAATCTCAACATCATTGACGAATACTCAAGTCTTATCAAACCAAAAATTTATAAGAAATTACATTCAAAGATCAGAACAATTCTGAACTATGATGAGGATGACCTGAGTCTCGGAAGAGGATTCAAGGAAGTCTGTTCAGAATTTCTTGACTGGTGTGGAAAAGATTACATATTCTGCACATGGGGACCTATGGACCTCACAGAGCTTCAGACTAATATGGACTTTTATTATATGGACAAGCTTCCTAGGCCACTTAAGTTTCTGAATCTCCAAAGTATATATGCAAGCGTTACGAATACCTCAGGAATACCTCAGAGTATGAGTAAACTTGAAAAAGCGGTCAGTGAGATGAATATTCCGGAAAATGAACCATTTCACACAGCTCTCAACGATGCAAGATACACCGCACTTGTTATGAAAGAGATGAAAGCCAAGAATATAAATCAGCTTTACAGCTTTGATCTCTATATAACACCTAAGAATAAAGAAGAAGAGATTGAAGTATCTCATAATAACCAGTACGAATATATCTCAAGGGGTTTCAGAAATAAACATGCAGCACTGGACGATGAAAAAGTAACTCAGATTCGTTGTTACAAATGCAGCAAGAAGGTCAAGACACATATTGACTGGTTTGCAAATAGTCCATCATCGTACATGTGTGTTGGAAAATGCTGGATGCATGGTTATTTTTGTGGCAAGATAAAATTCAAATCTGTAAACAATAACTATTATGTTCACAAGACAATAAAACCTATCGACAAACAGGGTATAGAGGCAATTAAACAAAAACAGGAAGATATTCGTGAAAAAAGAAAAGAAAAAAGACATATGAAATCTTCAAACTAAAAAATAAAACAGCCATTTAAGGCTGTTTTATTTTTTTATGCTATTGGCTTTTTAGCAGCTCCCACTTTTCTCGGGTACTTGTTGTCTGTATTTGCAATCTTCTTTACAAACACAAAGCTTCTCTGGTTATTGGTCTCCGGTATATTCGTATTAAATATGTTCTCGACCTGTCCCCCAAGAATCCTGATTGCTTTCTTTCCATCCCGCATCTCTTCCGGCAAAGCATTTGACTTATAAGATACAAAATATCCACCCGGCTTGACAAATGGAATACACCATTCCGACAGAGTTGCAAGATTGGCAACTGCCCTGGATACAGCCAGATCATATTTTTCTCTATGCATCTCATCTCTGCCTCCATCCTCTGCTCTTGAATGAACAGTGTGGATATCCTGCAGTCCAAGTTCATCTATAACTTCATCGAGGAACTTTAATCTCTTATTCAACGAATCCATAAGTGTTATATTCAGCTCTGGAAAAGCAATCTTCAGAGGAATTCCCGGAAATCCTGCACCTGTACCAACATCTATAACGTCAATATTCTCATGAAGATCTTTATACTTTGAAAGAAGCAGACTGTCAGCAAAATGCTTTATTATTACATCTTCCTTCTCAGTTATGGCTGTAAGATTCATTACCTTATTCCACTCAACCAGAATATCATAATATTTTGAAAATTGTTCTATCTGCTTATCACTCAATTCCAGACCAAACTGTTTTGTTATGGAATTTAATCTGTCCATATTGTTCTCCTTCAACAAATTATTCTGAATAACTTCTATACCAGTTTAGTCTCTACCCTTCATCTTGAGATACACCAGCAATACTGATATATCAGCCGGAGAAACTCCTGATATTCTTGACGCCTGTCCAATATTTTCAGGTCTGATGAGAGACAGCTTCTGTCTGGCCTCGATTCTAAGATTTGATATATCATTATAGTCAATATCTGCCGGCAGCTTTTTCTTCTCCAGCTTCTTAAACTGATTTACCTGCTGATTCTGTCTGTCTATATATCCCTGATATTTTATGGTTATATTTATCTGTTCTATAACATCATCCGGAAGTTTGGTTCTTCCCTCATCTATTGGATCAATCGCCTCATATGACAGTTCCGGTCTTCTTATAAGTTCTGCAAGAGATGCAGCAGTCTTAAGTCCTGTACTTCCAAGATTCTCAAGAAACTTCTGTATGGTTGAATTTGCTCCAACCATGGTGCTCTCAAGTCTCTGTATCTCATCCATTATCTGTTGTCTCTTCTTTGTAAATGCAGCATATCTCTTGTCATCTATAAGACCGATCTCATGTCCAATCTCCGTGAGCCTCAGATCAGCGTTATCCTGTCTGAGAAGAAGTCTGTACTCAGCTCTGGATGTCATCATTCTGTATGGCTCCGATGTCTCTTTTGTGACAAGATCATCTATAAGAACTCCTATATATGCCTGTGATCTGTCAAGAACCACCGCTTCCTTGCCCTGTACTTTTCTGGCAGCATTGATTCCTGCCATTATACCCTGGGCTGCAGCCTCCTCATATCCTGAACTTCCATTTATCTGGCCGGCACCAAAAAGTCCTGATACACTCTTAAACTCCAGAGAAGGTTTTAAGTTAATGGCATTTATACAATCATACTCGATGGCATAAGCATTCCTTATTATCTTTGCATTCTCCAGTCCCTTCATGCTGTGTATCATCTCATACTGAACATCCTCAGGAAGAGAGCTGCTCATTCCACCCATATACATCTCATTCGTATATTCACCCTCAGGCTCAATAAATATCTGATGTCTGGTCTTATCAGGGAATTTCGTAACCTTATCCTCAATGGAAGGGCAGTATCTTGGTCCTGTACCCTCGATCACGCCTGAAAACAGAGGTGATCTGTCTATATTATCTCTGATTATCTCATGTGTCTTCTCATTTGTGTAACAGAGCCAGCATGATATTTGATCACGTCTTATATCCGCCTCAGTATTTGTAAATGAGAATGGAACTATCTTCTCATCGCCCTTCTGTTCCTCCATCTGAGAAAAATCTATCGTTCTTTTATCCAGTCTGGCAGGGGTTCCCGTCTTGAATCTTCTTATCTCTATCCCTGCATTCTTCATGGAATCTGACAAATAATTAGCTGCCATAAGTCCATTAGGTCCGGTGTGATATACGACATCTCCGTATATACATCTCGCCTTGAGGTATGTTCCTGTACACAGAACCACAGCCTTTGCAAAATAAGTTGCTCCCGAATATGTCTTTACACCCTTAACCACATTATCCTCGATGATAATTTCCGACACCTCTGCCTGTCTCAATGTGAGATTATCCGTATTCTCAAGGGTGTGCTTCATGGTTCTGGAATAATTTGCCTTGTCTGCCTGGGCACGAAGAGAGTGAACCGCCGGACCCTTAGACGCATTAAGCATCTTTGACTGAATATACGTCTTGTCTATATTCTTGCCCATCTCTCCGCCAAGTGCATCTATTTCCCTTACCAGATGTCCCTTAGAGCTTCCTCCTACATTCGGATTACATGGCATCATGGCCACACTGTCCATACTCACCGTAAAAATAATAGTATTCAGACCAAGTCTTGCACTTGCAAGAGCTGCCTCACATCCTGCATGTCCTGCCCCCACAACTACCACATCATATTCTTCATTCAAAACAGGCATACAAATGTCCTCCTTCCAGTACCTTATATCCTGCAATCTATTTTCCCATACAGAATTCCTTAAATATCTTATCAGCCAGATCATCTCTGGCAGTTTCACCTATTATCAAACCGAGATGTTCATACGCATCCATGAGATCAATGGAGAAAAAGTCTTCCTCCATTCCCATATCTATGCTTTCTTTAACCTTTAACAGTGCATTTTTGGTGCACACAAGTTCATTTTTGTGTCGGGTATTAGTGATATAAAGCTGATCATTATATGTCAGTGTACCCTCAAAAAACATCCTGTTCAGAAGCCCATACAATTCTTCACTGCCATCACCGGTCAGTGCTGACAACTGAATTATATCTGCATCTATATATTTCTTAATATCCGATTCGTCTATCTTCTTTTCCAGATCAGATTTGTTGAGTATCACAACAACATTCTTATCCTGTATTCTGGACATGATCCTGTGATCGTTCTCATCCAGGTCAATTGAACTGTCTACCACATAGAGCACAAGATCAGCTTTATCCACAGACTCTAATGCCTTATCCACACCTATCTTCTCAACTACATCATCTGTATCTCTTATTCCCGCAGTGTCAACTATGTTCAGAGTTATACCTCTTACATTTATCACTTCACTGAGCGTATCCCTGGTTGTGCCGGCCATATCTGTTACAATCGCCCTTTCTTCGCCCACAAACATATTCATCAGCGAAGACTTACCCGCATTCGGTTTACCAACAATAACCGTATTTATTCCCTCAGACAACACTTTTCCATTGTCAAATGTTGTCAAAAGGTTATCCACACTATCTACAAGGTTATCCACAATTATTTCTAACTTTTGTGGAAAACCATCCAGACTATAGTGTTCAGGATCATCCAAAGCAGATTCAATAAACGCCACATTGTACAGAATCTGTTCTCTCATATCAATGATCTTATCCCTAAGTCTTCCCTGAAGCTGCTCCACAGACGTTCTGGCTGCAAAGTCATTCTTTGCATTTATTATATCCATGACGGATTCTGCCTGTGACAGATCTATCCTTCCACCGAGGAATGCTCTCTTTGTAAATTCTCCAGGTTCGGCTGCCCTTGCACCACATTTTATTACCAGATCAAGTATCTTTCGGAGAACTACTATGCCTCCGTGACACTGAAGTTCACACACATCCTCACATGTGTACGTATGGGGAGCCTTCATGACCAGAAGTATAGCCTCATCTATCATTCTGTCATCCTCATACACACCACCAAATGCAGCAGTGTAAGATTTCATATTTACCGCTTTTTTATTTTTATTTGCAGCGCGGAACAACATGTCTGTTATCTCACATGCCCTGTCTCCGCTGATCCTTATTATTCCAACTCCGGCATTACTCATACCGGTGGTTATAGCTGCAATGGTATCTTCCTTGAACATATCTGTCTTACACTTTTCCTTTCACCGTGATTAAACAACCTATCTATGTAGTGTACAACATTACCAATTCATTTTCCATATAAAAAGACTAAACTGCAACAAAAAAGAGACCATTTTCTCAAATGATCTCTTTCCTGTCACCATAAAATATTGCGATGATCTTTACACGCATCAGCGTGACTATTATTTCTTCTTGAGATATACAATAACCTTACGATATGGCTCCTCGCCCTCGCTTCTGGTTGCTACATACTTGTCGTTCTGAAGAGTAGCATGGATTATTCTTCTCTCATAAGGATTCATTGGCTCAAGAGCAAATGATCTCTTTGATCTCTTAACCTTGAATGCTATATTCTTGGCAAGATTCTCAAGTGTCTCTTTTCTTCTTGCTCTGTAGTTCTCTGTATCGAGCTTAACTCTGATACGTGACTCGCTCTTCTTATTGATAGCAAGTGTTATAATATACTGAAGAGCATCTAGAGTCTGTCCACGCTTTCCAATCAAAATTCCCATCTCTGGTCCCTCAAGATTGATAGACAGAACATTCTCTTCCTCATCAAAATCCATCTGGATCTCTGTCTGGATATCCATAGCCTTGAACAGGCTGTCAAGGTACTCCTTAACATCGTCCAGGAATGTCTTCTTTTTTCTTGCCTTTATGATACAAGGCTTTGAACCTATACCAAGAAATCCCTTTGTCTCTTCGCTGATAACTTCATACTCAAGATCTGTACTAGGGACTCCAAGTTCAACACTGGCCTGCATAAGGGCTTCATCTTTGGTCTTACCTTTGAATTCTAAGAATTCCATTATTTATTTCCTCCCTTATCGTTGCTATTGTTCTGGTACTTAAGCATTATATTCGCCTTAGCTCCTATACTGCCTGGTTTATAGTTTACATTTTCTCTGCGGGTTACATCATCACTGTCAACATTCACTGAATGTGCAGGATTAACATAACTCTTAAGTCTTGAAGAAGCCATCTTATTTATATTCTCTGACTGACTGTTCTCTGTTGGAACGTTACCATTCTGAGCATCCATCATTCTCTCATAGAAAGATTTCTTGTCAGGGTTCTTCTTCTTTGCCTGCTTCTTGGCAGCCTTCTCGGCACATTTTGCAAGCAGCTCATCCTTGTCCTGATGATTATAATAAGCATCAACTATAAGCTGAGATATTATCATAATAACAGAACCAACTATCCAGTAAAGACCGATAGCTATAGGAAGAGTTATACAGAATATAAGTGACATGATAGGCATGTAGTACATCATACCCTTCATCATGTTGTTGGCTGTCTGCTGATTGCTATCCATGTTGTTATTCTGTGATGACTTCATGGATATCTTTGTCTGTAAGAACTGCAGGAGAGCAGAAACGATAGGAACCACCAAAGCTATTGAAAGCTTCCATCCCGGTGCATCTGCAATATTCAGTCCAAACAGGAACTGATTCATGTTGTGGAACTGGTCAACATAGCTTGTGAGAGTAGCATTGCCTGCAAGATCAAGATTACTTATCAATTTATCCCAGTCGCTCTTGGCAAACTTGTCAAGAACATCAATGATCTGGTTTCTTGTAGGATCATCTCCCATCTGCTTAAGAGCCATTGTCACAGTGCTGACCTTTGACTCTCCGGCTACATCACTTATAGCTTTGATATAATCAGTCTTTGTACTCAATATGTCCACGATCTCGCTGTACTTCTTGGTCATTGAAGGAACATACGCAGGTATGTTCTGGATAACCCTGTACAGACCATAGAATATAGGCAGCTGTATAAGCGAAGTCAGACATCCTGATGCCATGCTGACACCATATTTTTTCTGGATCTTCTGAGTTTCCTGCTGCTGCTTCATCATTGAGTCCTGATCAGTCTTGCCTTTATATTTCTTTGTTGCCTTGGCAATTTCAGGCTGGATGAAACTCATGATCTTGGTAGATCTCTGCTGTTTGAAATATAATGGGAACAGTGCACCTCTCAGTACAAATGTGAACAATATAACACACACGCTTAAATTGACATATGTGATTCCCATATGATTTCCGATAAATCCAACGAACATATATATCCAGTTGAATATCTTACCGAGAACCCAACAAACTGGTCCGAGTATCATACCATCTTCTCTAGTTAGAAACATAATTTTCTCCTTTATGGAACTGGATCATATCCTCCTTTTGAAAAAGGATTGCATCTAAGTATCCTCCATACTGCAAGGAGACCACCTTTTAAAACTCCATACTTTTCGATAGCCTCAATTGCATACTGCGAACAAGTAGGAAAATACTTGCAGGTAGCATGTCCCTTAAGCGGTGACAAATACTTCCTGTAAAATTTGATTAAACCAATAAATATTTTTTTCATTTTTTTACCCTATGTGGCTTATCTTCTTTAACCCACACAAATGCATCAAAGCACTCTCAATGTCCTGACATTTCTTGTCCTTTGATGACGGTCTGGCTACTATCACTATGTCATAGCCAACATCAATATTTGCTCTGTTTAATCGGTAAGCTTCTCTAATCAATCTGGTTACCCTGTGTCTTACCACACTGTTACCAACTTTCTTACTAACAGAGATTCCGAGTCTGTTGTAATCCAAGCCGTTGCTTCTCAGATACATAACTAAATATTTATTGGCTACCGAATTCTTTGTGCTGTACACACTGCCAAACTCTCTGCTGTTTTTTAATGTAATCATCTTACTCATTGTGTAACCACCGAAACTTTGATTATTAGAAAAACTGTTGCTGTGACCCTATAAAAAAAGGTCACAACCATGTGACCTTACGCTGATAATTTCTTTCTTCCCTTAGCTCTTCTAGCGGCCAGTACCTTTCTGCCATTAGCAGTACTCATTCTCTTTCTAAAGCCATGAACCTTAGATCTCTGTCTCTTCTTAGGCTGGAATGTCATCTTCATTACAAAACACCTCCTTCTTTACAAATTTACTTGCCTATTATAAATAAATAGGTAATGTGAGTCAAGCCTTTTTTGCCGTTTTTCCTATATTTTATAAGGATTTCAGCCACTATTTGATAAAGGTGACGAATCGTTCTGGATTAATTAGGTGGATACATTAATATTAATCACAAAATGTTGTGGTTTCATAGATTAATCACATTTTTGTAAGCATTTAATTTTTGTTACCAGTCGCTTTACATAATGTTATCCACAATTTGTTGGTAACTTGTTGATAACTTTTTACTTTTGTGGGTTTAATTCTAAAAAACCCAGTATTTATCGCTGTTTGTGATGTTCACAAATATAAAACAGTCATTTTTTTATATTTACATAAGTTTGAAAATAATAATTATTATGAAACTTATGTAACAAAGTTATCAACATTCCATGTGGATTATACACAAATAAGATTTTTTATTAACTTTTTCATTTTTTGCCCCTTATTCTCGTTTATTTTGATTTTACCCCCAAATACGTGTACCTAACCGTATAAGCATGTAAAATCAAAATAAAGGCAATTTATCTTGTTTTTGACCTTAATATGCTTGAAATAGGGGTGCATTTATTATAAAATGTAATAGTGTTATTAATAATAGGAAGAATTATTTTTTTGAGGAAGGTTTTTTACGATGAAGGACTTAATATTAGCCAAGTGGAATGACATTTTGAATATACTTGAAAATGAACATGGAATTTCCCATATCATGATCCATACATGGATCGAACCTCTCAAGATATATTCAGTTGAGGATAACAAGGTCTATTTCACTCTGGACGAGGATTACGGACAGAGAGGCGTAGAATTTCTCAAGAGAAAATTATTTGATATATATCTTGAAACAGTTCTCAGAGAGCTCTTTCAGGACGATTCAATTCAGGTTATATTCACACTCGAGAGTCAGATGAGAAAGGATGAAAAGTCCCCTACATATTCAGAGGACTACAACGATGCCATTGCCAAGAGCAATCTCAGACCTGACTACACATTTGAGAACTTTATTGTTGGTGAGAGTAACAAGCACGCTCACGCAACATGTCTGGCAGTTGCCGATTCACCTGGACAGGACAAGTTCAATCCACTTTTCCTGTATGGAGGATCAGGACTGGGCAAGACTCATCTTATGCAGTCCATAGCCCACTATATACTCCAGCACAATAGTAATATGAAGGTTCTCTATGTGCCATCGAACAAATTCACGAATGAGATCATAGAAGCAATCTCCAAGAATAAAACTGAAGAATTCAGAAACAAATACAGAACAGTGGATGTTCTTCTGATCGATGATATCCAGTACCTGATTGGTAAGGCAAGTACGCAGCAGGAATTCTTTGACACCTTCAACGCTCTTCATGACGAAGGTAAGCAGATAATCCTGTCGTCGGATAAGCCACCAAAGGAGATCAAGACTCTGGATGAGAGATTCAGATCAAGATTTGAGTGGGGTGTTCCTATCGACATCCACGCTCCTGATTATGAGACACGTATGGCTATCCTCAAGAACAAGGCTGAGATAAAGGGACTTACCGATATCATCAGCGAGGAGATATTTGAGTATATTGCCAACAATATAACCTACAACGTACGTGAGCTTGAGGGTGCGCTCAACAAGCTCAGCGTATATTCAGAGCTCGGAGATATCAAGATCACTGAGGAACTTGCCAAGAACGTCCTCAAGGATTTCATATCCAAGGATTCCAAGGTTACCATAACACCTGAGCTCATTATCAACACGGTTTCAGAACATACTAATATATCAGTCAGTGACATTGTATCCACGAAGAGAAGCCAGGATATAGCCACTGCCCGTCAGATATCCATGTACCTGTGCAGAAAGTACACGGACAAGGGTCTGAAGAGTATAGGAGATGCATTTGGAGGAAAGGATCACTCCACCGTGCACAGCAATATACAGAAGGTTGAAGATAAGATTGAGAAGGATCCGGAATTTGCTGAGATGGTTGACGTCATAATCAAGAAGCTTAATCCACAAAAATAGCAAGTTATCCACATTTTTATCTTATAAACTCACTTATTTGTTTATAACCTTACAAACATAACTTGATTGTATATTGTTATTTGATGTTTGTTACATGTTGTTATGTGTTTGAGAATTGTTCTTACTCCTGATGAACAGGATTTTGCCATGTTGGTAAATGGTCAGTTTATGAACAGGTTAAAATTGATTAGTAACATGGACACATAATTCTCTAAGCCTTGATTTGTAAGGGCTTGATACACTTTCAACATTATCAAAAGCACTACTACTGATACTACTAATTATCTTAATATATTTATAGTTAAGCGCTCGCACTGTTTGTTGTTATTTGAAGTTATACACACATATCATATTTTGATGATCATTATATTTGGACATGAAAGGAGATCACACTTAAAATGAAAATTTCCATAAGAAAATCTAACTTACTTCAGGGTATAAATATCGTATCAAAGGCTGTCTCCAACAAGACGACCCATCCGATACTGTCTTGTATCCTGGTTGAAGCTGCAGGCGGTGTTATTAAGCTCACAGCTAATGACATGGAGATAGGAATAGAAAGTTATGTTGACGGTACTGTTATAGAGGACGGAAAGGTTGCACTCGAGGCAAAGCTTTTCTCAGATTTCATAAGAAAGCTTCCTGACAGCGACATAACTATAGAGAGTGATAAGGACAGCAAGACACTTATCAAGTGTGAGAGACTTGAGTTCAACATACCTGGAAAGTCAGGAGAGGATTTCTCCAATCTTCCTGTTGTATCAAAGGATAAGTTCATAACCATATCTCAGTTTGCGCTGAGAGAGGTTATCAATCAGACAATATTCTCTATATCAGATAATGAGAACAATAAGCTTATGACCGGTGAGTTATTTGAGGTATCAAACAATAAGCTCAGCGTGGTTTCTCTGGATGGACACAGAATATCCATCAGATATATAGAGCTCAAGGGAGATAATTCAGACATTAAGGTTGTAGTTCCAGGAAAATCCCTCAGCGACATAAGTAAGATCATGAACGGTGGAGTTGATGATCCTGTAAATATTTATTTCACGGACAACAATATATTATTTGAGTTTGACAATACAAAGGTTGTTTCAAGACTGATAGAGGGCGAGTATTTCAGAATAAGCCATATGCTCTCAGTTGATTATCAGATCAAGATGAAGATAAACAAGAGAGAGTTCCTTGACAGTTTGGACAGAGCAACTCTTCTTATAAAGGATTCAGACAAGAAGCCTATCAGACTCAGCATTGATGACAGAACTCTCGGTCTCAAGATCAGTTCTCTCATCGGTTCTCTGAATGAGGAGATAGATATCGAGAAGGAAGGTAACAATCTTGTCATTGGATTTAATCCAAAGCTTATAATAGATGCACTCAGAGTAATTGACGATGAGAATGTAACTATTTATTTCAACAATACAAAATCTCCATGTGTTATCAAGGATGATGCAGAGACATATATCTACCTTATCCTTCCTATGGGAATCAACGAAGAGTAAGAAGGGGTGAGAATATGGAGATAATCAAGTTAAGAGATGAATTCATAAAGCTTGGACAGGCGCTTAAGGCTGCCGGTCTGGTGGAGTCAGGAGTTGACGCAAAGGAGGTCATAGTTCAGGGACTGGTTGTGGTTAACGGTGAGATAGAGACCAGACGTGGAAGAAAGCTTTATGATGGTGATGAAGTAGAATTTGATGGTGATAAGATAAGTATTCAGAAATAATTGTGGTCGCCATCTTGCAGATGGTGAAGGTTATGTATATAGAGTCGATAGAGCTGAGTAATTACAGAAATTACAGTAATGTGAAAGTAGAATTTGGAAAAAATACGAATATCCTGTACGGCGATAACGCCCAGGGCAAGACAAATATACTTGAATCCATATACATGGCAGCGACTACGAAGTCACACAGAAAAAATACGCAGGATAAAGATATCATAAAGATAGGTGAAGATGAGAGCCATATAAGATTATTTGTCAACAAGAAAGACATATCGCACAAGATAGATATGCATCTTCGAAAGAGCAAAAATAAGGGAGTGGCGATCGATGGCATACCCATAAGGAGGGCCACGGAATTATATGGTCTTCTCAATGTCATATTCTTTTCACCTGAAGATCTGACTATCATTAAAAATGGACCAGCCGAGAGGAGAAGGTTCATGGATCTTGAATTGTGTCAGATAAGCAGATTGTATTATCAGAATCTGGCATCATATAACAGGATACTCAATCAGCGAAATAATCTGTTAAAGCAGATTTATCATAACAAAATTCTCATGGATACACTGGATGTGTGGAATATGCAGCTTGTGGACTATGGATCGAGGATAATAAAAGAGAGAAGAAATTTTATCGACATGATGAATGAGATAATTGGGGAGATCCACAGTCATCTCACATCGGGCAAGGAAAAGCTAGAGATAGTGTATGAGTGCAATGTCGATGAAGATAAATTCGATGAGACACTTCAGGAAAAGACTGAGATGGATATCAGATATTCAAGTACACAGTCTGGTCCACACAGAGATGATATAAGTTTTCTCATAAATGGAATAGACGCCAGAAAATATGGTTCACAGGGACAGCAGAGAACAGTTGCCCTGTCACTCAAGATGGCGGAGATAAAACTTGTAAAAAGGATAATCAATGATAATCCGATATTGCTTCTGGACGATGTCATGAGCGAGCTGGACACCAGCAGACGTGATGCATTGATAGAAGAGATAAAAGATATACAGACTATCATAACCTGTACGGGATATGATGATTTTGTTAAAGAGCAGGTAATAATCAACAATGTTTATAGCGTGGTAGAGGGAACGGCCACCAGAGTAAGAACGGAGGAAGCATGACAATGGAAAATGATAATTATGGAGCTGAACAGATACAGGTTCTGGAGGGACTGGAAGCAGTCAGAAAGAGACCTGGTATGTACATAGGAAGTACATCCTCCACTGGACTTCACCATCTTGTATACGAGATAGTTGATAATTCTGTAGATGAGGCTCTGGCAGGATATTGTACCCACATTCAGGTGTATATAAATGAGGATAACTCCATCACCGTAGTGGATGATGGACGAGGAATTCCCGTTGGAATACATAAAAAGCAGGGAATACCTGCTGTTGAGGTGGTATTTACCATACTTCATGCCGGCGGAAAGTTCGGCGGTGGAGGATATAAGGTATCCGGAGGACTTCACGGTGTTGGAGCATCAGTTGTAAATGCACTTTCAACATGGCTTGAAGTCGAGATTACCAGAGATGGCAAGGTGTACAAGCAGAGATATGAGAAGGGCAAGGTTATGTACAAGCTTCAGGTTATAGGTGAAGCACCTGAGGGAGTATCAGGAACAAAGGTTACATTCCTGCCGGATCATACAATATTTGAAGATAACATATACGATTACGATATACTGAGAAACAGACTTCGTGAGATGGCATTCCTTACAAAGGGCCTGAAGATAAGTCTTACAGATAAGAGACTTATTCCTGAGAAGGTAAGATCATTCCACTATGAGGGTGGTATAAAGGAGTTTGTAACATATCTGAACAGACACAGAGATCCTCTGTACAATGAGGTAATCTACTGTGAGGGAGTCAGAGATGGAATAAGTGTTGAGGTGGCACTTCAGCACAATGATTCATACAATGAATCCACATACAGCTTTGTAAATAACATCAACACACCTGAGGGTGGAACACATCTGACAGGATTTAAGTCAGCCATAACAAAGGTGTTCAATGATTATGCAAGAAAGAATAATATTATCAAGGAGAAGGATGACAATCTCTCGGGTGATGATCTGAGAGAGGGACTTGCAGCCATTGTATCTATCAAGATAAGTGATCCTCAGTTCGAGGGTCAGACAAAGCAGAAGCTTGGTAATTCAGAGGCAAGACCTGCAGTTGAGAGTGTTGTAACTGAGCAGCTTACATATTATCTTGAGCAGAATCCGCAGATTGCTAAGATAATTGTGAATAAAGCGGCTGTTGCACAGAGAGCCAGAATAGCTGCAAGAAAGGCAAGGGATGTTGCAAGAAAGGCAAATCTTTCAGACAACATGGCACTTCCTGGAAAGCTTGCGGATTGTTCAGACAAGGATCCAAAGAACTGTGAGATCTACATAGTCGAGGGAGATTCCGCCGGTGGTTCAGCTAAGACAGCGAGATCAAGAGCAACACAGGCCATACTTCCACTCAGAGGTAAGATCCTTAATGTTGAGAAGGCAAGAATAGACAGAATCCTTGGAAATGAAGAGATCAAAGCCATGATCACCGCATTTGGAACAGGTATCCATGAGAACTTCAATATAGAGAAGCTTAGATATAACAAGATCATCATCATGACCGATGCCGATGTGGATGGAGCTCATATAGCAACTCTTCTCCTCACATTCTTCTACAGATTCATGCCTGATCTTATTAGAAAGGGACATGTATATCTGGCACAGCCACCACTTTACAAGCTGGAGAAGAACAAGAAGGTATGGTATGCGTACAGTGATGATGAGCTGAACAGTATACTTGATGAAGTCGGAAGAGATCAGAACAACAAGATACAGCGATACAAGGGACTTGGAGAGATGGATGCAGAACAGCTCTGGGAGACAACCATGGATCCAGAAAAACGAATTCTTCTCAGAGTGGCAATTGATGATGACGATGAGTCAGAAATCGATATGACATTCAATGTACTCATGGGAGATAAGGTTGAACCACGTCGTGAGTTTATAGAGACAAATGCCAAGTATGTAAAGAATCTCGATATATAGTATATTGATTAAATAAATGTGATAGAACATAACCAATATCGAGAGAAAGGAAATCAAAAAATGGATGACGATAAGATTTTTGATAAAATAGATGAAGTTGGTCTGAAAAAAACAATGGAGCGTTCATATATAGATTATGCCATGAGCGTTATCGCTGCCAGAGCTCTTCCTGATGTAAGAGATGGTCTTAAACCTGTTCAGCGAAGAATACTTCATTCTATGATAGAACTTAACAATGGACCTGATAAGCCACACCGTAAATGTGCCCGTATCGTCGGTGATACAATGGGTAAATATCATCCACATGGAGACAGTTCAATATACGAGGCACTTGTAAAGCTGGCTCAGGAGTGGAATACCAGATATCCACTTGTGGATGGACATGGAAACTTTGGATCGGTCGACGGTGACCATGCCGCTGCCATGCGATATACAGAGGCAAGACTTTCCAAGATATCCATGGAAATGATGGCAGATATAAACAAAGATACAGTTGATTTCACACCTAACTTTGATGGTACAGAGAAAGAACCTGTGGTACTACCATCACGTTATCCCAACCTATTGGTAAATGGTACATCAGGTATCGCAGTAGGTATGGCTACCAATATTCCACCACATAATTTAAAGGAAACTATCAATGCAGCCATAAAGATCATCGATAACAGAGTGGAAGAAGGACGTGAGACAGAGATAGATGAGATCATGGACATAGTAAAGGGTCCGGATTTTCCTACAGGCGCACAGATACTGGGCAGACAGGGAATAAACGATGCATATAGAACAGGTCGAGGCAAGATAAAAGTACGTGCAATCACAGAAATCGAAACAATGAACAACGGAAAGCACCGTATTGTTGTAACCGAACTACCATATATGGTAAATAAATCACTTCTTATAAAGAATATGGTCGATCTTGTCAAGAACAAGAGAATCGATGGAATCACAGATATAAGAGATGAGTCTTCAAGAGAGGGAATGAGAGTTGTCATTGAGCTTAGAAAGGATGTCAATGCCAACGTAATACTCAACCAGCTCTTCAAACACACACAGCTCCAGGATACATTTGGATGTATCATGCTGGCTCTGGTGGATGGAGTACCTAAGATACTCAACATCAAGGACATGCTCACATACTACCTGAAGCATCAGGAGGATGTTGTCACAAGAAGAACAAAGTATGATCTGAACAAGGCTGAGGAGAGAGCCCACATATTACAGGGTTATCTCATAGCACTGGACAACATAGATGAGGTCATCACGATCATCAGAAATTCAAAGAATGTTGGAGAGGCTAAGGCAAAGCTGATCGAAAGATTTGGACTTTCCGAGGCACAGGCCGGAGCAATCGTTGATATGAGACTCCGTGCTCTGACAGGTCTGGAAAGAGAGAAGATCGAGAACGAGTACAATGAGCTTATTGCGAAGATAGCTGAGTACAAGGAGATACTTGCAGATGAGAATAAGCTTCTTGGAGTTATCAAGACTGAGCTTGCAGCGATAGCTGACAAGTACGGTGATGAGAGAAGAACATCCATAACTGCATATTCAGATGATATAACAGATGAAGAGCTTATCAAGAGAGAAGAGATAGTTATCTCCATGACAAAGCTCGGATATATCAAGAGAATGCCAAAGGATACCTTCAAGGTACAGAACAGAGGCGGCAAGGGTATCAAGGGAATGAACACCATCGACAACGATATAATCGATGAGATATTCCTTACTAATACCCACAACTTCATAATGTTCTTCACCAATATGGGAAGAGTATACAGAATGAAGGGATACGAGATACCTGAGTCGGGACGTAATGCAAGGGGTGTTGCGATAGTCAACCTTCTTCAGCTTCTTCCTGGTGAGAAGGTAACAGCCATAATCCCTATAGCCGGATTTGACAAGAAGTATCTCATGATGGCTACAAAGAATGGTATTGTAAAGAAGACCAAGATAGAGGCATTTGAGAATATAAGAAAGACCGGTCTGGCTGCCATAACACTGAATGAGGGAGATGAACTCATAGAGGTTAAGGCAACGAGCGGTGAGAATGATGTATTCCTTGTAACTGCCAAGGGTATGTGTATCAGATTCAATGAGGAATGTGTCCGTGATACAGGACGTACATCCATGGGTGTACGTGGAATAAGATGCGACAAGGGAGATGAAGTCATAGCAATGCAGCTTGATGTTCAGGGCGATGAGATTCTCTTCGTAACCACAAAGGGTATGGGTAAGAGAACTGAACTGTCAGAATTTGCCCCTCAGATGAGAGGCGGTAAGGGTGTCAAATGTTACAGGATAACCGATAAAACCGGTGACATCGTCAGCGCAAAGGCCGTGACAAATGACCATGACATTATGATGATGACCAATGAGGGAATCATGATTAGAATGCATTGTTCAGATATAACTGTAATAGGAAGAATAACCTCAGGTGTCAAGCTTATGAATATCGGCAAGGATGGCAACACATTTGTGGCATCTGTTGCAAAGCTTGCAAGAAGTGATGAAGATGAAGAGGCAGAGGACTCAGAGAATCCAGAATCAGCAGAAAATGAAGTATCAGAGAATGTAGAGAACGATACGGAGAATGATGCCGAGAGTAATTCAGAGGAGTAATTATAATCACAAATAAAGATAGATGTACTGTGTTGTAATATGCAAGACAGTACATCTTTTTTTATGTCCATGGATGTTTACAGATTGTGTGCAAATAGCCGTTATGATATACTTATCTTGGATTACACATTGGGAGAAAATAATCCTGAACGCAGGATTTTGAAGGTTATTATAAAGAGATTGAAATTATGGGAAAATACAACAAAATTATTGGGGGTAAAAGGCATGACGGCGAATGTGATACAGGTGGTGGCATCGGCGGCTACAACGGCTGCGTCTACAGTTACAGAGGCAACAACGGAGGGAAAACTGGACAAGATATTCCAGAGCTCCGAGAAGGCGTCTGAACTTTCTTACAGTATAATGAACATCATATATATATTGGCGGCGATGATCATAGTTGTTGCGATATTTACAGTGGTGTTATACATATACAAATTCATCATGAACAGGAGAGATCCAAACTACAAAAAGAACGATGATACGTTCCTGGATGATTAAAACAAATTTATAAAATGGCGGTGAAGAGATGAGAGTTATTGCAGCAGAAGAGATTACCAGAAATGTAAGGGAGATGTGTATCGAAGCAAATGTAAATCTGTCTGAGGATATGGAGAAGGCGGTCAGGGATTCAGTAGAATCTGAGGACAGTCCGCTCGGAAAACAGATACTTGGACAGTTATGTGAGAATCTGGATATAGCAAAGGAGAATGATATTCCTATCTGTCAGGATACGGGAATGGCTGTTTTCTTTGTGAATGTTGGACAGGATGTACATATAGAAGGAATGAACATAACTGATGCCATAAACGAAGGTGTGAGACAGGGATACACTGACGGATACCTGAGAAAATCAGTGGTAAAGGATCCTCTTATCAGAGAAAATACAAAGGACAATACCCCGGCAATCATACATTATGATATAGTTCCGGGAGATAAAATAGAGATAACTATAGCTCCAAAGGGATTTGGAAGCGAGAATATGAGCAAGGTGTACATGCTCAAGCCGGCAGATGGAGAAGAGGGTGTGAAAGCTGCTGTTCTTCAGGCTGTAAAGGATGCCGGACCAAATGCATGTCCTCCCGTATTTGTAGGTGTGGGTCTTGGAGGAGACTTTGAGCTCGCTGCGAAGCTTGCAAAGAAGGCTCTTACAAGAAAGGTCGGAGTTCACTCAGACAGAGAGCATATAGCAAGGATAGAGAGTGAGCTTCTGGAGATGATCAACAACACCGGAATAGGACCTGGCGGTCTTGGAGGAAAGACCACGGCACTGGCTGTGAACATAGAGACATATGCCACTCACATAGCCGGAATGCCACTGGCAGTTAATATGTGCTGTCATGTGAACAGACACGTTACGAGAGTATTATAGGAGGAGGTTAGGTTCATCATGGATAGACATATAAAGGCACCATTTGACAGAGAAGAGGTAAAGACCCTTAAGGCAGGGGATTATGTATATATAGATGGGATAGTGTACAGTGCCAGGGATGCCGCACACAAGAGAATGTATGATTCAATCATGGAATCAGGATGCGTGGACGCCAGTGGAACTGAGTTATATGAGAAGGGCATAGTTCCTATAGACCTTAACGGCAATGTGATATATTATCTCGGACCGACACCGGCAAAGCCTGGACAGGTCATAGGATCGGCGGGACCGACAACCAGTAGCAGAATGGACAAATACACTCCACTCATTCTCAGCAAGGGTCTGTGTGGAATGATAGGAAAGGGAAAGAGAAGCCCGGAGGTTATACAGGCAATAATCGACAACAAGGCTGTGTATCTGGCAGCCGTTGGTGGTGCAGGAGCGCTTCTCTCCAAATGTATCAAGAAATCCGAGGTGATTGCATACGATGATCTCGGAACAGAGGCTATAAGGAAGATGACAGTGGAGAATTTCCCAGCTATTGTGGTTATAGATTCAGAGGGACACAACCTGTATGAAACAGCGGTAAAAGATTATATTGAGCAGAATAAATAATACAGGAATAAAATAAAAAGTATACAGAATCTCAACAATGAATTAGCAAAAATGCACAAAATAATTGTTGAATATTACAGTCACAATAATGTTGACTAAAATATATTAAACTTGTAAACTTTTAATATGAGTTAGTCTCATATTAAATTAATTGTTGTATTAACAAGGGAAAGAAGAAAAAGGAGAGATTTAATGAGAAGAGAAAAAGTTTTCAACAGATCGTTATTGATCCTTGCAATCATGTCAATCATGCTCTTTGCAATGACAATAACAGCATCGGCAGCATCAGGAAGAGCAGTAACAAATCTTCAGCAGACAGATGATACCAAGACAAGTGTCACAGTTCAGTGGAGCGGTAATTATGGAGAGGAATACTTAGTGTATTTATCCCAGGATAGATCTTCAGGATATCAGGCATTAAGTTCTTATACTTCAACATCAAATAAGAAGTATATTTACAATCTTCAGGCCGGCAGAGCATACTATGTAATAGTTCAGACATATGTCAACAAGCAGCTTGTTGGACAGTCAGATCCACTTCAGGTTGTAACAACTCCTGAGAATGTAAATTATAAGTCAATAAAGCAGACTTCAGGCACAAAGAACAAGATTGGTTTACAGTGGAACAGCGTTTCAGGTGTAACAGGATATGTAGTTGCCAAGATCAGTGGTTCAAAGGTTGAGGCTCAGTACAACGTTACTACAAACAAGGCAACTGTACCTGCACAGGCCGGAACCCACTACAGTGGATATTATGTATATTCATATAAGAGATCAGAGTCAAACTACATAGCACTTGGTTATGGACAGTCAACAGGTACACTCTACTCAGCACCTGTTAACCCACAGTATGTTGCCGATGCAAAGGCAGGAACTCTTATATGGAGTCCAGCTAAGAGTGGAAATGTAATAACAATCGGATGGAAGGCAAATCCAAACTATGACTATCCTACAGGATATCAGGTTCAGATCTACTCTCTCAACGGAAAGACCAGATTATACACAACAAAGGCTACAACAAAGACCAGCGTTAAGATCAACAACGCAAAGGTTCGTAAGGCAATCAACAACAAGGGATTCAAGGTAAGAATCCGTGCATACAAAGAGGCAAATGGTGGTGCTAAGTGCTGGAGCAATTGGTCAGCATTCAAGACAATCATACCTCAGGCATGTGTAAAGAAGAGTAATGTAACTTCTGTAAGCAGCACTGCTGCAAAGGTAAAATGGAAGAAGGTAGCAAATACAAAGTATTATCTTGTATACTATACAAAGAATCCATACGCTTCAAATGCAAAATGGATAAAGAAAAAGGTAAGTGCTAAGAGCAGCTCTTATACAATAAGAGGTCTTAAGGCATATTCTACATTTGGAGTATATGTTATCCCTGTTGTCAAGGTAAGAGGAAAGACCTACAGAGGACAGGCTTGTGAGTATATAAGATGCAGTTACTACTATAGATAAGATAGTAAGAAACATCTACAAAACGATAAGAGGGCGGATACAAAAAAGTATCCGCCTTTTTTGTCGATTTTAGGCTTATTATTTTCTTGTAAAAACTCCTTGACATTCACTGCCAGGTTTGGTATTATAAACAAGCGTCAAAAATTAAATACTCTTTGGTAGGAGATTTTTATTTAGGCATTTTGCAGAAGTACTCAAGTGGCTGAAGAGGCGCCCCTGCTAAGGGTGTAGGCCGTTTGCGCGGCGCGAGGGTTCAAATCCCTCCTTCTGCGTTTCCTTTTTTGGAGATGCTTATGACGTTATTCCTCGATAGCTCAATGGTAGAGCACTCGGCTGTTAACCGAGGGGTTGTAGGTTCGAGCCCTACTCGGGGAGCTTTAATTAAATAATATGGTGCGATAGCCAAGTGGTAAGGCCCCGGTCTGCAACACCGTCATCGCCGGTTCAAATCCGGCTCGCACCTCTCAAGCGGAAGATATATGTAATATATATCTTCCTTTTTTTTGTAACCTTGAATATGCTTTTTTTGTCTGTTATACTGTAGAGGTATATTGGCTATTGAAATAGTAGGAGGTGGGGTATGACTCAAATTTTAAAAGATTCAATAAAAATTGAATACAAACTTGATCAGGTTACTCCTATTAGCAAATATGAAATGAATGCCTATAATGTGCCTTTTGCAGGCAACACAAGCATGTGCAGGGAAGTGTTTGTTAAGGGGGAAAGAAAACTCGAATTCTCAATAGATGGGGATATGAGTCTTAGTCAGATAATGCAGAAACCGGTTTTCAGGGATGAACTGGTGGAATACATATTCAGCATAAGCAAGCAGCTTGTGTCAGTCATACAGAATGGACTAGCACTCGAGAAGGTAGTGTGGGATACGAATTATATGTATGTGAGATTTAGTGACTTCTCCATACAGCTTTTGTATCTTCCATTTGAAAGCAAATTTGACAAGAAGGACATTGGGGAGTTCGTGAAGAGCATCTTGTCAGGATTTGTCTATGCACACACACCAGCCATAGAATGTGCTAACCAGATAGTTGATTATTTCAACGATCACAGGGAGTTTGATGCATTTCATTTCAATGAATTTGTGTCAGATCTCAGAGCATCAAGTCAGCTCCTTATAATACAGGGTGAAAAGGGCAAGAGTAAGGTACTCACTTCAAATGAGAATAATAAAGAGCTTGCAATTCACAAAGCCGAGGAGGCAGCCAGAAAGGCTGAAGAGGCAAGAATGCAGGCCGAGAATGAGGTAAAGAGACAGATAGAGGAAGCAAAGTATCAGGCGGAAGTTGCCAGACAGGCAGAGGAGACCCGTATGAAGGCCGAGGCGGCAAGGGTCGAAGCCGAGATATGGAGACAGAAGGTCACTGCTGAGGCAAAGGATTATGAGCAGACAGCGGTACTCACAGCTCAGGATATGTACTCATATCAGGGCAATTCCGATGACAGTGAGAGGCTTAAGGCTGAAGAAATGTTCAGGAATGCCGAGGAGGAGCGAATCAGGGCAGAGAAGGTTTCATCGCAGTATGCAGATGAGATAAGACGTGCCAGAGAGCAGGAGATGCATGCTGAGGAGGCTAGAATGCAGGCAGAATTTGCAGCCCGCAAGAATGCTGAGGAGGCTAAGAGACAGGCAGACCTTGCAAAGATCAAGGCGGAGGAAGCCAAGAGACTCAGTGAGCAGCCGGATGAGGAGCCACCTACAACACTGTTCAGCAACAGAACACTTGTCACAGGCAGCAAGCCGACCCTCACCAGAAAGACTACGGGTGAGAGTGTTCAGATTAATAAACAGGTATTCTGTATTGGCAAGGCTGATCAGGGTGTTGACTATAAGGTAATAGGAAACAAGTCTATAAGTAGAAGACATGCCTATATCACCAGTATCAATGGAACACATTATCTGAGAGATAACAACTCAACAAACCATACATTCCTGAACGGAACTCAGGTGTACAGCAATGTTGATGTGGCTATCCCTGATAACAGTGTGATAAGGCTTTCAAATGAGGAGTTCATATTCAGGATAAATTCTTAAATATGGAGTTCGATAAATGTAATAAATCAGGTTGATCCGTAAGGATGGAGGAAGAGATATGTATTGTGATAATTGTGGTTGTGAATTGGGGGAGAACGTAAGAAAGTGTCCTGTCTGTGGAAAAGAATTTCCTTTGATAGAGCCGGAAGTTGACGACAGCACAACTGTGCTTACAAGTGAGCCGGACGTCGATGAGGACGATGACAGCACAACTGTCCTGACAGGCGGAACACAGAGCATGCCTCAGATGATGCAGCAGTCACAGGGTAATCCTGTGCCACCGCAGCAGCCTCAGATGGGAATGCCACAACCTCAGATAATGCCACAGGAAGGCGCCGATATAATGATAAAGAAAAAGGGCGAGAAGAAGGGTATGAGCAAGGGTTCAAAGGCTGCACTCATAGCTATACCAGTGGTTATCGTCATCGCTATAGGCGTCCTTGCATTTATATTTGTTCCAAAGTTTAGAAAGTATAACGAGGCCAACGACCTCATGGACCAGGGAAAGGTTGAAGAGGCCGTGACACTGTATAAGGATCTTGGAAAATTCAAGGATTCCTATAAAAAGGCAAACGGAGACGCTTATTATGAGTATGCCGAGGGCCTTGAAAAAGAAGGCAAGAACCTTGAGGCGGCTGAATATTATAAGAAGTCAGGCAACAGCAGAAAGGCTGCAGAGAACTACAGCAAGTCATCTGACGGTGACGAGGAGAGTTTCAGCAGCGATGACGCATTTGATAAGGCTTATCAGTGTTATTACAATGCGGGAATGGATCAGATGAATGCGGCATCCTACGATGCAGCCATAGATGCATTCAACAATGCAGGCTCATACAAGGATGCATCGGACAAGGTTATCGAGTGTACATATAAGAAAGCAGAGGCACTTATAACAGCCAAGAAGTACGATGACGCCATCAGTATTCTGTCAACCATAGAGGAGTACAGCGATTCCCAGACTCTTCTTGCAAAGTGCTATTACAACAAGGCATCAGAGCTGCTCGACAGCGGCAAATATGACGATGCGTATGATATGTACATGAAGTCAGAATTTGATGACTACAAGAACAAGGCCAGTGAGTGTACATACAAGAAGGCAGAGCAGTATTACAAGAACAAGGATTACGAGAATGCCATCAAGAGCTATGATAAGGTGGACAAGGATTACAAGGACTGTGTAGCTGAGAAGGACAAGTGTTATCAGGCACTTGGAGCCCAGGCATACAAGGACAAGGAATACAAGAAGTCAGTTGATTACTATGAGAAGGTAGTCAAGACTGATGTGTCCAAGAAGATAGCAAATGGAAAGCTTGCATTTGCAAATGCAAATAAGAACGCAGCCAATGAGACTACAATGACATATCTCGGAGAACTCAGATACGACGGCAACGAGAAGGCTCAGAAGCTGTATTCAGAGCTTGTGAAGTGGAATATAGAATCATTTGTAAACAGCAGTGAAAAAGATCTTGATAAGGGATCTAACAGCATCAAGACAAAGGATGGATCAGATATATATATTCATACGTCATTTGGATTTGACGGTGATGACTCTATGAAGATATCGGGATACGTTGTGTATGCGGATGGAAACAAGTCTGACGTCATAACATTCTCAGATCCTGTGGTTGATGGCTGGTCAACATGGGTCAAGATATCAGGTGACAGCGCACCTAAGGGTGTAACATATCTGTATCTTCAGAACGAGACGACCAAGAAGATCATAGAGGTATATCCGTTCACAATAAAGTAAAGAGACAGGGTGATATATGTGATAAACAGACCTGAATTGCTGGCTCTGGAATTCTACAAGTCGCGGCCTTTTAAGGGCAGTGACAAGGGTATCCGTTACATGATACAGAAGGATGTTGTGGAGATTGAGCCGGAGGGTGAAAAAAATCAGACAGAGGAAGATGCACCGAAGGAGACAAAGACTGTACTCACGGCATTTATATGGCCGGAGCCATTCTGTTTTGAGGTCACACCGGATGAACAGAAGGGATCGAAGCAGTTTGATTTTTCCGAGGAAGGATTGTGTGAGGCCATAGCCTGGTTGAATGAAAATCATGATACATATGCACAAAAAAAACAATAATAAACTACTTAAAAGAATAATTGGAATAACAGCGACTGTCATCATTCTGATGGCAGCAGTTGTTGCAATTATTTTTTTTCATCTTATGAGAAAACCTCAGATAAAGCTTGTGGAGGCCATGGTAAATACCATCAATTCTTCCAGAGAGTCGGAGATGAATCAGCAGTATGGCACATTTGACATGGGTATGAACATGATAAATGGCAGTCAGAGCTTTTCATTTGAGGATAATTCTGATCACAGCGTTGACATATCGCTGAAGAGAAGTGCTTCGGATCACAATTTTCTTGCGGAGGCAGGAGTTGATGACAAGACATTCAAGCTCTATGCAAATAAGAGGACTTCTCTCATATATATAGATGATATGGCAATCAGAATACAGTACGCTGACAATCTCATCACGAACATGAGCAATTCTCAGGTGGTATCACTGCTTGGGATAGACAGCGACACAGTATACTCATTTGGCACTGCATATGAGAACTGTATGAGGATGGCTGCAAATAATTATGCGGACATCAACGGTGACGATATCCAGACAGATATTATCCAGAAGACACTTAAGTATTTCTTCAATATGGAGGGTACGAGTGAGGGAAAACAGACTGTGGTTACTGGGGATAGTACACAGGACTGCAAGGTGTACTCGGTCATCTTCAATGTGGATGATTTCTATAGTTATCTGGATGACTGTTTTGGCACACATGATATAGATCTTCAGGAAGTGTATGACATGTTTGGCAAATACATACCGGAGATAGATACCATTGACAATACGGCAGAATTGGTACATGATATAAAGCAATTTGTGGATGAAATGTTAGACGGCAGGGATATCACGCTCTATTTTGCTGTGAACAGTAAAAATGAGCTGGTCAAGCTGTATGCGGATCATGTGTCCGACAGGAATATGAGCATGTCGCTGACATTTTACGGAGACAAATATACAGCACAGTCATATGAGTTCACTGTTACTGACAATTCTGACAACCATCTTGTGATAAAAAAGAGGGATGTGAGCAGTGACGGAGAGACAGGAGTGGTGTTTGATGTGGATATATCGGCAGCCGATCTCATGGATTCCATGAAGCCTGTCAGTATAAGTGCATCGCTGGAGCTTAGATTGTCTGGAAGTGATGCACTTCTTGGTATACAGGTTGGAGATGCCGTGTTCAGAAAAAATGCGGAGATCACCGGATATGATAAGGGTAACAGCATTGATCTTGCGTGGAGCGGGGACAGTGATGGAAGCATGCATATCGGCTGTGATTCAGGAGCGATAGAGAAACCGGAATACAGGGACAGCCTGGATATATTTGACACAGATGTGATAAGTGCGTATAAATTTATAAAAGAGATAATGAACAGATAGATGGAGATTTGTATATGAGTGATACATCAGTTGTGGATAACTCCACGGGCAAAGAAAAAAGCAGATATACATCGGGAACCATATATAAGATGATAATTGCTATAACGTTCCTTCTGGCATTTGGACTGATAATGATATTCAGCGCATCCAGTTACGGCACGGCTGCCAGCAATTTCAGAAGCCAGTTGGTGTTTATCGTTTTCGGAGCATTGGCAATATGGGGATTGGCGTTTTTCCCATACGGTCTGTATAAGAAGCTTACATGGCCTGCATATTTTCTGTCATTGATACTGACATTTTTGCTTCTCACGCCATTGGGAGTAAATGTAAATGGTGCGACGAGATGGATCCAGATCCCTCACATACCATTCAGAATCCAGATCGCTGATATAGTGAAGACTCTCATGATCATATTCATAGCTTCATTTATAAGCAGCAAATGGAGAGAGATGCATAAGTGGCAGACTGTCATAATACTGTGGGTGCTTGTGGGACTCCAGGCGGGACTTCTGCTCGTCATATCCACAAACCTGAGTTCGTGTCTGGTCGTTCTTGGAATATGTTACTGTTCAACATTTATAGCCAGCAAGAACTGGAAACTGCATTTGGGAATATTGCTGATAGCTGTGGTGGTGGCGGTGGTCTATGTGAAGGTAGCCACGAGCTACCTGCCTACGGAGGAAGAACTTCTGTCAAATGACAACTTCCGTGCAAAGCGAATCCTGGGATGGCTGTACACAGAGAAATATGAGAAGAGTGCAGGATATCAGGTCATACAGTCGCTGTATGCCATAGGAAGCGGATCTTTCTTCGGCAAGGGACTTGGAAATGGAACACAGAAGCTTTCGGCTATACCGGAGGCCCAGAATGATATGATCTTCGCGATAATCTGCGAGGAGCTTGGTGTGGCAGGAGCAATCATGTTATTTCTTCTGTATGGCTATCTGTTATACCAGATGTATGTTATAGTTAAAGAGTCATCGAACGTATTTGGAAGCATGATGGTCATAGGTGTGATGGTACACCTTGTATGCCAGATAGTGATCAACGTAAGCGTTGCGACAAATGTAATTCCGAATACAGGTGTCACTCTTCCTTTCATAAGCTCGGGAGGTTCCGCACTTCTCATGACCATGGTCGAGTGTGGTATGTGTATAGGAATCAGAAGGCAGCAGACGAGAAGAGTGTATCAGAAGCATTTGAATGAATAAAATCCATGTGAGGAATAAGAGAGGTAGTATATGGTAAAGTTTAGAAAAATTGCGTTTTTGACAATGGCAGCAGTATTGTTGTCAACTTGTGCGACAGGAATCTCAAATCTGTCAGAAAGCAGGGTCGGCGGACAGTACACGGTGTACGCTGCGGAGACTCAGGCTGATGCCGGAGAGAGTGTTGCGACATTGACGGATGCAACTGCCACTGTGAAGAATAAGAAGGGCTGGTATACCAAGAACGGTAAGACATATTATTACGATGAGAACGGCAAGGCGTTAAAGAGCAAGTTCCTTACATACAAGGGCGACAAATATTATTTTAACAGATATGGCCGCATGGTGAGAGGTCTTAACAAGATCCAGAATAATTACTATTACTTCAGAACAAATGGCAAGGCACTGGTGAATACCTGGAAGAAAATAAAGGGTAAGAAGTATTACTTTGGTTCTGATGGAAAAGCCTATAAGGGTGCACATAAGGTAAAGAATAGCAAGTATTACTATAATTTCTCAAGTAATGGTTATCTTGCGGAGGGTGTCAGAAAGATAAATGGCGTGACATACAGATTTGGTTCCAATGGAAAGCCATATACAGGATGGTATACTACAAAGCTTGGAAACAGACAGTATTACAGCGCTTCAGGTGTTGCATACAAAGGACCTAAGAAGGTAAATGGCAAGCTGTATCTGTTCGACAAGAATGGTGCACTGGTGAAGGGCAGAGGCTGGAAATATTACAACGGCAAGCGTTACTTCGTAAGCGTCAAGGGAACATTACTCACCGGATACAGATATGTGGATGGAGCATACTATTACTTCAGTAAGAGCGGTGCCATGTACAGAAGCAAGTGGGCATATGCGAATGGATATAAGTTCTATTTCAACAGAGGTGGCAAGAGACTCACAGATGTTGATAAGATCCTCGGAAAACAGGATTCCTATGAGATAAAGGTCAACAAGACCACAAATGTTGTGACTGTATATGCAAAGGATGGCAACAAGGGATACATCATTCCGGTAAAGGCATTTGTATGTTCAGGCGGTGACACAACACCTCTTGGAACATTCTGTACCCCGGCAAAGGGAAGATGGTGGACACTGATGGGGCCATGCTATGGACAGTGGGATACACTTATAACAGGTGATATACTTTTCCACTCTGTGTATTACGGAGAGGAGGATCCTACCACATTATCAGTCAGCGCTTATAACATGCTGGGAACGACATGCTCACACGGATGTATAAGACTTAAGGCAGGAGATGCAAAGTGGATATATGATAACTGCGATCTTGGAACAAAGGTAACTATATTCGAGAGCAATAAGAGCGGCCCGTTCCCTAAGCCTACATCAGTTCAGCTTGATTACAGCCATACATGGGATCCTACAGATCCAACCATGGCATACAAGTGTAGAGAGAACGGATGTCATAAGGGAATAGCATGGTAATATCGTGTTCAATGTGGAGAGAATAGATATATGAAAAAAGCGTCGTGGATGGACATGGGCAGAAAATATATATTATTTATGATTGCGGTCATCTGTTTTGCAGGTATCTGCATGGGATGCGGGAAGGTGGATGACGGTCAGGAGGAGAGTACCGGTATCCAGATAAAGAGCGGTGATGTTGAATCCGCGGAGGATATGACTCAGATAGGAGTGTATCTCGATGTGGATAAGAACAGTTCCGAGATAACGGATGTGAAGTACAAGATATCCGGTGACATAGGTATCGTGAGTTTCAGGTACAGCGGAGTGAAGGTTGAACTCAGAGGCTCCTGCAAATACGAGATGTACGATCTGGCGGGCGTTGAGAACACCAGCAATGGTGACATGATAACCGGCAACATCCAGGGATACAGTGCTACTTATTACACTCTGACTCCCGGACGTATAGCTTTCTGGAGCGATGGAACAATTAACTATTCGCTATATATATACGTCACAGCCAGTGATGAGGTACTCAATGAAGTGCTGTCACATATAGTATTTGAGAACAGATATACGGACAGGGCTGATGTCCAGCAGCAGATAGAGACGGACAGCAGAGCATTTGCTGAGAAGATCGTGAAGGTGTTCAATGATGAAGATCTTGAGACCATGAAGGATATGGTTTTATATCCTCAGGAGACAAGTGGTGGACAGTCCATAGCAAATGAAAATGAGCTGTTGAATGTTGATAAGAAGGCGCTGTTCACTGACATTCTTATGAAGGCTCTGAACGATGAGAATGCACTGGATAATCTGAGAAAAACCAACGACGGCTCCGAATATGTAATTGGAACAAACTATAAAAATGTACATTTCAGACTGAACGACGATGGACAGTTTGTCATCACAAAAATAAATAACTGATATTTATCCCCTGTACATAAGGGCAAACTGATATGTGCAGGGGATTTTTCTGTTTAAAAATACTGAAAAAGTTCTATTTGCCACGAATAAGTTCAGAATGTGATAAGTATGGGAGTATAGTGGGAAAATTTAGAGGACGATTCGCGTTGAGACTGTGTATTAAAGTCCTTAGAATTGTATCAGGACAGGAAATAACTTAAGACAGGACCTGATCTGAGACAAGGAGGAGATATACACGATGACAGAGAGAGTTTACAGTATAAGTGAGGCAGCAGCCAAGGTTGAGGTTGAGTCACATGTGCTTAGGTATTGGGAGGAAGAGCTTGAGATCGATATCAAGAGAAATGACATGGGTCACAGGTGCTACAGTGAGAAGGATGTAAAGATACTTCAGAGGGTTAAGACTTTGAAGGATAAGGGGATACAGCTCAAGGCGATAAAGGATATGGTTCACAGAATGTATGAACTTCTTGACGAGGGAGAGAGCACAGAGGAAAAAAATGCGGATGATGCGGTGACGGAGCTTATCGCAGAGAGAGAAAATACAGAGAAGAAGACCATAGAAACCATAAGGGTGAGCAGCGATGTGGGGGATGATTCAAGAATAGTTGATTTCAAGATGGCACAATTCCAGAATATCATGGACAAGATAATCAGCAACTCCATAAAGGACAACCTTAAGGTGATAACACAGTCAGTATCCGCTACGGTGTCCGATGACGTGGTAAAACAGATGGATGTGCTGATGAAGGAGAAGGAGGATCAGGAGGAAGCGAGATACAGAAAGCTTGACGCCACCATAAGAGAACTTCAGCAGACCAGACAGGAGGTTGCGGCAACGGAGATAAAGAGGAAGAAAAAGGGCATTTTCAGAAGAAAACAGAGAGAGAGTTTATAAAAACTTCACACACTAACAATAGGGATTAATGCTATAATTAGCGCTAGTAAGATGGGAGTTAACACGAATGAAGATTACTAAGAAAGTTAAGATAGCGATAATTTTTATATGGATAGCAGCGATATTGTCCATGGTTATAGGTACGGCTATCATAGGGCGATATTTTATCACTGGAACTTATGGCCGTAATCACTCACTGCAGCTTTTATATTCGGAGGACGATCCGGTCAATGATGTGTACAAATCTCTGTCCACATTGCGTGAGGAAGTTATAAGCAAGGTGAAGAAGGATCCTTCATACTATACAACTCAGGATAATGCAGATGCCCTAGATGAAAAGAGCTCGGTATTAAATACTCATATAGCAGTGAAGAAGGATGGAGAGTACATATATAGTTCCGTTGATCCTTTTTCTGAGAGCCTGAAGGAGCAGTTAAAGAGAAATGATAATAGTTCGAATATCAATGCGATAGATGGTGATTCGATTGATACCGGAAATAACAGTGATATAAAGGTTCAGGAATATCTCATAACCCAGCCGTCATTCTATCTGTGCAACCAGGTATCATATGTGCTGGATGGAAGTCAGGTAGATATTTACATGCTCACATACTATGGTAATTATATGGCGAAGTTCAGGGGAACCATCATGGGTTATTCCATACTGATGGTTCTAATGATGATGCTCCTGAGCGGTGTCGTGGCATTCCTTGTATACCAGCAGTTTGTGAATCCTCTTGTCAAGCTCAAGGAGGCAGCAGAGCGTATGGGCTCAGGCAACCTTGACGAGAAGATAGACTTTGGCGATAACAGAGTCGATGAGGTTGGTGAGCTCTGTGAGTCATTTGAGGATATGAGACAGAAACTGTCAGACTTTACCAAGGCGAAGATGAGATATGAGGAAGAGAACAGGCAGCTCATAAGCAATATATCACACGATCTCCGTACTCCTATCACGACCATCAAGGGTTATGTGGAGGGAATCATGGATGGAGTTGCAGATACCCCTGAGAAGCAGGAGAGATATCTGAAGATGATATACAGCAAGGCAAATGAGATGGACAGCCTCATCAATGAGCTTTCACTGTATACGAATATCAACAACAACGCCATACCATATGAGTTCCACAGGGTATCGGTGAAGGATTATTTTGATGACTGTATGGAGGAGGTATATACGACGCTCCTTTCCAAGAACATGACGCTCACATACAAGAACTATTGTGATGACGATGTGAAGGTCATAGTTGATCCTGACCAGCTCAAGAGGGTCATCAACAACATAATTACAAATGCTATCAAGTATACCGATAAGGAATATGGACAGATAGATATCAACATATATGACAATGACGCGGAGGTTAAGGTATCCATAAGCGACAATGGCCGTGGAATAGATTCAGAGAGCCTGCCTCATATATTTGACAGAATGTATAGAGCTGACAGCGCAAGACAGTCAAGAGGCGGAAGTGGTCTTGGACTTGCTATATGCAAGAAGATCGTTGAGGAGCACGGCGGCAACATATATGCCACAAGCCAGCTTGGTGTCGGAACAACGATAGTATTTACCCTGAAGAAGTATATTCCAAATGTTGAGGAGATCGAGGGTGATACTTCTGACGCCAGCGGTGAACAGCAGGCAAATGTAAAAAAGAATACACAGAAAAAAGATGATCAGAGAAAAGACAATCAGAAAAAGGATGGTCAGAGAAAAGGATCATTGCAGATCATAAATTCACTAAAGAAAAGGAGAGATACAGATGAGTAAGATATTGATCATAGAAGATGAGCTTAGTATTGCAGAGCTTGAGAGAGATTATCTGGAGCTCAATGATTTCGAGGTAGAGATAGAGACAAATGGACTTAAGGGTCTTGAGAAGGCATTGGATGAGGAATACAGTCTTATCCTTCTGGATCTCATGCTCCCTGAGGTGGATGGATTTGAGATATGCCGACAGATAAGGGAGAAGAAGGATATTCCGATCATCATGGTAACAGCCAAGAAGAATGATATAGACAAGATCAGAGGTCTTGGTCTGGGAGTTGACGACTATGTCACAAAGCCATTCAGTCCAAGTGAGCTGGTGGCAAGAGTCAAGGCGCACATATCCAGATACGAGAGACTTGTTGGTTCAACGGCACTCAAGAATGACGTCATCGAGATCAGAGGTCTTAAGATAGACAAGACGGACAGAAGAGTGTATGTTGATAACGAGGAGAAGGTATTTACGAATAAGGAGTTCGATATACTGTGCTTCCTTGCCAGCAACCCAAACAAGGTATTTTCCAAGGATGAGCTGTTCAGCAAGATATGGAATATGGACAGCATAGGAGATATAGCCACGGTTACTGTTCATATCAAGAAGATCAGAGAGAAGATTGAATTTGACACATCGAATCCACAGTACATAGAGACTGTGTGGGGCGTGGGTTACAGGTTTAGGATGTGATAAGAAAGCCCCAGACGGCGAACATGCAGCGTTCATGCTTGCATGAAACGCTGCATGTTCATCGGATGGGCAGATATTCATGAGCATGTATGCCGATAGGCAGGAATGCGAATGAATGTGCGATTACGAGAGCCACGAAGTGGCGAAGTAATCGTAAGGCTTTCTTATCACAATTATAATAAGCCCCAGACGGCGAATGAGGAGAAAACAAATGAAATTAAACATTTTACATGAGGATAATGATATAATCGTGGCTGTAAAGCCATGTGGTGTGCCAACTCAGCCGGACAAGACCAATTCAGAGAGCATGGTGAGTATGCTCAAGCTCAGGATATACGAGAAGGAGAACAGAAAAGAGGAGCCATATCTTGTGCCTATTCACAGACTGGACAGGCCTGTAGGCGGAGTTATGGTATTTGCCAAGACTCCTGAGGCGGCTGCAAATCTCTCAAAGCAGAGCGAGGATGGTTCTATGATGAAGTATTATCAGGCGATCCTCACTGGTGAGCTTCCAAATGACCAGGGAGTTTTGAAGGATTATCTTCTTCACGATACTAAGGACAATGTGACAAAGGTCGTGGACAAGGACACACCTGGAGCAAAGTATTCTGAGCTTGAGTATGAGGTACTTGACGTTATGGATACAGACGAGGGAACTCTCACATACGTGCTGGTGGAGCTTATCACAGGCAGACATCATCAGATCAGGGCACAGTTTGCAAAGAGAAAGTGTGGAATCTGGGGTGACACAAAGTACAATCCTAAATTTCAGAAGACAAAGAAGAAGTACAAGGAGATAGGACTTCACGCGTCCAGATTGGAATTTGACCATCCGACAACAGGGGAACACATGGTGTTCAAGCATGAGCCGGAGGGCGGAGCATTTGCCATTCTGGATCTGGATGAGTTTTAGTTAAAATGGTATTTACAGGGCGGATGTTGGCATGTTTCGTGTTGACATACGTCCTGAAATTTTGTAGATTAAAGAGTGTATGCATTAGGTAGTTCAGCTATGCAGCAGATATAGAATGTTTTAGAATTAAGGAGATAAATAAGATGGCAAACGATAAGAAGATGGTTGAAGCTATTACTTCCATGGATGAAGATTTTGCACAGTGGTATACTGACGTTGTCCTCAAGGCAGGACTTATCGCATATACCAACGTGAAGGGATGTATGGCTATCAAGCCCGCAGGATATGCAATCTGGGAGCTTATACAGAAGCAGCTTGATGAGAGATTCAAGGCTACAGGTGTGGAGAATGTGTACATGCCAATGCTTATTCCAGAGAGCCTTCTTGAGAAGGAGAAGGATCACGTTGAGGGATTTGCACCGGAGGTAGCATGGGTTACATATGGTGGACTCAATCCTCTTACAGAGCGTATGTGTGTAAGACCTACATCAGAGACTTTGTTCTGCGATTTCTACAAGAATGATATCCAGTCATATCGTGATCTGCCAAGGGTATATAATCAGTGGTGTTCAGTAATGCGTTGGGAGAAGGAGACAAGACCTTTCCTTCGTTCAAGAGAATTCCTGTGGCAGGAGGGTCACACAGCTCATGCAACAGCTGAGGAGGCTGAGGCAAGAACAATACAGATGCTGAATCTGTATGCAGACTTCTGTGAGGATGTACTGGCTATGCCTGTTATCCGTGGACAGAAGACAGAGAAGGAGAAGTTCGCAGGAGCAGAGGCAACATACACAATAGAGGCACTTATGCACGATGGCAAGGCGCTCCAGTCAGGAACAAGCCATAACTTCGGAGACGGATTTGCCAAGGCATTTGGAATACAGTTTACAGACAAGGACAACAAGCTCAAGTATGTTCATCAGACATCATGGGGTATGACAACAAGACTTATCGGAGCCATCATCATGGTTCACGGAGACAATTCAGGTCTTGTACTTCCTCCAAAGGTTGCTCCAACTCAGGTCATGATCATTCCTATCATGCAGAAGAAAGCAGGAGTGCTTGAGAAGGCAGCAGAGCTCCGTGAGAAGCTTGGAGCATTCAGAGTAAAGGTCGATGACAGCGACAAGAGCCCAGGCTGGAAGTTCTCAGAGCAGGAGATGAGAGGTATTCCTATCAGAGTTGAGATCGGACCAAAGGATATCGAGGCCAATCAGGCAGTTCTGGTACGCCGTGACACAAGAGAGAAGATCACAGTATCACTTGATGAGATAGATACAAAGGTTGGAGAGCTTCTTGAGACTATCCAGAAGGATATGTTCGAGAGAGCAAAGGCTCACAGAGATTCACATACACATGCAGCGCTTAACTGGGATGAGTTCAAGAATATCATCGACAACGAGCAGGGCTTTGTAAAGGCTATGTGGTGTGGCGAGACAGCTTGTGAGGAGGCTATCAAGGATGAGACAGGAGCATCCACAAGATGTATGCCATTTGCACAGGAGCATCTTTCAGATGTATGTGTACACTGCGGCAAGCCGGCCAAGAAGATGGTATACTTCGGAAGAGCATACTAAAATATAGATAATAATCATGTATAATAACTTCTTCAGCATTTTGCTGGAGAAGTTATTATTTTACAGATATAAAGATGCGGAGAGAAGATATATGAGAATAGACATTCCAGAGGGAGCAAATAAAGTTATAGAGGGTCTTGAGGCAGCAGGCTATGAGGCCTATATAGTCGGCGGCTGCGTGAGAGACAGCATACTCGGAAGAGAGCCGGGGGACTGGGATATCACCACATCTGCCAGACCTGAGCAGGTCAAGGAGATATTCAGGCGAACCGTAGATACAGGAATAGAGCATGGAACCGTAACAGTCATGATGGGCAAGGAAGGCTATGAGGTCACGACGTACAGGATAGATGGAGAGTACAGTGATCATAGGAGACCGGATCAGGTGGAGTTCACAGCCAGCCTTGAGGAGGATCTGAAGAGAAGAGACTTCACCATAAATGCCATGGCGTACAGCCACAGCAAGGGCATAATAGATATGTTTGGCGGTGTGCAGGATCTGAATGACAAGGTTATAAGAGCTGTCGGTGTGGCAAGGGACAGATTCGATGAGGATGCACTTAGGATACTCAGAGCCATAAGATTTGCGGGACAGCTTGGATTTGACATAGAGAGGGATACCCGAAAGGCCATGATCATCCAGGCACAGTACCTCAAGGATATAAGTGCGGAGAGGATCAGGGTGGAGCTCACAAAGCTCCTTGTATCAGATCACCCGGACAAGCTGCTCGAGGCCTATGTTACAGGGATCACTGCATATATCCTTCCTGAATTTGACAAGATGATGGAGCAGCCACAGAACAACCAGTATCACAGATACAATGTGGGTGTACACTCCATTGAGGCGGTTAAGAATATAAGAGCTGACGTCACCATGAGATGGGCGGCGCTTCTCCACGATATAGGCAAGCCATCCACACACACTGTGGACGAGAATGGAACAGATCACTTTTACGACCACCAGATCGCTGGAGTTCCACTGGCGGAGGCGGTTCTCAGAAGACTGAAGTTTGACAACAATACCATCAAGGACGTGTGCAAGCTGGTGAGATGGCATGACTTTGGCATGGGCTGCGTTCCGAAGAAGAATACCATCAGGAAGCTTCTCGGAGAGGTTGGAAAGGATTTCTTCCCATATATAATCGAGATCAAGAAAGCCGATATGGCTGCCCAGAGCGATTACAAGCTGGAGGAGAGACAGAGCCAGCTTGCGGAGCTTGAGAAGAAATATGAAGAGATCGTGGCAGATGCTGACTGCGTCAGGATCAAGGACCTCAAGGTAAATGGCGGAGACCTCATAAAGCTGGGAATAAAGCCGGGACCTCAGATGGGCGAGATACTTCAGAAACTGCTGGATATGGTTATAGAAGACCCGGAGAAGAACGACAGGGAATATCTGCTGGATCAGGTAAAGCAGATGTAGGCATCAGCGATACCCGTCGTAAAACAGACAAATAAAAAGTTACAACTTAAGAATGAAACTTAACAGCCCCTCATACAATAATTTAGCAGGTTATTATTGCTATAAAGTGAGCGAGGGTTTATCTGTGAAGTGGATGTGTGTATCTTATCTGACATTACCATAATCATGACATATGAATCCGCCGGCACTCAGCGATGCGGAGCGAGTGCTAGTGCCGTTGCAGGATTCATCGAGCGAGAGCGCTCATGATTAGGTAAGCCAGATAGATACACACTTCACAGATACCCCCGAGCGACAGTTGTAGGAGGGGTTTTTATTTGGCTGAAAAAATGGGTGAAGTGTATGAAGCATACGATATGGAAGTACAGGGAACGGGCAGAGGCAGAGGTGCTGTGATTCTGATGACGGACAAGGGGGTCAGACAGGTGTCATCCCTGAATGGAACTGACGAGAGGCTTCAGCAGGAGAAGGAATTTAAGGATAAGATATATGAAAAGGGCTTCTGTAATATAGACCGGGTCGTGGCCAACAGAGAAGACGAGCTGGTGACCTGCGACAGGTATGGAAATCCATTTGTGTGCAGGGAATATTTCCAAGGGCGGGAGTGTAATGCATCAAGCATAAGGGATCTTGAGAAAGCAGTTATAAATCTGGCGTGGTTTCACAGAGCCGGAAGGGAACTGTACATGGAGGAGAATACGTCATACACAAAAAAAACTCCGGGAAATCTGGATAGAAAGGTAAATGAGCTTCGCAGGATAAGAAATTTTGTCAGCAGGAGAACCCTGAAGAATGACTTTGAGATGCTGTACATAAAGACATTTGATTATTTTTACAGCCAGGCAGAGAAGTGCCTGTCGCTGTTTCAGGATAATTTCACATACAACGACAAATGGCTTGGCTATTGTCACGGCTCGTATAATTATCACAGCGTGATGTTCTGTGATGGATACATAGCAACCATAAATTTTGACCGGTTCCATGTGGGATACCAGCTCATGGATCTGTACCAGTTTCTCCGCAAAGCCATGGAGAAGAACAGGTATGATATCACCATGGCGAAGGACATTCTGAGTGCGTACAGTCAGATCAATTATCTTGAACATGAGGATTATGAATTCATATATCTTATGTACAGTTTCCCGGAGAAGTTCTGGAAGATAAGTAACCGGTATATGAACACCAGAAAGAGCTACATATCCCCGGTTTTGATGGAAAAACTCCAAAAAGTTATCGAAGATGACCAAGAAAAGCTCAAAATTTTGAGTGAAATTAACGATACCTATGGACTTCACAAGCTGACAAATTAAGAGTATAATGTTGGGGCGTGGATAATAATTGAGTTAGACACGTGATACTGAATTGTGATGTATTTTACAGATGGTTTTTTCGTGTGTGTGTTTTCCATTTGTAGGATGCTCTATGGGTAACATAAAGCAATAGATTTCACAGGAGGCAAAATGATGAGCGATTATAATTACAAGGACGTGTATGAGCAGTGGGTGAACAATCCTTTGTTTGGTCAGGAAACCAAGGATGAGCTCTTAGCGATCAAGGACGACGAGAAAGAGATAGAAGAAAGATTCTATTGTGATCTTGTATTTGGAACAGCCGGACTTCGAGGCATCATCGGAGCTGGTACTAACAGAATGAACATATATGTAGTGCGCAAGGCTACACAGGGACTTGCAAACTACATCATCAAGGCGGGCAAGCAGGACAAAGGTGTGGCAATAGCTTATGATTCAAGAAGAATGTCACCTGAGTTCTCTATGGAGGCAGCTCTCTGCCTGGCAGCAAATGGCATAAAGGCTTACAGATTCGAGTCACTTAGACCGACACCTGAGCTCTCATTTGCAGTGAGATATCTGGACTGTGTAGCTGGTATCAATGTAACAGCATCACATAACCCACCAGAGTACAATGGATATAAGGTATACTGGGAGGATGGCGCACAGATCACACCACCTCATGACCAGGGAATCATGGCCGAGGTAAAGGCCATCACAGATTTCGCAGATACAAAGACCATGGACATGGTAGAGGCAAAGAAGAAGGGGCTTCTTGTAACTATCGGTTCAGAGGTTGATGACGCATACATGGGCGAGCTCAAGAAGCTCATCCTCAATCAGGATGCAATTGACAAGTATGGCAAGGATCTCAAGATAGTGTACACACCACTTCACGGAACAGGCAACATCCCTGTAAGAAGGATTCTTAAGGAGATCGGTTTCGAGAATGTATATGTGGTACCAGAGCAGGAGCTTCCGGATGGAGAGTTCCCAACTGTTGAGTATCCAAACCCAGAGGCAAAGGAAGCATTTGCACTGGCACTCAAGCTGGCAAAGGAAGTCGACGCAGATCTCGTTCTTGCAACAGACCCTGATGCGGACAGACTTGGATGCTACGCAAAGGATTCCAAGACAGGTGAGTACAAGGTATTCACAGGAAATATGTCAGGAAGCTTACTCTGTGAGTATGAGGTGAGCCAGATGAAGGAGAAGAATGGCAGCCTTCCGGCAGACGGAGCAATCGTCAAGACTATCGTTACTACCAATATGGTAGATGCTATAGCAAAGTATTATGGAACAGATCTCATCGAGTGTTTCACAGGTTTCAAGAACATCGGACGCGAGATCCTCAGATTTGAGCAGACAGGCAAGGGAACATACCTCTTCGGATTTGAGGAGAGCTACGGATGCCTGATCGGAACACATGCAAGAGACAAGGATGCGGTTGTTGCAACTATGGCTCTCTGTGAGGCAGCAGCTTACTACAGAGGTCAGGGCAAGACTCTCTGGGATGCGATGATGGATATGTACGAGAAGTACGGATATTATGTAGATGATATCAAGACCGTAACACTCAAGGGTGTTGAGGGATCAAAGAAGATCGGACACATCATGAATATCCTCCGTGCAAATGTACCTGAGGATGTTGCAGGCTACAAGACAAAGGTAGTTCGTGACTACCGTCTTGAGTATATAAGAAACATCGAGACAGGCGAGGTTAAGCCTACCGGTTTCCCTAATGCAAATGTACTCTACTATGAGCTTGAGAACGATGCATGGCTTGCAGTAAGACCTTCAGGAACTGAGCCAAAGATCAAGTTCTACTACGGAATCAAGGGTTCATCATACGATGAGGCACAGAAGGAGTCAGCAGCATTTGGTGACAAGGTCATGGATCTTATCTACGATATACTTGAAAAGTAATAAAGAAAAATAATCATAAACAAACGGATTGTTACAGTGACGTATAATATACGGTCACAATGTAGCAGTCCGTTTTTTATTTTAAAATAAATTAAGTATACAAAGGAGGTAAACTGCTCTTATTATATGGGCAAAGACAGTGGGAGAATAGATTATGACAGAGAGTGTAAAGAAAAATAAAGAAATCAGGACAAATCGGTATTTCTGGATCGCATGCATAGTGCTGGTGTTACTGCAGTATGGACTGTGCATCCACTACGGGCTTAAGAGACAGTATCTGTTTTGTGATGAGGTGTACAGCTATGGCCTTGCAAACTCCACGGACAAGACTTTTCTCCATCCGGGAGAGGACAACACGCCACTTGATGAGTGGGTGACGGGGTCATATTTTGAGAACTATATGAATTATAACGATGATTCATTCAACTACAGTGCGGCATACAGAAATCAGGAAAATGATGTCCACCCGCCGGTATATTATATGCTGCTGCATACGGTGTGCTACTTTTTCAAAGGAGCGGGATACAGTGCAGTTCCGGGAATAGTGCTCAACCTCATACTCCTGATATTTGTGGATATTCTTCTGTTGTATGTGGCGGCATATCTGCTTGGAAACAGATGGTATGGACTGATGGCGGCAGCTCTGTGGGGCGTATCATCGGTGGGCATAAGCAACTGTATGCTCATACGGATGTATCTTCTTCAGACCTTGAATGTATTGCTGCTGACGGCGGTTCATGTATATATACTGAGACATAAAAAGAAGATGACCGTGCCGTATTTTATATTGCTGGCACTGGCGGTCATGTTCGGCGGACTCACACACTATTATTTCTACTTCTATGTTGCCGGACTTGGATTGTGTGTATGTATATACCTGCTGTATATGCGAAAGGTAAAGCAGATGTTTGCGTATGGCTTTAGTCTTGTTGCTGGACTTGGTGCGGCAATAGCGGTATTTCCCGCGACGATAAAGCACATATTTGGTTACAGGGGAAGCTATGCTACCGATAATCTGATAGGACTTTCCGGTCACAAATTCTTATATTATATCAGTTATATAAATAGGTCGTATTTTGCAGGACTGCTTCCGCTGATCGTGCTTGTGGCACTGGTGCTCATCGTGGTAAGGATAGTGCTTTCATTTGTGGATATAAGGATATCCTTGGTCAGGAAAAATGATGGATTATCCTACAGAGTATGTACACACAGGAGAGATATAGATGCGGACAGAGCAGGAAGTATAGAGTCACGCTCACTGTTATTGGCGGGGGTTATCGTGGCCGACGCCGTTCTTGCATTTGTGGGAATACAGGGGTCCGAGCTTGTAAATGCAAGATATATCTACTCGGCACTTCCTATAGTGGCTGTGTTTATGATATGGTGTATGATGAAGCTGGTTCCAGTAATAACCAGGAAGAGATGTGCAGTTGTAACCGCTGTCATATGCCTTGCATTATGTGCAGGCAGTATAGCTGTAAAGGGTGTAGACTGGCAGTACAGGGGCTACAGCGACTGGAGCACAGCCTTGGAGGAGATGAAGGGACAGGACTGTATCATACTGTGTCACGGAGATGGCAAATGGAACAACGTGTACGCGGGAATGAACGTATTTTCCCAGATGGGAAGATGCCGGTATGTGTACGAGGATGATATAGACAGCATCGCTGATCTGGTGAAGGACTGCGGCGATGAGATATATGTGGCAGTCATCAATGATCCAAAAATTGAAAAGAAAAAGATACACAAGATGACTGAGAAAATAGCAGAGATAACAAAGTATACAAAGAAATCTATAGAATACAGATTTTCAGGAATACGAATTTATAAATTTAAAGCAGGTGAAACAAAATGAAAAAAGTTAGCTTGATAATTCCATGCTATAACGAAGAGCAGGCTCTTCCGATATTTGCAGGGGAGCTGGACAAGGTGAGACAGGAACTCAGGCAGTATGATTTTGAGGTTCTTATGGTAAATGATGGTTCGTCGGATAAGACTCTTGAGACCATGAAAAAGATCTCAGAGGAATACGATTATTTCAAGTATTTGTCATTTTCCAGAAACTTTGGTAAGGAGGCTGCAATGTATGCGGGCTTCTGCAATGCAGATGGGGATTACGTGGCGGTGATGGATGCCGACATGCAGGATCCGCCAAGTCTGCTCCCGGAGATGCTCGGTATACTTGAGCAGGGAGAATATGACAGTGTGGCGACCAGAAGAGTCACCAGAAAGGGCGAGCCGCCGATAAGATCATGGTTTGCGCGGATGTTCTACAAGATCATCAACAAGATATCCGACTCCGATGTCGTGGATGGCGCCAGGGATTTCAGACTTATGAAGGCAGAGATGAAGGATGCCATCGTGTCGATGTGCGAGTACAACAGATTCTCCAAGGGAATATTTGGCTGGATCGGGTTCAGGACAAAATGGCTGGAATACGAGAATGTGGAGAGAGTTGCGGGCGAGACGAAGTGGAACTTCTGGAAGCTTTTCAAATACGCACTGGACGGAATAATCAACTTCTCCGAGGCGCCGATGAGTATAGCTTCAGGATTTGGAATATTTTGTACATTTGTCTCATTTGTCATGATGCTGTTCTTCTTCATAAGAAAGCTGGTGTGGGGAGACCCTGTTGCGGGATGGCCGTCACTTGTGTGCATCATACTGTTTGTATCAGGACTCCAGTTCCTGTGCATAGGAATAATGGGCAAATATATCGCCAAGACATATATGGAGACAAAGAGCAGGCCGCATTATATAATATCTGATACCAATAAAGACGACGTGAATAAAATAAATTGATAACATTATGAAGCTGTATTGTGATGGAATGGTTATGATACAGCTTTATTTGGATGATAAGACGTTTTATGTAATATTTACATCCGTTACAGGTACATATAGTTGTAATTTGACTACTTGATAGCTTATAATTTAGATGATACTGTTTTAGTCAAATGGGGCTTATGTTTGGTAGACATGGGGGTAACATGCAATGAATCTTACAGTAAAATGTCCATCCTGCGGCGGTGTTGTGGTACTGAATCCTAAGACGAGGCAGCTGCAGTGTACGCAGTGTGATTCGGTGATCAGCAGAGGCATAGGAGAAGAAAACTCTGCCATGACCAGGAATGAGGATGGAGAGCTTGTAGATAAGAGAAGCTATAAGGCAATTCAGAAGATTGCCAGAATAAAAAGATACATAACTGATGCCACGGATACGATATACACATTGGATGAGATCAATATTGGAAAGGATGATGAATCACCAAGGTATATGGATATGAATCTATATGAATGTACATCCTGTGGTGCAAGACTTATGGTGAAATCCACGGAAACTTCCAGTTTCTGTGCGTATTGTGGGCAGCCGATGATATTGGTTGACAGAGTTAAGGATGAACTGGAGCCGGACCTTATTATTCCATTTGGAATTTCTCAGAAGAGAGCAGAACAGCTTATACGTGACAGGTTCTGTAAGGGGTGGTTTGTTCCGGATGAGATAAAGAAATTTGAGATTGATAAGATACGAGGAATATATATACCATATTGGCTGGCATCTTATCATGTTAGAAAAAAGCTCAAGTATGTATTTCAGGAGAATGAAAAAGGCGAGCGCGTTAGTAATTATGAAAAATGCTTTGGTTCTATAGCAGCAGTTGCACAGAAAACTGCAGACAAAACAGTCACACACAATTGTATGAGAGATTGTGAGTGTACAGTTCCAAGGGTACCTGGTGATGCAACAAGAAGATTGAATGATCACATTTCGGCAAGACTGGAGCCTTATGATTTAGAGAAGGCTTTGACGTTTTCTCCAGAATATCTGTCCGGATTTTACACGGACAGGTACGATGTACCAGCTGCCGAGATCGCAGCCGTTGCAAAGAGAAAGAGCAATGATGCGGTGAAGGAAGAGATGATGAGCGATGTTCCGAAAAACGCCCGGATTACTGAGGAAAAAACGGATATAAAGATGACAGATATCGAGTATGCATTGCTGCCAGCGTGGTTCATGACTTTTCGTTATCAGGGAATACTCTATACCGTGGCGGTGAATGGGCAGACCGGCAAGGTCGTGGGAAATGTCCCATCCAACAGATTTAAGGTTGGGGCATCCATAGCAATACTTATGACAGTGATGGTTGTGCTGTGTACATATGTATCTGTATTTGTTGGGGGACTTATGACGGATCTGTATAGGATAAGTGCAGATGTGGGTGATTCAAGTGGAGCTTTTATGGTATTTTCCGCGTATGTGGCCGGAGTTATATATAGTTTGGTGAGCTTCTGGCGTGCGATCAACAAGCTTCACAGATCAAGGATAGATATTCACAGATTCAGAAGCTATGGCACTATAGAATACGTTAAGGAAAGGCAGGATAAGACATGGGTTCGATAGTATTTTTGTATGTTGCAATAGGTATCGTGTGCGGGATATGCTTAACGGTATCCATAGTGATTTCTGCTCTTGTAAGATCCAACAATATTGGACAGAATGAGGAGAAGAAAGCGGAATACGTTGATTATACTACATTTGTGTATCATGCAAAGTATGACAGCCACAGCCCGATTAACTATTTCGATGGATATTATAAGGATTGAGTCAGATCCTTCGATATCGCACAGAAGTTTATAGAGCAATGATATGATGACAAAACCAGGGGGATTTGGTATCATATTTTTGATATATTTTCACACAGGGAAAGGAATTGGAGGTAACAGGAATGAACGAGAATCAGGATCAGCAGTTTGGTCAGCCACAGGGAGAACAGCAGGTGGCAGATCAGGCACAGACAAATCAGCAGGCGGCGGAGAACAGCCAGCCACAGGCAGATCAGCAGGCAGCGGCTTACAGCCAGCCGCAGATGAGTCAGCAGGGAGTGTACAATCAGCAAGGCTATGGCCAGCAGATGAACCAGCAGGGTGCATACAATCAACAGGGTTACGGCCAGCAGATGAACCAGCAGGGTGCATACAACCAGCAGGGCTACGGTCAGCAGATGAACCAGCAGATGTATAATCAGCAGGGTTATGGCCAGCAGATGAACCAGGGAGCATACAATCAGCAGGGCTACGGTCAGCAGATGAACCAGCAGATGTATGGTCAGCAGGGCTACGGCCAGCCACAGATGAACCAGCAGATGTACGGCCAGCAGGGCTATGCACAGCCACAGCCGAAGAAGCCATCAGCAGCGGGCAATATGATAAATGATCTTCTCAAGAATGTGATAGGTCTTTTCAAGAGCCCTGCAGATACAGCGGGTGAGATGGTTCAGAGTGACAACATGGTTCCTGGCGGAATACTTGCAGGAGTAAATGCCATCCTCTCACTTATATTTGTAACTGTCGGATTCCTCATAATGGGATTTGACTTTGGCGATTCAATAGCAAAGGGATTCTACATGTTATTCTTCACTATAATCGCAGCAGTCATCATGACAGCAGCGGTATTTATCGCCGGAGGAATTATATTCAAGGGTGGAATCACATTTGGAAAAGCACTTAACGCCGTTGGTGTATTTGCACTTTATGAGGCAATAGCAATGGTTGCAGGAATCATATTTGAGATCATCTCAGCACTCTTCCACAAGGTTGATTTCCTCAGCGGAATCATCGGAGGCTTTGGATACATACTCTTCCTCGGAATAAGCCTTTGCGGAATCGTGATCGCAGCTCATGCGTTATTCGATAACCTTGAGACAAATGACAACTCAAAGATATTTGCAGTTATCGCTGCTATAGTTATCTCAGTATTCCTCATCACTGTTATAGATAACATCGCAGAAAAGATATTCAGTGACAGCGCAACATGTGCAGAGCAGGTACTCAGCTACTTCAAGAACGCTGCAACAGTATTTGGTTACCGTCACTGGTAAGACATAATTTATAGATATTTTACAGGAAGCAGACAGATCTGAAAATTGACAGGTTTGTCTGCTTTTGTTAAAATATAAAGGTGTTTTGGTGTTAACTTATATAAAAGGGTGGCAAAGATATGGTAAAGGAAAGGACGGGTTATGGTAAGAAAGGTTGGTTTAACTGACAGTGTTGGTTTTGCTTGTCTGGAAGATCTACAGTTGTCGAACTCCTATATGTGGGGTACCGCAATCAGTCTGGACTATTGTGGAAGAGAGGATTGTATAAAAGGCTGGAAGTTTGGTCCATACGTCAGAGAATCATATGTTATCCATATGGTAAAGAAGGGCAAGGGTACATTTACAATTGCAGGGAAGACTTATGAACTGGGACCTGGACAGGCGTTTATCATCAGACCTGGTGAGGAGACTACTTACAGGGCTGACGATGATGATCCATGGAGCTACATGTGGGTTGGATTTCATGGCTACAGAGCTGAAGATTTTATTGAGGCGATGGGGTATGTAAAGGGCTCACCTATCATCAAGATAGAGCAGATGGATACGTGTGCAGAATGTATCAACAAGATGCTCGAATATTCCCAGATCACACGTATAAACGAGGTGAAGAGAATGAGTGCACTGATGCTTCTCTTCGCAACCATTATGGAGGATAATGCCTCCGATGCGCAGGAAGATGATAACATTGAGTATCCAAGTAAGATATATGTAAAGGCTGCTGTCGACTTCATAACAGAGAAGTACATGAACAAGATCAAGATCGATGACATTGCGGATTTCATAGGAATCAGCAGAAGTCATCTGACAGGAAGCTTCAAGAAGGAGATGGGTGTATCTCCTCAGGAGTATCTTATCAACTTCAGATTGGAGAAAGCTGCAAGTCTTCTCCGGTCATCAAAGGAACAGATCAATATAATCGCATATCAGTGTGGTTATGAGGATTCTCTTTCTTTCTCCAAAGCATTCAAGCAGAAGTTTGGAATGAGTCCTAAGTCATTCAGGAATCTTGAGGTTGAGCTTGAGACGAAGGATGCCAAGTTTGGACATGAGGCTTCGAAGCTGTAAGATATAATTGAATCAAAAAATTTGAATTAAGCAAAAGGCGGGTGTGCGATTTGTCGCACATCCGCCTTTGCTGTATTTACGATATACGGTAAAAACTACTGTCTGCCATGATATGAATTGTCAACGATAAGCTTCTTGGTCACCTTTGTGGATTCAGGATTATCCTCATCTGATTCAGATGTCTGGTCATCGCTGTGCATCCATGAAGCAGGATCGTCGTCCGTGTACTTCTTTGTGACCTCATCCAGATATGGGGTGAATGCCTTCAAAAACATGAATGATGATACATATGCTATAAGGCCAAAGCCACATACTATGAACACGAATATACCTACCATGAATACCTGAGTGCTGGATAGCAGAACATATGCAGGCAGGGTGTAGAGAACCATGATCACTATTGTAAATATGAAGTTCTTGGCTGCCAGGTAAATGGACTGCAAGAGAAGGTTCTTCAATGTGTTCTTAAAGGCACTTATGACAGGGAACAGGTAAATTGCGATGAAGCATGTCAATATCATAAGCACGACACTGGTGTAGTACATGAGCTTGTTTTCCTGTGGACCACCCTTGCCAAAAAGGTTGAAATCCAGAGTGAATATAAATGATATAAGAAGGAATAGCAGCCATGAAATCGTTGACTGTTTGAAATTATCCTTGAAGCCTTTGAAGAATAATTTCACTACACCTCCATTTTCGCCTGTCCTCTGCTTCTTTAACAGAGTGAAATACATTGCGCTCATGGAAGCTCCCATGGTGACTATGGGAATACTACACAATATAAATAGAATGTTCACTATTATAATATCGCCGAGCGTTCCAAAAAATCTGGAAAACCAGCCGTCACTGTTGAAAATGTTCATAAAATTCCTCCTGATGTAAAAAGTGATAATATCGTTTGTTTAACTATAGCACAAAAAGGTATGCCAATATATAGCGAATTTTACAATTTACCATATGTATTCTACAATTTGCCATAAAATAGCACAAAAACAGCGAACTTAACTACTTAAAAATATACATTTGTGACAAAAACCCATGATATTTTGACATTTTTCCATGTGAAAATGTTCACCAAAATTTTATAATTCAATCATAGAAAGCACACAGAACGCCGTAAGGCGAACCGGCAGAACAGGACGCAGAATTCAGGGTATGAAAGAGAATGTGGGTGTCGTAAATCCTGCCGGTGATGTAAAAAGGAGGAAGGTTTTATGAGAAGAACAATGAAGAAAGCTGTAGCAGTAGGGCTTGCAGCAGCAACAGCATTTTCACTGTGCGCATGTGGCGGCGGTGATGGAAGCAAGGGTGGCAGTAAGGATGCACTTGAGGTGGTTATCTGGGATAACAATCAGCAGAAGGGTCTGCAGCAGATATGTGATCTCTTCACAGAAGAGACAGGAATCAAGGTTGATGTACAGGTTAAGGAGTGGGATTCATACTGGACACTTCTTGAGGCTGGAGCATCAGGTGGAGATATGCCGGATGTATTCTGGATGCACTCCAACAACTCACAGATGTACATGAAGAACAACAAGCTCTTAAAGCTCGATGACTACATTGAGAAGAGCGATAAGGTTGATATGAGCAACTACATGTCAGAGATCACAGAGCTCTACACATATGATGGCTCATATTACGCAGTACCAAAGGATTACGATACAATCGCTCTCTGGTACAACAAGAAGATGTTTGATGATGCAGGACTTTCTTATCCAGATGAGACATGGACATGGGATGACCTCTATGATGCAGCTAAGAAGCTTACTAATGGCGATCAGTACGGTTTCTGTATGAACACATCAAACGATCAGGACACATACTACAACATGGTTTACTCAATGGGCGGTTACATCGTAAATGACGATCACACAAAGTCAGGATATGACGATGCCAACACTATCAAGGCTATGGATTATGTAGGAAAGCTCCTCAAGGATTGCTGCCCACCGGCAACAACAATGTCAGAGACAGGTACAGACGTTATGTTCCAGTCAGGTACAGTAGCAATGATCACACAGGGTTCATGGATGACAGCAGGATTCCTTGACAACGAGTATCTCGTTGAGAACTGTGACGTAGCAATTCTTCCATACGACAAGACAACAGGTATGAGAACTTCTATCTGTAACGGACTTGGATGGGCTGCATCAGCAGACACAAAGAGACCAGATGACTGTTGGAAGCTTATCGAGTGGTTAGGTTCAAAGGAGATGCAGGAGAAGCAGGCTGAGCTCGGTGTAACAATGTCAGCTTACAATAACACATCAGATAAGTGGGTTAACTGCACAGACAAGTTCAACCTCAACGCTTACCTTGATATCACAAAGGATTCAACAGTAGCAGGTGTTACAAATGAGCTCGTGCTCAGACCTTACACATACAACTCAACAGTTTGGTCACAGGCAGCACAGACATTCTTCGCAGATGCATGGGCAGATCCATCAAAGATGGAGCAGTCATGTAAGGACTTCGCAGTTCAGATGAACCAGTACATCGATGAGGAAGACAAGTAATCCTACAGAGCATTTATAAGATAACATAACAGTGGGTAGGATGAAGGTCCTGCCCATTGCTTACCAGAAACAATGGGGTGTTAATTACAGTATAAATGATAAGAGGAGGGATTTTATGTCAGATAACAACAAGAAAGTTGAAGAAAAAGCGGCTGAGATAATTCAGGCTACAGAGACACAGACAGTTAAGCCGGCAGCAGCAGAAGATAAAGAGTTCAAGAAAAAGAAGTCAACAACATGGGAAAGAAACCAGCGCAAATGGGGCTGGGCATTCATCCTCCCAACAATGATAGGAATCATCGTACTTAACTTATGGCCTATAGTACAGACAATATATCAGTCATTCTGCAAGGTCGGTTCATTCGGAGATTCATCATTTGCAGGATTTGCAAATTACAAGAAGATGTTTGCTGACCCTGAGGTATGGCAGTCACTTCTCAATACATTCAAGTATGCGATCATCGAGGTTCCATTCTCAATCGCAATTGCACTTATACTTGCGGTATTCCTGAATCGCAAGATGCACGGAAGAACAATATACAGAGCAATATTCTTCCTGCCAATGGTAGTTGCACCTGCAGCTGTAGCCATGGTATGGAGATGGTTATACAATTCACAGTTCGGTCTGTTAAACCACATCCTCGGTACAAAGATCGAGTGGATATCCAATCCAAAGATCGCATGGATCTCAGTTGCGATCATCGGTGTATGGTCGATCATTGGTTACAACATGGTTCTGTTTCTTGCAGGACTTCAGGAGATACCTAAGGATTACTACGAGGCAGCAGATATTGACGGAGCATCAGGAGTAAGAGCATTCTTCAAGATCACTCTTCCACTTCTCTCCCCTACAGTATTCTTCGTACTCGTAACAAGAGTAATCGGAGCACTTCAGGTATTCGACCTTGTATACATGGTAATGGATATTTCCAATCCGGCTCTCAAGAAGACAGAGTCCATCGTATATCTGTTCTACCAGTACTCATTCCAGAATGGTAACAAGGGTTATGGATCAGCAATAGTAGTTCTTCTTCTCGCAGTCATCATGGTACTTACAGTATTCCAGATGATCGGTCAGAAGAAGTGGGTTCATTATAACTAGGAAGGGGGAATCGATATGACAAGAGGCGTACAGTTTAAGAGAAGAATGCAGAGATTATTGATTCACCTCATTCTGATCATATTCTCAATCATTATGATAGTGCCATTTGTATGGATGACACTCACAGCATTTAAGACAGTAACAGAGGCAACTTCGGTAAGTCCATTCGTAATATTCCCATCACAGTGGCGTACAGATGCGTTCACTACTGTTTGGAATAACATGAACTTCCTTGTTCTCTACAAGAACACATTACTGCTCATATTCTTCAGAGTTGTGTGTGCATGTCTCACAGCAACACTCGCAGGATATGCATTTGCAAGACTTAAGTTCAAGGGCAGAGACTTTATGTTCTCCCTGATACTTTTCCAGATGATGATTCCTTCACAGATATTCATCATCCCACAGTTCCTGATGATCAGTAAGATGGGCATGACAAATACAATGTTTGCTCTGGTATTCCCGGGAATTGTAACAGCGTTCGGTACTTTCCTGCTCAAGCAGGCTTACATGGGACTTCCTGGAGATCTCGAGGAGGCAGCGAGACTTGACGGATGTAACATTCCAAAGACATTCGTGTTTGTTATGGCTCCGCTTGCAAGATCATCGATGGTTGCTCTCGGTATATTCACAGCAGTGTTCGCATTCAAGGATCTGATGTGGCCACTGGTTGTAAACAGCAGTGCAAACAAGATGCCGCTCTCAGCAGCTCTTGCAACAATGCAGGGACAGTATCAGTCCAATTATCCACAGCTGATGGCTGCATCTCTTATATCATGTATACCAATGATCGTTATATACCTGATATTCCAGAAGCAGTTCGTAGAAGGTATTGCAACATCAGGTGGAAAGCTCTAAAGAAAGTTAAAGAAGATATTATATATGACCACAGGGTGACGTCAGTTACTGACGCCACCCTTGTGAAATATATCGTAAATACGAAGTATTTACGATGCTGCAGACGCCGCGCGAAGCGCCTCTCATGCGTCTGTTCCAAAATATATCGTAAATACGAAGTATTTACTATGCCGTGGACGCCGCGCGGAGCGCCTCTCACGCGTCTACTCAACACAGAAACAAAAGGAGGACGTCTATGAAAAAGCCGATAATCACGGAAGAAGAAAAACAGAAGATCAAAGAGATGGACTCCATACGCAAAAAAATAGGATATATCTGGGATTATTACAAGCTTTGGATAATCGGTGCGGTCGTTCTCGTGGGACTTGTAGTGTATTTCACTGTAGTGTTTGCAACGAGGGAGGACAAGCCGATACTGGATGTCGTCCTTGTGAACAACTACGATGATGTTTCAGAGGACTGCAGGCTGACACAGGGATTTGTGTCGTATGTAGGGGAAGAAAATCTCCCGGGAAGGGTTACATTTGACAACAATGCATTTTTTAATCTGGCAAATAACTCAGATTATAAGAACAGTTACTATATGAAGGTGCTGGCATACCTTGAGGCGGACACTGCTCAGGCAGTCTTGTGCCAGTATGACAATCTCATAGGTCTGGCGAAGAGCGGCAGACTTGCAGACCTGTCGGATGAGAAGGTCGGCGATATATATGATAAGTATAAGGATAGGATAATTTATTACGAGGATGAAGAGGGGAAGAAGATACCTGTCGGAATAGATGTATCTGAAGGATACAAGGCGGCAGGACTTACTGAGTACACAGATGGCAAGGCATATATTGGATTGTCAGCATATGCGGCGGATTATGGATATGTGGAGAAATTTGTGGACTACATGGTGGAACTTGGAATACAATCCGGCGGAGCTGGTTGTAGATAAATTATGAGGAAAGACCAGTCAAATGAAATTTGGCTGTAGAGAAACTGGAGATCACGAAAAGGAGGACTTGGGCATGGCAATATTGATAAATGAAGAGAAAAAGCTTTTCACATTGAACACCAAAAATACTACATATCAGATGAAGGTGATCGACTATGGGTATCTGGCTCATCTGTATTATGGCAAGAAAATGGACGGGGATATGTCATATGTCATAACTCATTACGATAGAGGATTCTCAGGCAATCCTTACGAGGCACAGGAGCACAGAGAATTCTCTCTGGACAACATTCCACTGGAATATAGCTGCTACGGCAACGGAGATTTCAGGACTCCGGCATTCAACATAAAGGACATAGAGGGAATACATGGATGTGATCTCAGATATGTTTCATATGAGGTGATGGACAGTAAGTATAGTCTCAAGGGACTTCCTGCTGCTTACACAAATGACGGCGAGAAGGGTGAGACCCTTAAGATCGTTCTTCAGGATCCTCAGGTGGGAGTGGAGGTTGATCTTCTGTATGGAATTATAGAGGATAAGGATCTGATCACAAGATCAGCTATAGTCAGAAATATAAGCGATGCGGATATATTTGTGGCAAAGGCATCAAGTGTGAGCCTGGATTTTGTGACAGGTGATTATGATCTCATCCACTTCCACGGAAGACATGCTATGGAGCGCATGTATGAGAGAGAAGCTATAAATCATGGTGTGAAGAAGATCGGAAGCACAAGGGGTACATCAAGCCATCAGCACAGCCCATTTGTGGTTATAGCAGGCAAGGATGCAAATGAAGATGCGGGCGACTGCTACGGAATCTCATTTCTCTATAGCGGAAGCTTCAACTGTGAGGTTGAGAAGGATCAGACAGATCAGGTGAGACTCAATATGGGTGTTCAGGATGAGATGTTTGAGTATGTGCTCTATCCTGAGAGCGAGTTTGTGGCACCTGAGGTAGTTATGGTTTATTCACCTGATGGATTTGCTGACATGTCACATAAGATGCATGACGTTGTGAGATACAATATCTGCCGCGGCGAGTACAAGACAAAGAGGAGACCTATTCTCATCAACAGTTGGGAGGCAGTATACTTCGATTTCAATGGCGATGATATTGTAAACATAGCAAAGCAGGCTTCAGAGCTCGGCGTTGAGATGCTGGTTCTGGATGACGGCTGGTTCGGTGTGAGAAATGATGACAAGTCAGGTCTCGGCGACTGGTTTGTAAATGAGGATAAGATGGGCGGCCCTATGGCTGATGTTGTCAAGAGGGTTAAGGATCTCGGCATGAAGTTTGGTATCTGGATCGAGCCTGAGATGGTATCCGAGAAGAGCGAGCTTTTCAAGGAGCATCCGGATTATGCATTTGTGATCCCTGGAAGAAAGCCTGTCATGGGAAGAAGCCAGCTCAATCTGGACTTCTCAAGAAAAGAGGTCGTAAACTGTATATTTAATCAGCTGACAGCGGTGCTTGACAAGATAGATGTTGATTATATAAAGATGGATATGAACAGAAGCATCTTAAATGTATACTCCATGACTGAGGGAATCCAGAACAATGGAACTATCCTCTACAAGTATGTACTCGGTGTATATGACTTTATGGAGAGGCTTCAGGCGAGATATCCAAAGATGTTCATCGAGGGCTGCAGCGGCGGCGGCGGAAGATTTGACGCCGGAATGATGTATTACACACCACAGATCTGGTGCAGTGATGATACGGATGCCATTTGCAGGCTTGACATACAGTATGGAACTTCATTTGGCTATCCTATATCGGTGGTTGGCTCACATGTATCAGCGGTTCCGAATCACCAGACAGGCAGGACGACTCCGTTCAATACAAGAGCTGTCGTTGCCATGGCGGGAAGCTTTGGCTACGAGCTTGATCTGAACAAGGTCAGTGATGAGGAGAAGGAAGAGGTCAAGGCTCAGGTAGAAAACTACAAGAAGTATTGGGATCTCCTTCACAACGGACTCTACTATAGACTGACGGATGCAGACAAGAGCAAAGGCGTAGCTGCATGGTCATTTGTAGCAAGGGATAAGTCAGAGACACTTGTCAATATCGTGACGGTGGAAAGCTTCTGTAATGCCCCTGTACCTTTTGTCAGAGTAAAGGGACTTGATGTGGATGCCACATATGTTGACGAGGAGACCGGCGCAGAGTACAGCGGACAGGGACTTGACCAGATAGGACTTCCTGTACCACTCAAGTTCGGCGAGTACAATGCTTACCAGATCCACCTGGTTAGAAAGTAAAATTGCATAAGTGATATTGTGTTATTTATACATAAATATTAATTATATTGTATTAAATTACAGCTTCATGATAATATGAGGCTGTAATTTTTTGTGCTTATATATTCGGCATAAATGTGCTGAATATGTATGGGAGAAAAAGGGAGGTTACATATGAAATTGAAGGGGATAATGGCTGCGGCTGTAACTGTAGCCATGGTGTCGTCGTGCATTCATATACCGATGACGACTGCACAGGCACAGACTTTACTGTCAAATATGACAGCGTATGCCGTACAGATGAATGAAGCTGAGATATCAGCAGCTACAGAGGATATTTCAGAGCTTGAGGGTGACTATGGAGTTGTGAACATAGTTAATGGCAAGGAGAGTAAAATATCGTTTGTCACGGATGAGACAGGATATTATGAGATAATATTGCAGGGAAGCCAGTCACGGCTGATGCTTCAGGAGACCTTGTATAACAGTAAGAGTAAGCGCCTTGCTACAGGTAAAAAGGATGGCAGTGGATGCTGCAGGCTGGTATACAAGTGCACTGCGGGGGAGAAATACATTCTTGGGTCTAAGTATGCCCGTTCTTATACAGTTTCCGAAAGTGCAAATATAAGCGTGAGAAAGCTTCCGGATGTGGCGGCAATAAAAATGGTGCCGGATAATACAACGATACTGGAGGGAACACCAGACTCCATAACATCGGCGTACGCAACGGTAACCTATTCCGGTGGAAAGGTGCGCAGTTCAGGTATCAGCGGCTCAGACTGTAAGATAGATGGAGTTACATACAGTCTGTGGGTGAAGGATTCCAAGGGAAGTTATTATTATGAGGGCGATGAAGGGGATATGGTATCGTATGCGGATGCGGAAAAACTTCCGGCCGGTACGTATACTGTTCAGCTTACAGACAAAATGGATAGTGAGCCGAACCAGTCGACCAAGATATACGATTCGTACACTGCAAAGGTGCAGACTCCTGCTGAATATTTTGTAGGAAAAAGGAATATCAGTGAGACGGATACCTACGCATATGATACCAGGGTGGACGGTTACGAGTATTACAGATTTATACCATCTGCAACTGCTGACTTTGTGTTTGAAGTAGATAAATCATCAACTGCATTTATAGATGTATATGATTCGGACATGGCGGTGGTTGAGACCGATAATGACAGGTATTCATTTGTCAAGGGAAAGACCTATTATGTCAGACTTTCAGGAACAACGGATGATGACAATGAAACATTGAATGAGGTCAGGCTCAAGGCGAAGAAGTATGCGGCACCTTCAGGGGTGACATTGAAGCTGGCAAAGAGCGAATGGGCAGCCGGAACGCCGATAAGCTTCATGAATGGTGCGAGCAGTACAATAAAGTATAATGATAAGTCCACGGAAAGCATAGATCTGACCGGTGGAAGTGGATACAGTAATGGAAACAGATATACAGTATATTATTCGTCATCTGATGATAACTGGAAAGAGTACGAATATGAAAAAGGTGTAACTCTTTCAGAGGGCGAATACAAAGTAGCTGTGGGATATAATGCGGCTGAGGAAGATCAGGAGCTGCTCGGCACGGCAGTGCTTAAGGTAGTGTCCATAGACAAGCTGAGCGCAGGACAGCTCTCCGAAGGTGACAACAATGTGAGTGTCGGAACGGATGAGTATGACAAGGCCTATTACAGTTTTGTCATGCCATTTGACGGAAGTGTGGTAATAGAAAGCGACAGTCCTTATTGTGTATATGAGTCCGGTGATGAGGGCCCGGTAGAGGTTACAGGAAAACTTACCGGAGGCAGCACTTATTACGTAGGCCTGTATAATGAGTTATCTACTTCCAAGACAAATGTGAGACTCAGTTTTATTCCAAAAGTGACAGACATGCTTGCTGTTCCCGAGAACACAGATTTTATCAGAATGGGCAGCTATGATAAGGATATCAGCAGTTATGTAGATGGCACCAGAGTAAAGATCTCATATGCTGACGGAAAAACAGAAGATCTGGTATTTGACGATTCGGACAGTGTGGAAACCTCCAGAGGAGACGAGGTACGTGCTGAGATAGTTACAGATATGGAAAATGAGTGCCCTGTCGGAGCGGCACAGATTAGGATATACACACTGTATAGTGAGGACTCTTATGCATATGACATAGAGATAAAGGATATAGAGGATGTTGCTGCCGGAAGTCTTGCGGAGGGATCTAACCAGGTAAGTCTGTCGGAGAATGGCAGTGCATATTATACGTTTATGCCTTCGACATCCGCTAGGTATACATTTGCCCCAGTGGGCGGTATGGAGATCTACAGCAAAATTGACGCTGATGATGAGACAATGTATGATCTGAAGAAACTTAGTGTATCGGATGGCGAGGCTGCACTTGAGAGCGGCAATACATACTATATCTGTCTCGATGGCGGAGTAGAGGACAAGTGGGGAGATACGCAGACCAGTTGGAGCATGAATGTGACAAGGGGAGAAACTTTGTCAAATTCAAAGATCAGTTCATGGAAGCTGAGAGATAACAGAACCTATGAATTCCTTCCAGATATGAAATTATCAGGTATCAAAAACCTTCTGGATAGAGAGACTCTCCAGTTTGTATATGATGATGGCAGTGTAAAAGAGGCCAGTGTCGGTGACAGCGAGGATAATGAGCTGATCACGAGTACATGGTACAGATATAACGAGAAAACTGGAAAGTATGTCGAGATCGCAGGCTTTGGCAGCAGGGTTGATACTGGCAGATACATGGTTGAACTTGCAATCGCTGGTGCGGATGGCATGGATACGGTTGAGATACCATTTGCAGTGAAGACTGCACAGAGCATGAGCCTTGGAACATGGAACAGCTCAAAGACGCTTGATATTTCAGGCGACAGATATGTGCATATATATAAGGTAAGTGCCCAGGCGGGTTCGTATGTGGTATCCGCAGATGAGAAGATCGATGGCATCAGGATTTTGGATGCAAATGGAATAGAGATAACGACTAACAACGTGGCTTATTCATCTGATGGATTTGGCAGTGCGGGATTTGACACAGCAGGCGGGGATCTGTATGTATGTGTGTATCCGGGAAAAAATGTAAATAAATGCGGCGTGACAATGAAGGAGATCGTCAAGGCTGTAAGCGTAAGCACAACCGTTTCTAAGACTGAATATCTGAGGGAATTTGATGAGCTTAAGGGTAGCATAAAAACCGTTGTCACATATTCTGATGGAAGCACCAGAACATTTGATGCGGATGACGATGATACAAGCTATACGATCACGAAAAACGGCAGGGTGAGCAGCTATTTAAGCATCGACACGATAACAGAACAGACCGGATCATATGAGATAATACCTTACATATGGGGAATGGCTGACGATTGTGAAGTTCAGGGAGCATCATTTGATGTCGTGGATCTGAATGTGGATGAGCTGGAGTACCTGATATCAGGTGAGCCTGCGGTGCTTTCAGGTGTTGAGAACACTGGGGATGTAAAGCTGTACAGATTTGATATTGCGTCAGATGGAGTGGTATCCCTTCAGAGACAGGGCTTTGAGCTTAAGGGTATATATACCATTGAGGATGATGGCAGCTTTTCAGATACATATAGCAGTGGAGATGCTTTCTCTCTGAAAAAGGGAAGCTATATTATAGCACTCTATGCGAGAGAGAAAGATGATCAGATAACATTTACATATCACGATTCGTATGTGACAGGTAATGGAAAAATAACACCGGGTCAGAAGACAACAGCGGATATAAGCTATGACGGAGAGGGCATCGAGTATGAATTTATCCCAACGGAGACCGGAGAGTACAGATTTACGGTGGACTGCGGAGATAATACAGTATACACCAGAATCTATGCTGATGGGGTTCTGGAAAAGACATACTCACGGAACGGCGGACAACTCATTATAGACAGGACATTTGAGGCGAACCGCAGTTATACATTCAGGATCAGCCTTGCGTCGCAGCAGACAGGAAGCGTGACGATCACTCCTGAGAAGGTGGAGGCAGAGGTAGAGAACGAGTACGATATCTCCGCTGTGAGCATATCAGGATGCAAGGTGAAGAAGACAGAGGACGGATACAGTGTAACCGGAGATATAGAGATAACATATGCAAATAATGAGAGCCAGAAGACACCATTTGTCAGCGGAAGATGGACTGATGCATATGGAAATATCATTCAGGGAATCATGTCTGTTGTGGAAAATGACACATACACAGATGTGACCCTGGATCTCAGATATAAGAATACGGGTTCATCAGAGTGGATATATGCTGAGTCAAAGACCCAGAAGTTTGGGGCTGGAGATGACGAGGGATGGATCATAACCAAGACTCCGACATGTACTGAGAACGGAGAGAAGACAAGGTACATTGAGGATGAGGATATATATGAGACCGAGGTGATCCCTGCTACAGGACACAGCTTCACAAAGTATGAGTCAGATGGAAATGCCACATGTTCGCAGAAGGGAACCAAGACGGCAAAGTGTGACAATAACTGCGGAGAAAAGGATACTATCATAGACGATGAGACCACAGTTCCTCACGATTATCAGACGGTGTGGACGGTTAAGAAAAAGGCATCACAGACCCGTGACGGATATAAGGTGCATTTGTGCAAAAACTGCAAGTCAGCCAGCAAGGAAACTCAGAGTATATACAGGATAAAGAGTATCAGGCTTGCATACAGCGCTGTTGAGTATGATGGTACAGCTAAGAAGCCTGCGGTAGAGGTCAAAGACTCAAAGGGCAGAAAGGTTGCCGCAGGAAATTACAGCGTTTCATATTCAAATAACAAGAATATCGGCAAGGCCAAAGTTGTCATCAAATTCAAGGGTGACTATGAAGGGGAGAAGACACTCACATTTGACATCAAGATGGGTGTGAGAAAAGTTGAGTCCATTGACAACACAGCAAATGGAATAAAGTTGAGCTGGAAGAAGTATAAAGCGGCATCGGGATATGTTGTTTACAGAGGAGTAAATGGAAAAGCATATACGATAGCAGGTGTTGTTCAGAATCCGGAGACAACATCGTTCGTGGACGTCACAGCTAAAAATGTGGGTGTAAAGTATACATATAAGATAAGAACTTATAAGACATTTGGCGATGTGACATACAATTCGGCATTTGGCGGCGAGAAGACAGGAAGTTATGTACCTGCCGTGAAGCTGAAGAAATTCACAAGTGCATCTGCCGGAACAGCCAAGGTTACATATAATAAGGCAGCCAAGGCCACCGGATATCAGATACAGTATGCAGACAATGCATCGTTTAAATCTGCAAAGACGGCCAATGTAAACGGAGGTTCAGTTACAAGTAAGACCATCAAACGACTTACTAAGGGCAAGAGATATTATGTCAGAGTACGAAGCTTTAAGAAGATTGATGGTAAGGTTTACTATTCCGCATGGAGTGGAAAGAAATCGGTTGTAATAAAGAAGAGATAATATCAAAAGAAATAGAAGAATCCGCCATGGATACAATCTGTATCCGTGGCGGATTGTTTTTTATTCTGTGTGTTCATCATCATAACGCCTTTTATTACATAATAGCGAAAGAAAACAGGTAATAAAGTGTAAAAATTGAGGTAATGTGATGTTTTTGGTTGGACATGGCAGACATAAAATGCTACCATGATTCTATGGGAACATTATTGTTCCAGAGCAGCAAAAGGGATGAGCAGAATAAGGAGAGAAAGATGGACGAGAATAACGTAAATGGATTTAATGATATGGACGACGATGAGGACGAGGGAACTACTGTCCTCACGACTCCGGGAGTGAGCGCATTTTCTCCGGTGCAGAACAGTGCACAAGGGCAGCCGAACCCGGGTCAGCCACAGCAGAATCAGCAGCCGGGTGGATTTGGACAGCCGATGGGCGGACAGTATGGAGGATTTGGACAGCCACAGTATGGTCAGCCGCAGTACGGTCAGGGTCAGCAGTTTGGTGGAAATGTCCAGCCGACAGGTGGACAGTATGGAGGATTTGGACAGCCACAGTATGGTCAGCCGCAGTACGGTCAGGGTCAGCAGTTTGGTGGAAATGTCCAGCCGACAGGTGGACAGTATGGAGGATTTGGGCAGCCACAGTATGGGCAGCCACAGTACAGCCAGCAGCCGGGCATGACTCCGGGTGTTATGGAGCCGGGTAAAAAGGTGAACAAGAAGCTTATAGCAATAATAGGAGGAATCGCAGCGGCAGTCCTGATCGCGATAATAGTCGTTGTTCTGATCCTGGCGGGTGGTTCCGGTGAGAGAAGTGCCAAGAAGGTCGGAGACAAGCTGGTGACAGCCTATGAAAAAGGCGATGCCGATGCCATGGTTGATCTGATGGACAAGGAATATTACAAGCTGTATAACAGAATAAGAAGCTATACAGGCAGTGATGACTATGTCAAGGATACATTCAACGAGCAGGTCAGCGACATGGTAGATGAGGTAGGCAAGGTCAAGAGTATCAAGGTCGAGGACCGATCAGAGAAGGAATATGACGAGGATAAGCTTAAGGATGTAAATGATACATTTGACATGCTGGATGTCGACATGACGGTTGACAAGTGCTACGAGGTGGACCTTGATGTCAAGATAAAAGGATCTACTGACGAATCAGATGGCGAGATCATATACACAGTTATAAAGACTGGCGGTAAGTGGTATCTTGTAGACTATGATCTCTACGTATATTAGAAAATAAATCTCATGGATTGAGGATTGATTTCTCAGTTCATGAGATTTTTGTATATATTAGATACATACGAACGTGTTTTGTAGTAAATATGTATAAAAAACAAATTGTATTTGTATATGCATGGTGATAATATAAAAAACGTAAGAAATTTTTATATGTATCTTAATAATGGAGCTGGTGGATATATCGTATACAGAAAGGCTGGAAAGGGAAAGTACAGCAAGCTGGCCAATATAAACAAAAACACAATACTGAGCTATACAGATAAGTCAGCTAAAAATGGAACGGTATACACATATAAGATTGTTGCGTGCAAGACGGCAGGCAAGACAAGTTACAATGCGGCTGACAGCAATCAGAAAACCATTATGAGAATCACTTCGTCAAAGGTTACCAAGACCACGAACAAGGCAGGAAAGAAGATGACTGTTAAGTGGTCGGTAAATTCCAAGGTAGGAGGATATCAGATACAGTATTCTGTAAAGAGCAATTTTGCCAAGGCAAAGACTGTAAAAGTGACCGGAGCTAAAAAGTCAAATGTCACAATAGCAAAATTGGCTAAGAAGAAATATTATGTGAGAGTCAGAAGCTTCAAGAAGGTAGGAAAAACAACTTACTATTCTGCATGGAGCACAACAAAGAATGTGGTTATAAAGAAGTAGAATAGTAAATTATTTGCGCATATTGCGATTGACAAACCACAAATACTTGCTATACTAATGAATGGATAGGTTCAGAAATGGCTTATACAGGCGGTTTTCTGGATCATATAAGTTAAAAACGATGACAGAGACAGTACGGAGTCTGCGAGATCAGCAGCGAGCCGGGGGCGGTGCGAGCCCGGTGACAGTAGAGACTTTCGGAATATCACTCTGGAGTTGCAGACCAAAAGAGATTTGCTCAAGTAGGCTCTGACGTATTTCCTGCGTTAAGGGGAGCGCATATGTTAGTATGTAAGTAATAGGTGGTATAACGAACTCAAAGCCCTTCGTCCTGATTACGACGAAGGGCTTTTTTATATTTATCACAGAAAGGAAAGACGACATGTACGACAAGGTTTCGACTAAACTGGAATTCGTGAACAGAGAGCAGAAGGTATTGGACTTCTGGAAAGAAAATCAGGTATTTGAGAAGAGTGTTGAAGAGACAAAGGATCTGCCAACATACACATTCTATGATGGCCCTCCAACAGCAAATGGTAAGCCACATATCGGACACGTTCTCACACGTGTAATCAAGGATATGATCCCTAGATATCAGACAATGAAGGGACATAACGTAGTCAGAAAGGCCGGATGGGATACACACGGTCTGCCTGTTGAGCTCGAGGTTGAGAAGCTCTTGGGAATCGACGGCAAGGAGCAGATAGAGGAGTACGGACTGGAGCCATTTATCCAGAAATGTAAGGAGTCCGTATGGAAATATAAAGGCATGTGGGAAGAGTTCTCAGGCAAGGTAGGTTTCTGGGCTGATATGGACAACCCATATGTAACATACCATGATGACTTCATCGAGTCAGAGTGGTGGGCGCTGAAGAAGATCTGGGATCAGGGACTTCTGTACAAGGGCTTCAAGATCGTGCCTTACTGCCCAAGATGTGGTACACCTCTTTCAAGCCATGAGGTTGCACAGGGATACAAGACAGTCAAGGAGCGTTCAGCAGTAGTAAGATTCAAGGTTATCGGAGAGGACGCATATTTCCTCGCATGGACAACAACACCTTGGACACTTCCTTCAAACGTAGCACTCTGTGTAAATCCAGATGAGACATACGTGAAGGTTAAGGCAGCAGACGGCTACACATATTATCTTGCACAGGCGCTTGCAGACAAGGTTCTCGGCGGTCTTGCAAAGGAAGCAGCAGACGATCAGGCAGCAGTTCCTGCATACGAGGTTCTTGAGACATATGTCGGTAAGGATCTTGAGTACAAGGAGTATGAGCCACTCTATGAGTGCGTAAAGCCTGTATGTGAGAAGCAGCACAAGAAGGGCCACTTCATCACATGTGACACTTATGTAACTATGACAGATGGTACAGGTATCGTTCATATCGCACCTGCATTTGGTGAGGACGATGCAAATGTTGGAAGAAACTACGATCTTCCATTTGTACAGTTTGTAGATGGCAAGGGTGACCTCACTGAGGAGACTCCATTTGCCGGAATGTTCGTAAAGGATGCAGACCCTGAGGTACTCAAGGATCTGGACGCAAGGGGACTTCTCTTCGATGCGCCTAAGTTCGAGCATGAGTATCCACACTGCTGGAGATGTGACACACCACTTATCTACTACGCAAGAGATACATGGTTCATCAAGATGACAGCAGTCAGAGACAAGCTGGTTAAGAATAATGACACTGTAAACTGGATCCCGGAGAGCATCGGTAAGGGTCGTTTCGGCGACTGGCTGAAGAACGTTCAGGACTGGGGACTTTCAAGAAACCGTTACTGGGGTACTCCGCTGAACATCTGGGAGTGTGAGTGCGGCTGCAGACATGCCATCGGATCAAAGGAAGAGCTCCGTTCGATGAGTGACAACTGCCCTGAGGACATCGAGCTTCACCGTCCGTTTATCGACGCTGTAACCATCAAGTGTCCTGAGTGTGGCAAGCAGATGCACAGAGTTACAGAGGTTATCGACTGCTGGTTCGATTCAGGATCAATGCCATTTGCACAGTGGCACTATCCATTTGAGAATCAGGATATATTTGAGAAGCACTTCCCTGCTGACTTCATCAGTGAGGCTGTTGACCAGACAAGAGGATGGTTCTACTCACTTATGGCGATCTCAACACTGCTGTTCGACAAGGCGCCGTTTAAGAACGTAATCGTTCTCGGACATGTCCAGGATAAGGACGGACAGAAGATGAGTAAGTCCAAGGGAAATGCGGTAGATCCTATGGATGCTCTGAACAAATATGGTGCAGATGCCATCAGATGGTACTTCTACAGCAATTCAGCACCATGGCTTCCTAACAGATTCCATGAGGATGCGGTTGTTGAGTGTCAGAGAAAGTTCATGGGTACACTGTGGAACACATATGCGTTCTATGTACTCTATGCAAATATAGACAACTTCAATCCACTTGAGCATGAGCTAGAGTACGACAAGCTGTCACTTATGGATAAGTGGCTTCTGTCCAAGCTGAACTCAACAGTCAAGGCAGTTGACGCAAACCTTGGCGCATACAAGATCCCTGAGACAACAAGAGTTCTCGAGGAGTTTGTGGATGACATGAGTAACTGGTATGTCCGTCGTGGCCGTGAGAGATACTGGGCAAAGGGCATGGAGCAGGACAAGGTAAATGCTTACATGACACTTTACACAGCGCTCGTTACTATAGCACAGACAGTAGCTCCTATGCTCCCATTCATGGCAGAGGATATTTACCAGAATCTGGTTAGAAATATAGACAAGGATGCACCTCTCTCAGTTCATCTGTGCTCATTCCCTGAGGTGGATGAGAAGATGATCGATCCAGAGCTCGAGGTAGCTATGGACGAGATCCTGAAGATCGTAGTTCTGGGACGTGCAGCAAGAAATACAGCAAATATCAAGAACAGACAGCCAATCGGCAAGATGTATGTCAAGGCTGACAAGAAGCTTTTCGGTGAGGAGAAGGCTATCATCGAGGATGAGCTGAACGTGAAGAACGTTGAGTTCGATGATGATGTAAGCGCTTACACAACATACAGCTTCAAGCCACAGCTTCGTACAGTCGGACCTAAGTACGGTAAGCACCTTGGTAAGATCAAGGAGCATCTGTCAGCACTGGATGGCAACGCAGCCATGGCAGAGCTCAAGGCAGAGGGCGCTCTGAAGTTTGAGGCAGACGGAGAGGAGATCGTACTCACTGAGGCTGATCTTCTGATCGACATGGCTCAGATGGACGGTTTCGTATCTGAGGCAGACGGCGGTGTGACAGTAGTTATCGACACAAATCTGTCAGAGGAGCTTCTTGAGGAAGGATTTGTCCGTGAGATAGTATCCAAGGTTCAGACTATGAGAAAAGAGGCTGGATTCGAGGTTATGGACAAGATCACTGTATACGCTGACGGAAGCCAGAAGGCAAATGACATCATCGCAGCAAATGCGGATGCCATCATCGGCGACGTTATGGCAACAGAGATCATAACCGGCTCGGTTGACGGATACACCAAAGAGTGGAACATCAACGGTGAGAAGGTAACTCTTGGAGTGAAGAAGAACGACTAAGGGATATAATATTAGGGTTTAAAACAGGCATTTTGGAAAAAATATCCCTGATCAAGAGAATACGGCTCGAAAGGTACAAATCTTAAAGATTTTGTATCTTTCGGGCTATTTTTATGTGATTTAGGAAAATTTTGTACTTTCTTTAAATATATTTGGATATTAGGGGATGACGGTGGAATTACGATTTATTAAGTTTGTGTATGTGTGGTGTTGGGAGTATATTATTGTATGAATAAATCGTACAAAGGACTGCCGTCAATATGTATATTGGCCAGTCAGAAAAACAAAGGAGAAAAAAGATGATAGCAATTTTCATTGCACCTTTTTACATAGCGTTAAATATATATTTGTTCTGGAGAATAAAGGGCTGGGTACAGGCATATTTCCCGAAACTCAAAGGCAAGAAGGGCTGGATAGTCCCGATAGTGCTATATGCATTTCTGGCGTCGGCGCTGGTGATCGCATTCTTCCTGCCACAGGGAAGGTTCAAACGTGGCATGAAGCTGGTGGGAAATTACTGGCTGGGTGTTCTGCTTTATATGATATTCTTCATAGTGATAGCCGAGCTTGGAAGATTCCTACTGCTTCATGTATTCAGAGTGAGCAAAGATAAGATATGTGTGCCGCGGATTCGCAGGATAGTAGGCTGTGTGTGCGCAACACTCATCATGTGTATATCATTCTGGGGAGTGGTAAATGCGAGACTTGTGCGGGTGACGCCTTATGATGTGACCATCAATAAGGAAGCACGGGATGAGAATGGTCAGAAGATGGATTCCATGAAGATAGTGCTGGTTGCAGATCTTCATCTTGGATACAACATAGGCGTCAGGCAGGTTCAAAGAATAGTGAATTCCATAAATAAGCAGGACGCAGATCTGGTGCTGATAGCGGGTGATATATTTGACAACGAATGGGAAGCCGTTGACCAGCCGGAGGAGCTTGAGAAAATACTCCGGGGGATCAAATCAAAGTATGGAGTGTATGCCTGCTATGGTAACCACGACATACAGGAGCAGGTGCTTGCCGGATTTACATTTGGCGGACAGAAGGAGAAGACCAGCAGTCCGGAGATGGACGAGTTTATGGAGAAAGCGGGAATCACTCTTCTTCGTGACGAGGGAGTGCTGATAAACGATTCCATATACATCTATGGCCGCCGCGATGCCCACAGACCGGGAAATGGAGTCACTGACAGAGTATCGGCGGATGAGATAACGAAAAATGTGGACAAGTCCAAAGCTATCATAGTTCTCGATCACGAACCAAAGGAGCTGGAGGAGCTGTCATCGGCAGGTGTGGATATGGACCTGTGTGGACACACCCATGATGGACAAATGTTCCCAGGCAACATCCTTGTGGCGATGATGTGGGAAAATTCCTGCGGTTACCTGAATGTAGACGGTATGCATAACATAGTGACATCCGGAGTCGGTGTGTTTGGCCCCGATATGAGAGTTGGAACCAAGGCGGAGATATGTCCGATAACGGTGAATTTTAAATGACCACCACACCGCATAATATTTCGCCAACCGCTCGCATAACTTAATTAATAAAGGAAAATAACCATAACACCACAATACTCTGGACTTTGTGGCAAAAATAAAGTAAATTTACGGGTATATAAACTGATTCGGGACAAAAAATGAGGGGAGTGCCGGGTCGGATGATATGGATAACCTGGAAAGAGGAGGCGGTTGTATGGAAAAGTTAAATGAGATCGTGTCGGCGGTGGATGGATTTGTCTGGGGACCGGTCATGCTGGTGCTTCTGGTTGGAACGGGAATATTTCTGACGATCAGAACAGGGTTTCTTCCCTGGAGGAATCTCGGCTATGCGCTGAGGAGTACACTTAGCAAGGAGGCAAGGACAAAGAGCAGAGGAACCGGAGACGTGTCACCATTTTCGGCACTGACCACCGCGCTTGCTGCAACCATAGGAACGGGAAATATCGTTGGTGTTGCAACGGCCATGGTATCGGGAGGTCCGGGAGCACTGGTGTGGATGTGGATATCCGCAGCATTTGGACTGACATCCAAGTTCTCAGAGTGTATGCTTGCTATCAAGTACCGTGAGGTGAATGCCAAGGGCGAGATGAGCGGCGGTCCTATGTACACTATGAAGAAAGCATTCAAGCATAAGAAGTTCGGCGCAATGCTGGGCTGGCTGTTTGCACTCTTTGCAGTCATCGCCTCATTTGGAATAGGAAATATGACACAGGCCAATTCCATATCTGAATCTCTTAGCAGTACATTCAGCGTGCCTACATATGTTACAGGAATCATACTTACGGTTTTTGCCCTTCTTATAATAGTTGGAGGAATCAAGACTATATCTAAGGTGTCATCAGTTGTTGTTCCTTTGATGGCGATATTCTATGTTGTAGCCGGACTTATTGTAATAATCGTCAATATCCAGAATCTTCCGGCAGGAGTTGCCATGATATTCAAGATGGCATTCTCAGTCAAGGCAGTCGGTGGCGGTCTGTGTGGTACGATCACAGCAGCTATGATGAACGCCATGAGATTCGGTGTTGCCAGAGGAGTATTCTCAAATGAAGCTGGAATGGGCTCTGCGGCCATCACGGCGGCAGCTGCCACAACAGACAATCCTGTCCGTCAGGGTTACATCAATATGACAGGTACATTCTGGGATACCATAGTAGTCTGCACCATCACAGGTCTCTGTATTGCATCATCGGGTGTGCTTGGAATCACGGAGAACAGCACAAAGGGCAGCTATCAGGTGAGCGGAACGGCGGTTACTGTGGAGGCTGTTGATTCTGACAACAAGACTACCACGACGGATTATACATATGAATTCACAGATGACCAGCTCATTTTGACAGATACATCCAATTCGACAAATACCCTGACGCTTTCGGTTCTTTCATCCGATGAACTCAACAAGGATGAGAATACAAAGCTTGCAAGTGAGCTTGTGGTGGAGGAGAGTCAGGCTGCCATAGGAAGTCTTACCGGTACATGGACTGATGCAGCCGGAAACCATTATACATTTGCTGAGGATGGAACATTTGCCTGCTCAACTGTTATAAAAGGTGCAGCTCTCACGATACTGTCATTTGGCTCTGCACTTGGCAAGGCGGGAGGCTGGCTCGTAACTATAGGAATTGTGCTCTTCGCATTCTCCACGATCCTTGGATGGGAGTATCACGGAGAGAAGGCGTTCGAGTACCTGTTCAAGTCGCACAAGTACAATATGATATACAGGATAGTGTTCTCGCTCGTTGTATACGTAGGCGCGACGATATCACTGGATCTTGTATGGAACTTCTCAGATATAGCGAATGCGCTCATGGCGATTCCGAACCTTATCTGCCTGCTGGCATTAAGCGGAGAGATCGCAAAGGATATAAAGGAATTCCAGGCGGTTATCAAGGCAGAGAAAGCATCAAAGTAGAATATTAAGTCCGGGGACGGAGGGGTCAGAAACCTCCGTCCTCTTTTTTTTATACTCTCTTAACCTAACTTTATACTTACTTTATTTTTTGTCCAAATTATGTTCATAAGTGATGGTTATTATATACAATATATAGGGACGGAGGTGCCTGACCCCTCCGTCCCCATGAGTAGATTAGAATACCATTACAGAGAGGTTGACATATATGAGCAGAGTAGTAGGAATAGACCTGGGAACAACAAACAGCTGTGTGGCAGTGCTTGAGGGCGATCAGCCAACTGTCATACCGAATTCGGAGGGCGGCAGGACCACACCTTCCATAGTAGCCATCACAAAGAATGGAGAGAGACTGGTGGGTGAGGCTGCCAGGAGACAGATGACTGTGAATGTGGACAGAACTATCACATCCATCAAGAGAGCGATGGGAACAACATACAGAAAGAGGATAGACGGCAAGGACTATTCGCCGCAGGAGATATCCGCCATCATACTTGCAAAGCTGAAGGGCGATGCTGAGAGTTATCTGGGCGGACCGGTATCTGATGCAGTCATAACAGTTCCGGCTTACTTTGACGACAGCCAGAGACAGGCCACAAAGGACGCCGGAAGAATAGCGGGACTGAATGTGCTTCGAATCATAAATGAGCCTACATCGGCGGCTCTCGCCTATGGTCTTGACAATGGACAGGCGCAGAAGATACTTGTATACGATCTGGGCGGAGGAACATTTGACGTGTCTGTTATAGAGATAGGGGACAGCGTCATAGAGGTTCTTGCCACCGCGGGAGACAATCATCTAGGCGGAGATGATTTTGATGAGAGGCTGCTGGACTACGTCATCAAGACCTTTAAAAAGGAGACAAAGGTCAATCTGGCGAAGGATATCACGGCATCCCAGAGAGTGAGGGAGGCTTGTGAGAATGCCAAGAAGGAGCTCTCATTTGCGCAGACTGCACACATCAATCTGCCATTTATATCGACGGTGAAGAATCAGCCGGTGCATCTAGACATGACGATAACCAGGGAGCAGTTCAACGAGCTCACCTATGACCTGGTGGAGAGAACGGCGGGACCCGTGAATCAGGCGCTGTCCGATGCGGGCATAACGAGAAATCAGATAGATAAAGTGCTGCTGGTGGGTGGCTCCACCCGAATACCGGCGGTTGTGGATAAGGTTCGTGCCATAACCGGCAGGGAGCCATCCAAGAATATGAACCCGGACGAGTGCGTTGCCATGGGTGCGGCGGTCCAGGGAAGCAAGCTCAGCGGCGAGCTCACCGTGTCGAACAAGGTGAATGACATTCTCCTCATGGATGTGACACCTCTTTCGCTGTCCATTGAGACCCTTGGAGGCGTGGCAAATGTCATCATTCCGAGAAATTCTGCCATTCCGACCAGGGCATCAAAGATATTTACCACGGCGGGCAATTTCCAGAGGGATGTCGAGATCAAGGTATACCAGGGCGAGCGGCATTTCACAAGGGACAACAAGCTGCTAGGCAACTTCAGACTCAGTGGTATCAAGAGAGCCATGGCGGGCGTTCCTCAGATCGAGGTCACATTTGACATGGATGCAAATGGTATCCTCAAGGTCTCAGCTAAGGATCTGGGCAGGGGTGTGGAACAGCAGATAGTGATCACATCCAGCACCAACCTTTCGGAGGAGGAGATCCGCAGAGCCAGGGAGGATGCGAAGAAGTACGAGGATGATGTGGCTGGAGCCAGAGAGTTCAAAGACATTATGAACGAGGCCGAGGCGTATGTATATAAGGTAGAGAATCTTCTTGAGACCAAGGGCGCACAGCTCGACAAGAAGGAGATGAAACGGATCAAGAGCGACTGCGAGTATCTGAGGAAGCTTGTGACACGAACAGACATGAATCATGTAGATGACGTGGAGATGGGCAGGATGAAGGAAGCCTACAGACAGCTCCAGGAATCCGCAGAGAAACTGGAGACAATGTAAGAATTTGCGAGGAGAATGGTGAATTATGAAAGACAAATTTATAAGATTTATGAGATCCAGGTACGGCAACGATCAGTTGTCATCATTCCTTACCTGGGGCGGATTGATATTTATGGTGCTGGATGCATTTATCAAGACAGGGATATTTTATTTCCTTGGACTTCTCATGTTCATATATGGATATGTCAGGATCATGTCCAAGAACTATGACAAGCGCGCGGCTCAGAACAGATGGTTTATGGAGCACACCGCAGGCGTGAGAAATATATTCAAGCGTGCGAAGAAACAGAAGGAAGCCGGCAAGGAATACAAGATATTTGTCTGCAGCAAATGCCAGCAGATGATCAGAGTTCCAAGGGGAAAGGGCAAGATAGAGATCAGATGCCCTAAGTGCGGCAACAGATTTGTGAAGAAGTCTTAGTAACAGCGCAGACGGATAAAGTCTTATGTTGGAATATAGTGTGGAGATTGAGAGATGTTTGGATATATAGTGGTGAACCAGCCTGAGCTTAAGATGAAAGAATATGATGAATACCGTAAGTATTATTGCGGCCTGTGCAAATCGCTGAAGGACAGATATGGTGCCAGAGGACAGATAAGTCTCAGCTATGATATGACATTTCTGGTCCTTCTTCTGACGGGACTGTACGAACCGGAGAAGCACTCGGGCAGCAGAAGATGTATCGCACACCCGACATCGAAGCATACTTATGTACAGAACGAGTACACAGATTATGTTGCTGATATGAACGTGATCCTTACCTATTATAAATGTATAGATGACTGGGATGATGAGCATATGCTTACCCGAAAGCTGTATGCGGATGTACTGCTCGCAGGACAAAATGGCAGGAGGCTCAAGGAAGATTATCAACAGAAGATCCAGGTTATTGCGGAGAACCTCAAGGCGATAAGTGAGCTTGAGGAGGTGGGATCCGATGACATGGATGCATTGTCAGGGCATTTCGGCAATATAATGGCAGAGATATGTGCCCCGAAACATGATGAGTGGGAATCATATCTCCGCACCATAGGCTATTATCTGGGCAAATTTGTCTACATAATGGACGCGTATGACGATATAGAGAAGGATATAGGTGCCGGAAATTACAATCCATTCGTGTGCAGGCTTGCGCATGAGCTGGGTGTTGAGGTACAATCAGTGGGTGTGGATAAAACCATAGAACAGGACAAATGGCAGGAGCTTGCAGAGTGGACGAAGGATGTTCTGATGATGATGGTGGCACCACTTGCAAAAGAGTATGAGATGCTTCCTATTATTGAAAATGTAGGTATACTCAGGAACATAATATACTCAGGAATATGGGAAGCATATTATTCGACTACAAATAGAAGATGCGGCGATGAGGAATAAATTATGAAAGATCCTTACGAGGTGCTGGGACTCAAAAGAGGTGCCAGCGAAGAAGAAGTAAAAAAAGCATATAGAAGGCTGAGCCGGAAGTATCATCCGGATGCGAATATCAACAATCCTCACAAGGATGAGGCTGAGGAAAAGTTCAAGGAGATACAGCAGGCTTACAAGTCCATAGTGAGCGGCGAGGCTGACCGTGCAAGTTATGGTGGTGCTGGTGGGTATGGAACTGGAAGCTCGCAGGGCTACGGCGGCGGTTATGGATCTGGCGGTTCATATGGTCCGTATGGTGGAAGTTCTTACGGCGGTTCGTCAGGAGGCTACGGACAGTATGATGATCCATTTGGCGGTTTCGGAGGATTTGGCCCATTTGGTTTCGGTGGCTATCAGAGACAGAATGACTACGATCCGAATGATAAAGATTCCAGATATTTTCAGGCCGCGAAGAACTATATGAACAGCGGAAGCTATGAGGAGGCGAAGAACGTCCTCAATCAGATAGAGAATCACGATGCCAAGTGGCACTATTACAGTGGCGTGTGCAACGCCGGACTTGGCAATCAGATAAGAGCCATGGAGATGCTGAAGCGTGCAATGGAGCTTGAGCCGGGCAATCAGGAATACCGTCAGGCATATGAGTCCATCAAGAGCGGCCGTCAGTGGTACATGGACAGAGGTGCCGGGTATGGAATGGATATGCCGACCGGCGGAAAGTTTTGCAACAACCTTTGTACCATATGTGCTCTCATGTCGTGCTGCATGGGCGGTATGCCTTGCGTGTGCTGCATGCCGAGTGGATACGGACGAAGTTAGATATAAAACCCCTGGGAGTTGCCTCTCCCAGGGGTTTTATATCGTATACGTGGTGCATTTACAATATTCTGGTAATCATTGAAAACGCAAGAACCCCCAATTAATCTCGATATTATCAGACATTTATCGCCTTTTATGTAAAAAAACTGCAAATTCTATTTGACTATAGTCTAATTTTATAGTGCTATTTAACAAATTTTTTCTCATGTATTGTTAAAAAAAAAGGTTGATGATAGAATGAAACAGTGAAAATGGAAAAAATTATATCTATTTATCCAAGGAGGGAATGAATCAGATGAAGATGTTAGCAGATTTCGATAAGGAAGGCTTCAAGAAGGAAGTCATTACTAACGTAAAGACCCTTTTCCGCAAGCCTATCGAGGAGGCTACTCTACAGCAGGTATTCCAGGCAGTCAGCTACGCAGTAAAGGACGACATCATTGACAGATGGATTGCTACACACAAGGAGTATGAGAAGAAGAACGTCAAGACAGTTTATTATCTGTCTATGGAGTTCCTTATGGGTAGAGCACTCGGTAACAATCTTATCAACTTGACTTACTACGATGCAGTTAAGGAAGCACTTGACGAGTTAGGATTTGACCTGAACTTTATAGAGGATCAGGAGCCTGATGCCGCTCTGGGTAATGGCGGTCTCGGACGTCTTGCAGCTTGTTTCCTTGATTCATTGGCAACACTTGGTTATCCTGCATACGGTTGTGGTATCAGATACAAGTATGGTATGTTCAAGCAGGGTATCAAGGATGGATATCAGGTTGAGATGCCGGATGACTGGCTCAAGGATGGCAACCCATTCGAGGTTAAGCGTTCAGAGTACGCTGTTGAAGTTAAGTTCGGTGGATATGTCAGAGTTGAGAACAAGAATGGCAGAAACTACTTTATACAGGATGGATATCAGTCAGTTCGTGCCGTACCTTATGACCTTCCAGTCATCGGTTATGGCAACAACGTTGTAAATACACTTAGAATCTGGGATGCTGAGGCAATCCAGGAGTTCTGCCTTGACTCATTTGACAAGGGTGAGTATGAGAAGGCAGTAGAGCAGCAGAACCTTGCAAAGACTATCGTTGAGGTTCTCTATCCAAATGACAATCACTACGCAGGTAAGGAGCTCAGACTGAGACAGCAGTATTTCTTCATCTCAGCTTCAGTTCAGAGAGCAATCCTCAAGTTCAAGGAGCTCAACAAGGACATCCACAAGCTGCCAGAGAAGGTAACATTCCAGATGAATGATACACATCCAACAGTAGCAGTTGCCGAGCTCATGAGAATCCTCATGGATGAGGAAGGCCTTGAGTGGGATGACGCATGGGATATTACAACAAGAACATGTGCATACACCAACCATACGATCATGGCAGAGGCACTTGAGAAGTGGCCTATCGAGCTGTTCTCAAGACTGCTTCCACGTATCTACCAGATCGTTGAGGAGATCAACAGAAGATTCGTTCTCAAGATCCAGGAGATGTATCCAGGCAACCAGGATAAGGTTAAGAATATGGCAGTTCTGTACGATGGCCAGGTTAAGATGGCTCATCTTGCAATTGCAGGTTCTTACTCAGTAAACGGTGTTGCAGCTCTTCATACCAAGATCCTTGAGGAGAGAGAGCTTAAGGACTTCTATGAGATGAGACCAGAGCAGTTCAACAACAAGACAAATGGTATCACTCAGAGACGTTTCCTGCTTCATGCTAACCCACTTCTTGCAAACTGGATCACAGACAAGATCGGTGACGAGTGGATAACCAATCTTTCACACCTTAAGAAGCTTAAGGTATATGTGAACGATGAGAAGTGCCAGCATGAGTTTATGAACATCAAGTACCAGAACAAGATCCGTCTTGCAAAGTACATCAAGGAGCACAACAATGTGGATGTAGATCCTCGTTCAATCTTCGATGTACAGGTTAAGAGACTTCATGAGTACAAGAGACAGCTTCTGAACATCCTTCATGTTATGCATCTGTATAACAGACTGAAGACAGAGCCAGAATTCGATATGTACCCAAGAACATTCATCTTTGGAGCAAAGGCATCAGCAGGATATAAGAGAGCTAAGCTTATCATCAAGCTCATCAACTCAGTTGCAGATGTTGTCAACAACGATGCTTCAATCGAAGGCAAGATAAAGGTTGTATTTATAGAGAACTACAGAGTATCCAATGCCGAGATTATCTTTGCAGCAGCAGATGTATCAGAGCAGATCTCAACAGCTTCAAGAGAGGCTTCAGGTACAGGTAACATGAAGTTCATGCTGAACGGTGCACCTACACTTGGAACCATGGATGGAGCAAATGTAGAGATCGTTGAGGAAGTTGGCATCGAGAACGCATTTATCTTCGGACTTTCAGCAGAAGAGGTTATGAAGTATGAGCGCGAGGGCGGCTACAACCCAATGGATATCTACAATAACAACCAGGCTGTAAGAAGAGTTCTCACACAGCTTATCGATGGTACTTATGCATCGGATGATCCGGACAGATTCAGAGATCTCTATGATTCTCTCACAAAGGAAGATGTATACTTCATCCTCAAGGACTTCGATTCATATGCAGAGGCTCAGCAGAAGGTTGATAAGGCATACCAGGATGAGAAGGGCTGGGCAAAGATGGCTATGCTCAACACAGCATGTGCTGGAAAGTTCTCATCAGACAGAACTATCGAGGAGTATGCAAAGGAGATCTGGAAGCTTAAGAAGGTTAAGGTTTCCCTTGATAAGTAATTATCAGATAGAATGAAATAACAAAATAAAGGACGGACATCATATGGTAAGGATCGTATGGTGTCCGTTTTTATTTTGCATCTGTTAATACATCCGCGCCTATGTTATGATATATATATGTTACGTTGTGATGAAAAGGGGGTTATAAACATATGAAAGGTAGAAAATTGAGACACAGACTCACGGCTCTGCTGCTCGCATTTGCAATGATATTTACAGCGGTTGCCGTACAGCCGAACTGTGATGCATTTGCAGCTACGAAGGTAAAGACGCCGGTGGCGACACATGGAAGACTGTCTGTGAAGGGGGCAGATCTGGTGGATGCCAAAGGCAAGAAATTCCAGCTCAGGGGAATCAGCACACACGGTATCAACTGGGATGTGGGATATCCTTATGTGAACAAGGCGGCGTTCAAGACTCTGAGAGACGACTGGGGAGTTAATGCGGTAAGACTTGCCATGTATACATCTGAATACAACGGCTATTGTGCGGGCGGCAGCAAAGCGGCACTTCGAAATCAGATATACAAGGGCGTGAAATATGCGACCGACCTCGGCATGTATGTGATCATCGACTGGCACATACTCAACGACGGGAATCCTATGACACAGGTTGCAGAGGCAAGAAGATTCTTTGCAACTATGGCGAAGAAGTATAAGAAACAGAAAAATATCATTTATGAGATATGCAATGAGCCAAATGGTTGCGACTGGAAGACTGTCAAGCGATATGCGTCCCAGGTCATAAAGGTCATAAGAAAGTATGACAAGAAGGCGATCATCGTAGTGGGAACGCCGACATGGTCCCAGCTCGGTTCGGATGGCACACACAATGAGGTTGCGGATAACCCTATCAAGGGCTACAAGAATATAATGTACTCACTCCATTTCTATGCAAATGAGTGGAGCCACAACCGGTATCTTCCTGCGAAGCTTGCATACGCAAGGAAGAAGGGGATAGCGGTCATAGTCACAGAGTTCGGAATGTCCGCGGCAAGCGGCGATGGAGGCATAAGCAAAGCCTACACCGGCAAATGGCTGACCAGACTCAACAAGGCGAATGTCAGCTATTTCTGCTGGAGTCTCAGCAACAAGAATGAATCGGCATCCCTCCTGGCGTCGTGGACGAGCAAGACGAGCCGGTGGAAGACGAGTGAACTGTCTGAGGCAGGCCGTTATATCAGAGCGAAATACAGAGCCCGCAAGAAGGCTCTCGGAAGCAGGGCGTAACGGGAAGCCGTGAGGAAACCGTGATATTAACAAGCAATAAAAAACAGGCGCTATATAGATCAAAGATCTGTATAGCGCCTATTCTTGTGTTAATGGTTATATGTGAATTAAGCTACAACTGTTACGTTAGTTGCTCTCTCCTTAGAAGCGTCCTTAGGATCAGCCTCTACGTCAAATGTAACCTTCTGTCCCTCGTTAAGAGTCTTATATCCATCAGAGTTGATTGCTGAAAAATGAACAAATACGTCCTTTCCTGTCTCATCATCTGAGATGAATCCATAACCCTTTTCTCCGTTGAACCACTTAACTGTACCGTTCTTCATCACGAGTACCTCCTAAAAATGAAAATTTGTACTCAATGAAAACACTACAATATACCTTATAGAGAATACTCCAAAGAAAAGCTTACCTTATATAGCAATCGAACCGTTAATCTTGAATACGCTATTATCATATTATGTCATGTTGCATTTGTCAATAAACGATACGACTAAAATTTGCGTTAAGATTTCTCAGTAAAAAGGGTATATGAGCAGTGTAAAAACGATATATATATAAGAGGTATAAAAATGCGGGAGGGTGAAATGAGGAATGCAAAGACGATCATTATAGGGATTGCGTGTGCTATGGCACTTGCTTACATAATATCAGGAATATACGACAAGGCGGTTGGGGGAGATAACACTGACGGATTGGCAAAAAGCGGACGCAATGTGTGTATTTATGATAATGGGGAGTATTCCCTCGTGGATGTGGAAGAGTATACAGCATCGACGCTGGCGGGAATGATGAGTGACAAATGGAGCGATGAAATGCTCAAGGCGGTCGCAGTTGTGGTTAGGACCGGAATCTATTACCAGATGGATGAAAATGACAGGAATTCCGCCACACAGGGGCAGACAAAGAATCTTATAAATGAGTCCCAGCTCCGGGAGATAAGATATACGGAATCGCAGCTCAAGAAGAAATGGGGAGGCGAGTGCTCCGGGATAATGAGAAGGGCGAAGAAGGCGGTGTATGCGACCGGTGGACAGGTTATGAAATACGGTGGAGAGGTAATACTTCCGGCGTATCATATGATAAGTACAGGGCATACTGTGAGTGCACAGGAAATATATGGGCATGACATACCGTATCTCAGGCAGGTGGCAAGTGATGTGGATCAGATGGCGGAGGACTTTTCGACCACTGAGATATACAGCGGGGACAGGCTTCAGAAGATATTCAGAAAATGGATAGACGCTGACAATATGACGGATGAGGTCAAGGTTATGACAGCCACAGAATCTGGATTTGCACAGACCATAAATGTATTTGGGAGCGAGCTGGAGGCTGATGTTTTCAAAGAACAACTGGGACTTGCCTCGACGAATATACACATAGATAAGGTTAAGGATGGATACAGGATTATAACGGTGGGCGTTGGAGATTCTCTGGGAATGTCACTGTATGGGGCGTCTGTATTGGCGGAAAATGGAGAGAAGTATGATCAGATCCTCAGGTATTATTATACTGGAATAGAGATTGCAAAATAAAGGTTGATAAAAAATATTTACACATTCAAATCATCTGTATATAAGTGCCAATAAGTGGACATGATACAGATGAGGTGATGAATATGAAGAAATTTTTGGGCGGCATAAAGAAGAATATATTTTATATCTCGCTCATCACAGGCATGGCAGTGCTTGTGACAGTGCTCGGACTTTATAACGCACAGACCAATTCAAAGGAGAAGACCATAACAATAGGACAGAATACGCCGAATGACAGTACGACGGAAGCCGATGCGAAGGAAGCTTTGAACGATAAGAAAAATGATAAGAACAGCGGAGTGTCGGATGAAGGTACATCAGAGCAGAAAGATATTGAGACGGATAATACCATAGAGAATTCCACTGCATCCACAGCGGAGAGTGAGAGTGCTGAGACTGGAGCTTCAGGAGTTTCAAATGACAGCCTGCATTACGATCCAAAGGATAGCATATCATGGCCTATAAATGGCAATGTGATAATTCCTTACAGCATGGATACGACAGTGTATTTTGAGACACTCAAGGAATACAAGTGCAGCCCTGCAATGGTAATTGAGGCGCAGACGGGCGATGAGGTCAAGGCTGTATATGAGAGTAAGGTAGCGGAGGTCTCAAGCAACCCAGAGCTGGGCAATTACGTCAAGCTTGAGCTTGGAGACGGCTACACCGTGACACTTGGACAACTTCAGGATGTGAAGGTTGCACTTGGCGAGCATCTGGATGCCGGCCAGGTAGTGGGAACCGTTGGCGAGCCAAGCAGATTCTACAGCGAGGAAGGAAGCAATCTCTATTTTGCAGTCGAGAAGGACGGCAATCCTGTGGATCCGATGCTGCTTATACAGTAGAGGTAGGGTTGGACAGGTTGCTAATTTGTATCTTTTACGAGGACAACACAGCGTTTGGCGACAATCCCGTGGCGGGATGAAGAAGATAGGCCATATAAACAAAAAATCCCCACAATATCTAAAATAGATATTGTGGGGATTTTGCACTATATACTTACGTATATTTTCTTAAATGTGCTTTATAATCCACGGTCTATATTAGCCCATTACAACCTCTACTGAGTGAGTCTTGCCATCGCCAAATGCTGGGATAACGTTGCCCTCGATAGCGTTGCCATCAACGAGTACGCTCTTAACGCCCTTGTTGATGTGATCTGGGTTAGAAACCTTGATGTCGTATGTAGCACCACGGAACTGACGTGTAGCTGTCATTCCATCCCATGCAGCAGGAATTGATGGATCGATCTTCAGACCATCGAAGTCTGCTGAGATACCAAGGATGTACTGTGATATAGCTACCATGTTCCAAGCAGCAGTACCAGTCAGCCATGAGTTCTTACCCTGACCGAAGTGGTTGCCCGGCTTGCCGATATCAGATCCGGCATCCTTACCACCGATCATCTGGCCGTATACATATGGTTCAGTCTTGTGTATATCTGATGTCTCCTCAGTGAAAGCTGGAGCTATCTCTGAGTAGTACTTAAATGCCTGATCACCGGCACCTGCGTAAGCAGCAGCACAGATGATCCATGCATTGTTATGTGTGAAGATTCCGGCATTCTCCTTGTATCCACCTGGGTATGTAGAAATCTCACCATACTGGATGTAATACTTTGTAAATGCTGGGTTGTTGAGTACAAGTCCGTGCTGTGTATTAAGTCTCTCATCGATTGCAGCAAGAGTCTTCTTGTCGCAGCCCTGATCCTTACCGATGTCTGACATGATAGCGAATCCCTGTGGCTCGATGAAGATCTGACCTTCCTCGCACTCCTTGGATCCCATCTTCTCACCGTTTGCATCGTAAGCTCTGAGGAACCAGTCGCCGTCCCATGCTGACTCCATGATGTTGGCCTTCATCTTGTCGATCTCAGCCTGAGCAGCATCAGCCTCAGCGTCCATTCCAAGGTGCTTAAGGATAGCAACGTAGTTAGGACCTGCATATGTGAAGAGTGTAGCAACCATAACTGACTCAGCAACCTTTGAGTATCCACCCTCAGCAGCGAACTTAGGGTTGGTGTATGTCTGGAAGCTCTCACCTGGTGTATCTGAGAAGCATGAAAGGTTGATACAATCGTTCCAGTCAGCTCTCATTGCAAGTGGAAGTCCGTGTGGTCCAAGGTTGTTCACGATCTTGTAGAATGAAACCTTGAGGTGGTCAAGCATAGGCTTTGCAATTGACATATCGTTGTCATATGGAACCATCTCGTCAAGGATGCCCCAGTCGCCAGTCTCCTTGATATAAGCTGAAACTGAAAGGATCAGCCATAATGGATCATCTGAGAAGTCTCCACCGATATCTGCGTTACCCTTCTTGGTAAGTGGCTGGTACTGATGGTAGCATCCACCGTCTGGGAACTGTGTTGAAGCTATATCGATGATTCTCTCTCTTGCACGATCAGGGATCTGATGAACAAATCCAAGCACATCCTGGTTGGAATCACGGAATCCCATACCACGGCCGATACCTGACTCGAAGTATGAAGCTGAACGTGAAAGGTTGAATGTAACCATACACTGATACTGATTCCAGATGTTGACCATACGGTTAACCTTGTCATCAGGTGTGTTGACGTTGAGAATGCTCAACAGTCTGTTCCAGTGCTCCTTGAGCTCCTCAAGACCTGCAGCAACCTTCTCAGGAGTGTTGTACTTCTCGATCATCTCGAGAGCCTTTACCTTATTGATAGTCTTGCCGTCTGCCTCGAACTTCTGGTCAACAGGCATCTCAACATATCCAAGTATAAATACAAGAGTCTTTGTCTCGCCTGGAGCAAGAGTGATCTTCTTGTAGTGTGAAGCGATAGGCGACCATCCATCAGCAAATGAATCATTTGACTTGCCAGCCTCAACAGCCTGTGGGTTGTGGAAGCCGTTGTAAAGTCCGATGAATGAATCTCTGTCTGTATCGTAACCATCGATCTCGTCATTCACTGTGTAGAATGCGAAGTGGTCACGTCTGTCTCTGTACTCTGTCTTGTGGTAGATAGTTGATCCGACAACCTCTACACGACCTGTACTGAAGTTTCTCTGGAAGTTGGTGCAGTCATCCTGTGCATCCCAGAGACACCACTCCTCAAATGAGAAGAATGAGAATGTCTTCTCCTCTGAGCCTTCATTTGTAAGAACGACCTGCTGAACCTCTCCAGCGTAGTTCTGAGGAACAAAGAAAGTAACCTCAGCCTTAAGGTCATTCTTCTTACCTGTGATGATTGTATATCCCATACCATGACGGCACTGATACTCGTCAAGCTCTGTCTTTACCGGTGACCATCCCGGATTCCATATTGTACCATTGTCGTTGATATAGAAATAACGTCCGCCCATATCTATAGGCACGTTGTTATAACGATATCTTGTGATTCTACGAAGACGAGCGTCCTTGTAGAAGCTGTAACCTCCTGCAGTGTTGGAGATCAGTGAAAAGAAATCCTGTGTTCCAAGGTAGTTGATCCAAGGATAAGGAGTTCTAGGAGATGTGATGACATACTCCTTGTTGGCATCATCAAAATAACCAAATTTCATGTAGCATATACCTTCCTTCCAATGTTTTGTGAAGGCTTCCAGATGGCTATGCCAGCCCCCTGAAGCCGCTTTTGTATCGACTTGTGCTAAATTCTCCCTTAAAGTCAGCCATACACTCTGATTATATAATAAAAGACTTTAAAACACAACAAAGTTATAGTGAAAATTGCACAATTACTAAATGTATTAATTCCTGTATTTGAGTAATTAATTGATGCTTATGCTGTGTTATACTGTGTAATATCAAAACAGTATAGGAGTTATTTACTATGGGAAAAAATGAAACTAAGAATTATGTAGGCGGAAGCGGAATGGATGATATGGAGCTGGACGAGCGTGATATACAGCTTATGGAGGAGAGCAGAAAAGAAGGCAAAAAGAAGCTGTTTATAGCACTTGGTGCGATCGTGTTAGCAGTGATAGTAGTGGTGATATACATAGTCGCCAGAAAAAATATGACCGGAAAATCAGAGAGCGAGGATTTGATAAAGACCTACATGGAGGGCCTTGAGGAAGCGGATCTTGACAAGGTGGAGAGTGTTATGGATCCTGATACCATAGACAGCGATTCGTCAAAGAATCTGGTCACTGTGTTCCAGACTTATAAGGAAAATAATATAGAATATACAGTCAGCTATACCATGGGTGATGGGCATGTGGCAGAGTCCAGCGATCTGGCGGCAGTCAGCAGCACTGTATATGGAAAGACCCAGAAGGAAGCAGGTATATCAAAGGGTTATGTCATTCCAGTTACCGGAAAGATAATGATGACATTCCAGGGTCAGACTTCACCGTATGATCTGGACATGGATATCATTTGTTATGAGAAGGATGGAGAGTGGTATCTCGGCGGAACAGTTATGACTACGGGAGATACGACTACAGATGATACGACAGAGTAGTCACGAGAAGGACAACTGCTGGATACAGATATTGAATACAGAAACTGAATATATGGACATGGATACATGAACAGACGACAAATGGTGCGGATATTAAATGTAATATTCGCACCATTTGCTGTCTTCTGCCAGTGTGCAGCTATCTCTCTTGATGAGTTTGCACTGGAGCTCAATTCTTGCGACTCCCTTGTGACCGCCCTTGAGTCTGTCCATTAGAAGCTGCAGGGCGAAATGCCCCATGTCCGTCTTGGATATCTCCACGGTGGTCAGCATCGGAGTTGTGTACTGGGCTTCCTCGATACCGTCGCTGGATATGATTGAAGGGGTGTAATATCTGTTCTTGCATTTGGCAAGATATTTCAGCATCCCTATGGCCGTTATGTCATTGGCACAGTATATTCCGGTTGGGCTCTTGTCGGACTTCATGAAGTGTTCCATGGCCTCAAATCCTTCAACCTCGCTGAGCTTTGTGTTGATGATGTAGTCCGTGTCGATATCAAGTCCATGATCGTGAAGAGTTTCAAGATATCCTTTGTAGCGGGCCTCGTTATTGCAGTTTCCCACATATCCGATATTCTCATGTCCAAGAGATATGAGGTATTCAACCGCTGTTCTGGCAATCTGGCTACCGTTGCAGATGACCTCATCCACCTCGCCGTTTGCAGAATCCCTGTTGACATACACTGTGCTGCGATAGCGCTGGCTGAGCTTCTTCAGGGCTGCGCGGTTGCATTTGCCGATGACGATGAGCCCGTCGTTGTGGCCATCCGCTTCCTCGCACATCCTGCGGATTACAGAATCCACGTTCTCATACCTGCATCTCCTGTCGTCGGAGAAGATGGACCGATACCATACCTTGGACAGGATGCATCCGTTCTTGTGGATCTCACTCTCTATGACATGCAGCAGTTCTGTAAAGAATGGGTCCGACGTGGCAGAGTCCATTCTGGTCATGAGCACATTTATATAGTAGGTTTTCTCCACAGTCGCGCCTTTTCCATTCTTGAGCTGGCGGGCAGACTGGTTTGGCGTGTAGTTGAGCTTCATAGCTGCGTTCCAGATCTTATCCCTGAGCCATGCGCGGAGCTCCTTTCTGACCTTTGCATCTATAGCGGCAAATGGCTCATCGAGAAGCAGGAGCTGTGGCTGGGTGGCAAGAGCTCTGGCAAATGCGACCCTCTGACGCTGGCCTCCCGACAACTGCCTTGGGTATCGTTTCTCAAGGCCCTTCAGTCCAACCAGTTCTATCAGCTCCGTCACTCTGTCGCGGATCTCTGACTTTGGGTATTTCTGTATCTTCATTCCAAATGCGATATTGTCATAAACTGTCTTGTATCTGAACAGCGCGTAATTCTGGAATACGAAGCCAATCTCCCTCTTGCTGGCGGGAATGCCATTTACTTTTTTGCCATCTATGTATATGTCCCCTGAGTCCGCGGTCTCGAGTCCTGCAAGTATGCGGAGGATAGTGGTCTTGCCGCTTCCACTTGGACCCAGAAGTCCGATGAGCTTTCCTTTATCAATGGAGAAGCTGACATCATCGGATGCCCTGTAATCTCCAAATGTTTTATTGATGTTTCTGAGCTCTACGTATGAATGTGTATCTGTAGGTGTATTCATATCATATACCTCCCTCTTTATTTCCTCTGTGTTCAAGTATGTTTCTAAGTATCAGTATGATGACTGCCATGATGACCAGTATGGACGACATGGCAAAGGCTCCTGTGAAGTCAAATGCCTGGTATAGCAGCTCGATATAGAGTGGCATGGTGTTGGTGAGTCCTCTGAGATGTCCCGAGAGAACTGACACAGCTCCAAATTCACCCATGGCCCTTGCGGAGCACAGTACAATTCCGTACAGCAGAGCCCAGCGTATGTGGGGGAGTGTGATCTGTGAGAATATCTGGAATCCGTTTGCTCCCATGAGGGCTGCAGCTTCCTCCTCATCGTTGCCCGCCGCTGTGAGAACCGGTATGATCTCCCTTGATATGAAAGGAAATGTTACAAATATAGTAGCCAGGACGATCCCCGGAACCGCGAATATGATCTGTATCCCGAGCTTTTCAAGGTATGGATACAGGAAGCTCTGCCTGCCAAATGTAAGTACGAATATAAGGCCCGCGATGATCGGGGATATGGTAAGCGGCAGATCGATGAGCGTTGATATGATCTTTTTGCCCCGGAAGGTGAATTTGGTTATGAGCCACGCGGCATAAAGTCCGAAAATTGTGTTGACCACCACCGTGATGACCACGACCTTCAAGGTGAGAAGTATTGACTTCACGGCGTAGCTTGACAGAACTCTCGGTCTGGTGATGGTCTGCCAGAATTCGGATAGTGACAGTCTGGCTGAGAATACCACCAGAGAGCACAGGGGGATCACCACTATAATTCCGAGGATTGCCATTACTATTCCAAATGACAAACCGAATCCTGGTATGATGCTTTTACTTTTCTTTTTTGCGCGTGTGTGCTGATGTGTCATGTCTCAGTCATTCCTTTCCTGTATGTATTATCTGGATTTCCCGCCAGACTGCCATTTCAAATTAATTCTTTTCCTCGTATATGGAGTCAAAGAGCCCTCCGTCCGCGAAATGCTTTTTGCTGGCCTCTGTCCAGCCTCCGAAGTGTGATATGTCTGTGAGGTCAACATTTGTTATGATCCATTTGCCGTCCTGTGGCAGCTCCGATATGGTGTTGCTCTGTCCCTGATATTCGAACTGCTTCAGGATATTCTGATCTGATGGTCTGTAGTACCACTCTGCCTCAAGCTTCTGTGCCTCGTCGGAATACAGGTAGTTCAGATATTCGGTTGCGACATCCCTTGTGCCTCTCTTGTCAACCACCTCGTCGACTACTGAGACTGTAGGCTGGCACAGTATAGATACGGAAGGAACCACGATCTCGTACTCACCAGGATGCTCATCCAGTGAGAGGAACGCCTCGTTCTCCCATGCGAGAAGCACATCGGCCTGAAGTCCATTTGCCACCTCAAGCGCCTGCTTTCCTGAACCACCGTGTGACTGAACAACTGATACGTCCTGTCCCTTTTCCTCTTTCCAGTGCTTTGCAAATAAATCGTTGTACGCTGCGTATAGCTCTCTGGTTGGGTCGTAGGATACGTTCGTTATCTCAATAGCGCCCGCTGAGTCAGATGAGCTGCCGGTTGAGTTAGATGCTGCGCTCACACCGCATCCTGACAGAACTCCAATTCCAAGTGCTGTGACTGCGAGTAATGTTGCCAATTGTTTCTTCATAATCTTCTTCCTCTCTTTTTTTAATTTCCCGTTTTCATATCGGGTATGTATGCAATATATGCTTGTAAATGCTGGAAATCAAAAGAAAAGAGTGAAAACGTTGTCACATGCACAATCTATGCATAAAAATGAAACTATATATGGCTGGATTGAGTGTGGGATGTGGGTAAAAACAGATAAAAACGTTATTTTAAGTGAAAACGTTGTCACATGGAAAAACATAGAAAAACAGCACGTCAGGTTGTCCTGACGTGCTGCCTTATTGAACTTTTCGGTATTATTTCTTCTTCATACCTGAAATTATGATTATCACAAACGAGACTAGAATGGTCGCAAGCACTGTTATAAGGATTATGAGCTGAAGGTTATGTACCTTACTCTTACTCTTATCAGTGGAAGCGTAGCTGCCCACGGTGAGTGTGCTCTTTTCTGTTGTGACCTCAGTGGTCGTCTCGGTTGTGGTACGCTCTATCGTGGATATCTCAGTTGTGGTCGCCTCGGTCGTCACAGGGGTAAATGTATTTCTATACTCTGTGGTGACCTCGGTCGTACTTGCCGTTGTCGCCTCGGTTGTGGCTCTGGTAGTTGTCTGTGTGGTTGTGGAAGTCTCCTTCTTGGACACTGTAAATGTTGTCACAGCATCTCCGGTCTTGGATCTGATGGTTATGGTGTGGCTTCCGACCGAGAGGGATTCAAGATAGCTCGTCTTGAGCTCGATTATGATGCTTCCCTCTTTCTTGTTGTAATATGAAGGGTCAAGTTCCTTGTCATCTATGAGGACACAGACAAAGTCAGCGTACTCAGCGTTCGATCTGAACTTGATAGTGTTCTTGCTGGCCTTGCTCCATTTGCTTCCCTTGCCGCCGATAATCTCGGGTGCTGCCTTGTCGATGACTGTGTCAGCCTTGCTTATCTCCTTTGTACAGCCCTTGTTGCTGAAATATTTCTTGCAGGCTGAGCAATACCAGTATTCTATATTGCCCTTGCTGGAGGTGGTTGCTGCTACATAATCAGTCTTCTTAAGGTCTGTGTGGTTCGTTGTGCTGAGTTTGCCGTAGCTCTTGCCGCACACAGAGCACACTGCCTTCTTCTGGCAGGTTGCGGTTCCGCCGGAGCAGTCCTGGATGACCTTATATCCACAGCCCTTGTTCTTGCACTTGCGGGAATGGGTTTTGCCGTTGCCATCACTTGTCCAGTTGCCGAGGTCGTGGCTGCTCTTGCCCTCTACGACGATCTCACCGCAGTAGCGGCATTTCTGAGGTGTCGTGCAGTCACCGTCGTCGGTTTCTGCGGTGTGTTTCTTGTTTACTGTTACAGTCAATTTGGTTTCATTTCCCGCCTTGTCGGATACGATGATGGTCTGCTCACCATCTGTGGCTTCCAGAGCAAGTGAGTGATCGTCGTCAAGGGATTTCTCCTCGCCGTTCACTGTGACCTTTGCCAGATGGGATTCCTTCACGGTCATCACGGCTGACAGGCAGTAAGTCTCTCCGTCGGCGATTCCTGTGACCTTTGGCGCGTGTGTGTCGATGATGAAGCCATCTGTGGATAAGTATGTTGTTTTGCCGTCCTCTGATGAAAGCTTTGCGTATACAACATATTTGCCCTCGTCCTTTATGGAAAATGCTTTCTTATACTCGGTAAATGTTGCTGCACCCAGATCGTCCGATGACAGAGCTGAGTCGCTTATCAGGTAGCCGACTGTGATGGAAGGGTCGGAGTTGTTGTCACAGGTGATGGTAACCTTCTGGGTCTTGTTGTAATACTGCTCAAATGATGATACATCCTGGAGACCGTTCCAGCTCTTATCGCCCATGCTGATGGTGCCTGTAGGAGCAGAGTCTGATTTCCACATCGCATAAAATACTAGGTTTCTTTTAGCCGATGAGTCATCAGTATCGGAATACTCATATCCGTTATCTGCCGCCTTCTCAAAGGAAGAGGTGTATATGATGTTCACGGTCTTGCCTGATCCGTCGGACTTCGTGTTCCAGCCCTTGAACTCATAGCCCTCACGGGTCGGTGGGTAGTCGTTCAGTGCCACGCCATATCCTGATCCTGCTACATCAAAGTCATATGTTCCGCTGTCCGCATCTCCGAGCTTGCCTCCATTTGCATTCAGTGTGAAGGTGAGCCCTGAACCGGAGAAGTTGTCCTTGGTGTACATCGCTGTCAGCTTTATACGGTTTGTAGACTGGAAGTATGATGTGTCAATGCTGGTGACCTTTGTCTTGTCATTGTACCATCCTGTGAATGTAAAGCCGTCTTTCTCCGGCTTGTACTTTGACAGGTCAACAGTCGTAAATTCTGCTGATGGGCTGCTTATCACAGTGGAAGTCTCCCCTGATAATTGTCCTCCTGCTGCATCCAACTCCAGATAGTATGTGTCTGGATCGTCGGTATCTTCTGCAAATGCTGTGAAGCATGTCATACAGAACATTGCCGCGAAAACTAGTAAAAATCTAAGTATTTTTTTCATAGAATCCCTCCTTGCATATGGTATTATAATAATTTTATTATACCGGGGGGAGAAAAACAACGAGACAGGGGAAAAATTAATAATATGAAAGAACGGCCTCCGCCGGGAGACCGTTCCATAGAAAATGTCATGTTTTATGCCATTGTGAATATTCTTTCTTTTACTGTCTTGGACTCGCCTGGAGCAAGCTCTGTGTAGCCTGTGATATCCGGTGCTCCTGAGAGATTTGGAGCGTCAATATTCCAGCTCATTGGCTCAGGACAGAAGTAACCCTTGTCGCCGTGATCGTTCCACATGATCCAGAACTTCATTGTGTCGTCAACCTCATAGCAGACCTTCTTGCCTGTGGCAACATCAGTTGCGTATACTCCGTAGAAAGGCTTGCCGTCCAGCTCGTTCATCTCCGCTGTGTAGAGATCGTTGTCGATGTCCTTCAGAACAGGTACCATGGTTCCGTTCTTGTACTGGAGATCGTAATCTGTTATAGGAAGGTTCTTCTCTGTAGGGATAGCGTGCTCATCAAGCTCCCATTTGTCTCCAACAGGTACACAGAGACGTACATCCTCGCCCTTTCCTGTGCTTGTGAAAGGCCCCTTGAATGCAACGTGGTTACATACGCCGTATGGCATCTGCTTGTCGGAGAGGTTGGTGAGTGTGAACTCGTAGTGCATACCGTCCGGAGCAAGAGTGAATGTGAAGTCTGCTCTGAAGCTCACAGGGTATGTAGCGAAAAACTCATCCTTCTCATCATATACATATGAAGTCTTGCCGATGGCCTTGTCTCCATCCACTGACACGCTCTCTATGCTGTGGTTTCTGAGATGAAGGAAACCGTGGAGATGGTTGCCGAGAGGATCATTGCATGGGAAATGATACATGGCATCGGAGGTTCTTAAGTTGCCGTGTGACAGTCTGTTAGGGAGATACAGGGTAGGCATTCCGTAGATCTCTGCTGCTGCTTTGAGCTGTGCAGGAGTCAGGGAAGGATCGTTCCTGAATATATCAATATCCAGAGCTGTGTTCTCCATCTTCATAATGTTGCTTCCGTTAAATGGTGCGATCAGTGCACGGTAATCGCCTGATATAAGTTCAATACAAGTCTCGCCCTTGTAGTCTATTGTACGTGCTGTAGTGTTCATCGTGTTCTCCTCTTCTATAAATATGTTGTGTTTAAGTTGTATGCTGAAATCCACAAAAACATTGAACTTTCCTATGTGAAATAGTAACACGGAAAAAATTGTATGGCAACAATGAGGTTCACAAAACGCGGCGTTCTTGATTATTTTATCATTAATTGCTATACTATCATAGGATATTTTGCGAAAGACATGAAAGTTAGTTAATTCGGAGGTCGAAAGTGACTAAGAATAATAACACTGATTATAGAAAAAAGATATACAGACAGCGGCATCACCGCAGAATGAAACTCGTCGAGAGCGGAATAGGAGTGGTCGTCGCAGTCATAATGATATTTGCGCTTGGACAGGGCAACCTGAAAAAGAATGTGAACGGCCAGGAGGAGTTCCAGCCTGAGAGCGGAACATCGGCAGATATAAGTGAGAGCAGCACTCAGGATATGTCATACAGTGACACGGAGGGGGCTGCACAGCAGTATCTGGCAACTGCGGAGGATGCGGCCATTCCGGATCAGCGAAATGGTCAGTATGTACAATTTGTCAATTACACCAACCCTGATGTGAGCGGCAAGGGAGCGGACAAATATGACAGCAATATATACATGCCGGCGAATGCCACGGATGACCAGTATTTCTCGACATCTCTGCTCATAGGTGATTCCAGAGCCGAGGCGCTGGGACTGTACAGCGGTGTAGACAACTGGGATATGTGTGTGGCGAAGAATCTGGACATAGAGAAGGTCGCTAATACCAAGATGTTCACCTGCGATTCAGGAGAACAGTGTACGGTTGTCGAGATGCTTGGCATGAAGAGCTATGAAAATATATACATTTCATTTGGGCTTGAGGAGCTTTCGTGGTATAACGAGCGGTACATGTCGGCCTACAAGACTTTACTGGATCAGATCTCCCAGTTACAGCCTGCGGCAAATGTATATGTGATGTCAGTAATTCCTGTATCGGCGGAGCTTTCATCAAAAGACCAGGTGTATAACAACCCGGGTGTGGACAAGCTCAATTCTCTCATGCAGGAGATGTGTGGCAGCTACGACCAGGTGATCTATCTCGATGTGGCTCACAGCGTGTCTGTGGATGGTGTTCTGCCGGAGGATGCGGGAATAGATGGAAAACATTGTAATAAGAAATATTGTCTCAAGATGATGGACTACATCAGAAAGAACGTGTATGTCAGAAGATAGTGGAGACGGAGGCATATGATAAAAAGAATAATATATTTGCTTGCATGCTGTCTGGTGATCTGTTCGCTTGCGGGATGCGCAGGAAATGGAGACGACGAGGCAGATACGCCGGATGTGCACTCTCTGGCTGATATGCTCATGCAGAACGTGAAGTTTGAGGATTCCGTGGAGAAGGTCTCCTCTGAGACGGCGCTCAGATATTATGGTATAGACAGCGCTCAGGTGCAGGACAGTGCAGTGTACATGTCAACGGGAGCCACCGCCGAGGAGCTCGCAGTATTTCAGGCGTCGTCAACGGTCGATGCCCAGGGCATACTGGCGGACATGAAGAAAAGACGCGACTCACAGTTGCAGATGTACCTTGATTACAAATCGTCGGAGGCCGCCAGACTTGATGATGCGGTTCTGTATGTGCATGATACATTTGTGGTATACATGGTGTCCGATGACAGCGAAACGGCACAGGGAATAATAAGTGATTATCTGGAATGATCTTCCAGGTGATCATTTTTTTTGTCTGCATTTCCTTGTGTAACACCGGGACAGATCATTCATATTATAGTAATAAATCCGCTGTCAATAAAATAAGATAAATAAAGAGCGCTGTATGCGGTTGTAATTTTATGCACTGGCATGTATTATTATGTATAATGTATACAATATACAAAATACGAACAATTGACAGCTTGAGATATCAGCACTGTGGTGCGTTGCGCCACAGTGACTGAAAGTGGCTGAAAATGAGTTGAAGGTCAATAGAGAAAGAGGTATAGACATGGCAAAACAGAATTGGAAACCAGGAAATATGTTGTATCCGGTTCCGGCAGTTATGGTGAGCTGCCAGAGACCGGGAGAGAAGCCAAACATAGTGACGATAGCGTGGGCCGGTACCATATGCAGCGATCCTGCAATGGTGTCCATATCGGTGCGTCCGGAGAGATATTCCTACGACATAATCAAGGAGACAGGAGAATTTACCATAAATCTCGTCACCGAGAAACTGGCATTTGCAACTGATTATTGTGGTGTGAAATCAGGAAGAGACGTGGATAAATTCAAGGAGATGAACCTCCATGCATGTGACGGCGTGAATGTGTCATGCCCGGCTATAGAGGAGAGTCCGGTGAACGTAGAGTGCAAGGTAAAGCAGGTAGTTGAGCTTGGATCCCACCACATGTTTATCGCTGAGGTGGTCGGAGTCCAGATAAGTGATGAATACATGGATAAGACCGGCAAATTCAACCTCAACAGCACGGGACTTGTCGCATATTCACATGGAGAGTATTTTGCACTTGGCGACAAACTCGGCAAATTTGGATATTCTGTTAGAAAAAAGTGATCGCAGGCTGAAAAGCTGCAGGGGAAATGTCACGGATAGGAGAGAAAATGGAAATATCATTAAAGGCATATGGAAAGATAAACCTCGGTCTCGACGTGGTCAGGAGACGCGAGGATGGATATCATGAGGTGAAAATGATCATGCAGACGGTCGATCTGTGGGATGAACTGACATTTTGCGATGTCACCACAGACGAGATCGTTATAACATCGGATTCGTCGGAGCTGCCGGATGTGAAGGATAACATCATATACAAGGCGTGCCGGATGATGAAGGATATATATGGAATAGACAAGGGTGTTCATGTAACCGTGGATAAACACATACCGGTTGCAGCCGGAATGGCAGGGGGAAGCGCTGATGCAGCGGCAGCCCTCAAGGCGATGAATATGCTGTTTGGACTGAACCTTTCCGATGAACAGCTCATGGAACATGGAGTGAAGCTCGGCGCAGATGTGCCTTACTGTATCATGCAGGGTACGGCACTCTCGGAGGGAATAGGAGAGATCCTTACACCACTTCCACCTATGCCGGACTGCCTGATCGTCATAGCGAAGCCGGCGATCGGAGTGTCCACAAAATGGGTATACCAGAACCTGAAGGTGGATCTGCTGGAGGAGCATCCAGATATCGATGGCATGGCGGATGCACTCAAGACCGGAGATCTGAAGGGAATAACAGACAGAATGGCAAATGTGCTCGAGACGGTTACGATACCTGCAAATCCTGTGATAGATTCAGTCAAGAAGCTCATAGCGGAGAACGACTCCATGGGAGTGCTCATGAGTGGCAGTGGGCCGACAGTGTTCGGAATATATGACAACAGGGATAAAGAACTGGCACAAAGAGTAGTAGATATGCTGCGTGAAAAGGACGAGATACAGGCTGCGTATGCCGTCAGCCCGTATAACATAAGAAGAGGTATGTGATGGATCTTAGATTGAATATGGATGAGTACCTGCCTCTTCGAGAGGTAGTGTTTAAGACTTTGAGGAATGCTATAGTTCACGGTGAGTTTGAGCCGGGGGAGAGACTTATGGAGGTCACTCTTGCGAAGAGGCTTGGCGTAAGCCGTACACCTGTCAGGGAGGCCATGAGAATGCTTGAACTTGAAGGGCTTGTGGTCATGATTCCGAGAAGGGGAGCAGAGGTTGCCAGGATAACGGCAAAGGATCTGAGCGATGCGCTTGAGATCAGGATGGCGCTTGAGGATCTTGCGGCAGGGCTTGCCTGCAAGAGGATAGACGACGAGGGAAAAGAGCGGTTGAAGCAGTCCTATGCCGACTTCAAGAAAGCGGTAAGCTCCAAGATAATCCCGGAGATAGTAGATGCGGATGTTGCATTTCACAATACTATAATGGACATGACGAACAATCCGAGACTGATCAGCATGTCCCAGAGTCTTCGTGAGCAGGTGTACAGATACCGCGTGGAGTATGTAAAGGATTTCAGCTATCACGACAAGCTTATAGCGGAGCATGAGGCTCTCATGAATGCGATAATAGCCAGGGATGAAGAGAAAGCCAAGGAGATAACCCGTATACATATATACGATCAGGAACAGATTGTGATCGCAAATGTTGTCATAGCACAGAAATAACAATATGCATAATAATAAATACCTGTATAAGAGGCGGAATGCGTGAAAACGTGTTCCGCCTTTTTACGTGTATGTCTGAATAAAAACTCATCCGTTGGACAAGATAGATTACAGAAGATAAACGGTATGTTGGAGGTGTTTACGGCGGACGATGGCTTCAATCAGTAAAAAAATAGACGAAAACATCACACAAATTGAGACAATGTTCGGTAACTGGAGCGATATCGTGGAGCGAAGGTTTGATCTGGACCGCTGTGCCTGGGGAGATGATCCGGCAATATACGTGGTGTATATAGATGGACTGTGTGATCATGAGTTGATTGAGAACACATTAATAAAACCAATAACCTGGGAATGGCGGAATAAAGACACGGCAGATCTGTGGGAGCATATAATCTCCTGCGAGGGTCAGACGGCGGATTATACCCAGGAAAGTGACATGGACAACGTTGTCAGGGCGGTTCTCAGGGGGGATACGGCCATATTTGTATCCGGGAGCGATCAGGCAATAGTAGTGTCATCGAAACATTTCCCTGTGAGAGGTATAGAGGAAAGCTCCACCGAGGGAGGAATGAGAGGGCCGAGGGACAGCTTCAATGAGAACTTTAGGACATCCACAGCTCTGATAAGGAGAAGGATCAAGGACGTACATCTGAAGCTGGAACAGGGGACAATGGGCGTCAGATCCAGAACAGAGTACGGGATATTCTATATGGAAGATATAGCGGAGCCTGAGCTGGTACAGCAGATAAGGGACACCATCGATAAGTATGAGATAGATGCGGTGTTTGACAGCGGTATGGCTGAACATCTGATGGAGAAGAAATGGCAGGAGATATTTCCGATATACCAGGCGACCACAAGACCTGACAAGGCGGCCGCGGCTCTGGTGGAGGGCAGGGTTGTCGTTGTGTTTGACAATTCCCCTGAGGTCATAATTGCTCCAGCCACCATCAACACTCTGTTTCAGACGGCGGACGATTATTATAACAGATGGCCGGTGGCGACATTTGCCAGAATGATAAGGTATGTGGCAGCGTTCATTGCGGTGGGACTACCGGGACTTTATATTGCGATCACCTGTTATCACAGGGAGCTGATACCCGACAAGCTTCTGTATGCGATAGCCGATGCGAGAAGCCAGCTATCGTTCCCCGTTGTAGTTGAAGTGCTGATAATGGAGCTTTTGTTTGAATTGCTCCGGGAGGCCGGGATACGACTGCCGAGCCAGCTTGGAAATACGATAGGAGTGGTTGGCGGTCTGATAGTTGGTCAGTCAGCCGTGGAGGCGGGGATAGTCAGCACAATGGTTGTGATAGTTGTGGCACTCACGGCTATAGCTTCATTTGCTATTCCGAATGAGGCGTTTGCGTCTGTTTTCAGATTGCTTAAGTTTGTAATTATAATCACCAGCGCACTTTATGGAATACTTGGATTTATCCTTGCGATGCTGGTTCTCGTGTTTCATCTTGCATCCCTGGACAGCTTTGGCGTGCCGTATATGTCCCCTGTCGTGACCTGTGGATACACTGGCGAGGGATATAAGGACTTTGTTGTCCGCGTGCCTATAAAGAAAATGATCAACAGACCTAAATGGAGCAATCCTGACGAGCGGTGCAGGTTGGTCAGAAAGAGAAAATAGATATGAATGATAAATATAATGTGACGTTTTCTGCCTTTTTTAAGATGGCTTTGCTTGTTTTGCCAGGAATGATAACTTTTGTAGCTACATTAATACCCTCATATTTTGGAAGAAATTGCCTGATTTTGTCACTTTTTTTGACGCTATGCATGGCTTTTGCTTACGTGATAGCACTATATATTGTATACATGAAGATTGATGAGAGAGGGAACAGCGAAAGCGGTAAAGTCAAAAATAGGACTATTGAATTGATTTATGGGGCAAGAACTGCCGTTAGGATGGGCTTGCTGCTGTTTGTCCTTGCCGAGTGTTCCAGGCAGTTGATGTTGAAAAGATACACGGTAATTGCTATCTCAATCCCCTTGTTGTTTGCATGTCTGTATATGGGTAGCCGTGGCACAAGGGGGATGGTCAGGTTTGCGGAGTCCGTGTTCTGGTTCGCTGTCGCGGCGGGGGCTGTGGTCATTCTGTCTTCTGTGAGTAACCTTGATCTGTCAGTGCTTAAGACTGTGACTGAGATAGGAGACGAGGGCGGGGCGAATCTCACCATAAGCCGTGTCATGGCTAGGGGAGGACTGCTTTTTCTTGGATTCTCGGCTATGGAGACGGTGGTGCTGGTGTATATACACGTCATTCGGAGGCGAAGAGGAATGTTGTGTGCAGCCGTAGGCACAAGTACCATAATAGGCATTATGTGTTCGATAATTGTGATATGTACACTGGGCACGGGTGCGCTCATGGCTAAGGAGAAAAATATACTATATATAGTGGGAGCCATGGAACTGCCTGGCGGAGTGAAGCTCAGGCCGCTCATGCTGGTGTGTTACCTTGTCATCGTGTTCGGTGTGATGGCACTGGTTCCAAATGTCATAGGTGGATGGGGCGCTGTGGACAGACTGGGTGTTCGGCACAGATGGCTGTGGAAGACATTGTGGGCAGTCCTTGCATTTGCCGTATGCCTGTGGGCCGGGATGCTGCCCGGACAGCAGGACCGTATAAAGATCATCTCCGGATATCTTATTCTGGTGGATGTACCCCTATCGATAATATTGCCGGCGGCATCACTTGCCGGGAAATGGCCTGTAAAAAAATCTGCCGGACTGGCGGCGGTGTTATTGACGGCGTGTATATTGAGTGGGTGTGAATACAAGCCGGTGGAGGATGTGGACTATGTGAATGCGGTCATCATAGAGCGCAGCACGGAGGAGCCTGCCGGCGGCGGGCTGAGATACAGTCTGGTCATAACAGGACTGGACGACGATGAGGATTCCCTGACCGAGGAGGGGGTGTACCAGGTGGACGCCGGTTCATTTGCCGATGCTTGCAGAAGTTATAATGAGAGTCATGCGAAGTCCCTCGATACGAGTCATGTGGAGTATATAGTAGCGGAGGATACCCAGGTAATGAACGAGGCTGCAGCCGAACTTGAGAAGGAATTTGCTACAAGCTATGTGACTGTGGTGATAGAACAGAATATACTGGAGAAATCCGGGGATAACAATACAAATGAATATCTTAAGACACACTATGAAGGCCAGTGTCTGGCGACATACGCGAGAGATGGGATAGGTGAATAGAGACTTAGATGATCAGGAGGTATTGTTTATGTGGAGAATGTTCAGGGCGGCCATACTGGGTGTCCTCATAGGAATTGTCGGCGGTGTGATATTTGGACAGGTTTCTTATGTAAAGAAATATAAGGATAAGGTGTCGAGGGAGATAATGGCGGATGCGGTCATGTACAACAATTCACTGGATGACAGTGGAAGGGTCATAAGGCTTAAGGTCGATTATGATGGCGATATGAAGTCTGAGGATGAGAGAGATGAGCTTGAGAGCTATGTGGGCAACACAGTCATGAAGCAGATCGGCATGTGGCTTGGGGACGACTACAATGAGAATCTGAGTTATATACAGATGCGCCACAATCTTGTCATGGCGATGGAGGATATAAATGACATTGCCCAGAGCGCGGCAAATGCGTGGGGCGTGGATGCCGATGCAAACTCCGGATTTTCTTATGAGTATTTTGGCGATTCCGGGGAGGACTGTCCGCCCGGAATGTATGAGACATTATGTATAGATCTGGGGGATAAGTGACGTTGAAAAGTTGATTCCCAGGTGTTATACTTTGACCTGTGGTGTGCCCCGGGTGCACCGCGGATTAAAGTATAAGGAGCACATGTCATGGCTAAGGAAAATTTGGTTGTAATATTTGGAGGAAGATCATCAGAGCATGAGGTTTCATGTATATCGGTACAGACAGTTGCCAAGGGGGTTGATCTTGAAAAGTATAATATGACATTGGTTGGCATTACCAAGGATGGAAGATGGTTAAAGGCAGATAATATAGAGAGTATAGCGGATGGAAGCTGGTATGACAGCAAGGTCACAGCAGTGATCTCACCGGACACCAGAAGAGAGCTTATAGTTTTCTCCGATGCAGGTGTGGAGCGCCAGAAGGTGGACGTCATATTCCCTGTACTTCACGGTATGTATGGCGAGGATGGAACTATACAGGGATTGTTCGAGATGGCAGATATTCCATATGTTGGATGTGGCGTTCTGGCATCGGCAGCATCCATGGATAAATTCTATACGAAGATAATCGTTGATCACATCGGTGTTTCACAGGCGAGATTTGTACCTGTGCTTGCAGAGGATTTCAGCGACATAGACAGTGCTATGGACAGAGTTGAGGCTGAGCTTGATTACCCTGTATTTGTAAAGCCTTCAAAGGCCGGATCATCAAAGGGTGTAAATAAGGCGACTGACAGAGCAAGCCTTCTGTATGCGCTGAATGAGGCCGTAAAGCACGACAACAAGATCCTCGTTGAGGAGACGATAGTTGGACGTGAGCTTGAGTGCGGAGTCCTCGGTTACAAGGACAATACCAAGGCTTCGGGAGTTGGCGAGATACTTGCCGCTGCTGAGTTCTACGATTTCGATGCAAAGTACAACAATGCTGAGTCGAGAACGGTTATCGGCGCCGACATCCCTAAGGAAGCAGAGAACGAGATAAGGGAAGACGCTGTGAAGATATTCAAAGCACTTGACGGCTTCGGACTCTCCAGAGTGGATTTCTTCCTTGAGAATGGAACAAACAGAGTTGTATTCAATGAGATCAACACACTTCCTGGATTTACAGGAATAAGCATGTATCCAATGCTGTGGAATGCTCAGGGATACGATATAAAGACTCTCGTCACAACGCTTATTGAGATGGCAAAAGAGAGATAAATTTATAAAATTACATAGATTGGAAGTTTATATGGTAAAGAATGTTACAGTGACAGTAGTTGGAGAGCAGAGGACGAGCAGGGAAGAGAACAACGTTGAACCCATAGAGCTTGTTACCAGGGGAAGCCTTCATGAGAAGGACGGGGCATTTTACCTGAAATACGATGAGTATTATGAGGATCTTGAGAAACCGGCGAGAAATCTGCTGAAGTTTGACAAATTAGGACTTGACCTGACAAAGAAGGGCGAAGTCAGTGCTGCCATGTCATTCAGACCGGGAGAGACCAGAGAGGCATTTTATTCTACTCCGGTTGGTATGATGAATATAAGCATACTCACTGAAGGCTATCAGCTCGTGGAGACGGAAAAGGGGCTTGGTCTGGTCGTGGTGTATGTGATGGATTATGGCAATGAATGTGTATCGTTTAACGTACTCAGGATAACCGTGGAGTGAGGATAGCTATATGGATGACGAGAAGGCGTTTGATGATTTTTTGTCTATAGATACGACGCTGTGTATAGGTGCGGAGCAGCCCACCGAGGAGAATAATATATATCAGGCGACTTACTACAGGGATCTTGTGACCCTGTTCAATGCCGTGTCCATGGAGCCGGAGGATACACTTGTTGATTTTGGCTGCGGACTGGGGCGTGTGTTGTTCTATGGCAACTCAAGGCATTACTGCCGCGCCACGGGTATAGAGGCAGATGCTGACATATACGAGAAGCTTCTGGAAAATGCCGCGGGTTATCAGAGCAGATTTTATGATCAGGAAGACAGGATGAACTTCTATAACATTCCGGCGCAGGAGTATGAGGTTGCAGATGAAGATAATTATTTCTATTTCTTCAATCCATTTTCCCCGGAGGTGTTCAAGAAGGTCATAGACAATATAATAGATTCCGTGCGCAGGGCACCGAGAAATATATATCTGATGCTGTACTACCCGACATTTGAATATCAGAGAGTCATGAGGGACAGCAGGTATTTTGTGTTGAAGAATATCATCAAGTTGTCAGGATACGAAGAGGATCCCGATGAAAAAGTGTATGTGTATCACATGTCAAGATACTTTGTGTGATTTGCCACTTCGGCGCAACAGCAGATATAGGGCGATGAAGCCTGCGGCTGACGTGATACCAGTTGCAAGTATACAGCCTGTATGTGGCAGTGCAAATGGCAGCATCCCGGTGAAATAAGAAGATACGTTGATCGTTATGTGAAGAAGGATCGATGGCAGCAGGGAAGACGTCCATGTGGCGAGCAGCGCGAGAAGGATTCCCATGGGAAGGGCGTAGCAGAACTGGACTAAATTGCCGTGATAAAGGGCGAACAGCAGCGCTGACAGCAGGATGGCGATGGCATCTGAATGTCTGCATGTAAATGCACGTCTGGAAGAACTCAGAGAGATCCCTCTGAACACAAGCTCCTCACAGACTGGTGCAAGCAGCATGACTGTTGTAACTCTGAAGATACCGTTGTTTAGAGAGAATGATGAACGAACCATGTCTCTGTAACTGCCGAGAAGCTCTGGACGATGGAGCTCAATGGCGTTCAGTATTCCGGTCGAAAAGAACTGCAGGCTGAGGCCTGTTATGACAATAAGTATAAAAATACAAAAACAGAACAGGAATGAGAGTGATCTCGTTCCTGTTCTGTTTTTATTGTTACGGTTATCTCCTGTGGTGAATATCCAAGGATATACATGGTGTATACATCCGCAGAGAATAATTATTATAACACATGATACCAGAGATGATGGAATAAGCCCATGGACAAAAGTTATGCATATCGGTGCGAGTAAAGCTATTCCAAGTTCGCGGAGGTTAATATGACATTTCTTCATATTGGGAATCTCCTTTCAAGCTGTTACATCTTCTGGATCTTTTTAGCTCTCTCTTTTTCTTCCTTGGCCTTAGCCTTGGCTGCGGCCTTCTGCTCCTTGCTGAGCTTTGACTCGGTTACATCCTTGTCGTACATATCCTGATACTTTCTCTGCTTTGCACGAAGCTTCTCACCAAAGGTCTTCTTGCCCTTCTTCTCCTCGACCTTACCACGAACATTCTTGACGCTCATGATATAGATACCGCTGACCATAGCCTTTACCTCTCCGCGGACAGGCATCTGATCATATATACCGTCATCACAGATAAGATTCATGATCTGAGGTCCGATCTTGGCCTTTACTATAGGCATCTTGGCCTTCTGGTAACGCTTTGGTGTCTGTTCCATTACCATCTTAGGCAATCCGGCATCCTTCATAGGGAGCATCTTCTTGTCGATGACAAGCATCGTCACAGGCTGTGCCTGTTCCTTCATCATTTCCTTCTGTGCAGACTGCTTTTTCTGAAGCTTATTGCCCACTATGTATAATGCAATAAGACCTCCGATAAGTATAACTGCAACTATTATCAACCATACCCACCATGCCATGTTTAGTTCCTCCTGATTATATTTAGTTATTGGTGTTTTGTCTTGCCGTGATCAGATTATTATAGTCTGATCACTTTTTTGTTGCAAGGGGAAGATTCTTAACCCTTGCTTTCTGAATGAGTGCCGGAATGGTTTCAAGAACTTCCTTGCGCTCCTTTGGCTTCAAGCCATTTATGTCGATAGGGTCAAGAAATTCGATGACCACCTTGTGACTTCTGATAAAGTTGTGCTTGTTGGCCTCCATGATATTGTCTGTTCCGCATATGGATACAGGTACGATAGGACATCCGGCCTTCTGTGCGATCTTGTATGCTCCGTCCTTGAAAGGAAGAAGTTCTTCGCCGTCATTTCTGTGCCCTTCAGGAAATACCATCATGGAATGTCCGGATTTTACGATATCAGCCGACTGCATGATAGTCTCCAGTCCCTTCTTCAGGTCGGATCTGTTAAGGAATGTACATCCTATGTCCTTCATATACCATGGAAGGATAGGAACCTTCAGGATTCCGTCCTTGGACATAAATCCCAGAGGCCTGTCCAGTGCGTTGTGACAGCACAGTATATCGAAGAAGCTTCTGTGGTTGCCGACAAACAGAATAGGCTGATCCTTGGGCACCCGTTCCAGACCTATGACAGTGCACTTGGCACCGCATATGAACATGACTATTCCAAAGAAGCCTTTGACCAGCTTCTGGGCATGGCGGTACGCCTTTTCCTGATCCTTCTTAGCCAGAAGGTACAGATACAGGTGATACGGAGTACACAGGATGATGCCCAGAAAGGCAAATAAATATGCAAATATTGTTCTCAATATTATAATTCTCCTTATGCTATTTTAAATGTTCCAGCATTGATTTGACTCGTCGTATGATTACTTCTCCTCAGAATCCTTCTTCTCCGGTATTGGAGTATATCTTCCATAGAGCTTTGATGTCTCAAGAAGCCTGTCTGACAACTGCTTGCCCAGGTCTGAGGCTTTGAATCTCCATGCCCAGTTGCCCTCTCCAACGCCTGGCGTGTTCATACGTGCCCATGAGTCGAGCTTTAGCACGTCCTGCATAGGAACGATGGCCATGTTGGCAACAGAAGAGAAGCATGCTCTTATCATAACCCAGCAGATATCACTTGCATCAGTGCTGTAGTATCTTCTGAGCTTATCCTTTGAAGCCTCATAAGCCTGCGTATACCATCCAAGGGTGGTGTCGTTGTCGTGTGTTCCTGTATAGCATACACAATTAGGTGTATAGTTATGTGGAAGGAAGTCGTTCTCGTTTGGATTTTCAAATGCAAACTGAAGGATCTTCATTCCAGGAAGTCCGAATTTGTCTCTGAGTTCTATGACTGAATCATCTATCTCGCCGAGATCCTCGGCGATGATAGGAAGATGGTAGCCGAGATTAGCTTCGAGCTGTGTGAAGAAATTCAGCCCTGGAGCTGGCTTCCACTCGCCGTTGATGGCGGTCTCCTCACCGTAAGGCACTGCCCAGTAACGGTCAAATCCTCTGAAGTGATCTATCCTGAGGAAATCTGTTACTGTGAGCTGATATTTGATTCTCTCTATCCACCATGCATAGCCTGTCTCGGTATGCTTTTTCCAGTTGTACAGAGGGTTGCCCCAGAGCTGACCGGTAGCTGAGAAATAATCTGGTGGAACACCTGCAACCTCGATAGGGTATCCCTTTGAATCCAGCAGGAACAGTTCCTGATTGGACCATACGTCTGCGCTGTCCCATGCGAGGAATATAGGTGTGTCACCTACTATACTGATTCCGAGATCATTTGCATATGTCTTGAGGGCCTGCCACTGCTCTGTAAAAAGGAACTGGAGGAAGTTGTAGTAGCCGATGCCGTCTGCAAGCTTCTTCTTCCATGCGGTCTTCTGTCTTGCGGTAGGCTTCTTCAGTGAATCCTCCCACATGTACCAAGGCATTCCCTCGTGTGCGTCCTTGCCTGCCATGAACAGAGAGTAGTCAGCAAGCCATGATGTATTCTTGACAAATGCATCGAACTTTGCCATGAGATCCTCGTCTCCTGACATATCATCTGCATAGTCAGCGTCGATAAATCTCTCGTACGCTTTCTTCAGAAGGCCAGTCTTGAATTCTATAAGTGTTCCATAGTCGATCTTCTCAGGATCCCAGTCAGGCATAGCTGAGAAGTCCTCGTCCAGAAGTAACTTCTTCTTTCTGAGGTAGTCGATATCGATGATAAGTGGTTGTCCTGCAAATGCTGAAAATGGCTGATAAGGTGAATCGCCAAAGCCTGTGTGACCGAGTGGAAGCACCTGCCACAGATTTAATCCTGAAGCTGCAAGAAAGTCGATAAACTGATAAGCGCCCGGACCCAGATCTCCGATTCCATAAGGACTTGGGAATGATGTCGGGTGAGCCAGAATACCAGCGTACTTCTTAGGCTTTTTTTCGTTGTTCTGCTCTAACATAATCTATCCTCTTTTCATAATATGTAAAACCACAGAGCCATGCCACCTCACAGTCTCTTACGAGCCTGTTCGAAGTGTACGACTCTGCTGTGTTCAGAGCCATGCCACCTCACAGTCTCTTCGAGCCTGTTCGAAGTGTACGACTCCGCTGTGTTCAGAGCCATGCCACCTCACAGTCTCTTCGAGCCTGTTCGGCTGGTGTACGACTCTGCCGTGTTCAGAGCCATGCCACCTCACAGTCTCTTACGAGCCTGTTCGAAGTGTACGACTCCGCTGTGTTCAGAGCCATGCCACCTCACAGTCTCTTCGAGCCTGTTCGGCTGGTGTGCCCTGCGGCATTCAGAGCCATGCCACCTCACAGTCTCTTACGAGCCTGTTCGGTGCGGCGTATCCGCCGTATAGCACAATATAAGAAATGCCTTGTTCATGCAAGCATGACAAGCCACTTCTTATATTGTGCTGCATGGCTCTGAACGGTAACATTATACAATACTATGTGTGATAGTTGCAAGGTAATAGTGCTTGACAGCGGGCTGTGTGCTAACTTATTATAAGTGGAAGTATTTGAACTTGCGTATACTTCCGTATTTCCGTGATATATGGCGGTTAAGTCGTATGTGTGGAGTGGATAAAAAGAGAAAGAAGAGTATAAAAATGGAAAGAATAATCACAAGCCTGCTTGAAACGGATATGTACAAGTTTAGTATGGGACAGGCGATTTACCATCAGTTCAGTGACTATAAGACAACATGGTCATTCAAGTGCAGGAATACTGACGTGTTCTTCACAAAGGAGATGGTTGATGAGATCAAGAGACAGATACAGCTCTACTGTGATCTGAGATTTACAGAGGAGGAGCTTGAGTATCTGCACAATATCAAGTGGATAAAGGGTTCTTATGTTGATTTTCTGAGACTCTGGAAGGCAAGATATGAGGACTTTGAGATATCAGATGACGCTGAGTGTGGACTGAAGATAGAGGCGAGAGGCACTTGGCTCAATACTTCCATGTATGAGATACCTACTCTGGCTATAGTGAATGAGGTCTACTTCAGAATGAACGATGACTATGATAAGCTGCTTGCATCATTCAGGGAGAAGCTTGATGAGAAGGTCCGAAAAGTCGAGACTGGAGAGTATAACCTTGGAGCTTTCAGTGAGTTTGGACTCAGAAGAAGACTTTCGGCTGAAGCTCAGGAGCTTGCAGTCAAGGAACTCAGCAAGCGCAAGTATCCGGGTTCAACATTTGTCGGAACAAGTAATGTATATCTGGCAAGGAAGTATAATCTGGTTCCGGTTGGAACTATGGCGCATGAGTGGATCATGTGTGTTGGACAGGGTAATCATAAGCACAATCCTGCATATTCCAACTGGTATGCATTGGATGCATGGGTTAAGGAGTATGGAGTGCTGAACGGAACAGCTCTCACTGATGCCATCACAACAGATTGCTTCCTAAAGGATTTCCAGCTCACATATGCGACACTTTTCAGTGGGGTGAGACACGACAGTGGCGATCCTTATGAGTGGGGCGACAAGATGGTTCATCATTATGAGAAGCTTGGACTTGATCCAAAGACCAAGACACTTCTGTTCAGCGACAGCCTTGATTTCGAGAAAGCGGACAAACTCAACAGCTATTTTAAGGACAAGATCAAGGTTGCATTTGGAATAGGAACATATATATCCAACGATACGTGCGATGAACCGCTCAACATAGTTATGAAGACTACAGCATGTAACGGCATGGATGTTGCCAAGATATCTGATGATAAGGGCAAGGGTATGTGCAAGAACCCTGATTATGTTCATTATCTCAACAGATGTATCAAGTGGCGTATGGAGAATGATAAGTAAATTTTCGTAAGGAGGTGGCGCACTGGGTGCGCCGTCACTAAGCTGGGCTTAGTGACATCTTATGAAGCACGCAGACGCCGCGCGTAGCGCATTTCATGCGTCTGCTCATTAGTAAAAAATGGAGTTTTGTGAATTATGGGAAAAATTATTATAATGACAGATTCTGCCAGTGATATTTCGGAGAAGGAGGAGAAGGAGCTTGGAATCAAGATTCTTCCTTTCCCGGTCGTGATAGGCGGCAAATCTTATCTGAGCAGGGTTGATTTTGACAATGAGGGCTTCTACAAGCTCATGGCGGAGAATGATGATCTTCCAAAGACATCACAGATCACTGCATATCAGTTTGGAGAGGTGTATAAGGAACTGGTTGAACAGGGCTATACGGATATCATATATGTAAGTATCAACAAGGATGGATCTGCATCATATGCAAATGCAAAGCAGGCCGCAGATCAATTTGAGGAGGAATATCCTGAGTGTGCCGGGAAGTGCAGTATATATGTATTTGACGGAATAGGATATAGCGGACAGTATGGGTATCCTGTCATTGTGGCAGCGCGGATGGTGCAGGAAGGCAAGGATGCCAAGGACATCGTGTGGTACCTGAAGGATGAACTCCCAAAGAGAAGGATATACTTTGGAATATATGGACTCAAGTATGCGGCCAAGTCAGGAAGAATCCCAAGCGCTGCAGCTCTGGTTGGAGATGCACTTGGCGTGAAGCCTATCATGAAGATCTGGGCAAATGAGATCGTGACAGCAATCAAGTGCCGCGGTGAGAAGAAACTCATGGCAAAGATGGTGGATGTCACAGTAGAAGAGATGGAGCCAGGTTCAGAGTACCAGGTAGTATACGGAAATGATGAGACCGTCAGAGATGAGCTGACAACCCGTATGACGGAGAAGGTTGGCTATGGCCCTTCAGATTACTTCCAGATCGGGGCAGCAGTTGCATCAAATGCGGGCCCGAAGGTCGTTGGAACTATCTTCAATGTGAAGAAAGAGCTTATGTAAGGATTCGTGTAGGAATTATTTCTTATGGCACGATGGCGGATAAAAGTCTTTGTGCTGTTTATCGTGGAATTTAATAATATGTGCATAAAATTATCCCTTTTCAAGGAAATTTAGTTGAAAAGATACAAAATCTCAGATTTTGTGCCTTTTTCAAGATCTTTTCCTCAAAAAGGGATAATTTAGTGTCGTAAAATAAATATAATTGCCATTTAGAGAAAATATTTCCAAACCATTCAAGAAATCAAATCCTCAAGCTCGTGATACACCCTTGCGAGTGGCAGCCCGACAACATTGTTGTAGTCGCCCTCAATTCCCTTGACGAACAGACCGCCCTTGCCCTGAATTCCATAGCTTCCGGCTTTGTCAAACGGCTCATTTGTGGCGAGGTACTGGATTATCTCGTCGTGGGATACAGGATAGAAGGTGACATCCGTCTTCTCATAGAATGAGCTGGATGACTTGGCTCTTCCGTTCACATATATCAGACACACGCCGGTGTACACCTGATGCGTCTGGTCGGACAGACTGTTCAAGGTGTTGTATGCATCGTCGTAGTCGTAAGGCTTACCAAGAATCCTTCCGTTCAGCGATACAACAGTGTCTGCGCCGAGGACAACGAAGCGTTCAGGAAGCTTTTTAACCCGTCTTACAACATCCTGGGCGATGATCCTGTTGCACACTTCATCTGCCTTCTTCTTAGCCAGAAGCATTACATATTCAGATGGAGCCATCGGTTCAAGATCTTCATCAGAAAGACTTGGACACACATCGAAGTCGTATCCCGCCTGGGCCAGAAGTTCCTTTCTTCTAGGCGATCCCGAGGCGAGAATTATCTTTATGTTAGTCATATGCTATATCTCTATACTTTCCTAAAATAATTTTGTACAAACAAGATCTGTTATTGTCGTACACACAGATCATTATTTACACATCTTAATAGCCTTCTCAAACAGTGGCAGAGAGCGCTCAACCATATCTGTTGTAGTACAGTAAGCCAGTCTCATATGTCCCGGACACATAAAGCTGTCGCCAGGAACAAGGATCAGATCAAGCTCATGGGCAGTCATGTTACAGAACTCATTTGCATCTGCGATAGGAGTCTTAGGGAACATATAGAAGGTTCCGCCTGGCTCAACACACTCATATCCCATAGCTGTGAGCTCCTTGTACAGGATGTTCTTGTTCTTCTCGTAGATAGACAGATCAGAGGTCTCGTCAAGAACCCTTGCAACTCCGAGCTGTATCAGAGATGAAGGACAGTTGTGTCCTGTGAAACGTGATACCTGTCCGCACATATTGATGATGAGTTCAGCGTCCTTGCACTTAGGATTTACAGCCACATATCCGATACGCTCTCCAGGCAGTGACAGTGACTTGCTGAATGAGTAGCAGCAGATGGTGTTGTCGTAGAACTTAGAGATGAACGGCGAATCAGTTCCCTCAAATACGATCTCTCTGTAAGGCTCGTCTGATATAAGGTAAATGTCATGTCCGTACTCCTCCTGTTTCTCTGTGAGGATCTGGGCAAGATGTGTTATAGTCTCTGTTGAGTAGACGATTCCGGATGGGTTGTTAGGCGAGTTGATGAGGATTGCCTGAACATTTGGGTTCATCATCTCGAGGAATGCGTCAAAGTTGATCTGGAATGAAGTTATGTCCGCGGGAACGACCTTGAGAACAGCACCGGTTCCGTCAACGTATGGTACATACTCAGGGAAGTAAGGGGCAAATGTGATGACCTCGTCGCCCGGCTCCGTGACACATCTGATGGCGTGAGCCAGGGCTCCGGCAGCACCTGATGTCATGAAGATGTCCTCAGGAACATACTCCATGCCGAAACGGCGGTTCAGTGATTCTGCGACAGCCTTTCTTACAGAGTAGATGGTAAGTGTAGGGCTGTAGCCGTGAAGTGCCAGTGAATCCTCATTCTGGATAAGGTCGATAAGTCCCTTGTTGAAGTCGTCTGTGGTAGGCACAGATGGATTGCCTATAGTATAGTTGAACACATTCTCAGCACCGATCTCAGCGGCACGCTTTGAAGCATACTGTGCAAATTCCCTGATGATGGAAGTGTTGTTTAACATTGATGAATATTTCTTTGAAATCATGAAAGTCCTCCTGTTATGTAAAATGTTATGATAAATATACATATAAAATCAATGCGATATGACACGTGTAATGTGGACACATATTATACGTTGATGTAATCTATGTGTACATATATACATCACAATAAATATACAGTTTTGGACACAAAAAAACAAGAGGTAACAGAACGGGGAAGATCTGCTGCCTCTTGCAAAAAAATGAGGGGAGAGAGGATTCAAATAAATGAAAAACTCTTTACGATTATTAGTATATCCAGGATTTGTGAAAAAAATGTGTTTAAAGATTAATCTATTTATAAAGATTAATAACTAATCATAAACAAATAATTAAACGTTCACAAAGTGCGGGTATTTCTGTATAATACAGCGTGACGGATACGATATTGCGGTACTATAAACAATGCATTAGTACCATAAGAGAGGTTTGAGATATGATATTTGAGACACATGGTCATTATGACGATACTCAGTTTGATGAGGACAGAGAACAGTTAATTGCAGAATTCCTTGAGAAGGATATAGACAAGGTCATGAACGTCGGAGCGGATATGCAGTCGTCGAGGAATTCGGTGGAGCTTGCCGCAAAATATCCGCATTTTTATGCGGCAGTCGGCGTACATCCGAGTGAGGTCGGTGAGCTGACGGAGACGGATATACAGGAGCTTAAGAGTATGGTGCTGGATAATCCAAAGGTGAGAGCCATAGGAGAGATAGGTCTTGATTATCATTTCGACGATGATCCTCCGAGGGATGTTCAGAAGAAATGGTTTCTCAGGCAGCTTGAGCTTGCGCAGGAGCTCACCATGCCGATCATTATACACAGCCGTGATGCGGTATCAGACACTATGGAGATGCTTAAAAGAATGGATGGCGGCAGAAATGGCGGTGTGATACACTGTTATTCATACAGCGTAGAACAGGCAAGAGAATATATTAAGATGGGATTTAACATAGGGGTTGGCGGAGTAGTCACCTTCAAGAACAGTCGGAAGCTTCAGGAGGTCGTGGAGGACATCCCTCTGGAAAAGATAGTTCTCGAAACAGACTCCCCATACATGGCTCCGGTTCCGTTCCGGGGAACAAGGAACTCAGCCCTCAACATACCTTATATAGCTGAGAAGATAGCTGAGATCAAGGGCGTTCCGGTTCAGAAAGTGTATGACCAGACATACGCGAATGCCCTGAAAATGTACAAGATGTAATAAAAACGTAGATTACAGGCAATGGAGGTTTCGTAATGTGAATTGGGACCAGGATTTTGTGGTATTCCCCAGACAGGCATACCACAAAGTCCTGGTCGTGACACAAATCTTGATGAAACCTCCATTGTCTGGACGCAGGAAAGGACAAAGCATGGAGAAGTTAAGCAATCCACAGGTCACGATAGAGACGATAAAGAAATACGAATTTGCATTTCAGAAGAAGTTCGGTCAGAATTTCCTCATAGATGCCCATGTCATAAATAAGATAATCAGCGCAGCGGACATCACGAAGGACGACTGCGTGCTGGAGATAGGTCCGGGAATAGGAACCATGACCCAGTATCTTGCGGAGAGTGCCGGACAGGTTGTGGCGGTGGAGATAGACAAGAATCTTCTCCCTATTCTGGACGAGACCCTTGCGGAGTACGACAATGTGACCATCATCAACGATGACATACTGAAGGTGGATATCAACAAGATCGTGGAGGAGAGAAATGGCGGCAGGCCTATCAAGGTGGTTGCGAATCTTCCATACTATATAACCACACCAATCATCATGGGACTTTTCGAGAAGCATGTGCCGCTTCTCTCGGTGACGGTCATGGTGCAGAAGGAGGTTGCGGACCGCATGCAGGTGGGCCCGGGAACCAAGGATTACGGAGCACTGTCCCTGGCAGTTCAGTATTATGCCGAGCCGTATATAGTGGCAAATGTTCCGCCAAACTGCTTTATACCGAGACCGGGTGTGGGCTCAGCGGTCATCAGACTGAACAGATACCAGGAGCCGCCGGTCAAGGTGAAGGACGAGCAGCTCATGTTCCGGCTGATAAGAGCATCATTTAACCAGAGAAGAAAGACTCTTCAGAACGGCATAGCCAACAGCGGAGAACTGTCATTTACCAAGGAGCAGATCGCAAAGGCGCTGGAATCCCTTGGAATATCAGCAAATATCCGTGGAGAAAGTTTGAGTCTGGCGGAATTTGCAGCTTTGAGCGACATTCTCACGGATAAATAATGTCATAGGTGGTGAGACAGAATCATAGATAATTGATAAAGCCCCCGGAAAAGGACGCAGAATTCCGGAAGGGAGAGGAGGATTATCTATGGTGTACTGGAACCGATTTATATCGTATATTTACAGGTATCACGACGGGCACAAATGTGAAAATTCAGGATTTGCCAAGGTGGCAAAGGTGGGGAGAACGGGAAGACTCACGGTTGGACTGAGAAACGGAATGAACAGCAGAGAGGAAATCTATGGCGTGTTCATTTACAGGGAGACGCTGGCCGACGAAGGCGCAGTGGGCGGTGAACAGACAAATGAACCCGTGATGATCCCTCTGCCGGTGCTCGTCGGTAAGATGAGACTCAGAAATGGACACGGTGAGGAGTGCTTCTCATTCTGCTGGGATGATGTCATGGAGAGCGGACGGCCTGTGACTGCATTTGCCGGTATCGTCATAAGGCGTATACAGCCGGATGGAAATATGGGGCAGGAGTATTACGACAGCGATATATTCTGTTCGTCCTGGACGGACAGTGTGATAGATTATTCCAGAATGTGGGATGCGAAACGTGCGGGCCGCGATGCTGAGGAACTGAGCGAGGCGGTGAGAGAGGCCTCCATAACAGATACGGTCACGGCAGAGTTGGAGCTTGAGAGCTGTGCTGCACCGGCGGAGCCTGTATGTTCTGATGAGGTCGAGACCTCCGAGACCGGAACGGCGATAGACAAAATGTTTGAGAACTATGAACGTCTGCCACTTCTTCCGGGAAGCTCCCTGGATGACGGGCTGGACAGCGTCATAGAGAGCGTGAAGATATCCCCGAATGACATAGGTCTGCTGGACATGTGCAACTGGAAGCTCGGGGTGAACAGCTTCCTGACACACGGGTATTACAGCTACAAATACCTGATGTTTGGCAAAGTCATATTTTCCACAGATGATGACCGCGTCAGTTACATACTTGGAGTTCCGGGGGTGTATTCCTCGAGGGAGAAATACCTTGCCGGGATATTTGGATTTGACAGATTCGTGCCGGAGAAGGAGACACATATCAAGACCGGCAGCTTCGGCTACTGGATAGTGGATATAAGATAGGAAGAAGAGGATAAAGAGAATGGAAGATACCAATATAGATGAGCTGACGCCGGAGAAGCGGCGTATTCATGAGAAGTATATGGATAAAGCCATAGCCCAGGCAAAGAGGGCTTATGCAAATGGCGATGTTCCGATAGGCTGTGTCATAGTCCACGATGACAGGATAATCGCAAGGGGCTTCAACAAGAGAAATCTGAAAAAGACCACACTTGCACATGCGGAGATACTGGCCATAGAACAGGCGTCAAAGAAGCTCGGCGACTGGCGGCTGGAGGAGTGCACAATGTATGTGACCCTTGAACCGTGCCAGATGTGTGCCGGGGCCATAGTGCAGGCCCGTATCCCAAATGTGGTGATAGGATGTATGAATCCCAAGGCCGGATGTGCGGGCTCCATAATAAACCTGCTGGACATGAAACAGTTCAATCATCAGGTTGAGGTTATACGTGGTGTGCGGCAGGATGAATGCAGTGAGATGATGAAGAGCTTTTTTCGCGACCTGAGACAGGGAAAAGCGAAGAATGCTTGACGGCGGGCGGCATGTCAGATATAATGTAGCCTGCGGTGCATCTTGTGCACAGCCAATTAAATATGTTTTAAAGTTTCCATGCAACCGGGGAGGTAGCGGCGCCCTGTACCTGCAATCCGCTATAGCAGGGGTGATGGTCTTCCTGAGGGGTGGCCGCTGTAGGGCTGCCCTCAGTAAGTGATGTTGATGTCTGGGTCTCGCGCAACAGGAATCTTCGAACCGTGTCAGGTCGGAGACGAAGCAGCACTAAGGGGAATCTCCTGTGTGCCGTGAGGGTGCCTGGGCTGAGTTAACTGCTGAGGTAACGTCTATGGTGACGCTTCGAAGGAAGATCGCATGGATTTTTTTATTTTTAACATTATTTATTAAAAATTTAAAAAAATATAGCAAAATCCCACAAAAGATGTTATCATCAAGTATGATACTTTTGCAGTGTTATTATGCGCTGCAGAATAGTGATTTCCAAGGGGCGAAACGGATATGAATTACGCTGAAGTAATTGATTTTGTAAAGGAACAGACAGCCGTTAATGGTAGGCCGCCTAATTATCCATTCAGGAGCAGATTTGAACATACTATGCGGGTGTATAGATGGGCGATAAAGCTTCAGTCGAAGTTAGGTGGAGATCTGGATATAATAGTTCTCGCGGCACTTCTTCATGATGTGGGCTGGGATGACGAGAGACCACATGGGGAGGTCGGAGCAGAGATAGCTGTCAATTATCTTGACAGTCTGGGAGTCGATCCACAGAAGATAGCCAAGATAGGCGAGATAATCATGATCCATGAGGAGAAGGATACTGATGCAGATCTGTCACTTGAGTGCAGGATAGTTATGGATGCAGACCTGCTGGATGAAGTGGGAGCGATCAGTGTTCTGTGGGATTCCATGGCTACGGCTATAGAGGACGAGGCAAGCTATAAGCGCGCATATTACAGAATCAAGAATTTTTATAAGATCAATAAACCAAAGATCAAGAGATGTAAGACGGAGGCTGGACGACTTGAGTACAGCAAACGCATGCAGCTCCTTGAGGATTTCATATTCCAGCTTGAGAAAGAACTGTTCTAGTATCGATTGATGAATTTGATTGTGGATAGGAGAGATAATTATGAAGACATTTGTTAAGATCCTTGTAGCCATTATTGTGGTAGCAGCTATCTGTGGCGGTGTGTATCTGGTTCTTCCTGAGACAGCTCAGATATTTGTAAAGGGTAATATTCAGTATCGTACTAACGATGAGGCAAAGGACAAGATAGACAGCCTTAAGAAGAATGAGATCGTCTATACAGATGTACAGAGCAACGGAACAGAGAAGAAGGTTCCTACAGGTGTTACATATGGAGACGCTCTTGATAAGAAGGCCAAGACAACAGTATGGTATTATGAGGACACAACAAACGGTGGATTCAGAATCACATATTATGGAACAAAGGTCAGCATGGATCTTGCAAAGTATGGTTCAGATGGAACATATATAGACAAGACACTGAAGGCAGTATTTGATTTCCCTGCAGGCGGAAAGAGTACAGTTACATTGTACATAGGAGATGAGCAGTGTGACGATGCGATGAAGGCTGCTGTACTTCAGGCTCTGGCTAACTAATAATAGTTAATATACAATAAAGCTCCACACCGACTATGATTTAGACGGTGTGGAGTTTTATTTTGCCTTTTTATAATTGCTTTTGCAGATCTTATGCAGATCAGTCGTGGCTGTTTACGAGATCCTCTATCATGTTGATGATGATTCCCGTTGAGTCGGTCAGGTTGCTGGACTCCATAGCCTGGATATATTTCTCTTTGTTGTTGTACACTTCATTTATTCCGGCGAACAGGGAATCTGTGTTCAGCTCTTCCTCCTGGATCACATAGCTGTATCCGCTCTTCTCAAATGACTGGGCGTTGAGAATCTGATCACCTCTTGATGCAGCCTTTGACAGAGGAATGAGGATGTTCGGTTTTCTGAGTGCGAGAAGCTCACAGATGGCATTGGCTCCTGCACGTGAGATGATGATATCGCACAGTGCAAGCATGCTTGCAAGTTCCTTCTTTACATATTCGTACTGAACATAGCCCTTCTTATCCTTGAGGGATTCATCCAGATTGTCCTTGCCGCACAGGTGGATGACGTTGAAGGTCTCCAGAAGACGGTCGATATTGTCTCTTATTGCGTTGTTGATTATGACGCTTCCTGAACTTCCGCCCACGATAAGGAGAACAGGCTTGTTGTCAGTGAAACCGCAGTAGTTATATGCAAATGCGGAATCGCCGCGGAAAAGTTCCTCTCTGATAGGGGTTCCGGTTACGACTGCCTTGCCCTCAGGGAAGAGATCCTTTGTCTCAGGGAAGTTACAGCATACCTTTGTCGCCTTTGGAAGGGCGAGCTTATTTGCAAGGCCGGGAGTCATATCTGATTCGTGTATCACCACAGGGATACCTGCTGAGTGTGCGGCAAATACCACAGGGACTGTGACAAATCCTCCCTTTGAGAATACTACATCAGGCTTGAGCTCTTTCATGAGCTTCTTTGCTTCAGATATTCCTTTAAGTACCTTGAACGGATCTGAGAAGTTCTTCATTGAGAAGTATCTTCTGAGCTTTCCTGAAGCTATGCCGTGATAAGGGATGCCCATATCTTCTATAAGCTTTTTCTCCATGCCGTCATATGAACCGATGTACTGGATGTCATATCCGTGCTTCTTCAGCTCCGGCATAAGTGCCATGTTTGGTGTGACATGACCTGCTGTACCGCCGCCTGTCAATATAATTCTCTTCATAATGATTGTTAATCCTCCTGTTACTGTGCTGAAGCCAGATACTGCTTGAGTGCCTGAGCCAGTTGATCCGGGCATGAAGTCGGCTTGAAACCGCAGGTTGTGCCCTCGAGTCTGGCGATGACGTCCTCTGGCTTCATGCCTTCTACGAGAGCTCCGATACCCTTGAGGTTACCATTGCATCCTCCGGTGAACTTTACATCATGCAGCCTGCCATCGATGACGTCAAAGTTGATCTCGACAGAGCAGGTTCCTTTAGTCTTATAAACCATAACAATACCTCTTTTCTATTGTACTTAACCAATCATTTTAATATTCGCTGATACATTCTAAGATGTATGTATCCTGCTTTTTTCATCTTGAAGTATATCAAAAGAGCATGCAAAAGACAAACATTTGTCGAGCGAAAATAATTGTATACTCCGGAATGTCGCTCATATAATACTACCATCCGGACCGGCCAAACGGATGTGGGGTTAAGCCCTGACAGGATATGATCGAATAATTGAAAAGAGAGGGAAAACTATGTTTGAAATTTTGTTGAATCAGAATGTGTGTATGTATGTGATGATAGTGTGTGGGTGTATAGGGCTGACAGGACGGGCTGTGATGAGCAGTTATCTTGCAAGACTGGCAAAGGCGGCTGAGCGCATGGGAACGACGCGGAAAAAACAATTGATGGAGATGCGCAGGCGGTATGAGGATATAACATCGCTGGATGTGAACATACATGACACTGCCGCATTTGTGGACAAGTACATAGACAGGCTGAAGATAGGTTTTATACCAATAAATGTGTGGAATGGATTTGTGAAAAATATGGGAGTGGCCGCAGCTGGGACAGGCATATTTGCAGCGGCGTATCAATATTATGTAGTAGGCGATGGCGTGGAGACATTGAAGATGCTGGGGTGTGGACTGGCAGCCTGCATAGTGCTGGTGGCTGCTCATAACCAGTGGAATTGTGAATGGCATATGAGGACTCTGCGTGACAGCGCCAGAAATTATCTGGGCAACAGCCTGGCAAACAGATTGAAAAAGGAAGAAGAGAAACAGACAACGAAGCAGGATATTGTTGAGGCCATGGCAGCATGCAGTGAGACAGATGAAAATGACAGGATAAAAAGAAAGGCGAAGCCTGCGCGGAAAGCACAGCGGAGTGATAAGTCAGATTATGATGCTCTGCTTGACGGAATAATGAAGAAAATGCTTGCGGACGGATAGCAGGGGTGTTGATGAGCAGGTGCGTGGCAGATGAAATGCAGGTGAAAGCCGCCTGCAGAAGCCAATAAATTCAGGATGGTAGATGGTGAGAAAGCTGTACTTGATAGCAGGACTGTATGCGGTCTGCGTGATCGGGGCTGTGCTGAGTGGATGTTCCATATATGACAAGGAGGATCTGTCCAAGATGGTGGCGACTCCGGGGGACGCAGAGTGTCAGGCAGACGGTGCGAAGAATGGGGAAGGTGATGCGGAAGGAAAAGAAAAATCGGGAGACAAGACGGAAGATGCGGAGAGTAACACGGACACAGACGGGGAGAGTCAGGGTGAGGATATGACCAGACTAAGGGATTACAGCCAGATATCGACAAAGAAATATTCATGGTACATAGTGCGGGACAAAAATCATGGAATGAGTGGCTGTGACAACAGCTTTCCGCTGGAGCAGTACGATGCGTTCTACGTGGACAGAGTGTGTGCTGAGAAGAATGAAAAGGTGATGTATCTGACATTTGACTGTGGGTACGAGAACGGATATACAGAGCAGATGCTGGATGTGCTCAAAAAGCACAATGCAAAGGGCTGCTTCTTCGTGACGATGACTTACATAAGGGACAATCCGGATATAGTAAAGAGGATGAAGGAGGAGGGACATCAGGTGGGAAACCACACGGTGCATCATCCGTGCATGCCGGAGAAGAGTGTGGAGGAGCAGAAAAGTGAGTTAAAGGAGTGCTCAGACTTTATGAGGAATGAGACCGGGTATGATATGGATATGTATTTCAGACCGCCGAGCGGTGAGTACAGTGAGCAGGTTCTGCAGCTGGCTAAGGATATGGGGTACAAGACCATCTTTTGGAGTATGGCTTACCTTGATTATGATGTGAACAACCAGCCGGGGACGGACTACGTCATTGATCATTTTGCGAAATACTATCATCCTGGGGCAATTCCGCTCATACACAATGTGTCATCGTCAAATGCGCAGGCACTTGATACGGTTCTCACAAACCTGGAGAAGGAGGGATATGAGTTCAGGTCTTTGAATGAGATGAAAATTGAATAGTGGTATCAGAAACAGAAGCTCTCTGTGCGGATCATGCCGATCCGAACGGAGAGCTTTTGTGTATTGGCAGTGCGATCTGTGTGATATAAGCATCTTTATTTGCTCCGTGGGTTGGAGGACCCTCCATAAATGAATTGCGAAAATAACCACAAGTAGCAAGATTGTTTTCTTTTGCATAGTCCAATAGTTTCTTCTGGACAGTGTCGAAATTTTCATATGGACCACGGTGGTATATACAGATAGCTGCAGTCTGTGGAAGTTTTTTTATGTGTTCGTCATTGGTGTCAGGATCTGCTGCGACAGGTATGACATATCTTCCTTCGGATGTTGATTCGACAAAAACCTCTGTACACATTTTGCCTGTGGTGTCCAGTTGATATTTTTTTGTTGCCTCGATAAAGGTCTTGCGCAGATCTTCAGTTTTTCTGGCCAGATCAGAGTCTTTGAACTCCTGACAAAATGCAGTGAATGAGGGAAGAGTGATAAAACGGATCTCCGGTTCTGATGTCTGGGACTGACGCAGCTGAAGCTGGGCTATGCACAGATCCAGCTGGGAACGGAGCGTAGTCATACGTTCAATGACATCCTCAAGCTTTTCGGTATTATTGAAGTACTTGTCAATCTCGGATAGCGATAATCCTAGTCCCTGAAGAACTTTTATAATTCGTATATGTACGATGTTATCGGCAGAGTAGTAGCGGAAACCGCTGCTCTCATTTTTGTATGCGGGTGTCAGAAGCCCCAGGTCTTCGTAGTTTAACAGCATTCTTCTTGTCACTCCAAGCATTTTGGTGACTTCGCCAATTTGATATAGATTTTTATTTGCGTGATTCATATGATTCCTCTCCCCTTAAAAATAGACAAAAAAAATTGTAAATATTGCATAAATACCGCAAAAATATTGTTGACTTGAACATTGATGTACGAATTATAATTATCATAAATTGTTAAAGGTAAAGAGTCAAGAATTAACAGGAGGTAGTGGTTGCAGAGAGAAAACATTAACGGACACACGAAAAAGAGGTTTTATTGAGAAAGAGAGGGAAGTGTATGAAAGAAAGAATTCTATGCAGAAAAGTTATGGCATGGCTCATGACAGCTTTCATGGTCATAACGTGTTTGATTTCGATAGGTGGTAAGAATACTGCCTACGCAGCGGCTATGGAGAATATCAAGGTAACAGACGTGGATATCAGCACAGATGGACATATGAGAGGTCTCAAGTGGGGGTGGACAACCAGCGGTTATGCCAGCGCGAGCTGCAAGCTTGGCATTCAGTCTGAGAAGTTCACGACTGGAGATCTCACAAACTTTGGTGATTATCTGAGCAGCCATAGGTACAGTGGATGGGCGAGTGCCGAGTCACCTGAAGGCTGCGGATTTAAAGGCTGGATAACAGAGAACTCGTTCTCAAGGAGTTCAGGTACATATGACAGAACGGATACCATTTCCGGAGAGGGAATAGATATGGGTACCACGGGTGTGTATTATCTGTATACGTGGACATATTACAATGGTTATGTATTCCCTGATATTTACATAGGAAGTATTGATCTGAATGCTGGCAAGATCGTGGACGCCAGCGGCAATGAAATAACATTTCAGATCGGTGGCTTTTCAGGCGGAGGCAATACAGATCCTTCGGAGGAAGAAGTTGTATTCATGAACAATGGATATCCATATGGCAAGAATATGACGAATAGTTCAATCACTCTCGTTATGGACGTGACAGGGGAAGCTGCAACATATCAGTGGCAGAGCGCAACCAGTAAGCGTGGACCATTTACAGATATTGAAGGTGCAAATGGAAGTACATATACGTTCACCCCGACTCATGGATACTGGTACAGATGCGTGGTGGATGGTACAGCCAGCAGAGCGGTAAAGGCAGTTATCCCTACCAGTGACAATGGAAATACGTGGACAAAGCCAAATACTTGCTGGTATATAAGCAATGGAGTTATGGCTTACATGGCCAATGACAAAGGGGTTGATATTGTTGGCTTGTATACCAAGGACGGAAAGAACTATATGCTTGGAACAAGCTACGACAAAGTATGGAGATTGTACAGCAGAAGCGATTCAGAGCCTTCAGCTGAAACGGCTACATCACAAGTATCTGTGGCTTCGCTTGCAGCTCTAAGATTGTCGTTTGATCCTATGAATACTCACGATCTGATTTTTGATGCTGAACTTGGTGAGGGACAGCATTCGTTTGCAATAGGAGCGGATGCGAACATTGGAAATAGTATTACAAGCTCTGACAGTGCAGATGAAGCGGTGCTTGCTGCCACTGTCAAGAATGGTGAATTACAGCAGATAGCGATGATGGGAGTTGCTAAAGCGGCGGATGCGGCAGATGATACTCCATCATTTGTTCTTGCCCCTATAACACAGGCAAGTTATTACTGGATCGGGGGCTATGATTCCAGAAGAATATTTGAGTACAATACAGGTTCATCAAGCTACATAAAGGAAACTGCTGAAATAAATGGTCAGAATGCTGCATCCCTGGTTGAAGGAATAGATTCGGGATTGACAATGTCATGGACAAATGTTGAAGATGGCGGACATATAGGTTTCAAATTCAGCGTTGGAGCGGTGGCTGATGTAGGAGCAGTTACAGGACAGGTTGATTATATAACAGAAAATCTGACAGAGCTTGATGGCGATACATCATATATCATCACTGTTGATGGCGAGTCATATGACATTGTGAGTGATATGTATGGTGATATAGCTCTTGAGGGAACAGATGATAACGACGTATCATATAGTTTGTTTGGTAAAAATATAAGTATCCGCAAGAAAGACAGTCAGGATACACCTGCTGATATAACTGTTGCAGCAAGACCGGAGGCACCATCTGCACCGAAGACTCTTGCAGACATACAGAATCCAACACCAGCCGATATGGAAAGTGCTGCAGACGGCGAAGGCATTGAGATAGTAAGCGTGACTGGCGATTCTGTGACAGTAAGCCCGCTTGGCGGACAGCAGTATCAGTATTCGATGGATGGAGCGACATGGACAGTTCTCGATGATCTGAATGTGTCAGATAATTATGTTATCTCAGGACTTGAAGAGAATCAGAGGGTATATGTTCGCACAAGATACGTGGCTAATACGACAAAACCAGCTTCATTGTGGTCGGATGCCAAGACAGTCTCACGTGATCTGATCGCCGGAGTAACTGCGGAAGATACAACCTGCACTTACGATGGATTGATACATAGCCCATCTGTTACAATTGCAGATGGCCTGGATGGAGCTTCTATCAGTTATTCATTGGCAGCAGATGAGCCGTACACACAGACGGTTCCAGAACTTAAAAATGCCGGAACATATAAGGTGTATTACCTTGTTACAGCAGATGAGTGTTCACCGGTATTTGGCGATGTGACTGTGACTATCGAAAAGAAAACGATCACAGCGGATAAGGTAATCGTTGATGAAAATGCATATATACAGGGAATCCAGTTCTCAGGATTGCTGGATGGAGAAGAACTGGTATATGACGAGGATTATACTGTAGTACTGTGGGACGTTACACCAGGAATAGAGAAGGTTGTAACTACATACAGATTTGGGCTTGCAACTACGGGAAATGCAGCCAATTACATGCTTCAGAACAAGTCATGGGATATGGTTCATTATCATGACTGGACGTATGAGATAAAAGAAGGCCACAGTAACAAGATAATTGCATATTGCAATGAAACTGAGAATCCGGCACACTGCGCATATCAGGGCAGAAACGAGGCGGTCAGCTGTACTGTGACAGCAGAAAGCAGAGCGTATGACGGCACAGAATATGCAGGTGCAGTTGTTAATAACTGGATAACAGAGAAGACCGGAGAGGCTGCTGTTACATATTATGAGGGAACAGGTGATACCGATTATCCGGAAAATGAGAATGCGCCGGTAAATGCAGGTACTTATAAGTTTGTTGTGAAGATAGCTGATGTTACGGCTTATGCAGAATTTGAAATACAGAGACTTGATCAGAATGTTGAATTTGATGTAATCGATTACACATTTGGCGACAGTGTAGAGGCTCTAGCGGTTACAGGAGCACAAGAGGATCCTGTTATAGAGTATTACTACACAACAGAGAACAGCAACACGGATGGAACATTGTGGGAGAACTCCAGATCGGCAGATCCGGGCACATATTATATGTATGCCAAGGTTTGTGCTACAACCAATTACAATGAGTATGTAACACAACCGGTTCAGTTCACAGTTGCAAAGAGAGAAGCTCCGACAGACATAACAGCGGCAGATATTGTAAAGACATATGACGGCAAGTCATATGGAATAACAGTTACAGGTGATATTCCAGAGGATGCGGTTGTGACGTATGGAACTTCTGAGGATGCATGCGATAAGACTGTAAGTCCGAAGTACAGTCAGGCTTCAGATGAACCATACACTGTATATTATAAGGTTGCAGCAAGGGGATATGACACGATATCCGGACATGCAACTATCACCATCAACAGAAGACCACTTGCTGTATCGGGAATCAAAGCTACATCAAAGGCTTACGATGGACAGACAGAGGCAAAGCTTGACTATTCAGGCGTTGTTCTGAATGGTAAGGTCAGCGCAGATGTGATTGCAGTTACAGCTACAGGAACATTTGACAGTGCAGATGTGGGAACAGGCAAAACTGTAAGCATCACAGATATAAAGATCAGCGGAAAGACCGCTTCAAACTATATACTTACAGAAGATGCCCAGCAGCAGACAGCAAAGGCAGATATCACTCCTGCGGGAACAACTCTTACTGTAGGAAAGGTTGGAGCTAAGACATATGGAGGTGCAAAGTTTGCCCTCAATGTGAAGTGCAGTAGAAATGACAAGAAAACATTTACAAGCAGCAATACAAAGGTTGTCAAGGTGGATGGCACAGGCAAGGTAACTATAGTTGGTGCAGGCAAGGCGGTTGTGACAGTATCCGTTGCGGCAAATCAGAACTATAAGGCAGCTGCTACAAAGGTTGCGATCACGGTAAACAAAAAAGCCATCAGAGTAACTGCAAATGACGCATCTAAGTATGAAGGCAAGGCGGATCCGAAGTTTACATTTACAGCGGAGGGACTTGTTGGCAAGGATAAGCTTACAGGAATTGTTCTCAAGAGAGCTGCTGGTGAGAAGTCCGGAACATACACGATCACAGCAAGCCAGAAGAAGGGTGCAAATCCAAACTACAATATAACATTTGCCATTGGCCGTCTTGTTATAAAGAAATCTCCAAATGTTGAACCTAGTGGAACAGAACTCTATAAGAAGACACTTCCGTTCTTCCTTATGAAAGGAAAGGGAACAGGAACAAGAATAGATCTGACATGGGATAAGGTCAAAGGTGCAACAGGATATGATGTATACTGGTCATATTGTAATGGAAAGAACAACTTCAATAAGCTTGCTAATGTACCGAAGTCCCAGAAATATGCTGATAAGAACCTCAATAATAAGAGAGAATACAAGTATTTTACAGTCGCATACAAGATGTCGGGTGGCAAGAAGGTATATCTCGGCAGGACAAATACAGTCCATGTTGCAATGCCTCAAGCATCAAAGACAAATGTCCTGAAAGTTACTGTGAACAAGACCAAGGCTAACCTTGCAAAAGGTAAAACATTTAAGATCACCAAGAAGGTTAAGCTTGAGAATCCAAAGAAGAAGGCGTTAAACCATCTTACGAAGAAGGAAAGGTTCATAACATCCAATGCAAAGGTGGCAACTGTTTCATCTGCAGGAGTTATAAAGGCAGTGCGTAAGGGCACATGTACGGTTTATGTAATGTCTAAAAATGGTGTTTGTGCAAAGATCAAAGTGACGGTTAAGTAGTGCTTTAGACATGGTTATAATTGAAAACTCCTCCAAACCGGTTGTGGCTTTGGGGGAGTTTTTTGAGATTAATAGTTGATTATGGTATACCTATTTGCTAAAATTGATTCAATGTGAAAAATTTAATACAAGTAAGGAGAGAAAACAAATGGCACAGACAGTAAGTTTCGATTTTAAGAATGCAAAAGCCATGGCTACAGACGCTGATATCGCAGCAATCAAGGATCAGGTAGTAGCTGCAAAGGCAACACTTGTAAACAAGACCGGTGAGGGAAATGATTTCCTTGGATGGATTGACCTTCCAGTAGACTATGACAAGGAAGAGTTTGCGAGAATCAAGAAGGCAGCAGCTAAGATCCAGGCAGATTCAGACGTGCTTGTAGTAATCGGTATCGGTGGTTCTTACCTGGGTGCAAGAGCAGCCATCGAAGCTTTAAGACACAGCTTTTATAATTCAGTTGACAAGTCAATCCGTAAGACTCCTGAGATCTACTATGCAGGATCAAACATCAGCAGCACATACATGGCTCATCTGCTTCAGGTGATCGGTGACAGAGATTTCTCTATCAACATCATCTCCAAGTCGGGTACAACAACAGAGCCTGGTATCGCTTCAAGAATCTTCAAGAAGAAGCTTGTTGAGAAGTATGGCAAGGAGGGCGCAGCAAAGAGAATCTACGCCACAACGGACAAGGCAAAGGGAGCTCTCAAGACACTTGCAACAGAGGAAGGCTATGAGACATTTGTAGTTCCTGATGATGTAGGAGGACGTTTCTCAGTTCTCACAGCAGTTGGTCTTCTGCCAATAGCAGTAAGCGGTGCTGATATAGATAAGCTTATGGAAGGCGCAGCTTCAGCAAGAAAGGATTGTCTTGCACAGGACTTCGACGATTCAGATGCTATGAAGTACGCAGCAGTAAGAAATGTACTGTACAACAAGGGTAAGTCAATCGAGATCCTTGCTAACTTTGAGCCGGCACTTCACTATGTATCAGAGTGGTGGAAGCAGCTCTACGGCGAGAGCGAGGGTAAGGATGGCAAGGGACTTTTCCCAACAGCTACGGACTTTACAACAGACCTTCATTCACTTGGACAGTTCATCCAGCAGGGTTCACAGAACCATTTCGAGACAGTTATCAATGTTGTTAACCCAACATGTGAGATTGTTATGGAGGAAGAGGACTCAGATCTTGATGGACTTAACTATCTTGCAGGCAAGACAGTTGATTTTGCAAATAAGAGTGCTATGAACGGAACTATCCTTGCACACGCAGATGGTGGAATTCCTATCATCCAGATCAACATCGACAAGATTGATGAGTTCACTCTCGGTGAGCTGTTCTACACATTTGAGTTTGCATGTGGTGTGAGTGGATACACACTTGGTGTAAATCCATTCAATCAGCCAGGTGTTGAGAGCTACAAGAAGAACATGTTTGCTCTTCTCGGCAAGCCGGGCAACGAGGAGCTTGGCAAGAAGCTTCTTGCAAGAATCAACGGTTAATAGATCTTTACAGATTAATATATAAGAGATGCAGGTGTGTTTTGCCACACCTGCATTTTTTTGCAATTCTATATTTCTTGTAATCAGAATCGCACAATGTTATACTTATGAAGTGTATAGGCTCAGAATTGAGCCTGATCATTTGCATTGTGAATGGAAGGATAAGAAGGGCAGTGACATATGAATGAAAAGAGAGATGTAGAGGGGCTGTACAACCGATATAGACAGGTTCCATTGTATCTGATAGGAATGTTCTGTCTGATGACAGTGTTCATGTATTTTGTCGGAATAGGAGCCGGCGTTATAGCCACCATTTTTACGGCAGTATACGGAGCGGTGAGCATTGTTGTTTTCCTGAGGATGAATGCTTTGTCCCGCGACAGATATGTGGAATTTGCCATGGAGCACGGCAAGATGCAGAAGGAGCTCATAAAGGAGTTTCCGGTTCCGTACGCATTGCTTGACGAGGATGGAAAAGTTGTGTGGGTGAACGACGAGTTCTCAGGTATAACGGAGACCAGTAAGAGAAAGCTCATGAAGCTGAATATAGTTCAGGTATTTGAGGAGGTTACCGAGGAGAGTCTTCCTTATCAGGAGGATGTCACCGAGGGAGAGATAGCATTTAACGGAAGAGAATACCGTTATGAGATCAGACGTGTACAGGTGAATAAGGTTGAGCCTGCTATGGAAGAGACGGATGCCCAGCCGGGTGAGGCCGGCACAGACGGAGATGGGGCTGATGAGCAGAAGAAAGAGTCGAAGGCTTCGCACGGTGGTTCAAGACACCACGGCAAGACGGACACCTTCCTTGCGTTCTACATGTTTGATGTGACAGTGGTGAATCAGCTCGCTCAGGAGAACCATGACCAGAAGCTGGTTGCGGGTCTCATATATATTGATAACTACGATGAGATATTTGAGTCGCTTGAGGAAGTACGACACTCTCTTCTTGTTGCCTTGGTCGACAGAAAGATTAACAAATACATGGCAAATGTCGACGCCATAGTCAAGAGCCTTGAGAAGGACAAGTACATGTTCGTGATGCCACAGAAGTATCTGGATCAGCTCAAGGAGAACAAATTTGCTCTGCTCGATGAGGTCAAGGCTATAAATATCGGAAATGATCTTCCGCTTACACTCAGTATAAGTCTTGGTACTGATTACAAGAGCTTTATAGAAAACTTTGAGGCAGCGCGTTCCGCCATGGAGCTTGCTCTGGGCCGAGGTGGCGATCAGGCGGTTATCAAGTCCGCCGACAGGATCACCTACTTTGGCGGTAAGAGTCAGGGAACGGAGAAGTCCACGAGAGTTAAGGCGAGGGTTAAGACTCTTGCGTTCAAGGAGCTTCTTGAGACCAAGGAGAAGGTTATAATCATGGCCCACAAGAATCCGGACATGGATGCTTTTGGTTCAGGTATAGGAATATACAAGATGGTGACTGCGCTGGGCAAGACGGCGCATATAGTTGTAAATGAGGTGTCATCGGCCATAAGTCCGATATACGGCAATTTCACTTCGAGCAATTCCTACCCGGCAGATATGATAATCAACAACGATCAGGCGCTCAGTCTGGTCGATGACGACACGGTCGTAGTTGTGACGGATGTGAATAATCCTACGCTCACGGAGTGTGAGGAACTGCTGGCATATGCGAAGAGCATAGTGGTGTTCGATCACCACAGGCAGACAAAGGATGTCATTGCAAATGCGACACTGTCGTATATAGAGCCATTTGCGTCATCTGCATGTGAGATGATCGCAGAGATGCTCCAGTACATGGATGAGAAGATAAAGCTCAGGCCTACAGAGGCGGACGCCATGTATGCCGGAATACTCATTGACACCGACAACTTCCTGAGCAAGACCGGTGTCAGAACCTTTGAGGCAGCCGCGTTCCTGAAGAGAAGCGGTGCGGATGTCATGCGAGTAAGGAAGATGTTCAGAACTGACATAGAGACCTACAGACAGAAGGCGGAGGGTGTCAGCCACGCAGAGATGGTGCTTGATGCATTTGCCATATCAATCATTACACCTGGGGATGGCCCTGAGTCGCCGGTGGTACTCACCGCCAAGATTGCAAATGAGATGCTGAACATCGCAGGTGTCAGAGCTTCGTTTGTAATAGCGCAGATGGGTGCGGATGTCAAGATAAGTGCAAGAGCCATTGACGATGTCAATGTCCAGATAATCATGGAGAGAATGGGTGGCGGCGGTCATGCAAATATCGCGGCAGCTCAGTTTGAAAATGCGAAAGCAGAGGATATAAAGAAGGAGCTTGTTGAGCTCCTGAATGAGATGTATAAGGAAGGAGATATTTAGGATATGAAGGTCATATTATTACAGGATGTTAAAAGCCTTGGAAAGAAAGGCGCAATGGTAGAGGTAAATGAGGGCTACGCAAGAAATTTCATCATTCCTAAGAAGCTCGGCATGGAGGCAACTCCAAAGAATATGAATGATTTCAAGCTCCGCAAGGCTCATGAGGAGAAGGTGGCAGCAGAGAATCTTGCTGATGCCAAGGCACTTGCGGCAGAGCTTGAGAAGGCTTCAGTAACTGTTAAGATTAAGGTTGGAGAGGGCGGAAGAACATTTGGCTCAGTATCCACAAAGGAGATCTCAGATGCCATCAAGAGCCAGCTCGGCAAGGATATAGACAAGAAGAAGATCGTTATGAAGGACTCCATCAAGGCGTTAGGAAGCTTTTCAGTGAAGGTCAAGCTTCACCCTGAGGTTCAGGCAGAGCTTGCTGTAAAGGTCGAGGAAGCATAAGGAGTATAGATAAAACATGGAAGATGCATTTGCAAGAAAAAAGCTTCCCTACAATCTGGATGCCGAGAAGTCTGTTATAGGTTCCATGCTCATGGACAGAGACGCCATAGTGGAGGCGTCCGATATGCTGACCAAGGAGGATTTCTACTACGGTCAGTACGGAATATTGTTCGAGAATATGGTAGAGCTGTTCAAGGAGGGTAAGGCGGTCGATCTGGTAACCCTGAAGAACAAGCTTGAGGAGAACAATGTACCTGATGAGGTCATAAGCACCAAATCCATAGCGGAGATATTGGAGACGGTTCCGACATCGGTGAATGCCAAGCATTACGCAGAGATCGTGGCGGACAAATCCATACTCAGGAAGATGATAAAGCTGTGCGAGGAAGTGGAGAAGGACTGTTATCTGGATTCTGAGGGAGTTGAACAGCTTCTTGAACAGGCCGAGAGCGGTGTGTTCAATCTGATAAAGGAGAGGAATGGCTCCAGCAAATTTGTGGGGATCGACAGGATCGTCATGAACGTTATCGAGCAGATAGAGGAGGCTTCCAGAAAGAACACAAGAGTAACAGGTATCCCTACGGGATTCATAGATCTGGACAATATGCTCACCGGTCTCCATGGATCGGAGTTTATACTGGTGGCTGCTAGACCTGCCATGGGTAAGACGGCATTTGTCCTTAATATTGCCCACCATGTTGCCGTGCGCAAGGGAATTGCCACTGCGATATTCAACCTGGAGATGAGCAAGGAGCAGCTTGTAACGCGTATGATAGCCATGGATTCCCTGGTTGATTCCCAGAAGGTACAGACGGGACAGTTGGCTGAGGACGACTGGGATCAGGTGCTTGCCAGTGCGGAGAGTATAGCTGCCGCACCGCTGTACATAGAGGATAGTTCAGCACTCACCATATCCGAGCTGAGATCAAAATGCAGACAGCTCAAGAGCAAGAACAATCTTGGACTCATCATCATCGACTACCTGCAGCTTATGAGCACGACGGGACGAGTTGAGTCGCGACAGCAGTTCGTATCTGATATGTCGAGATCGTTGAAGATGCTTGCCAGGGAGCTGGATGTGCCTATCATAGCGCTGTCACAGCTTAACCGAGAGGTTGATAAGAGACCGGATCACAAGCCTGTGCTTGCGGATCTCCGAGAGTCGGGATCTATCGAGCAGGATGCCGATGTGGTTATGTTCATATACAGAGATGATTATTACAATCCTGATACCGACAAGAAGGGTATCTCGGAGATAATCATAGCTAAACAGAGAAAAGGTGCCACCGGATCTGTGGATCTGGTATGGCTGCAGGAATACACGAAGTTTGCCAACAAAGAGCACTAAATATATTATGTTTTATAAGGAGAATTGAAAATGGTAGTTGAACCAAGAGTTAAAGATTTTATTTGTACAACAGCTCACCCGGTGGGATGCGCACAGAATGTAAAGAATCAGATCGAGTATGTCAAGTCAAAGGGAACAGTTAAGAGCGATAACGCACCTAAGAAGGTTCTGGTGATCGGAGCGTCAACAGGATACGGACTTGCATCACGTATTGCAGTTGCATTTGGCTATGGCGCAGATACCCTCGGCGTTATGTTTGAGAAGGAGTCAAATGGACGCCGTACAGCAACCGCTGGCTTCTACAACAACAGAGCATTTGAGGAGGAGGCTCACAAGGCCGGACTCTATGCAAAGTCCATCAATGGCGACGCGTTCTCAGTCGAGATCAAGGAGCAGGTCATCGAGACCATCAAGGCAGACATGGGCAAGATAGACATGATTGTATACAGCCTAGCAGCGCCTAGAAGAACAACTCCGGATGGAACAAAGTACACATCTGTACTCAAGACGGTTGGTGAGGAGTACACCAACAAGACACTTGTACTCAAGGACAACACCATCACAGATGCACATATAACAGCGGCAAATGATGACGAGATCAATGCCACCATCAAGGTAATGGGCGGTGAGGACTGGATCGACTGGATGCAGGCACTCTCAGATGCCGGAGTTCTGGCAGATAACGTGATCACAGTTGCATACTCATACATAGGACCAAAGATCACATTCCCTATCTACGCTGAGGGATCGATCGGACAGGCAAAGAAGGATCTGTACAAGTCAGCAGACATTATAAATGAAAAGTTCCCTAACATAAAGGCGAAGATAGCCATCAACAAGGCTCTTGTCACACAGTCAAGTGCAGCTATCCCTATCGTACCTCTGTATATCACACTTCTCTACAAAGTTATGAAAGAGAAGGGACTCCACGAGGGATGCATAGAGCAGATGCAGAGATTGTTCATGGATAAGATTCTGGATGACAGCCAGGTGGACGACAACGGATTCATCCGTATGGACGACTGGGAGATGAGAGATGATGTTCAGGAAGTTGTTGCTGAGCACTGGGATACAGTCAACAATGACAATGTCAAGGATATAGCAGACATCGATGGATACTGGGAGGATTTCTACAACATGTTCGGTTTCAAGATCGACGGTGTGGATTACTCAGCAGATGTTGATATCATGTAATATTCATGGGTAGTTTCAATATATAAATACTACAAATGCCCCACAGATTCATAGAATTTGCGGGGCATTTCGGTAAGCGCTTTTTTGGTGTGCCTGACCCATTATTTTCGCAAGGAGGAAGACGGTATATGTACAAATATTTATTATTTGATCTTGATGGAACCATCACCAAGTCTGAGGAAGGAATATTCAACTGTATAAAATACGCTCTGGACTGGGCTGGAATTCCATATCCTGAATACAGAGTATTCAGAAGCTTTATAGGGCCGTCCCTGTATGATTCTTTTGTGAGAGAATTCGACATGGATGATGCAAGGGCAAAGGAGATGGTGGCCAAGTACAGAGAGAGATACAACGTGGTAGGCCTTTTCGAGGCTGAGGTGTACGACGGAGTGGCAGACACCCTGCGTGCCCTTAAGGAGAAGGGCTGCATACTCTCAGTTGCAACCAGCAAGCCGACAGAGCCGACACTCCGTATCCTTGAGAAGTTCGGTGTGGGAAAATATTTTGACGTTGTAGTTGGAAGTAATCCCGACGGAACAGGATCAGACAAGAAGCACATCATATCCCAGGTCCTTGAAAGCCTCAAGAAAGATCACGGACTGACAGAAGATATGATAAAATCAAACCAGGTTGTGATGATAGGCGACAGACGCTACGACATAGAAGGTGGCAAAGCCTGCGGCCTCCAGACCATAGGAGTCCTCTACGGCTACGGCAGCAGAGAAGAATTCGAAGCAGTCGGCGCAGACAACATAGTAGAAAGCCCAGAGGAAATCCTGAAATTGTAGATTTCAGAGCAATCTGAAGAAAAAAGATGGCGGCATGTTTTGAGAAAAGATTACGCTTAATTTGAGAAAATCAGTATGTATAATAAAAATTCTTATCGAAATATGTCAGGAGAATGATCTGAAAAGTATATATCCAACAAGATCAGGATGACATACTCTCCAGGGATATAAAAATTGGGTCTCTATATATGTAATCGGTAGCGAAGACGCCTGAACTTTGCTGCTTATTGCTAAGGCGGAGCTCGCAACGCTCTTATAGCGAGCGGGAGCCGCGTGCAGATATAAGCAAAGCAAAGTGAGGTAAGTCGAGCGTGATTACATATATAGAGACCCAATTTCTGTCCCTGGAGAGTATATGTCATCCGTCCGTTCGTCATATCATCTCCTGACACTTGAGATATACCCGAAGAACGCTCCGATGATCCCCCCGATAATGTGGGTGAGATTCGACACATTGTCCTTCACAAACACTCCGTCAGCCACCTGTCCGCCGATATAAAGCACTGCAACAAGTATGAAGGTGAGCGGTATGGAGCCGTCCTTTATACATGCAAAAGAAGACAGAAGAATGTATGCGAATACCACTCCGCTGGCGCCGAGCAATGCTGTACCAGGGAAGAATATAAAATGCACGATTCCTGTCACCAGTGCGGTGGTGATGGTTACGATGAGCAGATCCTTTGAGCCGTATTTTTCCTCAAGTAGTGGGCCGATCACAAGCAGCAGCGTCATGTTGTTGATAAGGTGACTCCAGCTTGCGTGACCAAACACATGGGCAAACATGCGGACGTAGGTTAAAGGATCGGTGAGAGGGGCTCTGTATACTTCAAATAGAAGAAAGTTACTTTTGCCGCCTGTGAGGATGTTCAGGAGATAAGCTCCCAGACAAATGAGTGCAAATGTAAGTACCACAGGTGAGTTAAAGGATATTCTTAATATGGTTTTGGATTTTGTCTTTGACATGGATCGGTTCCCCTCTTATTCATATAGTATAGAAAAATATTACCAGCGGTCATCCGCTGGTAATATTTTTTTAAGCGTCATAATCTGGCATATCGTTAAAGTACATCTTGTAGAAGTTGGTACTCTGTTCGAGAACCCTCATGGTTGATGGAAGCGGTACGGCGATGAGGTCGTTGAACTCATACTCTCCGGCTGCTGAATCAATCACATGTCCCATCTGAGTCTCATTATGTGTGTAATCGGCGTTGAAACCGCCGTATTTATTGCCACGGGCATCAAGACGTATCCACTTCTTGAGATCCGGGTGATATACCGCATTAAGTGCATGCATAGCCATAAGTCCGCCCTTGTGCTTGATACGGATATAGCAGAATCCTGTATATAAGTTGTTGGCACGAAGCAGTGCTGCCAGCAAATTGGCCTTTGAATAGCTGATGCCCGTGCTGGCTTCCAGTACATCGGAAGCGCTGATAGTTATTACTGAAAAGTTGCTGTCATATGTGTGAGAAATCCTATCCCGGACAAAATAGTAACATGCCTGTATGATCTCATCACTGCTCTTGCAATCTGCAGCAAGTTCCTTTGCCTTTGCAGCGACGATAGGATTGTCATAATTTACATACTTGTCGTATTGCAAATATGCTGAATCCTTATTTCTCTGAATTAGTTGCATTGTGTCATCTCTCCTTTATTACTTGGAATATGTAGAACTTCAGATAATAAGATTCATCTGCAGCCCATAATATTGGGTGATCAGGAGCCTGTGTGCGGAACTCTACCTGGCGAAGTCTTACATGTGAATTCATGGCGGCCTGTTTTATGGTCTTGGTAAATAACTCGAAATCCATAAAATGTGAACATGAACAAGTTGCAAGGAATCCACCATCCCTTACGAGTTTCATAGCACGCAGATTAATCTCGCGATAGCCTTTGACTGCGTTCTTTATTGAATTTCTTGATTTTGTGAATGCCGGCGGGTCAAGTATGACAACGTCAAACTGTTCGCCTTTTGATTCCAGTTCAGGAAGAAGATCAAATACATCTCTGCACTCAAAAGAGACAGTGCTCTCCAATCCGTTGAGCGCTGCATTTTCTCTGGCCTGGGCAATAGCAAGTTCTGAAGCGTCTACTCCCAAAACGCTGGAAGCACCGGCTATGCCTGCGTTTAGAGCAAAGGAGCCTGTGTGTGTAAAGCAATCAAGAACCTTTGCATCTTTACATATTCTCTGAATAGCAAGACGATTATACTTCTGATCCAGAAAGAATCCGGTCTTCTGACCGTCTTTCACATCAACAATATATCGAACGCCATTTTCATTTATATGAACCTTTGTGTTAAATTCGTCACCAATAAACCCTTTATAGGTATCCATCCCCTCGTGTTTTCTGACTTTTGCATCGCTTCGTTCATAAACACCCTCGATTATTATACCATCATTTTTAAGTATATTTTTTAAAATATTTATTAACAAATTTTTAACTTTGTCGATGCCGAGTGCCAGTGATTCGACAACAAGCACGTTTTCAAACTTGTCAATGACGATTCCCGGCAGAAAATCAGCCTCGCCAAATACGACACGGCAGCTACTGGTGTCGACGGTTTTCTTGCGGTAATCCCATGCATCCTGAAGTCTCTTTGTGAAGAATGCCTCGTCGATCTCGGTGTCCACATGTCTTGTGAGCATGCGGATGAGGATCTTGGAGTTGGTATTTATGAATCCTTTGCCGAGTGGATAACCGTCGAAGCCCTTTACTATGACGATGTCGCCGTTCTCAAAGCTGCCGACTATGGTGTCGACCTCATTGTCAAATATCCATGCTCCGCCGGACTTCAGAAGTCGTCCCTCTCCCTTTTTTAATGTAACAATAGCTCCCATAATATATGTATCCTTTCTCTGTACTGCCGTTGGCAGACATTTTTCGTTGTCTGTTTTTGAATTTTGCGGATTTATTTTACCATATGTAGACAAATAATCCAAGATGGGGCGGCTTAACACATTTGTAACAAAAAACTTGTAAAAAAGTTATACTTGTAAAAAATATGTAACACGTGTATACTACGAGCGTAGCAGAATGCACACAAACGTCAGATTCCATGCGGAAACTGATGCTTAATAAAAAGGAGGACAGTAAAGATGTCTACAATGAAGACTAATATTGCAAAGAGAGAAAAGAGCCTGATGGCGGCAAAAGCTATAGGCAGTCTTATGGCGATTGCTGTATTGGCTATTGTGATTTTTTCTACAAATGTGGTGACACAGGCAGATGAGATGGGAGCTGACGGCACGGCAGTTCTGGCCACAGCATCAGATGCAGTTCAGAGTGGAGTGATACAGGATGAGGATGGTTACTTCAGATATTATGTTAATGGTGAAGTGCAGAAAACTGCAGGCTGGATAGATGCCGATGATGGCACCAGATATCTTATAGATGAAAATGGCGTGGCAGCTATGAAGTTTACACGTTCTGGCGATACCATCAAGATATACAGATTCAGCGCTGATTCAAAGGACTGGACGATCTGCAAGAACGAGTGGCAGACAGTGGATAACGTTCTCTATTATCTGAACAATTCCGGACTGTGTGAAAAGATATACGATAATAGCAGCAAGAAGGCAAAGTCACTGAGCAGCGGCAAGCTTGTCCAGGTGAAGAACCAGATGCTTATTCTCAACGATGGCAGAACATATTATTTCAATTCAAATGGTGACAAGGTCACAAAGGGCGGTTGGTATCATATAAATTATGACAATATGGTATTTGTAACAGGCGGTGGATCCCACTATGTAAAGGAGAGGATCTACAAGGCATCAGGCATTTTCAGAAAGTATTCATTTAACGATTCAAAGAAGAGCTGGGATATGAACAAGAACCTGTGGAAGAATACAGGCAGAAAGCTGATGTATTTTGATGGATCAGGCACATGTACCATTCTGTATGATCAGGCATCGAATATATTGTACAGATACATATCAAGCAGCAAGTCATACAAGAGAGTCTCAAATGTGATCGACAAGCTCAACGGAAGCAGATACTACTTCTATGATGCAAATGGAAACAGACGTACATCATCAGGATGGAAGAAGGTAAATGGAAGTACCGCTTACTACGTATGTGACGGCGGATATGTTACCTCAAGATATACAGATCAGAAGGGTACAAAGAAGGTATACGACTTTGATTACTCGAAGAACACATGGGTGCAGAAGAAAAATATGTGGAAGACTGTCTACCGCAGCAGATATTATTTTGGCTCTAAAGGCGTAGCCACAATGAGCTATAACAACAGCACCAAGAAGGCATACAAGTTTACAGGCAGAAAGTGGAAGCCTGCAAAGAAGCTCATAATGAAGATCGGAAATGCCAATTACTATTTCAACAGCGCTGCAAAGCGAGTTGTAAAGGCTGGAAAGTATAAGACGGCCGATGGCTACATAGCATATGTCAACAGAAGAGGCGTTGTATATAAGAGAGAGTACGATCTCTCGGTCAAGAGATATTACACTATCGATCTTGGTAAGGGCAGAAAGACAAGAGTATATGGATATTATGATATAGGCGCGGCAAACAGACTGAGTAAGATGGTCAACCAGCATCGTGCAGAAAATGGACTTTCAAGCCTTAAGGTGTCAACATCTCTGACAGAGACCGCTACCACAAGAGCAAAGGAGATAAGCAACAAGTACAGCCATTACAGACCAAACGGAACACTGTGTCTCAACTCCATGTACGAGTTGTACGGAGAGAATCTTGCATGTGGTTTCAGTGGTGGAGATCTCGTGTTCAGAGCATGGTCCAAGTCGACCGCACATGACAGCAATATGCTGAATACTACATACAAGACCATGGGCGTTGCAGTATTTGTGGCTCTCAAAAATGATAAACAGGGATATAAGAGATATTATGTCCTTACATTTGGCAAGTAATTTTAATTAGGAAATTAGTGGAAAATAAGACTGTTAAATCCCTCAAATTAAATTGAATTATATGGAGAAATAGAGTACCATACATAGTATAAGGCAAATAGTCGGATATAGATTTTGGCTAGTTTGGGAATGGAGATTGTGTGTGGGTTTCATATATTCGTCTTTAAATAGAGGTGCCGGCGAGAGTGTGGCACTATTTGACAATAGAATAGCCAGGATGCTTCCTTTTGTCACGGGAAAGGCATATTTTGACCTCAGGAATTATGATGCCCAGACTGGAGAATTCGGAGTATATATTGAATGGGATGGTGAGCTTGAGGCAGTGCTTGGATATTCACTGCCGGCGGGAGGATATTTCGTCAAAGCAACCACACCGCAGGCGTACAGATTCCACAGGCTCGACAGTGGATTGCCGGTATATATGAAGTTGATAGCGCAGAATGGCAGACTGTATCCTTACAGGACATATGTCATGATGGATGGCAGACCTTTCAGTGTGGAATTCGGCGGTGGAGTTCTGATCCCTTTTGAGGACAGATACGAAGAGCTTGGATGCGAAGCTGCGAAACAGACTGTGGATACTGGAAGCCAGAAGCTTTTGATGGGAAGTCAGAGTGGAATGACAGGAAGCCAGCGTTTTCAGTGGAATGGCAGCCGGATGAGACAGTTATTCGGTAGTCAGGGAGGCTTCAGATACCTGGCGGGAAGCCAGTATAGAATGATAGGAAGTCAGCGGTTCCGGTGGAATGGCAGTCAGATGAGACTGCTGTTTGGAAGTCAGGGAGGCTTCAGATACCTGGCGGGAAGCCAGTACAGAGTGTTTGGCAGCCAGCGTATGTTGTTGGGTAGTCAGAGAATATTGTCAGGCAGCCAATATAGAATATTTGGAAGTCAGCGGATAAAAAATATGCCGATGGTGCTTGAAAGTGACACACAGCAGCCACAGGACAGTATGGATTCAATCAGAACAAGCCAGGAGCTGATGGTTGAGTTCCCTCAGGAGTGGCAGCTTATCAACAGAAGCAGAAGACCGACCAGCCGGATTGGTGGCAATGCTAAGTTTGGATATGGACTGGATCTGATCTAGTACATGACCGGATCTTGGAGGATATATGAAGGATATAGAGGGATTCCACATATTGTGGACTGCTCCTTATTTTGAGAAAAGTAAAGATGACACTTACAGCATGCAGGATTATGAGCTTTTGACCATGATCCTGTCTGCTCTTATGTGGAGAAAAATGAATGGCCCTATCACACTTTACGGTGATGCAAGGGCCATTGATTATGTTGAGGGACAGGGATTGTCGCATATATGGAATGGCGGCATAAAAGAGATACAGGTTCCTGACAGCATATCCCCGGGAGTGTTCTGGGCTGCGGGCAAGCTGTATGCGCTTAAGGCGGCGCATATGCCGGCGGTCATGGTGGATCTGGACCTTATAGTGTGGAAGAATATAGGGGAATACATAGCGGGGACGGATATTTGTGCAATACACAGAGAAGGAATATATCCGGATGTATATCCCGGCAGGGACTTCTTCAATATGGACAGTTCGTACAGCTTTGATCCCCTGTGGAGCTGGGATGTTCCGCCGGTAAATACCTGTATGCTATATATGGCTAAGGAGCAATTTAAGAACTATTATGTGGACAGCTCCATACAATTTATGGAGAATTGTAGGGAGACTGAGGAAAATCTGTGCCACATGGTATTTGCGGAGCAGAGACTGCTTGCGATGTGTGCTGCGAGAAAGGGAAAGATCATTGCTTCATTTTTTCCTGAGGCGGCGGATATAGAGAGACAGGATGTGTTCACACATTTGTGGGGATATAAGAATATTCTGAAGTTTAACTATGGGAAAAGGGTTGAGTTTAACGGGCGTCTCTGCGAGCGGATAGAGCGGGAGTTTCCGGAAGAGGCGGATGTTATAAGGGAGTTACATGTTTGTAGATAAAGTGCTGAAGAAGATACCCAGGGAGATATACATATATATACTGTGGGGAATTGTCGTGGGAGCGGTAAATCTTGGCTCCGCCTGGATATTTATGTACAAATGCGGGATAGAACCTGTCAGGGCCAACTTCCTGGCATGGATACTGTACAATTTTGTGTCATTCATAACAAATAGAAAATCGGTGTTCCACACTGTCGCAGAGACTGCGTGGGAGTTCATAAAAGAACTGGTGTCATTCTACGTGAGCAGGGTGTTCACACTGGTGGTGGAGGAGGGCCTGATCTATATACTGGTTGACAGGCTTCACCTGTGGGCGATGGGCATAAAGACGTTCACATCAGTGCTGGTGATATTCCTCAATTATTATATAAGCAAGAAGTTTATATTCAGAAAGATAAAGGAAAAACTGTAAGAGATATGTATAAATGCGAATGTTTATCGAAATTTTATAGAAAAACATGGACACAATTACTTCCAAACATTTGACAGTTGGAGTATAATTGAATGGTTAAATATGTATAAAAAGCAGAATAAGTAATGCAAGGAGATAAGTATGAAGAAGAGAGTAGTAATAACAGGCATAGGAGCCATAACTCCAGTCGGCAATACAGTTGACGAGTATTGGGATTCACTTAAGGAAGGAAAGCATGGCTTCGGACCTATTACACAGTTTGACGCTTCAGCATACAAGTGCAAGCTTGTCGGCGAGGTTAAGAACTTTGTAGCAAAGGACTACATTGATCCAAAGTCTGCAAGACGTATGGCTAGATTCACACAGTTTGCTGTGAAGGCAACCCAGGAGGCTATGGCAGATTCAGGACTTGATATGACAAAGGAAGATGCTTACAGAGTTGGTACATGTATTGGTTCAGGTGTTGGTTCACTTCAGGAGCTTGAGAACGCATATGGAACCATACTTACAAAGGGACCACTTCGTGTAAGTCCATTCGTAGTTCCTATGATGATCAGCAACATTGCAGCAGGTAACGTTGCGATCCAGTTTGGTCTCAAGGGCAAGAGTATAGATGTTGTAACAGCATGTGCTTCAGGAACAAACAGTATCGGTGAGGCATTCAGAACGATCCAGTACGGAGACGCTGATGTCATGGTAGCCGGCGGATGTGAGGCAGCAGTTTCACCTATCGGTATATCAACATTTGATTCACTTACAGCACTTACATCATCAACAGATCCAGACAGATGTTCTATTCCATTTGATAAGGACAGAAGCGGATTCGTTCTCGGTGAGGGTGCAGGTATTGTTATTCTTGAGGAGCTTGAGCACGCAAAGGCAAGAGGTGCAAAGATCTACGCAGAGCTTTCAGGTTACGGATGTTCAAGTGATGCACACCACATCACAGCACCTGAGGAGTCAGGTGAGGGACCAGCAGTTGCCATGACAAATGCGGTTAAGGATGCAGGACTTCCACTTGATGCGGTTCAGTACATCAATGCTCATGGTACAAGCACACATCTGAACGATCTTGTTGAGACACGTGCTATCAAGAAGGCATTTGGCGATCACGCAAAGGACATCAAGATCAATTCAACAAAGTCTATGACAGGACATCTTCTCGGTGCAGCAGGAGCCATCGAGTGTATTGCCTGTGTCAAGAGTATAGAGGAAGGTTATATCCACAGAACAAGAGGCCTTGTGGAGAGCGAGGAGGAGCTTGATCTGGATTATTGTAAGGAGCCATGCGAGATGGACGTTGATGTTGCGATCAGCAACTCACTTGGATTTGGCGGACACAATGCATGTATCGTCTTACAGAAGTATAAGGAGCAGTAAATATCATGTTATTTATCAAAAAAAAGGCAAAGGATGCCGAGATAATTGCAGCAAAGGCTGCAGAGGAGGCAAAGGCTGCTGAGGGAATTCAGGAAGCACCAAAGGTGGAGCTTGTAAAGTGCCCTAAGTGCGGAAGAGAAGTTGAGAAGGAAAGAGTGAAGAACGCAAAGTACATTTGTTATGAGTGCGGTTCTTACTTCAGAGTTAAGACCAAGAACAGAATAAGAATGGTCACAGATCCAAAGTCATTTGAGCCATGGTTTGAGGATATGCCAAGCTCAAATCCTCTTGGAACAGAGGGATATGAGGATAAGGTTGCGGCTGCACAGGCCAAGACAAACCTCAAGGAGGCTGTTACTATAGGAAAGGCAACCATCAATGGTGAGCCTGCTGTAGTTGGTGTATGTGATGCAAGATTCCTCATGAGCAGCATGGGATATGTTGTGGGTGAGAAGATTGCCAGAGCTGTCGAGAAGGCTACAGAGGAGAAGCTTCCGGTATTCATGTTCTGCTGTTCAGGCGGTGCACGTATGCAGGAGGGAATCATTTCTCTGATGCAGATGGCCAAGACATCCGCTGCATTCAAGAAACATTCTGATGCAGGACTTCTGTATGTATCTATTCTTACAGATCCTACAACAGGTGGTGTTACAGCCAGCTTTGCAATGCTTGGAGATATTATCCTTGGAGAGCCAGGTGCGCTCGTAGGATTTGCAGGACCACGAGTTATCAAGCAGACTATTGGTCAGGAGCTTCCAGAGGGCTTCCAGAGATCAGAGTTCCTTGTTGAGCATGGTATCATAGATGGCATAATCACAAGAGACAAGATGAAGGACACAATGTATGATCTCATCGTCACACATAAGCAGAGACAGGGCTATGCTAACTTTGACAGTGCTGTTGAAGATGAGAAATTTGACATAAGCGAGATCCTCAAGGAGAGACTCAAGGATGACGAGCCTAAGACTCCGTGGGAGAAGCTCAGAGGTGCTCGTCAGATGAGCAGACCTTCAGGTTTCGACTATGTGAAGTATATATGCGATGATTTCCGTGAGATCCACGGAGACAGAACAATGAATGATGATAGAGCCATTGTGGGTGGTATCGGTCATATAGATGGACAGCCTGTAACAGTTATATCACAGGTCAAGGGAGCTTCCATGGCAGAGTGCATGGAGAGAAACTTTGGTATGCCTCTTCCTGATGGCTACAGAAAGGCTCTTCGTCTGATGAAGCAGGCTGAGAAGTTCGGCAGACCTATCATTACATTTGTAAATACACCGGGTGCGTTCTGTGGACTTGAGGCTGAGGAGCGAGGAATGGGTGAAGCCATAGCGAGAAATCTCTATGAGATGTCATCACTCAAGGTTCCTGTACTCTGTATCCTTATCGGAGAAGGCGGAAGCGGTGGAGCACTTGCCCTTGCAGTCGGCAATGAGGTATGGATGCTTGAGAATGCGACATACTCAATCCTTTCACCTGAGGGATATGCGTCTATCCTCTGGAAGGACAGCAACAGAGCTGAGGAGGCTGCAGAAGTTATGCAGATTACAGCGCAGGATCTCAAGAGACTGAACGTTATCGAGCAGGTCGTACCTGAGTACGGCGGAGCAGATGAGCAGTCAGTTCCATATATAGGCAAGTACCTTAAGATGAACATTAAGGAATTCCTCAAGAAGTATTCAGACAAGACTCCTGAGGAGATCGCACAGGACAGATACGACAGATTCAGAAATCTGTAGATCACAGATATACTATAGATGAAAGGCATTTCTCAAGTGAGAAATTTATCTCACGGGGAATGCCTTTTATTCATGCATATGTTGAAGTGATGGTGTTTTTTTGGTAAACTTTATGTATATGGCTGAAGATACAGCTTGAATTGGAGGAGCGTTTATGAAGAAACAGATAAAGGTTACTTTGATAGTTATCGTGGCCGCCATCATTGCGGCAGCAATCATATGGTACGTGATGTACCTGCGGGGCAAGGAGCAGGATCTGCTGACACCTGTGGGAACACGTGCAGAATTTATCGGTGATACAGACAAATATCCTACCATGCTTACAGCGAAGGGGACTCAGATCCTGAATGCAGACGGAGAACAGGTTGTTCTCAAGGGTGTGATGGTTCCAGAGTCGCGCAGTCTGTATGAGGAGAAGAAGTTTAATGAGGATTTCTACAAGGATGTATTTGCCAAGGGTGGTAATGCCATAAGGGTGCCAATAAGCCCTGTGGAGTACAAGAATGACGATTACTATATGTGGAGATATCTTGACCGCATAGTTACCTGGGCCGGAGAGAACGATAACTATGTTATTCTCGACTGGGATTATACAGGTAACCCGATAGATGGTTCCGGGGATGAGATGCCGGATCTCGACGAGAATCCGCTGGATTATTCTGCTGAATTCTGGAAGAACATTGCGGATTATTTCAAGAACACTCCAAATGTTATATTTGAGATATACAATGAGCCGGTTGGCATGAGTGATTCAGAGTGGAAGAGATGCGCGGAGAGCCTTATAGGAGTTATAAGGGATGCCGGCGCAAAGCAGCTTATAATCGTTGGAAGTCCGGATTACTGTTATGATCTCGGATGGCTTGACGAGCTCGGCGTGAAGAATGACAATACTGCGTTCTCTGTTCATGTTTACCCGGACAAGGTGTTCTGGCAGAAGTTCCTGTCGGGCTATGTGACAAGTTATCCTCTTATAGTGACAGAGTGGGGATATGCAGACGATGATGTCGAGGTCAAGAATGAGAAGCTGAAGGGCACCAGAAATGTATTTGGAATAAAATTTACCAGATATCTGGAAAAGCATGATATAGGATGGATTGCAGTTGGATATGACGATACGGTGGAGCCATCCATGTTTACTAAGGGATATAAGAAACTCACAAAATGGGGCGAGTATGTGACTGAGCTGCTTGGAGACAAGGAAGAATAAAGAGAATAACGGATAAAAGGGAGAAAATATATAATGGCAATCAGAATATTAGGAACAGGAAGCTACCTTGCGGAGAAAGAGGTATCAAATGATGAGCTTGCAAAGTATGTTGATACATCTGATGAGTGGATATCTTCAAGAACAGGTATAAAGAACAGAAGAATAGCTGTTAAGGAGACAACGACGAGCATGGCTGCTGAGGCTGCTGAGAGAGCACTTGAGATGGCAGGGAAGTCCGCAGAGAATGTGGAGCTTATAGTGCTTGCCACAGTCACTCCGGATTATTACACACCAAGCGGGGCGTGTCAGGTTCAGGCGGCTATAGGTGCGGATAAGGCGATTGCGTTTGATGTGAATGCGGCATGCTCGGGCTTTGTATTTGCCCTCAATGTTGCAAAGATGTATATAGAGACAGGGTTTGTGAAGAATGCTCTTGTAATAGGTTCGGAGACGCTGTCAAAGATACTTGACTGGAATGACAGAGGTACATGCGTATTGTTTGGAGATGGCGCAGGTGCCGCTTATATAGAGGAGTCTGACAAGGGAATCATAAGCATTGTCCAGGGTTCAATCGGCAAGAAGGGTATGGTGCTAAACTGCGAGAGCAGAAAGACCAACAATATATTTGTAAAAGATGAGATCAATCATGACTATCTGTATATGGATGGACAGGAGGTGTACAAGTTTGCGGTGAGACAGTGTCCTAAGTGCCTCCAGGAGGCTCTTGACAAGGCTGGAATGACCGTCGACGATGTGGATTACTTCGTACTCCACCAGGCAAATGTAAGAATTATTGAATCTGTTGCCAAGAGACTTAAGGCACCGCTTGAGAAGTTCCCTACGACTCTCGACTACACAGGAAATATGTCTGCGGCGAGTGTACCTGTACTTCTCGACCAGCTCGTGAGGGAGCACGGCCTGAAGCGCGGCGACAAGATCGCCATGTCGGCATTCGGCGCAGGGCTCACATACGGCGCTGTGGTTATGGAGTGGTAGAGGTTTTAACACCTGTAATTTTTGAGGGCGGAACGGAGCTCCTTGTAGTTTGGGAGTACTTTTTCTACCTCGGCCCAGAAAAGTGCGGAGTGGTTCATCTGCTTTCTGTGACACAGCTCGTGGACTACCACGTAGTCTATGATTTCGGGAGTGGTGTTCATCAGTGCACAGTTGAAATTCAGGTTACCGGAGGAGCTGCAGCTTCCCCAGCGGGTCTTCTGATGCCTGATGGTGATCCTTCCGTAGGTCACGCCTATTATCTGAGCAAAATGTTCTACACGTGAAGGAATATATATCCGAGCCTGTTCTGACAGTGCCTTTATATCGGCATCTGTCAGGGCAGTGCTTGGATTTTTTTCGTCTGACATATTGGAAATTCTTTTCTGCATGATTTCCAGATGGCTGCGGATCCAGTTTTGTCTGGAATCCACAAAGCTTTGGATCTGACTGTCGGTCATTCTGAGGGGCGCACGAACCTTTATGTTGAGGTCTCTGTCTATCTCGATACAGATAGATTTGCGCCTGCTCCTGACGACAGAATATTTGAATTTATCAGAATTGTTCATGGCATATTACCTGTCTTTGATAGGTACGTAGTCCTTAGGCTCTACAAGACTTGGATAAGCCGGACGCATTATCTTGTAGCTGTTGATCAGCTCCTCCATACGATGCGCACTCCATCCAACCACTCGGCCAATGGCAAATAGTGGTGTGTAGAGGGCGTAAGGGATCTTGAGCATCTTGTATAACAATCCGCAATAGTAATCTATGTTGATGCACACACCCTTGTAGATCTTGCGCTCCTCGGCAATGACCTCAGGTGCGATGCGCTCTATGAGCTCGTATAATTTGAATTCGTCCTTCTCGTGCTTCTCCTCGGCGAGCTTTTCTACATACTCCTTGATAATGACAGCTCTTGGATCTGACAGAGAGTATACAGGCTGGCCCATTCCGTATACCACGCCCGATTTGTCAAATGCTTCGCCGCGAACGATCTTCCTGATGTACTCACGGATCTGCTCCTCGTCCGTAACATCCTCGACATTGCAGTGTATGTTCTTCATCATCTCCATGACCTTGAGGTCTCCACCGCCGTTGAGCGGTCCCTTGAGTGAGCAGAGTGCTGCTGCGACTGTGGCGTATGTATCTGAGCCAGATGATGTGACAACACGTGTTGTAAACGTAGAGTTGCTTCCGCCTCCGTGTTCCATGTGGAGAACAAGGGCAAGATCGAGAACCTTTGCCTCAAGCTGTGTGTACTTTCTGTCTGAACGGAGCATGCTCAGGATATTCTCCGCAAATGAAAGCTCAGGATCCGGCTTGTGTATATAACAGCTCTTGCCAAGCTCATAATGTCTGTATCCCTGGAAAGAATATACAGCGAGTCTTGGGAATACACTTATTATCATAAGACACTGCTGAAGAACGTTGTCCAGAGATATATCCGTCTCAGACTTATCGTATGATCCGAGGGCAAGGATACTCTTGGTCATATTTGAAATGATATCCTTGGTAGGGTTCTTCATTATGACATCTTGTATAAAGTTGTGTGGAAGGTCGTATGCAAGGTTGAGGACCTGTTTGAACTTGGCAAGCTCATTCTCGTCCGGAAGCTTTCCAAACAGTAACAGATATGTACACTCCTCGAAACCGAATCGTCCTTCCTTTGTAAATCCGTCTATCAACTGGCGGATCTCGTAACCTCTGTAATATAATTCACCGTCAGCAGGAGTATGCTTTCCGTCCTCCATTGTATACGCCCGGCTTAGTGAAATGTTGGTGATGCCGGCATTTATTCCTATTCCATTCAGATCACGAAGTCCACGCTTTACGCTGTATTCCTCGTAGAGGTTGTTATCTATGGTATCGTTCTCAATACAGAGACCAAGACGCTCCTTCGTAAATGAACTAAGATTATTGATTGACATATATAATACTCCTTTCAGGTAAGTCTTCATTGAATTATCTCACTTATTTACAACTATTGCAATCCGAAATGATTGTATGGGTGTAAAATATTATGTATAATGTACTGAGAATAAAGTTAAGACAAATGTTTTAGGAGGTAATATAAATTGGCAGACAGACAGGATATGGGGCAGAATAAAGGGAGCGCAGGAGCTCATAAGGGAACTGTGAGCCGTGCAACAACGAGCAGTGTGAAAAAGACACAGCCGGGCAAGGGAGTAGCGTCAGGCAGTCGGTCAGCATCAGGCAGCCGTCCTGTGTCGGGAAATCGTCCGGCATCGGGCAGCCACTTATCATCGGCGAGTCGTCCGAAAAGTGCAACTGCGCAGGACAAAAGGCGCACAAGTACGGGACGTCCACTTGAAAAGTCGGTGAAGTCCGTGTCTTCAGGAAGCAAGACCAGGAGACCGGCGAATAGCAGATCGTCAACAGGTTCCGGTAAAAAATCCGCGCAGAGCAGAAATAAAAAGAAGCGATATGAGCTGAATACGAAAATGATGGTCGTGGCGGCTCTGGTGGTTGGAATAGTGCTTGCACTTGTGATCACGATGATCATGAGATCCAGCATGCTCAGGGTCAAGCAGATCCAGACGGATTATAATATGGGTGATATATTTGATATAACAAACTATATTGAGCCGGACAGCAATGATGCCAGGCTGGAATATGACAACTCAGAATTTGCACCGGATAAGCTTGGTAAGTACACCATCAAATATAAGATCAGACGTGGAAAGTTAAGCAAGACAAAAAAGGCTGTGATAAATGTTGTTGACGAGGTAAATCCATACATAGACGGCCCGGACGAGATAGACGTTTCTATGGGAACGGATATAAACTGGAGTGATTATTACAATGTCACAGATGAGGATCCGGATGTGCAGGATTCGCTTAAAGCTTCTCAGGATGTGGACACAAGCAAGGAGAGAACCGTAACAGTGACTCTCACAGCGGAGGACTGGGCAGGCAACAAGGCGTCCAGACAGATCACCGTAAATGTACTCAAGAGTAACTTTGATGAGTAGGGTGTGAACGAAATAAAATATCTTGAAAAACGACAGAAAAAAGCTCAATGCTGACGGGGATGAAATCCGAAAGCATTGAGCTTTTTGATTTTAGTATTTTATGAGATAGGCGGCTTTCTCAGCTCTGCATCCAGCTCTGAGTTGTCAACCACTGTTGTCTTGGTCTTTTTAACCTTTTCCTTTTTCTTCTTCGATCTGCTCTTGTGTATGTTCTTGATGAGCATTACCACCAGAAGCAGGATAAGACCTATGCTTATGAGGACTACGGATAAACCGTATTTGTCCAGTATCTTGTCGATTATGTTGTAGCTTGACTTCTCCCACAGTCCATCCGCTTCAAGATCTGCCTGAACCTTTGAGAGGCAGTACTTTGTTCCGGTACACTTTGGTATACCCGGAAGTCTTGATGTGATGGCTGTAAGGTTGCTTGCCTGTTCGTCGGTTACATTGAAGTATGTATATGACAATGCCTCCTTACCTGTTGTGGTTATAGGATCGTCCAGACCGAGATTGATGAGATACCACTCTCCGCCGAGATAAACGGCATTCCATGCACAGTTGTTGATGTAACTCTCTTCTTTGAGCTGCTTCTGTGTGTCCATCGAGTCGTCCAGAAGATCTGAATTCTGTCCCTCAATGTACAGACATGGCACACCAACGTAATCCATAATGGCCTTGAAAGCCTTTGCATATCCGTAGGTGACTGCCGACTGATACTTGGAGTTGAACACGCCGTCTGCGGTGTATGCGTATATGTTGTCCTTGCTCTTAGATGTTGCATCTGAGGCATAATAAACTTTGTTGATGATCGAATTATGTATAAGATATACCTTCTCGTAATCCTTTGCGCTCTCATCCAGAGAAGCTGCATAATTCTTGACGGTCAGGTCAAAGTTGTTCTTGTATATGGAACGTGTATCTCCGTTGGCATACAGTGAATAGCACTCGATGGTGAGAGCTGTATATCTGAGTTCTCCCGAGGATTCCTGCTTGCACTGATAGCTGTCGGACATCCAGAAATACTCAGGATGATCGGCGAGTACAGCGTTGACGATCTGATCCATTCCATCGTTTCCGATAACTTCCCAGTCTTTGTTGCTGACCGACAATGTAAATGCTGTGTAATATCCGCCGTCCTGATAAGAAGCATTGGATGTCGACTCGTTGAATTTCTGAGCTGCATCGTTGATCTGTTTGTAGACGGTTCTGTACGCACTGTTGTCAAACTGGTCATAGAAATAAGTTCTGCCATCTATGGTATCGGTTTTGTTACTGCTGTCCGTATCATCTGTATCCGCCGCCTTTGCGACATATGGAGAAAATGATAATATCATGGTAAGCGTAAGCAGCAGTACAAGAAATTTTTTCTTCATAACTGGAACACACTCCTTCTTTTGCTTATGCAAAGCCCCTTTATATACTTCCTTCAATAATAACACATTATGGTTATTATTGCCAGAGAAAATGGGTTAAAGCGGTTGGATTTTGCTTCGCATATGTGTATAATAGTAAAAACCTGATGGTTAACGGATGGAAGGAGGAAACACATGGCTTCCAGTTGCGATATGTGTGCACACTATGTGTACGATGACGAAGATGATTTTTATGAGTGCCTGGTGAATATGGATGAGGATGACTTTGCCAGATTTGTGGCAAGAGGCTACGACAATTGTCCGTATTTTCAGTTGGATGATGAATACAGGATAGTGAGACATCAGATGTGACGATTGAAGAAAAACGGGAGATGTGCAGCAGCGCGTCTCCCGTTTTTCTGGCAAATGATCAATGTGATCAGTTCTTTTCAAATGACTCCGCCAGCTCCGTGAGATACACATACCTCTCCAGAAGCTGATCCAGCTCTGATTCAAGCTGTTCCTTTTTCTGCGTGAGTTCGTTAAGCTTCACGAAATCTGACACAGAGTTGTTGATATCGGTCTCCGTCTGCTCTATCTCAGCTTCTTTCTGGGCGATGGTGTCCTCTATGGTGTCATATTCCCTCTGCTCATTGAAGGAGAACTTTTTCTTCACGGATGGATTCTGCGTTTTCTTTTTCTGGGCAGGTTCCTTGTCCGCTGTGCTGACACGCTCCGGCTTTGTCTGGGTATTTGCCCCTGCCGATGCGTTGTTGGCAAATGAACCGTGGGTCAGATAATAATCGGTATAACCGCCCTCAAACTGTGAGATCCCGCCGCAGCCGTCAAACACCAGAAGCTTTCTTATGACTCTGTCCAGAAAATATCTGTCGTGTGATACGACTATCAATATGCCCTGGAAGGAATCAAGATAGTCCTCAAGTATACACAGTGTGGAAATGTCCAGATCGTTGGTCGGCTCGTCAAGGATCAGTACATTTGGCGATGATACGAGAACCTTCAACAAATACAGTCTTCGCTTCTCGCCTCCTGAGAGCTTCTCTATGCGCTGGTGCTGCAGAGTGCCGTCAAATAAAAATCTCTCACACATGGTGGATGCTGACATGAGACCTTCGGTGGTCTGGATATACTCTGCGGTTTCTTTGACGTAGTCGAGTACCTTCATGTTGGGATCCAAGGCTTCATTTTCCTGAGAGAAATATCCTATCCTTACGGTGTCTCCGATCTCTATGGTTCCGCTGTCCGGCTTGGTGACACCGGTTATGAGCTTCATGAGCGTTGTCTTGCCACAGCCGTTTGGACCAACAACACCTATCCTGTCAGTCCTCAGGAAGTTGTATGAGAAGTCCGTTATGACCGGACTTGGTCTGCCCGGCCAGGTCTTGGCTATATGGGAGAGCTCTATTGTTTTGTTTCCCAGCCGGCTCGCGATTGAACTCATGGTAACCGACTGAGTTTCCTTTATAAGCTCCTCACTTGCAAGCTTCTCATATCTCTGGATATGGGCTTTCTGCTTTGTGCTTCTGGCTCTAGCACCTCTCTGCATCCATGCGATCTCCTTGCGCAGGATATTCTGATGTTTGTTCTGAGTGGCAAGTGCGATGTTCTCACGCTCTGCCTTCAGCATGAGATAGCCTTCGTAGTTGGTATTGTAGCTGTAGGTTTTGCCTTTGTCGATCTCTACTATGCGGTTGCACACCTTGTCAAGAAAGTATCTGTCGTGGGTGACCATGACCAGAGCTCCCTTGTAGTTGTTAAGGTAATCCTCCAGATATTCTGTCATATCGTTGTCGAGGTGGTTGGTGGGCTCGTCCAGAACAAGAATGTCACATCTTGACAGCAGTGCCGCAGCCAGAGCGACCTTTTTTCGCTGACCTCCTGAAAGTGTGCTCACCATGAGGCTGGTGTCGTCAAATCCGAGACGGTGAAGAAATGCCTTGGCATCACCCTCTATGCTCCATTTGTTCTCCTCGTCGACATTTGCAGTGATGACATAGTCGTATATGCTGACCTTCTCTGCGAAGTCGGGGGTCTGTGGAAGATATTTTATGACCACGTTGTTTCCCTTTGACAACTGTCCTGAATCACATTCGTCTATGCCGGCTATGATCTTGAGGAGTGTTGATTTACCCGTGCCGTTTACGCCTATGACACCGATCTTTTCTCCTGAATTTACTGAAAAGTCTGCGGCATCGAACAGAATCTTGTCAGTGTATGCTTTTGAAAATCCTTTTATTGTAAGTAGGTTCATATATGTTCTTATGGGGCTTTGTGCCCGCCCTTTCGTCAAAATGAGCCGTGAAAACGGCTTTGCATGTAAGTATTATTGTAATTGGGGAGAATTGACGAGTCAAGAAGCATATCATAATAGAAATACCATTTGAGAATAATTAAAAATAGACGAAAATATATAAGACAATGATCTCCACCCGACAGTATATTTGTAAAAAAACATTCCTGAATTTATACAACATGACTAAAAAATAACCTGAAAAGGCGCTTTAGGTTAATAAAAACAAGCCATTTGCACAAATTGGTTTACAAAATTACAATTTTGTAATTTGCAAATTATTCCAAAAAGTAGTATAAATTGAACATTGATTACGGACAGGAATGGAGGTAATTATCATGGAATCAACAAATATCAGGGTTAAGCTCAATTCAGTAGAGCAGGTAAGACAGTTTGTAGAGACAATGAGAAAATATGATGGAGACGTTGATGTATATTCATCCAACAGGAATTATCTTGTAGATGGCAAATCAATACTGGGAGTTTTCAGTCTTGGACTTGATCAGGAACTCACAGTAAAGTTCTATAACGGAGCGACAGAGTCGTTTATAAATACATTACAGCCATTTATGCTGGCTGCATAAGGAGTATTTATTACAATAATTTTCATAGCTAATTCGTGGTCTGTATGCATTGACACATTCGTTGATGGAGTGTTAGAATGTCCTTATAAATATTAAGAGATATTAGGGGGCGCAGCCAATGCAGATTACAGAGATGAAAGCTAAAGTTAACACTATGGATGACATCAAGAAGTTTGTTGCATACCTGAATCAGTTTCCAAATGATGTTGACGTTTCATCAGCTCAGTACGTCGTAGATGGAAAGTCAATCTTAGGTGTGTTCAGTTTAAATCTTGAGAAGCCACTTACAGTGAAATTTCATGGAGAAGTTGCACCAGAGCTTCAGGCAAAGCTTGATGAGTTTAAGTGCTAATTCTATAGGATACATAAGAAAGCTTAGAAAAGCAGGCTGCAGATTTTCTGCAAGCCTGCTTTTCCTATGCTGTGAGACAAGTGTCAGGAGGGATGATTATGATATACGAAGCGGATCAGGGGTTGGAATACCATATAAAGGTAAATGAGGATATGATAGGCCAGTATGTTATCATGCCGGGGGATCCTAAGAGATGTAAGGCGATAGCAGCGTGTCTCGAAGATGCGGAGCTGGTGGCGGACAGCAGGGAATTTGTCACGTATACAGGCTATCTGGATGGAGAGAAGGTCAGTGTCACGTCCACAGGTATAGGCGGCCCGTCGGCGGCCATAGCCATGCAGGAGCTGGTGCACGCCGGTGCCCACACTTTTATCAGGGTTGGAACCTGTGGCGGTATGCAGACTGAGATCGTCGGCGGAGACGTGGTGATCGCCACGGGAGCTGTCAGGATGGAGGGCACGTCAAGAGAGTATGCGCCTATAGAGTACCCTGCGGTTGCGGATATAGATGTGGTGAATGCGCTCAGAGAGTCAGCAGGAGCACTTGGAGTGACGGCACACACAGGTGTGGTTCAGAGCAAGGATTCATTTTATGGACAGCATTCGCCGGGAATCATGCCGGTTGGATATGAGCTTATGAACAAATGGGAAGCGTGGAAGAAGATGGGCTGCAAGGCCTCTGAGATGGAATCTGCTGCATTGTTCATAGTTGGAGCGTTCCTGCGGGTCAGGGTCGGTGCGTGCTTCCTTGTGGTGGCGAATCAGGAGAGGGCTGCAGCCGGTCTTCCGAATCCTGAGGTACACGACACCGATAAAGCCATACGTGTGGCTATTGAAGCTGTGAAGAAGCTTATCAGAACTTGAATACACGACCTATGTCTGTCTTGTAGCTTTCAAGATAGTCAAGGATCTCATCTGAATTATCCATGACGGTATATATCTCGTTGGTCGCAGGCGTCATAAAGCCTTTGTCCGACGTCTCTTTGAGCATGGACAGAAGATGATCGTAGAATCCGTTCTGATTGAAAATTACGATTGCTTTGCCGTGACGTCCGAGCTGCTTGAGCGTGAGGATCTCAAAGAATTCCTCGAGAGTGCCAATTCCACCGGGCGTTACGATGAAAGCGTCTGCCTTATCTTCCATGATCTGTTTGCGCTCTCTCATGGTCTCAGTGGTTATCAGCTCGGAGACATTCTCAAACAGTATTCCGTCAACATTAAAGAATGAGGGAGTGACGCCTATTATGGTGCCATTTTCCTCGTATACACCCCTTGCCACTGCGCCCATGAGCCCATTTGCTCCAGCGCCGTACACAAGAGTGTGGCCTCTTTTGGCGATTTCCCTTCCTAAATATTCTGTTTCTTCTATATAAGATCTGTCAATGTCGTTGCTTGACGCGCCATATACACATATATTCATAAAAACCTCCGATGTGACAATGCCAGGTATTCCTGAACTGCCGAAAAATCATTTATTAAACAGTATATAGAAGTAAATGATAATTTGGAAGAAATTATTTATAAAATAATGTAAAATCGCAAAAAAATGCGGAGCAGCCATAGGACTGCCCCGCAAAGGGAAAACATGAAAAGAATGATATGAGATTACAGAAGCTCAACAACTTTGTTGAGAACTGCGATCTCTTTTTCTTTTGCACCCATAAGGTACTTCTCAAATCTGTCCATACAGTCAACCTTGCCTGTGATGGAAGTCTTGATGAGAAGGTTTCTGGCGGTGAGCATGGTGTTCTCAACCTCCATATAATCATTCAGGATATCACCGTTGAATTCAATATATCCGTGATCCATCATGTACTTGAGTCTCTCCATCATGAGAACCTTGTGGTCATACAGGATGTGAAGAGCACGTATATCAAAGTCTGGATCCTCTGCTGAAAGCTGCTTGCCGATCTGCTTCAGAACCGCATCGTAGACATCAACCCCAAATACTGTGTCCTTAAAACGATTCCTCATCATACGGAAGTGATTCTTGGTATCCTTTGACTCAAGGTACTCGATGATGGTATCCTTGATATACTGTGTGTCGAGTTCGTAGTATGTATCAGCCAGATTCTTCTGGATCACGTATATTCCACGGCGTCCCTTGTAGTCGTCCTTGAAAATATGATCCTCCTGGGCTGTGATTGTGTCGTAGCCGTTTCTCACATCTGAGTATGATACTTTTGAGTAGGAATAATGCTCGCCAAATGTGAAATCTCCAACATAGAACTGCTGCTCCTCGTCGTCATATCCGTAGATGAAGAGCTCGTGTGGGAATTTGTAGTCGGCACCGGAATCGCAGAGGATCTTAGCCTCGTCAAATACTCCGTATACATATCCGCCCAGATTGATGGTCTTCTTGATGAAAGTGAGAATATCTCCGCAGTAGCTCTCTACCTGCTCCTTTGTCATGAGAGAGAAGAGAAGATAAGGGCATTCCTTAAGTGAACTGCTTCCCGGCATCATATCTGCAAGAAGCATCTCATCTCCTGTGAAGATCTCTTCGATGTTGTAACATCTTAACTGTATATAATTGCTGAATATCCAATTCTTGGCTTTCTCGTCGTCCCCTATGATCGAGAAAAGTGTGGCATGCCACTGCCAGGATGTTATCATTGGATAGCTTATTGGCAAAATCTTTTTGCTCATGTGCTTATTACCTCCATTTCATATTAAGATTACGTGATGTTAGCTGACCTTGGCTGCTACAGCCTTGACTACATCGTTCATGTCATAGTAGAGGCCAAGTGCAAGCTCAGAATCATCAAATTCAATGTTAAAAGCCTGCTCAAGTCCGACGATGAACTGAATGATGGAAACGGAATTCACGCCATATTCGGTGGTGAGTTCTGCAGTCATGTCCAGCTTGCCCGCATCTATGTCTGGAAGAATATCAGAAAAAACCTCCAATACTTTTTTTGTTAATGTGTCTTTGTCCATTTCAAACCTCCCATTCGTTTTGATATGTTACCAATGCACGTTACTTATATTTTAATGTGTTTGACAGTATTTTTCAATAAAATTATTCAATCCGTACAGAAATATTTGTGCATTTTTGTGTTAAATGTTAAAATTACCGTGAAGTATATGGTGTAAAATATGGTATAGTTGAATAAAATAATATAATTTTTTTAAAAAAATCAGACAGTTGATGTAAAATATAGAACAACAATATACGATAAGGCAGGGTGATGGACATGAAGATAGTTGTTCTGGATGGATGTGCGGCGAATTCCGGCGATATTAGCTGGGACAGTATTGGCAAGTATGGCGAGCTGACGGTGTATGACAGAACCGACAGGTCAGAGGTGGTCTCAAGGATAGGCGATGCGGAGATCATAACAACGAACAAGACGGTGATAGACAGGGCTGTGATCGAGGCCTGTCCGAACCTCAGATATATAGGTGTGCTTGCCACCGGCTACAATGTGGTCGATGTGGAGGCGGCACATGAGCACGGCATAGTGGTTACAAATGTTCCGGCATACAGTACGGATGCTGTGGCGCAGTTTACATTTGCACTGCTTCTGGAACTGGCAAACAGGGTCGGGGCGCATGATGCGTCAGTGAAGGACGGTGGCTGGGTTAGAAGTAAGGATTTCTCCTACAGTGTGATGCCGACCATGGAGCTTGCGGGCAAGACTATGGGTATCATAGGCTATGGCAGTATAGGTATGAAGTTGGCTGAGATCGCACATGCATTTGGCATGAGGGTGCTGGTGAACAGCCGGACGAGGAAAGCCCTGCCGGATGGCGATTGGATAAGCTGGGCTGAGAGGGATGAACTGTTCGCACAGTCGGATGTGATAAGCATACACTGTCCTCTGTTCCCTGAGACGGAGGGAATGATAGACAGGAGTGCGATAGGCCGGATGAAGAAGACTACATTCATCATAAACACTGCCAGAGGCGGCTGCATAGTGGAGAAGGATCTGGCAGATGCCCTGAACGAGGAACGTATAGCTGGAGCCGCGGTGGATGTTATAGCACAGGAGCCTATGGCGGCGGACAATCCGCTTCTCACGGCAAAGAATGTGATCATAACACCACATATCGCCTGGGCACCGAAGGAGGTCAGGGAGAGACTTCTCAATATAGCGGGTGGCAATATAGAGGCGTTTCTCAATGGAAAGCCTGTAAATACAGTATAAAAAGAATAAGATTAGCTATTGAGCAGAAATTTAGCTGTAAGAAGAAAGGATAGATCAGGAAGATGGAGAGCAGTTCTTTTGAGGATGTGAACAGACTGGTTAGGTCTGAACTGTATGAGCACATGGATCCGGAATTTGGCAAATATCTGGCCATGAACCTTCCGGGCTGTGGCAATATAATAGGTGTGAGGCTGGATGACCTGAAGGAGATAGCCAGACAGATAGCCGACATAAACTGGAAGGAGTATCTGAAGCATGCACCGGATGATACGCTGGAGGATGTGGTCATTCAGGGGCTTGTCCTTGGATTCGCACAGGGCAAGCTGGAGGAGATACTTGCATATGCCGATGAATTTGTTCCCAAGATAGACAACTGGTGGGTGTGTGACTCGTTCTGCAGTACATTTGTGGCGGCATCCATGTACCCGGAGATAGTGTGGGAATTCATCATGAAGTATATGGGAGATTCCGAGCTGAATCCTGCGTGGAGAAAGAAGGAGGAGGCAGAGATTCCAGAGGGACAGGGAGGCATCGCAGTAGGAACCTGGCAGGATATGTCCGATGACTTCAGACTCAGGTTCGTGGCTATCATGCTGAAGTGCTACTTTGTGAATGACAAGTATATCGACAAATGCCTTTATGCATTTGAACATATGCAGGATGGCGGCTACTATGCAAAGGACGGTGTAGCCTTTGGCCTGGCGGAGAGCTATTTCGTGTTCCCGGACAAGACGATTGAGTACATAAAAGGTGCACAGTTTGACAGGCAGATTCTGGAGATGACTAAGAACAAGATAGAGAAGATATACAGGCTGCCGGAAGCGGATGTGAACAGGTTTGCGGAAGTTATAAATGAATATTAAAATTAAGAGAAGGACATTATATTTGCAGGAGGAATTCTTATGAGAAATTTGAATGCGGATATGGATGTCCTTTTTGCTTTGACTGGGATCAATAATATTGAAAATGAGTTTATGGTGGCAATGGTGCTGGTGATTGTCTGTTTGGCGGCTGCGGTATGTCTGACCGTATGGATAAGAAAATACGTCAGGGGAAATGCCTCAGGCAGTCTGGAAGATAGTCAGGATGAGCGGGAGGACAGGGAGTATTCATCGGAGGATAACTACATCGATGGTGATGCTGTAGCCATTGCCATTGCTGGAGCTTTGGGAGGAACAGCAAATATTTACAGTCTGAGGAGCAGTGATACAAGACTTAGAGTTACGGTGAACAACGGGGCGCTGGTGGACAGGAGAAAACTGAAAGCCACAGGAGCTCTGGGAATACTGGCAAAGGGCAGGCAGGTGCAGGTATTCTATGAGGATCAGGTGGAAAGGATATGCCGAGAGCTTGGAAGATATATAGATGGACACAGGAAAGATAATATTGAACAGGAGGCTGAGATCGATTATGAAAGAGTGCTTAAGAAGGTGTATGTGCCTGTTGAAGGTGATGTTGTGCGCGTATCTGATATACATTGCCTACAGAACTTGGGAGACGGGAGTGTCGGCTTGTGTGCGATTCGAGCCACACGGGGAGAGATCAGAGCGCCGTTTGACTGCAAGGCTGGATATAGTAAAGCCGGAGAAGGTCAGATAGAGTGTACATCTGAGGAAGGATACGTGGTCAGGATATATCTGATATCAGAGATCGACACCGGATGGCAGAGGACACAGAGCTATGTAGATATAAGACTTACATGTGGTGATGGTGAGAAGGTGCGAAAAGGAAGGCTGCTTGCAGAGTATCCATATGAGACGCTTGCTGGCAGAGGCGAAACTGTATATGCTGTGCTGGAGGTACATTCCGATGAAAATGCTGATACAGGTCATTCTGGTGGTATAGATAAAGGATATCAGCTTAAGATAAACCGGAGAGAGAAAGTGAATTATGAATATGTGGCATGCGAGCTTGTCGTCTGAAAAGCTCACATGCCATTTATTTACGCTCTGGTTGCCCTGTCTATGATCCCAGCAAGGGTATCTATGACCATAGCGGCATCCTGATCTTTGTATTTCAGGAAAGTATAAGCACAGCCTTGTACGAACATTGACACCTCAACATTCTTGGCAAGGTCATCTCTGAACTCGGGACGGACGTCATATATCTTTTCCTTGATGAGGGCGTCGAGCTTGTTGGTCAGGACTCCGTAGCTTCTATTGTCATCAGGAAAGAGTATGGAGAACAAATGTCCCTGGTTGATAAATGCGTTGCATAACTGCCTGCTTGCTTCTGCAGGATTGGTAAGCATATATTCTGGATTTGGAATGTCACCGATGAGGGACAGAAGAGCATCATTTTCGAGGTATTCCGACAGATCATATATATCCTGAAAATGCAGATAGAAGGTCTGCTTGCTGATATTTGCCTTTTCTGTGAGTTCCTTCACTGTGATTTTCTCCACAGGTTTGGTGGCACGCAGTTCGATAAATGCGCTGAATAAGCTGTTGCGTGTACGCTGAATCCTTCTGTCCATAAGAGCTCCTTTCTGATCATACAAAAACTGTCCGAGGGAAGTGATTATAAATGGTTATAAGCGTCCGAATGACGCTCTATGCATTATAATATAGAATACAACAAAAGAAAGATATAGTCAAAAATACGTATATACAAATGTAATCTAATTGTCGATAATTGTCTTGAGTAAATTATTTTACTTTTGTCAAAAAACGTATATTCATATGACGGGTACACAGCGGTATACTGAAAGTAATTTACTACAGTCAAGAAATGACTGAGAGGGCTTGGATGATGGAACTTGAATACTAACTTTGTATGGAGGAAAAGTTATGGATTTGTATGAGTTTTATTCGGGAAGGTGCTTTGATGCCTACAATGAGCTCGGCGCACACGTTGTGAAGGAGAACGTGGGCAAGAGCAGGAGGAAAGCAGTGACAGGAGTGGACTTTGTGACGTATGCACCGAATGCGGAGTCGGTGACGGTTACAGGTGAGTTCAATTCATGGGGAGAGACTGCCATGGAGAGGTGTTACGATGGCAGCTTTTTCAAGTGTTTTGTGCCGGGGGCAAAGGCCGGACAGATGTATAAATATAAGATATACCAGAGAGATGGATATTGTGTGGATCACTGTGATCCGTATGGATTCGGCATGGAGCTGAGACCGGCATTTGCATCTATAATAATAGATATGGATGAGTATACATTTGGCGATGCAAGATGGATGAGGACACGGAATGAGTGCAAGGGTGGTCCGCTCAATGTGTATGAGATGCACATGGGCTCATGGCACTGCAAGCCGGTGTATGATGAGAATGGAAAACAGCTGACACCGGAAGAAGTCATTGAGACTGACCGAGTTGCTGAGGGCTGGTATACATACAGAGAGATAGCACCGATGCTTGTGGAATATCTGAAAGAGCAGGGCTACAATTATGTGGAGTTTATGCCGCTTTCGGAGCATCCATGTGATGAGTCATGGGGCTACCAGAATACCGGATTCTTCAGTCCGACGGCTAGATACGGAACGGCGGATGACCTGAAGTTCCTCATCGACACGCTTCACAAGAACGGCATAGGTGCCATCATGGACTATGTGCCTGTGCATTTTGCACTGGATGGATATGGACTTGCAAAGTATGACGGAACCAATCTGTATGAGCATCCGACCGATGATGTGGGCTACAGCGAGTGGGGTAGTAAGAATTTCATCCATTCCAAGGGAGAAGTTCAGACATTTCTCAAGAGTGCGGCGAATTACTGGCTCACAGAGTATCATTTTGATGGCCTAAGAATGGATGCCATCAGCAGGATAATCTACTGGATGGGCGACGAGTCTAGAGGTGTAAATGACAGGGCGGTCGAGTTTATAAAGGGGCTTAACCAGGGACTTAAGGACAGACACCCGTCATGTATTCTCTGCGCCGAGGATTCCACGGACTACAAGGGAACCACCAAGGAAGTCGGATACGGCGGACTGGGATTTGACTACAAATGGGATATGGGTTGGATGAATGACACATTGAATTTCTTCAGAACTCTGCCGTTTTGCAGAGGCGACCAGTATCACAAGCTGACATTCTCCATGATGTATTTTTATAATGAGAGATACATGCTGCCACTCTCGCATGACGAGGTTGTACATGGCAAGGCAACCATAGCCCAGAAGATGGCGGGATCATATGAAGAGAAATTCCCAAATGCAAAGGCGCTCTACGCCTACATGTATGCGCATCCGGGCAAGAAGCTTAACTTCATGGGTAACGAGATAGCCCAGCTAAGAGAGTGGGACGAGAAGCGTGAGCAGGACTGGGATATACTGAAATACCCGAACCACGATTCATTTAACAGATTTATAAAAGATTTGAATAAGCTCTATCTGAAAGAGCCTGCGCTGTCAGGGTGGGACGACGACCCACACGGCTTTGACTGGATACTCTGTGGCAAAGAGCAGGATGTTGTATATATATTCCAGAGAGTTATTGAGGAAAATAAGATAGTAGTAGTCATGAACCTATCAGGAAATACATACAGGGATTATCATTTCAGATACGGCGAGGGCAATTCCATGAAAGTTCTCATGAACACGGACTGGAATAAATACGGTGGAAACACTAAAGACACCGTGAAGAGTATCAAGGGCGTATGCGGTGACTTCGGCTTTGATCTTCCGGCTCTGTCTGTAATGTATTTAAAGCCGGTGGATTAGTAAAAAGGAGAGATTATGATATTAGATGTAAGCAACCTTAGCCATGGATTTGGTGACAGGGCAATATTTGAAAATGTGTCATTCAGACTTCTGGCAGGTGAGCATATAGGGCTTGTCGGCGCAAATGGTGAAGGTAAATCAACCTTCATGAATATAGTGACGGGCAGTCTCATGCCGGATGAGGGTACAGTGACCTGGGCGAAGAATGTGAAGGTCGGATATCTGGATCAGCACACGGTCCTTGAGCCGGGCATGACCATAGGCGGAGTGCTGAGGGATGCGTTCTCCAGACTTTTCGATATGGAGAAGAGGATAAATGAGATATGTGACAAGCTGGCGGAGGTCACTGACGAGGATGAGATGAACACTCTTCTTGAGGAGATGGGACTTCTTCAGGATCTTCTGGACAGCCATGACTTCTATATAATAGATTCGAAGGTTGAGGAGGTTGCCAGAGCATTTGATCTGTTGCAGCTTGGACTGGACAAGGATGTAACTGAGCTGTCGGGCGGACAGAGAACCAAGGTTCTGCTGGCGAAGCTTCTGCTTGAAAAGCCGGAGATACTTCTGCTCGACGAGCCTACGAATTATCTTGATGCACACCATATAGAGTGGCTCAAGAGATACCTTCAGGAATACGAGAATGCGTTTATTCTTATATCCCATGACATTCCGTTCCTGAATTCAGTTGTAAATATCATATACCATATGGAGAATTGTCAGCTGGGCAGATATGTCGGCGATTATGACAAGTTCCAGGAGGTGTATGCGGTGAAGAAATCCCAGCTTGAGGCTGCGTACAGAAAGCAGCAGCAGGAGATATCTGAGCTGAAGGATTTTGTGGCGAGAAATAAAGCCCGGGTTGCCACAAGAAATATGGCTATGTCCAGACAGAAGAAACTTGACAAGATGGATGTCATTCAGCTTGAGCGTGAGAAACCGAAGCCTGAGTTCAACTTCAAGGAAGCGAGAACCTCTGGTAAGGTCATATTCGAGACTGATGATCTGGTGATAGGTTACAGCAAGGACAAGCCGCTTTCCAAACCGATGAATCTCCGCATGGAGCGCGGTGACAAGATAGCCATCACAGGAACGAATGGTATAGGAAAGACGACATTCCTGAAGAGTGTGCTTGGACTTATCCCGGCTATATCCGGCAAGGCGCAGCTTGGCGACTATCTGCACATTGGATACTTTGAGCAGGAGGTCAAGCCGAGTGAGAATACATGCCTGCAGGAAATCTGGGAGGAATTCCCGGGATATACCCAGTATGAGGTACGTGCGGCTCTTGCCAAATGCGGACTTACCACCAAGCATATCGAGAGCAAGGTGAAGGTCCTTTCGGGTGGCGAGCAGGCGAAGGTGAGACTTTGCAAGTTAATCAACACTGATACAAATGTGCTTCTGCTTGACGAGCCGACAAACCATCTTGACGTTGATGCCAAGGATGAATTGAAGCGTGCTCTTTCCGAGTATAAGGGGTCTATACTTCTGGTATGTCATGAGCCTGAATTTTATGATGGTCTTGTGACAGACGTGTGGAATCTGGAGCAGTACACGCTGCTCCAGTGATCAGATATTATAAAATTGTCAGGTTCAAATAGATTTTTTGAACCTGGCAATTTTTTAGCGTAAATTTGACTAATCGCAATTCCTATATTATTCTATATAGGACAGTTTAATATGGTAAAGTGCTAAAGATAAATGCGCACTCAGCGCAGAAATAGATACATCTGCTCAAAAAGTACTGTATAATCGTACGGATATAGACGCAGGTGAAAAATAATATTAGGATGGAGATGTTAGATGAATATACTTGAGAGTTTAAAGGATAAATTACTTGTTGCAGACGGGGCATTTGGAACCTGTTATGTGGGAATGTACGGAGAGCAGGGAACTGTCGCTCCTGAGCTTGCAAACATGCGCCACCCGGAGCGGGTACTTGAAATCCATAAAGAGTATGTGAAGGCGGGAGCCGGGCTTATAAGGACAAATACATTTGCGGCAAATACAGCGAGCCTTGATGCTGACACGGATTATGTTATTTCAAATGTGCGTGCGGCGGTAAAGCTTGCGAAGCAGGCTGCGGACGGCGAAGCTGGAACGGATCACAAAAAGGTATACATTGCCGGAGATATAGGCCCAATACCTGCGGATGCCGGTCTCACACTGAATGAAAGGGTGTCACAGTACAAGCTGCTGGGTGAGGCGATGCAGGACATGGGAGTGGATATCATCTGGTTTGAGACATTTCCTGAGTTCAATGTGCTCGAGCCTGTGGTGAAGCACCTGAAGGCAAGAAAGGACACGCCGGTCATGGTGTCGTTCTGCGTGAACCAGTTTGGGTACAGCAACTGTGGATTTTCGGCAAGGGCATTGCTCTCCCAGGTGGCAGGAAATCAGGACGTGGACTGCGTTGGATTCAACTGCGGAGTTGGTCCGTACCATATGCTTCAGCTTCTGAAAAAGCTGGATATAGACTGCGGAAAGCCTGTATCAGTCATGCCGAATGCGGGATACCCGAAGTTTACACAGAGCAGACTGGTGTTCAATGACAACAAAGAGGGATTCATAGATAAGATCCAGGACATAGCGGCGCTTGGTGCAGATATCATAGGAGGATGCTGCGGAACAAATCCTGAATACATACATCAGATCATGGAACGGGTGAAAACCGGAGATATTGCAAAGGCTGCCAAGGTTCATGTGGAAAAGGTACAGGCTGACAGTGCTGTAAAGGACAATTTCCTCAAAGGACGTCTGGAGCGTGGCGGGGCAGCCACAAAAAATGCCGACGGACACAAGCACAAGCTGATTGCTGTGGAGCTGGCACCTCCGGTGGATGTCAACGATCAGAAGCTGCTTGATGCAGCCCATATACTTAAGCAGTCACATGTGGATGTGGTGACATTCCCTGATTCGCCATCGGGAAGAACCAGAGCGAATTCCATACTCATGGCGGAGAAAGTGCACAAGGAGACAGGACTTAGGGTCATGCCGCATCTGTGCTGCCGTGATAAGAATGCCATAGCCATAAGGGGAAGCGTGCTCGGTGCACAGCTTAATGGCATAAAGGATTTCCTTGTCATAACAGGTGATCCGGTTCCGGTCATGTTCAGACAGACGACCAGGAGCGTGTTCAACTTTGATTCAGTCGGAATGATGAAGCTGCTGCAGTCTATGAACGAAGAGGTGTTCAGCGGGGATAAGATCACCTACGGCGGAGCGATTAACCAGAACAGACTTAACACAAAGTTTGAGATAGACAGAATAAAAAGAAAGATGGAAGCCGGGGCTGAATTCTTTCTGACACAGCCGGTGTTCTCCAGAGAGCAGGCACAGATCCTAAGAGACATGAAGGCTGAGACCGGCGCGACAATACTTGTGGGAATCATGCCGCTTGTCAGCAGGCGAAATGCCTTGTTCATGAAAAATGAGATGGCGGGCATAGAGATCCCGGACGAGATCATAGAGAGATACAGTGAAAATGCCACAAGGCAGGAAGGCGAGGAGTGCGGCATACAGATCGCCAGAGATATACTTGAGTACACTTCGGATTTTGCAGATGGATATTACTTCTCGTTCCCATTCAACAGAGTACATATGCTGGCACATATCGTTGACTAAAATGTGAGTCAAGGTTATTATGGAATAAGCGGTGTTGCCGGGGAAAACAGGGATTCCGGAGCAGCGCTATATAGGAGAGGCGCTGTTATATATACAGTAGATAAAATACAGGATGCGCGGGTGCGCAGAAAGGAACAGACATGGATTACAATAGTTTAAGTCTTAAGATGCATGAGGAGCACAAGGGTAAGGTAGAGGTAGTGTCCAAGGTAGCAGTGAAGAACAGAGACGATCTGAGCACAGCTTACACACCGGGCGTTGCAGAGCCTTGCAGAAAGATCCGTGACAATAAGGCTGACGTATACAAATATACATGCAAGGGCAACATGGTTGCCGTGGTATCAGACGGAACAGCGGTTCTCGGCCTGGGAGATATAGGACCTGAGGCAGCTATACCTGTAATGGAAGGAAAGTCCATACTCTTCAAGGAGTTCGGCGGAGTTGACGCATTCCCTATCTGCCTTGACACAAAGGATGTGGATGAGATTGTTGAGACAGTAAAGCGCATTGCACCTGTATTTGGCGGAATCAATCTGGAGGATATATCAGCTCCAAGATGCTTCGAGATAGAGAAAAGACTTAAGGAAGAACTTGACATTCCTGTATTCCATGACGATCAGCATGGTACAGCTATCGTTGTGTCAGCAGGACTCATCAATGCGTTAAAGCTTGTCGGCAAGCCGTTTGACGAGGCAAATGTGGTTATCAACGGAGCGGGTTCTGCAGGTATATCAATATGTAAGCTTCTGCTTCAGCTCGGTATAGGCAATGTGGTTCTTGTGGACAGGCAGGGTGCTCTGTGTCCTGGACAGGACTGGATGAATCCGGCACAGGCAGAGATGGCAGAGATTACAAACAAGGACAGACAGACAGGTTCTCTTGCCGAGATAATGAAGGGTAAGGATGTATTTGTCGGAGTTTCAGCTCCAAATATCGTGACAGCAGAGATGGTTGCATCTATGGCAGCAGATCCTATAGTATTTGCCATGGCAAACCCTACACCTGAGATCATGCCTGAGGAAGCGGCAAAGGGCGGAGTAAGAGTAATGGCGACGGGCCGTTCGGATTATCCAAACCAGATTAATAACGTTCTAGTATTCCCGGGAATATTCAGAGGTGCCTTGGACGCCAAGGCAACAGGCATAACTGAAGAGATGAAGATGGCAGCAGCCAAGGCTATCGCATCCATTGTAACAGATGATGAGCTCAAGGAGGATTACATCATTCCTGGAGCATTTGACGAGAGAGTTGCTAAGGTGGTTGCCAAGGCTGTAGCTGACGAGGCAATAAAGCTTGGAATTACAAAATAAGAATAAAAATAAAGTTTTTCGAAATATTTAGTAAATAAGTGTACTAAAAATCGCATCTTATGTGGAAAGTCCGCATGGGATGCGGTTTTTTATTTTGCGATTTTATTGTAAAGTAATATTGTTGTCCGCGGGGACGGATAGGGAGGAGAAAAAATTGAACAGTGTTATTATTGGGCAGAGAATAAAGGATGCCCGCAAGTCTATGAACCTCACACAGAAGGAGCTGGGGTATCTTATCTATGCAGATGGCAAATATATAAGCCGTCTTGAAAATGGCGGAAGTCTGCCGAGCCTGAAGCGGCTGGTGCTGTTGTCGAGGGTGCTTAACCGCACATGTGATTATTTCATATGGGATATCGATGTGATGGAGGAGGATATGACTCCGAGGGAGGAAATCGTTATCCGGGATGAACAGGAGCGGAAGCTTCTGCAGCTTTGGAGGGAGATATGCTGAAGATTGCTGTGTACAGTGAGGAGAAAGTAATGAGCCCGTTGTTGCAGGAGTACATGGGTATATGGCAGAGAGATGCGGGATGTGTATGCGCTGTGAGATATTATGACAATGTGCATGCGATCATGGTCGACATGGATCTTGAAGGAATTTACGATGTAGTGGTGGTGTATCGTTCCTGGGATGTGGCCGATGTCTTGAAAAAAGACCGCAGGGTAGGTAGTCTCGTGATGATAGCAGCAGGAATAAACCGGAGATTGTATGATATCCAACCGTGTTATATTCTGTATGAACCTGTTAATGCGGCAAATTTCAAAAAGGTGATGACGATGGCGGTTGAGGGGAGCCGGGATGAGAGAAGATTCACATTTGTATCCGGAAGGGTGAGATACAGTGTAGATACCCGGAGCATAATGTATTTTGAAAGCGAACTGCGTCGCATAAATCTGGTCACAACGGAACAAAAATATGTTTTTTATGGAAGTATTGGCGAGATGGAAAAACGCATGAAGGTGGGCTACGGGGGATTTATCAGACCACATGAATCCTATCTTGTAAATCCGGATCATGTGAGCAGATGCACGGCTCATGAAATGATACTGACAAATGGTAAAAGTATACACATCAGCGCAACAAGACGCGCTGATGTGAAAAGATACTACAGTGAACTGATCAATTGCTAGTTGTTAGAAGATCAAATATATCTGAGTAATTCTATGTTCAGTCTGCCCTTCCGGGTTGCGCTGCCTGTCTCGACAAATTCATATTTGCCATATCCACGTATTGAAAATACGTCGCCCGGTTTTAACTGGTAGCTGCTGTTTTCGTACAACCTGTTGTTTAGTGAAAATTTCTTTTCCCTGAACAACAGGGATGTGCTGCTTCTTGAAAGGCCTGTTATTGTGGCGGTCACTGCGTCCGCTCTTGCAGATGCCGCGATTATGTGCAGAGGTTCCTTTTTTATCTGTATCTCATCAGTATCCTGGGTGCTGCAAAAAGTACATTTTACATTTGTGTGCCTTATCTTTGTCAGATTTTCTGCGATATAATCGGCAACAGTGTCCACACAGAATATATAGGCATTGTTGTGCTTGCCAGAATGAGTGGATTCGGTGACCAGTATATCGCCCACCATCTCCCTCTCAATGCCAAGATTCATAAGTGCCCCAAGGAAATCCCTGTGGTTCAGATCGTCTGAGAATTTGTCCGAAACAGCGGAAACCTTCATGGTGCAGATGGGAAAAGCCGGTGCGTAGCCGCAGTCGGCTTCATTTCCAAAGGCGATCATAACGCGGTCGCAGGATTCCCTGCCTCCAAAGATGGTATATCCTGCAAATGACAACTGTTCAAGATTACTGTAAAATACTTCCATGTCTGCAGCACTCAGAAAATTAGTATATGTATATCTGTTCTGGCGGAAGGCGGCATTTGCCAGATCCTTTAACCGCCCCTTTAGAATATCGTTTTCATTCATAGCATGTCCTCCGAGATCATTGACTTCTTACTATTATATTACAACACTCCGATCTTCGCCAACAGTCAAACGAATTTGACAGCTTTGCACGATAATCTGAAATTTATTGTTGCGAAAAGTGATCATAATGAACAATAAACCGTTCAAACGTGAAAAAAACAATCATTTTGCATTCAAAAATCTTCTAAAAACTATTGAAATGCGCAACTGTTGATAAATTACCACAAAAAAAAGACTTCGTTTTATAAATTTTTGCGTATTTACAATTTCAAAGTGTTTTGATAGTATATGGGCATAACAAGGAGATGAGTTGTGATCAACAAGCCTTCTGGTTATAAAAAAGACAATCACTTATATTTTGATAGACGGAGGGTTCCCTTAGCACGAAATTCGTAGAAATCCCTTTATACGATGTAATGTAACCCCATAACCCCAAACCCCAAAACATAGGAATCCTCCACTCCCCCCTTCTTAACAGCCTGTCGCATAAGCGACGGGCTGTTTTTATGTTCTGAAAAACAGGGGGATTTAGAGTTTCATATTGGATGCGCTTATGGCGTTACCGAGTTCTGTGAGACTTTCCACGAAGGCTGCGTATTTGCATATGTCAGTCATCTTAGATTTTCTTTTGCTATTTCCGAGAATGCTATAGATATAATCTCTTGACTGTTCGATTATATATGTTGGCGTTGTGTCGTGCTCGTTGTTGAATAACATGGATTTGAAGTTCTGAAAAAAAGAATAAATTTCATAATCTATAGAATTGTCATTCCGCTGCATGTATTCGAGAAGCATATCGATATAGCGCAAAGCTGAGTGTACGTACAGGATAGAGTTTTCGTTTATGTACAGTACGGTTTCCGGCACAAAGAAAGATGGATGTGCGAAACCTTTTATGCTGTGCAGGGCTTCCATTTTCTGGGTGGCTGACTGGTTGAACGAGTAACGGTTTTTGTATTGTTCAATGATAGAGAGCGTGTCCGCTGAATTATTTTTTGCTATTACGCGCCGTCTCTCGTTGATGTACAGTTTTAACTCCAATAGAAGAAAATATATATCCGGGGATGAAAAACGCTGCGAGTTTTTGATATACGGAAATGAACCTGTCATTCTTCTGAAAAATGAGTCTGCTGTGGCATAATTGTTTATTATGCTGATGGCGGCATCTACATTGAAATTCTGGACAAATTCCCTGGTTGCGGGCTGATACACTGTCTCGTTGTCAATGCGGGATACATAGGAACTAAGAAAGATTATCTTCTCTTCTGCGGTGAGTTCGTATCCGTTGAGGTTACAATAATTGATGGCGGAACAGGGGGCATCGGTTTGTGTTTCGGCATTGTTTAAGTCTGTCATAATGATCTCCTTTGTTTTTGTATGGATAAAAATGTAGCACTTTAACGCGATAAGTGGTAGGATATTTATGGATACAAAATTGTACAATATGTATAAATGTATACAATGGAGGAGAGAGATGAATAGAAGGAGAACAAAAAAGGGGGCGTCGGATTCTACAGAAATGGTAGATACGATAGGCTTCAATATGCGGGATATCCGCAAAAACAGCAGATCTTCGAAGTATACGGTAAAGTATATGGTTGCGGAGATAAATGAGCTCCTGCCGGAGAATCATAAGATAACAGAAGGGATATATTACAAGTGGGAGAATGAGGAGAGGCTTCCGACAGCGCGGCACATTCCGGCTATAGCTAGTGTTCTCGGTGTGTCTGAGACTGCACTTTTTCACTGGCAGGGTATGAAGAATGGAACTGTCAACAGTAAATATAGTCAACTGGTTGAGAGCGTTAAAGCACTTGGAGATGACAAGACGGCTGATATAGCCTGGCTTGCATCGGGTTGGTCAGGTGACCTTAAAGCTCTGGTTGAATTTGACATGCTGTATGCAAGTCTGCCTGCGGAGGACAGACGGGATGTGGCATCTCTTGGAATAAGATTATATGATGTGTGCAGGAAAGAGGGCAGACTGAATCCGGATGTGCCATCTGTGGATTTCTCTTATTTGCAGCAGGCTCTCAGGGATCTGTGGGCATCAAAGTAAGATATAATTGCACAAATAAAAAAAATATCTTTGTTCTTTTTGACAAAATATCCAACTTGACATGGTAAAAATCAAAAAAATCTTGACTTGTGCACAAAAAAAGCTATGATAATATCAAGGGCAACCGATTGCGCATGGAGCGTTGCGCAAATGCGGTGATATGTGCTGAACAAAAGGAGACTTGAACATGGAGACAAAAGAGTCAGGCCAGAAGATGACCATTTCTGATGTGGCTGAGGCGTTAAATATATCTAAGACTACAGTATCGAGAGCGATTTCCGGAAAGGGAAGGATCGGTGCCGAGACAAGGCGGAGAGTTCTCGAGTATATAGAGGAGCATAATTATAAGCCAAGCGTTATAGCGAAGGGGCTGGCACAGTCAAAATCCTATAATATAGGATGGGTCATGCCGAGCGACTACAGCGTGGTGGATCTGCCGTTCTTTCAGAAGTGCCTGATGGGATTGCTGGAGATGGCTGCGCCAGTGGATTATGATGTGCTTGTGTGTACAGTGTCACCAGATGATATGAGCCAGTTGGAGAGAATTGTTGAGAATCATAAGGTGGATGGGGTTGTACTTGGAAGAACTCTTGTGAATGATGCCCCGGCAGAATATCTCAAGGAAAAAAAGATACCATTTGTTGTGGTTGGAAGTATGGATGATGACAATGTTGTCCAGGTTGATCATGATCACAGAAGTGCATGCCGTGAGCTTACATCTATACTGCTTGCCAAAGGAATGACTAAGGTAGCCCTCATGGGTGGCAATAAGAATCATGTGGTAACCCTCAACAGGTATAGAGGATATCTTGATGCGATGGAGGATATGGAGGTACCGGTAGATAACAGCCTGGTATACTTTGATATAGATAATTCCGTATTATGTGAACATGCCATTGAAGAGATAATGAAGCAGAAAGCAGAATGCATACTGTGTATGGATGATGGAATATGCCAGAATGTACTTAATATACTGGATAAGAAGGGCATAAAGGTGCCAACTGATGTGAGAGTTGCGTCATTCTACAACAGCTCACTTCTGAACAATTACCAGCCTGCGATCACATCGCTCCAGTTTGATCCGCGTGAGCTTGGAATGGTGGCATGTAAACTGCTGGTGGATTTTATAGAGGGCAACGAAGTTAAGAAGAAGACACATCTGGGTTATGAACTCAGATTAAAAGAGTCAACGAAGTAATTCATAGTTATATATCCTTCCCAGAGGGGCGTCAGTGTTTGGCTGACGCCCTGTTTTTATGTGAAAAGAGCCAGAATATGCGCAATATGCGCAAAAAAATGATGCGCAACGGGCATGAAAATACACCATAGAATATTGCTGTTATAGCAATATTCTATGGTGTAACAAAGAGGAAAGTAATGAAAAACGGCCTAAATGAGTGTAATAATGGCTGGAAAAGGAAATGAAACATGAAAATCTCACATATGGGATTGCAGATGATTAACAAATATTACCATATATAGTGTGCAACGCAAACGGGTGCGCAAAATATAACGAACATGGAAACGTTTCCGAATGAAGTGGCTTGTGCAAAATGTATATTTTTTTATTTTAAAAGTTATATGAATTAGTAGTTGACAACAATAAACAGAACTGATAATATATAACCATAAAGAACAACCGATTGCGCACGGGAAACAATAAGGGCAACTAATTTTCTTATTATTTATTTAAAGAGGAGGACATAAGAATGAGAAAGAAAGTTTTATCATTAACACTTGTTGCTGCGATGATGGCAGGATGCCTTGCAGGATGTGGCAACGCAGATTCAAAGGACGAAGGAACAACAGCAGCTGCTGGCGACAGCACAACACAGGCTGCAGCATCAGATGATGCAATTCAGAACTTAATTGATGCAACAACAGGAACTGTAGATCTTTCGGTATGGGCTTCTGAGGAAGATCAGGATCTCACAACGCAGGTTATTGAAGAATTCAAGAAAAAGTATTCAGATGTTGACTTCAACATCACACTCGGAGCCGAGTCAGAGTCAAAGGCAAAGGATGATATCCTGGTAGACGTTGAGGCTGCTCCTGATGTATTCGCATTTGCTGATGACCAGATCAATGAGCTGGTTAAGGCTGGTGCACTTCAGCCGGTACAGGCTACATATACTTTTGATGTTGCAAACGAGAATGTGGCAGCTTCTGTTGAGGCAGCTTCTGTTGATGGAACATTATATGCATATCCAATGACAGCAGATAACGGATACTTCATGTTCTATGATTCATCAGTATTCACAGAGGATGATGTTCAGTCACTGGATGCTATGATCGAGGCAGCAAAGAAGGCAAATAAGAAGATTGCTATGAACGTATCAGATGCCTGGTATGTATACTCATTCTTCCAGGGAGCAGGTCTTGACCTTACTCTTAACGATGACGGACTTACAAATACATGTACTTGGAATCAGGCAGGCGGTACAGACGTAGCTCAGGCAATCCTTGATCTCTTCAAGACTGGCGCATTTGTAGATATGGATGATCCTACACAGGCAACAGCAATCGCTGAGGGTACGATCTGTGCAGCAGTTAACGGAACATGGAGAGCAGCAGACGCTCAGGCAGCATGGGGCGAGAACTATGCAGCAGCTAAGCTCCCTACATACACAGTTGCAGGCAAGCAGGTTCAGATGGCTTCATTCTCAGGATGCAAGCTTATAGGTGTAAACCCACATTCAAAGAACGTAGGCTGGTCAATGCTTCTTGCTGAGTATCTTACATCAGAGGATACACAGGTTACAAGATTTAAGCAGAGAGGTCTTGGCCCTTCAAACATCAACGCTTCAGAGTCAGATGAAGTTAAGGCTGATCCAGCTATATCAGCTCTTGCAGCTCAGGCGGCATATGCAACACCACAGCGTGTAGGCGGCAACTACTGGACACCAGCTGAGACACTTGGTTCAATCCTTGCCCAGGGCAATCCAGACGGAACAGATCTTCAGAAGCTTCTCGACAACGCTGTAGAAGGAATTGAGGCACCTGTATCACAGGAGTAATTTTAAATAAGAAGTACTTTGAATAATATTTATAAGTTATAATGAGAATGCCTCATATGTCATTCGTGGCATATGGGGCATTTTAAAAAGAGAGGAGCTTTTTCATGAAGAAAATATCAGGATTCTTTAAAGCCATAGGAAGATACTTCAAGAATTTTGGTGTTGCTTTTGCAAAAGGTGATATATGGGTTAAGCTCTCAGCGGTTATCATGGGTGCAGGTTACTTCGCAAGAAAGCAGATCGTCAATGGTTTGATCATGCTCATCGTTGAGGCTGCGTTTGTGTTGATGTGCGTAGGCTATGCGGCACCAAACCTTGCCAAATTTGGAACTCTTGGAACTGTAAAGTTTGAGCAGGTATTTGATCCACTCACCATGCAGACAACCACTAATAATTACGACAATTCTTTCCAGATCCTTCTCAATTCGGTGGTTGCGTTGTTCATCATTCTTATATTCGTGCTTTTCTACATTCACAATATCAAGACAGTGTACAAGCTTCAGCAGATGAAGGAAAATGGAGAACATATAAATACATTCAAGGAAGATATGAAGTCACTCTTCAACGAGAAGTTCCACATAACACTTCTCACACTTCCTACAATTGGTGTAGTCATAATGAATATTCTGCCGATACTTATTCTTATAGCGGTGGCATTTACCAATTATGACCAGCAGCACCTTCCACCAAACTCACTGTTTACATGGGTGGGCTTCAAGAACTTCGCAAGCCTGTTCTCAAACAGCATGACAGTTACATTTGGATATTCATTCAGAAAGGTTCTTGGCTGGACACTTGTATGGGCGGTCATGGCAACATTTACCACATTCATAGGCGGTATCCTTCTTGCCAAGGCGATCAATTCCAAGACAACCAAGCTGCCAAAGATGTGGAGAACACTTTTCATCATATCAATAGCAGTTCCACAGTTCGTAACACTGCTTTTGGTTAGAAACTTCTTTGCTGATTCAGGTATTGTGAACACTATCTGCTCAAATATTGGTATCACAGACATGCTTAAGCATGCAGGACTTGTCGGTGAGCATCTTACATATATACCGTTCCTGACCGATCCTCACTGGGCAAAGGTAATGATCATTCTCATCAATATCTGGGTCGGTGTTCCATACCAGATGCTGATCGCAACAGGTGTTCTGATGAACATACCTACAGATCAGATTGAGAGTGCAAAGATTGATGGAGCAACAAATTTCCAGGTGTTCTGGAAGATCACAATGCCATATATCCTGTTCATTCAGGGCCCGGCACTTATAACAGACTTTGTAAAGAATATCAACAACTTCAACGTAATCTACCTGCTCACACAGGATGTATTCGTCACACAGAATCAGGCGCTTGCCAATTCGCATGCAAAGGAAGTTGACCTTCTTGTTACATGGTTGTTCAGACTTACAAATGAATACTACGACTACAAGATGGCATCTGTTATCGGTATCATAGTATTTATCATATGTGCAGCATTTACACTTATATCATTCTCAAGAATGATCTCAGGAGATAAAGAGGAGGAGTACCAGTAATGAAGAAAACAATAGGTTCGATCGTTAAACATATCGTATTACTTGTCCTCGCAGTTATCTGGCTGGTTCCGATCATCTGGCTGGTTGTCACCTCATTCAGCGGATATAAGGGAATCAACACAGCGCATTTCTTCCCAACTAGCTGGTCTATGGACAACTTTGTTCAGCTGCTCACAAGACCTGACTCGGTTGTGCAGTATGTGTCATGGTTCAAGAATACACTTATCATTGCAGTATTTACATGTATCATCTCTACTATATTTGTAATTATGGTCAGCTATGCGATGAGTTGTATGAGATTCAACGGCAGAAAACAGATCATGAGTGCGTCGCTGATACTCAACATGTTCCCTGGCCCACTTCTCATGATAGCAATTTACTTTATCCTGAAGATGCTGGGACTTACAAACAGCCATTTCGGTATGATCATAGTTTACTCAGCGGGATCGGGACTTGGATTCCTCATCATGAAGGGATTCATGGACACAATACCAATGTCACTTAAGGAGGCTGCCAGACTTGAGGGCGCTTCGGAGGCAAAGATATTTATGAAGGTAATTCTTCCTCTGTGTAAGCCAATAGTAGTGTATCAGGTAATCAGTTCTTTCCTTATACCTTGGGGCGATTTTGTATTCGCAAAGCTTATGCTCAACTCAGGAGTTTCGAAGGACTGGACAGTAGCTATAGGTCTTTACAATATGCTTGAAAAATCACTGGTCAACAAATACTTCTCAGTATTCTGTGCCGGCGGTATCGTGGTAGCTATCCCTATCTCAATACTGTTCGTCATCATGCAGAAGTACTATGTAGAGGGTGTAACTGGCGGTTCTGTAAAGGGTTAAGGCGGACGGTCTGAGAGAAATGAGAAAATTTATTTTGGGCAGGTGTCTGCGTACCGGATGGACCACATATGGATGGTGGTGTGGATGCCTGCTATAATTAGCCCTAAAATAGGGCTGACAGGATGAAAAATGAAGATATTGTCACTTGTTAGGGGACGATCATCTTTAGATCAAAAGGTTACAACATATATGAAATAGGAGATTTAAGATATGGAGAATACATTTATTGTAAACATTATCCATCGTCCTGAGATGGTTCCTGAGTATGCCGAGAAGGTTACAGGCCATGGTCAGGCAGAGGATATCGGAAGAAAAGCTCTCCTCACAGAGTCACTGGACATATTCAAGTTCCAGCAGGAGACAGCTCACAAGAACGGACTCAAGACTACTATTCAGATGACATATGCCAGTCTTTTCAATGAGGAGGCTGTGTCACTGGCAAAGGAGCACCACGAGAAGTACGGAGATGAGATAGCGCTCTCACTTCTCGGACTTCCTTGCACAGAGTTCAGAGAGAAGTACAAGACCAAGGACTTCTGTATCTGGATGTTCTCAATGGAGGACAAGAAGAATATCGTTGATGACGTATTTGGAAAGTTCCATGATATATTTGGCTTCTACCCTGAATCAACTGGTTCATACTACATGGACGCCGAGCTCACAAACTACATCAAGGAGAAGTACCCATCAGTCAAGTGTGCAGTTGCAACATGCTGGGAGGAGGGCCCTAAGGCTTACCACACATGTAACAACTCATGGTACACACTGTTTGATGGCGGCCCATGGAATCCATGGATACCTTCAAAGCAGAACACACATGCACCTGCAGCAAATGAGGCTGAGGACAGCGGAATCGTCGCTATCCCTCATCTTTCAAGAGATCTGCTGGCATGTTACGATGGAAATGGTTCTAACTTTGGTACACATCCACAGAACGTTCTCCGTGGAATGATCTATGACAGCAAGACATGGGAGTACCCATATCTGTACAACCTTATCGACCAGTATCGTCATCTGGCTAAGTTCAACAATGGATATTCATACAACATGATGTTCGTTGGACCGGGCTGGCTGAATAAGATGGGACGCTGGGAGGCTCCATACGAGCTGCTCAAGAAGAGCTACGAGGATGGAATGAAGTATTATGGCGACCTGAAGAAGGAAGGCAAATGTATTGACATGACAATGGCTGAATTTGCTGACTTCTACAGAGAGAACAAGACATACGAGGAGCCTGAGTGTGCTCTTTGGAAGGATATACTGTACGGATCAGACAAGCAGATATTCTGGTACTGCGATCCATACATGAGAGCCCAGATCAACATGGATCAGGGCGGTGCGATCGTTGACCTCAGACCATACGCTGCAAAGCTCAACTGGCCTGTAGGTATCGGAACTCCACATGTTCAGGATGCTTCATATCCATTCCTGATCCAGGAGAAGTACAGAGCAGGATATTTCACACACTATGCTGGAGAGGGTACTGTAAGAAGTGCCAAGATCAGCTACAAGGGTGAAGAGGTCGACCTCTGTCTGTGCAGAACAAAGGCAACATTCTCGCAGGAGGGAAGCACAAGAATCCTTACACTTGACCCGGTTGACATCGAGTTCTACGATCTGACAGTTAAACTTCAGACAAAGATATATTTTGAGGAGGGTTCATCCAAGATAAGACATGAAAGAACTATCCTCGAGATGAGCAACCCTGATGCAGAGGTTGAGATCAATGAGTACATGGTGGCATGCTACGGTACAACAGAGTACCCAGAGGACATGACAGGAATCACTCTCACAGCAAAGAATGCTTCAGAGAGCAAGTCACTCACATATGAGTACAAGTGCAGAGAAGAGGATCTCGCAGGCGCCGATGAGGTGTCAGCAGTTATACCTGCGATCGAGACAAAGGCTGCCATGGGAGCATCTGGCAGCGATGCAACAGGATATTTCAAAGAGGGATATGCGTTCTCGCCAATGTTCACTCTCGGGTTTACAAAGACACTTAAGGATAAGGAGGTATTTTCAACATGGCTCAGTCTGGAAAAGGCAAATTAAATTACAGATGTCCAATGTGTTTTATGAGAGATCTGGATATAGATATGTTCTATGATAAGGACAAGAAGGAATACTACTGTATCCGTTGTCAGTATGTTGGACCAGAGGAGGACGTTCTGGCAAAGAACGAGCTCATCAGAATAAAATATGGAAGAATGTATGACAGGATTACATTTGACGACTAGGTGACAGATGTCATCTTGATAGAAGGCCGCCGACAGATGAAGATGAACTGGTACATCAGGGGTATGCAGAACATTTTTCTTCGGCGGCTGTTCTTGGTTATAACAGGCAGTAAAATAAATGCAGGTGAAGGAGACAAAAATATGGCAGATTATATAAAGGGCGTGGATCTCTCCGTTGTTGCCGAGGTTGAAGAGCTGGGTGCGAAATATTATGACAATGGTGTGCAGGGAGATATATTTGACATACTTAAGAACTATGGTGTGAATTCTGTGAGACTTCGTCTGTGGAATGATCCGTACACGGAGGACGGCGTACCTTATGGTGCGGGCACAAATGACCTTGAGGTATACAAGAAACTCTCGAAGCGCGCTATGGATCATGGAATGAGCATTCTGCTTGATTATCACTACAGTGATTTCTGGGCTGACCCGGGCAAGCAGAGGGTGCCGAAGGCGTGGAGAGGCATGGATGCGGATCAGCTTGAGCAGGCTGTGTACGACTACACAAGGGAGACTCTTTTAGAGATGAAAGATGCGGGCGTTTTACCTCAGCTTGTTCAGGTTGGAAACGAGCTTACAAACGGACTGATGTGGCCGCTGGGACAGAAGCCGGAGTATGACAATATCGCGAAGTTTGTGAGCGCAGGAATAAGGGCGGTCAGATCGGTTGACTCTGATATTCCGGTCATGATACATCTCGACAATGGCGGCAACAATCCTATGTATGTGGACTGGTTTGACCACTACATGGAAAGAGGAGAAAATTTTGATATAATTGGAATGTCGTATTATCCGTTCTGGCATGGAACCATGAAGGAGCTAGAGGCAAATATGCGGGATATGGCGGATAGATATGGCAAAAAGATAGTTATTGCTGAGGTTTCCATGGGATTTACCATGGAGGACTATGCTGACTATGAGAAACTGGGGCCTGACGATAGAAAGGGCTATGCCACAAAACCTTCACTGGTGGAGAATCTTGACTACCCTATGACACCTGAGGGACAGGCGGAATTTATGAACGATATAATGAAACTGATAGATGATGTTCCCGGTGGCGATGGCTTTTATTATTGGGAGGCAGGCTGGATACCAGTACCGGGAAGCGGCTGGGCTACGGAAGGTGCTCTGTCATATATAGATGAGTCTGGACCATGCGGAAATGAATGGGCAAATCAGGCACTTTTTGATTATGACGGACATGCTCTGCCGGCACTTAAGACTATACGTGATTACAAGCCGCTGCACAGCGACTATCCACTTAAGTGAATTATGGGGACGGAGGTGTCTGTCCCCTCCGTCCCCGTGGTTTCTGATAGTAAAGTACATATTTTTGATACATTTGGATATGTTTTGGTTGGGCGGGTCTGTGTATAATATATACAGATGCGCCTTTTTAATATATTTGGCAAATTTACAGATGGGGGACAGGACGGGTTGTTCTGATTGATTAGGAGGTAAGGTATGAAAAAAGTAGCATTGTTCATGGATGGCTGGAAGAGATATTTCACCTATGCCTGGCCGTTGGGATTTATGCAGAAGATAAAGGAAGCCAGGGTTGATGTGAATTTGTACATATTCAACAGCAATGGCAATTGGAACAGGGACACCGGTTACAGCTATGGAGAATACAATATATATAATCTGCCAGAACTGACAGACTTTGATGGGATCATAATATCTGTCAACAATATCAAATATCCGGGCGTCACGGCGGAACTGCTGGACAGGATAAGGAAGAGTGGAGTTCCGGCTATAAGCCTTGAGACTGCGTTTGACGGTCTGCATTTTGTGGGTATAGACAATTATGATGCTATGTACGATATGACTCGGCATATGATAGAGAAGCACGGTGCAAAGAAGATATGGTATCTTGCCGGACCGAAGGACAACTATGAGGCTCAGGAGAGATGCCGGGCATTCAGGGACTGTATGGATGAATATGGCCTGACTGTGGATGATCAGGATGTTCTGTTTGGAGATTTTGGTTTCAATGACGGTGTGACGGGCCTTGAGGAGCTGCTCAGAGCACATGGACATACGTGTATAAAACACGAGAAGGATGGACCTGATTACGGCGGCCCTGCTGAGGTGTATGGTGAGATAACCAGTGGCAGTTTTGCGGATTCTGCCCCGGATGCCGAGGCATCGAATAATGAGGAGATGGATGATAGAAGGCTGGAAGAACGGGAGATAGTGAGGAAGATTCTTCCGGATGCAATAATCTGTGCAAATGACAATCTGGCGGTGGGTGTGTGCAACAGAGCTGAAGCACTTGGACTTTCTGTGCCAAATGATTTTAAGGTCACGGGATTTGACAATTTTGATAAAGCGGCGTACTATACGCCGCGCATAACAACAGTGAGCAGGATCCGTGAGAAGATCGGAGCTTCGGCTGCAGAGATCATGCTGAATATCTGGGCAGGAAATAATCCGGATACCAGCTCTTATATAGATTATAACTGTATATTTACGGAGAGCTGTGGCTGCGGCGCGGATGCCTTGCTGAACGGCAGACAGTATCTGAAGAATTATATAATGGGAATTGTGGAACGCGAGGAGATTGATGAGAGTACTCTGGACTTTACGCATTTGCTCAGCAAATGTGGTGATTACAGTGGTCTTTATCCATGTGTCCAGACGGCATATTCACAGGCAGAGTGTAAGAGATGCGTTATGGTTGTCGACAGATCACTTGTGGAGATGGGCGGCTCTGGACCGACTCTCTCAGCAGCGTACGATGAGGATGTATTTGCTGTGAAAGGCTATCCTCAGAGAATGCAGATCGTGTACAGGCAGGGCATAGCGGATGATGGTGACGATACATACCACAGTATGTTTCCTCTTCTGGATGATGAGACAGGCGACAATATATTTTTATTTGCGCCATTTCATTTCGGAGAAAAGGCGGTTGGGTTCTGCTGTGTCGAAAATGGATATTACCTCATGTATAAGCAGCTTTGGTCAACTGTAATGAGCGAAGTGAATGTAGCCATGATAAATCTGTTCAACAAATGGAGACTCGAGCAGATCAATCAGGAGCTTACGGCAATATCCATAAAGGACCCGCTTACCCAGATATATAACAGGGAAGGTATGAGACAGATCGCCACAAGGGCATTTGACAAGGCTTCGGGCCAGGGCAGGGCGCTTCTCATAATGTTTGCCGATATGGACAGGCTCAAATATATAAACGATACATATGGTCACGAGTACGGAGACAAGGCTATAAGGAGTGCCGCAAGAGCCGTAGCAGGCGGAGGCGGAATAAGCAGTATTCCGGTTAGGTACGGCGGAGATGAATTTGTATCCATATCTATATACGATGAGACGGAGTCCCCTGAGGAAAGAAAGACGGCAATCCTTGAGAAAGCCAGGGAGATAGCGGCGCAGGAGAAGCTTCCATTTGCCTTGGAGTTTAGTATAGGTTATGTTATAACAGCCCCGGATGGTGATAAAACCCTTGAGGAGTATGTGAGGGAGGCGGATCACAGCATGTATCAGGAGAAGATACAGAGAAGGGTAAACAGACAATAATAAAAATTATCAAAAAATGGAGAATCAGGTCTTATGTGCTGATTCTCTATTTTCATTTAGTATGTTATAATTAACTGTCATGATCCAATTCGCCGCTCGCCAATCATGCGAGCATTTTGGCTCACTTGCGCTCATTATATCATATCGCCTGTCGGCTCAATGTGGGCATTCGCATTATGACGTCTTGCGCAAGCGCAGACGTCGCAATGCTCATTTTATCATGTGGACACAACGTGGATTATTTATATTAGATAATTAGGATCAAAAGGAGGATATACAATGCTTAAGAATGTAACAGACACAGTATTTTATGTGGGTGTGGATGACAAGGACATAGACCTGTTCGAGAATCAGTACATCGTGCCAAACGGAATAGCGTACAACTCATATGTCATCATGGACGAGAAGATCGCTATCATGGACATGGTGGATGCAAAGTGTGCAGACCAGTGGTTTGCAAATGTGGCAGAGGTGCTTGGCGACAGAAAGCCGGATTATCTCATCATATCCCATCTTGAGCCGGATCATTCCGCCAATCTTGGTGATGTGCTTGCGAAGTATCCGGATATCAAGATCGTATCAAATGCCAAGCTTTTCGGAATGCTTCCAAATTTCTTCGAGGTTCCTGTGGCTGACAGAAGCGTGACAGTTGCGGAGGGACAGACACTCTCACTTGGAAGCCATACGCTCCAGTTCTTCATGGCTCCTATGGTCCACTGGCCTGAGGTTATGGTCACATATGAACAGAGTGAGAAGATACTCTTCTCAGCGGATGCATTTGGCAAGTTCGGCACTCTTGATACAGACGAGGACTGGGCATGTGAGGCAAGAAGATATTACTTCAATATAGTTGGAAAGTACGGAATGCCTGCGCAGGCACTTCTCAAGAAGGCAGCAGGACTTGACATACAGAAGATATGCGCACTTCACGGACCTATACTCACAGAGAATCTTGAATATTACATAGGCAAATATCAGCTGTGGTCAACCTACACACCTGAGGATGAGGGAATCTTCATCGCATATTGCAGTCTCCATGGCAACACAGAGAAGGCTGCAAAGAAACTGGCGGAGATACTTGAGGCAAAGGGTGCGCCAAAGGTTGCGATATCAGACCTCTCAAGAGATGATATGGCGGAGTGTATAGAGGATGCATTCAGATATGACAGACTGGTTCTGGCAGCCCCAACATATGATGGCGGTGTGATGCCTGTCATGGCGGATTTCATCAACCACCTGAAGATGAAGGCGTATCAGAAGAGAAAAGTTGCGTTCATCGAGAATGGTTCATGGGCACCAATGGCAGCTAAGCTCATGAAGGAGCAGATGTCAGCCATGAAGGACATAGAGATCGTGGACGAGCATGTGACCATCAAGTCTGCGTTCAAGCAGTCAGACGTGGCAGCACTTGAGGCGCTGGCTGGAAAACTGTTATAAGAGATAAGGATAATAAACATAAAGTAAGTCTGAGACAGACTTAAATGTAAGGAAGGTGTAAGACATGGCTAAGTCCATGGTTTCCGGTAAGCCCCTCAGTCTGATGCTGCAGTTTGCCATGCCGCTTTTGCTCGGCAATCTGCTTCAGCAGACCTACAACATAATAGATGCGGCTATTGTGGGGCAGATACTGGGTGATAAGGCTCTGGCGGGAGTCGGAGCAAGCAGTAGTATACAGTTCCTGGTTCTGGGATTCTGTATGGGCTGCTGCGCAGGATTTGGTGTTCCTGTTGCAAAGTATTTTGGTGCAAATGATATGCACAAGATGAGAAAATATATTTTCAACGGAGCTGTGCTGACGGGTATCATAGCGCTGATAGTCACGGTTGTATGTTCGGTGTGCTGTAATCAGATACTTCATCTGCTCTCGGTTCCACAGGATATATATGACAAGGCTTATGCTTATCTTATAGTTATATTCCTTGGAATTCCGTTCACACTCATGTACAACTATCTGTCGAGTGTGCTCAGATCCCTGGGAGACAGCAGAACGCCGTTCATGTTTCTGGCGTTCTCGGCAATACTCAACATATTCCTTGACCTGTTCTGTATAGTTGTCCTCAAATGGGATTGCGCCGGTGCAGCTATAGCAACCATCACAGCACAGGCGGTGAGTGGAATATTGTGTCTTGTGTATATCTTCAAGAAGGTTCAGATCATGCATCTTGAGGAACAGGACAGAAAGGTGGAGGGCGCCGCAGTGAAGGAACTTCTCATCATGGGAATTCCAACAGGCCTGCAGTTCTCCATAACTGCCATAGGAAGTATGGTCATGCAGTCTGCAAATAACAAGCTGGGAAGTGTGTATGTGTCAGGCTTCACAGCCGGTATGAGGATAAAGCAGTTCACCATGTGCCCATTTGACGCATTTGCAACGGCTGCATCTGTGTTCTGCAGTCAGAATCTTGGAGCCGGACAGGCAAAGCGTATAAAACAGGGCTTGTGGCAGGCGATAGCTGTTGCGGTTGGATATGGTATAGTCGCAGGACTTGTGATGATAATATTTGGAAGACCGCTCTCCATGATATTTGTAAAGAAGAGTGCAGTCGACGTCCTTGATGCCTCTGCGAAATACCTCAGATGTATGGGATTCTTCTACTGGAGTCTTGGTATACTGAATGTGGCACGAATGGTGACACAGGGCCTTGGATATTCCGGTCGGGCTATATTCTCAGGTGTTACAGAGATGGCGGCCAGGATCATAGTGAGCCTGGGATTTGTCGGAACATTTGGATTCACGGCCATCTGTTTTGCTGACCAGACGGCATGGGTCACAGCGACCATCTATATATTGCCGACATGTCTTTACTGTGTGAAGAAGTCCACGACGAAGATTGCTGCGGGAACGGTGTGATATGGAAAAGATAAAAATGCGTATGGATAACCGAGACTGTTGTCTGAGGATTCATACGCATTTTATAGTTGTGACATATTCGGGTTATATCACTTTTCCTTGCTGTCATCAAGCAGCTTGGGAGTGTTGGAGTTTAATGGGGATAGTATGCTGTGCCCTATCTGCTTTTCAAGGGATTCACGTGCATTTCTGGCAATATTGCCACCTTGGATGGTAGCATCTGTGGCCTCGGTTATACCTTGAGGATTAGTTGCCTTTGATATCTCTGTTGTCGATATCTCTGCAAGAGCATTCAGGACAAGCTCTGTGTTAGTCATATTGTCTCTGAGATTTTCTTTTTTCAGCCTTTTAAACTTTTTATATTCTTTCACTGTTTTTCCTGACCATGCGGCAGTGAGTATGTTTGTAAGAGAAGCATACTGTCTGGAATCGGTAATGCCGGCACGCCTCCACTCATTGGTCATATCTTTACGAATTTCTATCCCACGCATACGCTGGGCTATCCATTCTTCAGAATATCCTTTGTTGCGGTATGATTCTATAGCACGATCTATAGCAATCTGAGGATCAACTTCCTCGTCCAGACGTTGTTTGCCCACCATTGCCAGCCATTGCTTGAATGGCTCAGCCTTTTTTGACGGAATGGACTGGATAATACGGAGCAATTGCTCTGTGTTGGCACAGTCAGTTAGACGCATTTTGCCATCAGATGCTTTCATTTTGAACTGGTTACATTTTGTAACCGGTTCAAAACCTTCAGAAAATAGCCGGTTTTTTAATACTTTCCAGTAGTTTCGTGATGCTTGATAATTGTTGCTTTCAGTTAATACCTGACATACATCAATCAAAGAAAAATACCATTCTTCCTCCTGTGAGTGCCATACTTTTCTTACTTGATCATCATATATAAATTCAAGTTCCTGTTCGCTTAACTCTGGTATATCTGATACCTCAACAGGAGCAGTCGAGGAAGTATTCTCATCATATACATAAAAAAGCATAATAATCACTCCAATCCATTAAAATTTTGCCCTTAACTCCACTACCTTACCAATGATCTTGACAGGTTTATTTTTTATGGTTTCATCGTCAAAATAGAGCGGTGCATAGCTGGGGTTGGTGGAAATCAGTTCCAGTCCTTCTTTATATTTTCTCAGGCGTTTGCACACGGCGTCTTCACCAGCTATTGTAGCAATAACAGTGTCCCCTGTATCTGCATCATCTTGCTGACGAACAATTACAACGTCGCCATTGCTAATCTTGGGTTCCATGCTATCCCCTTTTATTCTAAGAGCGTAGAATTTGCCAGTTTTAGCAAGACTTTCGGGTATTTCTTCTGTATCGATAACCTTTTCGGTTGAATAGAATGTTTTGCCACATGATATATAATCAAATACAGGAATCGCATGCGCTTCTGATTTCTTTTGGCTTTTTATGATATCTTTTTCTTCTAGAAGATCAGATATAGAGCAACTGAAAATAGCGCACATGTGGTCAATTTTGTCCATTCGGGGAGACTTTAGTCCATTGCACCAATTCGACACAGTTGCAGTGCTGATATTCATTTGCTTAGCGAATGCGGTTTGAGTATATTTATATTTATCAAGAAAATAGCAAAGATTTTCTGCAAATTGTTCATTCATTTTTCTTTCAAATTCTATATTGGACATAGCGAGCAACCTCCTTTTGTACAAATTATATACTTAAAGTTAACTGTATGCAACATAAAAATAAACAAGTGTTAACTTATGGTAAATTTAACGGTGGGATAAAAGGGGAACAATCTTTGACATATCAAACTATTCATTATAGAATTAATGTGATTTTAATGTTTCTCATATCTTGGTTTAATCATCGGTTGGTATAGTAACAACATCAGTTGATGATATCAGCAACAAGCAATAAGAAAGATGACAGATCGTCGAAAGATGATGTAACCAAGATAAAGAGAAAGGGTGTAATGATTATGGATAAACTTGAAAAGGTAGAAAAGTTAAGAGAAAAGACAGGCGTCAGCTATGAGGAGGCAAAGAACGCTCTGGAGGCATGCGATTATGACCTGCTGGATGCGATCATTTATCTGGAGAAGCTGGACAAGGTGAAAGCCCCTGAGGTGGAGAGCTTTACCACGGGTGCAGAGCAGCAGACCTCAACAGAGTTCGAGCAGGCACAGCAGACATATACAAACGACTGCAATAAGGTGACATTTGGACAGATGATGGACAGATTCTTCAAATGGTGCGGCAAAGTGTTAAAGAAGAGTGTGGACAGCACATTCATAGTAGAACGTAGAGGCCAGACCATGATAAACGTTCCAGTGCTTGTGCTTGTGATCGCACTCATACTTGCATTCTGGGTAGTGCTCCCATTACTTGTAGTAGGCCTCTTCTGTGAGTGCAGATACCATTTTGAAGGAATCGGCGACATCAATGTAAACCTTAATAGCGCATGTGACAAAATGGCAGACTCAGTAGATAACCTTAAGTCCGACGTCAACAATAAGTAAAAAATGAAAACAGAATATCTTTTACCGATATTCTGTTAATTACCAGCTGATATAGTTTGGTTTTGAGAATGTAACGTCTGTGAAACATACCTCTGCAATGGGTAGCCGTGTCGACTGAGCTTTGGTGCTTCTTGCCGAGGCAGAGACCGCAAACGTCCTTATCGCGGTTGGCGCCGAGTGCAGATAGAAGCAAGCCAAAGCGAAGGAAGATAGGCGTAATTGCAGAGGTATGTTTCACAGACTTACTTAAAAACCAAACTATATCAGCGTCCGTCATAAAAGAAAGGGAAAAGATATGGCACAGAAGATTCTCATTGTGGAGGATGAAGAGAAAATTGCAAGATTCGTGGAGCTGGAGCTGCTGCACGAGGGATACGAGGCAGAGAAGGCATTTGACGGAAGAACAGGGCTGGGCAAAGCTCTGTCCGGTGGCTTCGACCTCGTGGTGCTGGATGTGATGCTTCCGGGACTCAATGGTCTGGAGGTGCTTCGAAGAATCCGCAAAGAGAGTGATGTGCCAGTCATCATGCTGACCGCGAGAGATGCGGTCATGGACAAGGTATCTGGTCTTGATGCCGGTGCAGACGATTATCTCACCAAGCCATTTGCCATAGAGGAGCTGCTTGCCAGGATAAGGGTTGCGCTGAAGAGGCGTGGAACTGCGGAGGTTCACACACACAGGATAGAGATCCGTGGAGTGTGCATGGACACCGACAGGCATGAGGTTACAGTGTGCGGCGAGATAGTTGAGCTGACAAACAAGGAATTTGAGCTGCTCAGGACGCTCATGGAAAACAAGGACATCGTGATGGACAGGGAGAAATTGCTCAGTGCAGTGTGCGGATACGATTACCTTGGAGAGACAAACATCATAGATGTGTATGTGAGGTATCTGAGAACCAAGATAGATGACAGATTTGGGGTAAAGCTGATCACTACCGTCAGAGGTGTCGGATATGTTATCAGAGAATGATCAATGTGAATATCGGCACGGAGCAGACAGATATGTGACAAGCCAGCAACGCATGGCACGGATACGCACAGATAGAGAGAAAATACATGGGAAAGAAAACTAACGAAAACAAAAGAATGTCATCGATAGCCAGAAGGATAAATATGAGCTTCTGGCTAAAAGAATTGGGCAATGTGATACTTATAGATATCGTCATTGCCTTTCTTATTGTAAGCGCATTTGTCGTGTGGGGAAGAAAGCAGCTTCCACAGGGCGTGGGCGGAATGAGATACTACGTTGAGAAGAATGAAGATGGCGGGGCTTATGAGTATATAATAGAAGGATCAGATGAGAAGAAATACAGATATGACGTTAATATCTTATGGGAGATCATAGAGATCCCGAGCATTATATTGCTGGGGATGGAGACAATAGTGTTGTTTATTGCGTTGTTCAGGACGGCGGATGTCAGAAGGAGATTGAAACCGTTGAATGATCTGGCGGTGACGGCTGAAAAGCTCAGTAAGGAGCCGATGGATCACAATAAGATAGACGATCTGGAGAAAGCCATATCACACCTGTCTGCGGATGACGACGAGCAGGTTATACACACCGGAGACAAGGATCTCCAGAGCATAGAGATCGCGCTCAACAATCTGCTCAGAAATATGAAGGAAAATGAGAAACGTCAGATGAGATTCGTGTCGGATGCTTCCCACGAGCTCAGGACGCCTATTGCGGTTATCCAAGGATATGTGAACATGCTCGACCGCTGGGGCAAGGAGGACGAACAGGTTCTGGAAGAGTCCATAGAGGCATTAAAAAATGAATCCCAGCACATGAAGGAGCTTGTGGAACAACTGTTATTCCTGGCGAGGGGCGACAGTGGAAGGCAGCACCTGAACATGGAGAAAACCGATCTCAACCGCATGGTAAGTGAAGTGTGGGAGGAGTCAATGATGATAGACGAGAGCCACAGATATGAGTTCCGTGGTACTGAGAATGAGGCGTGTGTGCTCGGCGATGTGGCGATGATCAAGCAGTCCGTCAGGATATTTGTCCAGAACGCGGCGAAGTATTCTGAACCCGGCACGGCCATAATACTCGGTGTAAAAGAGGAGCCCGGTTATGTCAGTTATATGATAGAGGACGAGGGAACCGGAATGAATCCGGGCGATCTGGCTCATATATTTGACAGATTTTACCGCTCGGATGAGGCTCGGAATAATGAGACCGGAGGCTCAGGTCTTGGCCTGTCCATTGCCAAATGGATCGTGGATGCCCACGGAGGCACCATACAAGTCATATCCAGAGCGGATATAGGATCAAGATTTGTTGTGAGATTCCCTAAAATTGTTTAATAAGAGAAGCTGCATATACTTATTGGTAATCTGAGTATCTATGGTTGCTGATCAATCCAAGAATCCAGCCTGCACTTCCTAAAATTATGTATTCTTTCATAAAAGAGGCGAGAGTCTTAACTGAGTGAACATCAATATACCATGGTATGATAGCATTAAAGAGATTTCCTCCGCTAAGAGACAGGATGATCAGTGTAAATGATAAAATGATGGCTATGGTGATGTTCTTCGCTGTATATACTGCACCGTAATATAAACCGCAGAAGCAATATATTATAATAAGATTTTTGACTATAAATCTTTCTGGGTAGAGAATTGTCCTGCAGAACAACAACGATGTTATGGCACACATTAATAAAGACAGGTATAAAAAGGGAATAATTGTTTCTACCCATTTTATTCTGTGGGTTATGTAAAAAAGTTCCCGGCTGGGGCTATATACAAACGGCATAAAGGTTATTGTATATAGCAGCATAACGCACACAGGATATGCTACACAGTAACACTGCTGCAGTGCGTTTTCTTTATCCTGCGGATCAAGGTTTTTCATCATCATAAAGCCCGTAATAGCAGCTAAAATAGCGATAATTACACAGAGTATCATTCCTTTACGCAATATAAATAGTGAGTTGTGTATTCTTTGCGCCATAGTTACACTCCGTTCCTGTAAGACTTAAGAATATACATGTAGCCATCCTCCAAAGTGGGATCAGGTGATGTGAGCTCTTGGGTATCGATAGGGCGGGAAGCCAAAAGCCTGGTCATGGCTGTTTTGATTCCATCTGTAGTGTCTTTTGCGATTATATAGCCTTGATTGATAATTTCTATATAGTTACATAAAAACTCCGCATCGTCTACAATGTGCGTGGATATAATAATTATCTTGTCATCACAATTGGTCTGTTTTATAAGATCCCTGAATCTGAGTCTTTCCTCAGGATCAAGACCTGCTGTCGGTTCATCGCATATTATTATAGGGGGATTGCCAAGAAAAGCCTGGGCGATTCCAACACGTCTCACCATTCCGCCAGACAGAGTATGAGCCTTTTTGTCAATATAACTTGATAAATTGACACTTTCTATAACTGCTTCGATGTCTTTGTCAAGACTACATGATGAAATACCCTTGGAAAATGCAATATAACGCATACATTCTCTTACGGTCATTCCGGGAAAAAGGCCAAATTTCTGAGGCAGATACCCGATATCAACAGAATGTATATTTGCTCCGTTCAGGAGAATGCTTCTGGTAGCTGACGGATATAACCCAATAAGGGATCTCATGAATGTGGTTTTGCCGGCACCATTAGGACCGAGCAGTCCGTGTACTCCTGATTTAAAATTACAGTTTAAATTGTGAAGAATTGTGTTTCTTCCCAAAGTAGTTGTCATATTTTTTATTTCCAGCATAAGAATCCCCCTTTATCTGAACGGATACAAGTTACTTTATTCTGTTGTTTCAGTGATGCCAAGTTCGTCGTATACATCTTCCTGAATCTTTTGAAGTTCCTCATCGGTGAGAATTGAATCAATATTGTACCAATTACCTGTCTGTATATAATTGGTGTAGTAAATATCCAAATTACCTGCAGCATCAAACATCATCATGTCAGAACCGTACATATATGCATTTCTGTGTATTGGTTGTATCAGGATTGTTTTTCCGATAAGGGAATAATCAGTTGCCTTTTCTTCAGGTGTATAGTTTATATATTTTTTTATCTGGCTTGTTATGTAATGATTTCGACTCGGATCTGTGTCCGCGCCAATATATGGGAAAATGTATCGCACATTATCAATAATCTGTTCGCTCCAAAATATGCCGGAAACAATGCTTAGCTGATTACTGAAACCACTGAACGTGTCACCGGACATGTTGAGATTGCTATACGTAGTAAAATCAGAGCATATGGATACTGTGAACCTGCTCAGATCCTTAGGAAGCTGGCAATATCCGTTTTGAAATAAGTCTCCATTTCCAGCAATTGGGTAATACGGGAAGTTCCCGGGAAGATATGCGCCATTTTCCCCTGTGTAGCAAATATTATAGGATTTCCCTGTGTACTTTATGTATACGGACGAGAGATCACCGGTTTCGTTGTATATGCATAGCTTATTTCCATTTCTGCTATAGCGGACAGCATGATCCTGGTCATCTGTTATGTAGTCGATATCGTAATCTTTACAGAGTATAAAATGGTATTCAGGGAGACTGGTGTCTGATAGCTGCATATACATATCTGCGATCAAATTCTTCCTTATGTCAAAATGTATGTCATACTTTGTAACGTAAAAATCTATTTCCTTTGTTGGAGTAAGTAATTCCTGTTCATTTGCAAATAAATCCGAGGAAGCGTCTGCGTATCCAGGGTTACTGCCGCTATATGGGATGTTGCAGATATAAATAAAGGAAAACGAGCATAACACCGAAAATATGGTGGCAAAAATCAAGGATAATTTCTTGTATCTGAAGAAATTTGTGATCAAATATACAGATATCAGACCAAATACTATATACAAAGGTTTGGCCAGGAAATGTATATTTACAGGAATTAAAGCTGCCTCATCTGGAATATAAGTAAGAGAAGCGCAGAATATGTTGGATATTTCCTGTATACTGCCGATTTTATCTTCCGTTGGAAATGTGAACTTACCTGATTGCAATATGGCAACTATGGTGAACACAAATAATGCAAGATAGGCAAGGATAGTATTGTTGATATACGATATGATGAGTCCGATAATAACAGCACAAGTGTTAACCATAAATACATGTGTGAAAATAGCCTTAATTGTATATATATAAAAGTCTGCAGAGGAAGAACATGACAGTATACAAAGGCATATACATAGAACAAACATGCACATACATAATAAGCCGTTTATGATAGAGAGAATAAGCAGCTGCTGTGATTCCCTTTTAATTGATGACATAGTGTATGTGCTTATGCTCTCTACCACATTGTATTTTTTTACGATAGATATGTATTCAAAGGACAGGTACAAAAACAGAATATAATAATATATGGTATTTCCAAGCATCATATCTGTATGTTCAACTATATCAATGTAGTTAAATTCTCTAAGCAGACTGTCTTCAATGAATTTGTATACTGAATAAGAAATACAAAATATGATCGCAGCGATGGAAGGCCAAAAGCATTGTGGAGTTTTCCTGAATAGTATGTAATTCTGTTTAAGCATTACCTGGTTCCTTTCAATATTTTAATAATCTATTCTTGCCCAGCCAATACCAGGTTTACTGGTATTGTTCTGATATAATTTTACTGTTAGTTTTTGGCTATAACCAGTTTTGGAGGAGTATATGTAATTAAAATTTGTATTAGGAATACATCCTCCAGTTATGTAGGTTTGTGATTTTGCATTATCAGTTATGCTGTATCTTATGCCAGTACCACCGTTTAGCGCTCCACCGTTTATTTGTGCACTAGCACAGCTTACTGTTGCACTTTTGCTTGTATCTTTCATTACAAGGCTTATTGACTTCGAACTAGCATTGGCTATTGTTGGTAATAACAACATAAAGCATAAAGCTAGTATAGATAATAGCATTGATTTAGAGTGTTTCATGTTTAATTTTCCTCCCATTTTAATAATAAGTATAACTACTTTACCTCCCATCATTAATAAATTATAATTAGTAAAGTTTAGTTGCTCTAAAATTTACGTAAGTTGTATTAATTGGTAAATGAAAGGCGGAAGATGTTAAAAGTTGCTATATGTGATGATGAGCAGAAGGATATAGACATTGCAGAAAAATGCATATTGGAGTATTCGTTTAAACACAATCTGGATATTGAATGCGCCAACTACAGGACGGGGCAGGAATTGCTGGACAAGATGGAATCTGGTGAACATTATGATTTTTTTGTCTTTGATGTGGAAATGAAGAAGGAGGATGGCATATGTATCGCCTCAATTATCCGAAAAAGATACGACAAAAATGCAATTATCATTTTTGTAAGCAATTACCCGGGACATATGGGACGGAGCTTTTCTGTGCATGCATATAATTATATTCAGAAACCTCTTAAATATATAGAGTTGGAACAAGTATTATCTCAGGTTTTGCGTGAGATAAGGGACATGGAGTTTAATAAGTTGATTGTGCCAGCGGCAGATGGAGAAAGAGTTGTTAATATATCTGATATTATGTATATAGAAACCTCGAGAAAATTTCAAAAGAGTGTAGATATTCATTCTGCAAAAGAGATTATACAGGTTACAGGAAATTTAAAAAAATGGTTTAACTTGTTAAAGGACAAAAGGTTTGTATACAGCTTTAAGGGGTATATTGTAAATATAGATCACATAGTTACCTTGAGAGGCGGGGAGCTTGTTTTGGATAATAACGAGATTATTCCGTTGTCAAGGAAATATGAGGAAGAGGTAAGGAAGAGTCTTATTAATACGGTTATATCAGATGTGGGGAGCATCAGAGGTTAAAGGGTGAGTTATTTAGTATTAATTTTTATATCAGCAATTATGGATGCTGTGACTGTAAAAGTTTATGTAGAGAAATGGCTTGGAAAGCCTACGCTTAGAATATCGACAATAGCATATTGGGGTATATTTATTTTAACAGAGCTGGCTTCAAGAGGCGGACAGCTTTTCATGATAGACGTGTCACAGGAGAAAGCAATGGTCAGCCAGGTGTCCGCACATATAGTTATCATGCTCGTATTTATTTGCCTATATGATTCCCGTATAGCTGAATGTATATCTGCGTTTATTATATGGGTATTGGGTTATCTGGTGAGCATCGGTTTATCTGATGTAGTGGTAATTACAACGGATCAGATGCTGTATGACGGTGGAATAACTCATCTGATCTCGGTGATGGATATGTATGCACAGTTTATTATGCTGCCTGTCCTGATCATAATACTGGTAGTGAGAAATTATGTATCAGGTAGATATTCATTTAAACAGTTGGTCATAGTGCTTATAACTCCAATGATAAGTTGTTATCTATACTTGATAATACCAGAACAGATCGTGCTTTTGTCAGGGTATGGATTTATATTTGTGCTGATAATTGTGCTGGTCTTAAATGTTTTGAATTATTATCTGTTTGATAACATGGTGGATAATTATAAATTGAAAAATCAGGTAACAATGCTTGGTTATCAGTTGGAGCATCAGTCGGATAAATATGACCAATTGGTTCTTTCTTATAAGAAAATTGGCAGTATGGTTCATGATACCCAAAAGCATATAAGCTATATAAGGTCATGCATAGAAGAGAAAGAATATGACAGGATAAGAACAGTATGTGATAGATATGAGGAAGAATTAAAAAATAAATATGTTGTTTCAAAAACAGGAAATCTTGTTATTGATACATTTGTGAACAGTGCGTATACATTTGCCCAAAACAATGGCGTGAAATTTCATACGGATTTTAAGTTCGATAAAAATTCAATAATGGTCTCTGACTATGATATGTGTATAATAATAGGAAATCTGCTGGATAACAGTATCAATGCATGTAAGAAACAGAAGGAAAAAGAGGGGGTATATATAAAGCTGGCAATAGTGCAGACAGATCGGCATTTGGTAATAGATGTGAAAAATAGCAGTACACAGTCTGACGTGGGCGGCAGTAAGGATATGACTCATGGATATGGTATACAAAATGTGAAAAATACCATGGACAAGTACAATGGAATAATGGAGATAAAGAATACATATGGGGAATATGAAACACTTGTGCTGATCCCCATAAATCAGGATTAAATGTACATAAACCGCATGCCCCCGCATAAACTGTAAAAACAGAATATGCGGGGGCTTTTTCTTTGAAGGATTACATAGAAGAGCGGGCAATCGAAGCGGCAAATTATATCATAGACACAAGGGCGACTGTGAGACAGACAGCGGACAAGATGGGTATAAGCAAATCAACGGTGCACAAGGATATAACGGAACGGCTGGTCCGTATAAGACCCATGCTGGCGGCCCAGGCCAGGGTGGTGCTGGACGCCAACAAGGCGGAGAGACATATAAGAGGAGGGCTTGCCACGAGGGAGAAGTATCTGCATGTCACAAAGTTTTAACATAGCTTATGTTGTATTTTTCTCTGATTTGGGTTAAACTTTTGATGATTATATAATAGTGGACTAAGTGTGGGCTATTAGAAAATGGCAGTTTAACTATAGATTAGAGGTTAGGATATGAGATTTATTCATGTTTCGGATGTGCATTTGGGGATGATTCCTGACAAGGGAAAGCCTTGGAGCGATGTCCGTGCGAAAGAGATAGAAGAGACATTTGACAGGATCCTGGATATTGCGGAGGAGAGAAAGGTAGATCTGCTCCTCATTGCCGGCAATCTGTATCACAGTGCGCCGAAGGCAGCGGATCTTGCAAAGCTTGATGCCAGACTTGCAAAACTTACAAATACAAGAACGGTGATCATTGCGGGCAGTAGTGATTACATTGAAAGTGGATCTCCATCGGAGAATTATGAGTTCACATCGAACACAGTGCTTCTTCCGGCTGGGGAGTTCAGCAATGCGTATTTTGAAGATATAAATACCTGTGTGACCGGTTTCAGCTATGGACAGGCGGAATACACGGAGGATTTCTCAGAGGGGATAGATGCCCAGACGGAAGGCGCTGTCAATATACTTCTCATGCATGGAGGAGATGCCAGCCACAGTCCATTTAATTTCCGAAAGCTGGCTGACACAGGATTTGACTATGTGGCACTCGGACACCTGAGAAAGCCGAAGCACATGGTGAAGAACCGTATGGCATATCCGGGATCGCCGGAGCCTTTGTCACCTTCTGACACAGGAAAGCATGGCTTTATTTATGGACAGATAATAAACGGAGAGACAAGGATAAAGTGGGAGCCTGTTGCCTGCAGGAATTACATCAACCTTGGACTTGAGATAAAGCCGGAATATACTGACAGACAGATCGAGCATGCTGTTCTGAAACAGATCGATAAGATGGGAACGCAGAACATATATCGGGTTATCCTGAAGGGCCAGAAGGGGCGCGGAGTGAGACCTCAGTTTGATGATGTGTCTCAGGATTACAAGATATATGAGGTTGTGGATAATACGATGTTCGAGTACAATGCTGATGGTCTCAAGAGGGACAATGAGCACAATGTACTTGGAAGATTTATCGCTGAGTTGTCCGGTGAGGATGACGAGGTCAGCAAAAAGGCACTTGAATATGGTCTTGAGGCGATCATAGCAACTGGAGAAAAGTAATGTATATAAATAAACTTTTTTTGAAAGAATTTGGAAAATTCAATAACAAAGAAATAAAGCTGGACAAAGGCTTGAATGTGCTCTATGGAGAGCCCGGAGCCGGCAAGAGTACGATCAGGGATTTTGTGTCCGGTATACTGTATGGTATGAATAAAACCAAGGGTCTTGGAGCCCGGGGAGACAATTTTGCATTAAGAAAGCCATCCGGTGGAAATGGATATGCCGGAAAGGCACAGGTGACAAATGCTGGAAAGAGTCATCTTATGGAGAGAAATTTCAACATGTCTACGGACGGTGCAACGCTCACTGATATAGAGAGCGGGAAGGATGAGAGACTTGTGTCTAAGAATTCCTACAGAGGTGTCCTGTTTGATATGGACAAGAGCACATTTGTGGATGCAATGTGTGTTGATCCGCCGGAGGAGATGGGCGGAGATGACAAAGCTTTGTGTGACAGACTCGAGAAGTATCTTCAGAATATGAAGGAGACGGGCTGCAGCGGAATAAACAGAGCAGACGCAGTGGCGTATCTTGAGAACGAAAAGAAGAAATATGACAATCAGAAGTATCTGGTTCAGATAGAAGAGCTGGAAGCCCAGATGGATGAGCTGGGTGAAGTTGATAAGGAGCTTGAAGACATCCGAACTGCCAGACGTGAGGAGCTTGATGCTTATAATATGGAGATCGCACGTTTGAAGAGAGAGGCAAGGCAGCTTGTGAATGAAAAGGATGCTGAGATCCCTGACGATGATGAGGACAGGGAGCGAAGCAGAATATTCCTCGAGGTTGAAGCTATAGATGATGAGGACGAGCTGAAGGAGAAAAAGAAGCAGGAGAAGAAGGACAAGAAGCTGACGGACAATATATTTGTCATAATGGCAACAGGAATACTGGTTGTTGCAGTGGTCATGCTAGTGGTTCACCTTGTTGGTTTTCAGAAGTCCATACAGCAGCTATTCACGATATGTACGATTGCGTTTGTTGCTATAACCATCATAGATGGATTGTTCAGGAAAGGCGCATTTGACGGTGATAAGCTTCCGTCTGAGGAGGAGTTCAGGAGAACCATATATGAGATGGGAAGAGCAACTGAGTCGAGGACGGTTCGCGTTGAGATAGACAGAGCTTTTCAGGAGGAGCATGACAGGAAGCTTGATATGTTCAAGTTCCAGGAGCATGATGCCATAGAGAAGAGGGATGCCTACTATGAACTCAAGGAGAAGAGAGACGCCATATTTGCCGATTATGATGTGCTTGAGACTGAGAAGAAGGCCATAGATAAGGCTATCAATACCATAATGGACATATCGGAGGAGTTCTCAGGACTGTTTGCCGGTATAGACGGCAGAGTATCGGATATTCTTAGCGCACTCTCCGGTGGACAGTATCAGGAGGCAAAGCTCGATGATGAGATGCATGTTGCAGTGAAAAAGGATGACCATTTCTTCAGGGCGGAATTCCTGGGACATGAGGTCGTTCGGCAGGTGTATCTGGCTGTGCGGCTGGCTGTTGCAGAGATACTTAACAACGAGAAAATGCCACTTGTGCTGGACGATGTGATAGATGTGACCGATGAGAGTCAGCTCACGGGAGTGCTCAAGGCGATGAGTATGGTGAACACGGAGCAGACGATATTGCTTACATCCGATAAGGATCTGGTTAACAGACTTGAGGATATGCATATAGCATGCAATGTGGTGACATTGTAGAAAGTTTCTAATAATAAATAATTAAAAGACCTGCGGAAGCTTGCGATACCATGGTATGTATCAGGTGAGCTTCCGTAGGTCTTTTTTGTAAGTCTATAATTGTATATTAGTAATTCTCGTAGTTATCTGAGATAGTGTGCTTCTCCTTGTACTCAGCAATTCTCGCACTGATTCTCTCTGATGGATCAAGAAGATCGCTGAGAGATGCATCGTGGTTGAGGTGATCGATAATGAGTGCAATGTACTTGCTCATGTCGGCTGATACATACCAGTCGCGGTCTGCAAGCTCAGGAAGCTGATAAGTGAGGTTGGTTGTAATGACCTTCTCAATGAGACCTTCCTCGTGACACTTGTCAAATACCTCAAGACCCTTGGTGAAGAGACCAAATGTAGCAAGTGCAAATACTCTCTTAGCCTTTCTTGCCTTGAGCTGCTTGGCAACATCTATCATACTCTCGCCTGATGCGATCATGTCGTCGATGATGATAACATCCTTGCCTTCAACTGAATCACCGAGGAACTCATGGGCAACGATAGGATTACGTCCGTCCACAACTCTTGAGTAATCTCTTCTCTTGTAGAACATACCTACATCTACACCGAGAAGGTTAGCGAAGTAGATAGCTCTGTGCATAGCACCCTCGTCAGGTGATATAACCATCATGTGGTCGTTATCTATCTCAAGATCAGGAGTTGATCTAAGAAGAGCCTTTACAAACTGGTAAGTAGGCTTTACGTTCTCGAAACCGCTCTTTGGAATAGCATTGACAACACGTGGGTCGTGAGCGTCAAATGTAACGATGTTGTCTACACCATACTGCTGAAGCTCCTGGAGCATAACTGCACAGTCGAGGGACTCGCGTCCTGATCTCTTGTGCTGACGGCTCTCATACAGGAAAGGCATGATGACAGTGATCTTTCTAGGCTTGTCTGTCATGGCAGAGATGATTCTCTTCAGATCAGCATAGTGATCGTCAGGAGACATTCTCTGAGTCTGGCCACCCATGGTGTATGTGCAGCTATAGTTTCCTACATCAAGCATGATATATATGTCTTTACCGCGGACTGACTCGTTGACAATACCCTTTGCCTCACCTGAACCAAATCTAGGGCAGTCTGCCTTGATAAGGTAAGAGTCCTTCTCGTAACCGTGGAATACGATGCTTGACTTGTTCTCGTTCTGACGGTTCTTTCTCCATTTTACGATATAAGAATCGACCTTCTCTCCGAGAGGTACAATGCTCTTATGAGCAATGATTCCTAAGCTTCCTACAGGTATTGTTTCCAACTTGCTATCGTCTGGCATAATAAAAATCCTCCTAATTTGCTTTCGTTGTCTACCTTTTGTTCCTGGCTATGCTTTTCATTCTTTTTACATAGCGGATGTTATCTCCGTAGAGATTGAAGATGAGATAGCTATCAACTATTCGTGACATGATACGCTCTGTATACCTGTTCTTGAATTCCTGCAGATCAAGATTGGTAGAAATGAGAGTAGACTGTCTCTTGATAGTTCTCGTATTTATAATCTCAAATAACTGAGACAGGACAAATGAGTTGGTGTACTCTGTGCCCAGATCGTCAATTATAAGAAAATCGCAGTTATATATGTAGTCATACAGCATCTTCTGATGCGGTTCATGACCACCCTTTATTATAATGTCCTGTAAGATATTATCAAATAAATTTATCGCCGACAAGTATAAAACTGTATAACCTTTGTCTAAAAGTTCCTTAGCGATACAATTTGTCAGGAAGGTCTTGCCTGTTCCGGTCTCTCCATATATAAGAATGCCCGGTCTGCTGTCCTGAAAATTCTCTGTGAACTGTCTTGATGCAGACAATATGCTCTGTGCATTCTGGTAAGGAGTGTAATTGTAGCCAGCAATGTGTTCATCTCTGTAGAAATCAGGATTGAAGCTGGCAAAATTCTCCGTCTCCAGCACCTTCTCTATGGTGGACTGCTGGTACAACTGGCTGATGACCATGTGTTTCAGACATGAACATGGCTTACCATCTACATATCCGCTGTCTCTGCATGCGGGGCAGTTGTATATCGGTGCCAGATAATCGTCAGGGTATCCGGTCTGTGCCATGAGCTGATGCTTCTCATCGCGGAGAGCGTGGTTCTTCATGGAGAGTGCTTCTTCATCCACTTCCTGATGCAGTATCCTTGCCCTTGATGCCTGGACGGCACTGTGGGCGATGGCATCGTCGATCTCCTTTATACGAGGGATCCTGGCATATACCTCAGCTTTTCTGTTGTCCTGTCTGCGAAGATTGTCCTGTCTGATCCTGCTCAGTCGGGACAAAATATCATCATAATTTATATTGCCCATAATATGTATATATTACCTCTTGTCAAGATTGAGTTCATCTGCAAGCATCTGTTCCAGCTTGTCCAACTGGTTGGACATGTCTGTCTGCTTGAAGTTCGCAAATCCATTCGGATTCCTGGTGGCTGCAGGCTGCGCTGTGGCCGCTGATTTCTTCTTGAGGAACTCCTGATCGAGCAGTTCGACATCCCTAATGGATTGTACACCATTCTTATGCCAGTTTTCAAGAATTCCATTGACATATGCGAAGTTGGCGGACTGTGGCTTGGAGATTATGGCCTTCTCACATGCCAGAAGGATAAGATCCTCTGAGAAATTCATCTCACCTGTCCACGCGTCAATGTATGCGGTCTCTATGCTGGTAGGATTGCTTCTGCGTATTCCGAGTGCAGAGAAGACCTTTCTGTAAAATGGGTTGTAGGCGGAGCTGTCTGCCTTGGCCTTGTCGACCGTGTCGATTCCTTTTTCATACCATGCTATGGCTACGGTCTCCGCATATCTGAAGCTTGCCTTGCCCATGGTCAGACAGTATTCGATCAGATATTCGATGAGCTCCTGGGAGAAGCCAAGCTGGTCGTATATGTATATGAGACTTTCTGATTCAGGCATGGAAAGCGGTCTGCCAAAATATGCCTCTGTCTCAAACATAATATCAGAGAGAACCTCGTCCTCCTGTTTCTTCCTAAGAAATTCTGGTGTAACTGTTATCTTGTCAGGCAGAGTGCGCTCCGGCACCTCGGCCTTGTCTTCGTCTGCGATCGTCGCCGTGATCTCGCTGTTGTTATCGTCATCTCCGGTGGAATAATCCACGCCGAGAATAGAGAGGTCGTCAACTCCGCTGTCGGAGGAGCTGCCCTTGTCGTGAAGAGGGAGAAGAGTTATTCCTGTAAGCTCCTTCTTCTTGTTGTAGTTGAGCTTCATAACATCCTGGCTTATCCAGTATTTTATGGCTCTGCAAATATCCTTCTCTGTGAGATTAAAATGATCTGCTATGTTGGCGACAGACACGGGTTTACTGGAAGACATAAGTCTGACCAGATACAGATATACCTTAACAAACTCTCCGCTGGCGGAGGTCATGTAATAGTCTATAAAAAAGTTTGATATAGAGGAATATGTTTCGTTTTTTTCTGTTGTAATAGTAATGTAGCTCATGTCAAAAAACTCCTTGATCATACTCCTGAAATAGCGCATTTCCCTTAGCGCAAATGCATTATAACATGAACTTTTTGGAATGCAAACAGAACATACAGTCGGTTGGGAAAAATGGTGGGGATGTGGATAATGTGGATAATGTGGACGAAAAAGAGACATAAAAATACAAAAGTCATAGTTTAACAGGGCTTTGTAATATTTCTGTAAAAATTATGTCAACAAAAAAATATAAGCTCTGTGGGGAAAACTTTCCCACAGAGCTGTGTGGATAATGTGGATAACTAATTTTTTATCAGGTCATTTCCGATAGAATAGACGTTTCCGGCGCCCATAGTTATCAACAAATCATTTTTTTTGCAATTTTTTAAGAGATAATTTTCTATATCGTCGAAAGATGGAAGATAGAACGCATCAGTACCCGTCTCGGCGATCTTCTCGGCGAGTTGCTTTGCTGAGACAAGTCCGGTATCCTTCTCTCGGGCTGCATAAATATCTGCCACGATGACGTGGTCACATACCTTGAGTGCGTCTACAAACTCATCGAACAGAGCGTAGGTTCTTGAGTAAGTGTGTGGCTGGAATACGCACCACAGTTCGTTGTAGCTTGTGTTCTTTGCTGCCTTCAGTGTGGCTGCTATCTCAGTTGGATGGTGAGCGTAGTCATCCATGACTCTCACGTTGTCGAGGATGGTTCCTTTGTACTCAAAACGTCTCTCGGCACCGACACACTCTGACAGTCCCTGTTTGATGACATCTATGGAGATTCCAAGTTCAAGGGATGCCGCTATGGCTGACAGTGAGTTGTATACGTTGTGCTCACCGAATACCTTGAGTGTTATGTCAGTGATCTCTTTGCCGTCCACAACCAGTGTATAGGTTGGATGGCCGAAGTCATCGAATCGTATATTGTGTGCTGAATATTTGTTCTGTGCGCCCTTTCCAAATGTTACCACGCGGCACTCGAGGTCTCTGACAACGGTATCATAATACTTCATATCGCCGTTCACGATGACCAGGCCCTCCTTTGGAGTCTTGGTGGCAAATACATGGAATGACTCAGCGATCTCATCTATATCCTTGAAGAAATCAAGGTGGTCGGCATCCACGTTCAGTATGATACTGATAAAAGGCTTAAATGCGTGATAGCTGTTGGTGTACTCACATGCCTCTGTTACAAAGTATTCAGATTTGCCTACACGGATATTGCCGCCGATGCTGTCGAGGATTCCTCCGACTGATATGGTAGGATCAGTGTCCGCATCTATGAGGATGTAGGACAGCATGGAAGTCGTTGTTGTCTTGCCGTGGGTTCCACTGACGGCTATGGAATATTTGTAATTCTCCATGATCTGGCCGAGAAGCTGGGCTCTGGTGAGCATAGGAATGTTCTTCTCCACTGCGGCCTTGAACTCTTCATTGTCAGGATGTATGGCTGCTGTGTATACGACCAGATCTATGTTGTCTGTTATGTTAGATGCACACTGGCCGATGTTGATAAGCGCTCCCATGTCGGCAAGCTGATCGGTGATTTCGGATGCTTTCATATCTGATCCGGTAACCTTGAATCCGGCCTTCAGAAGTATCTCTGCGAGACCGCTCATGCTTATTCCGCCTATTCCCATGAAATGGACGTTGATTGGCTTTGAAAAATTGATCTTGTACATTTGTATTTCGCCTTCCTTATATAAAAGATTGATTACTATATTTAAAAGTGTTTTTTATTATAGCATAACTGCCCTCAAATGAAAATAAATGGTTTTGGTCAATTGCATAGATTGTTATTGAACGAAAATTATGTTATAAATGGAGGTAGTGTGATGGAAGCTGAGGAGAAAACTGCAAAGCTCATGCGGATCGTAGAGGGCGCAGAAGAGGTAGAGAAGATGGATGCATTGCTCAGCCTAGCTATAACGGGTGGAGATTATAACTGGATCTGAATGGGAAGAGTGATACGATCAGCAACTGGATCATATGCGTAGTGATTGCTATGACAGAAGATCCACAATATATATAAGTAGAGGTTAACACATGATTACAAATGACGCTACATTATTAAAGGTAAAGCACGAGGTGCTTTATGAGGTGGCAAAGCTTGCGTATGAAGGCAGGCTGGATGATGAGAGGGACAATCTTCCATATAAGATGGTTCCCGGTCCACAGCCATTTTTCAGATGTTGTATATACAGAGAGAGGGAGGTTATCAGACAGAGGATCAGACTTGCCGAGGGCAAAGCCCCTGGAACAGAGGATGATGGGAATGTAGTCCAGATCATCAATTCTGCCTGTGAGGGTTGTCCGATCTCACGTTACGTAGTAACTGATAACTGCCAGAAGTGCATGGGAAGAGCGTGCCAGCAGGCGTGCCGTTTCGGTGCCATCAGCATGGGACGCGACAAGTCCTACATCGACCCATCAAAGTGTAAGGAGTGTGGACAGTGTGCCAAGGCATGTCCGTACAATGCCATTGCAGATCTGATGCGTCCATGTATCAAGAGCTGCCCGGTTGGTGCCATATCTGTGGCTGAGAATGGAACCGGTATTGCGGTCATAGACAAGGACAAATGTATAGACTGTGGTTCATGTATCCACAAGTGCCCATTTGGTGCGATCGGATCAAAGTCTTATATAGTAGATATAATAAATGACATGAGAGCCGGCAAGAAGGTATTTGCCATGTTCGCACCTGCCACATACGGACAGTTCGGTGCGGATATCACCATGGCGAGCTGGAGAACAGCCATGAAGAAGATAGGCTTCTACGATGCGGTGGATGTGGGACTTGGTGCCGACATGACAGCCATGGCAGAGGCAAAGGAATGGATGGAGGCCAAGGCAGAGGGCAGGAAGAAGACAACCTCATGCTGTCCTGCATTCAAGCTTCTGGTGGAGAAGCATTTCCCTGAGCTGGCAGACAGGGTATCTGAGACCGTATCACCTATGTGTGCAGTATCGAGATACATCAAGGAGAATTATGAGGATGCCGTGACAGTATTCATAGGCCCTTGTATCGGCAAGAAGGCGGAGAGCGCAGCCGGAGAGAAGGAATCTGCGGACTATGCGCTGACATACGGAGAGATCAGAGCCATGCTGAGAGCAAAGGATGTCAAGCTTGAGCCAGAGGCTGAAGATAACGACCAGTCCACACTGTTCGGCAAGAAATTTGCAAATGCAGGCGGAGTCACAGCGGCAGTCATAGAGAGCATGAAGGAGCTCGGCTGCGAGGACGAGGTTAAGGTGTGCAAATGCGATGGAATAGATGCATGTAAGAAGGCACTGACTCTCATGAAGTTCAACAGATTCCAGGATGACTTCATGGAAGGTATGGCGTGTGAAGGTGGCTGCGTGGGCGGCCCTTCAAGACACAGGGATCCGAACATGGCGATGCGTGACAGAAAGGCAGCCCTTGATAATTCTACAGATATCAACATCACAGAGAATCTTGAGAAGCAGGGAGCAGACAAGATTGATATGGTGAGAGATTAGTGCATGGAGGACAAAGACATGACAACAGTTTTGATATTTGTGATATGTGTGCTTATATTTGTGTGCGTATCGGTGGTTACGGCGATACTTGTATACAAGTCACAGATGCGTAAGAAGAAGCTTCAGTGGGACAGCCGGCAGCAGACACAGGATTCCAAGCAGGTACAGGATCAGTAGAGACTGTGATATATAATGAAATAATAAGAAAATTAAGACGTGCAGCGATGGAGATGAAACTGGACTTATCCGGGGGGATTCATTGCTGCACGCCTTATTTTTATGGATTGAGGGAAAAAACTGTGCAGTCAAAATGTAATACCAATATGTGAAAATAAATTAAAACTTTTATTTTTCTGTTGACATGACAAAGAGATATGATAATATATGGATGTAGTAATTGAAACTACATGTAAAGTTAATTGAAAACGCACATTAAAGTAATGTTTATTTTGATTGCTAGATAGAAATACGAACTTAGAAGACTTTTTATACTAAGTTAATACATAATGTGATAAAAAACGGCATGTATCGCCGGCGTTAAAAGGCGGAAAAGCCGTTTTACCATATATATTATCAGAACTTATAGTTTATGGAGGAAATTAACATGTCAACAGAAATGAGACCAGAGCAGGGAATAGCAGGAAAGTTTGTGAGGTCAGCTCTTGATGAGAATGGAGTTCTCAGCAAGATTGAGTTCACCAACAGCGAGAATTTCAACTTCGCATACGACGTAATGGATGCTCTGGCAGAGAGGAAGCCTGATCAGACAGCGCTCATCTATGTATCAAAGGATAGAACGATCGAGAAGAAATTCACATTCCAGGATATCAAGGATTATTCCAACAGGGCAGCCAATTACTTCAAGAGCCTGGGCATCAGGAAGGGTGACAAGGTAATGCTCGTGTTAAAGAGACATTATCAGTATTGGTTCACCATGATGGCTCTCCACAAGATCGGTGCCATAGCTATACCGGCGACAAATATATTAAAGGCAACAGATTATCAGTATAGAATTGAGGCAGCAGGCGTATCAGCGGTTGTGTGTACATCAGATGACGGAATCACGGCGTCCATAGATACATTTGCTGATGACAAGCTGACAAAGATCGTTGTAAATCATCCAGTAGAAGGCTGGAACTTCTTCGATGAGGGAATCATGGAGTGCAGCACCGAGTTTCCAAGACCTACAGGCGAGGATGCTGTAGGAGGAAAGGATGATATACTGTTCGTCATGTTCACATCGGGAACAACAGAGCATCCAAAGATGGTTGCACACAATCATCTGTATCCACTTGGACATTACATCACAGCAAAATACTGGCACTGCAACAAACCTGGTGAGGTTCATCTCACAGTTTCAGATACAGGCTGGGGTAAGGCTCTCTGGGGCAAGCTCTACGGACAGTGGCTGTGCGAGGCATGCGTATTCGTATTTGACTTTGATACATTCAGTGCGGACACTATATTCAAGCTTATAGAGAAGTACAATATCTCAACATTCTGTGCACCTCCAACACTGTACAGAATCCTTATCCGTATGGATATGAGTAAGTACAACCTCTCATCCCTCAGATACTGTACAACAGCGGGTGAGGCACTTAACCCTGAGGTATTTGACGTATTCAAGGAGAAGACAGGATTCACTATATATGAAGGATTTGGTCAGACAGAGACGACTCTTACCATTGGTAACCTTGAGAATACTACTCCAAGACCGGGATCAATGGGTAAGGCAAGCCCAATGTATGACGTGAGGATCATGAAGGCAGACGGAACATTTGCTGCACCTGGTGAGACAGGTGAGATCGTCATCAACATCGCAGACGGTGCGCCGGACGGACTGTTCATGGAGTACTACAGGGATCCACAGAGAACAGCCGAGGTTATGCATGACGGCTTCTATCACACAGGTGATACGGCTTACCAGGATGAGGATGGATATTTCTGGTTCGTTGGACGTGTGGATGATATCATCAAGGTTGCAGGCTACAGAGTAGGACCTTTCGAGATAGAGAATGAGATCATGAGAATACCTTATGTCCTTGAGTGTGCAGTTACATCAGTACCTGACAGCACAAGAGGTCAGGCAATAAAGGCCACTATCGTTCTCACAGAGGGTACAGTTGGCGATGAGAACCTCAAGAAGGAGCTCAAGAGATACTTTAAAGAGAACATCGCAAGCTACAAGAGACCTAGAGTTATCGAGTTCGTTGATGAGATGCCAAAGACCATCAGCGGCAAGGTAAGACGTGTTGAGATCAAGGAAAAGGACTGGAAGTAAGTCAGAAATCAGGTGAAGAAAAATGATAGATATGAGTAAGATCAAGCCATATGATAGATCGGTTTATTATTATGAGACGGACAGGATGCAGATAGTACACCACTCCAATTACATCAGATGGATCGAGGAGGCAAGGCTGGACTGGATGAAGCAGATAGGCTGGGATTACAAGTCTATAGAGGATGACGGATATATAATTCCTGTGCTTGGTGTGACGGCTGAGTATAAGAGTATGTGCCACTTCGGCGATGATGTGCTGATACATGTCAGTCTTTCGGAGTATACAGGTGTCCGTGTAGGGTTTTCATATGAGATCGTGGACAAGAAGACAGGCGAGCTTAGAACACTTTGCACAAGCTCACATTGTCTGCTGGATGGCAACAACAAGCTTGTGTTCATCAGAAAGGCATATCCTGAGCATGATAAGCTGTTTAAGGAGCTGCTTGAGGATTACAAGAAAAGTCAGAGCAAATAAACAGAGCTGTTGTCTGGTGTATAAATAATTTAATATTGTATTAATTGATGGTTATTAATAGCTGGTAAAATTGTTTGTGTAACTTTTTTATCAGCTATTTTTATCTATTTAGACATGTAATTAGTTAAAACATCCTTTTTATATTATGGCGTAAATGCTATAATGGAAACGGTTGCGTGGGAATATATGGCAGGCTGGATGCTGCTGCAAGGAGGGATCTTTTGAAAGAAGTATCACTTGATAAACAATACTACAAAGAACATATACAGAACATATTATATGATAATTATGTGAAACTGGCGCTGGTCAACATTGATACTGGGGAGTATGTGAGTGTTATCAGTGTGGACAAGAATGCAGATAATTATAAAAGTACCTCTGACGTATCTTCCTATTTTAAAGATAACAAGGGACTGGACTGCTGTCATCCTGATGAAGTCAGAGAATTTGCATATATGTGTGATATGAAGCATGTCAAAGCACTCATAGAAGCCGGAGCCAGATCCATCGTGCGTAATTTCAGGTTCAGATTGAGACTTGGCGAGGACTATGAGTGGGTTTCCATGGATATAGAAGCTGAGAAAGAGCCGAGAGAGGACGGACAATGGGTTGTGTTCGGCATGAGGGCAGTCAGCCTTGACACCCTGGTGCTGGAGGATAGTCTCAGGACACTGACAAGGGTATACAGGCGTATATTCAGGATTGATGTGACGCACAATATTTGCGAGACATTGAGAGGCGGATATATAAGAAGTAGAGATGAGGTTAAGCATGACTGCCTTGGAGATTACATGAAAGACATGACTATGGGTGGTGAGATATTCCCTGACGATGTGGACAGGGTAAGAAAGTGCCTGTCTCCTGAGTTCCTCATAAAATATTTTGCAAATGGACATGACAGATTTACCATTAGATATAAGCGTAAAATGGATATGGTGTACAGATGGGTGATGACAGAGGTCATACCTACTGCTGACTATAGAGATGACAATAAGGTATTCTATCTTTATACGAGGGATATACATGAGGAGTATTCTGAGAGCATAGAGAAACAGGAGCTGTTGGAATTTTACAGTTACAAGGATACACTCACTCGTCTCGGCAATAGAAATGCATTTAACATTCTGTGCGACGCGTATGCAGACCGAAATGATAAGCGGTCGGTCGGATTCGTATTCAACGATGTGAACAAATTGAAGTATGTGAATGATCATTATGGACATAAAGAAGGAGATCTATATCTTCAGAGGGTATCGCAGATGTTGGCACAGCATTTTGGCGAAAATGCATGTTACAGGATAAGTGGCGATGAATTTGTTGTCATCATTATGGATATTGCTGAGCAGTCGTTTAACTCAATGATCGCCAGATATAAAGAGGTAATTGATGAGCAGGAGGAGGCTCCGGTTGCGTTCGGCGCAGTCTGGAAGGCTGAGGCTGATTCCATAGACAAGATAATGAACGAAGCCGAAAGACTGATGTATGAGGATAAGAAGAGATTCTATTCGAAGCATCCTGAGGTCAAGAGGCGCGAGAGCGTGGAGAATGAGGCGAATATAGCTGTAGGAACTACAAAGGATGGAGTCCCGCATTACAGGAATCTTGGAAAGACAGACAGGATATTTGATGCCCTTGCAGCTACAACACTCAGAAATTATATATTTATGGATGATCTCGATACGAATGTTACAAAATGGTCTGCAAGTGCGGTGGATTACTTTGGGCTTCCGGGGCAATACATATATGATACACAGAAAGTGTGGGAGAAGCTTATACATCCAGATGACAGAGCAATATTTGAACAGGATATTACAGAGGTATTTGCGGGGCGCAAAAAGTATCATGATGTAGAATATAGAATGAGAAACAAAAAGGGTGAATATGTGGTCTGCACCTGCAGAGGTTTCATCACCAAAAAAGAAAATGGTGATCCGGAGTTCTTTGTGGGCACTGTCATAAACCACGGTGTCATAGATGGGGTTGATCCGGTGACTAACCTGCACAATCAGCATGAGTATACCAAGTATATATCAATACATTTGAGAAACAAGCAGACGATGAGCATTCTGGCAATAGGAATATCCATGTTCAACAGTATCAATATGATGTATGGATATGCATATGGCAATGCTGTTCTTAAGGATTTTGCCACAAAGCTCAAAAATGTCGTCGGTGGAAAGGGACTCGTGTTCAGACTTGACGGTGCAAAATTTGCGATTTGTTCAAACGTGTATACCAAACAGGAACTCAAAGAGGTATACAGACATGTACAGAATCTTGCACTTGACAATGTGGGTCTGAGCGGCACATCGATCCCGCTTAAATTGTACGGAGGTGGTCTGATATATGACCATGTAGGAGCCGATGAGGACGTGATAAAGAGCAGTGTGGAATATGCCCTGGAGAGATCCAAGGAGGATCATCATGGTGAACTTGTATTCTTCAATGAGGAGATCAAGGACAATGATAGAATGAGACTGCAGCTGTACAGCACAATACACAAATGTGTGGCAAACAACATGGAAGGCTTTTTCATGTGCTATCAGCCTATAGCAAATTCCGAGACGGGACACATAATAGGTATGGAGGCTCTTCTCAGATGGAAACACAAGGAATTTGGAGTGGTTCCACCGGGAATATTTATACCGTGGCTTGAGATGGAGCCGTGTTTCTTTGAACTTGGCAACTGGATAATAGAGCAGGCACTCACGGATGGTATGGAGATCCGCAAGATCAGACCTGATTTTGTGGTGAATGTCAATATATCAGCGACTCAGCTTGAGAATCATGGATTTAGGCAGGCTGTTGTGGATATATTAAAAAAGACGAAGTTCCCTCCTGAGTATTTGTGCATAGAGCTCACAGAGAGATGTAAGAATATGGATATAGCATTTCTGAAAAATGAGCTGGAATATTTCAGGAAACTTGGAATAAAGATCGCTATCGATGATTTTGGAACGGGAAATGCTACCCTAAATCTGCTCACGGAATTACCGATAGATGAGCTTAAGGTCGATATGTCATTTGTCAGGGGAATACAGGAGAGCAAGCCTAATCAGGTCCTTGTACAGGCGGTTGTGTCCTGTGCACATCAACTCGGATACAAGAGCTGCATTGAAGGTGTCGAGGACAAGGCACTGTTCGATTACCTTCATAGGTATGGTTCCACTTACTATCAGGGATATCATTTCTCCAGACCGGTTTGCCTGGAGGATTTTAAGAAGCTTTTGTGACAGACGACCCGCTTGGTAATATATACATCCGCAATCACGCTTGACTTACTGCACTTCGATTGGGTGCTATCTGCATGGTGCTCCGACCGCCAAAAGGGCGTCGGCGGATCTGCGCACCAGCAAGCACCATCGAAGCACAGACGTCTGCGCTACCGATTGTCGGATATATATATTACCAAGCGGGTCTTACGTTGTGTGAGGAAGGACATTTGCGTTATATGCGGTTCCAGCAGCGATAAGGGCGTTGCAGCTTACACCTCGGCAGGAAGCATCGAAGCTTGGTAGTCCGCGCTACCGATTGCAGATATCACAGTACCCCCTCACCTACATTGGCCAGCCTTCTGACTTCATTGGTGCTATTGAGGTCTCGGGGCTGGGCGTCGGCGGATCTGTGCACCAGCAAGCACCATCGAAGCACAGACGTCTGCGCTAACGATTGTCGGATATATATATTACCAAGCGGGTCTTACGTTGTGTGAGGAAGGACATTTGCGTTATATGCGGTTCCAGCAGCGATAAGGGCGTTGCAGCTTACACCTCGGCAGGAAGCATCGAAGCTTTGTAGTCCGCGCTACCGATTGCAGATATCACAGTACCCCCTTTTCTGGGAATTGGTGTTATTTTAGGTGCTTTTTTGCAAAAAAGATAAAATTTTGTGCTATTTGACTTGATTGCTTCAGGTTGACATAGAACATGGGCGTTGATAAGATTGGGGTAATTGTGACAATATAATATGTTGGGTGTATAGTCCTGGAGAATTCCGGCGAATGAGACATACCACACACATTGCGGACTGGGCGTATAAGGAAGCTTATGGTGCCTGGAGGATGTTGTAAACGAGGTGTGCTCAGTAAGAAGAGAAGTGCGGTGAGAATCCGTCGCAACAGCCATTACTGTATGCAGAGCATAGACTCTGGCAAGTCAGATCGCTTGCTATATATCCATTCGGAATAATGTGAAAGGAGACACGATTATGAAGAGAAGAATTTTTGCTGTGTGTATGGCGATGTGCACGATGGCAATGGTTATGTTCACGGAAACAACAGGAAATGCTGTGAACGTGTATGCGGCGGCTGATGTAACGGATTCTACGATATATGCAGAGTCGGATGGTGTAACAGATTCTACGATATACACAGTGCCAGACGATATGACGAATCCAGCAGTATCTACAGCGACGAATGACGAGACGGATCCGGTGACAGGAACTGCGACAGAGGAAACTGCAGATGTGGCTATGGTTGATTACACACAGGCCCTTGGCAATACTCTTGTATATCTGAGGAAGACTGCGGATGATCCACAGTATGAGGCTGAGTGGAATGTGATGACTCTTGCCAGATGCGGTTATGAGGATGAGGCATGGTATGGAGAATACTATGACAATATTGTGAAATATGTTCAGTCATGTGTTGAGGAGACAGGTTCTCTGAAGCTCGATAAAAAGCAGTATAAGGGTACGGATAATTCCAGGGTAATACTGGCCTTAACTGCGATTGGCGCTGATGCCACAGATGTTGGTGGATACAATCTGCTTGAGCCATTGGCCGATATGAATTATGTAACAACACAGGGAATCAATGGCCCGGTGTTTGCGTTGATTGCATTTGACACGGCAGGTTATGATATTCCGAAGCTTCCGGATGGAAGTGACGGTGTTCAGACGACAAGAGAAGGACTTGTTGAATATATCCTTGGACGGGAGCTTTCTAGTGGTGGTTGGGCATTTTCTGGTAGTAATGCTGACCCGGATATGACAGGTATGACAATTCAGGCACTTGCGCCGTATTACAAGTCTAACACAGAGGTTAAGATGGCGGTTGACAGGGCGCTTGATGTAATGTCGGGGCTGCAGAAGGCTGATGGTGGATTTGCTTCATGGGGAACTGTGAATTCTGAGAGCTGTGCGCAGGTGATATGTGGATTGCTTGATATAGGCAGGGATGCCGGAACAGATGAGGCATTTGTCAAAAATGGACATTCTGTGCTGGATGCTTTGATGGGATTCTATGTTGCGAGTGCCGGCGGGTTTGCCCATTATGTAAAACAGAATGGTGAACTGGCTGTAAATGGAATGGCTTCGCAGCAGGCTGGATATGCTCTGGTTGCCTATGACAGATTCAAAAAAGGAAAGAACACACTGTATGATATGTCTGATGCGAAGCCATTATATATCCGATCCGTGGCGACAGCGGATGTGAAACTCAGCACCAGCACGTATGTGTACGACGGCAAGGCCAAGAAGCCGGGCGTGACGGTGAAGATTGGTGACAGAGTGCTTAAGGATGGCGTGGATTACACCATTTCATATCAGAACAATGTCAATATTGGCAATTCGGCAAAGGTAGTGGTGACCGGCAAGGGAATATTCAAGGGCTCAGCCAGCAAGACATTTGTCATAAAGATGGCTGCGCCGGCTAAGACGAGTGTGTCGGCGGGTAATGGAGCAGCAGGCATAACAGTAAAGTGGAAGAAAGCGGCACGGGCTGACAGATATGTGGTGCTCAGAAAGGTTGGAAATGCAAAGAATTGGACGACTGTGGCCACCACAAAATCTCTGAGCTACACTGACCGGAAGGTCGCAAATGGCAAGAAATATATCTATGCAGTTAAGCCTGTTGGAAGTGGCGGGGAGGCTGCGTATACGACCCAGACAATATACAGGGTCAATCAGGAAAAGATAACAAAGATAAAGTCAACGGTGAAGAAAAAGTGCACTGTGACTTATAAAAAAAATGCGAGTGCTTCGGGTTACAGGGTGATGTATTCCACGGATAAGACATTTAAAAAGAATGTCAAGGTGTACAGGGCATCGGTAAACAAGAAGACAAATGTGACGTTGAGCGGACTCAAGGCGGGAAAGCGGTATTATGTCAGAGTTCAGGGATTCAAGAAGGTTGGAAAGACTTATTATTACGGAGCATGGAGCAAGACTGTAAACGTTGTGATCCGAAAGAAGTAGGCATATGGATAAGATCAAAGAATTTGTAAAGAAATATAAGAAACACATAGGTGGAGCTGTGATTGTTCTGCTGATCCTGGTGTGGGCTTTCTGGTACGGGGGAAATGCGCCGGGAGCCAGAGGTTTCAAGCTGGAAAAGACCGAAGAGGGACTCACAACTGAAGCTGTAGGCGGTGCGGAACTGACGGAGACAACGAAGAGTGCGACAGAGGAAAATACTGATGCAGGGAATGACAAGAAAAAGAAATCAGACAGTTCTGTAACCGATACCTCCTCAGGAACTCATTCGGATTCTGATACATCGGAAACAGAATATCAGACTTCCGATGAGAGCACATCGGAGAATGTGACGGAACGAAATACTGAGACAACCACGGAGAAGAAGACGGAGGCTACTACAAAGAAGAATACCACCACGGAGGCTCAAAAAACAACTGAGAAGAAACAGGGGACCTCGACGACTACGGAAAAACGGAAACCGGATAAGACAACTGCTGATTCTTCTGCCACGACAAAGGCAACTACAGAGAATACAACTGAAGCGCCGAAGAAAACCTACAGTTGCACTATATCAATAGGATGTTCTACAATATTTGACAATCTGGAACTGCTAAGACCGGAGAAAAAGGACTATGTACCTGATGATGGTGTCATTCTGGGAACTGTGACTGCCACATTTGAGGAGGGGGACACAGTATTCGAAGTGCTTAAGTCGGTGTGTAGGGATTATGGTATACAGCTTGAATATTCATGGACGCCTATGTACGGAAGTTATTATATAGAAGGAATTCACAATCTGTATGAATTTGACTGTGGTGATGGCTCAGGCTGGATGTACTCGGTAAATGGCTGGTTCCCAAATTATGGCTGTTCAAGCTATGAACTCAAGCAGGGAGATGTGATAAAATGGCTCTATACATGTGACCTGGGAGCAGATGTTGGATCCGAGATGCATTGACAGATTCGCTGAGACATGGGTACTGGACATAGTGATTGATAGGAGATAAAAATATAATTGTGAAAAGACAGGATTCATTTTCCACATATCACCCTATAGTCAATCTGGTATACTTTATATTCACTATAGGATATGCCCTGGCATTTACCCATCCGGTTTGCCTGGGCATGTCTTTTATAGGGGCATTTGTGTATTCGGTATTGCTTAGGGGATATGATGGCTTCAGGACTAATATAAAATATATGATCCCACTTATATTGCTGACGGCGCTCATCAACCCGGCGTTCAGCCATCAGGGAGTGACGATACTCACATATTTTCCGTCTGGAAATCCGTTGACATTGGAGTCTATAATGTATGGAATCATGGCTGCGTTTATGCTGGTGACAGTGATATGCTGGTTTTCGTGCTTTAACTGTGTTATATCATCGGACAAGATGGTGTATCTGTTCGGCAAGGCGGCGCCAGTGTTGTCACTGATACTTTCCATGACACTGAGGTTTATTCCGGACATAGCAGGACAGTTTGGAAAGGTGTACAGAGCTCAGAGGGCATCTGGATACAAACCAAAAGATTCGTGTTTTGTGAGAATTAGAACGGGCTGCCATGTGTTTTCTGCCGTTGTAACCTGGGCTCTTGAACGGGCGCTTGTCACTGCAGACAGTATGAGATCAAGGGGATATGGACTTCCCGGAAGATCTGCATATTCACTGTATAGATTTAGAAAAAGTGATACTAAAGCGCTTGCATTTATACTTGTGTGTGGATTGTATGTGCTGGCCGGCAGTGTGTGCGGAGGATTTGCGTTCTGGTATTATCCGTCTATAAGAGGAAGTATAAGTGGTACACTTACTGTAAGTATGTATGTAGTGTATGTATGTCTTATATGTGTTCCAGTATATATGCAGGCAAAAGAAAATTTTAAGATTCGCAAAATGTGACAAAGGAGAAGCGGTGAATATATTAGATATAAAAGAATTGACATTTGCATATCCCGATAGCAATGATGATTCGGGCGAGAGATACTTGCCTGATGCATTGAAAAATGTGACACTATCAGTGGGACAGGGGGAATTCGTGGTCATATTGGGAAGTTCCGGATGTGGAAAGACCACACTTCTTAGGCAGTTGAAGACAAGTATCGCTCCTCACGGAAGATCGTCCGGGAAGATAGAGTTCAAAGGAAGAAGCCTGGAGGAGATGGATGACCGGACATCAGCAAGGCAGATCGGATTTGTACAGCAGGATGTCGATGCACAGCTTGTCACTGATAAAGTGTGGCATGAGCTGGCATTTGGATTGGAGAGTCTGGGATACGATAATGGATATATCAGACGACGCGTTGCGGAGATGTGTTCATTCTTCGGGTTATCCGGGATATTCCACAGGCGTGTCGCAGAGCTGTCTGGCGGACAGAAGCAGATGGTGAATCTTGCGTCGGTCATGGCTCTGTCTCCGGAGGTGCTGATACTGGATGAACCGACCAGCCAGCTCGATCCGATAGCTGCGAATGAATTCATAGCATGTCTTGTGAGAATCAACAGGGAGCTTGGCACGACCATCATCATGACTGAGCATAGGCTGGAGGAGGTGCTTCCGGTGTGCAGCAGAGCGGTGGTCATGGATGAAGGCACAGTGCTGTGTCAAGGAACTGTCAAGGAGGTAGCTGCCACCCTGAAAAATGAAGGACAGAGGTTAAAGGAAAAAGGTATAAACAGAAATGGATTGTATCTCTCCATGCCGGCGGCTGTCCAGGTGTATCTGGGGCTTGATGGCTCGGATGAATCTCCGGTGACCGTAGCGGAGGGGCGAAACTGGTTGTCACAGTTTAACAGTAAGTACAGGGAATCGGGGCATGAGGTTGCGCCTGGGTATGTGCTGGTGGATGAAGGGGATGCCAGGGAGGCAGATGGTCAGAAAACTGACCATGGTGCTGTAGAAACTACAAGAAAAATTGCGAATCGTCAGGACAAGTCCTGGGCAGTCAGGATAGATGAGGTTCACTTCAGATACGACAAGGGTTCGCAGGAAGTACTTCGCGGTCTGGATCTTGACATATACGATAATGAGATACTTATGATAAATGGAAGCAACGGATGCGGCAAGTCGACGTTGCTCTCCCTGATAGCGGGGGTAAATAAGCCGTACCGTGGAAGAATAAAGATAAAACAGGGTAAAAGTGTGGGCATGCTCCCACAGAACCCGGAGCTTCTTTTCACAAGACGTTCTGTACGGGAAGAACTGGTGGACGCAAGTGACAGAAAAAAGTTGGTGGACATAGTGAGGTTCTGTAAGCTGGAGCATTTGATGGACAGACATCCTTACGATCTGTCAGGAGGAGAGAAGCAGAGGCTGGCACTTGCAAAGGTACTTCTGTATGATCCTGATATTCTGCTCATGGATGAGCCGACAAAGGGGCTTGATAATGGGTTTAAGGCAGAACTCAAGTGTATGCTCAGAGATCTGCAGCGACATGGCAAGACCATAGTGGTGGTGAGCCATGATGTGGAATTCTGCGCTGTGGCGGGAGACCGCATAGCGCTGCTGTTCGATGGCGAGCTTGCCACAGTGAACGGCGTACAGGAATATCTGGCGGGCAACAATTTCTTCACCACTGTGGCGGCAAGGATCTCCCAGGGAATACTTCATGGTGCTGTTACTGTGACCGACATATTGAGGGCATATGGCGTTTCTGACAGCGAAGCCGGAGGGGAAGGCAGCTCTGGTGGTGACTCACGTGAGCCCAGATGTGAAGATGCAGATGTGGATGATGATAACAGGATTCCTGACGCTGAAATAACCAGAGATATTGTGCTGACGAAGGAGCGGGAGACGGACCCCCTGAAATGGTGGCAGATACTCACGATATCTGTCACGTCGGTGATCATCATATTCTGCTTCTGGCAGACCATGGCCCAGTCCAATCTGGCAGATCTTGTGCAGAGAGGGATGACCATCACGTCAAAGGGATGGAAATATCTGGCTATGTATGGAGTGATGATATGTGCCATAGCGGGGCTGCTCCTTGCTATAAGACCTGTCACCAAAAAGAAGAACGAGGATATCGTCATGGAAGCTGCCGGTCACAGATCCGTCAGGAGAACGATATTAAGTATAGTGGCTATGCTCGTTGTGATTCCACTTACGATATGGTTTGGATGCGAGAGACTTGGAGACAAAAAATATTATTTTATATCTCTGCTGATTATAATAGAGGTAATGATCCCGTTCTTCGTATCATTTGAGGGAAGAAAGCCCAAGGTAAGGGATATAGTCATATTGGCGGTTATGTGTGCTCTGGCCGTCACGGGCAGGGCGGCATTCTTCATGCTCCCGAACTTCAGCCCGACCATGGCCATAGTGATCATATCCGGAGTGGCATTTGGCTGCGAAGGAGGATTTGTGGTCGGCGCAATGTCCATGTTCGTGTCTAATTTTCTGATGGGGCAGGGCCCGTGGACTCCGTGGCAGATGTTTGCCATGGGACTGGTGGGGTTCATGGCGGGACTCTTCTTCTCCAAAAGCGGAGTGCGGACAAAGAACACGACAAAGCTTGGACTGTGCATATTCGGTGCACTTATCTGTATCCTGATATACGGCGGAATAATGAATCCGGCGTCGGTGATAATCTGGCAGCCGGCTGTGAACAGGAGCATGATCATAGCGTCATATGTGACGGGATTCCCATTTGACGTGGTGCATGGAACTGCAACGGTGATATTCCTGTGGCTGCTGGCAAGACCATTTCTTGAGAAGCTTGACAGGGTGCGGATCAAGTATGGTGTTCTGTAGACAAATAATAAAATAATTGAGGATTACTGCTATGATAAGAAATGAGAAACTGGAAGATATCTCAGATGGAAGATTATACGATGCGAATGATATGGTGAAGGCGTACTGCAATGAGTGCAAGGGGTGCCATGCCTGCTGCACAGGGATGGGGAGTTCCATCATTCTTGATCCACTGGATGTGATGAGGCTTTGTAAGGAGACCGGAAAGAACTTTACACAGCTGCTTGAAAAGGAGCTTGAGGTCAATGTGGTGGATGGTCTGGTGCTTCCAAATATAAGGATGACGGCGGATAAGTGCCCATTCTTAAACGATGAGGGCAGATGCAGCATCCATAGCGCGAGACCTGGCTTTTGCAGACTCTTTCCACTTGGCAGATATTACACCGATGACGGATTCAGATACATCCTGCAGATACATGAGTGTGAGCGCGCGGGCAGGACTAAGGTCAAGGTGTCGAAATGGATAGATACAGAGGACTTGCCGCGGTACACGAAATATATAAATGACTGGCACAAGTTCCAGAAGGACATGCAGAGAAACTTGATCGAGTATATGCGCGCTGGCGAGGATGAGACAGCGAGAAATCAGACCATGCTGGTGCTGCAGGTTATGTATGTGGGAATGTATGATGCGGAGAAGGATTTCTATGATCAGTTTGATGCCAGACTTGCGCACATTAGGAGTCTGCTGTGTATGACGGAGTAGAAAGGGATGGAATGGAGTATCTGGATGTAACTTTGTTTACCTTGTATCGGAAGTCACTTGATCATACAGAGTTATAAATGTAAAAACAGGGTATAGAGTTTATATGGGAAAAGTTAGAGATATCATAGATAAGACATTTGAATATGGACAGGGCAGAGGTGAACTGCCGGGAGTCAATGAGCTGGGTGAAGCTATAAGAATTTTGTCGGATTCAGAGAACCCTCAGAGCTCTCAGGATGATCTCTCTGACTTTGAGTATCTCAGAAGGAAGGCTTACGATCTGGCTCATCAGAGTTTTGGCAACAGGATATATATAAGAGGACTTATCGAGTTTACGAACATTTGCAAGAATGATTGCTACTACTGCGGTATCAGGAAGAGCAACAGCCATGTGGACAGATATCGTCTGACAATGGATCAGATTCTGGCTTGTGCCGATGATGGATATGTGTTGGGATTTCGCACATTTGTGCTTCAGGGAGGCGAGGACGGAGGCTTTTCGGATGAGGCTATAGCTGACATAGTGAGGTGCATCAAGGAGAGATATCCGGACTGTGCTGTCACGCTGTCATTTGGCGAGCATCCATATGAGACTTACAGGCTGTGGCGGATGGCCGGGGCGGACAGATATCTTCTGAGACATGAGACCGCGGACAGGGTGCATTATGAAAGATTACACCCGGATTCGATGAGCTATGACAACAGAGTCAGATGTCTGTATAATCTTAAAAGTCTTGGGTATCAGGTGGGAAGCGGATTCATGGTGGGATCGCCGTATCAGACGCCGGTGAATCTGGCCGAGGATCTGCATTTCCTTGCGAAGCTGCAACCACAGATGATAGGAATCGGGCCGTATGTTCCTCACAAGGAGACGCCATTTGCGAAGATGAAGCAGGGAACGGTCAGGCAGACGTTGGTGATGATAAGCCTGCTGAGACTGATGTTCCCGAAGGCACTCATACCATCCACCACATCTCTCGGAACGATAGCGGCGGATGGCAGGGAGCGTGGGTTTATGCACGGTGCGAATGTGGTCATGCCGAATCTGTCTCCTGTGTCCGTCCGAAAGAAATACGAGCTCTACGACAACAAGATATGCACGGGGGAGGAATCAGCTCAGTGCCGCGGCTGCCTTGACAGGCGCGCAGAGGCGTTCGGATTCCAGGTAGTTGTCGATAGAGGAGACTACTGATCTGCGTCTGCTCCTTGAGGACTCGCGTAAGCTTATTTTTACTCTCTCTCTTCCTTGATGAACATGAACAGAAAGCTCACGAACAGCAGACAGCAGGAGAACCAGATGGTCCTCATATCAAATATACGGATGAAGTGACCGCCCACAGCGGCACCGATTCCGAATAGCAGGATGATCGCCCAGTAGCATAGGGATTTGAACAGTGTGTTCCTGTCCTTTGTTCTGAAGTATGCACACAGGGCATCTGTGCCGCTTCGGATATTTCCAATGCACATGGTGCTGGCAAATGCGTAGCCGTTGACCTTCCTGAATGCCTGAACCTGCATGGCACATGAAAATGAAACCATGGCATTTGCGAGAAGATTGAGTTTTATGGGAAGAAATCCCACGATAAGAAGCAGAAAAATCTCACACAATACAACGATCTGTCTCCAGTGAAACTGCTGCATATTCTGAAATTTCTGTTTTATACACTCGGCAGCAGCAATTCCAAGCGCAAAAAATAATAGAGGAACGGCATAGTGTACACACATTCTCCAGTTTCGGTCTACAAGATTCTGACCGAGAAGAACTATGTTGCCTGTCTGTGCATTTGCAAATACCTTTCCTCTGAATATATAGGTATATGCATCCTGCAGGCCTCCTGATACTGACAGGAAGGCCGCGGTGATGAAAGATTCTGACATTTGTCTATGTGGATAAAACTTCATGGTTCATATACTCCTTGGTTGTAGATTTGACATTCAGGCGCTGATCCCATCTGGGGGACGGAGGTGCCTGTCCCCATTTGGGGATCAGGTGCAGTACCTGAAGGTTTTGTCCGTCAGGATCCTTGCAAATATCAGTCCAAGTGGCAGGGCTATGATGATCATGATGGCAGCTGCAAACCAGGACACGGCATCGGAAAGTGACATGATTCCAAAGTTGTATATTGCCCGGTAAAGATAAAGTCCTGGAACCATGATGACTATAGATGGGACTGTCAGTGAGATTCGCGGATAACCGTTGGTGCTTTTGATGAATGAAGCGAGCAGTCCGGCTGTGAGGGCTCCGGCAAATGCGGCGGCAGCTGCAGGAATGCCGGCAAGATCTACCAGTTCAAGACGGAGAGTGTTGGCTATGGCACCGATGGCAGCGGCTGTGGCGGCCATGTGTATGGAGCTGTTGAACATGATGGAGAATCCGAACACACCACAGAAGCTGGCAATCAATCTGAATACCAGATGAAGTCCTGGTGTTATGTCGAGTGCTACAAAATCCTGTGGGTGAAGCTTCAGCAGAAGCGCCATGATCCATGCGAACATCGTTGCCACAAGCACAATGATGATCGAGTATGTAAGCCTCTCAAGTCCTGATCTCAGATCCAGCTTTGAAAGGTCTATGCCGCTGGTGATGAATGGAAAACCCGGTATGATGAACAGCATTGAGCAGATATATCCGGCTTCGTGGAAGGCGGGTATATGAAATGCCAGCTCGGCGGCCTTTAGCAGCAGTGCGTACACAAGACAAGCGGCTGACACGGATACAGCTATGTTCATATATAAAGTAAAATGGTGTTTGATAAGCTTTGTCCTTATGAGGTTTCCGATTCCGGCTGCGACAAATGCCAGCATCATTTCTACAGGCCCGCCGCCTAGAAGAAATGTGAAGGCACAGCAAGCGAGGGCAGAGGCAAGTCCGAGACGGAGAGGAGAGTACAAGGTATGTATTTTTTCTATCTCATCAAGTCTCTGATGGATTTCCTCACCGGTCAGATGCGCCTCTTCATTTGGAAAATTGTCAACAAACTGCTCCATTCTGTAGAGTTTTGAGGTGTTCACGCCTGTATTGGCGATGCACAGGGACTGTGATACACAGTCGTGACCGTCAAAACAGTTGAATTCTATGGACATGAGTCCGACATCGACGGTACATGTGACGCCCAGTTCCTTGGAAAGCCTGTTCATGGAAGTACGGACACGCCATGCACCTGTTCCGCATGAGAGCATGATAAGACCGACTCTGCCTATGACAGAAGCCTTTTCAATCAGACCTGCCTTGCATATGAGTACATTGCTGTCGGCACTGGCGTAGTCATGCCATGGGATCTCCATGTGATTTTTCTCCATAATGTCTATGTACGATTCTGCATTTGCGTTTTTTGCATTCTTACTTTTCCGCATATATGATCGCCTCGGCTTTCGCAACGTGTCTTTCCAGATTCTTCATGAGCAGTGAATCCGGCAGGAATATTCCAAGCTCGTCATATCGCATGCCTTGTTTGTCCAAAGTATCCTGACCGTAGAATACAAATGCCATGGGAAGATTCTTCTCCAGTTCAACCATGATATCCCACACAGCACAGTATGCCTCAGCTTCGGTTTCCTTGAGCTTTACCGTGTCCGGCAGCTCTCTGATGAGCAGGACTCCAGTGCACTCCTCAAGGATCTTCTGTTCGACTTCCATGTTGTCAGAAATGTATTCATGGCTGTATCTGTATGCCTTTGCAAGATACATATTCTCGTTGTGTGTCATATGTGTGTATATATCGTGAAAGTGCTGATAATCCTTTTCTCTTACAGAGTTTCTGAATTCAGGCAGAAGTTCGCCGTGCTCACCGGTCATGATGACAGGATTGGTCTTGCCATCGGCGTTGAAGCGATATGGGATGAGGTAGGAATTCCTTAGCAGATCGAACATGGTATTGTTGCAGATGGACATGAGGAATGCCGACATATCTCTGTCCAGATAAGCTGAGAGCAGTGATTTTGTAAATTCTTCCGGTGAAAGATTGCAGTCGAAGTCATCATTGCAGAACAGATAATTACAGAATGTGTCCATGAGCTTTTCACATGCCCAGGGATCCCTGAGGATTTTTTCAAATAATATTTCTGATTTTTCTTCCCTTGGGAAAATGGTCTTTTCTTCCATAGATATGCGCATCCTTTCATATGATAAATGCTGTCTTGTCATTTAAATCTGGTTAGATTATACTATTGGAGTAGCAATAAGTGAAAATCATAATTGATATGGCAGCGATAACAAAATGATATGCTGGGGCTGCTGCATGGAAAATAATTTTAAGAAAGGGAGTATAGCAGACATGTAATATAGTCTGTGGCTAACAATAGATTATGAACGTTAATTTCGAGTATTATAAGATATTTTATTATGTTGCGAGATATCATAACTTTACCAAAGCCGCAAAGGTTCTTGGAAACAGTCAGCCAAATGTGACCAGGGCGATGAACTGCCTGGAGCAGCAGCTTGGAAGGATACTATTTGTCAGGACAAACAGGGGTGTACAGCTCACAAGAGACGGGGAACAGCTCTATTCATATGTGGAGGCTGCAATGTCACAGCTTCTGACGGCGGAGGATGAGCTGGCAGATGGTGAGAATCTCACTCACGGAAGTATAACGATAGGTGTCAGTGAGACGGCGTTAAATATATATCTGCTGGACAGACTGCGGGCATTTCACATGGCGTATCCGGGTATAAATCTCAAGATATACAACCATTCTACACCTCAGGCTGTGGATGAAGTGAAGAATGGAAGTATAGACTTTGCAGTAGTTACAACTCCGGCTGATGTGGAGGCTCCTCTCAAGAAGATCGTGCTGCAGTCATATCGTGAGATACTTATCGGCGGAACGACATTTTCTTCACTTAAAAAGCAAAAACTGTCCATTGCGGAGATGAGGAACTATCCTATGATCTGTCTAGGCAGGGAGACTATGACATTCAGATTCTACGACAGAATATTCAGGGAGCATGGCGTGGAGCTTGCGCCGGACACGGAGGCGGCCACCACGGATCAGATACTGCCACTTGTGAAGTGTGAGCTTGGACTTGCATTTATACCGGAACTGATGGCGAGGGAGGCAGTAAAGAACAAAGAGGTTGTAAAACTTTCACTTGAGGAAAAGCTTCCGGACAGGAATGTATGTCTTGTGTATGACTGCTTGCACCCGCTGAATGAGGCAGCAAAGCAGTTCAAGAAAATAATAGTAGAAAGCAGGTGAGAATATGACACTTCAGCAGCTTAGATATGTGGTGATGGTTGCGGATGCGGGCACGATCACCGAGGCAGCGAACCGGCTGTATATATCCCAGCCAAGCCTGACAAATGCCATCCATGAGCTGGAAAAAGAGATGGGGATAAATATATTCAACAGGTCAAATAAGGGAATAAGTCCGTCCATAGAGGGCGAGGTCTTCCTCGGCTATGCGAGACAGGTGCTTGAGCAGGCGAAGGTTCTTGAGGACAAATACAAGGGGGACGATGGCGGCAAGAAGAGCTTCTGCGTGTCCACCCAGCATTATTCATTTGCGGTAAATGCATTTGTTGACCTGATAAAGAGGTATGGACAGGACGAATATGATTTCAGCATAAGGGAGACACAGACCTATGAGATCATAGATGATGTCGCCAGGATGAGAAGCGAGATCGGAATATTGTTCATGAATGACTTTAATGAGAAGGTGCTGAACAAGATCCTCCGGGCAAATGACCTGGAATTTCATGAGCTGTTTGTGGCAAAGCCTCACGTGTTCATAAGCAGAAAGCATCCACTGGCGAAGAACGATATCATAATAAATGAAGAACTGGAGGCGTATCCATATCTGTCATTTGAGCAGGGAGAGCACAACTCTTTTTACTTCTCGGAGGAAATATTCTCTACGACGGAGCGAAAGAAGAATATAAGAGTCAGGGATAGAGCGACACTGTTCAATCTGCTGATAGGTCTGAATGGATATACTGTGTGCAGCGGTGTCATAGATGAAAAGCTGAACGGCAAGGACATTATATCGGTGCCACTTGCGGATGAGAGCGATATGAGGATAGGGTATATCGTCCACAGGAAGGCGATCCTCAGCAGACTTGGAAACACCTATCTCGGTGCGTTGGCAAATTATCTCACGGCTGGCAGTGACGAGCCGGAAGATTCAGTAAAAATTCCTCAGAGAAAACTTCAGCACAGGGGGCGCTTCAACGAGATGAGGGATGACGGAGAGCCTGCCTGCGGAGATGTGAGGGAGAAGGCGGCGGAACATATGAGAAGGGTTAAAGCCACATAGCTGACATAGAAAAAAAGACATAGAAATAGCGTGGGTATAGCAAAAAACTATATCCACGCTATATTTTTATGTATTATACAAGCGAACCAGAGCTTCATATAATGTCAACAACAAACAAGAAAATAACACTGGTCTATGAGATATGCCAGTGAGTGAGCAGGAGGATATGATGAAGACATCGGTTATAGGATTTCCAAGGGTGGGAACATTAAGAGAGTTAAAATTTGCATCTGAAAAATATTTCAGACATGAGATAACGGCGCAGGAGCTTACAGGAATTGCAGCGGATCTCAGACACAGACACTGGATGACACAGGTGGCAGCAGGGATAGGCTTTATTCCATGCAACGACTTTTCATTTTACGATATAGTGCTTGATACAGCAGTTCTTCTCGGAATTGTGCCAAAGAGATACAGAGAGCTAAATGTCTCAAAGCTTGACACGTACTTTGCCATGGCAAGGGGGTATCAGGGAGAATCCGGGGATGTGAAGGCTCTTGCGATGAAGAAGTGGTTTAACACAAACTATCATTACATAGTTCCGGAGATAGAGGATGACACGGTGATAAGCCTTGACTGCGAGAAACTTACAGGTGAATACGAGGAGGCCAAGGAGCTGGGGATCAAGACAAAGCCTGTGGTTATAGGACCATACACAATGCTTAAGCTCTGCAGATATGTGGGATCAAAGAATGCAGAAGACTTTGCTGATGATGTGGCAGAGGCTTACAGACAGCTCATCGCCGAGTGCGATGAAGAGAATGTGGAGTGGCTGCAATTTGATGAACCATCATTGGTGAGAGATATGGATGACGATGATAAGGCACTTTTCCACAGGGTGTATGACAGGGTATTTGCAGATCGTGCAGACTGTAAGATACTTCTCCAGACATACTTCGGTGATGTGAGGGATGTGTATGAAGATATCATAAATATGCCATTTGCCGGAATAGGCCTTGATTTTATAGAGGGCAAACAGACCGGTCAGCTTATAGACAGATACGGCTTCCCTGGGGATAAGGTACTTTTTGCCGGCCTGGTAAATGGCAAAAATATCTGGAGAAATCACTACGACAAGACCCTCAAGATAGTAGGGCAGCTCCGCGATAAGAAGATAGATGTGGTTCTGTCTACATCATGCTCACTGCTCCATGTGCCATACACACTTAAGCAAGAGACGAAGCTGTCACAGGACTATCTGAGGTTCTTTGCATTTGCAGAGGAGAAACTTATTGAACTCTCGGAGCTTGCGGCACTTGCCGAGAGTTATAACTATACAGAGCTTGAGGCATACCACAAGAATCAGGAGTTATTTGCGGGAACAAGAGACTGCAACAGCGACGAGGTGAGACAGAGGCTTGCGGCAGTGACTGAGGCAGATTATGCAAGACTTCCGAAGAGAAGCGAGAGGCAGGCACTTCAGAAGAAGGAATTTGGGCTTCCTGAGCTTCCGACAACCACTATAGGTTCATTCCCACAGACTAAGGATGTGAAGTCACAGAGAGCACAGCTCAGAAAGGGAGAGATATCTGAGCAGGAATATGTGGACTTTGTAAAGGGAAAGATAAAGGAATGTGTAAAGTGGCAGGAGGACATCGGACTGGATGTGCTAGTGCATGGCGAGTATGAACGAAATGACATGGTTGAATATTTCGGTGAGGCACTTGGCGGATTCCTGTTCACTGAGAAAGCATGGGTACAGTCATATGGAACGAGATGCGTAAAGCCGCCTGTGATATGGGGTGACGTATACCGCAAAAAGCCGATCACGGTTGATTGGTCTGTATATGCGCAGTCGCTCACAGACAAGATCATGAAGGGAATGTTGACCGGTCCGGTGACGATACTCAACTGGTCATTCCCAAGGGAGGATATATCAATCAAGGAATCTATATCACAGATAGCGCTTGCGATCAGAGATGAGGTGCTGGATCTGGAGGCGCATGGAATAAAGCTGATACAGATAGATGAGGCTGCACTCAGAGAAAAGCTTCCACTCAGAAAATCTGATTGGTATACGGAGTACCTTGATTTTGCGATACCTGCATTCCGTCTGACACACAGCGGTGTGAAGGCTGAGACACAGATACACACGCATATGTGCTACAGTGAATTTACGGATATCATACCTGCCATAGATGATATGGACGCGGATGTGATCACATTTGAGGCGTCAAGATCCGATCTGCAGATCTTGGATTCTCTCAGGGAGAACAACTTTGAGACAGAGGTGGGACCTGGCGTATATGATATTCACTCTCCAAGAGTTCCGTCGGTGGCAGAGATCGTGAAGGCGGTAAATGTCATGCTCACGAAGATAGGCAGGGATAAGCTCTGGATCAATCCGGACTGCGGTCTTAAGACCAGAGGTGTGCCTGAGACTGACGCCAGCCTCAGAAATATGGTTGAGGCTGCCAGACAGGTGAGAAAATAATATATAAAATGCTTGACAAATTCACATAAATATTACGCAAGTCAGTCATAATGATGATCTGGTTATACGGCTGGAGAAAGAGGATGAATACCGGGAAGTCAAGAATCTGGTGCGGGACAGTTTCTGGAATGTGTATCGTCCCGGCTGCCTGGAACACTATGTGCTCAATCAGCTGAGAAAAGACGGTGCATTTGTCCCGGAACTGGATTATTCGTTGCAGAAAGCTGCAGAGCTCGGCTGCGGAGCACTATGCTTTGAGGGGAATATTGATTTCTATGGCAAAAGCGGATTCAGACCGGCAAGCGAGTTTGGCATTCGCTATCATGGACTTGATGAGGGGGAGGATGCATCGTTTTTCCTCTGCAAGGAGCTGATTCCCGGATATCTTGATGGAGTCACGGGTGAGTACGCTCCGCCAGAAGGATATTTCGTGGACGAAAAGGCTGTGGAAGAATTCGACAGGCAGTTTCTATATAAAGAGAAAAAGACACTGCCCGGACAGATATTTTCATAAGGAGGACCCGCCGTAAAATAAAAGAAAATTGTTACTAAAGCTCGCAAAGTTGCATAATCTGCCGAAAAAAGTTTGGAAAAGTTGCAAAAATTACCGCGAAAAGGTTGGAAAAGTTGCAAAAAATTGATATCATAGGGATAGAAAAGTTGCAAATGCAGTACGTGGGGTGATTTTATGCTGGAAAGATCGGCAAAAAAATATATAGATTCATGGATTCAGAGCGGCAGAGACGCTTTGCTCATAACGGGAGCGAGACAGATTGGTAAGACATATCTTATAAAAGAATGCCTCAGGGAAAGTGGAGTGCCATATGTGGAATTGAATTTTATTGACCAGCCGGAGCTTGCCACATTGTTTGGCGGTGCCAGAGATGCAAAGGATCTGCTTATGAGACTTAGTCTGGTGACAAAACAGCCTCTTGAGAAAGGCCGTACGATCATATTTCTGGATGAGGTGCAGGAGTTTAAAGATATAGTGACAAGAGTGAAGTTTCTGGTGGAAGATGAAAGCTACAGGTATATCATGAGCGGTTCGCTTTTGGGCGTAGAGCTGAATGATCTCAGATCTGCGCCGGTTGGATATCTGCGTGTATGTGATATGTATCCGATGGATCTGCACGAATTTATGGTTTCTGTTGGTGTGAATCAGAATGTGATCGACACACTGAAGGAATGCTTTACGCAGAGGCTGCCTGTTGATTCGTTTGTACATGAAAAAATGCTTGATGTATTTAATCTGTATCTTATCGTGGGCGGAATGCCGGAGGCGGTCAATACCTATGTGGAGACAAATGATCTTGCGAAGGTAGCGGAGGTACATGAAAAGATAGTTAAATTGTACAGAAGTGATTTCACAAAGTATGAGACAAGGTACAAGCTGAAACTGCAGGAGATATATGATGTTATGCCGGGACAGCTTGATCAGAAAAATAAACGATTCCAGATCAATAGTATAGGTAAAGGCCTCAGTTATGATAGGGTTGCAAATGATTTTCTGTGGCTTAAGGATGCTGGGGTTGCGATACCGGTCTACAATATAAGTGAGCCGAAACTTCCGCTTGTGATCAGTGAGAATAGGAATCTCTTTAAACTATTTTTCTCCGATGTAGGGCTGCTGACAAGTAGGTATTCGGATCAGGTGAAAATGGCGATACTGAATAAAGAAAAGTCTATAAACAATGGTGCGCTATTTGAAAATGTGGTTTCCCAGGAACTACTCAGCAAAGGTCATAAAGAATATTATTTTAACAGCAAAAAGCAGGGTGAGCTTGATTTTGTAATAGAACTGAATGGTAAAGTAGTTCCACTGGAGATAAAATCGGGTAAGGATTACAAACGACACTCTGCGCTGTGCAATGTCTTGGCTGATGAAAATTACGGAATAGAATATGCATATGTTTTTTCGGAGAGAAACGTAGAGGTCAGCGGCAAAAAAGTATATTTGCCAATATATATGATGATGTTTCTGGAAAACGAAAAGATGGTTGATACGATATATAAAATCGATCTATCTGGGTTGACGTTCGATAAGGATATGTAGCATCAGTTTTCGCCTGTTGACGAGCCGATGTTAAAAAAATAGGAGAGACAGCATGAAGATAAAGATGTGCGGAATCACGACCCCTGCAGATGTGGCCGCGGTGAATGAAGTGAGACCTGATTATATAGGAATGGTGATGTATTTCTCGAAATCAAAGAGAAATGTCAGCGTGGAGACTGCGCGCAGGTTGCTTGAAGAACTGAGGAAAGATGTGAAGAAGGTTGCAGTGGTGGTATCCCCGGATGCGGAGCAGATAGCGGAGATAGGTGAGCTGGGATTTGATGTGATACAGATTCATGGACAGACCAGCGATGAGCTTATAGAGAGTGCGCATTTGCCTGTGTGGAAGGCGTTCAATGTGAAGGATATGGATATGTACCCACATTATCAAAGCCTTTCGAATGTTGCAGGTTATGTGTTCGATGCCGGTGAACCTGGAAGTGGCAAGACATTTGACTGGAACAGTTTGACGGATATCGACAGAGATGGAAGGCTGTTTGTGCTTGCCGGAGGTCTCACGCCGGACAATGTGCGGCGGGCGATAGAGCAGGTGCATCCTGACGTAGTCGATGTGTCATCTGGCATAGAGTACGATGTGGTAGGTGGCGTCCAAAAATCGGGCAAGGATCCGGAGAAGATGCGCCGGATGAAGAGGAATACCGCTGCTTGGCAGATTTCGGGTAAATCTGATAATTGATTCTCGCTAATCACAGTCAAAATGGTGAAAAAGATACAAAATTGTATCTAAATACTCATATAAGCGGAAAAAAGGACAAAGTTTGGAGACTTTGTCCTTTTTCATGAGATAAACTTAATTTAGCGATAATTTTGTATCTATTTCACATGCATGGTAAATCCAAATTCCCACTCATCCTCGTCAAATCTGTATTTCTCATCAAGCTCGGGGCCGCAGCTGTTGGAGCCGATTCCGTTCTGGCGATAGTCTATGCACAGGACGGACTTGTCACTCTCTGGCAGCTCGTAGTTGTGGGTTGCCACTGTGAGTTCCTCTGCGGTGTAAGGCGAGGCGTTCATTGAAAATGGCACAGCGGATGTCACGGTTATGCTGTGGGCTGTTGTAGCTGCGATCGTTTCGGCTGTCTGCGCATTGCAAATGCTCTGATATGATGAACCGTTGACAAAGTTATTTTTGTCGGAGCTATTCCTGTCAGACTCGTCGCTTGCTCCAGGGGCACTGACCTGAACAAGGCTACAGTCAAAGTGGCTTCCATTTTCCTGTGGCATGATATAGTCCTCGTGCATCTCGTCAATGGATGCAGAAAATGAGCCATGCCAGCTTGCATGGTGCTTGTCTGCGTAGCTTTCATATGGACCCATACCGATATAATTTACATTTCGCATATCTTCTCTCAAAATCATCCTCACGCCAAATCTTGGGAGCGTAGGGAATTCAGCATTTTTCTTTACATGCATTTTTGATTTTATAGTTCCTTCAGGTGTTATTATCCATTCAGCGTTTATCCTCAGAACAGGCTGTACCGTTGGTGCTGAGAGGCTTGACGTGCACGATATCACGGCACATCCATCTTTTATAATGCAGCCAGTCTCATATGTCCTCTCGGATATCATGTCATAGTGGGCTCTTAACCACTCGTTCTTGATATTTCTGTCGTTGTCTGTAGGCGCGCGCCAGATAGTCTTATCGCATGGAGCAGCGAGAAGTTCCTGACCGTCCATTGCAAAGCCTGTAAAGTTTCCTGTGTTCCTGTCAAATATATATTCAAAATTACTTCCGCTGACAACAAATTCTGTGTCGCTTTCCGATACATGAAGATGGGCAGAAGCTGTATCCTGAGTAGTCAGATATTGTTCCGCCAAATTCTGCGCCTTGTCCAAAGACGATGCTTTATCCAGGACCTTGTCTGCGTTCTGTTTTTGTGTGGCAAGTTCTATCTCGTCAAATCCCAACACATCACCTTTCTTTACGAATGCACTGTCACAAGCTGCCTTATATATCACACGGAGAAACATTCTGTGTGTAATAATATCTTTTGTGCAATCGGCGACATCTGAACATTCAACAACACTTGAACGATCAGTAACATCTGAGCTGCCAGAAATGTCAGCATGACTTGCTGCATATAAGTCTGACAATGATTTCTGTATATTTGTAACAGGGCTCAGGCGGATAGTTCCGACACTGTGAGGAGCTATGGAAGGCGTGTCGATATCCCCGGATGCGGCAACCTGACCATCTCGCATAACCTCGTAGCTCATTGTGAGGTAGTCCTTGATGTCAGTGAAATCCATGTAGTTGTGCAGAGTCAAAACTCCATTTGTCTCATCATATCCAGTGATCCTTACCGGGCGGTTGATGTTCTTGAATTCAAGAAGTCCTGTGTGTGGTCTGCGGTCCGGATACACCAGACCGTCCATACAGAAGTTGCCGTCGTGGATAGTCTCACCGCTGTCTCCACCGTAGGCGTACATATCCTTGCCGTTTGCCGCCTTGCCCCTGTATATGGCGTGGTCGCACCACTCCCACACAAAACCGCCACAGGTGGTCTCGTGGCTGTCGAAGAACTGGAAGTAGTCCTCCAGATCTCCAGGGCCGTTGCCCATGGCATGACAATATTCGCACAGGATGTAAGGCTTGTCGCCATCACCATCTATATACTCAGCCATCTCGGATATGGATGGATACATTCTGCTGTAGAGATCCAGATTACTGTAATCGTATTTTCTCTTGCCGTCTGTATACTGGGCGCTCTCGTAGTGGGTGAGACGGGAGCTGTCATAGGACTTGACCCATGCCAGAGCCTCCTCAAATGTCACGCCGTAAGCACTTTCATTTCCCATGGACCAGATGACTACGCTGGCACGGTTCTTGTCCCTGATGACACAGCGCCTGATGCGGTCAAGAATGGATTCACAGAATTCAGGATTGTTGGCGATCGGCTCATTCCACCTTGCTGCCTTGTTATCCCAATTATTATCAGAATAGAACAATTCACTTGGACCATGTGCCTCTATGTCAGCCTCGTCTATCACATAGAATCCATATTCGTCGCAGAGCTCATAGAAATAAGGAACATTTGGATAATGGCTTGTCCTTATGGCGTTGACATTGTGCCGCTTCATGAGAGACATATCCCTGATGATCTGTTCTCTGCTGATCGTAAAACCGGTCACAGGGTCGGAATCATGTCTGTTCACTCCATGGAACTTGATCGGCATGCCGTTGATGTACACGATCTTATTCTCTATCGTTATCTCCCTGATTCCTATCCTGTCAGTGATGACCTCACCGGCGCATCTTATGATGACAGTGTAGAGGTATGGCTTTTCTGCATTCCACAGCACAGGGGAGTCGATCGACAAAGTAATGCTGCTGGAGCTGGCTGCGGTTTTGCCTTCGTCTGCATTGGTATTGGCATCGCTCTGAGCGGAAATTTCACATTTTACACAGCCTGATGAACATATGCTGCCATCGGCGTCCAGAATAGTAACTTCAATATCAACATTTGAATCAGCGCCTTTATCAACCACTGTTTCCGGTTTTGATGAAAAACGGTCTTCAACGCAGGAATATTCTGTAAATGCTGTGAAGTCTATGGTTACATCTGCCTTAGTTGGATCCTTTATATCGTCACAGCTGGTCTTTATGAAATAGTCGTATACAGCACCCTCAGAGCGTTTCAGGATATATACATCCCTGAAAATACCGCTCATGCGGAACTTATCCTGATCCTCAAGATAGCTTCCGTCGCACCATTTGAGGACCAGCACGCAGAGCCTGTTGGAGCCGTTTCTTATGAATCCGGTTATGTCAAATTCACTGGTTGAGTGGGACACCTGGCTGTAGCCAACATACCTGCCGTTGAGCCATACATAGAAACAGGAATCTACACCCTCAAAGTTCAAGTGCGCGAGTGGTGCGTCCTCGTTCTGATCGTAGTCGAAGTCGGTCACATATGCTCCGCATGGGTTGTCCTTTGGAACATAAGGTGGGTCAAATGCAAATGGATACCTGACATTGGTATACTGATGATAGTCGTATCCGTGCATCTGCCATACTGATGGAACCGGAATATCATCGAAACCGGATATATCATATCCCTCACTGTAGAATTCGTCTTGAAGCTTGTAAATGCTGTCGTAGTAGCGGAACTTCCAGGTTCCATTCAGAAACTGTACTCTGTCCGAGAGATCCTTTGCATCAAGGGATGTGCTGTATGCCTTCCCAGCAGGAATATAGTAATTCCTATCCGGCATGGTGTTCTCATGCAGAATATGCAGATTTTCGTAGTGACGCGGAATGATCATAACAATACCTCCTGTGGTTAATTTAATATATAAAACGTTGTATATTCGTCGTTTGTTAGATATATTATAAGATAACGGCACATGAAAAGTCCATACATATAATGAGACAAAATATGCACATTCTAGTTTTATAAGGCGGATACACCGCACCCTGCAAGTCCGCTTGCAGGGTGAAGTCTCTGAACAGACAAAAGAAAAAGTATAAAGCATACAGGATGTGTCTGCACACGCTTCAAAATAGTGTAAAAATAGTGAAATAATAGTGTGATTTGCCATATAGAAAGGAGCCACACATGTATACAAACTCAGCATATCTTCACAACTCACTGCTCGACATAGTGGACAAGAGCAGACCGCTCATAGTCACAAGCTGCGGAACGTACAAGCTGTATACACAGAAAGAGTTTACGACCTACAGACCTAAGGGGCGTAAGGATTATCAGCTCATATATGTGGCGGCGGGAAAGGCACATTTTGAGATAGATGGGCAGGATGTGATCGCCTGTCCCGGAAGCATGGTGATATACAGGCCGAGACAGATGCAACGGTATGTGTATTACGGAGACGAACACACGGAGGTGTTCTGGGTGCATTTTACCGGGGGAGAGGTGAAGCAGACACTCAGGCGATACGGAATAAATGACGATGTGAATATGTTCTATGGTGGAGACCATGCTGAGTACAGAATTTTGTTCAGGCAAATGATACAGGAGCTACAGCTCTGCCGGGATGACTATGAGGAGATGTTGGAATACATATTCAGACAGATGCTTATCTCAGCTCACAGGCAGCAGGGGCAGGATGATTCCAAAACTGTGTCGGCCATGGCAGAGGAGATGGACCGTGCGGCGGCATATTTTAGTGAGCATTATAACGAGGGAATACTTGTGGAGGACTATGCAAGCATGCACAACATGAGCGTGAGCTGGTTCATACGGAACTTTAGACAGCGCATCGGAACCACGCCCACACAGTACATCATGTCAAAGCGTATAGCTAACGCCCAGATGCTTCTCGAGAGCTCGGACTACAACATGACAGAGATAGCAAAGATAGTTGGATACGATAATCCGCTTTACTTTAGCCGGGTGTTTAAAAAAGAAAAAGGAATGTCTCCTATGGAGTACAGGAAGTCGATCAGACATTGACAAATAACTGGAAAAAATTTATCAATAAGTGTATATATAATATAGAAGAAACTGCCATGTGTGTGGGGCGGTGGAAATTAACATGGAGGGATAAAACGTGAGCAGCAATTTATACAAATCAATATGTTTTGTAATTTTGGCTATAGTATTTGTGGTGGCTAAGCTGATAAAAAAGTCAGTGTATTCCCTGGGCGTGACGGTATTCTGTGTCAGCGTTTTGCTTGTACTGGCGATAATATTTTTAGTCAAATATATAAAAGAAAAGAGAACTGCTGATAAGTAATCGACAGTTACATATAAATAGTGGTGTAAATGATTGGAGGAACTGAATATGAAGGTTTTAATGTTGAATGGAAGCGCGAAGCCGCAGGGCAATACATACCGTGCACTTTACGAGGTAGGCGAGCAGCTCAAGAAAGAGGGGATAGACTATGAGATATTCCAGATCGGAGCAGCTCCACTGAGAGACTGCATAGGCTGTGGACAGTGTACGGAAAAAGGCTGTGTGTTTGATGACGATAAGGTAAATGAGTTCGTTGCCAAGGCAAAGGAAGCAGACGGACTGGTATTTGGAACACCTGTATACTATGCTCATCCAAGCGGACGTGTGCAGTCATTCCTTGACAGAGTATTCTACAGCAGCGGCCGTGCATTTGCATTCAAGCCGGGTGCATCTGTGGCAGTTGCAAGACGTGGCGGAACATCAGCATCATTCGATGTGATGAATAAATACTTTGGAATATCACAGATGCCGGTGGCTGGCTCTACATACTGGAATCTTGTACACGGACGCGTGCCTGGAGAGGCTGAGCTGGATGCGGAGGGTATGCAGACCATGAGGAATCTTGCTAAGAACCTTGCATGGATGCTCAAATGCTTTGAAGCCGGCAAGGCAGCAGGTGTTGCACTCCCTGACACGGAGAGAGGCAACCAGACGAACTTTATAAGATAAATTAGTAAAGATTATAATATCGTGAAGCAAATGACAAAGATTGAGTTTAACCTAAATCAGAACATAGTGTTAATGGTAGAAAGAGAGATTACATATGTAATCTCTTGAACTATAGTCAAGGTATGGAAATGGTAAGTATTCTACTGCTAACACTTTTTAAAATATAAATGCGTTTGATTCAAAGGAGATTTGGTTTGTGTTTGTTATTGCTGATAATGTGGCATCCGACAATGATCTGGTGATTCATGTAATTGCGTTTATATTGTGCTTATGATAAATAGAATATGTCAAAATGATAAGCGAGCTGTGGTCTTGTAAAGATCACAGCTCGTCGTCAATCTCAATATAATCCGGCCGGTTGTTGTTCATGGTCTCCTGGCTGGAGATGGTTCTCTGGCGCTTTTCCTGGCGGTAGGCATTGGGCGACATGCCGGTGGTCTTGCGGAAGATCTTGTGGAAAGCCTCGGCGGACTGGTAGCCGCATGAAAATGCAATACTTTCTATAGAAAGCTCAGATATGGTAAGCATATGCTGGGCTTTTGTTATGCGGAAATTCTGCAGGTATTTCACAGGATTCATCCCGGTGTACTGCTTGAACAGGTCGGAGAAATAGCTTCTGTTGATTCCAACGTAGTCGGACAGCTCCTCCACCTTCATCGGTATATAGAGATGTCGTTGTAACTGAACATATTAGCAAAATATTTTGTTGACGTCAATATAGATATACTATATTATTGAATTGCAAACTAAGTTGATCTGAACTTATATATAATTAAAGAGGGGGATAAAACACAATGAAAAAATAAGACTAATTCTGGTAATGTTGGCTATACAAAGAAAAGGGGATTGCCAGTTAATAAAAATAATAACTTGGTGAAAAGGACGTGGCAAAAGGGATTTGGTTATTCTTCAGGCACTGGAAACAGTAACTATATGTGGACATATTCAACTTTGAAGAAACAAATTGACAGTGGAAATCCGTGTATGATTTCTATTGCAAATGGATACTATTATAATCATACTGTTGCAGTGGTAGGTTATAAGGAATATAAGAATATGAGAACGGGAAAGGTGTATACGTTTTTGGTGGTCCACGATGGCTGGAGTACCACAACAAGATACATAGCAATGAAAAATACTGGTGCGAGCTATGTCGCGTGTCAAACATCGATAAAGGTTCCGTCAAAAAAGAAGTAGAGGAGAAGAAAATATGAATATGGCAATTGTTGTGGCTGCCATCGGAGTTGTGGCAGTCCTTGTATCAATAGTTGGTATAGCGACTAAAAAGATGCCTTTGGTGATTACGGCGATGGCATTATTAGGTATTTGCATAATAGTTACGGGGGTAGAATTGTATAATGCACAAATGTGGCAGGAAATAGCTGTTGGGGCATTTGCTGTAGGGGGATTGTGCGTATGTGCATCTATTATTATGATGATAATTAGGTGGAAAAGAAAGTAGGAATTTGTAATATGTGTCAGCACTTATATTCTGTAATATCACAGATGACGATCACAGGCTCACCATATTGGAGAATTTTGCACACAGACGCCTGCTGATTTTTAGAAGAATATGCTGATGGCATTGATTTACTTTTGGTTAGCATACAGTAATAATGTCTGGTGCCTTTGCCACTGGAGATAATTTTAAAAATCATCATCTGTATCAATATAATCCGGCCGGTTGTTGTTCATGGTCTCCTGGCTGGAGATGGTTCTCTGGCGCTTTTCCTGGCGGTAGGCATTGGGCGACATGCCGGTGGTCTTGCGGAAGATCTTGTGGAAAGCCTCGGCGGACTGGTAGCCGCATGAAAATGCAATACTTTCTATAGAAAGCTCAGATATGGTAAGCATATGCTGGGCTTTTGTTATGCGGAAATTCTGCAGGTATTTCACAGGACTCATCCCGGTGTACTGCTTGAACAGGTCAGAGAAATAGCTTCTGTTGATGCCTACGTAATCCGACAGCTCCTCCACCTTCATAGGCATACTGTAGTGGTTCTGAATGTAGGAGATGGCGTGGTTTACGTAGGCATTTCCCGATGGAGTCTCCAGCTTGTCTTTCTGTGCATTTGCGATGACAGACAGAGCGAGGTAGAGCATGCCCATGAGCCTGAAGTGATCTGCGTGATCCGAGGTGTTGTGAGCAAGCATATCAAATACGTACTTTTTCAGTTTGTCGCCATCCTCGCAGGTGAATATAGGCTGGTTCTGTGTCAGACCAATACTGCTCAGCGTGTCCTGGGCACATCTGCCAGAGAATCCGAACCAGACATACCTCCATGGATGGTGTTCGTCTGATATATATGTGGCAGGGGTGTCCGGCTCAATCAGAAATCCCTGACCCTTTTTCAGATGATAGTGTGCGTTCCCTACATAGAAGTCGCCCTCTCCCTCCAGCACGAAATGTATGAGGTAGAAGGTCTTGACCGCAGGACCTGCCTTATGAAGAGGCTCGGTTATTGAGTGACCGAACACGTTCAGGTAGAGGTCTGTGTCATTTTCCTGAGGGAATTCCATTACGATCTTATTTTCCATTTTACAAACTCCGCATTTTCTTAATAAAGTAACTTCATAAATTGATCTGATAATCTTCAGGAGATTTTGGCAAAGCCCATATACAGATTCTCGTACTGTTCTAAATTTATAAGATCTGAACGTTTCTGTAATGAAGGCATATGAACTCGTTCTCTCATTGTATAAGAGTATAACATACATTCAACCGGATTATCCATACAATAATATGTTCCGCCAGAAAAAACAATCTAACAAATGGACATATATTTGCAACGCTATGCCATGTTCAAAATCTGTATATTGTTATAGAATTATATTCACAAAGCAAGAAGCGCAACGGCGTAGCGCAGAAAATGTGCGCAATATGGACAACAAAATAACGGACATTAAGAAAAAAATATAAAAAGATGGAGAAAGGTGGAGTTACAGTCAATGAAGAAAATCGCAGAATTAAAGGAAATTATCGCAGGTGGAGAGTTTGACGAGAAGCTTGCACAGATCTATCTCGACAAGGATATGATCCCATACAGCAGGGAAAGATATGTAAAAGCTCTTGATAAATTTACAGAGTTATTCGGAGATCAGGAGGTTGCTATCTACAGCGCTCCCGGAAGAAGCGAGGTGTGTGGAAACCATACAGACCATCAGAACGGACATGTACTTGCTACATCGATCAACCTTGATGCCATAGCAATTGTGGCACCTAGAGAGGACGGCGTGATCGAGCTTGTGTCAGACGATATGCCAAAGGAAGTTATCAATGTAAATGATATCGAGCAGGATCCTGCACTTGAGGGAACAACAACAGCGCTTATCAAGGGCGTTGTTGCAGGGATCAGAGACTACGGATTCAAGGTAGGCGGTTTCACAGCATTTGTGACAAGCGATGTGCTCATGGGAGCTGGAATGTCATCATCAGCAGCATTTGAGAGTCTTATAGGAACTATCCTTTCAGGCCTCTACAATGACATGAAGGTTTCATCAGTTGATGTTGCAAAGATAGGACAGTACGCAGAGAACGTATACTTCGGCAAGCCATGCGGACTTATGGATCAGATGGCATGTGCAGTCGGAGGACTTATATATATCGATTTCTTTGACAAGGCAAATCCTGTCATCAAGCAGGTTCCGGTTGACTTTGAGGCTCATCAGTACAGCCTGTGTATCGTTGACACAAAGGGTTCACATGCAGATCTCACAGACGACTATGCAGCGATCCCTGTAGAGATGAAGCAGGTAGCAAATTACTTCGGAGAGGAGCTCCTCAGCAGAGTTTCAGAGGAGGACTTCATCAGTAAGGTTGGCGAGATGAGAGCAAGCGGCAAGGTGAATGACAGAGCAGTCCTTCGCGCACTCCACTTCTACACAGAGCAGGACAGAGTTGCAGAGGGTGTTGCAGCACTTGAGAATCAGGAATTTGACCATTTCCTCGATGTTATAAAGAGAAGCGGAGATTCATCATTCAAGCTTCTTCAGAATATATACAGCGCAAAGGATCCACTCACACAGAATGTATCAATAGCACTTGGCTTCTCGGAGAAGTTCATCGGCAAGAACGGTGTGTGCAGAGTACACGGCGGCGGATTTGCCGGAACAATCCAGGCATTTGTCAAGAATGCGGCTGTTGCTGAGTACAAGAAGAACATCGAGTCGATCTTCGGAGAGGGCGCATGCCACGTCCTCAAGGTAAGACCTTACGGCGGAATCAAGGTAGTTGAGTAAATGTGATAATTTTTCGTAGAAAAATTATTATGTAGCACCAGCCTTCGCTGGAAGCGAACTTTAATGGCTGGTGTTCCCGTCTCGTTGCGGAGAAGAGAGTGTAGAAATAGATATAAGGAAAGAAGGGTTACAATCATGATAGATACAAATATCAAGCAGCTCGTTGAGTACGGAATTGCAAATGAGCTGATAGAGGAAGAGGACAGAATATACACGACCAACACCATCCTCGAGATGCTGAAGAAGGACAGCTACGAGGAGCCGGGTGAGGTGCCAGCTATAGATACACCGGAAAAACTTGAGGAGTGTCTCAAGGGGATTCTGGATTACGCAGTTGAGAATGGACTTATCGCAGAGAATTCAGTTGTCCTCAGAGATCTGTTCGACACGAAGATCATGAATGCGCTGGTTCCAAAGCCAAGCCAGATCATAAAGACGTTCAGAGAGAAGTATGCAAAGTCCCCAGAGGAGGCGACAGACTTCTATTATAAGCTCAGCAGAGCAACAGATTATATAAGAACATACAGAGTTGCAAGGGATATCAAGTGGGTAAAGCCTACAGAGTATGGTGATATCGACATCACCATCAACCTTTCAAAGCCTGAGAAGGATCCGAAGATGATTGCCCTTGCTAAGACCATGTCACAGTCATCATATCCAAAGTGCCAGCTGTGTATGGAGAACGAGGGATATGCGGGAAGGATCAACCATCCAGCAAGAGAGAATCACAGGATCATTCCTATAGAGGTAAATGGTAGCAAGTGGGGATTCCAGTATTCTCCATATGTATACTACAATGAGCACTGTATCGTGTTCAACGGACAGCACATCCCTATGAAGATAGAAAAGGCTACATTCCAGAAACTCTTTTCATTTGTTGGACAGTTCCCACATTACTTCCTGGGATCAAATGCAGACCTTCCTATAGTAGGTGGATCTATCCTCACACACGATCACTTCCAGGGCGGACGTTATACATTTGCCATGACAAAGGCACCTGTTGAGACAAAGATTACATTTGCAGGATATGAGGATGTTGAGGCAGGAATCGTGAAGTGGCCTATGTCAGTCATCAGACTTGACGGAGAGGATCCAGACAAGATCATAGAGCTTGCCGACAAGATTCTCGGCGCATGGAGAGGCTACACAGATGAGGATGCGTACATATTCGCGGAGACAGACGGAGAGCCTCACAACACGATCACTCCGATCGCAAGAATGAGAGATGGCAAGTACGAGATGGACTTAGTCCTTCGTAACAACATCACCACAGAGGAGCATCCACTTGGTCTCTATCATCCATGGGAGCAGTATCACAACATCAAGAAGGAGAACATCGGACTCATCGAGGTGATGGGACTTGCGGTCCTTCCTGCAAGACTCAAGGGCGAGATGGAAGAGCTGGCAGAGGTTCTTGTGGCAGGTGGAGACATCAAGGCTCATGAGAATATAGCAAAGCATTACGACTGGGTACAGACTTTCATTGGAAAGTACGACATAAATGCAGACAACGTACACAAGATACTTCAGGATGAGATCGGCGATGTATTCGCAAAGATCCTTGAGTGTGCAGGCGTTTACAAGAGAGATGAGGCTGGAAAGGCTGCATTCCTCAAGTTCGTAGATTATGTGAATGCACAGTAATATAGTGTGCACTAAAAATGCAATAATATATGTGTATCTGTGACAGACGTATTCCATAACTAATATTTATTAATGCCACATTTTATTGTGCATAACAGGATGTAGTGGTATAGTGTTGGAGAAAACGTCATTACAAAATAAAAATGTTTATAAACTGGTGATCGACATTTGCGCAAGACATTAACAGTGCCCCCAAAAGCACAGGTGTCCGGCAGATGGTTATGAGTCACAGTATCATAAAGGAGGAAAACATTATGAAAATTTTGGTAACAGGCGGAGCAGGTTATATAGGAAGTCATACATGTGTTGAGCTGCTTAATGCAGGCTACGAGGTAGTAATTCTCGACAACCTTTACAATGCCAGCGAGAAGGCAGTCGACAGAATCAAGGAGATAACAGGAAAGGATCTCACATTTTACAAGGCAGATATCCTTGACAAGGAAGCTATGGACAAGATATTTGCAGATGAGAAGCCTGACTGTGTAATACATTTTGCAGGACTCAAGGCAGTTGGTGAATCAGTTGTAAAGCCACTTGAGTACTATCAGAACAACATCACAGGAACTCTTAATCTGTGCGAGGTTATGAGAAAGAACGGATGCAAGAACATCATCTTCTCATCATCAGCTACAGTATACGGCAATCCTGCATTTATCCCTATCACGGAGGAGTGCCCAAAGGGAACACCTACGAACCCATATGGCTGGACAAAGTGGATGATCGAGCAGATCCTCACAGACCTCCACACAGCAGATCCAGAGTGGAATGTAATTCTTCTCCGTTACTTCAACCCAATCGGAGCTCATAAGAGCGGACTTATCGGAGAGGATCCAAAGGGTATTCCTAACAACCTTCTTCCATATGTTGCACAGGTTGCAATCGGAAAGCTTCAGAGCGTTGGAGTATTTGGCAATGATTACGACACACCGGATGGAACAGGTGTGAGAGATTACATCCATGTAGTAGACCTTGCAGTTGGACATGTAAAGGCTATCAACAAGATCAAGGAGAATCCTGGAGTTAAGGTATACAACCTTGGAACAGGAAATGGTTACAGTGTCCTTGATGTTATCAAGGCGTTCAGCAAGGCCTGTGGACATGACGTTCCATATGTGATCAAGGAGAGACGTCCTGGAGATATTGCAACATGCTACTCAGACGCTTCACTTGCCAAGAAGGAGCTTGGCTGGGAGGCTCAGTACGGAATCGACGAGATGTGTGCTGATTCATGGAAGTGGCAGTCGATGAATCCAAATGGATATAATGACTAATTCCAAAATATAAATAACATAAAGCAGCAGAGCACCGACAAATACTATATATAATCAGATGTAGATTTGCCGGTGCTCTTTTCTGTGTATTGACTTTTTAAAAGAGACGTTGTATAAGTAAGTAAACTACGCTTTCTGCGGTCTTTGTTAATTATGCCCTTTTTTAGGGCTTTATCAGATAGAAATGGGTGTTTGACATATGAGACTAGAAATACTGCTTTCGTGTATGAACCTTCAGGATGAGGATATCATAACGAAATCCCATATAGAGTCCGACACGATCATAGTCAACCAGTGTGGATATGATGGGTACAATGAATATGACAGGAACGGACATAAGACAAGAATTTTTTCGGTGAATGACAAGGGTCTTACCAAGAGCAGGAACTATGCTATAAAGCATTCTGAGGCGGATGTTTGTCTGCTGTGTGATGACGATGAGGTGTTCAGCAGGAATTATGAAGAAGGGATACTGACTGCGTACAGAGATCTGCCAGAGGCGGATGTCATCATATTCAACATAGGCAACAGACCTGCCCATTGGGGCGACATGCCTAAGAAGCTTGGATATCTGGATCTCATGCATGTGGCATCCTGGCAGATATCATTCAAGAGAGAGAGCATAGTCAATAATAATGTATATTTTGATGAGCGCATGGGTGCGGGCTCGGGCAACGGAGCTGAAGAGGAATTCAGATTCCTCACGGATTGCAGGAAGAACGGACTTGCAATATATTATGTACCATTTGTCATAGCGGATGTTGCGCAGACAAAGTCAACATGGTTTAAGGGGTATAACGAAGAATTTTTCATAAACAGAGGTAATACGACAAGATACATCATGGGTTATGTACCGGCGGTATTGTACGCAGCGTATTACAGCATAAGGAAGAGACATCAGTTTGACAGTGATATATCATGGTTTAAGGCCTTCAGACTTATTATGAAGGGAATACATGAGAACAGGTTAGGGAAGAAGAAATGAGTGAAAAAATATTAAGTGTGATAATTCCGTCTTACAACAGCAAGCCATATCTTGACAAATGTCTTGGATCACTTGTTGTTCCGGAGCTTATGGACAAAATAGACGTGATAGTGGTAAACGATGGCTCGACAGACGGCAGTGAGAGTATATGTGAGGAGTACATTGAGAAGTATCCTGACAGCTATTCACTTATTAATAAGGAGAACGGAGGACATGGCTCAGCGATAAATGCCGGAGCTGAGAAGGCCAGGGGCAGATACATGAAGGTGCTTGACGCCGACGACTGGTTTCTCACAGAGAGTATTCCTGAGTTTATAGGAAAGCTCGAGAATGCCAGTGCGGATGTTGTTCTGACATGTCACCACACCATCAATATAACAACAGGGGAGATAAAGAACTGGAGATGTTTCCCTGATGAATTCGACAGAGAATATACTATGGAAGAGGTCATGTCAGACTGGAAAAAATTTGACAGAAGCCTCACATTCCATGGAATAACATATAGAACACAGTTTTACCGTGAGAATGGAGTCAGACTTGCAGAAAAAGTATTCTACGAGGATCACGAATATGCGACATATCCATGCTGCTTGGCAAAAACCATACTGCCACTCGATATGTTCGTGTACGAGTACAGGATCGGGGATGTGTCCCAGAGCGTATCCGCGCAGAATCAGTTCAAGAGAATCGACCATACCAAGATGGTCATAGTAAAGATGCTCAAGAACAGAGAGGACATCTCGGAGCAGTGGGCTCTTGAATACTGCGACAAGAAGATACATCTTCTTCTGCTGAGCTTCATGGTAACTTCCATGCTATGCGATTCCGACAGAAAGAGAGGTGTTGCACGGGTAGATCAGCTTATGAGTTATATAGTCAAGAGAGACAGACACGTCGTTGATATGACATTGAAGCATTATAAGATACTTAAGCTTCTGAATGCTGCGCATGTGGGTCTGGAAGGCTACAACAAAATGCTTAATTCAAAGCTTTACAACAAGGTAAGGCACAATAAGAGTTTTGAATAGATTTACTATGGAGGATTAACGAAAAATGAAAGTAAAAAGCGGAAGCTTTTTAGAAGTTTTTAATTATAAAGATCTTTTAAATCAGCTTGTTTCAAGAGATATAAAGTTAAAGTATAGAAGAAGTTTTCTTGGATATGTGTGGAGTATCCTGAACCCATTGCTCATCATGATCGTAATGGTTATCGTATTCTCCAAGATGTTCAACAGATCGATACCACACTTCCCTGTGTACCTTTTTGCAGGACGTATACTGTACGAATTTGTAATAGGTGCATGTGGTAAGGCACTTGGAAGTATAACAGATAATTCGTCACTGCTTAAGAAAACGTATGTGTCAAAGTTTATGTTCCCGCTGGCAAAGATCACAAGCTCACTTGTTGACTGCCTGTTTTCACTGGGAGCGTTTCTTATCGTTATCATATTCACACGTTCACCATTTTACTGGACGATGCTGTTGTTCCCGTTCATATTCCTTCAGGCCTATATATTTGCCTGCGGATTGGGCTTTTTTCTTGCACAGCTCCATGTATTCTTCAGAGATACAAGATATATATGGAATGCGGTCACCACAGCGTGGATGTACTGTTCAGCGATATTCTATCCTATAGATATGCTGCCAGACTGGTTGAAGTTACTTGTGAATTACTTCAACCCACTGTATGTATATATCAAGCAGTTTAGATGCATAGCGCATCAGGGAGTGATGCCTGATCTCACTACTATCGGTCTCGGATTCCTCTATGCATTCTTTTTCTTTGGACTGGGAGTGCTGTGTTTCAAGAAGAATCAGGACAAGTTCATTCTGTATATTTAGGAGGTGTGGCAGTTGGCTAACGTAGAAGAGAAAAAGAACGAACTTGATGATAAGAAGATTTTCACCTCAAATGCACAGCGTACAACAACTGTGGCAAAGGGTGAGACCATTATAGAGCTCAAGGATGTGACCATAAGATTCAACAAGAACAATCTGAAGGTGGACAATCTGAAAGAGTATTTTATAAGACTTGTGACAAAACAGTTGATGTTCCAGGAGTTCATAGCGTTAAAGGACATCAATCTTGATATAAAGAAGGGCGAGGCGTGGGGCTTCCTTGGAACCAATGGTGCCGGAAAATCCACCTTGCTCAAGGTAGTCAGCAGAATATTGAAGCCTGCCAGCGGTACTGTTAAGGTATCGGGAACTGTGGCAGCCCTCATAGAGCTTGGAGCCGGAATCGATCCACAGCTCACGGCTCGTGAGAATATATTTCTCAACGGAACTCTGCTGGGATATTCAAAGGCATTTATAGAGTCAAAGTTTGACGATATAGTTGAGTTTTCAGAGTTGCAGGATTTCCTTGACTCTCCGGTCAAGAACTTTTCTTCAGGTATGAAGACCAGACTTGCATTTTCCATAGCGACGGCGGTTGAGCCGGATATTCTCATTGCGGATGAGATACTTGCTGTAGGCGATATGCGATTCAAGAAGAAGTGTGCGGCCAAGATGACTGCCATGCTGGAGGATGGAACGACCCTGCTGTATGTATCCCACAACATAGCTGCTGTCAAGAAGCAGTGTAACAAGGCTATGTGGCTGGATCATGGAAATGTAGTTATGGTGGGAGATGCCGATACGGTATGCGATGCATTCAAGGCCGAGATGGATGCACCTGCACCGGCAAAGGCCCAGAGCAAGGACAAGAAATAACAAGAAATCAGGCAAGATGTTTGATATACAACACAGGAGGATTGGATAATGTTACAGAATGTGAAGTTGCAGAATGTGATGCTGCAGATGAATCTGGATGTGAACTTGATAGAGTATCCTGAATTCAGCGCCATTGGAAAGGGAGAGGAATCACCATTTATATACGACTCAGAGAAGAAATGTCATGTTGTTGAGAAGCTCACAAAGGTTAATTTCATGAGCTATTACAACTGCATTCAGGTAAAACGCTGGTCAGAGTATACAGGGGTAAAGAACTTCAAGCTCCACCTCACAATGAAGGGAAAAGCTACAATATCCGTATATGCAATATATTCAGCATCCGTTGCGGTTACCTACAATCCACTTGTATCACAGGTAGTTGAGAGTGATGAGGTTTCAGAGGTGGTTGTGAACATACCAGAGACAGATAAGGCTCTTGTAGGTTTCTATATGGATACCCTGGAAGATACAGAGATATACAGCGGATACTATTCTGCTGACATCGAGGAGGACAGAATAAGAGATGTAAATATCTCTCTTGTCACAACAACATTCAAGAAGCAGGAATATATCAAGCGTAATATAGACCTCATCAAGTCAAATGTACTCTATGATGGAAGCGACCTCAAGGGACACATGTTCGTACACGTCATTGACAATGACAGAGAACTCGATCCATCAGAGCTCGACAGTGAGGATCTCAAGGTTTATATGAATAACAACGTAGGTGGAGCCGGCGGTTTCACCCGTGGAATGATAGAGGCACTGGAGCTTCCAAAGAAGCCTACACATGTACTCCTCATGGATGATGACGTTATGGTCATGCCAGAGAGTTTGTTCAGAACATATTATCTGCTCAGACTCCTCAAAGACGAGTACAAGAAGTGCTTCCTGAGTGGAGCCATGTTCGATTACGACATACGCCAGAAGCAGTATGAGGACGTGGGATTTGTCCACAAGGCAGACGGATCATACGGTCCGGTCAAGTCAGCTATGGATATGAGGCTTCTCAAGAACATAGTTGCAAATGAGAACTACAGTTTCAATGTCGATGATGCATATGCAGGCTGGTGGTACTGCTGTATACCTGTGGAGCACATTGAGGACAGAGGCTTACCACTTCCGGTATTTGTCAGAGGTGACGATGTAGAGTTCTCACTGAGAAATAAGCCGGGATTTATAGCACTTAATGGTATCTGTATATGGCATGTGGGATTTGCAGGCAAATTCAACGCCGCCATGGAGCTTTATCAGGTTCACAGAAACAGTTTTGTTATCCAGGCGGCAAGCGGAATATGCCAGGATGTGGATTTCCTTGCGAGAGTAAAGGGAATGTTCTGGAAGGATATAACCAGATTTGCATACAACAATGCTGAGCTGCTCATAGATTCCATTGAGGATTACCTCAAGGGACCAGAGTATATCATGCATCTTGACGGAGAGCAGAGCCTCAAGGAGCACAATGCTAAGAACGAGAAGCTTGTGCCGCTGGCAGAGCTTGGCTATGCAGGGGATCTTCCTACAGATCCATACAAGTATGAGAGTCTTAATCTGTTCCGCAAGGTAATGTATGTGCTCACGATAAACGGACATCTTCTTCCAAACTTCATGCTCAGAAGAACACCGTATATCATCGCGTACGACTGGTTCTTTGTTCCGGGAAAGAATTACATGAAGAAGACTCTCGTTGCCGTGAACAAGAACGGTGGAACAGGAGTCAGAAGAACGATCAACAGAAAGCGTTGTTTTGCGCTTATAAAGAGATATAGAAAAGTATTGGCTAAATACAAGAAGACACATGTGGAAGTTGAGCAGGCTTACAGAAATGCATTTGACGAGATGAAGACAACTAAGTTCTGGAAGGAATATCTGCATATATAAAGTGATATGGAAGGAGTATCTTTAGGGTATGGCTACTATTAAAGGTATAAAAAACCGTTTGGCGGCTGCGGGAAGAGCACTGGGTGGAGATTACACCTCAGAGAAGAACGGTTCGAAACCAAAGGATAAGCTCAAGGCATCCCAGCGAGTAAATGCGGCGCAGAGGGCGATGAGCGGTGATTACGCTCTCAGAGACGGCGAAAAGCCTGTTGTAAAGGTCGAGCCTGCTGAGATCAGGATGAATAAGGTATTCACCACGAAGGAAAAAGCAGAGCCTGCGATCAAAGTGTTTGAGAAGCAGGAGAGTGCCAGACAGAGAGAAGAAGAGCGAGTAGAGTGGAGAAAGAAAGCGGTGAGACGCGATAGCGACAAGACAGTCGGATGCATACATCCTGATTACTGCTGTGGCTGCGGCGCGTGCTACAGTGTATGTCCGGTAAATGCTATAAGCATGAAGTATGATTCAGAGGGATTTCTTGCTCCTGTAGTGGATCGCAGCAAATGTACAAACTGCGGTCTGTGCAGAAAGATCTGTCCATCTATAAATCTTGAGTATAAGAACACTGTCGAGCCTGCATGCTATGCGGCATATGCAGACGATGAGATAAGGGCAAAGAGTTCGTCAGGTGGAATATTCACACTGCTGGCTGAGTATGCATTTGAGCAGGGTGGAGCTGTATGCGGAGCAGGATACACAGACGATTTCAAGGTTGAACACTTTATCATAGAGAGCCCGGATGATCTGGACAAGCTCAGAAAATCCAAGTATGTTCAGGCTGATGCATCGAAGGTGTATGCGGACGTTAAGAAGATACTCAAGGAAGGCAGAGTGGTAGTATTCTGCGGATGCGGATGTCAGGTCGCAGGACTTTACGCAACACTCAAGAATGTGGATATATCAAATCTCTACACAATAGATCTGATGTGCCACGGCGGCCCATCGCCAAAGCTGTTCGATGATTATCTGAACAAATACCACGGCAAGGATCAGGGCAAGGTTGCTGATGTTGGATTCAGAGACAAGGACTACTTCGGCTGGTCTACAGAGATGACTGTAAAGTACACTGACGGAACAGTTTATCACAGAACAAGGACACAGGATCCATATTACAGAGCATTCCTTCCTTGTATATCGACGAGAAAGTTCTGTGGACACTGTGCATATGCGAAGCTTCCGAGAACAGGTGATATAACACTTGCAGATTTCTGGGGAATCCAGAAGTACAACAGAGATTACACTGACGGCAAGGGAACATCCATTGTGTCAGTCAACAGTCCACAGGGTGAGAAGATATATGCTGCCATAGCAGACAAGCTGCTCCTGAACAAGGAGATACCTTGTGATGATGTACTCAAGACAGGACAGCCATTTGACCACTGCTTCAAGAATCATCCTGCCAGACAGAGATATTTTGAGCAGATAAAGAATGGCTCATCCATGGAGAAGGCATACGATTATGCCATCAAGGACAAGTACGATGTAGGTATATATGGCGTGTGGTTCGGTGCGAACTACGGAAGTGTTGCTACCTATTACGCACTTCACGAGATCATCAGATCATTTGGTCTGTCAGTGCTCATGATAGACATGCCTGCAGCCAAGACCGGAGCCGGCAAGCCTGACACCCATGCGAGAAGATTTGCAAAGGCACATTACCATGAGAGCAAGAGATACACACTGAAGGATATGAGGGAGCTCAATTCCAAGGTCGATACATTCATCATGGGATCAGATCAGGTGTGGAACAGAGGTATAAGCAGAGGCTTCGGCTTCTCATTCTATTTCGATTTTGTTGAGCCGGATAAGAAGAAGATCGCATTCTCTGCATCATTTGGACATGACAGGGATTTCTGTAATGTACAGGACAGGGAGACGATATCTGAATACATGAGACAGTTTGATGGAATATCCATCAGAGAGACCAGTGGAGTTGAGATTTGTAAGGATGTGTATGGAATAGATGCGGTGAGAGTTCTCGATCCTGTATTTGTTGCAGACAGAAAGGTATTCGATTCACTGGCAGACAAGGCAAAGAAGAAGCACGATGGCAAATATATGCTTGCATATATACTTGATCCAACTCCGGAGAAGAGAGCCGCAGTGGTTGAGGTTTCAGAGAAGCTCGGCCTTGAGGTAGTTGTTCTTCTGGACGGACGTCCAAAGGACCCGGTGAAGAACCGTCAGATCATGGATATGGACGACAAGATCGTCGACGACATAACAGTCGAGGACTGGCTGAACTATTTCAGAAATGCAGATTTCGTTCTCACTGATTCATGCCACGGAATAAGCTTCTCACTTGTATTTGAGACAAACTTTATCGGACTTGCAAACAGTGCAAGAGGAATGACAAGATTTGAATCCCTCGTGGATGTATTCCAGGTGAGAGATCATTACGTTCAGGATGCGGCAGACATTCTTGGAAATGATGAGCTGTTGAAGCCTGTGGATTACGACAATGTTAATAAGATACTTATGTCAGAGAGGGAGAGATCCCTTGCATGGCTTAAGGAAGTATTGTTCAGACCTAAGGAGTTTGAGGGTTATAGAGCATATCCAATTATAGATAAGAGATTGGCGGAAGATAAGGAGGATTAAGTAACATGGCAAAGTATGATTACCTCATAGTAGGAGCCGGATTATTCGGCGCAGTATTTGCATACGAGGCAGGCAAGAGAGGCAAGAGCTGTCTGGTTATAGACAAGCGTCCACATATTGCCGGCAACATTTACACAGAGCAGGTGGAGGGCATAAACGTTCACAAGTATGGCGCACATATATTCCACACATCTGACAAGAAGATCTGGGAGTATGTAAACCAGTTTGCAGAGTTCAACAACTACATTAACTCACCTGTAGCTTCGTACAAGGATGAGCTGTACAACCTTCCATTCAACATGAACACATTCAGCAAGATGTGGGGAATCAAGAAGCCTTCAGAGGCAAAGGCAATCATCGAGAAGCAGATCGCAGATCTGAACATTGGAGAGCCAAAGAACCTTGAGGAGCAGGCACTCAAGCTTGCCGGTACAGATGTGTATGAGAAGCTTGTCAAGGGATACACAGAGAAGCAGTGGGGAAGACCATGTACAGAGCTTCCTGCATTCATTATCAAGAGACTGCCTCTGAGATTCATATACGACAACAACTACTTCAATGACCGTTTCCAGGGAATCCCAATGGGCGGATACACACAGATCATTGAGAAGATGCTTGAGGGCGCTGAGGTCAAGACTGACACAGATTACTTCGATTTTATCAAGGAGAATCCTGACATCGCAGACAAGACTGTATACACAGGTATGATCGATGAGTTCTTCGGATTCCAGTACGGACCACTTGAGTACCGTTCAGTAAGATTCGAGACAGAGGTACTCGATGAGGAGAACTACCAGGGAAATGCTGTTGTGAACTACACACACAGAGATGTTCCATACACAAGAATAATCGAGCACAAGCACTTTGAGTTTGGAAAGCAGCCAAAGACAGTTATCAGCCGTGAGTATTCAGCAGAGTGGAAGCCGGGCGTAGAGCCATACTACCCTGTAAACAACGACAAGAACAATGCGCTTTACGAGAAGTACAAGGAGCTTGCAGAGACACGCAAGGATGTAATATTCGGCGGAAGACTTGGACAGTACAAGTATTATGATATGGACAAGGTAATCGCAGCAGCACTTGAGTGTGTTGAGGCAGAGTTCTAATCGTGAGATAGAGCATATTATAAAGCCATACAAAGGGACGCATACCGGAATACAGATTTCCGTATATGCGTCCTTTTTGCGTGCCGGAAGCATGGGTGATACGGCAAAATAAAAAAGATATACACTTTCGACAGAACGTGATAGAATTATACTAATTATGGGCATGTTATTTGGTGGATACGATGCCCAGGGGGTAAAAATTAAAAGGGTAAAGGGTGTATATGTTATGACAAGGAAGAGGATTGCGGTACTGACAGCCCAGGCTGATGAGTACACCCAGGGTAGATTCCTCTCGGGGTTTTTTGAGAAGGCATTTCAGCTTGATTATGATGTGTGCGTGTTCTCAATGTATCTGAAGTATCAGGATACAGCTAGCAGAGAAGTGGGAGACGCCAACATATTCAACCTGATAGAATTTGACAAATATGATGCGGTGGTCATATGTACTGACAGGATCAGGACGCCGGGAACAGAGGAGGGACTCCGGTGGCGTGTGGAGCATGAGTTTGATGGCCCGGTACTGATAGTCGGCGACGAGATAGAAGGATATAAATCCATAAATATTGATCACAGAAAGAATATATGCGGGCTTACGGATCATCTCATAGAAGAGCACGGATACCGTGATATAGTGCTGCTTGATGGCTGGGAGAATACTACCAATTCCGAGCTGAAGAAGCAGGGATTCTTTGACAGCATGAAGAGTCATGGTATCGATGTGGATGAATCGTCGGTTTACTATGGCAATAACTGGTTTGACTCAGGACGCCGGACCGCAATGGAGATAACAGAGAACAGAGACAGACTTCCACAGGCTGTGGTGTGTGCCAGTGATCACATGGCACTGGGGCTGGCGGCTGAGCTGGAACAGAGAGGCGTGAGGGTCCCTGAGGATATAGCGATAACGGGATATGACGCTGCGGAGACGAACGATGACAGAGTCATACCGCTGACATCGGTTGATATACCTGCAAAGGTTGACGGCGAGTACGCCGCAAAATGGATAGACGCAGAGATAAACGGAAGATCTCTGGAGAACTATAGGAGCAGTGCGTCTATACACTGGGGAAAAAGCTGTGGATGTGAGCAGTGTACGGAGAAGCCGGGAAAGAGAGACGTGACGGCATGGGATATGAACGCTCAGCCGGGAAGCTATGGTTCATACTATAACCATATGATGGAGGATCTGTTATCCCAGAGAGATTACAGGGAATTCTACAATACCATATTCCAGTATGCCCATACGGATGGCAACATGAGCAGTTTCAGTCTCTGCCTGAATGAATATTGGAAGTTTCCTGAGGTCATGATGGGGTCAAATGCACTGAGAGTCGGATACACGAAGAATATATACAGGGTCATCAGAAGCTGCGGTGATGGAGACGGTGCGATAGATTTCGATGACTGTTTTGACGTGTCCAGACTGATACCTGAGCTGGATGCAGACAGGGACAGACCTGAGGCTTACATATTCACTCCACTCAATTTCGACGACAGATGTTTTGGATATGCGGTTGTGAGCTATGGAAGCGAGTGCAGGGCGTACGATATTTCATATAGCACATGGATCAAGCAGATCATGCAGGGCATGGAGGCGTTCTACAGACAGGCGAGTCTTCAGAAGCTTCTGGACAAGGTCAATGCATCGCAGATCCGTGATGATCTGACCGGAGTGTACAATTATAACGGATTTATGGCGAGGTGCAGGGATATGTGTAACGATGCCGTTGCACATGGCAGGAGCATTGAGCTGCTGGCTATAGATATAAAGGGACTGGGACAGATAAATGCAAGTCTCGGCAGAAAGGTCGGGGACGAGGCCATACAGGCACTTGCCAGAATGATCTCGGCATCCCTTGAGAAATCCGACGTATGTATGAGAATGTGTAACGATGAGTTCATCGTGGCATATCAGGTGATGGGAGATGCGGAGGATCACGCAGACGCCATAGTTAAGAGTGTGGAGAGCCGTACCAGGGAGTTTAACAGGAAAAATGGCGACAATTTTGTCATGGAGATATGCTATGCGGTGGACAGACAGATGGTTGCGAATGCGGAGGCTCTGGACAACTATGTGAACGCACTCATAAGCAACAAGAACAATGCCAAGATGAAGGCGTACATTGAGAGCACGAGAAATGCAGAGCTGTCACAGGAGGATATAGAGAAGGACAAGCTTGCCACGGAGATTCTTGACAGGAATCTGCTCACATATCATTTCCAGCCTATAGTTAATGCCCGCACAGGTCAGATCTATGCCTATGAGGTGCTCATGAGATCGGCAGGAGAGCAGTACATGTCTCCTCTCGACATAATACAGAGTGCTGAGAGACTTGGACGTCTGAGCGATGTGGAGAGAGCCACATTTATCAATGTGTTGAGACTCGTTGAGGACAAGCGAGAGGAACTTGAGGGCAGAAAGATATTCTTTAACAGTATACCGGGCTGCAGGCTGTCGGAGGAGGACACCGCTGTCATAGAGAGCAAACTCAGGGAATTTGGTGGACAGGTGGTCGTGGAATTCACCGAGGAGGCTGAGATGAGCGACCAGCTACTGGATCAGATAAAGGACAAGTACGGTAGGATGAACATAGAGACTGCCATAGATGACTATGGCTCAGGTTATTCAAATGTCAACAATCTTCTCAGATATATGCCGCGTTACGTGAAGATAGACAGGATGCTCATGACAAATATACATGAGGATCCGCAGAAGCAGCATTTTGTTAAGGATATTATAGAATTTGCGCATGACAATGATATCGTCACTCTGGCGGAGGGCGTTGAGCTGGATGTTGAACTCAAGGAGGTCATCAGACTTGGCGCAGATCTCATTCAGGGTTACTACACGGCGAAGCCTTCACCGGAGGCGATTGCCGAGATAGATAAGAGGATCATAAACGAGATAGTCCAGTACAATCAGAACGAGATCACAAAGTATGGCAAGAAGACCTATGTCATAACCGATGAAGACGAGATATCGATGGTTCAGCTTGCATTTAACAAATATACGGCGCTTGATTTCAAGAAGATAGATGACCAGTACAGGTACGTCAACATGACAGGTACACCGGGCTTCAAGTCCAACATGCTGATAACCATAGGAGACGGCTTCAGAGGCGAGCTCAGGGTGGACAGCATAAGCCTTGGAGGAGAGAAGGGCATACCTTGTATAAAGATAGAAGACAACTGCGATGTCAGGATAGTCCTCACCGGGGACAATGAGCTGCGCACAGGCGGTATACAGGTAGCCGAGTCGTCAAAGCTCGAGCTTGCCGGAGATGGAGATCTGAGGATCACACTTGCGGGTGGCAGATACTTTGGAATAGGAAACGATTTTGCGTCGAGACACGGAGATTTGTATTTCAATCAGGATGGAACGCTGTCCATAACGGCCACCGGAATGAGGGGCATTGGAATAGGATCCGGCCTTGGCGGTAATATATATATTGGACACGGACGATACGAGATAGATCAGAGAGGTCAGGAGGGTGTGATGATAGGCTGTATGGACAGCGACTGCACTCTTCACATAGAGAACTGCGACATGGAGATATACAATGGAATCGCCAGAAGTGTATCCATAGGCTCATATAACGGAAGCGCGGATATAGCTATTGACAATATATCCGGCAAGATATCCGGGGCATCCATCTCTACAGCAGTCATAGGAACCATGAATGGAAAGTCCTGCAGGGTTGCCATGAAGAATATCAATATTACCATGAACATCAGGGCAAATGAATGTTATGGTATAGGCTGCCGTGAGGGCGATACGGACGTCAGCATACAGTACGCTTACGTCAAGGTGGTGGCACAGGGCAAGGATGCCTACGCCATGGGTAACAGCACCCACACCGCCAGACTGGAATTCTCCAACTCGGATATCAACACACAGGTGATCAACAGTGTGGGAACTGATATAGGTGCAGAGGAGAAAAATATCGTGATCGGTAACGGCAGAGTGAGCTTCATGGTGAACGGAATATCAAAGAACAGGGAAGTGCAGATGGCCGATCTGTAGGCGCCTATTCCGAAGCGTACAGTTAATCATTATTAATATTGTGTTGTTGACTGTTGTGAAGTATAATACAGCCGATTGACATGATGGGAGAATATTTATGGTTTTTTCGAGTTTAATATTTTTGTTTGTTTTTCTCACTGCAAACCTGATAGCATATTTTGCGGTGAGCCCTGAGAAACGCAATAATGTATTGCTGATATTTTCACTGGTGTTCTATGCCTGGGGAGGCCCGAGATATCTTCTGCTCCTGGCGGGAGAGACTCTGGTGAGCTGGCTGTTTGCCATTCGCATAGATGAGGCACGTGCCGGATATACTAAGAGATCTGAGAAGTTTTATCTTGTGTGTGACCTTGTGATAATGCTTGGCTGTCTTGCGATATTCAAGTATCTGGGATTTTTCCTCGGTAACATAAAGGCAGTGTTCGGCGTGCCGAAGACCGTGCCTGGAATAGCTCTCCCAATAGGAATCTCTTTCTATACATTCCAGCTCATATCATATGTGGTGGATGTGTACAGGAATGAAGTCAGACCACAGAGAGAATACTGGAAGCTCCTTCTGTATTCAAGTCTGTTCCATCAGTGCATAGCGGGACCTATCGTCAGATATGAGACCGTTGCTGATCAGATAGACAACAGGGAGATAACAGCGAACGACATATACATGGGACTGAGAAGATTTTCAGTCGGACTGGCAAAGAAGGCGATACTGGCCAATTCCTGTGCCAGCATAGCCGACACCCTGCTCCCGGCGGGAGTAGCGAGCCTCAAGGCTCAGACGACACTTGGAATGTGGATTGGAATGATAGCGTATATGCTTCAGATATACCTTGATTTCTCAGCATACTCAGACATGGCCATCGGAATGGGAAGGATGGTAGGTTTCCACTATGATGAGAACTTTAACTACCCATATATGGCTACATCGGTAAATAATTTCTGGAGGAGATGGCATATATCACTCAGCTCATTCTTCAGGGATTACGTATATATACCGCTTGGCGGCAACAGATGCAGCACAGCGAAGTACATCCGCAACATGGCTATCGTGTGGTTCCTCACGGGAATGTGGCACGGAGCAAGCTGGAATTATATATTCTGGGGAATTTATTATCTGGGCTTTCTCCTTCTGGAGAAGTTTTATCTGGGCGGAAGACTCGGCCCTGTGGCATCCCGAATATATACGCTGCTCGTTATCCTGTTCGGATGGACCATATTCAGATTTGAGAGCCTTCGTGAGCTTGGAACAGTGCTTGCGGGAATGTTTGGAATAGGAACATCGGGATTTGCAAATATGGCACTTGGAACAATATTTGTGAAGAACATATTCTTCCTGATATTTGCATGTATTGCGTGTACGGATCTGGGCAAGAGACTCAGAAAATGGGCTATAGAAGTTGGAAAGGTCAACCCACTTGTATTCAACGTGTTCAATGTAACTGAGATGATAACACCGGTACTTATGCTCGTGATCTCAGTGCTGGCGCTTGTGGGTGCAAGCTATAATCCTTTCCTGTATTTCCAGTTTTAATGGGTGATTTTTATGAAGAGAAGATATACCAGAAGTCAGAGACAACAATTAAAGAAATTCAGAACTCTGGGTGTTCTTATATTTGCCGCAGTCATGGCGATAGGAGCATTTATTGGTCTGCTGTTTTTTGTCAGACCTAAGAAATCCACGGTGGAGAAGAGGATGCTTGCAAAGTTTCCGTCATTCACTATAACGTCATTCCTCGACGGATCATACTTCGAGGACGTGTCACTGTGGTATTCTGACACATACCCTATGAGGGATAAGCTTGTGTCGGCTGACCAGAGCCTTAAGAAGCTGTACGGAATACAGCTCGGAACGCAGGTGGTTGGAGGAAATGCCAAGGGCGATGAGATACCTGATGTGGACAAGAGTGCGGTGACCGCCACTCCTGATGATGCAGGCAAGGCGACAACTGAGAGTACCACGGAGGTTACGACAGAGGATCCTGAGATAGGACTTCCTGCGAGTCTGACATCGAAGAACAAGCAGGATGCGACAACTGAGAGCGGTTCGGTCCAGACGGTCGATCCACCAGATTCAAAGGCTATGGACAAGGCGTTCCAGAAGCAGCTTCAGGACAACCTGTATGTGAAGGATGGTTCTGCGTACAGCCTGTACTATTTCGTTCAGGACTCCGCAACAGAATATATAGATGCTATCAACAATGCAGCGGCACAGCTCTCGGGCCAGACAAATGTGTACGATATTCTTGTGCCGAACAATTCAGGTGTCCTGCTATCGGATGACGAGCTGGATAAGCTTGGCGGTTCCGATCAGAAACAGGCGATAGAGTATTACTATGGCATGATGAATGGCGTGAAGACGGTCGATATATTTGACACGTTAAAGGCGCATAAGGATGAATATATATTCTTCAGGACAGATCACCACTGGACCGCGGATGGCGCGTACTATGCGTATGAGGATTTCTGCAAGACGAAGGGCATAACGGCCATTCCACGTGACAAGAGGAAGACGGATACCTTCAAGGGATTCCTCGGAAGCTTCTACAGCACCCTGCAGAACTCTGACATGAAGAATAATCCTGATACTATATACGCCTACGAACCGATAGGAACAAATGACATGACCTACTGGAACGAGGATGGCTCGGAGCAGAAGTGGAATGTCATAATGGATGTGAATGGATGGGATAAGGGAACCATGTATTCTACATTTGTGGGCGGTGACACGCCGATGGCAGTGATAGAGAACCCGAATGTGACAGACGGTTCATCGTGTGTAGTAATGAAGGAGTCCTACGGAAATGCATTTATTCCATTTCTTGTGGATCACTACTCCAAAATATATATCATAGATTACAGATATTCACAGGTAAACATCCTTGACTTTGTGAAGAGCAAAAAGGTCAATGATTTTATCTGTATAAATAACATATCTCTCATAGGAGATAAAGATGTGGCGGCTACTATAAGCAGTCTGCTGCACTAGGGCATAATCGGAGAATTTGCAGACAGATGCCCGGAGATGGTCAACAGATATATGGAGACTGCTTCTGAAGGTACCAGAGGATTGTTCATGTTCTGCACCATAGATAATGACAAGGATGTGGACGTGTTCCAGGCGCTTGCAACTGTCGACAGACTTCTCTATCAGGAGAAGCGTGCAAAGAAGCTTCGCCGGATGGCTGAGTAAGACAGATATAAAAGACAAAATATATAAAGGCTTGAAAGAAGGAGGATGTATCATGGAGAGATTAGGTTTCATAGGCATGGGTAATATGGCACAGGCACTCTGTGCAGGATTTGTGAATTCAGGGAAGATAGCGGCTGAGAGTGTATATGCATATGCACCACACTATGACAAGCTGGTGAAGAACTCAGAGAAGTATGGATTTACTCCGTGTAAGACACTTGCAGAGCTGGTGGATGCCGTGGATACGGTCATCATGGCATGCAAGCCTTATCAGATCAATGACGTTCTCGTTGAGATAGGAGAGAGACTTCACGGCAAGGCTCTTGTGTCGGTGGCAGCTGGCTGGGATTTTAAGAAGTACAGTGAGTATTTTGACAGTTCGGTGAGAGTGCAGTTTGTGATGCCGAATACTCCTGCCATGGTATATGAGGGAGTTATGCTCTTTGAGGCACAGAATTCCCTTGAGGAGGAAGAAAGAGCACAGATAAAAGAGCTGTTCGCAGCCGTGGGAATCGTGGAGGAGCTTCCATCGAATCTCATGGGAATAGGAGGCGCAGTGACCGGCTGTGGTCCTGCATTTGTGGATCTGTTCATAGAGGGATATGCGGATGCAGCGGTTAAGTATGGTGTGCCTAGACAGACTGCGTACAGACTCATATCACAGATGATACTTGGTTCAGCAAAACTTCAGCTAGAGACAGGGGAGCATCCCGGCGTGTTGAAGGACAATGTATGTTCCCCTGCGGGAACAACCATCTGCGGTGTTGCATCCCTCGAGGAGTCAGGCCTCAGGAGTGCATGCATTAAGTCTATAGATGCGATCATGAATAAGTAATAACGGCAAAGCCCCTGTATGATTGAAATATCATACAGGGACTTTTTTATTTCTTGACTTTTTTATTTCTTGAATTTTGAGAGGATGCTTATAAGCTGCCTTATGTTCAGCGGCTTTGACAGGTGTTCGTTCATGCCCGCCAGACGGCATCTTTCGAGATCTTTAGCAAATGTGTTGGCGGTGATGGCGATGATAGGAATGTTCTGTGCATCCGGATGCTCAAGCTTTCTTATGGCGTAGGACGCCGAGATTCCATCCATCACAGGCATCTGAAGATCCATAAGGATGCCGTCGTAGGTTCCGGCAGCAGATGTGGAGAACATGGCAACGCACACGGAGCCGTCCTCAGCGCGCTCACAGGAAATACCATTCATACCCAGAAGTTCAGACACGACCTCATAGTTGAGTTCGTTATCCTCTGCCACCAGAAGGTGCATTCCTACACACAGGGATTCTGCGTCGCTGCTATCACCGGATTGTCCAGACCACAGATCATCCTTTATGATATAAGGGACGTCGATGCTTACCTCGATGATAGTTCCACCACCCGGATTGCTCTGTACTGTGATGGTACCCTGCATTAGATCCACAAGCTCCTTTACTATGGCGAGCCCCAGACCGCTTCCGCGCACTTTGCTGATCCTGGTGTCTGTCTCGCGGGAGAATTTGTTGAACATGCTCGCCTGATATTCAGGCTTTATTCCAATTCCCGTGTCGCTTATTCTGGCGGCGAGACGTATCTTATCGGAGCCCGGTATAGTCTCCTCATATAATTCAAACCCAACGTCGCCATGACCAGGTGTGAACTTGATGGAGTTAGACAGCAGGTTAGAGTAGATCTGTTTCAGCTTGAGTCCATCGGCCAGGATGTAGTCGTGATATATATCGTGACAGTTGAAGGTTATATTGAGTCCGTCGTTCATGAGAGCCTGATCGAAAACCATGTTCAGAGTATGACACAGCTCGGATACAGATGTTTCACAAGGCTTAAGCTGCTGTCTGCCGTTTTCCAGATTCGTTATGTCAAGGATGTTGCTGACGAGCTGTTCTATATAAGCCCCGGACGTCCTGAGCTTGCCCAGACAGTCGTCTATCTTGCTTGGATCGCCTAGTGATCGCTTTGCTATGTCGGCAAATCCCATTACGGCATTCAGAGGTGTTCTTATGTCGTGAGCCATCTTGGACAGAAACTCGGACTTTGCCTCGTTTGCCTTGTTGGCCTCCTCTGCCAGGAGCATCCAGCTCTGTTCACGTCTCTTTTGTTCGCTGATAAGCCTTGTTACATACAGTATGTTGGTCACGTTGCCAAGAGCATCTCGCTTCTTCACAATAAATCTTGCCGAGTGCCAGTTGCCGTCGTTGGCAAGATAATCCATGGCTATGGTCTCGTCTGTGTGGAGACGCTCTGCGATGGTCGACAGATCAAAGAAATCAAGTATCTTGTCCTGATATTCGGGAACGACGAAGCGGTGACACAGCTCCTTCATCTTGGAGGAAGCTCTTCCCATGCGGCCTGTAAGTCTGTGTACCTTGTTATCGCTGGACACCTCCTCGTACATGTCCTGTGTAAGATCTATCCTGTATATTGAGAAGTAGATCTTGCTTATGGCAGATATGATCTCATTGTTCAGGTTAGCCTCGTCAAGTGCCTCCTGGAGCTGCCTCCTCGAATTTTGTTCAAAGCTCACAAGCTCGTCTATCTGCTTGAAGCCAATCAGCACCCTTGAAGATGAAGCCGCTGAAAAAGGGAATATCTCAGCCTCAAAGTTTTCCTGGCCCGCTGCGTTCGGAGTCACCCGGTATCTGTAAGAAAGCTTAGGGTGAGCGGCAAGATGATTCTGTATATGCTCTGCGCTGAGGATTTCTGTGAAGTCCGGGGCAGATTCTTTGATGACATATTTTTCGTAATACTGTCCGATCAGCTCTGAGTAGCAGAATGTTTTCCCAGCTTTGATGTCGTGTATGTGGGCAGCATTTGCCGCTGGGTCAAGCTTTAAAGGCTCGAGAGAATCATTCTGAAGATCCACGCAGTAGACGGATATGTAGTCCGTGCACAGAACAGACATGAACGTCCTTTCGCGGTTCAGATCCGACAGGCTCTTTTCGAGAGAATTATTGCGCTGCTCAAGAAGCTCGGTCATTCTGAGAGTCTCCCTTACATTTCCGAGATGACCGCCCACAACCCCAAGCAGACTTATAAAGGATTCCGAACTATCTATGTGGGGATTGTCCACACCGATAAAGCCTTTGAGCTGGTCCTTATAGAAGATAGGAAATGCTATTTTAGAGTGGATATCCTGCATGACCAGAAGCTGATACTCGGAAGGCATGAGATCCTTCACATCCTCCACGTTATCTATGATCATACTGTCGCCGCGCTCAAATGCTTCCAGCCAGTAAGGCATGTCGGCGGAATCTACGGACTGAAGATTGTCAATCCATGGCTGCACATTGTCACCGCACCACTCATATGAGTTGCGGAATACGTTGTCAGTCTCATCCCAGTCAAAAATATAAACTCGTTCTGACGAAGTGCAACTTCCGATGATACGGAGCAGAGTCTGTATGGATGCTCGGAGTTCAAAACGGTTCTGGGCTCTGTCAATGGCAACCATCTGCTGTAGTATAACAAAATTATCCATAAAATACCCCCCCTTTAGGTGTGTAGATTTTTGATATATTAATACATAAAGCTCTGTTTTTAAGACAATTTTACCTATTTTGAGAGAAAAAATCCATATTAATGTCAATTAATTCCATAGACAATATTTGTTAAAGACAATAGAATTAATGCGGGTATTTACAAAGATTTTGCGTAATTATACAAAAGATCCAATATATGAAAAATACAAAAGCAGTTGCAAGTGAAAATACTACATTGAGGAGTGGATCAAATGAGAGAAAAAGTTTTGATTGTTGATGACATCGAACTGAACAGAGAGATTCTGGCGGTTGCGCTTGGCGATGAGTACGAGGTACTGCAGGCATCAGATGGTGTACAGACGATAGAGATCCTGAAAACGGATAGCGAGGGGATAACTGCTATGCTGCTGGATCTCATCATGCCGAATGTGGATGGATACGCTGTACTGGATTATATGAGAGAGCATGGTCTGCTGGAGAGGATACCGGTTATCGTCATAAGTGCTGAATCCGCAAGGGATGTTGAGGTGAAATGTCTTGAGATGGGTGTTACGGATTTCATAAGAAAGCCATTTGACAGTGTTACGGTCAGGAGAAGAGTCAAGAACACAGCCGAGCTGTTCATGTACAAGAATCATCTGGAGGATAAAGTCAGACTGCAGACAAGAGAGCTGGAGGAGAAGAACAAACTGTTTCAGGCTCAGGCAGAGCAGATACGTGAGACCAATGAGAAGATAGTGGATGTTTTAGGCACGGTTGTTGAATACAGAAATCTTGAGAGCGGTGAGCATATCAAGAGGGTAAAGGAATTTACCAATATACTTGCAGAGAAGGCTGCGGAGAAATATCCGGAGTACGGCCTTACACCGGAGAAGATAGCTGTAATAGTTGCAGCCAGTCCACTTCATGACATAGGCAAGATAGCCATTAAGGACAGTGTGCTCCTGAAGCCGGGCAGGCTTACAGATGAAGAGTTTGAATATATGAAGACCCACACGACAAAGGGCTGTGAGATACTTACACAGATTGCAGGCACGTGGAGTGAGGAATACGAGAAGATCAGCTATGAGATATGCCGCCACCATCATGAGAGATATGATGGAAAGGGCTATCCTGACGGACTGGCCGGTGAGGGTATACCGATATCGGCACAGCTTGTGTCCATAGCGGATGTGTATGACGCTCTTGTGAGTGACAGGGTATACAAGAAGGCTATAGAGAAGGGCAAGGCATATCAGATGATACTTGATGGAGAGTGTGGAACATTTTCACCGAGACTTATAGAGTGCTTCAAGGAGTCCAGACAGGAATTTGAAGAGCTTGTGTGCAGATATGAGATGAAGAAGGAGAACCAGATATGAACATCAGAGAGTGTTATGATACAATAGGAGCAGATTTTGAGGATGTACTTGGCAGACTTGGCAGTGAGAGCCTTATACAGAGATTCGCACTTAAGTTTATAGATGATGGAAGCTACAATGAACTGACAGAGGCTCTTGCGGAGAAGAATGCCGAGAAGGCATTCAGGGCAGCACATACACTGAAGGGGATATGCCTGAACCTTGGACTTAAGAATCTGTATACAGTGAGCTCGGATCTGACAGAGAAGCTCAGGGGGAGAGAGCTTGATGGATATGAGGCTTTGTATGAGAAGGTCAGTGAGCAGTATAAGATAACTGTAAATGCTCTTAAGAGTGTTGAATAGATCATTGTAGTGTGAGAAAATAGAAGAGATTTATGAGATGAAGAAGAGGACTATTGCCAGAATGATGGCAGCTGTTATGGCCGTGAGTATGCTTGCTGGTTGTGGTGATTCAGACGGCGATACAGCGAAGAAGGTGAATCTTGATCCAGATCATCCGGTATCACTGAAGATATGGCATTACTACAATGGAACCCCAGCAGGCAATATTTGACGATCTGGTTGATGAGTTCAATGCTACCAAGGGCAAGGATGAAGGGATATCTGTCCAAGCTGGTGAACATAGGAAAGTTTGAGGAAATGCTCTACGAGGTATGGAGCAGTCATAACAGAGAATTCAGCGTATTGCGCTAAGGGGGGTAAATATGACACAGCACTTGCAGACGATGATGTGTGAATACACCATACTGATAATCATGCTCTATATAGGTGTGAGATGCCTTAATCAAAGAAATAATAAGATCATAAGATTGTTTTCTCATTTTGTATTCGGAGTAATTGCTTTCCAGATAATAAATATACCTGTAAGAATGGTTGACGCAGGACTGGTGCGTATGCCGGCCACGGTGGTTTTTGTGTTGAATTGCGGATTCATGATCGCAGAGACATTTGTGACATATGAATGGTTTTATTTTTTCGAGAGCATACAGAATTCATTATTTGTGGAAAAAAAGATAATACGGGCATTGCGCAGTATTCCGCTTGTTCTGATGATTGTGCTGTGTGTGGTCTCGTGGTGGACAGGCTGGCTTTTCTACGTGGATGATACGGGCATGTATCGCAGAGGAGCATTGTTCGCACTTCAGGTGGTACTTCCATATACCTATGTATTTGTGACACTCGTCAGTGCGATAGTATATTCCATTACCAGAAGAGAGAAAAGATCTGCCGTCATCATAACTATAGCACTCATACCTGCGCTTATATGTTCAGTGTTGCAGATTGTTGCGGGTGGTTCTTATGTTCTGGCTGGACTGACGCTTTCGGCGATGTTCGTGTATATAGAGCTCTGCATGGAGGATATCAGAAAGGTTGAGAAGCTTGAGGTTATCGAGAAGGCCAACCACGAGCTGGAGAATGCCCTGGATATGGCGAATAAGGCTAACAACGCTAAGACGGTGTTCCTCAACTCCATGTCTCATGATATAAGAACCCCTATGAACGCGATAATAGGCTTCACAGACCTTCTGAATGACAACCTGTCCGACCAGGACAAGGCGCGCGATTATATAGCCAAGATCAGATCATCAAGTGATTATCTGCTGTCCCTTATCAACAATGTATTGGAGATGGCAAGGATAGAGAGCGGCAAGACAGAACTGGACGAGAGCAGTATATCACTTAAAAGTCTTGATTCGGTGTACTGGCTGTTTGAAAGTCAGATGAAGGAGAAGAACATAGACTTTACATGGAATGTGAATGTGAAGCATAACAATATTCTATGTGATGTAGTGAAGATAAAAGAGATACTCATGAACATCATCAACAACGCATATAAGTATTCTCTTCCAGGAGACAGCGTTGCGGTGAAGATCGATGAGCTTCCATGCGACAGGGATGGTTATGTGAGGATACGCACAGTGGTCAGTGACACGGGAATTGGAATGTCGGAGGATTTCCTGGAGCATATATTTGAGGATTTCAGCAGGGAACAGACATCCACGGAGAGCGGACAGTTTGGAACAGGACTTGGCATGGCTATAGTTAAGAAGATAGTCGACCTTATGGGGGGAGATATAGATGTGCAGAGTGAACCGGGAAAGGGTACGACATTTACTGTTACACTTGAGCATCGTATATCCCAGAATGTTGAGGATGCTGGTTCGGTAGAGAAGCGCAACGAGGATTATTCATTTGAGGGCAGAAGGATAATCCTGGCGGAGGATAACGATCTGAACGCTGAGATAACAATGACGATACTTGCCGGTGCGGGCATGGAGGTCGACAGAGCCGCAGACGGAATCCAGTGTATAGACATGCTGGAGAAAGCGGAGCCGGGATACTACGATCTCATCCTCATGGATATACAGATGCCGAACATGGATGGTTACAAGGCAACCATGATCATACGAAAGCTGGACGACAGACGCCTGGCGGATATACCTATAATCGCTATGACTGCAAATGCGTTCAACGAAGACCGTAAGAAAGCCTTTGAGGTGGGCATGAACGGATACATAGCCAAGCCGATAAGCGCAGAGGATCTAAAGATGACGCTGGCTGGGATCGTGGAAGAATAATTTTGATGATTTTCCACATAATAACTCCAAAGCAATTATTTAACATGCAATGGAGGGTTAATACTGTTTATGAAGGCGACAGGAATAGTGAGAAGGATAGACGATCTCGGAAGGATAGTCGTTCCGAAGGAGATAAGAAAGGTTCTCAGGATAAGAGAGGGGGACCCGTTGGAGATATTTACCGGAAAGGAGGGCGAGATAGTTCTCAAGAAGTATTCGCCCATGGCTGATCTGACTGCATTTGCACAGCAGTATGTGGAGGCAATATCCCAGAGCCTTGGACTGCCGGTTGCCATCACGGACCGGGATTCAGTCATAGCGGTGGCGGGAATGCCGAAGAAGGAGCTGATGGGCAAGGAGCTTCACAGTGAGCTTGAGAGCGTGATAAACGACAGGAAAGCGATAGTTGCCCGCAAAGGCGATGCGAAGTTCATACACATAACCACAGACGACCTGGATTACGATGGACAGGTGGTGCAGACCATTATATCAGAGGGCGATGCAGTGGGCTCTGTCATCGTGATAGTGCGTGACAGCGGACACAGAATAGGTGAGATAGAGCAAAAAGCAGCGGTGATCGCGGCGGCATTTCTGGGCAAACAGATGGAAGGGTAGCCGGTAATGCAAGAATTTGGCAAAAAGTGAGTAAAATCAAGGGGTTTCGGCCTCGAAATCCCTTATTTTCCTTGACAAATATAACCATTTTAGGTATAACTATACATGTTGAGCTCAGAGTTTTCTGCTTTTGCGGGTAGCAGGCGGATGACAGAGAGCATTTATTTTTTAAAGGAGGAATTATCTAATGAATAAGACAGAATTAGTTGCAGCAATCGCTGAGAAGACAGAATTATCAAAGAAGGACGCTGAGGCAGCATTAAAGGCTTTCACAGACGTTGTAGCAGATGAGTTAAAGAAAGGTGAGAAGATTCAGTTAGTTGGATTTGGTACATTCGAGGTATCAGAGAGACCAGCTAGAGAGGGTAGAAACCCAAGAACTGGCGAGACAATGACAATCGCTGCTTCAAAGGCACCTAAGTTCAAGGCTGGAAAGGCATTAAAGGATTCAATCAACTAATCTTTAAGGGTTTGATATGAGACTTGATAAATACCTTAAGGTATCCAGAATCATCAAGAGAAGAACCGTGGCGAACGAGGCATGCGATGCCGGAAGAGTCATGGTCAACGACAAAGTGGCTAAGGCCGGAACCGATGTCAAGGTTGGAGATGTTATCGAGATAGAATTTGGCAACAAGACGGTGAAGGTCAGAGTTACAATGATTGCAGATTCCACTAAAAAGGAAGATGCCAAGGATATGTTTGAGTATGTGTAAAAATATGCCGGAATATACATAGTGTATTCCGGCATATTTTTTTTGTGGGCTCATATAGTTTATTAAATAGCTTGAGAAGGTTTCTGAACATGGGGGAAGTTAATAAGGCAAAAACCCACAAGGTGGTCATGGACAACAGGAACAGTCTGTCCATGACAGGGATCAGCAAGGTCACATCCATAGATCCTGATCTGGTTCTGCTGGTGACCGAGCAGGGGAAACTCAAGATAATAGGCAAGAATATGCAGGCGACAAATCTGGACCTTGACAAGGGAATACTGGATCTCACAGGAAATATCAACTCCATGATATATTCGGGTGACAAGGAAGGTGCTTTTTCTATAAAGGGGTTGTTCAAGTGATGAGCGATATGGCGGCAGGGCAGCTCTGGGGATATGGGATATGTGTTGCAGCCGGAGCGTGCTCAGGTGTACTGGGATCGCTGTTCTGGTTCATCTCAAAGCTCTTTAGGAACAGCCGCACGGTGGCGTGGATATGCGATATTACACTTTGGTTGATATTAAGTGTAGTAGTTATGGCGGTCAGTTACATATGCTGTGACGGAGATCTGAGACTATATATTTTTTTAGGATTTTTTTCAAGCTTTTTACTTGTATTTTTTACTATAAATTGGGCTGCTTCGAAAATTGCAAACCATATATTGTGTAAGAAAAAACAAGATTCAAAAAATGTGAAAATGTGACGGCAAAAAGTGCGTTGACATAATTAGTCTTAAATAGTAAAATTATGTCAATATGTTCGTTTGGCTACGAACTTTTTGTATATTATTACAAGAAAAGACAAGTAATAAAGTAATGAATGGGGAGTTTCTAATGAGTAAGACGGTCGGCAGATCAAAGTCAAAAAAGAATAACAAGATCACAACGAAGCTTGGAATGGTTCTGGTTGTGAGCTGTCTGATATTGCTGGCAGTGGTTGTACTGTACAAAGCACAGAGCCTGAAAGCACAGAAGGAGAGCCTGCAGGTTCAGGCTGCGGAGCTTCAGGAACAGCTTGACAGTGCGAAGGAAGATTATAAGAAGCTTGAAGAGCGTGAGAAATATATGCAGACAGATGAGTATGTTGAGGATGTGGCCAGATCACAGCTCGGTCTCATATATCCTGACGAGATCGTGGTAAAGCCTGAGGAATAAAGTCAGAACATAGCGGATGCTGATTTCAGCATTCGCTATTTTTTTGCGCATTTGACGGATATACTTCTTGTCACTATGAACAGGAAGGCGGGAAAATGTTGATGAGAGAAAAGGTGAATGGGTTCGTCGGAGTGATGGCGGTGGCTATTCTGTGTATGGTCAGCGGCTTATGCATGGTCTGGGGGATAGCCCCGGTGGTTCTGGCTGTGTATGTGGCGGCCTGTGCGGTGTGTGGGAGATACATGATAACCTGCATCGGGTGTGCGGCGGGAGTCGCAGCCGGATCTATGGGCATAGCAGGGCTGTTGCACGCATATGAGTATATGATACCGGGGCCTGCGTATTCCGGTGTGATGGTGACGGAGAAATATCTGGTGCTGCTGGGACTTGCGATGTGTCTTATGAAGATCGTGTACTCCAGAAATTCCAGATCGTATGTAAGGGTGATCGTCGTCATGTCGGCTGCCGTGCTTATGGGAAACATAGTGGTATATGCGGATAACATGCTTATGGCTGCAGCTTATGGAGTGGTGGAGGCTGCGATATTCATGTGTGCCAGTGTGATACTGAAACCGGGGATTGGACTTCTATATACATATATCTGCGGGGATGCCTCGGATGTGGAGAGGGATGAGAGCTGGAATATAAGTCAGGGCATAGTGAGCCTCATGGCGCTGGCGGCGGTCGTTCTGTGGGTTGTTCCGGGTGAGGATATCTACGGTGTGAATCCGGCATTTATGCTAGCTCTGGTTCTGATATTGTACGCGGTGTATAGAACTGGAGCGGTGTACGGATGCGGAATGGCGGCGGTGGCGGGAAGCATCGTGTCGGTCAAGCTGAATGACAGCAGGTGGCTCATGTGGATGCTCCTTGTGACGCTGGTCATGCTCATAGGCCGGGCACTCACCGGGAGAAGAAAGGTGTCTGCAAGTCTGTTCTATGTTCTGGGGTGCGTTCTTGCTTCTGTGGCGGATGGAACAGTGCTGTGGAACGGCTCTGGGCGGGAGATCGCATTTTACTATATAAATATCGCCGTTCCGGTCGTATTGTTTGCGTGTATACCTGGTGCTCTGCTGGGCGCCATGGACGAGGAGACAGATCCGGCGTGTCTTCAGGCGGCCGCTGCGGAGATTAACAGACTCACGGCCTGCAAGATAGAAGATATGGCAAATGTGTTCAGACGGCTCGATTATACATTTGCCGGGAGCGATGAGCCGGCGATAAGCCTGGGACAGATCGGCGAGCTCGTGGATGGCTTCAGGAGACAGATAGATCTGATAGGTGAGGCGAGGGAGATATCCGATGAAAAGCTGCTGGGGCAGATAAGATCGCTGGGAATGGACGAGGTCAGAGTCACGGCATCCATGGACAGTGGCAACAGGAGCCGATACTATGTGGCGGGAAGAACGTCAGGTCAGGGCATGGTGCTGTCAAGACAGGTGGCTGATGTACTGAGTGGGTATTTCAGGAAGAATATAAGGGCGGGCATGGATTCGCCGAGCCTTTTCTTCGATGAGTACAGATCTGCCGTGTACGAGGAGGCGGCGCGTTACAAGGGGCGTTACCATGTCAGAAGGATAAAGAAATATGGCTCTCCGGTGTCGGGGGATAATTTCTCGGTGAAGGAGTATGAGGATGGCAGGCTGGTGATGATGCTGTCTGACGGCATGGGAAGCGGAAGCCTGGCCTCCTGCGAGAGCTGCATGATGCTGGACACCATGGAGGAGCTGCTGGAGGCGGGATTTGCCCCGGAGTACAGCATTGCATTTGCCAATCGATGTATGTCCAGGAGAAATAAGGGCAGAATATTCACGACATTTGATATGGTGGTCATAGACATGTACGACGGCACCATGAGGAGCTTCAAGCAGGGGGCGTCGGTGACCTATGTGATACACCCAGGCGATGATGGAAATGAGGTCCGCCAGATAACGAGCACTACTCTTCCCGTGGGCGTGCTGGACGATGCCGAGTGCGACATGGCGGATGTGAAACTTGCGGCGGGGGATGCCGTGGTCATGGTGAGCGATGGGCTCTCGGATATGGATGTGTCCGATCACATGCAGGATGTGCTCAAGGGAATAAGAGTGGGTGACAGCAGACGGATGGTCGATGATATACTGGGCGCCATGATAGGACAGGGGGATGTGTCGCTTCGGGATGATGTGACGGTCATGGCGGCGGTGATATCAGGATCTGAGAAAAGTAGCGCAGCCTGAGTAACTCTATGCTATAATATGAAATTATGATATTTACAGAAGGATAAATGTATGGATGTATTTGAAAAAGATGTTCTTGAGTATATAAGAAAATACCACATGTTTGATGGTATAAGTCACTGCGTGTGCGGTGTGTCCGGCGGCGCGGATTCGGTGAGCCTGCTCACGGTGCTGGCAAGGCACAGGGCGGAGCTGGGAATAGATATACACGTTGTACACATAAATCACATGATACGCGGTGAGGCTGCGGATGGTGACCAGAGCTACGTTGAGACTTTGTGTGGTGAATATGGTGTCACATGCGACTCTTACAGGATCGATGTCAGGAAGCTTGCGGAGCAGGCCGGACAGACCGTGGAGGAGGCCGGACGCCATGCAAGATATGATGCATTTGACAGGATGCGTGCCAGATATGCGGATGAGGGCTGTGTGATCGCAGTCGCCCACAACCGCAACGATGTGGTTGAGACGGTTCTGTTCAACATGGCGAGGGGAACCGGAATGGGCGGCATAAAGGGTATAGCCCCGGTGAGGGATCACATAGTGAGACCGCTTCTGGGGAGCGACAGGAGCCACATAGAGGAATATCTTGACCGGCAGGGGATCAGATACTGTACGGATGCCACCAACAATGAGGATGATTACACCAGGAACAAGATAAGACACAGGATACTTCCTCTTATGAATGAGATAAATGGACAGGCCACGGAGCACATTTGCCAGATGGCCATGATGGCGGCTGATTACGAGCGGCTTGCTGCCGGACTGGTTGATGATTTCCTGACGGGACAGGGAATTGATGTCAGAAGTGAAGGCTGTGGCTGGACCGGAGACAGCACTAACCGGAGATATGAGCTGGACATGGCGGCTCTCAAGGAGCAGGACAGGCTCGTGCAGGAGCTTGTCATAAGAAAGCTCATCGGAATGGTGTGCGGAGGCCTGAAGGATATCGGCATGAGCCATGTGTCGGAGGTTACGAAGCTGTACTCGGCTGACACCGGGGCGGGGATCAATCTTCCTGCCGGTGCGAGGGTGTGGCTGGAGTACGGCAGACTGGTATTTGCCGGCGGTGAGAACCGCGCCGGTGACCAGAGCTGTCAGGACGGCGGGCTGCCGGGCTGCGTGGACATAGACATCACCTGTGATGGTGAGTATGAGCTGTGTGAGGGAAGGCTTACGGTCAGGATCTACGACAGACCTGAAGCCCTTGATCTTGCAAAAAAAGAGTGTACGAAGTTTCTTGATTATGGTAAAATAAAACAGTGTCTGCAGTTGCGGACATTTGAAAACGGGGATTATATAGTCGTTAATTCTGCGGGCTCGAGAAAGAAGCTCAACCGTCTGTATACTGACTGTAAGATACCGGTGGACAAGCGGCGTCATATTCCACTTGTGACATCCGGGCAGGAGGTCGTGTGGGCCGTGGGACTTAGGATTGGCGAGAATTATAAAGTGACAGAAGATACACAAAAGATAATTGAGTTGAATTTTAACAGGAGGAAACAGAGTTGAAAGAACAGATTGGTGTTATGCTCAGCAGCAGTGAGGTGGAAAACAGAATAAGCGAGATGGCAGCAGCCATAGATAAGGCATATGAGGGAAAGACGATACATTTGATCGGAATCCTTAAGGGAAGCGTGTTCTTCATGTGTGAGCTTGCGAAGAGAATGAAGAGTCCGGTCACCATGGACTTCATGTCTGTGAGCAGCTATGGCGATGGAACAAAGTCATCAGGTATTGTCAAGCTGAACAAGGACCTTGATGAGTCTATAGAGGGAAAGGATGTAATCATCGTGGAGGACATTCTTGATTCGGGAAGAACCCTTTCATACCTTGTGAAGCTTCTCGGCGAGAGAAAGCCTGCAAGCCTTGAGGTTGTGACCCTGCTTGACAAGCCGGACAGAAGAGTTATCCCGGTTGAGCTGTATATGACAGGTTTTGAGATCCCTGACAGATTTGTTGTGGGATACGGCCTTGACTGTGCCCAGAAGTACAGAAACCTTCCATATATAGGTGTCATAGAGCAGTAATATATTGATTAAGGAGCATATACATGGAAAATATGGATAAGAGAAAATTCAGGAATGGAATGATAATCTATCTGTTGATCCTGATAGTTGCTTTCATCCTCATAAACAGATGGATGCAGAGCGACAAGATTGAAGTGACCACCACTTACAGTTACACAGATCTGACAGAGGATTTGGATGATGGCAAGATATTGGCATTGTCGATACAGCCAAATGCAGAGATTCCTACGGCGGTAGTTCAGGTGCAGTTCACCAACGGAAAGACTCTTGCATTTTATTCCACAGATGTCAATGATGTCGTGAAGATTTATAACGACTATCAGGCAAGTGTGGACAAGTATAATGCGACCGTAAGCTCGGATGACGATAAGAAGGTCGTTGCCAGATGCAGCCTGAACGATGTGGAGAAGACGAGCATATGGAGTGTGATAATTCCGTATGCCCTTGTCATGATCGTCATGTTCTTTGTCATGCTGCTGTTCGTGAGATCATCACAGGGCGGTGGAGGCCAGATGATGAACTTTGGCAAGAGCAGGGCGAAAATGACAGAGCCTGATGAGAAAGAGAAGGAAGATAAGAAAAATAATAAGAAGAAAATAACATTTGACGATGTTGCCGGTCTCAGTGAGGAGAAAGAGGATCTCGAAGAGATAGTGTGCTTCCTCAAGAACCCGGGCAGATTCATCAAGGTCGGTGCACGTATACCGAAGGGAGTTCTTCTTGTCGGCCCTCCTGGAACAGGTAAGACACTCATGGCAAAGGCCATAGCAGGAGAGGCGGGGGTTCCGTTCTTCAGTATTTCAGGATCAGACTTCGTGGAGATGTTCGTCGGTGTCGGTGCAGCGAGAGTGAGAGATCTTTTTGCACAGGCAAAGAAGAACGCACCATGTATCGTATTTATAGATGAGATCGATGCCGTTGCCAGACAGAGAGGTACAGGACTTGGCGGTGGACATGACGAGCGTGAGCAGACTCTGAACCAGCTCCTTGTAGAGATGGATGGATTCGGAGCGAATGAGGGAATCATAGTTCTTGCAGCTACCAACCGTGTGGACATACTGGATAAAGCGATCCTCCGTCCGGGACGTTTTGACAGAAAGATATCTGTCAATCCTCCTGATATCAAGGGCAGAGAGGAAATCCTCAAGCTTCATGTTGCGAACAAGCCTCTGGCAGAAGATGTTGATCTCAACGAGATCTCCAGAACAACAGCCGGATTTTCGGGAGCTGATCTTGAGAACCTGATGAATGAGGCTGCGATCTCTGCTGCGAAGGCCGGCAGGGAATATATCAATAAGGAAGATGTCGACAAATCATATATCAAGGTTGGAGTCGGTGGTGAGAAGAGGAGCCATGTGGTCTCCGAGGAGGATCGTAAAATCACGGCATATCACGAGTCGGGACATGCGATACTGTTCCATCTCCTTCCATATGTTGGCCCGGTGCATATTGTGTCTATCATACCTACAGGTACCGGAGCCGGAGGATATACCATGCCGCTTCCACAGGGTGATCAGGAATATATTACTAAAGCGCATTTGCTCAACGAGATAAAAGTTAGCATGGGCGGAAGAATTGCAGAGAAGATCATATTTGGCAATTTTACCACGGGTGCTTCACAGGATATCAAGATGGCCAGCGGTTATGCAAGATCCATGGTTACGAAGTATGGAATGTCCGAAAATCTTGGATTTATCAACTATGAGAGCGATGATCAGGAGGAGGTATTCCTCGGGAAAAATCTTGGACATACCAAGCCATACAGCGAAAAGATAGCCGCCGCCATAGATGAGGAGGTTAAGCATATCGTTGACGAGTGTTACAGGGAGGCTTATGAGATTCTGGAGCAGAATGTGGATGTTCTTCACAAGTCTGCAAAGCTTCTTCTTGAGAAGGAGAGAATAACAGGAGCTGAGTTTGAAGCACTGTTCGATAGAGACGATGCTAAGGATGCAGATGCAGATGTTCAGAGCAACGGTGCAGAGCAGAGTACAGCAGAGAATGTAAATGCAGCAGATAATGCTGTTGCAGAGCAGAAAGCTGAGACTCAGACAGACAAACAGTAATATATAAAGACAATACAGATGCCCGCAGTTTTCTTGCGGGCATTTGGCTTATGTTGGATATATGACGGAAGGGAGAACAAGGGATGAAGATAATAAAGAGAGGGATAAATGCGGTGATACCGTTCCTGCTGGCAAATGTATATCTGCTGGCAAGGTGTCCGGAGTGGAATATACCACTCATGCCGCTTATAGTTGTGGTGCTCATAGCCGGATATGTACTGCTTACCGTTATGCCATTTCTCGGACTGAAAAATATCCAGTCGAGTGGGATCAGAAGGTGTCAGAGAGGATGCGAGAATCTGTACTCTTTCCTGGCGGCAACGGTCATGTCGGTGGCTGTGCTGATACTCATGCTGGTTCATGTGATAGATGCCAGGGCATGGACGTGGAAGAACTGGGTTCTGTACATACTCACGGCGGTGGCTGTACTGGCGGTCACATTCTGGGTTGGAATAATAAGAATATATGTGTCATCCAGGCAGCTCGGTATCAAATGGAGAGTGATCGGTATACTGTGCGGTTGGATTCCGGTGGTACATCTGATAGTCCTTGGCAAGCTGATAAGTCTGGCATCAGGTGAGACGGTTCTGGAGAACGAGAAGATTATAAAGGATAAGGCAAGACAGGCTGACCGGGTCTGCGCCACCAGATATCCAATACTCATGGTACACGGAGTGTTCTTCAGGGATTTCAGGTATCTGAATTACTGGGGAAGGATCCCTGCGGCACTTGAGGCGAATGGTGCGACCATATTCTACGGAAACCATCAGTCCGCCGCATCTGTGGCTGACTCCGGACGGGAGATAGCTGACAGGATACAGCAGATATTGAAGGAAACAGGATGCGGGAAGGTGAATATCATAGCCCATTCCAAGGGAGGCCTTGACAGCAGATATGCCATATCGAAGCTCGGTATGGCCCCTTATGTAGCATCACTCACAACGATTAACACTCCGCACAGGGGATGCGAATTTGCGGATTATCTTCTGGGCAAGATACCGGAGAAACAGCAGCAGACCGTGGCAAATGCCTACAATTCTGCACTCAAGAAGCTGGGTGACACAAACCCGGACTTCATAGCTGCGGTGACGGATCTCACGGCATCAGCGTGTGAAAACCTGAACAGAGAGCTCCCTGATCCACAGGGCGTATACATACAGAGCACGGGTTCATGTATGAAGAAGCCTTCAGGTGGACGCTTCCCGCTCAACACCACCAACGCATTCGTAAAGCAGTTTGATGGTGAGAACGATGGACTTGTCGGATATGAATCTTTCAAATGGGGCTCAAACTTCATATATCTGAAGCCTCAGGGCAGGCGTGGAATCTCCCACGGAGACGTGATAGACCTGAACAGGGAAAATATAGATACATTTGATGTGAGGGAATTTTATGTGGAGCTTGTGAGTGACCTGAAGAGACGCGGTTTTTAGAAAATGCCAGGTGTTTTGTCTAATGTGAACAATAAAAAGTAAAAATCAGGTAATATTCAGGAAATGTATTGTGATATTGCACAATGACATTTGCCAAATAAAAAAATGTTTGGGCAGACTTTTGACGGGAATTGTATATAATAATACTTGTAACCCCCAATACATTATATAGTTTTGGCTACACCCCATAAAAGTAACAAAATACCTTCTCCAAAAGAGACAGTCGTTCGGTGACTGTCTCTTTTACTTTTGGTGAAAACAGAAATTGGGCAGGATGGTCTGATATGAGGCGATTCCTGCTGTATATTTGCAGCTAATATATGTTTTATCTTGTTGCCTAATCTTCCGAAAAGTATTAATATAAAAAAGAGTATGTGCAAGGGAGATTTTATTGTATGGTGGAAAAGAAGACCAATGGGCAGAAGATACATGATTATGTATATAATGTAAAGCCCATACTAAATAAAGGCGGACTGTTTGCGGACGGAAGCAAATATTATGTCAGCCCACAGGAGCCGGATGTGGATCAGGATGTGAATGTCAGATTCAGGACTACAGCCGATAATGTGGATGAAGTGTTCCTTATATATAATGAAGAAAAGATACAGATGACAAAGGAGAGTTCCAACAGAATATTTGACTTTTATACCGCAACGATACCTGGAGGTCTGCCATTCATAAGATATCATTTTGAGATACATTCGGGAAGGGTCACATGCTTTTATGACAAGCTGGGACCTACGAAGCAGAACGACAGAGAGTACGACTTTGAGATATGTCCGGGATTCAAGGTACCGGAGTGGGCAAAGGGTGCGGTATTTTATCAGATATTTGTGGACAGGTTCTGCAACGGGGATACTTCCAATGATGTGCTGGATAATGAGTACGCATATATAGGTACCGGTTCAGTTCAGGTAAAGGACTGGAATCAAAGGCCGAGCATCATGGATGTGGGACGTTTCTATGGCGGAGATCTCCAGGGTGTCAAGGATAAGCTTGATTATCTGCAGGATCTGGGAGTGGATGTAATATATCTGAACCCTATATTCGTATCACCATCCAACCATAAGTATGATATACAGGATTACGACTACGTTGATCCCCACTATGGAAGAATAGTTGACGATGAGGGTGACTGCCTTCCGGGCGGATGCCTTGAGAACAAGCAGTCGTCGAGATATATCAACAGAGTTACAAATAAAAAGAATCTTGAGGCCAGCAATCAGCTCTTTGCCGAGCTGGTTGAGGAGATACACAAGCGTGGCATGAAGGTCATCCTGGATGGCGTGTTCAACCACTGTGGTTCATTCAACAAATGGATGGACAGGGAGTGTATATACGAGAATCAGGAGGGCTACGAGAAGGGTGCGTTTGTATCGAAGGACAGCCCTTACAACACTTTCTTCAAGTTTTACAATGACAATGCATGGCCGTACAATACAACATATGATGGCTGGTGGGGACATGACACTCTTCCAAAGCTCAACTATGAGGACTCGCCGAAGCTGGTTGAGTACATCATGAAGATAGCGAGAAAATGGGTGTCACCTCCATACAATGCGGATGGATGGAGACTTGACGTGGCGGCGGATCTGGGCCATTCACCTGAGTACAACCACCAGTTCTGGCGGGAGTTCAGGAGAAATGTTAAAGAGGCAAATCCGAATGCGATAATTCTGGCTGAGCACTATGGTGATCCAAAGAGCTGGCTGAAGGGAGATCAGTGGGATACTGTCATGAACTACGATGCGTTCATGGAGCCTATCACATGGTTCCTCTGCGGTGTTGAGAAGCACAGCGACGAGTTCCGCGGTGACCTTCTGGGTAATTATGACGCGTTCAAGGGCGCGATGAACTATCACATGTCCAGATTCCTGAGACCATCGATAGACGTGTCCATGAATGAGCTGTCCAACCACGACCATTCCAGATTCCTTACGAGAACCAACAGAAAGGTCGGACGTCTTCACACCATGGGAGCGGATGCTGCTGATCAGGGCGTGGACAAGGGTATATTCAGACAGGCTGTCGTATTCCAGATGACGTGGCCGGGAGCTCCTACCATATACTATGGAGATGAGGCTGGTGTGTGCGGATGGACAGATCCTGATAATAGAAGGACTTATCCGTGGGGCCACGAGGACAAGGAGCTTATACAGTTCCACAAGGATATGATAAGAATACACAAGTCCTACGAGGCACTTAAGTCTGGCTCTGTATTATATCTCCACGGCGGACACAAGATACTCTGCTATGGAAGATTTACTGACAACAAGCAGGTGGTAGTCATCATGAACACCAACTATGAGGATGTGGATCTGAAGCTTCATATCCGTCAGATCGGAGTGTACAACCATTCGATCCTCAGAAGAGTCATGCTGACAAATGAAGAGGGGTACACGCTGGAGCCACAGGATTTCATGGTGGAGCACAACGTACTCACGATCAAGGCTCCAAAGATGAGTGCGATGGTGCTTGTTCGTGCCTGATGGCCGGAAGACAAAGATATACAAGACAAAGATATATGACATAAAAATATAAAAAAGTTCCTTTGGACGAATGATGTTATTGAAAGAATCATTTGCCGGGGAGCTTTTTTATTTGCAAGAGTAATGCTTGCACAGAAAATGGATTGAAAATGGAATTGCTTGCCCGTGTTATCGTCTAAATCTGCGGCGAGCCGAATTCTATGTTTGTCCATGACTTTGTAACGATCCAAGAAACACCATCCAAGAAACACAATTTAGAAAACAGATAGATTAAACTACAGGTTGGGTGAAAAATATAGGGAGATAGGGTATATTGGACAAAATAGTATTGTAAAGAAGGAGGCAGATAGAATATGAGAGTATTGCTTTTGCTTAGGGGATCTGCCGGTTGTGGCAAATCTACATGGATCGAGCAGAATGGATTAAAACCATACACACTTTCAGCGGACGACATCAGACTGCTTTGTCAGAGTCCGGTGCTGCAGGTGGATGGTACGAGAGGAATCAGTCAGAACAATGATGGTACGGTGTGGAAGACATTGTTCAGCCTTCTTGAGATCCGCATGCAGAAGGGCGAATTTACGGTGATAGATGCCACGAATTCCAAGACTTCGGAGATGAACAGATATAAGAATATGTGTGAGACGTACAGATACAGAATGTATTGTGTAGATTTTACAGATATACCTATAGAAGAGGTGAAGAGAAGAAATGCCGGGAGGGAGGAGTTCAAGAGGGTATCAGATGACGTTATTGACAAGATGTACTCCCGCTTTGCCACACAAAAGATCCCTTCGGGAATCACGGTCATAAAGCCGGACGAGCTTGACAGCATCTGGATGAAGAAGAGGGATTTCTCCCAGTATAAGAGGATCCATCACATCGGGGACGTTCACGGATGCTATACAGCGCTGATGAAGTATCTGGATGACAATGGCGGTATAAAGGATGATGAGTTCTATATATTTACAGGTGATTATATCGACAGAGGCGTGGAGAATGCGGAGGTTGTAAATTTCCTGATATCTATCATGGACAGGAAGAATGTTCTCATGCTTGAGGGCAATCACGAGAGATGGCTGTGGCTGTGGGCAAATGACTGCACCGGCAGGTCAAAGGAGTTTGAGCTTGTGACAAGACCAATCCTCGATGCTTCCGGAATCGACAAGAAGGAGGTGCGGAAGCTTTACAGAAGGTTTGGACAGTGTGCTTACTATAGCTACGGTGATAATGTATATCTGGTGACCCATGCGGGACTCAGTGTGATTCCCGACAATCTCACATTTGTGGCAACTGATCAGATGATACATGGAGTCGGAGCTTACAATGATTTCGAGAAGATCGCAGAGACATTCTACGGGAAGATGCCGGCGAATTACTATCAGATCCATGGACACAGGAACACCAAGCTGCTCCCGGTGCGGGTGAATGACAGAGTGTTCAACCTTGAGGGCAGAGTCGAGTATGGCGGGGAACTCAGATGCGTTCGGGTGGATGCTGATGGAATCCATGAGGTGGAGATCCACAATGATGTGTTCAAGGCACCTGAGATACAGGAGGAACAGACCGTTACCACAAGCTCTGTTGCAGATGTGATCATCTCCTTGCGGGGGAACAGGTACATACAGGAGAAGACATTTGGCAATATTTCGTCATTCAACTTCACGAGCAAGGCATTCAATGACAGGGTGTGGGATGAGCAGACCACAAAAGCAAGGGGCTTGTACATTGACACATTCAAGGGAAGAGTCGCAGCGAGGGCGTATGACAAGTTCTTTAATATCAATGAGCGCCCTGAGACAAAGTTTGATATGCTGCAGAATAAGCTGCAGTTTCTGGTGACCGCCTATGTCAAGGAGAACGGTTTCCTGGGACTCGTGAGCTACGATGAGTACAACGACGATCTGTTGATAGCGAGCAAATCCACCATAGAGGGACCATTCGCCGGCTGGCTGAAGGATATGATATATGAGAAGGTGACACCGGAGAATATAGAGAATATGAAGCGGTTTGCGAAGGACAACAATGTGACATTTGTATTTGAGTGTGTTGATATGAAGCATGATCCTCACATCATAGAATACCCGGAGAGCAATTTGTATCTGCTTGATATAGTTTACAACCAGATAAACTATGCAAAGTACGATTATGATGCGATGTGTGATACAGCCCACCGGTTCGGCCTGACACCAAAGAAGAAGGCTTGCGAGCTTGCAACCTGGCAGGAGTTCTATGACTGGTATTATGATATCCTTGAGGATGATTACGAGTATAACGGCAGAGTCATAGAGGGGTTTGTCATCGAGGACAGCGCCGGATATATGACAAAGCTCAAGCTTGCATACTACAATTTCTGGAAGTTTATGAGGACAATATCCCATGAGGCTATCAGAAACGGATATATCAAGAAGACATCGGCACTCACCACCCCTCTTGCAAATGAGTACTATGCGTGGGTGAGAAAGCTTCACGATACAGAGGATCCCGCAAATGTTCCGAGGGATATATGCACGCTTAGAAGATGGTTTTATAATGACATGAAGCAGGCGGAAGGCGATAGCCTGATATAGGTGATCATAAGAGATAACACGGTGAATGTTTGACGGGTTATGTTATATCATGGCAGCAGCCAGACATAGAAAATTATCCAGGCTGCTGCATATATTTACATGGTACGCTGAGTAGGAATGAGAGGTGATATTGTATGATATTTTATACGTCAGATCTTCATTTTGGACATGCAAATGCTATAAAATTTGATGAGAGACCATTTACAGATGTGGATGATATGGCTGATGGAATGATACATAACTGGAACAGCAGGGTAGGAAAGAATGATACAGTGTATATTCTCGGGGATTTCTGCTTTAAATTGAAAGATCCGGAGCCGATCCTTGCAAGACTTAAAGGACACAAGCGCCTCATCCTTGGCAATCACGATCAGGTAATAATGGGAAGTGAGAAGCTGCAGTCCTACTTCGACGATATACAGAAGATGGACTATGTGAGCGACAGAGGTAAGCTGATAGTTATGTGTCACTTTCCGATAGCTGAGTGGAATAAGAAGAAAAGCGGGGCATACCATTTCTATGGACATATCCACAAGAGCAGTCCTGAAGTGTACAGATTCATGACCGGCCAGGGACGTGCTTACAATGTAGGCTGCATGATCAACAACTACATGCCGTGCACCGCTGACGAGATCATCCGAAATAACGAGATATATCAAGCCAGATTACAGTCAGAGGCTAAATGATAAGAGGTATAAGGACGTATGTATATGTAATTGGCAACCTGTATTTTTAAGTTTTGTAATTCCACATGCTTCCAATAACTGCCGGAAGTAAAATCAGAATGCATCATGTAGCGAAAACATAGAAGTAAACGGAAAAGAAGGAATAAGGAGGAATTGTATAATTATGAAAATATTAAATGACATATAGTGTAATTTAATGCTATAAAAAACCAGCCCATAGGTGTTAACGAAAAAGTAGATTACCTCCGGGAAAGCATAATAAAAAGCCTACACCACCGTGTAGGCTTTTTGCGCTTTCCCGGATGGGCACAATCCCTCGTCAGCACCTATGGGCGTCCGTCTCAGCACCCATGGGCGTCCGGCAGTTAATTCTTGGAAGGCAGCGTAATGTAATTTCGATCCACCGCCTGGAACAGCTTTGGTCTGAAGTCCTCCTTGGTGAGCTCGAATATGGAGTGTGACACCAGGAAGTAATAAGCCTCCACAGCCTGATCCACGTTGATACTCGTGATCTCCGGGCTGTTCAGGTATCCCTTGATGGCAACGGTGAGACCCATTACCAGATACTTACATATAATAAGAGGAGACAGCATAGGATTGTCAGGAATCTGATCCGTGTCAAATATCTTCAGGTGTTCCTTGAAGAAACTGGTGAACTGTTCGATCATGACCTGCTCAAAGCTGTTCTGCCCGGTTGTCTCAAAAAGCTTTCTGTAAAGCTTCGCTTCATTAATAATGTGTGTGAAGAGATATTTTATGGCCTCAAGGATCATGTTGTGCTCAAGCAGTATCTCCAGTTCCTTGGTCACCTCATTGTAGAGCATGTAATCCATCAGCTCATATTTGTCTTTAAAATGTCTGTAGAATATCGGTCTTGATATTCCAACGTCTTCAGCGATCATCGTGACAGTGATCTTATCAAAGGAATATTCGTTTACAAGCTTTTTGAAGCTTTTGATAATTTTATCTTCAGTCTTTTCCTCGCTTGGATTAGGCACTTTCCCAAACCTCCCTCAGTTTATAATTTGTTTATAATCAATTTTGAATATGTGTTCAAACGTTTGTTACAGATTAGCATATTTGTAACAAAATGTAAACGTTTTCGTATTTTGGGTAGTTTATTTAAGAAATATCAGGTTGTATAATCCACCACAGAATAGAAAAAGGAGATGTTATGGCTATGTTAAAACTAGGAGAAAAGATAGTAAGTGCGAGGGTCGTAATACTGATTCTCAGCTTAGTTCTTCTCATACCAGCGGCATACGGTTATATCAAGACCAGGGTAAACTACGATATTCTGTCATATCTTCCGAAGGATATCGAGACCATGGAAGGTCAGGATATACTGGTTGACCAGTTCGGTACAGGAGCCTTCTCGCTGTATGTGGTAGAGGGGATGGAAGACAAAGATGTATCCGCACTGAAATCAAAGATTGAAAAAGTAGACCATGTATCAAAGGTTATATGGTATGACAGCTTTGCAGACCTGTCAGTACCAAAGGATATGCTTCCTGAAAGCCTTTATGATGCATTTAATAATGACGAAAAGAATGCCACCATGATGGCCATCATATTTGATGATACCACATCGGCGGACGGCACAATGGATGCCATCGAGGAGATAAGAAGCATATCAAACAAGCAGTGCTTCCTGTCCGGTATGTCAGCGGTTGTCGTCGATACCAAGAAGCTGTCAGAGAAGGAAACCCCGATATACGTACTTATAGCGGTTATCCTGAGTAGTATCATCCTGGCGATCACAATGGACTCTATCATGATCCCGGTACTCTTCCTTGCAAGTATAGGAATGGCGATCGTGTACAACCTTGGATCAAATATCCTCATGGGTCAGGTATCATACATAACAAAGGCGCTGGCTGCGGTACTTCAGCTCGGAGTTACAATGGATTACTCCATATTCCTGTGGCACAGCTACAAGGCACAGCAGAAGGAATACACGGATAAGAAAGAGGCTATGGCACACGCCATCGCAGAGACAATATCATCAGTTGTGGGAAGTTCCATAACAACAGTTGCCGGATTCGTTGCACTGTGCTTCATGAGCTTTACCCTCGGACTTGACCTTGGTATCGTCATGGCAAAGGGTGTCGTACTCGGAGTTATCGCATGTGTAACGATACTTCCATCACTCATCCTTGTATTTGACAAGGCGATAGAGAAGACAACACACAGAGCAATACTTCCAGAGTTCAAGGGAGTAGGAAAATTCATAGCTAAGCACTACAAAGTATTCCTTGTATTGTTCGTGATCATCCTGATCCCTGCAATATACGGATACAATCATACAAAGGTTTATTACAAGCTGGATTCATCACTTCCAGACAGTCTGGAGAGTGTTCAGGCCAACACAGAGCTGGCTGAGGTATTCAACATGAATTCAACACATATGATACTTGTCACAAATGATCAGAGTGACAAGGACACAAGAAACATGATGTCAGATATCGAGAACATCGATGGAGTTAAGTTCTGTCTCGGACTTGACAGCATCATTGGAGCAGGTATTCCAACCGACTTCATACCTTCAGATGTCACAGAGGCGCTCAAGAGCGATGACTGGCAGTTGATACTCGTCGGATCAGAGTATGAGGTTGCTTCAGATGAGGTTAACAATCAGTGTACAGAGATCAATAATACCATCGATTCATACAACGAGAAGAACATGCTGGTTGGTGAGGCTCCTTGTACAAAGGATCTTATCACTATAACAGATAAGGATTTCGCATCTGTAAGTACAGTATCCATCGGAGCGATATTCATCATCATCCTCTGTGTATTCGGTTCAATATCACTGCCAATCGTACTTGTGGCAGTCATAGAGTTTGCGATATTCATCAACATGGGTATCCCTTGCTTCACCGGAACAGAGATACCGTTCATAGCTTCAATAGTTATCGGTACTATCCAGCTCGGCGCGACGGTTGATTACGCCATACTGATGACAACGAAGTACAAGAGAAACAGACTGAACGGATACAGAAAGTTTGACGCCGTGGCAACAGCATGCCAGGAGTCAGTACAGTCCATAGTTGTCAGCGCACTTTCATTCTTCGCTGCAACATTTGGCGTAGGTCTTTACTCAGATATAGATATGATCAGCGCGCTGTGTACACTTATGGCTCGTGGAGCACTCATAAGTATGTGTGCAGTTATCCTGATGCTTCCATCAGCACTGATGCTCTTCGATAAGGTCATCATGTTCAGATACAGGAAGAACCTGATGGATGGACCATCAGCGAAGGTTAGCGATGAGGACACTGCAGCCACTCAGGCATAGCAGTTATAAACAGATGTAACTACGGAACTTTTGTAATCTATGAAAAGAGGTAATAATATGATCAAATGGAAGAAATATATATGTGTTGCATTATCAGCAGTTATGATGGCATCACTGGCAACAGGATGCGGAGATACAAATGACAGCTCATCCTCAGACAAGGCCGAGGCTACAACCGAGAGCGAGTCAGACACACTTCAGGATGCACTTACATCTGAGATATCCAAGGATGGCGCATCTGACGCAGACAAGGAAGAGACAGTATATGTCCTTGCCGATGCAAATGGAAATGCAAATGACGTTACAGTCAGCACATGGCTGAAGAACTCAGACGGTGCAGAGGGACTCAACGACAAGACAAACCTCACAGACATCCAGAACGTGAAGGGCTATGAGGAATACAAGGACAACGGCGATGGCACTATAACATGGGCTGCAAATGGATCAGATATCTACTATCAGGGCAAGTCAAATGAGGAGCTCCCTGTTGACGTAAAGGTAACATACAAGCTGGACGGCGAGGAGATAGAGCCTTCAGAGCTTGCAGGCAAGAGCGGTAAGGTCACCATCAGATTTGATTATACCAACAACACCAAGAAGACAGTCACAGTGGACAGCAAGAATACAGAGGTCATCTCACCATTTGTAATGCTCTCAGGAATGATCCTTCCTGTAGATAAGTTCTCAAACGTTCAGGTTGAGAATGGTAAGGTCATCTCAGAGGGAAGCAACCAGATCGTAGTCGGATATGCAGTTCCTGGATTCAAGCAGTGCTTACAGGATGGTATAAATGACAGCAAGATAGAGACAGCACTTGATAACATAGATGTACCTGATTATGTTGAGGTTACAGCGGATGTCACAGACTTCGAGCTCTCAATGACCATGACGGTTGCAGCAAGTGACCTTCTTGGATCAAGCGCAGAGGATGCCATAGACGAGGTTGAGGACAAGGCAGATGTGAGCTCACTCACAGACAGCGTAGATCAGCTCGGTGATTCTGCAGATCAGCTCGAGGAGGGTTCAGGAAAGATCACAAATGGTCTGGAGACTCTGAAGGATGGTACTTACTCACTGAAGAAGGGCGCTGACACACTGGCAGACGGTGCAGCTTCACTTGAGACTTACACAAGCCAGCTTGCAGCAGGTACTTCACAGATATCAACAGCCATGGGAACTCTGGACGATGGAATCAAGTCCATAAAGGATGGTTCATCAGCTCTCAACGATGGTGCAAAGACATTGGCAACAGGAGCAAAGACAGTCGATACAAGCGTTGGCACACTCAAGAGCGGAGCTGACAAGCTGAGCAGTGGTGCAAAGGAACTTCAGGCAGGCTTTGAGGGAACAGACAGCAATCCTGGACTTTCCAAGGGCGCAAGCTCACTGGCATCAGGAGCAAGCAATGCATATGCAGGTTCACAGGCGCTTGCAAAGGGCGCTACAGAGCTCAATAATGGTGTGAACACATTGATCACCATGCTGACAGGAATGCCATCACAGATCGTAAGCCAGGCTCAGTCAAATGTATACAGCCAGCTCGGCGGTTCCATAACAAGCGAGGCCGGAATAGATGCGGCTATGTCACAGCTTGAAGGAGCACTTGCACTAGGTAAGACTACTCTGGATGCGGCAAAGGGCGATGGAACATACGATGCATATTTTGCACAGTACACAGGCCTTGCAAAGGCAAAGGGTGCTCTCAATGCGATCGATCAGATAGGAACGACCCTCACAGCTACTTTGACTTCAGAGGAGACAACAGCACAGATAACAGCATTACAGCAGGGTGCTGAGACACTGGATACCAAGATGGGCGAGCTGTCAACAGGACTCAAGACCATCAGTGACGGTGCTTCAAGCATTTCAACAGGAATCGATTCCGCATATGCAGGTGTCAAGGCAATCGCAAAGGGAACCGGAGATCTCTCAAGAGGTGCAGCAGCACTCAAGAAGGGTACAAAGACTCTCAGCGATGGAGCAGCTACAATATCAACAAATATGAACACACTGTATCAGGGAAGCTTAACACTGGCAAATGGAAGCAGCCAGTTAAAGACAGCGGCAGGAACTCTTGATTCAAGTGCAGGCCAGATCGCAGCAGGAGCAAAGACCCTCAGTGATGGAGCATCACAGCTTGACAGCGGAAGCAAGACTCTGAATGACGGAGCAAAGGAGCTTGTAACAGGTTCAAAGACTCTCAGCGATGGAATGAAGCAGTTCAACGAAGAGGGTATCAAGAAGATCACAAAGCTGTTTGCAGGCAACTATCAGGCAGACATTGATTATATAGAGGCACTCTTCTCAGACGACACAACTTACACAAGCTTCACAGGTACGATCGATGGTACAAAGAGCACAGTTAAGTTCATATATGAGACAGATGCGATCAAGTCTGACGCTGAAAAATAAGCGAAAAAACAATGAAAATCTTCGTGTTGACTTTACTGTAGCCTTAGGTTATAGTATAAGCGTCCGTGAGGATAATGGTAACATTTACTATAGTTTAGGAGGATTAAAACATGTTTGATAAGGTTAAGGCAATATTCGAGGAGCAGTTAGGAGTTTCACAGGACGAGATGAAGCTTGACACAAACTTCAAGGATGATCTTGGTGTTGATTCACTTGATCTTTACGAGATCGTTATGAAGCTTGAGGATGAGTTCGATGTTGAGATCCCTGCTGAGGAGCTCGATGACGTAGCTACATTTGAGGACGTACTTAACTACCTTAAGAGCAAGGGTGTTGAGGAGTAATATTGCTAACTGAACAGATTGGACTGTTTTGAATACATTTGTTATTCAAAGTTGTCATGTATCGGACATGACATAACTTTGGTAGCCAGCCAGGACATGAGTCCTGACTGACCATCCAAGGTTATATATATTATATGAGAGTTTATTTACAGCAGATGCTTTGAGCCGTGGGGCTTGTGGCATGTGCTTTTTTTTGCGTTAATACACCGCCAAGCGATGCCGGATTTTCGAGCTCGCTCGAAAAAATCCGGCATCATTTGGCGGTTAAGCGGTACATGAAACACGGAGGCTGACAGGCCGGAGTGTGAATGAAGCGCGGCAGATTGCGGGAGCACGAAGGAAGTGCGGAGCAAGCTGAAGTATTAACGCAGTATTAATTCTTGACCTTGCGATTTGCGGAGCCCTGTTCTATAATAAGGGATGGTTGACTTGGCTTCTGGATGTAGCATGAGAGATGGTTGATAAAATCCAGTACAGACAGACATCAATGATATGCGAATGTAAATCAATTACAAAATATAATAAAGGCGGTAAAAGAAATGGGTAAGACAGCAGTTATATTCCCAGGTCAGGGCGCACAGTATGTGGGCATGGCAAAGGATTTTTATGACAGTTTTGAGGACAGCAAGAAGGTATTTGACGAGGCAGATGACGTTCTGGATATAGAGCTTAAGAAGATCTGTTTCGAGGAGAACGATGACATCAACAAGACAGAGTACACACAGCCGGCCATGGTTGCTGCAGAGGTTGCCATATATGAGCACCTGAAGAACGCAGGTCTCAAGGCTGATGTATTTGCAGGACTCTCACTCGGTGAGTACAGCGCACTTGTTGCAGCAGGAGCCATGACTCTCGCTGACGGCATCAAGACAGTTAGAAGAAGAGGTATCCTTATGCAGAACGAAGTACCTCTCGGAATGGGCGGAATGGCAGCAGTCATAGCAATGGACGCTGACAAGATTGCCGAGATATGTGAGAACACACCTGGCAAGGTACAGATAGCAAACTACAACTGTCCTGGACAGATCGTTATATCAGGTGAGGCAGAGGCTGTTAAGGCAGCATCAGCAGCACTTGCAGAGGCTGGAGCCAAGAGAGTTATCCCACTTAACGTAAGTGGTCCATTCCACTCACAGATGCTTGTGCCTGCAGGAGAGAAGCTTTATGACTTCCTTCAGGGCGTGGATGTTGCAGAGGGATTTGCTCCTTACTACTGCAATGCAGACGCAGAGGAGATCACAGACGCAGCCAAGGTAAAAGAGCTTCTGAAGAGACAGGTGTATTCATCAGTAAGATGGCAGCAGACAATAGAGAACATGATAGCTGACGGTGTTGACACATTTATCGAGGTCGGCCCGGGCAAGACTCTCACAGGCTTCATGAAGAAGATCAACAGAGAGGTAAAGAGTATAAATATTGCAACTGTAGACGATTTAGCGAAATTGGAGGAACTGAATGCTTAAGGACAAGGTAGCAGTGGTAACAGGTGCCGGAAGAGGTATCGGACGTGAGATAGCAAAGACATTTGCCGGATACGGCGCAAAGGTAGTAGTAAACTTCAATGGCTCAGAGGAGCGTGCAAACAGCCTGGTTGAGGAGATCAAGGCAGCAGGCGGAGAGGCAGTGGCTTTCAAGGCAAATGTGGCAGATTTCGCTGAGGCAGAGGCACTCATGAAGTTCGCAGTTGCTACATATGGAAGAATAGATATTCTCGTGAACAATGCGGGAATCACAAGAGACAATCTTGTACTTGGAATGAAGGAGGCTGATTTCGACGATGTTATCAATATCAACCTCAAGGGTACATTCAACTGTATCAAGCATGTGTACAGAACCATGATGAAGCAGAAGTACGGACGTATCATCAACATGTCATCCGTAGTAGGTATAGAGGGAAATGCAGGACAGGTGAACTACGCAGCATCCAAGGCTGGTGTTATAGGTATCACCAAGTCTATAGCCAAGGAGCTCGGAAGCCGTGGAATCACAGCGAACGCCATCGCTCCTGGATTCATCAAGACAGACATGACAGATGCACTCTCAGACAAGGCAAAGGAGGCTATGCTTGACCATATCACAGTCAAGAGACTTGGTGAAGTATCAGACATCGCTGAGACAGCAGCATTCCTTGCTTCAGATAAGGCATCATACATAACAGGTCAGGTCATCAAGGTTGACGGTGGCATGAGCCTGTAGGATATACAGATCACGATCTGGAATCATACAAATAGAAAACAGGGTATCGCAACAATGTTGTGATACCCTGTATCTGTAATATGAACATTATAAAGTTATGTTTTATTTCTTGTTCAGTTTGGAGAATTCCTTTGCAAGCCCAAGAAGTTGTGCATGCTGATGTTCTGTCAACTGGGTTGTATCAATATACTTGGCACTTGAATCATCCCCTTTGAGAAGATAATCAGTGGAGCAGTTGAAATATTCAGCGATGCGGAGAATCATGCTCACAGACGGGTCGATGGAATTGTTCTCCCAATTGCTTATAGTCTGGAATGCCACTGATAACTCCCCTGCAAGCTCTTTCTGTGTCATCTTGTTCGCGGTGCGCAGTGTTCTTAATTGTTCACCTATCATAATAATCAGAGCTCCTTTAAATCCAAAAAAACGTAGTGACCCTCACTAATTAATAATAGCTGAATGGTATTGGGTTTACAAAAGATAAAACTATACTTATAATAGAAAAATGGCTTTTTTTGTCATATTTGGGGCATTTGTTATTGATCAGATGTACTCTGATAGTAATGTGTGCATGCCAGGTTGTTTTGATTCGTACAAATGTCATAATAAATCATTACAACAATTCTAGTACGTTGATTTTTCAACATACTAGAATACTAAAAAGTGGAATAATACTATAAGCGAACAATATATCAGAATATATCAGGAGGTAACGAACATGGGAATTATGAAGAATATCGCACAGTCAGAGGTACTTAAGCTCAAGGATCAGGTGGCATATCAGGAGGGACAGGTCGTAAGTAAGACACTTGCTCAGAATGTATGTATGAGTATAACCTTATTTGCATTTGCCAAGGATGAGGAGATCAGCACACACGAGTCTGACGGAGATGCATTTGTGACGTGCCTTGACGGTGTGGGCGAGGTGACAATAGACGGTGTCAAGTATGAACTCCACGAGGGCGAGTCAATAGTAATGCCTGCAAAGCATCCACATGCCGTATACGGCAAGGAGCAGTTCAAGATGCTTCTGGTGGTTGTGTTCCAGTTGTAATTGAATCACGGAGAAAACCAATGAAAAAAGCAATTGTGGTATTGATCGTAATGGTGTGCCTGACAGCAGGAATATGGGGAATCTTCATGCTGAGAGGCAGTGCGGGGAAAGCCGGGGGCCACGTAGAAAATGACAATGGAAATCCAGGCGTAGCTGCTGATGTCACGGAGAGCGGAACTACGACAGAAGAGCAGACCGCGGATAGCCAAGAAACGACGGAGGTGACCGAGGAGGAGAAGCCGAGTCTGGTGGATGAGACACTTGCTGGGATGACGCTTCATGAGAAGGTATGCCAGATGATGTTTGTGACGCCTGAGGAGCTCACGGGAGAGGACGGCGTGACTGTGGCAGGGGATGCGACCAGACAGGCTCTGGAGAATTATCCTGTTGGCGGTATCGTGTACTTTGCGAAGAACCTTGAGAGTCAGGATCAGGTGAAGGAGATGATCGACAACTCCCAGAAGTACAGCAGTATAGGATTATTTGTGGCGACCGACGAGGAGGGCGGCGTGGTAAACCGCCTGATGGATACTGTCGGAACCACATATATAGGCTCCATGTACTATTACAAGGACGACGGAGACGAAACGGCATATGAGAACGCATACACCATAGCAAATGATATGTCGGCGCTTGGCTTCAATCTCGACTTTGCGCCGGTGGCGGACGTATGGTCGAACCCAGACAATACGGTTATCGGCGAGCGCGCATACAGTGATGACTACGCCCAGGCGGCAGAGCTCGTTGGAAATGCGGTGAAGGGCTTCAACGACGGAGGAGTCATGTGCACCCTGAAGCATTTCCCGGGGCATGGAGACACGGCGGAGGACTCACATTATAGCAGTGCCTATGTGCATAGAACAAAGGAAGAGATTATGGCGGATGAGATGCAGCCGTTCAGGTCGGGTATAGAGGCGGGGGCAGAATTTGTCATGGTCGGACATCTGATCGTCCCGGATATAGACGAGGTTCCAGCCACTCTCTCATACAAGATAGCGACCGGTATTCTTAGGGATGAACTGAAGTTTGAAGGAGTTGCCATAACCGATTCATTTGAGATGGAATCCATAGCGGACAATTACAGTGTGGATGATGCGGTAGTGATGTCGGTAAAAGCCGGAATGGATATGATACTGCAGCCGAAGGATATGGCGTCGGCGGTGAATTCCATAGAACAGGCAGTGGCGGACGGCGAGCTGTCAGAGGACAGGATAGACGAGAGCGTCCGAAGGATACTCACCCTGAAGGAGAGCCGCGGACTGCTCAAATAGCAAACTATGTAGTAATCAAAACTATTTAACCTTGTTATATATATTACATTGTGGTAAAATTATTTTTATCTGGGGTGCAAAAATGCACTGTCAGCAGATAGAATGAAAAATACGAGGTATGAGATGAAAAGAGTAGTTGTAACAGGCATGGGTGCTGTGACACCTATAGGAAACAGTGTAGAAGAATTCTGGGATAATATAAAGAAGAATACAGTTGGTATCGGAGAGATCACAAAGTTTGATGTCAGCGATTACAAGTGCAAGCTTGCTGCTGAGGTGAAGAACTTTGATCCAAAGCAGTATATGGATCCAAAGGCGGCAAGACGTATGGAGCCATTTTGTCAGTATGCCATAGCAGCTACAGGCGAGGCAATCAAGGATGCAGGTCTTGACCTTGAGAAGGAAGACAGAACAAGGATCGGAACATGTATAGGAAACGGACTTGGCGGTGTGGCAACCATAGAGAAGGAGCACAAGAAGGTTGTAGAGGGCAAAGCGAACAGAGTCAGTGTAATGATGGTTCCTATGATGATATCCAACATGGCTGCGGGCAATGTTGCAATACAGTTTGGCCTTGAGGGCAAATGTACTGACATAGTTACAGCCTGTGCCACAGGAACAAACTCTATAGGAGAGGCTTACAGATATATACAGGCAGGAGAGGCCGATGTCATGGTTGCAGGTGGTGCAGAGTCACCTATCTGTGAGACAAATGTATCAGGATTTATCTCAATGACAGCGCTTTCAAGTGCAGAGGATCCTATGAGAGCGTCCATACCATTTGACAAGGACAGATGTGGATTTGTAATAGCAGAGGGCGCAGGAGTTGTTGTACTTGAGTCACTTGAGCATGCTCAGGCGAGAGGTGCCCAGATCCTGGCTGAGGTAGTCGGATATGGTTCAACCTGTGATGCATATCACATCACATCCCCTAAGGAGGATGGAAGTGGTGCAGGACGTGCCATGAAGCTTGCCATGGAGGAGGCCGGAATCACACCTGCTGACGTTGACTACATCAACGCACATGGAACAAGTACCCATCACAATGACCTCTTTGAGACAAGAGCCATCAAGTATGCTATGGGCGATGACGCATACAACGTGAACATCAATTCCACAAAGTCCATGATAGGACATCTGTTTGGAGCTGCCGGAGCAGTTGAGTTCATAACATGTGTGAAGTCCATAGAGGATTCATACATCCATCCAACAGTTGGTCTCCGCGAGACAGAGGGTGAGATGGATCTCAACTACACCATGGGCGAAGGTGTACACAAGGATATTACATATGCGCTCAGCAACTCACTGGGATTTGGCGGACACAACGCAAGTATACTTGTGAAGAAGTTCGAGGCATAATACAGGCAGGATTACTGATAATTACATATAACAGGAAAACATCACTTCAGACACAGGGGTGATGTTTTTTTGTGCGCTGTCCCAGGTTAATAAAATAAATATTTGGGGGACACAAACTAATAAAACCACAAAACAACACAAAAAAACATGAAAAACAAATGAAAACCAGAAAAACCCACAAAATGTGTTGACAATCCCACATGGCGTGGCTATGATACAAAGCAAAACAGAAGCGCGTATCTGATTTTAGAGTGCAAAGGGGCACGGAGATAGAACTGTAAAGTTTCATCTCTGTGCCCCTTTTGTTTTAACAGGGAAATCTTTTGGAGGTGGAATATGGCTACTAAATCAAGCATTATGGACACTAACAGCTACAGTGATGACTACAGTTCACTGCTCAGTAACACGACAAGGGATATGATAAACCGCCGTGAGAAATGGATGGGTGGCGCATACAGACTTTTCTATAGAAAGCCGGTCAACCTTGTGAGAGGACAGGGACAGTACCTCTGGGATGCAGAGGGGAATAAATATCTGGACATGTACAACAATGTGGCAGGAATCGGTCATTGCCATCCTGCTGTGGTCGAGGCAGTTACAGAGCAGATGAAGCTTTTAAATACCCACACACGTTATCTGCATGAGAGGATCATTGATTACAGTGAGGATCTGCTGAAGATGATGCCGGACGAGATAGACAAGATAATGTTCATGTGTACCGGTTCTGAGGCAAATGACCTGGCACTCCGAGTGGCACAGGAATACACGGGCGGCACCGGAATCATAGTTTCAAGGGAGGCGTACCACGGAACAAGTGCTCTGACATCTGGATGTTCACCAGCCCTTGGAAGCGAGCAGCCACTGCTTCCGAATGTAAGACTCATTGAGACACCTGACTATTACAGACATGGCGGTACACCTGAGGAGTTCACCGCATGGTACTCAGGAGAGATGCAGAAGAAGATCGATGAGCTGGAGGCAGCAGGATATAAGTTCTCATGCTTCCTTGCAGATTCTATATTCTCATCAGATGGAGTACATCCGAATCCGGTCGGTTTCCTGAAGGCGGCCATCGATGTGGTACATAAGAATGGCGGTGTATTCATAGCTGATGAGGTGCAGCCGGGATTTGCAAGAACGGGAGATGCGTTCTGGGGATTCGCCAGACATGGGATCATACCTGACATGGTGACAACAGGAAAGCCTATGGGTAACGGAATCCCGATATCAGGACTTGCCGCCAAGCATGAGGTACTCGCCGCATTCAGCGACAAACTTCCATATTTCAATACATTTGGAGGAAATCCAGTGGCTATCGCAGCCGCACAGGCTGTGCTTAATGTCATAAAAGAAGAAAAGCTGCAGGATCATTGCAAGGTGGTCGGTGCAAAGCTTCTGAAAGCATTGCAGGAGGTAAAGGACAGACATCCTGATTCTGTGGGAGACGTCAGAGGCGCAGGCCTGTTCATTGGATTTGAGCTTGCGAAGAATGACGGCAAGAAGACTCCGGATCAGCAGAAGGCACTGGATGCCATCGAACTTCTGCGAGACAACAATGTACTGACTTCTGTTGCAGGCCCTTATGGAAATGTCTTAAAGCTTCGTCCGCCTATGGCATTCCAGAAGTGCGATATCGACTGGATAGCATCAACCCTCGATAAATGTCTGCATCAGCTTGAGTCATAGATAACACACGAAAAGGAGGAAGAATTATGAAAAAGAAGATTTGCTCAATACTTTTGGCAGCCGCACTGGCACTTACGGTGACTGCATGTGGAAGCTCTGGAGGAAGTACAGATGGGAGCACACAGGCAGTGACAACAAGCTCTGAGTCCAAGACGGACAAGGACACATTGGTGATCCTGGGAGCAGAGAACTGGCAGGCATCACTCAGCCCTCTGAAGCACACTTCCACGATGATGCTTCACGCAGAGGCCATAGCTCTGGAACATCTACTGGTCATGGATGAGAAGACACAGGAGCCACAGCCTAATCTTGCTACTGAGTGGTCATATGACGACAGTCAGACAGTCTTGACGGTCAAGCTTCGTGAGGGCGTAAAGTTCCACGACGGTTCAGACTTTACCGCAGAGGATGCCGCAGCATCATGTGAGGCATATTCAAGCTCACAGAACGTATCCGGTTCATGGTGGGCAGATGAGTTAAAGTGTAAGGTCATAGACGATTATACATTTACCATAACTCCGGCATCGGGAAAGCCTCTTGGCTCTCTGGTCAACATGCTTTGTTCAACTCCGATAATGTCCGCTGACGATCTTGCAGATCCTGAGAACACTCTGGATAAGAGATACAACGGAACCGGCCCATACAAGATGGTAAGCTTTGAGAACGATACAGCGATATATGAGCTGTTCGACGATTACTGGGGAACTCTTCCTAAGATAAAGAAGATCGAGTACAAGTACGTTGCGGATGCCACAACACGTCTGTCAGCATTGCAGTCAGGTGAGGCCGATGTCATCGAGCGTGTTGATTCCGATGCGGTGTCTGTGCTTGAGTCAGACAGCAATATCGTGGTTGACAAGTTCCTCACCACAGAGTGTAAGCACCTTATTCCAAAGTTCAAGATGCCGCCTATGAATGAGAAGCTCGTCAGAAAGGCGATAGCCTACGCGATTGATTATGACGGAATCGTAAATGATATATTTGGCGGATATGCAGAGAAGGCAGACAGCTTTATCTCCTCAACTATATGGGGCTACAAGGCTGTAGGTGGTGTCGGCGAGTACGATCCTGAGAAGGCTGCAGAGTGCCTGAAGGAAGCCGGCTATGAGAATGGCGAGGGCCTTCCAGAGCTCAACATCTACACATCCGTTGGTTTTTACCCTAAGACAAAGGAATATTACGAGTACATTGCAGCTTGTTTACAGGCTGTCGGTATCAACTGTAAGGTCGTTCCACTTGATACTTCATCATGGGGCGATGTGTTATATGAAGAAACTCCTTGCTACATGATCGACTGTGGATGGCAGCCATCAGGTATCGAGCCTGAGCTGAAGCTGAATTCATGGTATGCAGCAGGTCGAATCAGCCACTATGAGCCTACGGCAGAGCTTCAGGACATCATGGACAGATTCGCAACTGAGACAGACCCAGATAAGAGAAAGCAGATCCTTCAGGACGAGTACCTTCCGGCCCTGGCAGAGGAGATGCCTGATATCCCTATCATCAAGTCCATGACTATCTTCGGAGTAAGATCAAATGTCAAGGGTCTTGAGTACACAAGTGGTGCAGATTATATCTTCACAAATGTCACAAAAGAGTAAGCGCATAGCAATATATTAGATTCACAAAAAGGGGCTGCATGTGTAAGGATACAGCATGTGGCCCTTTTTAAGAAGGGAGGAAATCAAAGTGCTGGGAACCGTTTTAAAAAGACTTGCACAGGGCATTTTTGTTACCTTTTGCGTTATATTTATCAGCTTTGTAATACTTCGAATGATACCGGGAGATCCGGCGAAGGTCATGGCTCCGACAGCAACAGTAGAACAGCAGCAGGCGATCAGAGACAGTATGGGACTGGAAAAGTCCATCCCGGAGCAGTTTAAAATGTACATGGTGAATCTGTTCCACGGAGATCTTGGAGAGTCATATTTCAAGAGCGATACAGTCCTGAATGTTATGGAGCAGGCCACACCTTTATCATTGATACTGCTGATATCTTCAGTGGTCATATCGATCATATTATCCCTGATCCTGGGAACCATCGCAGGACTAAATGGAAATAAATGGGAGGATCGTCTCATCTCGAGTATTGCGGTACTGTTCCAGTCAATGCCTAACTACTGGGTATCCTCCGTGTTGATCATTATTTTCTCAGTCAGACTTGGACTGCTGCCGTCAATGGATTATTCGGGACCTGCATCCTGCGTGCTCCCGACAGTTGCACTGGCACTTCCGCTCACGGCGGTGCTCACCAAGGTGGTGCGTTCCTCACTGATCGACAGTTACAATCAGGAATTTGTCAAGGTTGCATATGCGAGAGGAATATCGACAGTGGCGATATATTTCAAATACGCACTCAGGAATTCACTTATCCCTGTACTGATATCCCTAGGAACACAGCTTGGCTTTCTGGTAGGAAGTATCGTTGTTGTCGAGTATGTATTTAACTTCCCGGGAATCGGATACACGGTGTTAAATGCGATCCTTCGAAGAGACTACAACCTGGTCCAGGGAATTATCATTCTGTTTTCCGTATTCTTTATTGTTTTGAATATTGCCATTGATCTTGGAAGTATCCGTCTTGATCCACGAATGAGAAAAGCACAGGGAGGACTGTAATTATGAAGAAAAAAAGTAAATTTAGATCAGTCCTTCAGTGGATTGGTAAAAACAAATTATTTACACTTGGAATCATTATTGTAGGAATCTATCTCCTTGCCGGAATCTTTGCGCCGCTCATCGCGCCGTCGGACCCGGGCAAGGCAAATCCATCCATCAGATTATTGAAACCATTTCAGGATCCGGCACACTGGCTGGGAACTGATGCCATAGGACGTGATCTGTTCTCGAGACTTTTGTATGGAATCCGTACCTCAGTCATAATTGGTTTCTGCAGCGTTCTGCTGGCCGCCCTCATAGGACTGATAGTCGGAATCATATCCGGTCTCACAAGTCCGGGACCTCTGGATTCAGTGCTGATGAGAATCACCGATGTACAGATGGGATTCCCATTTATCGTACTTGCCATGATCGCACTCACACTGTTCGCACCGAATGAGGTGTCGGTAACCATAGTGCTGAGTCTGGCACTGTGGCCGGCCTATGCGAGAACGGTGCGGTCAAATGTAATACCCCAGAAGAGCACAGATTATATCGCAGCGGCAAAGCTCATGGGGGCGAGCTCATGGAGGATATCCACGAAGTATATCGGCAAGAATCTGATCCCTGCCATGCTTCCTCTCATACCGCTTGATATCGCCGGAATGATCATCAATGAGAGCTTGCTCAGCTACATGTCACTCGGTATAAATCCGCCAAAGATATCCCTTGGAAACATAATGTCCGATGCCCGTGGCTATATTGCATCTGATGCATGGTATATCATGATCCCCGGCATCGTTCTTATCATCATGGTTCTCGGACTGAATTTTATCGGTGACAATCTTCAGGTTCATTTCGATCCAAAGCTTCGCAAATAGGAGGATAACAGTATGGATAATAATACAGAAAAAGATACAGATGTGATCCTTGAGGTAAAGGATTTAAAGACCTATTTCAAGACCGGTCCGCACAAAGTCGTGAAAGCAGTTGAGGGAGTCAACTTCTCACTGCGGAAGGGCAAGGTGCTTGGAATAATAGGAGAGAGTGGTTCCGGCAAGAGCGTGACGGCGAGATCGATACTGAGGATCGTGGAATCTCCGGGTTACATAGCAGGCGGCGAGATCAGGTTCAAAGGTCAGGATATACTGAAGCTCCCGGAGAAGGAGATGAAGAGCATCCGTGGAAATGAGATCTCCATGATATTCCAGGATCCTACTACATCGTTCAATCCCTACATGACAATTGGAGCACAGCTTGCCGAGGCCTATAACGCACATACCCCATCGGGTTCAGAAAAGGCAAAACAGGAGATAATGAGAGTCCTCAAGCTTGTCGGAATAACCAACGGCGAGGAGGTCATAAAGAAATACCCGTGTGAGTTCTCAGCGGGTTTCAGACAGAGGATATTCATAGCGATGTCAATGATATTGTACCCGGATCTGCTCATAGCGGACGAGCCTACAACAAGTCTTGGAATCACCATTCAGGCGGAGATCATCGAAGCCCTCAGTGAGGTGCAGAAGCAGACCGGCATCTCCATCATGATAATCACCCACGACTTTGGCGTGGTGTCCCAGTTCTCAGACGACATATTTGTCATGTATGCGGGAAGATGTGTGGAGTCGGCATCCAAGAAGGATCTGCTCAGAAATCCAAAGCATCCTTATACGGTTGGACTTATCCGTTCTGTTCCGCTTCTCGAGGCTCGTAAGACGAAGAGACTGAAATCCATTCCGGGATTCCCGCCGGATATGTCAAATGTCCCGGAGGGATGTCCATTTGCTTCCCGTTGTGAATATGCGAAAGATATATGTCATAAAGAGGTGCCGGCACTGAAACCGGTTGGAGAGGGACATATGTGTGCCTGCCATTTCCCACTGGATTATGACATTAACGAAGATACAGAATTGGGGTGATCATATGAAGGATATAGTATTATCTTGCGATAATCTGCTGAAGCAGTATCCGGTGAAAAAGGGAATGTTCAACAAGGTTGTCGGACAGAAGAACATAGTCGACCATGTCTCGCTGGAGCTGGAAAAGGGCAAGACACTTGCGATCGTCGGAGAGTCGGGCTGTGGCAAGACGGTGCTGACGAGAGTCCTGCTGGGAATTGAGGACAAGACGGACGGAAGTATCGTATTTGAAGGAAAATCCGTGGACGATATGACGCCCCAGGAAAAGAGCGATATGAAGGCAAAGATACAGATGATCTTTCAGGACACTCTGGGATCGCTGCATCCGAGAATGAGTATCCGTGAATCACTTGAGGAGCCATTGATCCTGAATGGAGTGAAGGACAAGGAGGAGAGGGAGAAGATCATTCTGGACACACTTTCACAGGTCGGAATGGCACCGATGTTCCTTGACAGATACCCGCATCAGTTATCCGGTGGACAGAGACAGAGGATAATCATAGCGCGGTGTCTGGTCGTCACACCGAAGATCATATTTGCCGATGAGCCTATATCGGCACTGGACGTGTCATTGCAGGCACAGGTCATAAATATGCTGATGGATCTGCAGGACAAATATAAGTTGTCCATGCTGCTGATCGCCCACGATCTGGCTGTGGTGAGACAGATCGCGGATCAGATAAAGATCATGTATTTCGGAGAGATAGTCGAGAGTGCACCGAGCAGCGAGATATACAAGAATGCGCAGCACCCATATACAAAGGTTCTGCTCAAGGCGGCTCCGAGTATAAGCAAGGGACTTGAGGATGCGGGCTTTGACATAGACCTTAAGCCAGGTGATATACCTGATCCGGCAAAGCCGATGCCGGGATGTCCGTTCTGTACACGCTGTATATATGCGGATGAACGTTGCATGAAAGAGCGCCCGGAGGAGACAGAGGTATCACCGGGACATACGGTTCGCTGTCACAAGGCAGGACAGATATAACAGAGATTAAGGAGGAATCGTGATGGAATATAGTGCAGTCAGTACGATATGGATTATGGTAGGAACAGTACTCATTTTCTTCATGCAGGCGGGCTTTGCGATGCTTGAGACCGGCATGACGAGGGTAAAAAATGCAGGAAATATCGCCATGAAGAATCTGGTTGACTATTGTATCGGTTCGGTGACGTTCTGGTTGATAGGATTCGGAATTATGTATGGCGGCGATGGAGCTGTACTGGGTAAGATCAAAGGTGTGGCAATGGAATCGGTATATGGAGGCGGCATGCTTCCTGACGGGATCCCATTCTGGGCATTCCTGATATTTCAGACAGTATTCGCTGCGACGGCGGCGACCATCGTGTCGGGTGCCATGGCGGCGAGAACTAAATTTGCAGCATATTGTATCTACAGTCTGATGATAAGTCTGGTGATCTATCCTATATCGGGACACTGGATATGGGGAGACGGCTGGCTGGCACAGCTCGGATTCCATGATCTTGCCGGATCCACAGTTGTACATATGGTGGGCGGTGCCGCTGCATTTGCAGGAGCGTGGATGCTCGGCCCGCGTATCGGAAAGTATTCAAGAAGCGGAAAGTCGAAGAAGATACCGGGACACAGCATGCCGCTGTCAGTGCTTGGAATATTTATCCTGTGGTTTGGCTGGTTCGGCTTCAACGGAAGCTCGGTTCTGCCACTGACAGGAGATACGGTGTCACTAGTTGGCAAGGTGTTCTGTAACACCAATCTATCCGCTGCGGCTGGAGCAGTCACAGCGATGTGTATAAGCTGGGCGTGGAAGAAGAAGCCAGATATCGCCATGACACTCAACGGCGCTCTGGCAGGCCTGGTTTCTATCACTGCGGGAGCCGACGTTATAAGTACACCACTTGCGGTGTTGGTCGGAATCGTGGCCGGAGCGATAGTAGTTGGGGGAATGCATTTCATAGAGAACGTGGTAAAGATAGATGATCCTGTGGGAGCCATCGCGGCACACGGATTCGGTGGCCTGTGGGGAACTGTAGCGGTTGGATTGTTCTCAGATGGAACCGCCACAAAGACAAAGGGCCTGCTGCTCGGCGGTGGTGGTTACCAGTGCGGGATCCAGATCCTTGGCGGAATAGTTGTGTTCCTGTATGTATTTGCAGCTTCGGCACTACTGTTCAAGATCGTTCAGAAGACCATCGGCCTTCGTGTATCGGCTGAGGATGAGATGGATGGACTGGATATCAGTGAGCACGGATTTTCAAATACTTACACAGAGGTGCTGTCCTCAGACGGAATAAGCGCGCCTATGATGAATGTGCCTAAGATCGATGGCAAGGCATTTGACAGCCCAGAAAATGCGGAGAATCTTAACATATCCAAGGTGGTCATCATAGCGAGAAAGAATAAGCTTGACGCACTGCTTCACGCCATGAATGACATAAATGTAACTGGAGTTACGATCACGGATGTGACCGGATATGGTATACAGAAGGGAAATAATGACAAATATTACCGCAGCTCGGATGCGGATCTGAACCTGCTTCCTAAGGTGAAGGTCGAGGTCATAGTCAGCACTGTACCTGTGTCCAGGGTTGTGGAAACTGCGGAGAAGGTGCTGTACTCGGGCAACTATGGCGATGGCAAGATATTCGTATACGATGTGAAAAATGTTGTGAAGGTTAGAACCGGAGAGGTTGGAAGAGAAGCATTGATTGATGAGAGCAAGTAGGAGAGGAGGCTTTTTTATGCGCAAGACAACAATTGATGAGGCGATCGCAAGGGTCGATGACTGGAAGGGCAAGGAGATCAGTTACAAGCCCGTTTCAGGAGGAATAACGAATCCGAATTTCAAAGTGGATGTGGAGGGAGAGCATTTCTTCCTCAAGATACCGGGAGCCGGCACGGATTACATAAACCGTGAAGTATGCCACGAGGCAAATGTGATCGCGGACGAGAGCAAGGCAGGCCCAAGAGTCTATTATTATTTCGAGGATACAGGTGTTGAGATATTCCAGTGGCTTGACGGCTACCGCCAGGTGACATTTGGCGATGTGTATGACAAAGATATATTCCAGTCGATATTCGAGAGGATCAGGGACTTCCACCATCTCGAGACAAAGCCGCTGAACCTGAAGCAGAGCATATTTGAACAGGCGTGGGATATGAACGCAAGGGCGAAGAAGGGCGGCTATATATCACCGTTTAATGACAAGATGGAGTATCTGCTCTCTGCTATTGAGAAGGCGCTGGCGGGCAGTGAGGAGCTGTGTCCGTGCCACAATGATTTCTGGACAAACAACCTGATGTACAACGAGGAGACAAATGATCTGAAGATCATAGATTATGAGTATGCGTCCATGAATGATCCTTATGTGGATCTGGGTCTGATATCTGCTGTGAACTATTTCACCGAGGATATGGACGTGGAGATGATGAAGATATACGGCGGAGGCAAGGTTGATGAGAGAGCATTTGCTAGAATGAAGCTGAACAAGATAGCCTGCGATATCAAGTGGGCGTATTGGGCATTGTATCAGGCGGCCAGCTCCAACGTGGAGTTTGATTACATGAACTGGTATGGACAGAAGATGGCGAGACTGCAGCATTTCTGGCTCGATTCAAGGCTGGATTACTGGCTCGACGTTGCGAGGGAGAAGAGTACCCGTATCAGTTGATGATCAGCAGATCGTATTATGAAACCGGTTCAGGAAAGGGAGATGTATAGCATGAAGGATTATTATAAGAATATGGAAGATTCATGGGTAGAATTTGTCAGTAAGAATATACGCGCACAGGCATATTCCGGGGAGGAGAAAGCCACCTCGGAGGTGTTTATGCAGGCCATGGATGAGCTTGGTATTGAGCATTTCCGCGATGAGTGCGGCAACGTGGTCGGAGTCATCCGCGGAGAGGGTGACGGTCCAAACGTGCTTCTGACTGGACATATGGATGTTGTGCCTGAGGGAAGCATAGATGCATGGAGTCCGTATTCGCCATTTGAGCCGAAGGTGGAGGATGGAAAGTTATACGGCAGAGGCATAAGCGATATGCTTGCTGGCTTGACTTCGGAATTCTTTGCATTTATGGAGATCAAAAAGCTGGTGGATGCCGGGGCGAAGATATCGGGCAATCTTATATTTGCTGCAGTCGTCTATGAGGAGCCAGCGGAGAGTATCGGAACGATTTATCTTATGGAGCACACTCTTCCGGAGCACGGCCTTGATGTTGACCTGTGCTATCTGGGGGAGCCGTCAGACGGCAATCTTGCCATCGGACAGCGAGGCAAGATCGAGCTTGTCATAGAGGTGTACGGTAAGGTGGCGCACTCGTCCGCTCCGCAGGAGGGCATAAATGCTGTTGAGAAAGCGCTCCCTATAATGGATGCGATCATGCATAACTTTGGCAGTGAACCGCTCGTACATGAGATGGGTAAGACGTCCATGGTCATCACTGATGTGGTGGTAACACCGGGACAGAAGTATTCCTGTGTGCCGGACTATTGTGAGATCACAGTGGATCAGAGATATGTGCCACCTATGACCATAGAGGATACGGTGAGCAGGGTTCAGAAATTCCTGGATGAGCAGAAGAAAAAGGATCCTGAGCTCAGAGCTGTCGTTCATCCGAGAATGAATAAGAGGACGTGTTACACCGGTTATGAGGCGGAGGCGGCAAAGCAGCATCCGGCGTGGGTGACCGGCAAGGATAATGAGTATGTCGAGCTGACATACAGTACGCTTAAGGAGCTTGGTCAGGATGTTGAGAAGATATACTGGCAGTTTGGAACCGACGGAAGCGTTATATGCGGCAAATACAACATACCGACTATAGGATATTCGGGTGCGATGATGAGTCAGGCGCATCAGGCACAGGAGCATGTGGAGATCGACAGGATCCTCGACTGTATAGAGGGATATACTGCGGTTCTCTGCAGGCTGTATGGACTGGATATGTCGGAATAAAGGTTTACACGGCACCGCTTATTTTGATACAATCATGTTGCAGGTCAGAAAACATAGGGCTCAGTTTATAAGGAAGTAAGGGAGGGGACAGATGTTAGCAGATCAGCGTAAACAGATAATATTGGATCAGGTAAATCTTAATCATTCGGTTACTGTTGCCAGACTGGTTGAGCTGCTGGGCGTGTCGACCGAGACGGTGAGACGTGATCTTGAGGATCTTGAAAATAACAACATGCTCACGAGGGTACACGGCGGTGCGGTTTCTGTGAAGAAGAGATACCGGTTTGAGGATATGGATGTCAGGGGCACATCCAATATGGAACTCAAGGAGCAGATAGCCAGGAAAGCGCTTGAGTATGTGAAGGATGGAGACACCATAGCGATAGATTCAGGCAGCACGGCGTCGTTGTTCGCCATGGCACTGAAGGCGCGCAATTTTGACTCACTATCCGTCATAACCTATTCCTCGGAGGTGTTCTCCATATTATCGGAATGTGGAAATTACAGGATAACCCTGCTGGGCGGTGAATATCTCCCGAAGGAGAAGTTGTTTTATGGCTTCCTGACACATGAGGCGATGCAGAAACTGTATTTTTCAAAGGCATTTGTAGTACCTTCGGCACTTTCGGTCGAGGATGGCGCACATGATTTTATAAGGGAGACCTATGAGAATCAGTGCATGCTGATAGGCCATGCTAGCGAGGTATTTCTGCTGGCGGACAGCACGAAATTCGAGACAAAGGGAGATTTCAAGCTCAGTGATCTCCAGCCTGAATTCACCATCATAACCGACGATAAGCTTCCGGAGTCCGTATACAATATGTATAGAGATCACAAGCTGAACGTGGTAAGTTGATGACAGTCAAAAAAGTGTCTGTTTGCCTCTCTTTGGGTGTACAGAAGATCGATAAAATAGTATAATAAATGTGCTATATAAAAGATTGGACGGACAACTAAAGGAGGGTTATGGTTATGTACGAGAACAAGGATATGCTCAGTTGGCTTGGCTATTTTGCAGACATGATGAAGGTCAGTCCTGAGAAGATAAAGATGCTGAATATATGCGGAAAGCAGAAGAACGTTGTTCCGACTATAGACACACACAAGAGAGTTCTTATATTTGCAGATCAGAGTCATGAGGATCTGTTGTATACGCTTTGGGAGAAGGGCTTTGGCGAGTATGACATGTGGTATGCAGAGGGTGTGGAGCCCGGCGGCGAGGTTCATCATGACAAGCTGGAGAAGGTGCTGAACAGGAAGATAACAGGGCCAACAGTTATATTCATCATGAATGAGAAGACAAGGGAATCCGTCAGATACGGAATTGCAAATGATTTCTTCTCGGCTGGAACAGTACACTATGTCGGCAAGGAGATAAGAGCAGTCATCATGAGTCTGCTGGATGTGGATACGCATGACACCATCTTGGCACTCCAGGCCGAGAGTATAGTCATTGAGGCTGCGATCGTGGCAAGCGAGGGCAACATTATAGCCGTTGAGCCGGACGAGGGTTCGAGAAGATCCATGGAGGAGAATGTTGACAAGTTCGGAGTACATAATGTACAGATAATCCCAGATATGAGCGAGGACACTCTGGCAGCCATACCTGTTCCGAGACTGGCATTCATAGTTGCAAATCATTATCTGGAGTCAGATATGGAGAGACTGCTCAAGATCAATCCGAATATGCAGTTTGTCATATACACACTTGATCTTGGAATACTTGCACAGGCAAAGCTCATATTTGACAAGCTCGGAATAAAGAATATGGAGGCTATTCAGATATCTGTATCCAAAACCAACAAGGACAACATGTTCGTTACCCAGCCGTCACCATGGCTTATCACCGGTGGAGCAGAGTAATCGACATCATAATATTTATATATAAGAAAAACCGCCTTTATGTAATAGGCGGTTTTCTTGTGTCCTCCAGACGGACGATTCCGAGGATCGTTCCCAGACAAATGATATCACTTGTGAGATACAGGGATCTATCACATCTGCTGACAGCTTCAAGGTATGGTGAGCCATCCTTTTCTGTATATTTTCTGATCATCTCGACTCCATTCTCGTTCAGGAATAACGCAATATCTCCGAAATGAGGAAAGTTTTGTTCCACGGCTATAATATCATCCTTAATATAGATAGGATGGAGCATATTGGTCGTGAGCCTCAGACAATAATCTGCATTTGGAAAATAATCGGCGGGTATCTCTATAAATTCTGTCGCGTGTGTTGAGTAGTCTGAATTGGAAGCAAGCGTGTGAGTTGAGGAAATACACGGAATCCTGCGCGTTTTGGCGCGGTACGCATCCGCTGAAGGAAGCTTCTTCTGCATGTGATCTTCAGAGTCCGCCATTAGCATGACCATCCGCTTGCCGTGGATGTTGAGTGTTCTGTATTTTTGCAGGAGATACAATTCCTCGTCCGTAAGGCTGCGCCTATGGAGAAATCCATCCATGGTACATCCAAGTGCGTCTGCGATGGATATCATAAGCTGTATTCCCGGGCTCTTGGTCTTGCCGCTCCTGATGGCTTTTATCGTATCCTCAGAGACATCTGTCAACTCAGCTAACTGACTGATCGTAACCCCGCGTTCAGCCATGACTTCCCTGAGTCTTTTCCCTATATCGTATTGTTGCTGCATGTAATTCACCTCAGTAACATTATATAATAGAAGAAACAGGCTTGTCCAGTTGAAAAGTGTAAGAATATACACTTTTGCGATTTGTGTATGCGCAGGAAAGTGTATGAACTGCTCTTTAATATGAAATTAAATATGATATAATGAATTTATCTGTTACATCGAGAGATGACAAGGGGGTCATTTTCTACAATAGTCTGTCACAATGGGGGTGACGGATTACGGCAGAGGGAACAAGGCTATCACGTGTCGAGCGTTAGGGCGTCGATCACGAGATAGCCTTTTTTCGTGGGGGGCGAAGGACGGACGGCTGGGTATTCTTCCGCGGGGCGGGTATATCATCTGCTATATATGTGGTATCACGCTCTACTTCCTTCGCTTCGGCTTAGCTTCTATATGCACTCGTTTCCGGCCGCGATAAGGGCGATGCGGCTTCCAACTCGGCAAGAAGCACCGAAGCTCAGTCGTATTCGCTACCGATACCACATATATAGCAGATGATATACAGCCGCGGAAGAATACCCAGCCTGTTTCTGGCGGAAGGGTGATGGGAGTGGCGAATTTTACTTTGATGATTTGGAAGAAAAGCTAATTATAAACGAAATGTTAAAATTATAAAAAAAGTATAAACTGGCGATACGTTAGATTTTATGCGGGTTTCTTGAGAAAACTGTGACAAAAAACTGTTTTTGTTACGAAAAATAATACAAAAATAAAAAATGATTAAAATTTGACTATAAGGGCAAATAAATGACTTTAAATTTGTTTTGAATGGTGATAAAATACGCAAGCAAGGAGCGAGAGTAGCTTTTTAGAAAAAAAGATAGGGGAGTATGACCGTATGAATGTAGTATTTTTTGATGTAGACGGCGTACTGAATTCGGAGAAATTTCTGTGTGAGAAGCATGGGGAGTTTATCAATCCTAAGAATGTGGCTAACCTCAAGATGGTTGTGGATGCCACAGGAGCGAAGCTGGTCATGACAAGTGACTGGAGAAAACAGGTGATTGATAAGGATATCAGTAAGGCACACGTAAGGGAACTGATAGACAGACTTGCGGATGCTGGAATGGAAGTATATGGGGCAACTTCTTCAGGGGATGAGCTCAGAAACAAGTACGGGGATTATACCAGAGCATGTGCAGTCAAGGATTATGTGGTTGCGAATTCCGTAGAGGGATATGTCATATTTGATGACATGGATATGGACTGGGAGGCTCATGAACTCGATTCTCACTGGATCAACACAGAGAACGTACTTGTGGGGCTGTCTGAGGCAGATGCCATGAATGCTATTTCTATAATAAACCAATAATAAACTGGAATAGCATTTTGACATACAATAAAACAGTGTGAAAGGAAGTGATGTCTTACGGATCTGGCAGAAGAGTTATCCAATGAACTCCAATGCAAAACAGTATTTACAATACCAATATTTGGTGGAATACCGGTAACGGAATCTGTGGTGGTAACATGGATCATTATGGCAGTGCTTGTGTTGTTGTCGATTATCCTTGTAAGGAATCTAAAAGTTGAGAATCCGGGTAAGAAACAGCTTGTGCTGGAGACCATAATAACTACTTTTAACAACCTGTTCAAAGGTGTTATCGGAGAGGCGGGCATGAAGTATGTTCCGTATCTGATAACGGTTATTCTGTACATCGGCATGGCCAACATCATGGGTGTATTTGGCTTTAAACCACCGACAAAGGATCTGAATGTGACAGCCTCACTGGCCATCATGAGTATCATACTCGTACAGGTGGCAGGAATACGAGGAAAGGGGACAAAAGGCTGGGTCAAGAGTTTTGCAGAGCCGGTAGCAATAGTTGCACCGCTTAATGTACTTGAGCTTGTCATCAAGCCGCTGTCGCTGTGTATGCGACTTTTTGGTAATGTTCTCGGAGCATTCGTCATCATGAAGCTGATAGAGGCAGTAGTTCCACTCATTGTCCCTATCCCACTCAGCCTGTACTTTGATTTTTTTGATGGATTTTTACAGGCATTTGTATTTACTTTCCTGACTACGCTTTACATGCAGGAAGCGATGGAGTAAAGATTATCTGATTTTAAAAATGAAAATAAGAAGGAGAAAATGATATGAACGGATTATTAGCAATTGGAGCAGGTATAGCAGCATTAGTAGGACTTGGCGCAGGACTTGGAATCGGTCTTGCAACATCAAAGGCAGTTGAGGCTGTAGCTAGACAGCCGGAGGCAGACGGAAAGATCACAAAGCTTCTTATCATCGGTTGTGCCCTTGCAGAGGCAACAGCTATCTACGGTTTCGTAATCGGACTTCTTGCAATCATTCTTCTTAAGTAATCAGATTTTTGGTCAGATGGATATTTTAATAGAAATATCTAATAGAAATCTGGAATTGCAGAAGAGATGCGGATAATAGAAACAGAAAGATAGGAGTGGCTATATGATTGATATAGAATTTTCTACAATAGCATTCACCATTATCAACTTAATAGTTCTGTTTCTTCTTTTGAAGAAGTTCTTGATAGGACCGCTCAACGATGTCATCAAGAAGAGAGAAGATATGATCGCTGGCACCATATCGGATGCCAACAATCAGAAGGCTGAAGCAATGAAACTCAAGTCTCAGTATGAGGATACCCTTGCAGGGGTTGATGCTGAGTGCAGGGATCTCCGTGAGAAATCCCGTGTGGAGGCCCAGAATGAGTACAGCCGTATCATAGATCAGGCTGATGCAAAGTCAGTCAAGATGATAAAGGATGCGGAGAAGACCATAGAGATCAAGCAGAACAAGGCACTTTCTGATATGCAGTCACAGATCGCAGAGCTTGCAATGGCAGCAGCCGGCAAGATCGTGGGCGGTGAAGGTGATGCGGAATCAGCAGGAGCTGCCATGTATGACGAGTTTTTGAATGAAGTAGGTGATTCAGGTGACACAGAAGGCAATTAATTACGGAATTGTCCTCTATCAGCTTGGAATCAGTCAGGACATGGTGGAGGAGATAAAGGCGCTTGTGGATGGTAGTCCGGAGCTGGTATATGCACTGGCAGATCCGGTGGTCAGCCACGCGGACAAGCGCAAGGTCGTTGACAGGGTATTTGACAGATTTGGCAATAAGGATCTGGTAAATTTCATGAAGACCCTGTGTGACAACGATGGATTTGACATGATACATGACATATTTGACGAGTATGAGAAGTATGCCAGAGAGCAGCAGGATATCCTTTCGGCAACTCTCTATTATGTCACACCGCCAACTGATAAGCAGAAGGCAGGTATCGAGAACTTCCTTATGAAAGAGTATGGAAGCAAGGCGGTACAGCTTTCTATGGTGGAGAAAAAAGAATTGATAGGTGGATTTGTCATAAGAACGGGAGACCGCGAGTACGACAGAAGCATTCTGGGCAGGTACAAATCCCTTAGACAGAAACTGGTTATGAGGTGATAAATTGAGTTCAATTAGTTCAGAGGATATTATTTCTATACTCAAAGAAGAGATAGAGAATTATGATTTTGACTCCAGGGACAAAGAAGTCGGTAAGGTCATCTATGTAGGTGATGGAATCGTAACCGTATACGGTATAGACAATGCCATGTACGGCGAGATCGTTGTTTTTGAGAATGGTGTCAAAGGTATGGTTCAGGATATCAGAAGAACAGAGATAGGATGTATTCTGTTCGGTCGTGATACAGGAATCAAAGAAGGAACAAAGGTCAGCAGAACGGGAAAGCGTGCAGGCATCCCTGTAGGCGATGCATTTATCGGACGTATAGTTGATGCCCTTGGAGCACCTATAGATGGAAAGGGCAGCATAGAGTCAACGGATTATCGTCCAATAGAGAATCCGGCTCCAAGCATAGTTGATCGTAAGTCGGTCAACCAGCCGCTTCAGACAGGAATCCTCTCGATAGATGCCATGTTCCCAATCGGAAGAGGACAGAGAGAGCTGATCATAGGAGACAGACAGACAGGTAAGACATCCATAGCGATAGATACCATTCTGAATCAGAAGGGCAAGGATGTCATCTGTGTATATGTGGCTATAGGCCAGAAGGCTTCAACAATAGCCAAGGTTGTAAATAACCTGAACAAATATGATGCCATGGACTACACGATAGTCGTTGCATCTACAGCAAGTGATTCAGCACCACTTCAGTATATTGCGCCTTATTCAGGTACAGCGATCGCTGAGTATTTCATGCATAAGGGCAAGGATGTGCTGATCGTGTACGATGATCTGTCAAAGCACGCTGTTGCTTACAGAACATTGTCACTGCTTCTCGGACGTTCACCAGGACGTGAGGCATATCCTGGAGATGTATTCTATCTCCATTCAAGACTTCTTGAGAGATCAAGTAAGCTTAAGGATGAGCTGGGCGGAGGCTCCATCACAGCCCTTCCTATTATCGAGACACAGGCAGGCGATGTATCTGCTTATATACCTACAAATGTTATATCTATCACAGATGGACAGATATTCCTCGAGAGCGATCTGTTCTTCTCAGGTATGAGACCTGCTGTCAACGTTGGTCTGTCGGTATCACGAGTTGGTGGTGCAGCGCAGACAAAGGCGATGAAGAAGGCCGCAGGAAGTATCCGTATCGATCTGGCACAGTACAGAGAGATGGAGGTGTTCACACAGTTCAGTTCAGATCTTGATGAGAACACCAAGGAACAGCTTCAGTATGGCAAGGGACTTATGGAGCTTTTAAAGCAGCCTCTGTGTAATCCACTGTCAATGGCCGAGGAGGTTATCATTCTGGTAGCAGCTACCAATAAGGTATTCCTTCCAGTTGAGGTTTCAGAGGTCAAGAAGAAGAAACTTGAGATGCTTGAATACTTCCACAGTGCCCATAAGGATATCGTGGATGAGATCGAGGAGAAGCAGGTGCTTACCGATGAGCTGAAGGACAAGATAGTCGCAGCCGCTAAGGAGTTTATCGAGAGATAGATCTCATGAGAAATAAGAAGATTCGTTGAGAGGTGATTTGATTGGCAAATACCAAAGAAATCCAGAATAGAATAAAGAGTATCAAGGATACTCAGAAGATCACCAATGCAATGTATATGATCTCATCTTCCAAGCTTAAAAAGGCGAGGACAGATCTTGAGAACACGGAGCCTTACTTCTACACACTCCAGGTTGCCCTTGCCAGAATGCTCAGACATGTTCCTGAGATGGAGCATCTGTACTTCGACAGCAGAGAGGGAATCAAGGAAGAGGACAGAAGGCGAGGTTATCTGGTCATTACCGCCGACAAAGGTATGGCTGGTGCCTACAACCACAATGTAATCAAGATCGCTGAGCAGGAGCTTGCAGCCCACCCAAACAGTGAGTTGTATGTAGTCGGCCAGGTGGGAAGACACTACTTCGCCAAGAAGGGAGTGCCTATAGATATACATTTCCAGTATACAGCGCAGAATCCTAGTCTTCACAGAGCCAGAGTCATAGCGGACAAGATGCTTGAGAACTATGAGAATGGCGATATAGATGAGGTATACATCATATATACCAACATGAAGAGCAGTGTGGTCGTTGAACCGCAGATGATACAGCTCCTCCCTATGAAGAGGACTGACTTCGCAGGCGTTCCTGCGGATGTGTTCCACGAGGAGATTACCATGGAGCCTTCACCGAAGGCAGTGCTTGACCGAATCGTACCAAACTGTGTCATGGGATATATATACGGCGCTCTGGTAGAGTCCTTCTGCAGTGAGCAGAACAGCCGAATGATGGCGATGGACTCAGCCACAAAGAGTGCCAAGGAGATGCTGGATGATCTCAATATCAAATACAACAGAGCAAGGCAGGCAGCCATAACGCAGGAGATCACAGAGATCGCGGGCGGCGCCAGAGCTCAGAGAGACAGGAGCTAATAAGCTCAATAAATAATTGTAAAGGAGGTCTGATGTTTTGAAAAATGGTAAGATAGTACAGGTCATGGGACCTGTCGTAGACGTAGAATTTCCAGACAACGATCTGCCATACATCAAGGATGCTCTTGAAGTAGATAATCATGGAAAAAAATGTGTTATGGAAGTAGCACAGCACGTAGGAAATAATACAGTAAGATGTATCATGCTGTCCGCCAGCGAGGGACTTTCAAGAGATATGGAAGTCGTTGCGACCGGATCAGGAATCAAAGTTCCAGTAGGAAATCAGACACTTGGACGTCTGTTCAACGTGCTTGGTGAGACAATAGATGGCAAGGAGGATCTCTCAGACACAGAGCACTGGGTAATCCACAGAGAGCCGCCAACATTTGAGAATCAGAGTCCTGTCATCGAGATACTTGAGACAGGTATCAAGGTCATAGATCTTCTTGCACCTTACTCAAAGGGTGGTAAGATTGGTCTGTTCGGCGGTGCCGGAGTTGGTAAGACAGTCCTTATCCAGGAGCTTATCCAGAATATCGCATCCGTACATGGTGGATACTCAATATTCACCGGTGTTGGAGAGCGTTCAAGAGAGGGAAATGATCTGTGGACAGAGATGAGCGAGTCAGGCGTTATCGACAAGACCGCCCTGGTGTTCGGACAGATGAATGAGCCACCTGGAGCCAGAATGAGAGTTGCAGAGACAGGACTTACAATGGCAGAGTATTTCCGTGATGTAAATCATCAGGATGTGCTTCTGTTCATCGACAATATATTCAGATTTACACAGGCAGGTTCAGAGGTTTCATCACTTCTCGGACGTATGCCATCAGCCGTTGGTTATCAGCCAACACTTGCAAATGAGATGGGTGAGCTTCAGGAGCGAATCGCTTCTACCAAGGAAGGATCAGTCACGTCAGTCCAGGCCGTATATGTGCCAGCCGATGACCTTACAGATCCTGCCCCAGCCACAACATTTGCGCATCTGGATGCAAATACAGTTCTTTCAAGAAAGATCGTTGAGCAGGGTATCTATCCGGCAGTAGATCCGCTGGAGTCAAGCTCACGAATTCTTGAGGCTGATATAGTCGGCGAGGAGCATTATAATGTTGCAAGACGTGTACAGGAGATACTTCAGAAGTACAAGGAGCTGCAGGATATCATCGCAATCCTCGGTATGGAGGAGCTGTCAGATGAGGATAAGCTTACAGTTACCAGAGCCAGAAAGGTTCAGAGATTCCTGTCACAGCCATTCCATGTTGCTGAGAACTTCACAGGTATTCCTGGAAAGTATGTAAGTCTCAAGGATACGATCAAGGGCTTCAAGATGATCGTTGACGGTGAGATGGACGAGTATCCTGAGTGGGCATTCTTCAATGTAGGTACTATAGAGGAAGTAAAGGAAAAGGCCGAGAAGGGCCAGTAAAGGAAGTGCATAGATGAATACATTTTATCTGAGAGTTATTTCCAGTAATAAGATATTCTTCGACGGCCGGGCAGAGAAAATAGTTCTTCCACTTGAAGATGGAGAGAAAGCGGTTCTTGCACATCATGAGAATATGGTCATAGCCACCAGCATAGGAGAGATCAGGATTACCACCAGCAAGGGTGAGCAGGTAGTCGGTGTTGTCGGTGAGGGCTTTGTTCAGATAGTAAATAACCGAGTTGTCCTTATCGTGGATTCCGCAGAGAAGCCGGAGGATATCGACAGGGTCAGAGCCAAGGAGGCAAAGATCAGAGCGGAAGAGAGACTCAGACAGAAAGAGAGTCTGAAGGAATACAAGCAGAGCGAGGCATCACTTGCCCGTGCACTCACAAGACTCAAAGTAACAGAAAAGATATAAAACCCAGCGCAGAAACCCCAAGCGCCTGCTTGCAGGCATTTGGGGGTTTCAAGCGGTTTTAACGAGAAGTCGTTCGGCGTAAGCCGAACATAGAGTGCGTCAGCGCGGGACTTCGAGTCTATTATAAAAGGCAGTGCCAGCAGCAAGACGATGAAACCGATGTGGCGTTGCCTTTTTATGTGCAGACACAATAGATAAAATGTTATTTGACAACTTTTGCCTTTACTGAGAAAATTACTAGATAGTATATGGTGAACTGTATATACAGTGAACTATGTATATAAGAGTTTATGAAAAAGAGGACGTGTGCATGTATATGCACACATTTTTGAGTTAAAGGTATTTGGTTAGAGGTATTTATGTTAAGATTTATTTGGGTAATAGTTTCGTGCTTGTTTCTGATCATGTACTATGTGCCAAAGATGTCGTATTATGCTAGGCACCCGGAAAAATATGGTGAGGATATATGTTATCAGATGGCACAGGTTATGTGCAATTATGTGAGACGTCGTGCTTTTATCAAGACGGTTGCCACGGGTATGGAGAACCTTCCTAAGGAGGGCGGATATATCATGTATGCCAATCATCAGGGTAAGTATGATGTACTGGGAGTTATAGTTTCCCATGACAAACCGATTACGTATGTCATGGATGCCAAGAGGTCGAAGCTGTTCATAGCAGATCAGCTTACGGATCTTGTGAAGGCACAGAGACTTGACAAGGAAGACATAAAGCAGCAGGTACAGGTTATAAACGATGTATCCACGGAGATTAAGGCGGGAAGGAGATATATTTTATTCCCGGAGGGAGGATACGATCACAGTCACAATGAGCTCAAGGAGTTCATGCCGGGAAGCTTCAAGATCGCCAAGAAGGCGAAGTGTCCTATCGTTCCAGTCGTGCTGTATGATTCCTTCAAGCCATTTGAGGGATGGTCACTGAGGCGTGTGACGACACAGCTTGCATTTCTGGAGCCGATCCCATATGAGGTTATAGCGGATAAGACGACCACAGAGATCAGGGATATGGTCGTTGACAAGATCCAGAGGAAGCTTGATACGATGGAGACAATGAATTGTTGGTAACGATATATGGATAATTATTCTGAACGGGCAGGTCATGTTGATGATCTGCCCGTTCGGGGGTTACGGAAGCTTGGTGTTGACTATATCAAATCAGGTGAATACAATATAAAAGGGTATTTAACCACAAAAACAAGGATTGGGAAGTAGAGATATGGGACAGAGTAAAGAGAGAAACAGTAATGAAAAAAGCGGATTCCTCAAGAAGCTTATAATAGTTCTGGCAGTGGCGATCGTGGTAGTATTTGCGGTATTTTATGTGATCTATTACAGATTTTCATATCAGGCGGACAAGCTGGCAAAGGAGACCGCCCGCATATACGCATTTGGCGATGGCGGAGAGATGGCTGACATGATAGCCCCGGGATACGTGAAGAAGTTTGAGGATTCGTCAAAGGTTTTGTCGGTGAGTGACATACAGGACATATATATAAACAAGTTCAGAGCGTATACAGATGAGCAGGTCGGGGATATAGATACGATCGAGTGCAAGGTCACCGATATACAGGCGGTGAGCAATATAGAGGATGTGCAGCAGCAATTTGCGGACAACGGAGTTAAGGGCGTGTCCCAGTACAGAAGTGTGGAAGCTGACTGGATAGTGACAGGCAAGGATGGCGGCGAGGTCACGGTACACGTTCAGGAATGTATGTTGAAGTGCGACGATGGCTGGTATGTGGACTATGTCCGTATGCCGGATGAAATAGACAGCATGAGTACGCCGGTCGATTCCGGGGATGCTGACAGTGAGGAGACAACAGAGGCGGAGATCACTGAATAATATTGTGTGTATAAGATTGGAAGGGCATACAGTATACAAGAAAGAAGGCTGACAAAAAATGTATGATGTGAGATCCATGAAGGCAGAGGACTTCATAGATGATGGCGAGATCCGTGAGACGCTGGACTATGCGGATCAGAACAAGGACAATGTGGAGCTTATCGACAGTATCATAGAGAAGGCAAGGCTCAGGAAGGGGCTTACCCACAGGGAGGCATCCGTGCTTCTTGCGTGTGAGATGCCGGACAAGATAAATGAGATATATGATCTGGCGGAGCAGATCAAGAAGGACTTCTACGGCAACAGAATAGTTATGTTCGCGCCGCTGTATCTGTCCAACTACTGTGTAAATGGGTGTGTGTATTGTCCGTATCACATCAAGAATAAGCATATAGCCAGAAAGAAGCTCACCCAGGAAGAGGTGAGACGGGAGGTCATAGCACTGCAGGATATGGGTCACAAGAGACTGGCCATTGAGGCCGGTGAGGATCCTCAGATGAATCCTATCGAGTACATCCTGGAGTGTATAGACACGATATACAGCATCAAGCACAAGAACGGTGCAATAAGGCGTGTAAATGTAAATATAGCGGCGACCACAGTGGAGAACTACAGGAAGCTGCACGAGGCAGGAATTGGAACGTACATCCTCTTCCAGGAGACCTACGATAAGGAAGCGTATGAGAAGCTTCATCCATATGGACCGAAGCATGACTATGCATATCACACAGAGGCTATGGACCGTGCAATGGAAGGTGGTATAGACGATGTGGGTCTGGGAGTGCTCTTTGGTCTGGACAAGTATAGGTACGAATTTGCGGGGCTGCTGATGCATGCGGAGCACCTTGAGGCTGTTCATGGAGTTGGTCCGCACACCATCAGTGTGCCAAGAGTCAAGAAGGCTGACGACATAGATCCTGAGGCATTTGACAACGGAATAAGCGACGATGTATTCTGCAAGATCGCAGCATGTATCAGAATCGCCGTTCCTTATACAGGAATGATAATCTCCACAAGGGAGAATCCAACGGTCAGGGATGAGATCATAAGGCTTGGAGTGTCGCAGATAAGCGGTGGTTCAAAGACCAGTGTGGGTGGCTACTATGCGCCGGAGCCAGAGGATGAGAAGTCGGAGCAGTTCGATGTCAGCGACACGAGAACTCTGGATCAGGTTGTGAACTGGCTGATGACCAAGGGCTATATACCATCGTTCTGTACGGCATGTTACAGAGAGGGCAGAACCGGCGACAGGTTCATGAGCCTGTGCAAGAGCGGACAGATACAGAACTGCTGTCATCCGAACGCACTCATGACGCTGGAGGAATATCTGGTGGATTATGCTTCGCCGGAGACCGCGGAGATAGGCAGGAGACTCATACAGAATGAGCTGAAGAATATTCCGAATGAGAAAGTCAGACAGATAGTGGCCGAGAGACTTGACAGGATAAAGCACGGAGACAGAGATTTTAGATTCTAACACATTGTGGAGGAGCAAAATGAGTTTAAACGATACACCGTCGGCAAACAGAGTGCATATAGGTTTCTTTGGATGCAGGAACGCAGGCAAGTCCAGTCTGGTAAATGCAGTGACGGGGCAGAGCCTTGCTGTTGTGTCGGATGTGGCGGGAACCACCACGGATCCGGTGTACAAGTCCATGGAGCTGCTTCCGCTTGGACCGGTGGTCATCATAGATACACCGGGAATAGACGATACCGGCGAGCTGGGTGAACTCAGGGTGTCGAAGACCAGACAGGTGCTTGCGAAGATAGATGTCGCTGTGCTGGTGGTTGATGGTTCGGTTGGCCTTTCGGCGGCGGACAGGGAGCTCACAGAGCTTTTCAAAGAGAAGAATATAAATTATATAATTGCGTACAATAAGAGTGATCTAGTTAAGGATGATACACAGGTTCAGAATTCAGCGGAGAATTCCATATGGGTCAGCGCAGAGCACAGACAGGGAATAGAGGAGCTGAAGGAATTGATAGGAAAGCTCACGGTGACAGACACCATGACCAGGAGACTGGTCGGAGATCTGATACAGCCGGGTGATATGGTGGTGCTGGTCATACCGATAGATTCTGCAGCTCCGAAGGGCAGGCTGATACTTCCGCAGCAGCAGGTCATAAGGGATGTTCTTGAGACCGGAGCTACGGCTGTGGTGTGCAGGGACACGGAGCTTGAGGATACTCTGAGACGGCTGGAGGGGAATGTATCTCTGGTGGTCACTGACTCCCAGGCATTTGCAAAGGTTATGAAGATCGTGCCGTATGACATATATCTGACGTCATTCTCAATACTGATGGCAAGATTTAAAGGGCAGCTTGATGCGGCGGTAAATGGCGCATATGTCCTGGACAGGCTGAGGGATGAAGGCCAGCGTACAGATGCGGACAGCAGACCTCCAAGGATACTCATAGCTGAGGGCTGCACCCATCACAGACAGTGTGATGATATAGGAACTGTGAAACTGCCGAGATGGATACGCAGATACACGGGACTTGAGCCTGAATTTACATTTGTCAGCGGAACGGAATTCCCGGAGGATCTGACAGGATATGATCTGGTGATACACTGCGGAGGCTGTATGCTGAATGAACGCGAGATGAAGAGTCGTCAGGGAAGGGCGGAGCAGCAGAGTATCCCGATGACGAATTATGGAACTGCTATAGCTCATATGAATGGGATTCTTGACAGGAGTCTGAGGATTTTTCAGACAAAGACGGACATATAAATATTTGGATGAAAGGTGATCGATATGGCAAAGACAGGTTTGGTACTTGAGGGCGGCGGCCAGAGAGGCATATATACCGCCGGAGTCCTGGATGTGTTCATGGACAATGATATAGAGGTCGACGGTGTCATAGGGGTGTCGGCGGGAGCCATACATGGACTCTCCTTTGTTGCGAGACAGAGGGGACGCAACATGCGTTACAATATGAAGTACAGGAACAACAAGCACTACATGAGCCTGTACTCCCTTTTAACTACAGGAGATATATGTGGTGAGCAGTTCTGCTACCACGATATCCCGGAGAAACTGGATCCACTTGACTACGATGCATTCCTTGCAAATCCTACGAAGCTCTATGTGGGATGTTCTAATCTGGATACAGGAGAGGCGGAGTATCTGGAGTGTACAGATATGAGAAAGCCTGAGGATGTGAATAAGGTGAGGGCTTCGGCATCCCTCCCACTGGTGTCCAATATTGTTGAGGTAGACGGAATGAAGCTGCTGGATGGAGGTGTATCCGACAGCATACCGATATTTGCATTCAGAAGGATGGGCTACAGGAGAAATATAGTAGTTCTGACAAGACCGGAGGGATACCGCAAGGGCCCGGACAAGATGCTCAGGCTGGAGGCCGGAAGGTACAGGGAGTACCCTGAGTTCGTTAAAAGATGTCACATGAGACACATGTATTACAACAAGACCCTGGACAAGCTGGAGGAGCTTGAAAAGGAGGGTGATACGTTGATAATCAGACCGAGTGAGACTATAGAGATATCAAGGCTTGAGAAGAAGCCGGAGATGATCGAGGCCATGTATGAGCTGGGTGTGTACGATGCAAAGGAGAAATTGCAGCAGGTTAAGAAATTCCTGCGTGAGAGTAAGGAAGAAAGCAGGGACTACACACATGGACAGGCGCAGCAACAGACGGCGGTTACACAGCAGACCCGATAATGGAATATATGACAGATTGATACTTTCGGGAATGGACATTCCTGAGAGTGTGGATACACAGAAGAAGGCACAGGAGAATCACAGCAAAATGGCTGAGACTCCTGTGCCTTCGCTCATACTGTCACTTTCGGTATCTACAATATTCACCATGCTGATTGCAACCTCCTACAATATTGTGGACACTTATTTTGTCTCAGATCTTGGAGAAAGCAGTGTGGCCGCAGTTGGGATCATGTTCTCTGTTATGGCATTGATACAGGCTGTGGGTTACACCTGGGGCATGGGAGCTGGAAGTGAGATAGCGAGACTCCTCGGTAAGCAGAAGAAGCGTGAGGCGGAGCAGACGCTTGCCACGGCACTGGCGGGAGGAATACTGTCGGGCGCGGTCATGGCGGTTATATTTGCCGTGTTCAGGGAGGATGTGGTAAGACTTCTCGGGGCCACGGACACAAGTCTTGCTCCTGCGGAGCAGTATGGAATATATATCATGCTCGCGGCTCCAGTTATGTGTGGTGCTTATGTCCTGAACAATGCCCTGCGGGCTGAGGGGCAGCCGTATCTAGCCCTGTTGGGTATTCTGGCAGGCGGACTGTCAAATGCGTTATTTGACTATATATTGGTGAGAGTGCTTGGACTTGGAATAGCCGGTGCAGGCATAGCGACCCTTGCCGGACAGGGGATAAGCCTTGTCATCATGTATATATGTGTCAGGTCAAGGTGCAGCGTGGTAAGGCTGCATATATCAGACTTGTGGAGCTTCAGATATGGGGTGCGTATAGTGAGAACAGGACTGCCGTCCTTCCTGAGACAGGGACTTATGTGCCTTGCAGCGGTCATGATAAGCAGAAGCTGCAGGCAGTACGGAGATGGAGCCATGGCGGGAATCACAGTTGCAAATAAGATATTTGCAGTCATATTTGCGGTGCTGGTGGGCTATGGGCAGGGATTTGCCCCGGTGTGCGGGTTTGCCTATGGTGCAGGACTTGAATCCAGAGTGAAAAGGTCGCTGAGATTTACCATGATAACTGCGGTGATATTCATGTGCGCTATGGGTGCTGCGACCTGGGTGTGGGTATCCGAGGTGGCCGGTGTATTCTTGCATGAAGGTGGCACTCAAGCTATGCAGCTTGCGGCGCTGTCTCTCCGGGCGCATGCCATATCCATGCCGTTTGCAGCTGTGTGTCTGGTGACCGGAATGTACTATCAGGCTCTTGGAGCATATGGAAAAGCCACCCTCATATCCGCCCTGCGGCAGGGAGTATGTTTTATACCATTGGTATTCATACTGCCGCGCATGTATGGCGTAGATGGAGTGGCTTTTGTCCAGGCCGCCGCCGATGTGCTGGCGGGGATTGTCTCGGCCTTTTATCTGCTATATACAAATGAAAAATAGTCCGTGTTTATCATCTCGTCCGATATGTACAGACGGTTTTCAACCTCCTCGATCATCTGATCCACGTATCCATCAGGAATCTGTGACTCAGGGACGAAGTAAGAGGTCTCCCCCGTGCTGGCATCGTACCTGACCTTGTCGGTCATAAAGCTTTGATCCGCGAAGATCACAAGCTCATCGGAATCGGACAAAATGTTGTGTCCTGCCAAGAGTCTTGAGTCAAAGTCGGCTCCGAGAAGGTTTAACACAGTTGGAAGTATGTCCACACTGGAGCAGAGCTTGTCGACAACTACTGGTTTCTCCATGGATGAGCTCCATATACCAAACTGGTTGTGGTGAAGCTCAAAGTCATCATTCTCTATGTCCTTGCCCGCAAGCTCGTTGTAGGTGCCGTCGCTGAGTCCGTAAGGATAGTGGTCAGGTGCCACGATGAACAGAGTGTTGTCCAGCTTGCCAGTCTCTTCCAGCTTATCCATCAGGAATTCCAGAGCCTTGTCAAGCTCCATCTGGGCTGCAACATAGGCTATGGCCTCATCTGAGTACCCTTTTCCGGAGAGGACATTCTCGGCTCCCTCCCTGTTAATCATACATATATACTGATTGTCGTAATTGTAAGGCAGATGGCCGGAGAAACTCATAAAATACATGTTAAATTTGTCATCCTGAATGAAATCCCCATACACAGCCTCCATACATTCGAGATCGGAATACATAACGTGGTCAGGAATATCCAATCCTGCGCCGATGGCCTTGAAGGTGGTGTAGCCCATATTCGGATGGGTTCTTGTTCTGTCGTAGTATGTGGCATCAAAGTCGTGGTAGCCGTAGCTCTTGTAGCCCTGTGCGTTCAGCATATTGCCGAGGGCGTATGGCTGATAGGTGTCCGCGGATGCCTCAAAGCTCCATTTGGAGGATGCCGGATACTGGCTGAGGCAGTTGGTATATTCGCCGTCTATGGTGCTGTGATACCACAGTGGGTTGTAGAAGTTAGTAAATTCAAAGCCTTCGTGATAAATCTTGTACAGTGTCGGTGTGGCCTCCCTGGATATTCCATATGTACTGAGACTTTCAGCGGTGACAAATACCACATTGTACCCCTCGAACATGCCGGTGTATTCGTCCGTGTAAGTTGGCTGTACCCCCGAGAAATATGCCGTCAGGCTTTTAAGCTCCTCGTCATCTGTCTGATTGTACAGACTTTGGAAATCTATGCTTTCATCGACCTGCGGAACATATACAGGCTCGTCGGCCTGGGTTGATCCTGCCGCCTGATCTGAGCCGCCGGTCTGAGAAGCTGATGAAAAATCTGTCTCGTCCACAGATGCGGCATTGATATCTGATGCGGCAGTCTGTGCATCTGACTGATTATCTCCAATATCTGCAAGCTCAAATGTCTTGCTCTGGCTGCTCTGAGTCACCATGGTCACACAGTCTCTTCCCGTGGTGACCATGACTCCAAGCTTGTTCATGGACAGTTCAAGTACATAGCGTCCGTGGAACAGCGCATATGGAGTGTAGGCCGCAGTCCCGTGCACTGCCAGAATACAGATGGCAAGTACCCATGCAGCTGCGGAGATACCCAGCTGCACCAGCACTGCCCTGAGCACACCTGGCTTCTGCCCGATGCGGCATCTGCCAAATGAAAACCAGAACCTGTTCATGATGATAAGACATATAAGTGGCAGCAGGAACAGCACTATGATATACCAGTTGGATCGCAATGCTGAAAAAAGCACAGTTCTGAAGTTCATAGCATCCTGGGCACCGCCGATGGACACCAGACTCAAAAATGTTCTGAATATCTTATAGTATACAAATTGTGCAATATAGTAGATCGTAAATATACTCCACAGCAGGTAGGCTATGGCTGCATTTGCATATCTGTGCCAGAAGGAGGTCAGTGCTGACAGGGTAAGTCCGCATGCCAGCGCAAATGTCAGGGGATGTAGTATGCTGCTGCCTGCAGATCCATAAATTGCAATGTGAAACAGGAGCTCCATATAAATAAATGCCAGCGGAAAGAATATGGAACGCCACAGCAGACCACTGTGTCTGCTTTGAGTTGTATCTGTTTTCATCTGGCATCTCCTTATTCGCGTGCGAGTATGTCGTCAAGTGCGCCCCTCACTCCTATAGGATCTGTGACCAGAAGAGTGTGGAAACCAAGCTTTGCGGCGGCATCGAGATTCGCCTGCCTGTCATCAAGAAAAATGGATTTCTCAGGGACAAGGTTATATTTGTTGCAGAGATGCTCATAGATGGCGGCGTCTGGCTTGGTCACGTGGTATTCATAGGAGACCACTCTTCCGTCCGTGTAAGGCAGGAAGTGGAATCTAGGCGTGTGGAGTGCAAACAGTCTTCTTGGGTAGTTGGACAGGAGGTAGATGTTGTAACCTCTGGACTTGAGATCCTTGAGCCACATGTCGGCTCCCGGGAACATGTCCACCACTTCATCGAGATTGTTCATGAACAGGTCTATGTAGCTGCTGCATTCCGGGCTGAGTTCCTTGAAACGTTTGATGAGCTCTGGCTCAGGCATATCGTCCAGGTCAAAATGATTCCACATAGGGTGGTTTATCATGTTGTGATCAAGAGTATCTATCACGTCCGCTGGTATGCCAAGTTTCTCCATGGTGCTTTTCCAGTGGAAGTCTACGAGGACCATGCCAATATCAAAGATTATATTTTTCATATGTATATTCCTTTCGTGTCATATGCTGCCGTATAAGTGCAGATTATGTCGTCACAGAAATTTTAACTCATAATAGGACAAAAATATACTCAAATATTTGCGGAAATGCTGACAAATACCTAATATGCTTGTTTACAGTTTTCCGGTCACAGTGTTACAATGATTAAATCGGCAATGTAAGGGGAAATACAGTGTATGATATACGTATTTGTGGACTTTGAAATGAATATGATAGATTCAGAGTATAAGAAGGAAAAGAAAATATGTAAGAGTGAGATCATAGAGATCGGTGCGGTTAAACTGGATGAAGATTATAATGAGATAGATTCGTTTAAGAGTTATGTGAAGCCGGCATATGGAACCATGGCTTCGCGTATAATAAAGCTCACAGGAATAACAGATGATATGGTGGAGGATGCTCCTTCATATGCTTTTGCCATGGGGAGCTTTATAGAGTGGTGTGCTGATGCCGATGTGATATACGCATGGAGTGAGAATGACCTGAGACAGCTCCGCAAGGAGGCCAGGCTGAAGGAATACACGCACCCCGGGCTGGAAAGTATCATATCAAGGTGGAAGGATTTCCAGAAGGAATATGCCAAGCTCATAGGAACGTCAAGAAGGATATCACTGTCGGACGCTGTGTTTTATCTGGGAGAAAACTTTCAGGGGGCAGAGCATGATGCCCTGTGGGATGCCAGGAATACCGCTGAGGTGTTCAAGCTCTCAAAGGATGAGAAGAATTTTTTCAGGATCATGGCCCCGGTCATCGATGTGTACAAGCCCAAGAAGAATCTGACATATTCCCTGTCCGAGGCATTTGGAGATATACATCTGGATGAATAGATATGTAATTGATGACTACATAGAATAATAATGTGGATTATTAGGAGGACTTCATGAACTGGAATAAGAGGGATACAGTGAGGACCGTGATTATATTGTGCGGTGTGGTGCTGTTTGCATATGTACTGTTTAATTTTGATAAGGTGTCCAGTATGTTCAGCTGGCTCATCAATATACTCATGCCATTTGTCATAGGATTTGCCATAGCATTTGTGGTGAATGTACCTATGAAGGGACTTGAAAAGGTATTGTTTAAGAATAAAGACAGCAGACTGTACAGGTTCAGGAGACCAGTGTGCCTCATACTGTCGTTCCTGTGCATAATAGCTGTTCTCACGTTTGCAATAACTATGATCATACCTGAGATGTCCAAGACTATAACTATGTTTGCAGAGAAGCTGCCATCGGCCATGGATGATATACAGAGGAAGGCAATCAAGCTGATGAAGGACCAGCCGGAGATAGTGGATAAGATAAAGAGTATCAATATTAATTGGGATGCACTTATATCAAATGTGGTTGGTATTGTGAAGAACGGCGGCAGCAGTGTATTGTCTTCCACGTTCTCCATTGCCAGCAGTGTGGTAGGCGCCGTGGTCGATGTTCTGGTGGGACTGTTCTTTGCGTGCTACATACTGGCTCAGAAGGAGACTCTGGAGAAGCAGGTAAAGGGTGTATTGTATGCGGTGTTCAGGGAAGAAAAGGCGGACCGATTCATTCAGACTTGTGTTCTTGCGGATAAGACCTTCTCCAAGTTCATCTCAGGTCAGTGCCTTGAGGCGTGCATACTTGGACTTATGTTTTTCATTACGATGACCATATTCCGTATTCCGTATGCGCTTACGGTCAGCATCATCATAGCAGTATTTGCACTGATCCCGGTTGTTGGAGCATTTGTCGGATGTTTTGCCGGAACGATTATGATCCTGGTAGAGGATCCGAAGCGTGCCATAGTGTTTCTGATCATATTTGTCGTGTTGCAGCAGATAGAGGGTAACTTCATATATCCTCATGTTGTTGGTGGTTCGGTGGGACTTCCATCTATATGGGTACTTGTGGCGGTCATGCTTGGAGGTGATATGTTGGGCATTCTGGGTATGCTCATATTTGTACCGCTTTTCTCCGTCCTGTATGCGATGTCTGAAGAATATGTGGTTAAGAGACTCAGAGACAAGGGCATATCGTGGAGGAAATATAATCTGGCATGCAACATCCCCGAGGGGCGATGGAATGGAAGGCTGGATGAGGAATGTGCGTCTGATGTCAGCAAGGTGGACGCCGGGCAGACCGGGACGAATGAGTCAAATGCACCGGGCAGTACAGCCGGAAGCGGCAATTCTGGGAAAAACAACACAAGCAGAAACAATACGGGAAGAAACAGCTCAGAAAGAAATAAAATAGAAAGAAACAATACAGGCAGAAACAGTAACAGAAATAAAAACTACAAGAAGAGAAAGAAATAACGGCTCATATATGGCATCATCTGTGTGGTGATACATATAGCCGTTCAGAAAGAAGGATATACACATGTACAGAGACATAGCGAAATTGGTTTTATACAGAGATCTTGGTGAGGACAGCATACTTATGAAGCTGTCTGGAATATTTGAGGATTTTGATCTCAAGAGGTGTGAGAATGCGGAGCTGTGTGCCCGCATATACGATCAGATCAAGAGACTGCTCGATCTTGCGACCAGCTATGGATTCGACAAGAATCTGTGGCACAACTATCTGGCATTTATACTTATCACCAATGAGAACTCATTCAGTATAACAAGTGAGAAGGTAGGAGCAAATGACGGAACCGTTAATTATTTCGCCAAGAATGATTTCAGGATATTCAAGAAGCTGTTCGACTTTGATTTCTCAGAGATAGAGAGCGCACTTGGAATAGACTGTTTCTCAACTATCAACAACTATAGGTCTATTGGCAAGAAGGAGAGAATGTACAATAAGAATGTCAGCGAGAAGGTTCAGGCTGTCAGCAATGCGATAGAGGAGGCTGAGAACGAGGACCAGATATTTGACATAGTGACATCATTCTACAAGGCATATGGTGTTGGTATGTTCGGTCTCAACAAAGCGTTCAGGATCACCCGTGAGCATGGAGATCTGGAGTTTGTACCTATAAATAACACAGAGGATGTCATGCTGGATGATCTCATCGGATATGAGATCCAGAAGAAGAAGATCGTGGACAACACTGAGGCATTTGTGGAGGGCCGCAAGGCGAACAATGCACTTCTCTTTGGTGACAGTGGAACAGGAAAGTCAACCACGATCAAGGCGATCATCAACGAGTACTATGACAGAGGACTTCGTATGATAGAGATATACAAGCATCAGTTCCAGGATCTGTCGCAGGTCATATCGCTTATCAAGAACAGAAATTACAGATTTATCATATACATGGATGATCTTTCATTTGAGGAATTTGAGATAGAGTACAAGTACCTCAAGGCTGTCATCGAGGGTGGACTTGAGATCAGACCTGACAATGTGCTCATCTATGCCACATCCAACCGCCGTCATCTCATCAAGGAGACATGGAACGACAGGAATGATATGGAGAATAACAATGGTATTCACAGAAGTGATACCATTCAGGAGAAGCTGTCACTGGTCAACAGATTCGGAGTCACGATCAGCTACAGCGCACCTTCACAGAAGGAATACTTTGAGATCGTCAAGGGACTTGCTGAGAAGGAGCACATCACCATGGACGAGAAGGAGCTCTGCGCAGAGGCAAACAAGTGGGAGCTTGCACATGGCGGCATAAGCGGACGTACTGCACAGCAGTTTATCAACTACCTTAAGGGGCAGGGATTGTAAAAATAATTGCTGTTGAACTACGGTTTATATTTTGTTATTATTAAGTTAATTTTGTAGAGCAAGATACTTTGATAAGGAGTGTGGAAAGATGATAGATCTTAGCAGCAAGAAAGGTAAGACACTGGTATCCAGAATAATTGTTGTGGTTCTGTGTATCGCAATGGTTGTTACACTTTTAGTTTCAGCATTCTAATAGGAAAACAGGTCGAATTGGAGAGTAGATATGAGAGGAAAGTTTGGAGAGCACCAGACGGTGCGATCGATACTTAAGAGTCTGCCACGTACTGTCCACGACGATGTGACGAGAGCCGGAATAGGAGATGACTATGCCCGGCTCTTGTTGCGTGATGGGGGTAGCGGAGACACCGGCGCAGCTAAAAGCGTGAATGTTGCGGCTGGTGTGTGCTGTGACAGCGGGTATATGGGACTCAGACTTGATATAGCGAGACTTTACAACAGTATAAGGATTGGCGGATATATGCCATGGGCGGCAGTAGATACCATAGTTATGCCTGATGACGATGAACGACGCATGAAGAAACTGCTCAGAAAGCTTGCGGGCATATGTGTGGAATATAGAGTAGATATTATTACGGGGCATACCGAGGTGAATAATGCTGTATCTGAGCCGGTTATAAGTGTGACTATGATGGGAAGGCATGCAGGTCAGGGTGAGGATATGCAGGAATTGCAGAATCAGGATGTTCACGGATACCAGATGCCTACAGGACATGGTGTAGCTGGTACGCGAGGACTGAAATGGCCGGCTGGCATGGATATAGTTATGTGTGGACAGACTGGCGTTGGGGGAACTTTGCAGCTCTACTATGACAATCAGAAGGAACTTTTTGAGAGATATTCGGAGAGCTATCTGAGACCTGTGGAGCAGCTCGAGCAGCTTATACTGCTTGGCGGCCAGGTTGACATAGCATTAGATCATGGCTGTATATATTCACACGACATATCGAGGGGCGGCGTATTTGCAGCTCTCTGGGAGATGGGAGATGCGCTGAAGTGCGGGCTTGAGGTATGTCATGACAATATACCGATACTTCAGGAGACAATAGAGATATGTGAGCACACCGGGGATAACCCGTATATGATAGATGGTTGTGGTTCTGCACTCTTCGTAGTTCCGGATGGAAAATTGCTGGCTGATAAGCTCTATGAGGCAGGATATGAGGCTTCAGTCATAGGCCATCTTACGGAAAAAAGCGATAGGGTTGTGGTGCACGACGACGAGAGGAGATTTCTTACACCGCCAAGGTTTTTATAGGAGGAGTAGTATGCTAAATATAGTATTACATGAGCCGGAGATCCCGGCCAATACAGGCAACATAGGAAGAACATGTGTGGCAGCAGGCGCAAGACTGCATCTCATAGAACCACTGGGCTTCCAGATAAATGAGAAACAGTTGAAGCGTGCCGGGCTTGATTACTGGGACAAGCTGGATGTGACAACGTATGTGAATTTCGAGGATTTCCTTGCAAAGAATCCCGGAGCAAAGATATACATGGCGACAACCAAAGCCAGGAAGAAGTATACAGATGTGAAGTTTGAGGATGACGCATACATCATGTTCGGCAAGGAGAGTGCGGGTATACCAGAGGAGATCTTGGTTGATTATAAGGATACATCTATCAGGATTCCGATGTTCCCAGACATTCGTTCACTGAATCTGGGCAACTCTGTGGCAATAGTGCTGTATGAAGCACTCAGACAGAATGATTTCCCAGGTCTAGAGGAAGCAGGAAATCTACATCGTCTTAGTTGGGACATGTAGTGATAGAGGGGGAATATACATGGCGTATCCTACAAGTGGAAAAAAGATGCTGAACATATGCATTCTGGACATACTGAAGAAATATACGGACTGTGACCACACCATGGATCAGAAGGATATCATTGCGAAGCTCAAAGAGGATTATGATATAACTGTGGACAGAAAATCCGTAAAAGCAAATCTCAATTGTCTGGTGGATTATGGCTATGACATTGAGTACACCGAGACGGAGAGAGAGAAGAAGGACGGCACAAAGGAGACACTTACATCAAACTGGTATTATAATCACGAGTTTGACGATGCAGAGCTTCGAATGATGATAGACAGTATCCTGTTCTCCAAGACCATACCGGCTGGTCAGGCGAGCCAGCTCATAGACAAGATAGCAGGTCTGTCAAATATATATTTTACAAACAAGATGACGCATGTGAGCAGTCTTCCGGGTCTCGAGCACACCAGCAACAAGCAGACACTGTTCAACGTGGGAATGATAGATGATGCCATATCTGAGAAGAAGCAGATATCATTTGTTTACAATAATTATGGTGAGGACAAGAAGCTTCATCCGAGGCGGGAGGAGCCGTACGTAGTCAATCCGTATCAGATGGTGGCGAATGACGGAAAGTATTACCTCATCTGCAATTACGACAAGTATGACAATCTGTCGAATTACAGAGTGGATAAGATGACACAGGTCCAGATAGTTGACAGGCCTGTGAAGAACCGCACAGAGGTAAAGGGAATGGAGCATGGACTCAACCTTCCAAAGCATATGGCTGAGCATATCTATATGTTTGCCGATGAGCCGGTGACCATAGTGATGCGTGTCAGAAAGGCTGCCATATCGGATGTGGTGGATTGGTTTGGAAGAAACTTTGATGTGGTCGATGAAAATATAGCCAGACAGTACGAAGGCTTCAGGGAGACTGATGATGATGTAACTTACGTGCGGCTTGTGTGCAGCCGTCAGGCGATGGCGCACTGGGCGATGCAGTATGGAACCTCGGTGGAGGTCATTTATCCCACAGAGCTCAGAGCCCAGATCGGTGAGGCTGTAAAGGAAATGAATAACAAATATAATAATTAAAGAGATGGCTGTCAGTATAATTCAAAAAACTGGCAGCTTTTTTATAAAAAAAATCGCTTTTACCGCAAGAAAACACAGATTTTGATCGGAATATATATTAGAAACACACGGGGAGGTGAATGATATGGTAACTAGGAACAATTATATATCGAAGCTGAAACGGCATAATGAGAAAGCTCTGGAGTTTGTGGTTCAGGAATATGGAGGGCAGGTGAAAGCTGCTGTGTACAAGAATCTTTCGGGCATGCCGGAGGAAATTGAAGAGTGCATGGACGATGTGTTTCTGGATGTATGGAACAATATAGACAGATTTGACGAGAGCAAAGGCTCGTTCAGAAGCTGGATAACGGCAATTGCAAGATTCAGATCCATAGATTATCTGAGAAGATACAGCAGAAGATGTTCGGAGGAAGACATAGCAGACTATGAGAACAAGCTTGCAAATGACAACCTGCTGGAGATACTCAATGAGGAGATATCGGACAGCATGGAAAAGCTGCTGAGTGGTCTGTCGGACGAAGACAGGGACATCATTCTGAGGTACTACTGGGATGACCAGTGTGTAGATGAGATAGCGGAAGATTATGGGGTATCTTCATCATCTATCTACAGCAGAATGTCCAGAGCAAGAAGTCGATTGAAACAAGTGTAAAGGCGGTGAATGATCATGAAAAACGGAAAAGACAGAAATGTATATGATGTTATGAACGATGTAAATGTGGACATTGAGACCATGGATATGTCGGATGAAGAGAAGGATGCCTGTGTGAAGAGGCTCAGGCACAAGGTGAAGGCGAGGGAAACCGGAAGAAATCATGGATGGAAGACGGCGGCAGCGGCAGTGGCGGCTGTTCTGATCCTGTCGGGAGGCGGACTGACATATGCGGCAGAGAACGGCTCGCTGGCATGGTTTTTTGACAGTCTGAGCAGGGAGACAGGAAGTGTTATTCCATCAAAATATGTGGACGAGAGCTACATAAATAACGAGTATAAGGGCAGTGTAAAGGTGATAACCGAGTCCGATGCAAAAGTAAGCTTTGATCTGAAGAAGGTAGCAGTGGATGGCAATCAGGTCAACATTGCGATGGTGATAACATACGATGACTTTGACACAGAAAAATATGAGAGCTTTGATGCTCAGATGCAGATAATAGAAGGCGGTGCGAACATCGTCAGTGAATATGCGGGCAGCACGGCTCCTGGCGATGGAATCTCGCTCACGAACAAGCAGACAATGTCTGATATTGTATACAAGTTAAAAAAGAAAAATGCATACAAGGTGGGGGATGTCATCACCATGAGATGTAACAGCATTACCCTGTTCAACAAAAATAAATCAAGTGATGGCGCGGTCACCTATGTAGCAGACGAGGTGGATGGCCCTTGGACCTTACAGTTTAAGGTTCAGGATGATATGCAGGGACATAGTGTGGATGTATCCGGCATAGATGGCATTGAAAAATGTACAATAAATACAAAGGGCATAACCATTGACATTGCTGAAAATGCGGCGGTCGATGATGACTCGCTGGAGAATATAATACTTGAGATGACAGACAATAAAGAATTGAAAGATGTAGTATATGGAATCGGCAAGACCGGTGATGGCGACAGCATACAGAGAATGGAGTTGAACTTCACTAAGCCGATAGATGTTTCACAGGTGAAAAATGTGTGGATAGATGGTAGGAAATGTAAAGTGAAATAAATAGAGCCGGGGTATTACAACAGAGACATTCTCTGGGGTAATACCCCGGCTTTAATATTCTGCGATATCTTATGAGTCCTTGATCCTGAATTTGCCATTGCTCTTCACGCCGGACGATGATATGTCTGTATCGGAGTGGTGTTCAGTGTGCTCGACATGCACAGGCTTGATAGGCACCTGCATATCCTTCTCCTTAGGAAGAGAGAAGATAAATTCGCTTCCCTCGCCCTCCTCGGATGTGAGGGTGATCTGCTCGCCGTGAGCCTTGATGATCTCTTTGGTTATGGCCAGTCCCAGTCCGGTTCCGGTCTTGTCCTTGCCACGGCTCGGATCCGTCTTGTAGAATCTCTCAAATACCTTCTTCTGGGCATCCTTTGGAATTCCCACGCCTTCATCCTTGACGCTTGTATATATCTTGTTGTCCTTCTCAGTCACCTGAACCCTGATCTGGCGTCCCTCAGGTGTGAACTTTATGGCGTTGTCAACCAGATTGTATATAACCTGCTGTATCTTGGTTCTGTCGGCGTATACCACTGTGTTGTCGGTGAGGAATACGCTGTCCAGGAAAATTCCCCTGTCCTTGCACCTTTTCTCAAATGTGTTGATGGTCGGTGTGATGATATCCCTGATATCGAAGTTGGACTTGTCAAGCTGCAGGTCAAATGAGTCAAAGTTGTTCAGCTCCAGAAGTCCCTGTGTCAGCTTGGTCAGTCTCTGTGCCTCATTTAACACTATGCCGAGGTACTTCTCATGCTTTTCCAGTGGAATAGTGCCGTCCAGCATGGCCTCTATGTAACCCTTGATGGATGTGAGTGGCGATCTGAAGTCATGGGATATATTTGATATAAATGACTTCCTGTACTCATTTGAACGGCTCAGCTCATCTGCCATCTCCTCCATGTATCTCGCAAGTTCGCCGAATTCGTTCTTCGCGGTCACATTTACCCTGGCATTGAAGTTACCCTGGGCGTATGACTTGGACGTCTTGATGATCTCACGTATAGGCTTGAGCAGGCTGTTTGACATGAGCATAAGCGCGATCATGGCGATCAGCATGAGGATCAGGAATGGCACAAATGTCGTTGAAAGCATCCTGCTCTTTATATCCTGCTTGAATGTCATAGGTGATGTCAGGATGATAGTTCCCATGTAATTGTTCCACGAGTAGAGAGGCTGGCCAATCACCAGAGTGTCCTCCGAGAAATAGCCGCCAAATGTATTCTCGAAGCAGAATGATGCAAACAATTCATCCGGTTCCACATAATTCTTGAGATTGTCATTTGTGCTGCTGTGTGAATCTGAATCCTTGGAAGATCCACCGGATTCACTGCTTCCTGAAGAGCTTCCCGACCTGAAAATAATGTTGCTGCGTTCATCGGTGAGCCAGATTCCCATGTCCAGGGTATCCGCCGCATGTTGAAGCTCCTTGTATAATTCCTTGCTGTCAATGGTTCCGTTGCTGTAATCAGTCATGGCGCCGTCGGCAAGCATTGTGATCTCGTTTTTCATGGTGGATTTGCGCTCTGAGAGAACAGAATTCTGTGCTGTTGATATACTGTACACCATGAGCAGTGCAAATATGATCACAACCAGCACTACGAATCCGACCACGATCTTGTCAAATGCTGTTTTCTTCATTATGATCTCCATTCAAACTTGTAGCCTATGCCCCATACAGTGGCAATGCTCCAGTTATGATTGTTGTTCAGCTTCTCACGAAGTCTCTTGATATGTACATCCACGGTCCTCGTGTCGCCCACATACTCGTATCCCCACAGCTTGTCCAGAAGCTGCTCCCTGGTGAATACCTGATTAGGCCTGCTGGCGAGGAAGTAGAGGATCTCCAGCTCCTTTGGCGGCATCTCGAGATTGTGTCCCTCAAAGGTTACAGTGTAGTTGGAGATATTTACGACCAGCCCGTCATACTCCACAAATGTACCTACATGGTCCGCACTTGTGACATCGTAAGCTGCGCTCTGTGGCTGCTTCTGTGCACTCTCAGTCATGGCTGACCTTCTGAGAAGGGCGCCGACCCTTGCCACAAGCTCATTTGAGTCAAATGGCTTGACGATATAATCATCTGCACCGATCTTAAGCCCCAGCACCTTGTCAAATACCTCACCCTTGGCAGAGAGCATGATGATAGGCGTGTTCGATGTCTTTCTTATCTCTGTACACACCTGGTAGCCGTCCATTCCCGGAAGCATGACATCCAGGAGAACCAGATCAGGCGAATATTCTTCAAATAACTGTAGAGCTTCCGTTCCGCTTGCGGCTATCTCGGTCTCATAACACTCTTTGTTGAGGTAGAGTGATATAAGCTCTGCGATGTTCTCGTCGTCGTCAACGATGAGAATATTATTTTTGCTCATATATATAACCCTCCCAGTAAATTTATAATAATATAGTTTGTAATAAATCCGAAGGCGTACACCGACTTCATTGCTGAAGCATTATTTTAGAGTTCCACTATGGTAACTCCTGCATCGCCCTCTCCGAATTCGCCAAGTCTGAAGGATTTGACATGTGGCTGTGATTTCAGGAACTGATGTATTCCCTTTCGAAGAGCACCGGTGCCCTTTCCGTGGATGATGGTGACTCTGTGCAGATGCGCCATAAGGGCATCATCAAGGAATCTATCCACAAGTGATGTGGCCTCATCGACCGTCATACCGAGTACATTTATCTCAGGCTTGATATTCATCATCCTGTTCATGCTCTTGCCACCTGTGACTGTGGCCTTCTGCGGTTTCTTCTTCTCATGCTCAACCAGCAGAAGATCAGTAGGTGGAAGAGCCGCGCTGATTATACCCATCTGGACCTTCAGCTTACCCTTGGAGTCAGCCAGTGCCATGATGGTTCCCTCGGAATCCATGCTGATAACATGTACGGTATCGCCAACCTTGAAGTCGGATGCCTTGTGGTCTGACTTTACAGTCTTGCGCTTCTCCTCGTTCATCCTGCCGAGGTCGTTGATCTTCGCGCGGAGTTTCTGTCTCTCGGCCTCCATCGCCTTGGCATCGGCCTTTGACGGGTTAGTGGTCCATTTGTTGTATTTTCTTATAGCGGCATCGGCCTCAGCCTTCGCCTCCTCTATGATCTCGGATGCCTCCTGGCGCGCCTTTGCCAGAATCTCGGATTTTTTGTCTGAGAGCTCAGAGTCTTTCATCTGTGCACGCTCCTGAAGTTGCTTTGCATCCTCCTTGAGTCTTGCAATGTCGGCTTTGTCCTGTTCAATCTCCCTCTTGCTTCTCTCAAGATCCGCAATCAGGGTCTCAAAGTCAACTGTATCGCTGTCGATATTGGCCTTGGCGCTCTCGATGATGCTATCGTCGATTCCAAGCTTCTTCGCTATGGCGAAAGCATTTGACTTTCCAGGAATACCAATCATCAGTTTATATGTCGGCTGGAGTGTTGCCACGTCAAATTCGCAGCTTGCATTTTCGACACCCGGTGTGCTCATGGCAAATGTCTTGAGCTCACTGTAGTGTGTGGTTGCCATACATCTGACACCCATGTCGTTCAGATGTGACAGGATGGCGATGGCAAGTGCTGCACCCTCTATAGGGTCCGTACCGCCGCCCAGCTCGTCGAAGAGAACCAGACTGCCGGGGGTGACATGATCCAGTATGTACACGATGTTGCTCATGTGGGATGAGAATGTGGACAGATTCTGCTCTATACTCTGCTCATCTCCGATATCGGCAAATACGTCGTCAAATACATTCAGTCTTGAACCGTCAAGTGCTGGAATATGAAGTCCGGACTGTCCCATGAGTGAGAAGAGTCCCAGAGTCTTAAGTGATACCGTCTTACCACCGGTGTTAGGACCGGTCACGATGAGGAGGTTGTAGTCCTCACCCAGTTTGATGTCCACAGGTACGACGGTGTGCTTCTCCAGCAGCGGATGTCTTCCCTGCTTTATATCGACAATCCCATCGGTGTTGAATATCGGTTCGGTTCCCTTGTAGCTTCTTGCAAATGAAGCTCTTGCAAAGATGAAATCCAGTTCAGCCAGAGTGTCGAAGTCGTATTTTATGTATTCGATCTCCGCTGCGGTCTGCGCTGACAGAGATTCAAGTATCTTCTCAATCTCGGCAAGCTCCTGATTGTCCAGCTCCTTCAGCTCGTTGTTCAGGTTCACGATGGCCATAGGCTCGATGAACACTGTTGCTCCGGTCGACGACTGGTCGTGTATCATACCAGGAAAATGGTTCTTGTACTCGGCCTTGACCGGGATACAGTATCTGCCGTTTCTCATGGTTACCAGGTTATCCTGGAACATGGTCTGCTTGCTGGTATCGCTGACAAGCTTTGCAAGCTGGTTGTGCAGCTTTTCATTTGTCAGGCGCTTGTTCCTTCTCACTGCCTTGAGACCTGATGAAGCGTCATCGGCGAATTCGTTTTCAGAAATTATGCATCTGTGGATCTCCCTGGAGAGATGCTCCAGTGGCATGAGCTCCAGAAATCTCGTGCGCAGGCTGTCTGGGCACGTGGTGCCATCCGGGTTCATGCTGAGCCCGAGCATCTTGTTGGAAGCTTTCTCTTCCTCGATCTGCTCTTGACTGCGCCTTCTCGTATCGGTCATGCTGGTGCCCTCGTTCTCGCCGTATCTCTTGGCGGTGGCTGCCAGGTCAAGCATGCTGGCCACATCAAGCAGCTCAGCGGTGGTGAGGATACCCTCGACCTCAAGTCTCTTGAGTGAAGCGCCGATATCCTTGAGCCCTGCAAATGACAGATTGCCCTGGGTGTTCAGACGCCTTAAGGCATCCCTTGTCTCCTGCTGGAGCGTCTCGATCATGGCGAGATCCTTGCGGGGCTTTATGCGCTGACACTTCCTCTTCGCCATGGGTGATGAGGCAAATGTTGTCAGCATCTCAACTATTTTGTTGTATTCTATAACTCTTAATGTTCTTAGATTCATTTTCTGTGTTCCTTATTTGTTTTTAATGTCGTGTTCTATATTTTATGTATATAATATGTAGATTTTGAATCGGATAGGTACTAAACATGATAAGTGCATGAAAAGCATAATTAAATATACATAAAGTCTCTAATTCTACACATACATAATTGATTATACCCCTTATAATTATAGAGCGTCAACATATTGCAGGTGTAGAAATAGGCACATTTTCCCTGATTAATTCAGCGGCTGTGGTTGCGGGAGAAACACAAAGCTGATATTATAAAATACAGTTTGATCTGGGAAAAATAAAGCGATATATGACTTAAGACAAAGAGAGTTACGTATTACAAAAGGAAGAGGAGAAAAAGCGGATGAAAGAGTTATTGCAGTTTTTGTTGGGGATAGTATTGATGATAGCAGGCGGTGTGATGTTTCTTAAGAATGTCGTCGTGTCCGACTGGGGACTTTTAAGTTCACTGTTTCGTATAGGTGGTGGTGTGAATATTGGAGGAATCTTTATTGTCCTGCTGGTCATCGCATTTATCGCACTTCTGGTTAAGCCGAACATGGGAACAGGACTTGTGTTCACAGGACTTTGTATAGCATTCTTTGTATGCATCATAATCTCACTGAATGTTTCACTGAGATATATGTCAGGACTTGAGCTCACACTGATCCTTGGAACACTTTGCGTGGGAATAGCATTTGTCATCAAGGGGCTGTTTGGAGTGAGAAAGCTTGACAGGGAAGAATCACGGAAGAATGGGAAGGCTGCTTCAGATAAGCTTCATGAGTATGATAAGATGTGATGTGGGGGAATATAGTAATATAGGCGGTTGTGGAAATGTTCAGTAAATACTGGATTTTCATAACCGCCTATTGTATTCTTATATATGATTAAAATTAAAGCATACAATAATAATTAAACATAGAAAGAGGAAAAGAAAAATGGTATTTATAACAGATTTCAACGAAGGCGACATGATATCGAATGTCTATCTCTGCAAGAACAAGCAGACAGGAACTACAAAATCAGGAAAGACATATTACAACCTGGAGCTTGTGGATAAGACAGGAAGTATAGCCGGAAAGGTCTGGGAGCTGAGCAATGCGATAGGGCACTTTGAGTCAAAGAACTTTATCAAGGTGGATGGTCAGGTCACATCATTTAACAATGAGCTTCAGCTCAATATCAAGAAGATTCGTATTGCAGATGAGGGAGAATACTCAGAGGCTGATTATATGCCGTGTACCAAGAAAGATATAGAGCAGATGTACAAGGATCTTATGGCTCTCGTGGAATCACTCGACAAGGATTATTACAAGGTGCTTCTGAAGAAATTCTTCGCCGAGGATCCTGCATTTGTCAAGGAATTCAAGAATCATTCAGCGGCAAAATCTATACACCATGGATACATAGGAGGCTTACTTGAGCACTCACTGGCAGTTGCAAAGATGTGTGACTACTACACCACATATTATCCGGTGCTCAACAGGGATCTGCTGATTACAGCGGCACTTCTCCACGACATTGGTAAGGTCTACGAGATCTCCAAGTTCCCTGAGAACGACTACACAGACGCAGGTCAGCTTCTGGGACACATAGTCATGGGAACGATGATGATCCGCGATAAGATCAATACCATAGACAATTTCCCTGCCAAGGCGGCAAATGAGCTGGAGCACTGCATACTGGCTCACCACGGGGAGCTTGAGTACGGCTCACCAAAGAAGCCGGCACTCATCGAGGCTCTGGCACTGTCCATGGCGGACAACACAGACGCCAAGATTCAGACATTTATCCAGGAGCTGGATGCGGCAAAGGACAACAATGGCTGGCTGGGCTTCAACAGAGCTCTCCAGTCCAACATCCGAAAGACGTCGGATAATTAATAACGGCAATAGGAAGAGAGATAGTATATGTCAGATATTAGGAACAATAGGAGACCTAAGAACAATAGACGAGTAAATGGTGAGCAGAGAAAAAAAGCTGCGGAGGCAGTGAATAGTGCAAGTTCAGTTGTTAGAACATCCGGAACGGATGCGACAAATACTGGTGAAGTCACACTTGTCAAAAATGAGGATTACCAGGTGCTCATCGAGGACATGGGCAATGACGGAGAGGGCATTGGACACGTTCAGGGCATGACTGTATTTGTCAAGGATGCCGTGGTGGGCGATCTGGCAGAGGTGAAGATCGTCAAGGTGAAGAAGAACATAGCCTACGGAAGACTGATGAAGCTCACCACACCATCGCCATACCGTGTGGAGCCAGTGTGCGATAAAGCGAAGAGATGCGGCGGATGCACCATGCAGCAGGTTTCCTATGAGCAGCAGCTCGAATACAAGTGGAACAAGGTGAAGAACTGTCTGCAGAGGATCGGCAAGATGGAGAACGTGGAAGCCATCATGGAAAAGCCAGCCTACGGCATGGATGATCCATTCCACTATAGGAATAAAGCACAGTTCCCTGTCGGCAGAGACAAGAACGGTGATGTGGTCATCGGATTCTACGCTGGAAGAAGTCACGATATCATAGACACAGAGAGCTGCGCCATCGGTGCGCCTGTGAATGACCAAATAGTTGCTATCGTCAGAAACTTCATTGAGGACAATCACATATCGACCTACGATGAGGAGACTGGAAGAGGTCTGGTCAGACATATCCTTATCAGAGTTGGATTTACCACCAAGGAGATCATGGTGTGTCTGGTGACAAATGGCAATAAGCTTCCGCACAGTGAGATTTTGATAGATGAACTGGTTAAGATAGACGGCATGACATCCATCTGCCTGAACGTCAACATGGAGAATACGAACCGTATACTCGGTGATAAGTGCATAACCCTCTGGGGACAGTCATACATCACGGACTATATCGGTGACATCAAATATCAGATATCCCCATTGTCCTTCTATCAGGTAAATCCTGTCCAGACAAATGTCCTGTACAACAAGGCTTTGGAGTATGCGGACCTGTCCGGTGACGAGACCGTGTGGGACATGTACTGCGGAATAGGAACCATATCCTTGTTCCTCGCACAGAAGGCAAAGAAGGTATACGGAGTGGAGATCGTTCCACAGGCTATAGATGATGCAAGACACAACGCCGAGATCAACGGGATCACAAATGCTGAGTTCTTTGTCGGTAAGGCAGAGGAAGTCGTTCCCGACATATACAAGAAGGGCGGTGATGGCTCCCACGCGGACGTCGTGGTCGTAGACCCACCGCGAAAGGGCTGCGATCAGGTGCTTCTGGACACTCTGGTCCACATGGCGCCGGAACGTATCGTCTACGTGAGCTGCGACCCGGCAACCCTGGCGAGGGATGTGAAGATACTTCAGGAGAAGGGGTATGAGGCGAAGAAGGTGGCGGTTGTTGACCAGTTTTGTCACAGCGGGCATGTGGAGACTATAATAGGGCTACGTCGTACAGATTCGTGAAAATCCTTGAATTTACGCACTTTTGCAGCTTTTTCAATTTCGGCAGAACCGATGTGAAAAGGAATAAAAAGCAGATAGTGGACAGAATTCATGTCGTTGTCGGCTATAGAGTCGACACGAGGGACACAATATTCTTTGATGAATAAAAGTGAATAAAATAGCCAATTTGGCAGGGATATTTAATTACAAAATATTGAATATCCCTGCCTTTTATTTTCTATTCAAGGAGGTGTCAATATGTTAAAGATAAGGCTTCAAGGGACAAAAAATGACATACGTTGGTTTGTACGTTTACTTCAGAGAGATAAGCGATTTGACGTGAATAATGTTTCAACTTTTTTCGATAATGTTGGAACAGATAAATATAAACGTGTGTATGCAGAAGTATCAAGAAAGAAAAAGGATTCTGGTAAGAAACCAAGTAACGTTATGCAGGTAGAAGAAAAATGTCGCTATGTAGGAAGTGGCATGGTGATTCGATAGGGAATGGAGGTACAACGGTATGTGTAAAGTAATAGCAATCGTGAATCAAAAAGGTGGAGTAGCAAAGACTACGACAACAGAGAACTTAGGTATAGGTTTGGTAAGAGAAGGCAAGAAGGTACTACTTATAGATGCGGATAGTCAGGGATGAACTGCTTGACTTTGTTGACAGGAAAAAGATTGGTTTTATTCAGGGTGTTG